>Ga0208297_1000129_pt1 | contig 190900 bp, 162 predicted proteins | sample LMS_cellobiose_e_FD_187367 | JGI IMG/M metagenome (GOLD analysis project Ga0208297, IMG submission 187367) | Rumen-fistulated moose microbial communities from Alaska, USA - LMS_cellobiose_enrichment (SPAdes) (version 2) | ecosystem: Host-associated > Mammals > Digestive system > Stomach >... | reverse complement strand
CGAATCGTTCAACTCCAAAATCAAAAGCTTCCGTGCTCAACTCAGAGGCGTATCCGACCTGCCCTTCTTCATGTTCAGGCTGTGTAGACTCTTCGGATAGGCTCCCACGGATGTTTGCAGGTGAGCCGAAATAACGCCCGTAGATTTTCTTCGGGGAACCGTCCACGAGCGTAGCGTTGTCGAAGATCATGACGTACAGGTCGTGCACGCGGGACTCGTCCACATCGGACGCTTCCGCCTTCGTGCCCACGCTGAGCTGCACCATTTCGGCGCTGCCGAAACTGATCTGCAGCGTCGCGGGCGCCCCTTCGGGCAGGTCGGCGTACGGCCGGTCCGGTTCTTCCAGCACTTCGACGCGGGTGCATGAAAGGGTGAAGGCTGCCAGGACAGCCGCCGAGAGGGCTATGCGTACTAATCTTCTCATCATCAGTCAAATAGGACTTGTTCTTCTTTGGTCGCTTCCCACCCCACTACTTCGAAGTTGAAGGAAACGGTGGTTCCCTTGCTGATGCGCGTGACGATGTGCAGGTGGCGGTTGCGCGGGAGCGAGGGGATGCTCACGGCGTGGTCGTCGTGGACGGGAAGGTCCGTGTAAGTGTAGGTGTATTCGTTCGCAAGGCCCTTGAACAGCGTGAACGCTATGTCGCAGGTGTAGGGCCCGGTGCTGGGGAAGACGTACCAGGTCTTGGTTATTGTACCATCCAGTGGAATGGAAAGGGACGCTTCCGTGCCGACGATGTTGCCTGCAAGCGTGCCGGCGGGATAATCCGGGTTGCCCGCAATGACATAGCCGCTGTTGGGGCAGATTCCCGCGATGGTGCTGCTGTAGTCGTAGAGCGTGAGTGCCTCACCCGTATTGTTGATGAACTCCGCCGTGACTTTGGCCACGCAGCGGATCATTTCCAGCGAGACTTCTCCGGTATGTTCCGTGGACACGTTGACCGTTCCCTTGGCCGACAGGGGCAGTCGGGTCGGCGGATTCCCGTCGTCGTTCGGGCATGTGCTTCCCGCCAGGTCAGCGAACAGGTCTGAGAAGCGCAGGGCGTCAATGGCCGATTGGGAAGTGAGGGAAAGCAGATAAGTTTTGGCATCACCCGCCTGTCCGACCATGCCCCAGTATCCTCCGGTGTTGGCGAAGGCGTACACGGTATGCGGGCCGGAGTCCAGTCCGGTGAATGTGACCGACATCGCCGTCTCGTCCGGATCCGCCTCGAGCTTGCTGTCCACGCCGGAATCCGGCGCCGGATCGGGATACCATCCCACGACGTTGCCGGAAGCGTTGTTCACCACGAGGATCACCAGGTCCGGCACGGGGTTGGACGGGTCGGTAGTGTCGATATAGATTCCTCCGCCGTCGGAAACGACCCCGTCTCCCGCCTTCGTGCGCAGTTCGCCGGTGCCGAAACTGATCGTCAGCCCGCAGCGGCCCGCCATTTCCTCGCGTTGGCAGGAAACGGCGCAAAGAAGCGCAAGCAGGATGATGGGCAGGAATCTTTTCATCGGCGTCAGTGGATCAGAAGACCGGGCGTCTCGGCCTCGATGGCCTCTCCCCAGTCGGTGGTGGTGATGTTCACGATCACGCCGCCGTCGAGGCGCATCGAGATTTCGTAAGTGTACTTGCTCCCCATGGCCCAGGAATCAATCGGCGTGTCACTGTCGCGGGGGCAGATGTCCTTCAGCGTGATGGCGGCCGTTTTCTGGACGGAGCCGGCGGGGGTGTAAAGGAGGTCCAGGACCGGCATGTCCGCCGCCAGGCCTCCCGCGGCGGCTGCCTGGTCCAGCCGCTGGGGAATCATGACCCAGAAGGGGCTCTCGTAGCTGTTTCCCGCGGTGACGCTTGCAGCCGGTTCCAGGATCCGCACGTCCGCAGTGTTCCGTTCGGTGTTGATCCAGGACATTTCGGGGCTCCCGTACTGGTCCAGGGTAATCTTTGCGTCGCCTTCCACCACCAGGTTCCTGAACTTGATCCGGTCCACCGTAACTCCGGTACTCGCGGAATTGTTGAGGACCTTTACGCGGACCGCGCTTCCCAGGTGGTTGAAATCCATCTGGACGGTCCCGTTGGGATTCGCTACGTTTCCTCTCCGGCGGTAGGCCGCTCCGAGAAGGTCGATGTCCTGCGAGCTGATATTGTAGTGGGTGGAAACGGCGATGTTCCCGGCGATGGCCATTCGGGTGGGTCTGGCGCTTGCGGGGGATACCGCGACGAAATCGTACCAGTCGCCGGAGCTCTCCCATTGCCAGGTCTTGACGGGGCTGTAGCTCCAGGCCGGCGGGGTCGCGGGATCGCCGTCCGTGTCGGAGGCTGTCACCGTGACGCCGTTCGGTTCGTTCGTTCCGCCGAAAACGACACTGGCGACGCCGGAATTCACCTTTTCGCCGAATACGGCGAAGGTGCTCCCGTCCGCGAAGATGTCGCTGAGGGTGGCCTTTGTCGCGCTGGCGTCGTCGAGCAGCAGCATCGAGCCGGCCTCGAAGCGGATTTCACCCCGCTCCGGGGCCGGACCGAGCGTCCCGCCGCATCCTGCGAGGAGCAGGATGGGCAGGACGGCTGCCGTCAGAAACGTTACGCAACGAAACAATGCTGAATACTAGTTAATGATGTAGTGATAACCTGTGACATCAGCCCAAGGAGCAATCGTAGCTGTGAAACTAATTGCATGAGCATCAATAGTCAAGTAGAGAATGTAATGCTTCCCGGGCTGGAAACCGGTGTCAGCCTTAGTATCTTCTTGGTCGGCATCATCAGTACTATCGAAGTCAGCAAGATAGGCTTCTCTAGCATAAACGGTCGGATCATCCCCAATAGTGTATGAAAGAGAAATTTTCTGGCTTCCTGAATCACCAGACGCGCCAAATGTCTGAGGCATAACAACGAGATTATCGAACAGCGTGGTAGATGCTGCGGGTGTGACTGGATTAGCGGGGTCGAAAGAAGTGTCTTCAGAAATCGTTTTTTGGTTGGTACTACTAATAGCGGCGGTATTGTCAACGTCACCTTTAACAGGTGTTACGCCGTCTGCGGGAAAGTAGGAATGAGTACCAGTAGGGCTTGTCCAGGATGCGATTGCGATATTGGGTATATAAGGACGGCCGGTAGCGCTACCGGTGTAATCTCCTGTTGCAATTGAGAGGACGCCAGCATCCTTCATATTATCCAGGGAGATGGACTGGAGCTTAACATCTATACCGTTAAGGTTCGGCGACTTCTTAACCTTGATATCAACAAGGGATGCTGCGTGGTTAAAATAAATGTGCACAGCACCGTAAGAGTTGAAATAAGTAAGAGCAGTTTCAGGAGTAGCATCTCCATCGTCTTTTAAAACGACTGTCTTGTCGGCAATAAGAACATCACCATTATCACCCTCAAAAGTGATGGAAGCTAAAGAAATAGCACCAGTTTGAGCAGTAATAGTGGCTCCAGTTTTGGCAGAGGCAGGGGATACTCCATAAAACGTGTAACTATCACTACTTGCATCCCAATAGACGTGATTGTCATAATCCCAATTCGTGCCGTTATATGTGACAGCGACACCATCGAATACGGTAGTCTTAGTAGAAGAAGCTTCCTTGTAGCCATATACGGCGAAGTCATCTCCAGAAACGAAAGTGCTGGAGCCCTGAGTTCTGGCTTTAGTCATTTGCTCGGTCCATGAGCCGAAACCAATGGCTCGGTCGGTGTTGACAGGGGTTGCATCGTAGATTTTGCCGCAGGAGACCGCCGCGAGGAGGGCTGCTGCGATAAAGAAGATGTAACGTTTCATGATACTTGAATGTTTAAAAGGTTAATAATAAGTTATTTTCAGTTTATGTTGGCTGCTAGTTGACGATCGTGGTCGAGCCGACTTCTTCGGCCCATTCGCCGATCACGGCGTTGAAGCCGCCGCCTTCGGGGACGGGCGGGTCGTCGCCGCCGGGCGGGAAGTCGTCGACGTCGAGTTCGAGGGTGATGACGCCGCCGGTCGGGAGCTCGCGGAGCTTGTCCGTGATGTCGACGCGGATGTTCTTATAGGTTCCGGTGCTGTAGGTGATGCTCAGGATCAGGTTGTGGGCGCTTTCGGTGGCGGCGACGCTCGCTTCGTCGTAGGGGTTGCAGCCCGGGATGCCGAAGGTCAGGACGCGCGCGCCGAGCAGGTCGGGGTCCGATTCGCGGTTGATGAAGACGTCGAAGGGGATGCTGACGGTCTCCGTGTGGGTCACGCGGTCCATCAGGTTGACGCCCTCGGCCACGCCGGTCAGGGCGGCGCCGCCCATGCAGCCGATGACGCGGCCGTAGTTGTTCTTCAGGGCGATCTGGATCAGGTAGATGAAGGTGGCGGCCCGGAGTTCGCCTTTGATGCGGAGGATGTAGCGGCCGTCGATGAACTCGTAGTCGTCGAGGTTGTCCGAGATCACGTAGGCGGGGTCATACATCGAGAAGAGCTCGTCCGGCTCGAAGGCGACCGATTCGGTGAATTCCTCTTCGTCGACCTTGGAGCCGCCGGCGGCTTTCTGCTGGAGGGTCTCGACCGGGTGGGAGTCCTGGAGGCCGCTGGCGATCACGCGGGTGTAGGCGTGCTGGTCGGCGAGGTCGTCTTCCGAGCGGAAGAGGTTGACTTCGGAGCCGATGTTGTGGAAGAGCATGTCGTGGGTGCCGGCGAAGAGGTGGACGCGGCCGTGGGTGCCGTAGAAGTTGTTGACCTGGTGGGAGCGGCGCTCATCGTCGGGGCCGAGGGGGTAGGTATGGAGGCGGATGGCTTCCGGCATCGAATAGCCGACTTCGCCCAGGATTTCCGTATCCCAGTCGAAGACCCATTCGGTCTGCCAGTCGATCTGCCACATCATATCCACGTCAAATTCCATTTTCAGTTCCACGTCCGTCTCCGCCAGGCGCCGCAGATGAAGCGGAGGGTCGATCTGGCAACCGCAAAGGATCGCCAGAGGCAGCAGGACGGATATGAAACTCTTCCAGTGCATCAGTGCTTCTTCTTCCGCTGCAGGTCAATGCCGACGGAAACATATATCCGGGTCGGTCCCACCCAGAAGAGGCGCTGGTTGCGCGCCTTGAATTCATCCGGGTCGCCGTAGTAATCATAATAATACCAACCACTTGCGTCGTTTCCCCAAACATAGGGGTCCTGTCTTGCAAAGAACGCTCCGAGGGCGATTCCGGCGTCCCAGAACCAGCGGCTGTCACCGATGCCCCGCTTGTAGCCGAGGCCCACCGAGGCGCCCAGTCCTTCGCCTTCCCAGCCCTTTTTATCATACCCGATGCCATAGCGCACGGCGTTGGCGTTGCCCAGGAGGTAGAGCCCCTCGGGGCGGCTGTCCCGCGCGCGCGTATGAAAATAGCGCCGGGTCCAGAGCGTCAGGTTGTTGATCTGCAGGAAGCGGTGGGTCTTCCAGTGCTTCCACATCGGCCACTCGACGTCCGCGCCGACCGTCCAGCGCTCCCAGCGGGCGGGGAAATACTCCACGCTGAAGCTCGGAACCGAGGTTACGCCGTAGCCCGGAACCCAGGTCAGGTCGTAGGGGATGTTCGTGCTGATCCCTACGACAGGCACGCGGATTTCCGGCGCTGCGGGCGCCGGAGCGCCGTACGCCGGCTGCGCTTTTCCCGGGAGGGCGAAAGCCAGCAAAGCCAGTATGAGGACGTTTTTCAGCATTAAAAACTTCTTCTCAATCTACAATTATAGGGAAAAATCCGCAAAAATGTACCTTTAACCCCTTCAGAATCAAGAATAGTGCTAAAAAAGCGCCATTCTTACAGGTTTTGGCGGTACTCCGTGGGCGTCATGCCGAACTGGCGCTTGAACTGGTCGCGGAAAGTCGCGGGGGAGAAACCGACTTTTTCGGCGATGTCGGTCAGGGACATTTCCGGATTGTCCTGCAGCAGGTTCAGGGCGTCCTGCAGGCGCATCGTGTTGATGTAGACGGTGAAGGACTGACCGCCGGCGTAGGCTGCCAGCAGGTCGCTCAGCGTGCGGCGGCTGATACCGAAACGGTCGAGCACGTCCTGCCGCTGGAGGGAGGCGCTGGTATAGAGCCGCTCCTCCCGGATCGTCCGGTCGACGGTCCGGAAAAGGTCGGGGTCGGGGACGTTGGGCTGCGCGTTTTCCCGGGCGGCGGACTGCTCCCGGATCATCCGCACGAGGGCGTGGTTCTTCTCGCTGATCAGGTGTTTCTGGCGGGCGTAATACCAGAGGAACACGACGGAGACGAGCAGCAGCAGTACGACCGCGGAAAGGATCTGGCTTTTCCGGGCCAGGCGTGCTTCCGCGTCGCTGATTTTCAGGTCCTGCTCCATCGCGTGGTAGCGGGCGGCGTACTCCTGGGCCTTGCTTGCCTCCTGCTGCGCGTTGAGCTGCTGCCGCAGGTCGGCGTAGCGCCGCATATAGTCGAGTGCCTGGGACGGACGGCCCTGCGCCGCGGCGGCGTCGGAGCGGTCCCGGAGGATCGCGGCGTATTCGGCGTTCAGGGTATCCGGGCCCATCTGGCGGACGATATCCGCCTCGGTCGCGAGGATTCTGTCCCACTGCCCCAGGACCTTCCAGACCGGAATCATCATCCGGCGGCCGCCGGTGCTCCGGCCGTAGTCCGACGCCTCGAACAGCCGGAGATACTTCCGGGCTTCCGTCAGGTTCTGCGGCGTGCCGCAGGCATACGCGCGGGCGAGGTATCCCCGGGCCTGCGCCGTGTAAAAGTTGCAGTAGGGCGTCCGGTCCACGTCCGGCGGCATCCGGAAACTGTCTTCCGCATAGGCCGAGGGTCGGCGGGCAAAGTCTTCCAGGCTGCGGATGATCGCTTCCGCTTCCGGAATCACCTCGCTGTAAAGGTTCAGGTCCTCGAGGGCGACAATCTTGCGCTTGCGGGCGATGATGCCGGCATCCAGGCGGTCCACGCTGGGCGCGCCGGCCTGCAGGGCGTTGATGACCCCGTCCAGCTTGGACAGGCCCTCGTCCACGCGGCCCAGGTCCGCCAGGGCGCCGCCGATCTCCGCCTCCATCCGCAGTGCCTCGGTCTCGTTCCCCAGTTCGCGGCTCAGGTCCGCCAGGTCGATGGCGTATTCCAGCCAGTGTCCGTCATCGCCTTTCATGCGGTAGACATCCATCAGCTGCCGGAGCACCATCCGGCGGTTCGCGGCGGCCGAAGCGCCTCTTCGGACGTCGGTCGAGTCATGATCCAGCAGGCGCTCGCAGATCGCGATCGATTCGTCCAAGCGCTGGGATTCGATCGAACTCCCATGGACTTTGGCGCGGAGGAAATCGGCCTTGAAGGGGTCGATGTTGCCGACGATCAGGGCCGAGTCGAGGATGGCGAGCGCGCGCTCCGGCTGCGTGCCGTAGATCTGCATCGCAGCCCGGTCGGTATAGAGGGTGTCAGACGGCGAAGGGATGTGCTCCGGAGGCCGCTTGTTGCCTCCGGCACATCCCGCCAGCGCCAGAATGGCGCAGGTAACAATACAACTACCAATACTAACTCTCATCAACCAAAATCCAACCCAAAGGTATAAAAACGCCGACAGACACGCAAGAAACGGCATCCGTGATTTTGGCACGGAACCGAATTATTTGTCCTTGTCCCAGAGGATTTCGTTCTGGACGCGGACGCTTTCCTCATGGATGACGTTGAAGAGGTCGCGGATGAAGCGCCCGTCGAGGCCTTCCTTTCCCGCCTTGCGGATCATATCGTCGAGGAGGGCGTCCCAGCGGCCCATCTGGAGGATGGCGATGTTGTGGGCCTTCTTGTAGGAGCCGATTTTCTCGGAGACCGCCATCCGGTCGCGGAGCGTCGTGAGGAGGTTCTCGTCGATGATGTCGATGCGCTCGCGCAGCTGGTCGATGTTCTCGCGGTAGTCGGCGGAGGAGCTGTCGGCGTCGCGCACGACGATCTGCTCGCCGAGCAGCACCCGGAGGTCTTCGGGGGTCAGCTGCTGCTTCGCGTCGCTCAGGGCCTTGTCGGGGTTGCAGTGCGACTCGATCATCAGGCCTTCGAGGCCGAGGTCCATCGCGCGCTGGCTGAGCTCGCGGAGGTATTTGCGGTCGCCGCCCATGTGGGAGGGATCGGCGAAGAAAGGCAGTTCGGGGAAGCGGGAGCGCAGCTCGATCGCGATGCGCCAGCCCGGGTCGTTGCGGTAGGGACCCGGCTCCATCGTGAAGAAACCGCGGTGGACGACGCCGAGCTTGCGAACGCCGGCACGGTTGAGGCGCTCCAGCGCGCCGATCCAGAGTTCGAGGTCGGGGCTCACGGGGTTCTTGACGAGCACGGGGATGTCGGAGGAGGCCAGCGCGTCGGCGATCTCCTGCATCAGGAAGGGGTTTGCGGACGTGCGCGCGCCGATCCAGAGCATGTCGACGCCGGCGGCGAGGCAGGCGAGGACGTGGTCCTTCGTGGCCACCTCCGTGCAGGTGAACATTCCGAATTCCTGCTTCACGCGGCGGAGCCAGGCGAGGCCCGGGGTGCCGATGCCTTCGAAGCTGCCCGGGTGGGTGCGCGGCTTCCAGATGCCGGCACGGAAAACGTGGATGCCGAAGGAGGCGAGTCCGCGGGCGGTTTCCATGACCTGCGCTTCGCTCTCGGCGGCGCAAGGGCCCGCGATGACCATCGGGCGGGGGAGGGTGAAGAATCCCCATTCGGAGATCGGTACGATATTGAGTCTGTCTGCCATGATTATCGGATGATTTTCTTGATGCGGTTGGCTTCCTCGATCAGGGCGCGGATCTTCCCTTCGTCGTAGTCGGCGATGGCGTCCCGGAAGGCCTGCATCTTTTCGAGGTAGGTGTCGATGACGTGGAGTACGTTGTCGTGGTTCTGGGAAAGGATCGGGACCCACATGTCGGCGTTGCTCTTCGCGAGGCGGACGGTCGAGGAGAAGCCGCCGGAGGCCAGGTCGAAGATGTGCTTCTCGTCCTTTTCCTTGTCGAGGACGGTCAGGGCGAGGGCGAAGGAGGTGACGTGGGAGATGTGGGAGACGTAGGCGGTATGGACGTCGTGGGAGGAGGCGCTCATGAAGATGAGGCGCATGTTGAGGACGTCGTAGAGGGCTTCGACCGTCTTCAGGGCCTTGGGGGAGGATTCCTCCTGGTTCGCGATGATGCAGGCGCGGCCGTCGAAGAGGCCGGGCATCGCGGCCCAGGGGCCGGAGTATTCGGTGCCGGCCATGGGGTGCGTCGAGACGTACTGGGGGCGGCGGGGATGGTACTGGGTCGAGAGGTTGATCTGCTCCTTGGTCGAGCAGACGTCGATCACGACCTTGTCGCGGGCGTCGGCTGCCTGGAAGCGGTCCAGGATGTCGACGACGGTCTTGACGGCCGTGCCGACGGGGACGGCGACGACGATCAGGTCGCTGCGGTCCACGCAGTCTTCGTAGGTGGCGAGTTCGTCGCAGAGGCCCATCCGGAGGGCGGCTTCCGCGTGGAAGGGGTCGGATTCGACGCCGAGGACGCGGGAGGCGAAGCCCCTGCGTTTGAGGTCGAGGGCCATCGATCCGCCGATGAGTCCGAGTCCGATAATGCCGATAGTCATGTCTGTCCGGTTTTAGCGTTGGAGGATGCCGTCGATCCGGCGGAGGGCCTGCTCCAGGACTTCTTCCCTGGCGCAGAGCGAGATACGTACATAGTCTTCGCCGTTGCGGCCGAAGATGAAGCCCGGGGTGAGGAAGACGCCGCTGCGGTAGAGGACCGTGTCGGAGACGCGTTCACCGAGGCTCTTGCCGTCCGCGGGCGTCAGCGCGGCGTAGGGGTTGTCCGGGGCGACGCGGCCCCAGAGGAAGAGGCCGGCCGAGCCCGCGTCGTAGCGGACGCCGAGCCGGTCGAAAATCGCGCCGGCCGCAACCTTGCGGCGGGCGTAGACCGCGTTCAGGTCGCGGAACCAGTCCGGACCCTGCGCGAGCGCCTCGACGGCGGCGAGCTGGAGGGGCTTGAACATCCCGGAGTCCATCTGGGACTTGACCTTTAGGACCTGGGCGATCATCTCACGGTCGCCGGCGATCATGCCGATGCGCCAGCCGGACATGTTGTGGGCCTTGCTGAGGGAGTTGAGCTCCAGGCAGCATTCCCGGGCGCCCGGGGTCGCCAGGATGGAGAGGGGACGGTCGTTCAGGATGAAGCTGTAGGGGTTGTCGTTGACGACGAGGATGCGGTGGCGGCGGGCGAAATCCACGATCCGGCGGTAGAGTTCCGGGGTCGCGGGGGCGCCGGTCGGCATGTGGGGGTAGTTGACCCACATCAGCTTGACGCCCGAGAGGTCCGTCCGCTCCAGCGCCTCGAAATCGGGCTGCCAGGCGTTCTCCTCGCGCAGGTCGTAGCGGAGGATGCGGGCCCCGGTCAGCAGGGAGGCGGAGGTATAGGTCGGATAGCCGGGATCGGGAACGAGGACGCCGTCGCCTTCGTCGAGGAAGGCCAGGGCGGTCAGGAGGATGCCCTCCTTGGAGCCCACGAGGGGCTGGATTTCGCCGGAGGGGTCGAGGGCGACGCCGTAGTAGCGGCGGTACCAGCCGGCGAAGGCCTCCCGCAGGGCCTCGATGCCGACGTAGCTCTGGTAGGCGTGGACGTCCGGGCGGGACGCCGTCTCTGCGAGGGTCCGGACCGCGGCGGCCGGCGGCATCCCGTCGGGGGCGCCGATGCCGAGGTTGATGACGGCCGGGCGGCCGGCGGCGGCGTTCTCCCGGTTGATGGAAGCGATTTCCTTGAGCTTCCGGGAGAAGTAGTATTCCTGGACCTGGGCGGTCCGTCTGGCGGGCGGGATGATCATAGGGCGGCGGTATATTCTCCCAGGACGCGGAGGTCCTCGATGAGCGGCCGGACGGCGGACAGGGCCTGGGTGTAGCGTTCGTAGCTTTCGAACTTGATGTCGATGTAGAAGAAGTACTGCCAGCGCTTCCCGGGGATGGGGAGGGACTGGATGCGGGTCAGGTTCATGTCGTAGAACGACAGGATCGTCAGGATATGGGCCAGGGAGCCGGGCTTGTGGGGGAGGGTGAAGCAGAGGGAGGCCTTGTCGATGTCCGCCTGCGGGACCCGGATGGCGTCGTCCAGGATCAGGAAGCGGGTGAAGTTGTCGTGGAAGGTCTCGATCCCGGGGGCGAGGATCTCGAGGCCGAATTCCCGGGCGGCGAGTTCCGAGGCGACGGCGCCGACGCCGCGCAGGCCTTCGCGGGCGATCTCCGCGGCGCTTCCCGCGGTGTCCTCGCTCTCGACCATCTTGATCCAGGGGCACTCCCGCTCGAAGAAGGCGCGGGTCTGGTTGATCGCCATGTAGTGGGTCCGGACTTCGCGGATGTCCTCCCGCCGCTGGCCCGGGAGGGCCATCAGGTTCTGTCGGATCTGGAGGTAGATTTCTCCCTTGACCGGCAGGGGGTTGCGGCGCAGGAGGTCGAAGTTGGGGAGGAGACCGCCGGAGATGGTGTTTTCGATGGCCATCACCGCGGCGTCCGCGCGTCCCTCCGCCAGGGCCTGGAACAGGTCGTCGAACGTCGCGCATGCGACGATGGCGATGTCCTCCGCCGGGCGGGCGGAGCCGGCAGTCCCGGCGCAGTAGAAGTCCCGCGCCGCCTGCTCATGGAAACAGCCTGAAAAGCCCTGAATCGCAACCTTTTTCATTCCATACACTGCTGACGAACCCACAAAGATACAAAAAAACTCCGACCGGGGGCTTTTTTGCCGGGGTTTCAGACGTTGGCCAGGATTTCTTCCTCGGTCACGAGGTTGAAGTCGCCGACGACGGAGTTCTTCAGCATCGCGGCGGCGGTGCTGAAGTCCAGGCAGCGCTGGGGCTGGCCGGGCCATTTCCGGGAGGCGTGGATGTAGCCCGCCACGAAGGCGTCCCCGACGCCGACGGAATCGACGATGTCGTCGATATCGAAGATGCGGGTCCGGTAGATGGTGCCCTTGTACCAGAGGAGGGCGGAGAGGGTATGGTGGCTGGTGGTGAGCTGGTTGCGCAGGCCGAGCATCATTTCGCCGCAGTGGGGGAACTGGCGGTGCATCTCTTCGAAATAGCGGCCGTAGGCCTCCATGTCCAGTTCCGTGTCGGCCATCATCCCCTCTTCCGATATCTTCGGGACGCCGGTCGCGACCGCCCACTCGTCCTGGTCGCCGAAGATGTAGTCGCTGTACTGCATCAGGGCGTTGAGGGTCGCATGGGCGTCCGCGCCCTCGTATTTCCAGAGGTTGCGGCGGTAGTTGATGTCGCAGGTGATGCGCAGGCCGGCCTCCCGGGCGGCGCGCACGGCCTCGAAGGTCGCGTCGGCCGCCGACTGCGAGACGGCGCAGGTGATGCCGGAGCAGTGGAACAGGCCGGAGCGGCTGAAAATCTCCTTCCACGGGAACATCCCGGGCGCGGCCGACCAGAACGAGGACCCGTTCCGGTCGTAGACGACCAGCGAGCGGCGGATGTCGGCGGCCTTCTCGAAATAGTACGTGCCCAGCCGGTCGCCCCCGCGCACGACGTCCGAAACGTCGATGCCGAAGTAGCGGAGCTTGCGCAGGCAGGCGTCGCCCACCACGTTCTTCGGGATGCGCGACACGTAGCCGACCTTGTTGCCGAGGATGGCGAGGGAGACGGCGACATTGGCCTCGGAGCCGCCGAACTGGCCCTCCCAGAGTTTCTGCTGTCCGATGCGCCAGGCGCCCGGGGGCGACCAGCGCTGGAGGATTTCACCGAAAGTGACGATTGCTTTTTCCATGCTGTTCCGTTTATTGGATCCTGGGATGGGCGGCGTAGACCGTTTCGGCCCAGGCGCAGAAATCATCCCAGCGGTAATAGGGGCCGCTGACGGGGGTCAGCTGCGGGAGCGTGGCCTCGATGCCGTTGCGGAGGACCTTGAAGAGGATTTCAGGGCTCTTCTTCGAGCGGTAGAGGACGAACTGGACGTTCGCCGCCATCGGGGTCTTGTAATTCTGGAACCAGTATTTCACGTCGTCGGCGGAGGCGGGCATGTAGCCGCAGCCGTCGAGGTTCAGGAGCGGGCAGAAGGAGTTCACGACCGTGTCGTGGCCGAAGCGGAGGTCCGCCTTGCAGGTGCCGGTCGCGATTGCCTCGTTCGCGCGGGTGATGACGTCCCGCAGGAGGGGGATCTGCTGGTAGCGGATGCCGCCGTGGTCGGCGTACTGGCCGTAGCTGTCGACTTCCCAGTTGGTCTTGATCTGCTCCTCCGTGAAGAGGCCTTCCATCCAGTCGCTGTCGCAGTAGTTGCGGTAGCCCTGCCAGAGGCAGAAGAGTTCATAGATGAACTGGGTCCGGCCGCCGATTTCCTCGAGGAAGCCGCGGTCGGTGAAGAGGGTGCCGAGGATGCCGTCGTAGTCGTACTTGCGGGCGCGGAAGGCCGCCTTGCTCTCCGGGAGCTTCGGGTCGTTCGCATAGCGCTCCAGCAGCTCGCGGGGGGCGCTGGTCGCGTTGACGACGACCATGTTCTCGTGGAAGGAGTTGGCCTCGATGTCGACCTTCGGGGCGTATTTCTGGAGGCTGACGGTGAAGGCGTTCATGCTCACGATCGCGCGCTGGGAGGTCGAGGAGCGGGCCAGGACCTTGCCGCCGGCGGCGAAGACTTCCGGGAAGGACTGCGCCATCACGCGGGCGATGTGCTCGTGCTGGAGCTCTCCGAGCCGGACGAGGTCGCCCGTGTTGATGTACGGGGTCTCCCAGAAGGCGAGGAAGTCCTTGTAGAACTGCGCGCCGTAGGGGGTCAGGGCGTCCGCTTCGGCGGCTGCGTCGAGGACTTTCTTGACGAGGGCGTAGGTGTTGGAGCTGTAGGCGTAGCGGGCGCCGTGGCGGCCGTAGTGGCTGATGTAGAAGGGGGTATAGCCCTTCGGGGCGGCGGTCAGGGCGGGCACCTCGAAGTTATAGGGGCCTTCGCAGCCCGAGGCCAGCGTGCGGCTCGCGGCGACTTCGTCGAGGACATTGTAATTCTGGGCGCCGAGGCCGAGATACAGGGCCAGCAGGGCGACGGAGAGGAGGATTTTCTTCATAAGGCAAAGATACCATTTTTTGTTTTTTTAAAAAATAGTGTTACCTTTGTCGTCCCAACACTGCGGGGTAGAGCAGTTGGTAGCTCGTCGGGCTCATAACCCGGAGGTCAGAGGTTCGAGTCCTCTCCCCGCTACTACATTGGGAAAACCAGCCAGATCGGCTGGTTTTTCGCATCTTAGTGCTTGATTTTAAAGTAATTGAGAAGCGTCTTGTAGTTGTCTTGGGCGGCTAAGCAGGTGTCGGTAAGATAGCCGTTAACATTTCCCCATTCGTTTAAGCCGCGGTAGTAAAACCATTTCAAGTCATCAGTAATGATGAATGGAACAATTCCACAAGCCAGGCATTCTTTGAACATAATGAGACGCCCCACACGGCCATTACCGTCCTGAAATGGATGGATTAATTCAAACCTTTGGTGAAGGTCGATAATGTCCTCGAGCGTCTTTTCCTTCTTGGCATTGTACTCCGAGAGCAGGGCTTTCATCCGCACATGGACCTGTTCCGGAGGACAAGTCTCCCGGCCTCCCACCTCGTTGGGCAGTTTCTTGTAATCACCCACCTGGAACCAGTCTTTCCGACTGTCGGATGTCCCGGTTTTCAGCGTCCGATGAAGCTCCTTGACAAGACTTTCCGACAGTTTTTCCTGCGCCCTGTCAATAATCAGGTCGATGCAACGGAAATGATTCGATGTCTCCACGATATCATCAATATTGACGGCCTCATCGGCAACCCCAATCGTATTGGTCTCAAAAATGTAGCGGGTCTGGTCATGGGTCAGCCGACTTCCTTCGATGTGATTGGAGTTATAGGTCAGGTCGATCTGGGTGCGATGGTAGATGCCCCCGCTGATCCGGCCTTCCTTCTCCTCGCGGAGCCGCTTAAGGAGCGGAGAAACCTTTGGTTTTCTTTTTCTTGGCAGTGGGGCATCGGCCGGGATGACCCACGTCTTCCCCGAAAGGAAAGCTCCCTGCATTTTTCCTGCATTGCACCAGTTCCGCACGGTCCTTTCGGAAAGGCCGTGCATTTCGGCATATTGACTGACTGTAATAAAGTCCATTCTATCGGCAAGAGTTATTATTTCTTCGATATAAATATAAGATTTTTTGCCGATATCGGCAAAAAATGACAGGATATAATGTTCGAAACGTAGGGGAGATGAAAAGTTTATTTGTTATTATGCCAAGTTTATTTGGCATTTTGAAAAATTAACCTATCTTTGTAGACGAAAACGAATCGTAAAAGCTATGAACAAGAAAAGTATTCTCATGCCTCATTACGGCCAGATAGCTGGCTGGTGCCTTCTGGTCTTGTCCTTTCTTATCGAAATAGCCAAGGTACTGTTTGTTCACGATATCAATGTGGCCTGGTATTTCGCTAAAGGAGCACACATAACGCTCATCGTCTCCCTTTTCTTCATCTGTATGTCCCAGGAGAAAGTGGAAGACGAAATGATTTCCGGATTCCGTCTGAAATCCATCGGGATCACTGCCTACGCATTCTTCGTATTTCTCCTGTTTTTAAGCATTCTCTTGGATGTCAAACCCGGGCCCATCTTTTCGAACCTGGAGAACACCACGAGCGCTTATTTGAGTGAATTCTTCCTCATCGTTCTTCCCTTATGCCTCTTCATCCTGTATTACGGGGTATTTAAGTATATGCTGTGGAAATCAAACAAACAGTAAAAACCATGAAGAACACAGTCCGCGTGGAAAGGGCCATTCTGGACATCACCCAGCAGCAGTTGGCCGATGCCATCGGCGTCAGCCGCAATACCATCAACTCCATAGAGTCCGGCAAATATGTCCCTTCCACTGTCCTGGCGCTGAAGATCGCCCGTTACTTCAGCAAACCTGCCGATTCGCTATTCGCATTAGAAGAAAACGATTGAGCCTCCATAAAGGATCGGAGCCGAATCAACCCTTCGATGAACCGGAGGTTCGAGATTCGGAATGTTTTATATCGGTTTCTCATTACCGATACTCCAGCCCCTTAACTGCAACACCGATGTTGACGGGCAGATACTCCATCTTTCCCAGGGCCACTTCCCTGACATAGCTGCTCTTGAGGTAGATATTGAAGTCCATACTCATCTCCCAGTTTTTCCGCTCCTCCTGTTTTTTGGCAAGGAAGGCCTGCAGAGCTTCGTTATCGCATCCGACGATCTGGAAGGCGATGAAGTAACGCCCGGGTTCCAGCAGAAGGGTTTCTTCCGGCTGTATGTCGAAATCCTGCGGGTCATTTGAAACCGCAACATCGAAGTAGATGGGCTTGTGAAGCACGTTGACAAACGATTCCTTCTTTCCCTCGATCCGGTAGATGTTGATGGATGCGACGCAGCCGGGGATGTGGTTGCTGTGCACGGAGAACAGGATGTCTTGCACGAGGAACGGCTTTTTGGTCTGGGCAACGGAACCTATTTCCCGTCCCGACGGGTGTTCGCTCCGCAGGGCCGTACTGATGACCCCCATATTCTTCAATACATTAGTCCCAGGTCGCAACAGATATTTTTCTTTTGTATTCCCTCCGATGAACACGGCCGGCGGCAATTCCTGTTCGTGCAGGACGATGACCACGTCATCGGCAGGGCCGGCGACAGGATAGGTTGCTCTCTGAAAGGATACGTGGAAAAACTCCAACGTATCACAGGGCATATCTATTTCGAAGCGGCCGTCAGCGGCAGAAATGGTCCCTATTTGGAGTTTGGGCACGCCAAGCTGGACATATTCGACAGCATCACCTCTTTCATTGATAATCCTCCCTTTGACGGTGACGTGCTCCTGCGCCGCCAGCAGGGCAGGGAAGAATGCGAGGGCGAGCAGCAGTTTAATCCTCATAGATATCTTCCTCCATTTCAATGCCTTCCGGGTCTGGTTTGTAGTTCAGTATGTCGCCCGGTAGGCAGTCCAGCACTTTGCAGAGTTTGTTGAGCGTAGTGAAGCGGATGGCCCGGCCTTTCCCTGTTTTGAGCAGGGAAAGGTTGGTCATCGAAATGCCGATTTTTTCGGAGAGTTCCGAGAGTTTCATATGCCGCTCCCAGAGTATTTTGTCGAGGTTTACCGTAATCATATCGCGAGCTTGCTGTCTTTTGCTGCCAGATAGGCCATTTTGTAGAGTCCCGCGAAGAGAAGGACGATGAGAGGAATAAGAATCGTGTTGGAATCGAGCATCAACTCCGATTCGCCTTTCACCACAGCGTCGTAATTGGAGTGGACAAAGGCAAGGAGCGCGGCGACCAAAGCCGACCATCGAACGATCGAGATGTTGGATTTAGGGAAGATCTCTCCATCTTTCAGCCCCTTGTTGATGCGGTACAGAAAGACGCAGCACAGGGCAAAAAGAAGTGTGATGCCGACGAAACGGGCCGCCAGAATGAAAATCTGCCAACCCTTGACGTCAGGATTCCAGGTTATGGGTATGATAAAGTTGTTCAGCCACAACTGTGAAATCATCTGAACGTAGGTGTAGATAAGCGTAATGCCACCTATGATGAGGATGGCGATGGAGAGCCTCTTGATGCTCTTTTGCGTAGAATTGTTCATATCCTTGTCATTTTTTTTGCGGTATCGATAGACAAAGATAGTGCCAATTTTACGAAAAACATAAATCATATTTACGATTTACATAAAATTCCAAATAATTGATCCTATTTGTTTATGTCGGAATAAACGCTATCTTTGTGTCGGAATAAATGTCGGGATAAATGTATAAACCACCCTTCACCGTATCGGCCAAGGCCATCAATCTGATTGCACAAATTTCCAGTCAGCTGGAAAGATATGCAATCAGGATGGAACAGGAGGACACCTTGCGGCTCAGGAGAGCCAACCGGATCAAAACCATCCATTCTTCCTTGGCCATCGAAGGCAACACCCTGTCTGAAGGTGAAGTTCAGGCCGTTTTGGAAGGCAAGAAGGTGGTTGCACCGTTGAAAGAAATCCAGGAAGTCAAGAACGCCATCAAGACCTACGAACTCTATCCCAAACTCGATCCCTTTTCCATCCAGGACCTTTTGCTGGCCCATGGGACGATGATGTCCGGCCTTGTCGATGAAGCCGGGATGTTCAGAAAAGGAGGCGTCGGGGTTTTTGACGGAGACAAGCCCATCCATATCGCTCCCCCGGCGGACAGGGTCAGGGACCTGATAAGCGACCTTTTTGGATGGCTGGAGAATGCCGATGACCATCTGCTCATCCGGAGTTGTGTCTTCCATTATGAGTTCGAATTCATCCACCCCTTCGCCGACGGGAACGGAAGAATCGGCCGTCTCTGGCAATCTCTTATCCTCGGCCGGCTGAATCCGATTTTCGAGCATCTGCCTGTCGAGAACATGGTCTATTCCAACCAACAGGCCTATTACCATGGCATCAACCGGAGTTCCGACCTCGGCGACAGCGGTCCCTTCATCGACTTCATGCTGGAAGAGATTCTGAACGCACTCGTTGGCCATCAAGGGAAATCCAATGCCGACATTGCCGATGAGAAGGGTCTCAACTACCAGCAGCAAAGAGTCTTGGGATATCTGCGTGCAGACAGACATACCACGGCGGCCAAGATTGCCGCAGACCTGTACATGAGTGCCCGCCAGATAGAACGGATGCTTGCCGACATGAAAGCCAAAGGCATCATCCGGCGGATCGGCGCCAACAGGAACGGCTATTGGGAAATCGTGGATGATTAACCGTCCAACTTTTTTGGGATAGAACGGCCATTCTTCTTATCTTCACGCCGATAAATCGTAATTTACACTATATTATGGCTCTTAAACCTCGTACTGCTATGATATTGACAATCGCTATAATTGCCGTCACTTTCCTTGTCGTGGTGGGTGTAATACTGGCCTATTGGCCCAAGGGTATTTCGGTCAACGAGAACGGCCAAATCCAGTTGAGCACGTACATAGGCAAGCCGCAACTGATTCCTGTTGATTGTATTTCCATCACCGAAATGCCGGAGGGCCTGTTGAAGCATTTGATCAGAACCAACGGCATGAGCCTTGGAAAAATCAACTATGGCCACTTCAAGAACACAAAAACCGGGCAGAAGATGTTCCTCTATCTCACCGGTAAAGAAAGCAGAATCTGCTTTACTTACAATGGGGAGTTATATGTTGTAGATGATTGGCGACAGTAGCCGGAATCCATTTTATCGGTGCGTATGAAACTGCCTGAAATCAAACTTGTTTCCCGGCATCGCGAAGGATGATATTATAGTTTTTTTGCGGACGCAGTTGTCTAACGGGTGTAGATTCGATGCAAGATGGATAACAAAGAAAGACTGTTTACCGAACTGGTCCGGGAGCACAAGGGCACCATCTACTCGGTGTGCTATATGTTCTCGAAGGACACGGATGAGATTGATGACCTCTTCCAGGAGATACTGATCAGGCTCTGGAAGGGATACGATTCTTTCCGCGCGGAGTCTGATGTCCGGACCTGGATTTACCGGGTCTCGCTCAACTGCTGCCTCAATGCCGACAAGAAGCGGCGCCGGGGCGGAGAGCGGGTCCCCTTGAGCGTGGACATCGACCCCTTTGAGGATACGGACGACCGGGCGCTGCAGACCAAACGTCTGTATGCCCGCATCCATCAGCTGGGCCTGGTGGACCGCGCCATCATTCTCCTGTGGCTCGAAGGCCTGAGCTACGAGGAGATAGGCGCCATCGTCGGTATCTCGGTGAAGAATGTTTCTTTCCAGTTGCATCGGATTAAAGAAGAACTCAAAAAGTCCCATCTTTAATTACCCGTACCATGAACAGAGAAGAATTCGATATCAATCAGGAACTGGAGCAGATGCGGCAGGACTATGCCAATCTGAAGGAACGGTTCGACAAGCAGCAGATCATCAACGAACAGCTGATACAGAATGCGATGAAAAAGGATGCCCGCAGGCTGTTCCTTTCCAAGAAAACGGTTCCGGTGGGAATCGCATTGACCATTCTCGCAGTTATCCTGAGCCGTGTACAGGGCATGGCCTGGTGGCTTACGCTTTCCCTTGTCCTCTTCGGCGTCCTTGTCTTCCCCGCTGTATACTGGGTCTATCAGGGTGTCCGGGAAGAAGAAATATACAATGGCGACATCCTGTCGACGACCGAAACGCTGCGCCGGTTCAAAAAGAGATACATCGTCCTGGAGGCTGGAATCTGCCTCTATTTCTTCGCGTTCGTCGTCGCCGCCACCCTTTTTATGACCTCGATGGATATCAGCGCCGAACTGATGTGGAGAAGGGGCGTTCTCACCGCCCTCCTGTGTGTAGGAACCCTGGCCCTGGAGTATTACTTCGCCAGGCGCTTGCTGAACGCCTGCGACGACATTATCGGACGCCTGAAAATGAAAGACGAATAAGATGGAAGATTTTATCCTCAGGGAGATTGACCGCCTGGGCGAGATGCTGCTGATGATCGCCCGGAAGCTGGGCCTGCTGGACGGAGGCTCGCCGGCTTATTCTCTGGCCGACGTGAAGGATGAACTTGACATGGCCAGTCTCCCGTTTGATCTGGATGCAGTCCTGCAGCAGCAGAATCCGGTCTGGTATCTGGTGGAAACCGAGAAGATTTCGGACCACGGTCTGGAAACGTTCATCGACATCCTCTTCCATTCAGACCTGGATGAAGAACGGAAAACCGCACTGCTCAAGGATGCCCTTGCGTATCTGGACGGGAAAGGCTATTTCTCCATCCGGCTGCATTCCTTACTGAGCGACTGAAGGCTCATCCGCAGCGCCCGCGCTGCCAGGCAGCCCAGCGTGGCGACGGCGAGGGCCTCTGCGGTGACGATGAGCTCGAGCGAGACCATTCCGACGGACTTCTGGAGCAGCACGACGCCGGCGTCGACAGCGGCGTGGAGGGCGATGGCGGCAGGGAACAGCCACAGCCACTTGCCGCCCTTGCGGACGGCAGCCCAGACCAGCAGGGAAAGACCCACATGCAGCAACAGGGCGGAGAAACGCTCCCAGAGCCCGAGAAACAGGGTTCCGGCACCGAGCGTCTGCAGCTGGTCCAGTTGCGTCTGCAGCTGGGCGGCGGCATCTTCCGGAGCGCCGGCGAAGAGGGCGTCCGTCTGGCCGGAATTGATCATGACCGAAAGCACCAGGTTGCCGATCATGGTAATGCCGAAGATGATCAGCATTTCCATCCCGCCGTGCCCGACGCCGTAAGCGATGCCCGGAAGGGGCTCGGAGGGCTCCTTTTTCATCAGGAACTTCATCGCGAGGAAACGGCCGGTCTCTTCAAAGACGCCGGCGGCCAGTCCGCCATAGACGGCATACAGGAGCGTATTGTCCAGGATGGCCGCCCCGTGCGGTCCCTTCAGGACCAGCTGGTGCAGGAGGCTTTCCAGGACCAGGGCAAAAAGGAAGAAGGTACCGGCGCCGGTCAGGATGGTGGACAGCCGGGCATGGTGCTTCCGTATCAGATATACGGACAGGCAGACGGGAACGGCAAAGCCCAGCAGGGCATTGGCCGCCATTGCGATGAGTGAACCGAAGGAAACCATGGTTTTATCCGTTCAGGAAGGCCAGCATCGCCGCCGTGTCGGCGCAGTCGAAGGTGCGCTGCTCGCCGGAGCGGAGGTCCTTGAGGTTGACGCGGCCGGCGGCGGCTTCCTCGCTGCCGTTGATCGAGATGAAGGGGATCGCCTTGCGGTCCGCGTAGTCGAACTGTTTCTTCAGCTTGGCGGCCTCCGGGTAGATTTCGACCGGGACGCCCGCCGAGCGGAGTGCGGCCGCGACCGGCAGGATGAAGGGCAGCTCGCCCATGTTCGCCAGCAGCAGCCGGGTCGCGGAGCGCAGCCCCTCCGGGAATTTTTCCAGCCCCTTCAGGACGTCGTAGATCCGGTCCGCGCCGAAGCTGATGCCGACGCCGGACATGTCCGGAAGCCCGAAAATGCCCGTGAGGTTGTCATAGCGCCCGCCGCCGCAGATGCTGCCGATCGGGAAATCGAGCGCCTTGACTTCGAAGATCGCCCCCGTATAATAATTCAGCCCGCGCGCGAGGCTCAGGTCCATCTCCACAGGGTTCTTCACCCCCGCGGCACGGATGAGCCCGAACAGCTCTTCCAGCTCGTCGAGGCCCAACAGGCCCGCCTGCGAAACCACGCCCGAGGCGGAACCGCCGTCCATCAGCGCGCGCATCGCGGCCAGCTTCTCCTCCGTCGTGCCGGAGAGCTTCAGCACCGGCTCGACGACGGCGATCGCCTGCGCCGAGAGGCCTTTCTCCCGCAGCTCGTCCTCGACGGCCTCCAGGCCGACCTTGTCGAGCTTGTCGATCGCGACCGTGATGTCGACGACCTTGTCCGGGAAGCCGCAGATCTCCGCGAGGCCGGTCAGGACCTTGCGGTTGTTGATCTTCACGACGACGCGCACGTCCAGCAGCGAGAACACGCGGTCCACGATCTGGACCAGCTCCAGCTCGTTGACCTGCGACTTCGATCCGATCACGTCGACGTCGCACTGGTAGAACTCGCGGTAGCGGCCCTTCTGCGGGCGGTCCGCCCGCCAGACGGGCTGGATCTGGAAGCGCTTGAAGGGGAAGGAAATCTCGTTCTGGTGCTGCACGACGAAACGGGCGAACGGCACGGTCAGGTCGTAGCGGAGGCCTTTCTCGCAGACCTGCGGGGCCAGCGGCTTGCTGAAATCCGCCCCGGCGAAGGCGTCGCCGGAGTTCAGGATGCGGAAGAGGAGTTTGTCTCCTTCGTCGCCGTATTTGCCGAGCAGCGTGGAGAGGTTCTCCATCGCGGGCGTCTCGATCTGGGCGTATCCGAAGGTCTTGAAGACGCTGCGGATCGTATCGAAAATGTAATTCCGTTCGGCCGTTTCCTGCGGTCCGAAGTCGCGGGTCCCTTTCGGGATAGACGGTTTTTGAGCCATTTGTCGTCAGTTAGTGCAGACAAATGTAGCAATTTTTGTACATTTGTCGGCTACCCCTATTGGCAATCAACAGAAACGAGATATGAAATTCTGGAAAACCGTCTTCGCCGTCATTGTCGGCGTCATCCTCACCGGGATCATTATGCTGGTCCTTTCGGTGATGTTCTTCAGCTCCCTGGCGGCCTCCGCCTCCTCCCAGCCGTCCCTTCCCAAGGAAGGCGTCCTGCTGATGGATATGTCCTCCTTCGCCGTCGCCGAGCAGGCGAGCGCCCCTGACCCGATGGCCGTGATCCAGGGCGGCTCGACGACGACCGTCAGCCTCCTGGATGCCGTGAACGCCCTCCATATCGCCGCGGAAGACCCGACCGTGCAGTTCCTCTACCTCAAGCCGGAAGGCTATGCCGGCGGCTTCGCGGCCCTCGAGGAGCTCCGCAAGGCAATCTCCGACTTCCGCGCCGGCGGCAAGGCCGTCGTCGCCTGGCTTGACAATCCCGGGACCGGCTCCTACTACCTGGCCTCCGCTGCCGACAAGGTCTATATGACCGCCTATGAGGGCGGCACGACGATGTTCAACGGCATCTCGACCCAGCTCGTCTTCCTCAAGGACCTCCTCGACAAGCTCGGCGTCAACGTCCAGCTGATCCGCCACGGCAAATACAAGTCCGCCGGCGAAATGTTCATCCGCAACGCCTCGAGCCCCGAGAACATGGAGCAGAACCAGGAGATGATCGACTCGATCTGGAAGACTTTCGCTTCGGACATCGCCGCGAGCCGCGGCATCTCCGTCGAAACCCTCAACTCCCTGATCGACAACCTCGCGCTGAACTTCCCCGAGGACTTCCTGAACGCCGGCCTCGTCGATGAACTGATGAGCCGCTCCGAGCTCGAGGCGAAGATTACCGCCCTCGCCGTGAAGGAATCGATCAAGGACGTGAAGACGATGTCGTTCCCGGCCTATGTCTCCGCCAAGGTCCAGCCGAACCTCAAGGCCCGGGAGAAGATTGCCGTAATCTACGCCGACGGCGACATCGTTGATTCCGGCCGCGGCCTGGTCGGCAAGGAGCTCGCCGCGACGATCAACAAGGTCCGCGAGGACGAGAGCGTGAAGGCCGTCGTCTTCCGCGTCAACTCCCCGGGCGGCAGCGTCCTCGCCTCCGAGAAGATCAAGGCCGAGATCGAGCTGCTCCGCGCGGCGAAGCCCGTCGTCGCTTCCTACGGCGACTATGCGGCCTCCGGCGGCTACTGGATCTCCAATTCCTGCGACAAGATTTACTCCGACGCCACGACCCTGACCGGCTCCATCGGCGTCTTCAGCATGATCCCCGATTTCAGCAAGACCCTGAAGGACATCGCCCACGTCAACGTCACCTCCGTGAATTCCAACCGGCACGGCGACCTCTACGGCCTGATGCGTCCGTTCGACGCCGCGGAGACCGCCTATATGCAGGCTTCCGTCGAGCGCATCTATGAGCATTTCGTGAACATTGTCGCCGAGGGCCGCGAACTGACCCCGGATTTCGTGGACACGATCGCCCAGGGCCGCGTCTGGACGGGTGCCGACGCCCTCGGCATCGGCCTCGTCGATGAGATCGGCACGCTCTCCGACGCCCTCGCCTATACCGCGGGCCTCGCCGGCAACCCCGACCTCGCCGCCTGGCGGATCGAGGCGTTCCCGAAGCCGAAGTCCACGATGGATCAGCTCAAGGACCTCCTCGGCGGCAACAACGCCGCCCTGGCCCCGTTCAAGGATACCCCGCTGGAGTCCGTCGCTTCCGCCATCCTCGACTGGGAAGGCTCCTGGAACCGCAGGACGCCCCAGTACATGTACGCGAGAATCCCGTACGCGGTTATTCCGTGGTAGTTTCCGCCGCGCGGACGCGCAGGACGCGCGCCGTCGCAGCCGTGACTTTGAAAGAGTCGTCGATGCGCTCGTAGAGCAAAGCGGCGACTCTTCCCTTTTCTCCGGGGCAGGGGATGACGCGCGCGCGCCGCTTGTCCTCCGCGGACCACTTCAGGTCCGTGAACAGGTCCGAGAGTTTCTTCTTCCCCCGCATCCCGAGCGGGACCATCCAGTCGCCCGGCTCCCAGGGCCGGACCTGCGGTGCGTCGCCCAGCCGGGCGGCGTCCAGCACCAGCGTCCCTTTTCCGCAGTGGGGATCGAACCCCGCCGGCCGGTCAAAGACCTCGAAAACCGGCGCTGCGGGCTCGTCCACACCCGGTTCCATCAGTTTCCCGCGGCTCACGACATACGGCCCGAAACGCTTGCCTGCCGCCGGAGAGCCGTGCTCCAGCGCCGCCGTGAGCGAGCGCAGCGCGTCTTCGCCGAGCGTGCTTCCCGCGAGGCGGTAGAGCACGTAGCGCCAGTGCTTCAGCGCCCGCAGCCCCGCCAGGTCGATCGACCCGTCCGGCGCGGCGACGCTCCCGCGGACGGACTGGAAATAGTCCTCCGCGATGTCGTCCGTCTGGATCAAGCGGTCGATGTCCGCGTTCAGCGTCCGGACAAAACCCGGATTGAGCTCGGCGAAAACCGGGAAAACCGCGCCGCGGATGCGGTTGCGGCGGTACTCGCCGCTGCGGTTGGTGCTGTCCTCGCGCCAGGCGAGGCCGCGCTCCCGCAGCCGCGCCTCGATTACCGCGCGCTCCGCGCCGAGCAGCGGGCGGATGACGCGGACGCCGTCCAGCGTCCCCGCCGCCGGGATGCCCCGCATCCCGCGGCTCCCCGTCCCGCGCAGCAGGTTGAGGACCAGCGTCTCCGCATTGTCGTTCGCGTTGTGGGCCGTCGCGACGGCGGCAAAGCCCTCCGTGCGGCACAGTTCCGCGAACCACGCATAACGCAGCGCCCGGGCCGCCATCTCGATGCTGACGCCCTCCCGCTCCGCGTATGCGGCTGTTTCAAAATGCTTTACATAGAGCTTGACGCCATGCTCCTCCGCCCAGGCGCGGACGAAGGCCTCGTCGCCGTCGCTCTCCGCCCTGCGGAGGTGGAAATTGCAGTGGGCCGCCGCCCAGGGCAGCCCGCTTTCCTCCAGCAGGCTCGCCAGGCACATCGAATCCGCCCCGCCGCTGACTGCGGCGAGCACCCGCCCGCCGTCGGGCAGGAGCGTTTCCATGCGTCGGAGGAAGCCCTGCAGCATCGCGCCGGCCTATTTCTTCTTCGAAGCGATCGTGTAGGAGAAGCCGAACGCCAGGGACTCCTTGAACTGGATCCGGCGGCGGCCGTCGGGGTAAAGATCCTGGTCGGCCTCGCTCACGATCTTGATCTTGTCGTCGTAGATCAGGTAGGTCGTGACCGTGAAGGAGAAGTACTTCGCGACCTTCCAGTCGAAGCGGTTATCCCAGTTGACGCGCAGGTTCTGCGGCTTGTTGAGGTAGTCGGAGAAGAGGACGAGCTGGGTCGTGTAGTTGAAGTTGTCGTTGACCTGCAGCTTGATATCCGTCTTGACCTGCGCACCGAACTCGAAGCGCGCCGGCCGGTAGGTCCCGTCCTCGTTCTGCGGCATCGAATACTTCGGCCGCAGCTCTTCGTTCCGGACGATCACGAAGCCGCCGGTCAGCGGCGCGACGTTGATGGTCAGCCACTTGGTCGGCAGCCAGTCGATACCGAGGGCGATGTTGGTGTTGGCAGGGGAGAGGAATCCGGACTTCAGGGTCCGCAGGTCCATCCAGTCCTGCTTGTTCGCTTCCTCCACCTTCGGCGCCGTGTAGTTCCAGCTGTCCGTGAACTGCGAGCGGAACAGGAACGAGGCCGAGTAGTTCAGGTTCTTGACGCCCTTCGCCTTGTAGCCCCACTTGCTTTCCAGGTAGATCCGGTCGTCACTCTTCTGCAGGAAGGGCTTGTCCGCCGAATACAGGAAACCGTAGTCGAGTTGCAGCCGGTTGTTCCAGGACATGTCGTCCTTCTTGTAGTTCGCGTTCGCGTCGATGAACGACTTCAGCGTCGCGGTGTTGTAGCCGCCCGCCGCCCAGTTCGTCAGCTGCGTGTTCGTAAAGTCCACCTTCATCAGCGCCGAGTTCGTCCACCAGTTCGGCTTCTCCGCGACCGCCGGCGCGTCCTTGAATGCGTCCGCCGCATCCTTCACCGCCTTCTCCGCTGCACTCTGTCCGTACCCCGGAATCCCCGCCGCCAACATGACGGCCACCGCCATCCATACGCTTGTCTTCATGGAAAACAGTCTTTTAATTAATAGGATATGCCAAAGACGACGCGGCGGTGGGAAGGCTGGCCGGAATAGATGTCGACACCTTCCTCTTCGCAGACATAACTGTCCATCGGAATGCACCGGATCGTCGCCTTGGTCTCATCCTTGATCTTCTGCTCCGTTTCGGCCGTCCCGTCCCAATGGCAGAGCAGGAACTTGCCGTCCTGGATCTTCGTCTTGAACTCCTCCCAGCTGTCGCACTTCTCGACGTTCGCCTCGCGGAACTGCAGGGCCTTGTCGTAGATGTTCTGCTGGATGGCGTCCAGAAGCTCGTCCACACAGACGTCCAGCCCCTCCACGGGGACCGTCGTCTTCTCGAGGGTGTCGCGCCGGTGGACCTCCACCGTGCCGTTCTGCAGGTCGCGCGGGCCCATCGCGATGCGGACCGGCACGCCTTTCAGCTCCCATTCAGCAAATTTGAAGCCCGGACGCACCGTGTCGCGGTCGTCCACCTCGACGGAGCGCCCGCGCGCCTCCAGCTCCCGGCGGACTTCCTGCATCCGCTCGAGCACGGCCGCGCGCTCCTCGTCGGTCTTGTAGATCGGGACCATCACGACCTGGATCGGCGCCAGCGCCGGCGGCAGCACGAGGCCGTTGTCGTCGCCGTGGGCCATGATCAGCGCGCCCATCAGACGCGTCGAAACGCCCCAGGACGTCGCCCAGACGTATTCCTGCTTGCCTTCCCTGTTCGTGAACTGCACGTCGAAGGACTTGGCGAAATTCTGGCCGAGGAAGTGGGACGTGCCGGCCTGGAGGGCCTTGCCGTCCTGCATCATCGCCTCGATCGTCAGCGTGTCGAGCGCGCCGGCGAAGCGTTCGTTGGGGCTCTTGTGGCCGACGATGACGGGCAGCGCCATCACCTCGCGGGCGAATTTGGCGTAGACCTGGACCATCTCGTGGGCCTTCGCCTCCGCTTCCTGCGCGGTCGCGTGGGCCGTGTGGCCTTCCTGCCAGAGGAATTCCGCGGTCCGCAGGAACAGGCGCGTACGCATCTCCCAGCGCACGACGTTGCACCACTGGTTGCAGAGGACCGGCAGGTCGCGCCAGGAGGTGATCCAATTCTTATAGGTGCTCCAGATGATGGTTTCGGAAGTCGGGCGCACGATCAGCTCTTCCTCGAGCTTCGCGGCCGGGTCGACGACGACGCCCTTGCCGTCCGGATCGTTCATCAGGCGGTGGTGGGTCACGACGGCACATTCCTTGGCAAAGCCGGCTACGTGCTCCGCCTCGCGGCTGAAGAAGGACTTCGGGATGAAGAGCGGGAAGTAGGCGTTCTTCACGCCCGTCTTCTTGAACATCCCGTCGAGGATGCCCTGCATCTTCTCCCAGATCGCATATCCGTAGGGCTTGATGACCATGCACCCGCGGACCGCGGACTGCTCCGCCAGGTCGGCCTTGAGGGCAAGGTCATTGTACCATTGAGAATAATTTTCAGCTCGTGTGGTGACTTCTTTTGCCATGGTATCGTTTTTGTAAAAGTCTAGTAAATTTTATAAACTTGCACAAAGATACACATTTTTAAATTATAGGAGATTCGACCATGAAAAAGCACATTACACTTCTCGTTTTAGCGCTGATGGTGCTCTCTTCCTGTGCCTCAGTCGCCCGCTACAACCAGGTTGCCTACAACCAGAGATATCAGGATGGAATCTACTATAGACCGACATCCGGAACCCTTGTTGTTACGGAAACCGTTTCCAACGACGTCGACCGCCTCATCGCCCAGACGAATGAGTCCGTCTATTATGTCGTCGGAGACAACGCCGTCGATACGCTCGTGATCCCTGGAAACGCCGCCGCGAACTTCCGGTTCGACAACGGCCTTTCCGGCGTGACCGTCAATATCTACACCAACCCCTGGAGTGCGCCCTGGTCGTACTCCCGCTATTACTCCGACTACTGGTACTGGGACAGCTGGTACTACCGGCCTTATTCCTGGTATCGCCGTCCTTATTCCTACTACAGCCTGTACTGGGACAGCTTCTACTGGGACCGGTTCTACTGGGACAGCTGGTATTGGAGCGACTGGTACTATGACACCTGGTATCATCCCTGGAACCACTACGGCTACTACGGCTACTACGGTTCCCGCTGGGGCGGATACTGGAGCGGCTACTGGGACGGCTACTACGGCCGCCACTACGGCTGGTACGGTTATCCTTACGGATACTACCACGGCTACTATGGCCACGCCGGTTACTGGGGCGGACGTCCCAACGGATGGTACAACGGCTACAACTACGGTTACGGCCACGACCGCTACCGCTATGACGCCAGAGCCCGTCACGACCGGGCCCAGATCACGGCAGCCGGCGGCGCCGCAGGCGGAAGCCTCGGCCGCGCGACCTCCACGGTCGGCAGACCTGCCGCCCAGGAGAGCCGCCTGACTCCCCGCCGGACCGTCAGCAGCGCCGATACCCGCGGCACGGGTGCCGCAGCGGCAGGCGCAGCGACCTCCGCAACCCGGTCTGCCACCCGCAGCACCGACAATATCACCAGCCGTACCGGCAACGCCAGCAGCGCGACCCGGAGCACCAACGGTACCTCCGCAACCCGCAGCACGAACGCCGGCGCAAGCCGGACCGGGAACGCGAGCGGCGCGACCCGGAGCACCAACGGTACCTCCGCAACCCGCAGCACGAACAGCAACAATAATGTAACCAGCCGGACCCAGGGCGCCAGCGGCGCGACCCGAAGCACCAACGGCGCTTCCGCAACCCGCAGCACCCAGTCCACCGGCAACGCCGCGACGACCCGTTCGCAGTCCTCCGCAGGACGCACGGTCCAGGGCACCGCTCCTTCCCGGACGTCCGCCCCTACCGGCAACACCCGTCCCGTCGGAGCCGCCTCCAACGGCAGCACGGTCAACCGCAGCAACAGCTCCTCGGGCAGCAGCGCAACCCGCAGCAGCGGATCCTCCGCGACCCGTTCCTCCGGCAGCGTCAGCACCCGCAGCAACAGCTCCTCCGGCGGCGTGAACCGCAGCAGCGGATCCTCCGCGACCCGCTCCTCCGGCAGCGTCAGCACCCGCAGCAGCTCCTCGAGCTCCAGCAGCCGGTCTTCTTCCGGTAGCATGAGCGGCGGCGCAAGCCGCAGCAGCGGCGGCGGATTCTCTGGCGGCAGCTCCTCCTCCGGCGGCGCAAGCCGCGGTGGCGGAATGAGCAGCGGCGGCGGTGCGACCCGCGGCAGGTAAAGAATAACGGGCCCTCCCGGAGGGCCCTTTTTCTGAAGATGACAACCTATCCTTATAACTTTGTAAACAATACAGCCATGAAAAAGACTCTCTTCTCCATATTGTTCACCTGCATCCTCGCCGCAGGCGCCTGGGCGCAGAACATGAACGACGCGCTGCTCTTTTCCGACCAGAACCTGTACGGCACCGCAAGGTCCGTCGCCCTCGGAAACGCGATGACGGCGCTCGGCGGAGACATCGGTTCCGTGACCATCAACCCGGCCGGCTCGGCCATCGGCAACTACTCCCAGATCACGCTGACCCCGAACGTTTCGCTCGTCACGACGAACAACGGCTACGCCCCGATCGCGGGCGCCGGGATCACCGACTGGAACAAGAGTTCCTACAGCCGCTTCTCGATGCCGAACCTCGGGGTGGTCGTCAACTTCGACGTCGCGGACGCCGGCCTCAAGCGGATGAGTTTCGGCATCCTGTCGAACGCCACCAACAACCACCTGAACCGGGCCAATGTCTGGGGTATCAACGACTACACGTCGATTACCGGCGCGCTTGCCGTCAAGGCCAGCGACCTGGACGTCTCCGCGGACGTCCTGAACGACGCCAGCGCCTACAACCAGTTCGGCGGAGGTTACTGGGACGTCATCCTCGGCCGCCGCGCGACCCTGATCGAGTCTTTTGACGGCGTCAACAACTACTACGCCGGTGCGGCCGAGAACCTCGGCCTGAATCCGGACGGTTCGACGAACATCTATACGGGAGGCCCTCTGAACCAGGAATACTACCGTTTCGAGTACGGCTACAAGCACGACCTCGTCTTCAACTTCGGCATGAACTTCTCCGACAAGTTCTTCCTCGGCGTCAACCTCGGCGTGCCGACGTTCGCCTACCATTCGAAGTATACCCTGAGCGAGACCGCCGTGGATCCCGGCGACTTCGAGACCGGTCTGGTCGACGCTTCCTATACCTATACGTATGACGCGCAGGGCGAAGGCGTCTACGCGAAGGTCGGCTTCATCTGGCTGCCCGCGCCGGGCCTGCGCATCGGCGCCGCCGCCCAGAGCCCGACCCTCTTCAACATCACCGACGTCTTCCGCCTCGGCGGTTCGACGAAGTTCCTCGCCGGCGGTTCGCAGAGCGGGAACGAGCTGAGCCCGAAGAACGAGTACAGCTACAACCTCTGCGCGCCCGGCATCACGAGCGTGGGCCTCGCCTACACGTTCGGCGGCTTCGGCCTGGTCTCCGCCGACTGGGAGCGGACGTACTACCGGGGAATGTATCTCTCGGACGCCGATCCGAGTTGGGGCAAGGAGACCTTCAAGGACGCCAACGCCGACATCGCGCGCTACCTCCGGGGAGCCAACGCCTTCCGCGTCGGCGCCGAGTTCAAGCTCACGCCGGAGTTCGCGCTCCGCGGCGGCTGGACCTGGAAGGGGGACCCGCAGTACGGCAGCGCCTTCACGACGCAGTCCTACTCTGCCGGCCTCGGCTATTCCTCGCCCGGCTCGTTCTTCCTGGACCTCGCCGCGCGCCTGACGGAATATCCTGCGGTCGCGTACTATCCGTACGCCGACTATGTGGACGGCTACCGCTCGATGTCGGTCGACAGCAACCGCTCCCTTGCGGACTTCGTCCTGACGCTCGGATGGCGTTTCTAGGCAGTTGAACTACCGTTTTTTCAGATAAAGGAGTGATCCGGGACCTTCGTTGAACAGGAGGTCCATGATCGAAAGATTGGGAAGGAAGCCGTGCTTCGGGGAGAATACCTGGAAGTACGGCTTCTCCAGTCCCAGGTCCCGCAGGACCGTGTCCGGCCGCTTCGGGTGGATGTCCACGCGCCCTTCCGGGGTATAGGTCTCCGTCTCCCGGAGCTCCGCGCGGACGCCCGTCTTCTCGAGGAAGAAGCGCAGCAGGGCCAGGTTCAGGTCCCAGAGCCTCTCCGGACGGCTGCGGAGGATGGCGAAGAATTCATCCCGGTAATAAAAGAAGTAGGCGGAGGAGTCGTAGGCGGCGTCGATGGCGCGCTCGGCGCGGACGAGCCAGGGGGTCGAATAATCGACCCGGACCTCGCGGATCGGGATGCCGTTCCCGTGGCCGTCGTGGATGATGGGGACCTGGATCCGCTGGGGGCCTTCCGAGCCGTAGATCAGGCAGCGGTTGCGGTAGGTCTGCTTCTGGAAATGCTCGCAGGCCTCCAGCGCGACGACAGACGGAATGACCCTGTCGGGGGACAAGGTCATTTCTTCCGCGATGGCTGCGATGTAGCTGACCGGCGGACAGAAAGCGGTCGTGAAGACTTTCACGGGAGGCTAGTCGATGGCGGACTTGTCGCGGAGGTCGGCGGCGCGGACGATGCCGCGCTTGGAATTCCGGATGAAGCCGAGGATCGTGTCGCGCTCTTCGGAGGGCGGGAAGCCGGCCTCGACGCGGGCGCAGCCGTCCGTGATGTTGAATCCCTGGTAGTAGATGGTGTCGTAGATGTCCTTGATGTTGCGGATGGTCTCCGCGCTGAAGCCGCGGCGGCGCAGGCCGACGAGGTTGACGCCGGCGAAGGAGACGGGCTCCCGGCCGCAGAGGGAGTAGGGCGGGATGTCCTTGTTGACGCGGCTGCCGCCGCCGATCATCGCGTGGGCGCCGATCTTGCTGAACTGGTGGACGACGGTGCTGCCGCCGATGATAGCCCAGTCGTCGACGTCGGTTTCGCCGGCGAGGCCGACGTAGCTGACGAGGATGCAGTGGCGGCCGACGCGGCAGTCGTGGGCAACGTGGACGTAGGACATGACGAGGGTGTCGTCACCGATGCGGGTGATGCCCTTGCCGCTGGCCTTGGTGCCGCGGTTGACGGTCGCGCATTCGCGGATGGTCACGCGGTCGCCGATTTCGACATAGGTGATTTCCCCGTCGAACTTGAGGTCCTGGGGGATGGCGCCGACGACGGCGCCGGGGAAGACTTCGCAGTCGCGGCCGATGCGGACGTAGCGGTAGATGACGGCGTGGGGGTGGACGACAGTGTTGTCGCCGATTTCGACGTCGGAATCGATGAAGGCATAGGGTCCGATCTGGACGTTTTCGCCGAGCTTGGCGTCCGGGCTGACGGTGGCGAGAGGATGGATGGTTGTCATTTTGTAGGTTTGAGGGCCGCTCTGAGGGCCTTTGCTGCGTTGGTGTTGATGGTATGGCCGCTCTTGTAGGCGGAGACGGCCGCGTTGACCCAGCCGCCGGCGAGGCGCAGGTCGCCGATCAGGTCGAGAAGCTTGTGGCGGCCGCATTCGTCGGGGAAGTGGAGTTCCAGGTTGTTGAGGTAGCCTTCCCGGCTGACTTTCATCAGGGGCTTGCCGAGCAGGCGGCAGACTTCCTCCATGTCCGCGTCGCTGACGGGATGTTCCGCCACGACGATGGCGTTGTCGACGTCGCCGCCCTGGATCAGACCGAGGCGGGCGAGGGGCAGGAGGTCGTGGAAGAAGACGAAGGTCCGGCAGGGGGCGATCTGGGCGGCGTAGTCGTCGCCGGGCTCCCAGCGGGTCTGCTGGATGCCGAGGACGCGGGAGTTGAAGTCGGTCGTCAGCGCGAAGGAGGGCTTGTCCGCGGGGGTGATGCGGATCCAGGCGCCGCTCTGTTCGTCACGGACTTCGACTTCGCGTTCGAGTTCCAGGAAACGGCGCTCCGCCGCCTGGGGCCGGAGGCCGTCGGCGAGGATCGCTTCGGTGTAGCGCCGGGCGCTGCCGTCCAGGATCGGGACTTCGTCGTTGTCGAGCTTGACGAGGGCGTTGTCCACGCCGAGGCCGGTCAGGGCCGAAAGGAGGTGCTCCACCGTGACGGCTTTCGCCGCTCCGGCGGAGATCGTCGTGCTCCGGGCCGTGTTGGTCACGTTTTCGGCGAGGGCTTCGACGGCCGCGCCGTCGCCCAGGTCGGTCCGCAGGAAGCGGATGCCGGTATTCTCAGGGGCGGGGCAGAGGGTCAGGTGGGCGTATTTGCCCGTGTGGAGACCGATGCCTTCGAAGGTATATTCTTTCTGGAGGGTGTTTTGGTTCATACGGTGTCGGGTTGCAGCAATTAACGCGCCAAAGGATGCCGGTTTTTTATTCTTCCAGGCCCGCCTGTTTGAATTTAACGTAACTGCGCATGTATTGTTTCAGGTCGATGGCGGGCATGCCGACGACGGTCTGTCCGGGCTTGCGGATGCTGCCGATGACGCCTGCCTGGGCGGCGATGGTCGTGTTGTCGGCAATCGTGATGTGGCCGACGATGCCGACCTGGCCGGCAAGGATGCAGTTCTTGCCGATCTTGGTCGAGCCGGCGATGCCGCACATCGCGGCCATCGCGGTGTTCTCGCCGATCTGGACGTTGTGGGCGATCTGGCAGAGGTTGTCGATGCGGACGCCGTTGCCGATGACCGTCGATTCCATCTCGGCGCGGTCCACGGTCGTGCCGGAGCCGATCTCGACGTCGTTGCCGATCACGACGTTGCCGAGGTGCTCGATCTTCTCCCAGGAGCCGTCGGGCTGGGGCGCGTTGCCGAAGCCGTCGGAGCCGATGACGCAGTTTTCGTGGAGGATCACGTTGTCGCCGATAATGGTGCCGGGATAGATGCGGACGCCGGGGTAGATGAGGCACTTGCGGCCAATGACGGTGCCTTCGCCGATGGTGACGTTGTCGTGGATGATGCCGTAGTCGCCGATGCGGACGTTTTTGCCGATGCGGGTGAAGGCGCCGACGGAGACCTTTTTGCCGAGCTTCGCGGAGCAGGCGATGCTGCTGCGGAGGCTGCGGCGGCGCCGGTAGGACTTCTTCTGGTCCGCGGCGAACTTGAGGAGGGTCGCGATGGCGCTGTAGGCGTCGGGGACGCGGATGAGCGTCGGGGAGACGGGCTCCTTCGGGGCGAAGCTGTCGCTGACGAGCAGGATGCTGGCGCGGCAGGTATAGGCGTAGGACTCGTATTTCGGGTTGGCGAGGAAGCAGAGCTTGCCGGGCTTGCCGGTCTCGATGCGGGCGAAGCCGGTCACGGTGGCGGCGGGATCGCCTTCGACGGTGCCTTTCAGGACCTGGGCGAGTTGCTTGGCTGTGAACTCCATAAATGCGTTTTTTTTCGAATCGGTTGCAAATGTAGCAATTATTCCGTATATTTGCAGACGTGATTGAGATAGGGGCCGGACGGTTCCTATTTTTTGTTACTGAATTTCGACGGATATGGAAAAGGAAGCCTTGTTGAAAGTGGTGGAGACGGCGGCTGCGGAATGCGGCTGCACGCTGGTTGAACTGAAGTTTGACGACGACGAGAACGTGTTTGAAGTCACGATCGACCGGGCGGACACGCCGGTCGGGCTCGCGGACTGCGAGCACGTCCACCGCGCGGTCCTCGCCGCCTTCGACCGGGATGTCGAAGATTATGCGCTGACCGTCACCTCGCTGGGAATCAGCGGTGCGGAGGCCGATGAAATGCTGAAAACAATAGATTGAAACAATAACAATGGAAAAGGAACAGATTGTAACCCTGATTGACGCCTTCAAGGATTTCAAGGAGGAGAAGAACATTGACCGTCCCGTGATGATGGGCGTCCTGAAGGACGTCTTCATGACCCAGATTGCGAAGACCTACGGATCGTCGGACAACTTCGACGTCATCGTGAACGTGGACAAGGGTACCTGCGAAATCTACCAGAACTTCGAGATCGTCGAAGAGGTGGAGGACCCGAACGCGGAGATGACCCCGCAGCAGGTGTTCGCGGAAACGGGCGACGACGACTACGAGATCGGCGACACCTACACGAAGAAGCTCCCGCTCTCCTCGTTCGGCCGCCGCGGCATCCTCAACATCCGCCAGAACCTGCAGGGCAGGATCATGGACATCGAGAAGGCCAACGTTTACCGGAAGTACTCCGAGAAGGTTGGCGAGATCTTCACGGGCGAGGTCTACCAGACCTGGTCCAAGGAGGTGCTGCTCCTCGACGAGGACGGCAACGAGCTCCACATCCCGAAGGCCGAGCAGATTCCGGGCGAGCATTTCAAGAAGAACGACACGGTCCGCGCGATCATCAAGAGCGTGGAGATGAAGAACAATACGACGCCCTACATCGTCCTGTCCCGCACGTCGCCCGAATTCCTCGAGCGGCTCTTCGAGCAGGAGGTTCCCGAGATCGTGGATGGCCTGATTACCGTGAAGAAGGTGGTCCGCGTTCCCGGCGAGCGTGCGAAGGTGGCCGTGGAGTCCTATGACGAGCGCATCGACCCGATCGGCGCCTGCATCGGCGTGAAGGGCGGCCGCATCCTCGGCATCGTCCGCGAGCTCCGCAACGAGAACATCGACGTCCTGCAGTGGACCTCGAACCCGTCGCTGATGATCCAGCGCGCGCTGAACCCGGCCCGCGTCTCCTCGATCGACCTCGGCGAGTCCCCGACCGACAAGGTCAAGGTCTACATGCAGCCCGAGGAAGTCAAGAAGGGCATCGGCCGCGGCGGCTGCAACATCCAGCTCGCCGGCATGCTCGTCGACCGCGAGATCGAGGTCTGGCGCGAGCTCCCGAAGGATTACGAGGCCGAGGAGGAAGACGTGCTGCTCGACGAGTTCTCGAACGAGATCGACGAGTGGGTCATCGACCGCCTCAAGGCGATCGGCTGTGACACCGCGAAGAGCGTGCTCGCCCTCTCGCCGGAGGACATCGCGAAGCGCGCCGACCTCGAGGACGAGACCGTCGAGGACGTGCTCCGCATCCTCAGCGCTGAATTTGAAGATTAACCTTTTATGAGTACCTATGGCAGAAATCAGACTCAATAAAATCATCAAGCAATACAACATCGGCCTGCAGGACCTCGTGACCTTCCTGCGGAAGGAAGGCGCCGACGTCGAGGAGAACCCGAATGCGAAAGTGTCCGACGAATATATGCCGGCGGTCGCGAAGCAGTTCGGCAAGGACCTCGCGATGAAGGAGGCTTCCGAGCGCGTCGATATCAAGCTCAACGAGATCCTCGAGAAGACGGGCCGCCGCCAGGAACGCGAGGAGGAGGAAGAGCCGGAAATGGAGACGGTCATCAAGAGCACCATCTTCCACAAGGCCGAGAAGCCGGCCCCCGCGCCCGCTCCGAAACCGGAGCCCGCGCCGGAACCGGAGCCGGCCCCGGAACCCGAACCCGCCCCCGCCCCGGAGCCGGAACCCGAACCGGTCCCGGAGCCTATCGTCCCCGAACCCGAACCGGAACCGGCCGTTGAGCCCGAACCGGAGCCCGAACCGGCCCCCGCGCCGCAGCCTGAGGAGGCTTCTGCCCCTGCTCCGGCTCCGGCCCCGGAAGCTCCGAAACAGGAAGCCGGCGGTCTGAAGATCGTCGGAAAGATCGACATGTCCCAGTTCGAGAAGAAGCCCGCGAAGAAGCGCGAGCGCATCTCGAAGGGCAGCCAGAAAGTCGATGTGGGCAAGGTCGAGGCGGACAGCAACCCGCGCAAGAAGGACGCCCGCGGCGCCCAGAACCAGCAGGCGCAGCACGCCGGCAAGGGCCGCAAGCGCGACCGCGGCGACCGCTTCAAGCCGGAAATGACCGAGGCCGAGCAGGAGGAGATGCAGAAGCAGATCCAGAAGCAGGTCAAGGAAACCTACGCCCGCATGAACGACGCGAAGAAGAGCAACTTCGGCGCGAAGTACCGCAAGGAGAAGCGCGAGCTCGCGTCGCAGAAGGCGATGGAAGAGATGGAGGCCGAGGCCGCCGAGAAGCGGATCCTGAAGGTGACGGAGTTCGTGACGGCGAACGACCTCGCGACCCTGATGAACAACACCCCCGTGATCAAGGTTATCGGCGCGTGCATGAGCCTTGGCCTGATGGTTTCCATCAACCAGCGCCTCGACGCCGAGACGATTGTCCTCGTCGCGGAGGAATTCGGCTACAAGGTCGAGTTCGTGACCGCCGAGATTTCCGAGGAGATCAACAGCGCCGGCCAGGAAGACCGGCCGGAAGACCTGGTCCCGCGCCCGCCGGTGATTACCGTGATGGGCCACGTCGACCATGGCAAGACCTCCCTGCTGGACTACATCCGCAAGTCGAACGTCATCGCCGGTGAGGCGGGCGGCATCACGCAGCACATCGGTGCCTACAGCGTGAAGCTCGACAGCGGACGCCATATCACGTTCCTGGATACCCCGGGCCACGAAGCCTTTACGGCGATGCGTGCCCGCGGCGCCCAGATGACCGACCTCGCGATCATCATCGTCGCGGCCGACGACGCCGTGATGCCCCAGACCGTCGAGGCAATCAACCACGCCCAGGCGGCGAACGTTCCGATGGTCTTCGCCATCAACAAGATCGACAAGCCGGGTGCGAACCCGGACACCATCCGCCGCCAGCTCTCCGAAATGAACATCCTCGTCGAGGACTGGGGCGGCAAATACCAGTGCCAGGAGATTTCCGCGAAGAAGGGCATCAACGTCGACAAGCTGCTCGACAAGGTCCTGCTCGAGGCGGACATGCTCGAACTGAAGGCCAATCCGAACAAGATGGCCGTCGGCGCCGTGATCGAGTCCTCGCTGGACAAGGGCCGCGGCTACATGGCGACGGTCCTCGTGCAGGAAGGCACGCTCCGCCAGGGCGACGTGATGCTCTGCGGCAGCTACTATGGACGCATCAAGTCGATGTTCAACGAACGCGGGCAGAAGGTCGACGCCGCGGGTCCTTCGACCCCGGTCAGCGTCCTCGGCCTGAACGGCGCGCCGGCCGCCGGCGAGAAGTTCAACGTCATGGCCGACGAAAAGGAAGCGAAGTCGATCGCCAACAAGCGCGAGCAGCTGATCCGCATCCAGGGCATCAAGACCCAGAAGCACATGACCCTCGAGGAGATCGGCCGCCGCATCGCGATCGGCAACTTCAAGGAGCTCAACGTCATCGTCAAGGGCGACGTCGACGGTTCCGTCGAGGCGCTGTCCGATTCCCTGATCAAGCTTTCGACCGAGCAGGTGCGCGTCAACGTGATCCACAAGGCCGTGGGCGCGATTTCCGAGTCCGATATCCTGCTGGCCGAGGCTTCCGACGCCGTGATCATCGGCTTCCAGGTCCGTCCTTCCGTCGAGGCCCGCAAGGCCGCCGAGAAGGAAGGCATCGAGATCCGCCTCTACTCCGTCATCTACGACTGTATCAACGAGATCAAGGACGGTATCGAGGGCATGCTCGAGCCGGAGAAGAAGGAAGAAGTCACCGCGACCGCCGAGGTCAAGCAGACCTTCCGCATCTCCAAGGTCGGCACGATCGCCGGCTGCCTCGTGCGCGACGGCAAGATGACGAACAAGACCGACGTGCGCCTGATCCGCGACGGCATCGTGATCTACACCGGCGAGCTCGCTTCGCTCCAGCGGGGCAAGGACGCCGCCAAGGAGGTTCCTGCCGGCATGGAATGCGGTATCGGCATCGCCAAGTTCAATGATATCAAGGAAGGCGACGTGATCGAGGCTTTCCACGTGGTCGAGATCCGGAGGACGCTGTAGTGGAGGAACTGCACGAGATCCTGAAAGCGCGCACGCTGCCGGAACTCTACGCCGCCGAGGACGCGTTCCTCGCGGCACGCCCCGGCTGGGAAGTCGCCTTCCGGCGCTACTTCCTTGCCGACCGGGCCGCGCAGCGCGCGGAAATCCGGCCGCAGGCGGGCGCCGTCTCCCACATCGGCCAGGCCCCGCTGGACGGCAGCGGCGCCGCCGTGTGGCTGTACCTGGTCCGCGGCGCCGCCGTGACACGCACCCCGGGCCTGACGCTTGTCGAGGCTGACGGCCAGCGGCACTGGTGGACCGGCGGTTCCGTGTCCGGAAACGGCGATTCGTACGCCCAGACCGGCGACGTCCTGCGCCGCTACATTTCCTTCCTGGAGGAGCGCGGGATGACCCTCCCGGACAACTGCGTCCGGACCTGGTTCTTCGTCCACGACATCGACAACAACTACGCGGGCCTCGTGAAATCCCGCCGGGAAATCTTTGAGACGCAGGGGCTTACGCCCCAGACCCACTATATCGCCAGCACGGGCATCAACGGCTCGCCGGTCGATCCGGCGGCGCTGGTGCAGCTCGACGCCTGGGCGGTCGAAGGCCTCCCGGCCGGGGCGCAGCGCTACCTCTATGCGCCAACCCACCTGAGCCCGACGAGCCTCTACGGCGTGACTTTCGAGCGCGGCGTCCGCGTAGACTACGCCGGCAGGGCCCATTCGGTCATCTCCGGGACGGCTTCAATCGACAGCCGGGGAGAGGTGCTTCACGTCGGCGACGTCGTGAAGCAGACGGACCGGATGGTCGAGAACGTCGGCAAGCTCCTCGAGGAGTCCGGTGCCGGCTTCGGCGACCTGCAGATGGCGCTGGTGTACCTGCGGACCCCCGAGGACCATGCGAAGGTTGCTCCGCGCCTCGCGCAGCTCCTGGGACGGACGCCCTATGTCGTCGTCCATGCCCCGGTCTGCCGCCCGACGTGGCTCATCGAAATGGAATGCATCGCAATTCGATAGGTATGGACAGAAGAGTTTTCCTCAAGAGCGCGTCCCTGCTGGGTGCCGGGGCGATGGCGAATGTCAGCTGTGCCGGCGGCGCCGGAAAAAAGACGGCCGCGCGCGGCCACAAGCGTTTCGGCCTGCAGGTCTACGGCGTCTGCGTCGAACTGGCGAAAGACATCCCGGGCGGCTTCCTGAAACTCAAGGAAGCGGGCTACGATACGCTGGAGCTGGCCGGCTACCAGCCGGACGGTTCCATCTCCCTGTTCCACGATCCGATTCCCCTGCCGGATTACCGCAAGATGGCCGCCGACGCCGGGCTGGAGATCACCAGCTCCCACGCGCGTGCGCCGCAGCGGACGTTCACCCCGGAAAACAGGGGAGAGGTGCTGGATTTCTGGAAGCGCGTCACGGAGCACCACGCCTCCCTGGGCATCACCTACCTGGTCCAGGCGGCGGTTCCGGCGGTCCGGAGCGTGGAGGACGTCCAGCTGGTCGCCGAACTGATGAACGAGACCGGCCGCATCGTGAAGGACGCCGGCATGCGCTTCACCTTCCACAACGAACCGAACGTCGCGATGCGCGTCATCCCGGGCGGCACGGAGACCCTGTTCTCCCTGGGCCGCTACCCGCGGGAAGCGCGCCAGATCTATGACATCCTGCTGGAGGAGACCGACCCGTCGCTGGTCTTCTTCGAGCTGGACGGCTTCGCGGCCGTCCTGGGCGGCAACGACCCGCTGGTGTACCTGCGGAAATACCCGGAGCGCATCATCCTGATGCATGTCAAGGACCGCGAGGCACTGGGCGATTCCGGCATGATCAACCACGAAATCATCTTCCGCCAGTTCCATGCCAACGGGATGGAGGACTTCTTCGTGGAAGACGAAAACGTCCGCAGCGGCCGCCAGTTCGAGCGCGTCGCCGAAAGCGCCCGCTACCTCCAGGAAGCGGACTTCGTATAAAAAATGCCCCTCAGGATTCCTGAGGGGTTTTTTCGGTTGAGGTACCAGGATTCGAACCTGGGCAGACAGAACCAAAATCTGTAGTGCTACCATTACACCATACCTCAATTCCGGGCGCAAATATACAGTTTTTTTTTGATTCAGGGCTACTTGGGGGCGGTGATGGCGGCGTAGAGCTGTGGGAAGCGGTCCCGGAAGACGACGGGGCGGCCGGCTTCGAGGAAGCAGTGGGTGCTGACGGCGGTGCAGACGACTTTGCCGCCGACGCGCATCGTGTAGGCGAAACTGATCTTGAGGTCGCTCATTCCGTCCACGGCCACTTCGATTTCGATCACGTCCTTGAAGGTCGTGGTCCGCTTGTAGTTGCAGCTGAGGGCGACGACGGGGGAGACGATCCCTTCGGCCTCCATCCGTTCGAAGCCGTAGCCGAGCTGGTCCATCCAGTCGACGCGGGCTTCCTCCATGAAGCGGATGTAGTTCGAGTGGTGGGTCACACCCATCCGGTCGCATTCGTAGTACTTGACTTCGTGCTGGTAAGGTTTCATTTTCTAAAGAAATGTTTCTATTTCCTGCGTTCCTGGAAGAAGGCGGTCAGCAGGTCGAGGGATTCTTCGTCGAGGATGCCGGAGACGACTTCGGTCTTGGGGTGGAGCAGGGAAGGGGTGTAGCGGGCGTAGCCGCGGCGGGGGTCGGAGGCGCCGTAGACGAGGCGGCCGAGCTGGGCCCAGGCGAGCGCGGCGGCGCACATCGGGCACGGCTCCAGCGTCACGTACAGGGCGCAGTCCGAGAGGTATTTCCCGCCGAGGGCCTCGGTCGCCGCGGTCAGGGCGATCATCTCGGCGTGGGCCGTCGGGTCGGCCAGGCGCTCGGTCATGTTGTGGCCGCGGGCGATGACGCGGCCGCGGGCGACGACGACCGCGCCGACGGGCACTTCGCCCTCGTCCGCCGCGATCCGCGCTTCCGCGAGCGCTTCCCGCATGAATTTCTCATCATTTTCCATGCCTTCAAAGGTAGGGATACTGTTCGGTATATCAAAAAAGATTGATAACTTTATCCGATTGGATTTCTAACAAACCAGTAGTACCATGCGTCGTTTTATCCTGTTTGCCTTCCTGCTGTCCCTGCTGCTTCCGGCGGGGATGCGGGCCCAGGCGCCCCAGGGGGGCCGCGAGCGCCCGGACATGCGCCTCCGCGCCCTGCGCGCCGAATTCGAGAATGAACTGACCGGCAACATCCTCCCGTTCTGGATTGAGTACGCCGTCGATCCTTCCGGCGGCTTCTACGGGGCCGTCGAGGCCGACGGAACGCCCGTCCGGCGCGAGCCGAAGGGGTCGGTCCTGAACGCCCGGATCCTCTGGTCCTTCTCCGTCGCCTACCGGCGCTACGGCCTAGGCGGCTATAAGAAGGTCGCCGACCGCGCGGCGGACTACATCCTCCGCCATTTCATCGACCCGCGCTACGGCGGCGTCTACTGGTCCGTCGATGCGGACGGGGCGATGTTGGACGGCAGCAAGCACACCGACGCCCAGACCTATACCATCTACGCGCTTGCCGAGCACTACGCCGCGACCGGCAACACGGAGAGCCTGGAAGCGGCGAAAACCCTCTTCCATGACCTCCAGGCCCATGTCCACGACGCCGAAAAAGGCGGCTGGACCGACCTTTTCGCCCGCGACTGGAGCCTGCCCGCCGAGAACCGGGGCGCCGGCCGCCGCACGGCGAACACCTATATCCATATCGTCGAGGCGTGCACCAGCCTCTACCGGGTCTGGCCCGACGCGGAGGTCCGCGCCGCCCTCGAAGAGCTCGTCGATACCTTCAACAACCGTTTCTACGACCCTGAGACCCGCCACTACGTCAACTACTGCGACGCCGACTGGAAGCCGGTCGCGGCCTCCCAGGGCTTCGGCCTCGACATCGAGGCCTCCTGGCTGGCCGGCGAGGGCGCGAAGGCCCTCGGCGACGCCGCCCGCCTCGCCCGCGCGAACGAGGTCTCCCTCGCCGTGCTCGGCAGCGCCCTCGCGGAGGGCCTGACCGCGGACGGCGCCATGAAGACCAGCCACAGCGCCCGCGGCTTCAGCTCCGGTTACGAGTGGTGGCCCCAGTGTGAAGCCATCATCGGCTGCACGAACGCCTGGCAGCTGACCGGTGAGGAGAAGTACCTCGACGCGGCCCGCGGCCTCTGGGAGTACGTCAAGGCCCATTTCGTGGATTCTGCCGCCGGCGGCTGGTTCAAGACCGTCCGCGACGACGGGACTCCGACCGGCGCGCCGAAAATCAGCCAGTGGAACTGTCCCTACCACAACACCCGCCTCTGTTATGAAATGATAACCCGTCTTACCCGATAACCCATGAAAAGAACCTTGATCCTTGTCCTGGGCCTCGCCGCCTGCCTCGTTCTGACCGGCTCCTGCAAGTCCGCCCAGAAGAAAATGGCCGAACAGCTCAAATCCGAAATCGTCGACGACCTGGAGAACAACCTCCTGCCCTGGTGGATGGAGAACGTTCCCGACGACGCCGACGGCTTCTGGGGCGAAGTCCGCTGCGACGGCACGCCCGTGATGGAGGCGGACCGCGCCGGCATCCTGAACGCCCGCATCCTATGGACCTTCTCCAGCGCCTACCGCGTGCTCGGGAAGACGGAATACAAGGCCCTCGCCGACCGCGCCGCGAAATACTACCGCGCCCATTTCATCGACCCGGAGTACGGCGGCTCCTTCTACCAGCTGACCCCCGACGGCGAACCTTCCCAGACCCAGAAGTCGACCTACTGCATCGCCTTCGGCATCTACGCCCTCTCGGAGCACTACCGCGCGACCGGCGACCAGGCGAGCCTGGAAGCGGCCGTCGGCCTGTTCCGCGATTTCGAAGCCCATATCTATGACGCCGCGCAGGGCGGCGGCTACATCGAGGGCTTCACCCGCGACTGGCAGCTTCCCACGCCGCGCCCGGGCCGCCCTGCCGTGACCAAGACGATGAACACCCACATCCACGTGATGGAAGGCCTGACCAACCTCTACCGCGTCTGGCCCGATCCGGTCCTGCGCGACCGCCTCTTCGAGCTGGTCGAAATCCTCCAGACCCACCTCTACAACGCCGAGACCCACCACCTGATCCTCTACTGCGACCGCGACTGGAACAGCTTCAACAACGCCGATTCCTACGGCCATGACATCGAGACCTCCTGGCTCCTCTGCGAGACCGCCGAGGTCCTCGGCGACAAGGTCCTGATCGAGAAGATCCGCAAACAGGCCGTCGACATGTGCTCGACCGCCCTCGACGAAGGCCTCCGCCCCGACAACGCGATGATGTACGAGAAGCGCGGCGACGGCAGCTACCAGTCCTTCGCGGCCTGGTGGTGCCAGAACGAGACCGTCGTCGGCTGCATCAACGCCTGGCAGATCACCGGCGATGACCGCTACCTCGAGCAGGCCGTGAAGACCTGGGGCTTCATCAAGGAGTACCTGATCGACCGCGAGAACGGCGGCTGGTTCTGCAACCTCAACGAGGACAACACCCCCAAGCTCCAGGAAATGAAAGCCAGTACCTGGAACTGCCCCTACCACAACAGCCGCATGGGCTATGAGATTATCGCAAGACTCTCCAAATAAGACCGCCATGGATTTCCAGGAAAAACTCAAGGTCCTGCGGAAGGACCACGAAGCGCTCCTGAGGAAGCGCAACGCCGCCATTTACGTCAACGGCGTCTATGAAAGATACGAGAACCCCGTCCTGACCGCGGCCCACGCGCCCCTCTTCTGGCGCTATGACCTCGATCCGGAGACGAACCCCTTCCTCGAGGAACGCTTCGGCATCCACGCCGCCTTCAACAGCGGCGCGATCAAGTGGGGCGACAAATACCTCCTCTGCGTGCGCGTCGAAGGCGCGGACCGCAAGTCCTTTTTCGCGATGGCTGAAAGCCCGAACGGGGTCGACAATTTCCGCTTCTGGGACCGCCCCGTCACGATGCCCGAGTGGGGCGAGCCTGCGACGAACGTCTATGACATGCGCCTGACCGCCCACGAGGACGGCTGGATCTACGGCATCTTCTGCGTCGAGCGCAAGGACCATGACGCGGAGGGCGACCTCTCCGCCGCGACCGCCGCGGCCGGCATCGCCCGCACGAAGGACTTTCTCACCTGGGAGCGCCTCCCGGACCTGAAGTCCGCCTCGCAGCAGCGCAACGTCTGCCTCCATCCGGAGTTCGTGGACGGCAAATATGCCCTCTACACGCGTCCCCAGGACGGTTTCATCGACGCCGGCAGCGGCGGCGGCATCGGCTGGGCCTTGATCGACGACATCACCGCCGCCGTGGTGAAGGACGAGAAGATCATCAACGCCCGCCACTACCACACCATCACGGAAGTGAAGAACGGCGAAGGCCCCGCACCGATCAAGACCCCGCAGGGCTGGCTCCACCTCGCCCACGGCGTCCGCGGCTGCGCGAGCGGCCTGCGCTATGTCCTATATTTATATATGACCGCGCTCGACGACCCGACCCGCGTCATCGCCGCCCCGGCGGGCTTCTTCATCGCCCCGGAAGGGGAGGAGTACATCGGCGACGTGATGAACGTGACCTTCTCCAACGGCTGGATCGCCGATCCGGACGGCCGCGTCTTCATCTACTACGCCTCCTCCGATACGCGGATGCACGTCGCGACCTCCAGCGTGGAGCGCCTCGTCGACTACTGCCTCCACACGGAACCCGACGGCTTCGCGACGGCCGATTCCGTCCGCAGGCTGAATCGGCTTATCGACAAGAATCTCGGGCGCTAAAATTTGCGTAAAATCAAAAAAGATTCTACCTTTAACGGTTATTTTTATAACGAGTGAAAGAAAAACTTTTGATACAACTCTAATCATTAACCTAAAAAACGTAGCATGAAAGGTAAACTGATTGCTTCTCTGGCGTTTCTCCTGCTCGGCGTAGCCGCGCTGGCACAGACCGTCCGGATTTCCGGTACGGTCGTCGATGCCGTCGGCCCCGTCATCGGAGCGAGCGTCATTGAAAGCGGCACCAACAACGGTGCGATTACCGATCTTGACGGTAATTTCGTCCTGAACGTCCGTCCGGGCGCGACGATCGAGATTTCCTCCATCGGTTACAAGACGCAGGTTATCCCTGTCGGCACCCGCACGACCTTCAACGTGACGCTCGAAGACGATACGGAACTCCTCGAGGAGGTCGTGGTCGTCGGTTACGGCGTCCAGAAGAAAAAGCTCGTGACCGGTTCGACCGTCCAGGTCAAGGGTGACGACCTCGTCAAGATCAACTCCACGAGCGCCCTCGGCGCGATGCAGGCTTCCTCCCCGGGTGTCAGCATCATGAACGCCTCCGGCCAGCCGGGTGACGGTTACAACGTCAACATCCGCGGTATGGGTACGATCGGCTCCTATGAGCCGCTCTACGTCATCGACGGTGTCACCGGCGGAGACATCAACTCCCTGAACCCGTCCGATATCGAGAGCATCGACGTCCTGAAGGATGCGGCCTCCGCCGCCATCTACGGCGCCCGCGGCGCGAACGGTGTCATCCTCATCACGACCAAGCAGGCCAAGGAAGGCAGCTACACCGTGACCTACGACGGATACTACGGTATCCAGAACGTCCAGCGGATGACCGAGCCCCTGAACGCCCAGCAGTACATGGACATCCAGGACCAGATCAACTTCAACATGGGCCGTCCGCTGACCGACTGGGCTTCGATCCTGAGCCCGTCCCTCTACAACAGCATCAAGGACGGTTCCTTCAAGGGTACGAACTGGCTCGACGAGATCCGCAACCCCAACGCCCCGACCCAGAACCATGCGGTCAACGTCATCGGAGGTTCTGACATCTCCAAGTTCTCCCTCGGTCTGAGCTACACCGGCCAGGAAGGTATCTTCGGCAAGCCGGCCGCTTCCAAGTACGAGCGTGTCACCGTCCGTCTGAATTCCGACCACGTGATCTGGAGCAAGGACGGACTGGACATCATCACGGTCGGTGAGAACCTGACCTTCGTCCAGACCAAGCAGAATACGGTCGGTACCGGCGACATGTACTGGAACGACATCTACAACGGCCTTTCCGGCAATCCGCTCGTCCCCGTCTACAATGCGGACGGCTCCTACACGGAGTACGACGACCTGAAGAACCTCGGCGTCTGGAACCTCGATCCGTATACGAGCAACCCGGTCGCCGGCCTGTACTACCGCCGCGGCCACAACGACAACCACGGTTACGCCCTGAACATGTCCGGCAACATCCGCGTCCAGCCCGTCAAGGGCCTGACCTGGAAGAGCCAGTTCAATTACCGGATGAACTCCGGCAGCTACCGCGGCTATACGCTGGCCTTCAAGTTGACGGACTACGACAAGAGTGACAACGACATCGTCAGCCAGTCCGGCTGGGCCGGCTGGAGCTGGTCCTGGGAGAACACCGTCAACTGGCTGTTCAACGCCGGTCAGAACCACTTCGACGTCATGGTCGGTTCGACCCTCGAGCACAGCGGTTTCGGCGAGAGCGTCAATGCCCAGAACAGCGGCGTCCTCTGGCCGAACCAGTGGAAGTACGCCTATGTCGGCAACACGTCCGGCGATCCTTCCAAGGATGACATGGGCGGTTCGACCTGGGGCGACAGCGGCCTGGCTTCCTTCTTCGGCCGTATCAACTACGACTACGCCGAGAAGTACATGCTGACCCTGATCCTCCGCCGGGACGGTTCCTCGAACTTCATGCGCGGCCACCGCTGGGGTACCTTCCCTTCGGTTTCCGCCGGTTGGGTCATCTCCAACGAAGACTGGTGGAACGTCGGCGCCATCGACTTCTTCAAGCTGCGCGGCAGCTGGGGCCAGAACGGTAACTGCGCCATCGACAACTTCCAGTACCTCGCGACGGTCGCCGTCGGCGAGCCTACGGGCGGTTATTCCTTCTATACCGGTCCTACCTCGACGAACTCCGGTACCGGTTCCTTCGCCAACAAGCTGGCGAACCCGGACGTGACCTGGGAGACCTCCCAGCAGCTCGACCTCGGCTTTGACGCCCGTTTCTTCCGCAACCGGCTGAACGTCGTGTTCGACTGGTACCAGAAAGACACCCGCGACTGGCTCGTGAACGCCCCGGTGATGGGCCACTACGGTCTGGATGCCCCGTACATCAACGGCGGTGACGTCCGCAACACCGGTTACGAGATTGCCTTCAACTGGAGCGACGCCCGCAGCAAGGACTTCTCCTACAGCTTCGGCGTGAATGCCGCCTACAACAAGAACATCGTTACCCGTATCGCGAACGAAGAGGGCATCTTCCACGGTCCCGGCTCCGTCGTCCAGGGTATCGACGAACTCTTCCGCGCCCAGGTCGGCTACCCGATCGGCTACTTCTGGACCTACGACACCGACGGTGTCTTCCAGAACCAGGCCGAGATCGACGCCTGGAAGGCCCAGGGCCTCGGCACCATCGTCGAGAACGTCGTTCCCGGCGACCTGAAGTTCGTCGACCGGAACCGTGACGGCAAGATCGACAGCAGCGACAAGACCATGACCGGCAACCCGAACCCGGACTGGAACGTCGGCCTGAACTTCTCCGTCTACTTCAAGGGCTTCGACCTCGGTGTCAGCGGCTACGGCATGTTCGGCCACCAGGTTTTCCGTTCCTACCGCCGCTACTCCGACAGCCAGTATAACAACTATACGACCGAGGTGTACAAGTACTGGCACGGCGAAGGTACCTCCAACAGGTACCCGCGCCTCGTCGCCGGAACGAACTACAACTTCATGAACAACTCGAACATCTTCATCGAGAACGCCGACTTCTTCCGCATCCAGACCGCCACGTTCGGGTACGATCTCAAGCGCGCCTGGAAGAAGGCTCCGTTCGGCCAGTTCCGCATCTATGTCCAGGCCCAGAACCCGTTTGTCTTCACCAAGTACATGGGTCTCGATCCTGAGGTCGGTTCCTCCGCCGGTTTCGCCGGCTGGGCCAAGGGCATCGACCTGGGCTTCTATCCGCAGGCCCGGACGTATATCGCCGGCGTGAACATCACGTTCAACGGCAGCAACCGCAAGACGACCGACGCCGCAGCCCCGGCGAACTACAACATCCCTGAGCGCATCGTCGAGAAACTCGTCGAGCGCGTCAAGGAAGTTCCCGTGGAAGTGGTCAAGGAAGTCAAGGTTCCCGCCTCCACCTTCGTCGGTCCTTACACCGATGACCTCTACTTCGTGCTTGGCAAGGCGGAGATCCGTCCGGACGAGGCCTTCAAGCTGGGCCAGATCGCCCAGATCCTGAAGGACAACCCGGATGCGAAGATCACCGTGACCGGTTACGCCGACAGCGGCACCGGCACCGCCTCCATCAACCAGACGCTCTCCGAGCAGCGTGCCCAGACCGTCATTGACATGCTCAAGAAGGCCGGCATCGCCGCTTCCCGCATCATCAGCGCAGCCGCCGGCGGCGACCGGGACGCTTCCCGCAGCCCCGAGTCCAACCGCGTTGCTGTCTGTATCGTTAAATAATCAAGAATGAAAGCGTTATGAAAAGAATCATGAAACTTGCGGCCGTTGCCGCCCTCGCTTTCTCGCTTGCTTCCTGCGAGTCCTTCCTGGACACCACCAATTATTGGGGCAAGGACAGCAGCAACTTCCCGGCCAACGAGACCGACGCCCAGCAGATGCTTGCAGGTATCTACAACATCCTGAACTTCGGTGCGGACGGAACCAGCGCCCTGACCAACCACTATGTCTGGTCGATGGCCGCTTCGGACGACGCCCTCGGCGGCGGCGGACAGAACGACCCGTCGATGCAGGCGTTCGACCTCCTGCTGAATTTCGGCAGCGACCGGTATAACCTGCTCTACACGGACCGCTACAAGGGTATCGCCCGTGCCAACGCGGCGATCGAGGCGATGCCGAACTGCGGCGTCGCGGAGCTCAACCAGTATATGGGCGAGGCCTTCTTCATGCGGGCCTGGTACTACTATGAACTCGCTTCGATGTTCGGCAACATCCCCTGCCCCGTCGAGTCCAAGGCCGATCCGACCCAGCCGCAGATCAGCGGCGAGCCGCTCTGGGCCCAGATTCTCGAGGACTGCAAGATCGCGGCCGACATCATGCCCGCCAAGCAGTCCATCGGTGACGGCCACGTCGACAAGTACGCCGCCGAAGCCCTGATGGGCCGCGCCTACCTGTTCGCCTCCGGCTTCTACGGCATTTCGGACTTCACCCTCCCGGCTTATGAGAACGAATCCATCGGCGTCAGCATCGCCGAAGGCACGAAACTCACCAAGGCCGACGTCGGCGCCTACATCACCGACTGCGTGAACAACTCCGGCTACACCCTGGTTCCCGACTTCCACAACCTCTGGTCCTACACGAACCGCTGCTCCATCGAGGATCCGCTGAATCCCTGGGCCGGCAAGGGCTACAAGTGGGTCGAGGACGACGGCGCCCGCAACCCCGAGGCGATGTTCGTCGTCAAGTTCAACACCCAGCCGGACTGGGGCACGACCGTCGGCTATGCCAACGAAATGGCCGTGTTCCTCGGCGTCCGCGGCCAGAACAGCGTGGGCGGCGATACGATGCCTTTCGGCCAGGGCTGGGGCATGTGCCCGGTCAATCCTTCCCTCGTGGAAGACTGGAAGACCCTCGAACCGAATGACCAGCGCCTCGACGCCAGCATCATCTCGATCGAGAAGTGGCCCAACTACGTGATCGGTACGAACGGTGACTCCTTCATCCAGGAGACCGGTTACTACCAGACCAAGGTCATGCCTGTCGTCGCCGCCAAGGGAGACGGTACCTACTGGTGCTCCTTCACGAACGCGATGTATCCGGGCATCACCTGGTGCGCCGGCGCGGAAGATGACATGCAGCGCAACTGCGTGAACGACATGATCATGATCCGCTTCGCCGAGGTGCTCCTGATGGATGCCGAAATCAACGGCAACCAGGCTTCCTTCGACCGGGTCCGCGCCCGCGCAGGCCTGCCGAGCAAGCCGCTCAATGAGGAGAACCTCCGCAACGAGCGCCGCTGGGAGCTCGCCTTCGAAGGCGTCCGCTTCAACGATATGCGCCGCTACGGCGAGGCATATGCGGTGGCGGCCCTGGAGAAGCAGCAGGGCGTGAAGATCTGGACCAACGGTGTCCAGGATACCAACAACGCCTCCAAGTACAACGGAGGCTACGGTGCGCGCTACAAGGCGACCAAGGGCTTCGTGCCGCTTCCCGCGTCCCAGATTGCCCTGTCCGCCGGCGCCGGCGAGGAATACCGGTATTCCCAGAATGAAGGCTGGGGTCCCGAATATGAATTCGCAGGCTGGTAGCAGTCCCTATCTAACTGAAAAAGACAAGAATTATGAAGAAGATACTTTACTTCACACTTGCAATGGCGGCGGGGCTGCTGATGGCTGCCTGCGAGCCTGAGATCCTCTCGACTCCCGAGGCGGACCTGGGCCCTCAGCGCACTTCGACCGAACTTCAGAGCGCCTTTGTCATCGACGGCCAGTACGCCGATGCCGAATGCACGGTCCCGCAGGCCGACGGTAACTATATCAAGTACCATACGGAGCCTGCCTGTGTCGTCCAGATCACCGTCGTGAAGGCGGACGGCAGCACGTCCGTCATCGCGACCGGCGCCTCCGGCGTGTTCAACATCACGCCGAAGCGCGGTGCCGACGCGAACCAGTCGTTCACCGTCTCCACGATCAACCAGGACGCGACCGTCGTTTCCTTCGGCTCCTCCGTGAACGTGTACGTTCCGGCCGACCTCGCCCCCGAGGTGAAGGTCCTGACCGGTGATTCCGGCGTCAAGGCCTGGACGTGGTACCCGATCAACGGCTCGACCTGGGGCAACGCCGGTTATATCGGCGTGGCCGACCAGGCGAACGTCGCCGCGGGTGAAATCCCGGGCTTCTGGTGGGGTTGCGAACCCGAGCAGCTCGAGACCGAACAGATCCAGCACACCGGCGGCACCGCCTACGGCTACGGCGATCCGAACGCCTACATGATCTTCAACGAAGACGGCGAGTGCATCTCCTACAAGGCGGACGGCACCCAGATCGCCAAGGGCACCTACTCCCTGGAAGACTATGATCCCAGCGGGAGCAGCTACCTCTACGGTACCCTCAAGACCACCGGCGCTCCGATCCTGATGCCGTTCTCCATCAATACCGGCGGTACCCGCGTCAACGAGTTCGAGGTCATCTATGTCGACGAGAATATGATGTCCCTCATCTACAAGGGCAGCAATGCTGAATGGGGCTGGGGCGAGTGCACCTGGTGGCGTTTCAAGAACGCCTCCGACCCGGATGCGGCCCTCGCGGGCGGCGGCCAGCGCGCCTGGACGTACTATCCGATCGACGGTTCTACCTGGGGCAACGCCGGCTATATCGGTGATCCCGGCCACGGCGCCAACCTCGCCGCGGGTGAAATCCCGGGTTTCTGGTGGGGCTGCGTGCCTGAAGACCTGGAGACCGAGCAGATCCAGCATGCCGGCGGCGTCGCCTACGGCTACGGCAGCAGCGATGCCTATATGGTGTTCGACAGCGACAACGGTGCGGTGACGTCCTATGACGCCGACGGAAACAAGATCGCCTCTTCCTCCTATGCGGTCGAGAACTTCGACTGGAAGGCGGGCTACAAGATGGGCGACCTGGTGACCGAAGGCGACTCCGGCATCCTCTTCCCGTTCATCATCAACTCCGGCGGCACGAGAGCCAACGAGTATGAAATCGTCTATATGGACGGCCAGATGATGACCCTCATCTGCCGCAACGGCCAGGAAGCCTGGGGTTGGGGCGAGTGCACCTGGTGGCGCTTCCAGCCGAAGAAATAATTCTTCGCTTCGATACGGTGAAGGCAGCCGCGGGAACGCGGCTGCCTTTGTTTTTTTTACTATTTTTGTATCCGTATGGACAAGGGTTTCAAAGCGATGGCGACGGCGGCCCTGGGCGCGGCGGTGTTCGCGTTCTGGATGTGGGCCTATCCGCAGGCGCTCAGCTACCAGGAGCAGAACCAGCTGTTCCTTTTCAGCTGGGATTACTTCCGGGAGCGGATGGCGCTGCCGGGCGGATTTGCCGACTGGCTGTCGGAGTTCCTGGTCCAGTTCTGCTACCTGCGGGCGGCCGGGGCGCTGGTTTTCGCGCTGCTCTCCGTGCTGCTCCAGCGGGCCGTCTGGCGGGCCGCCGGAGCTCCGGGGGAACGGAGCCTGTATCTGCTGAGCTTCGTGCCGTCCCTGCTGATGCTGGTCTACCAGGGGAATGTGGAGGTGCTGGCGAGCTTCCCCGTCGCGCTGCTGCTGGCCGTCGCGCTCTGCCCGCTCTTCAAAAAGGCAGGGTGGCACCGCCTCTGGCTGATCCCCCTCGCCTGGTGGCTCCTCGGCCCCCTCTCCGCTATTCCAGTAGTCGTTTCCCTTTTGGATTTATTTTTTTCTACGGATACTTCCGCTGCAAACGCTTCAGATTCTGCAGAAAAAACTGTTTTTCTGAGGCGGCATTTTTCTGACGATCTCAGGAAAATAGTTTTTTCTGCCACATTGATACTCTGGACGGGGTTGACGGCGTTTGTGGAGTACAGGCTGCTGGCGGCGCAGTATCCGCCGCGGGACGCTTTCTTTGGGCTGAACTACTACCGGCTGGTCGAATCCCTGCCGGCGCTGCAGTGGGTGATTCCGCTCGTGACGGCGGCGGTGATCCTGGTCTGCGGCCTGCACCTGCAAGTGCACAGCCCGCGGCTCGCGGCAGGCGTATTTTCCGTCCTGCTGGTTGCCGGGACCTGGGGCGGGGTCAGGCTTGCCTACGACAGGGACACCTTCGAAGTCCTGGCCTACGACTGGCTGATCCGGCACGAACGCTACCCGGAAGTCCTCCGGCGGGCGGAGCGCTACCAGCCGCGGAACGCGGTCAGCGCCTGCTCGGTCAACTTCTGCCTCTTTACGCAGGGGCAGCTGCAGGATCGCCTCGACGAATTCTACCAGTGCGGGACGGAGGGACTCGTGCTCCCTTCGATCCGGGACAACCTGTCCGACATCACCTCCGCCGAGCTGCTCTGGATGATGGGCATGCCCAACATCACGCTGCAGTACTGCTTCGACCTCGAGGCGTCGATCCAGAACGGACGCAAGAGCGGGCGTTTCATGCGCCGGATCGCCGAGTGCAACATCGTGAACGGCTGGTATGACCGGGCGGGGAAGTACCTCGACATCCTGGAGAAGAGCCTGTTCTACCGCCGCTGGGCGCAAGAGAAGAAGGAACTGATCCGGGACGGGGCGCTGGTCGCCGCGGACCCGGTCTATTCGTATATCCGCCAGGTCCGTTTCAAGGACGATTTCATTACCAATTACAGCGCGCTGGACGCGATGATGGCGCTCCTCTACAACCAGGAAAAAGGCAACTTCATGGCGGCGGAGTACTACACGGCCTGGCAGCGGCTGAAAGGAAAGGAGGGTGCGCAATGAGAAGGGGATTCCTGCTGCTGTTGGCTGCGCTGCTGCTGGCCGCCTGTTCCGGGCCGACCGCCTTTGTGGAGGAACTCCCGGCGATCTACCCCGACTATGCCGGCGTCACAATCCCTGCGGGCATCGCTCCGATGAATTTCAACCTGCCCGCGGAGTACAGCCGCGTCTATGTCCGCGTCAGCGGCAGCGAAGGCGGCTCGCTCAAGGTCCGCGGCCGCTGGGCGAAGTTCCCGATCCGCGCCTGGCATGCGCTGACGGAGCGGAATGCCGGCGGGACGCTGACCTTTACCGTGCTCGGCCGCAGGGACGGGCGCTGGACGCAGTGGCGCGATTTCGTGATGTACGTCAGCGATGCGCCCCTGACCGATTACGGCCTGACTTACCGCAAGATGCCGCCGGGCTATACGACCTACAGCCGGATCGGCATCTACCAGCGGAACATCCACAATTTCGACGAGGATCCGATCATCGAAAGTACACTGACGCCCGGCCAGTGCGTGGGCTGCCATACCGCCAACGCGACCGACCCGTCGCAGTTCCTCTTCCACCTGCGCGGCGCGCACGGTGCGACGCTGATCCAGCAGGACGGCGCTCGGGAGTGGGTTACGACGAAGACGGAGGAGACCATCGGCAACGTCGCCTACTGTTACTGGCATCCCGGCGGCCGCTGGTTCGCCGGCTCGATCAATCCGGTGCGCCAGTCCTTCTGGACCGGTGACCAGCGCCTGATCGAGGTGTTCGACCTGGCATCCGACCTGGTCGTGGTCGACATGCAGGACCATTCCCTGGTCGTGGATCCGCGCCTGACGGACCCGGACTACCTGGAGAGCACGCCGGCGTTCACCCCGGACGGCCGGACCCTGTACTACCTGCGCGCCAAGGCGTATGAAGTCCCGCGCGAGGTCGAGAAGATCAAGTACGACCTGATGCGGGCGGATTTCGACCCGCAGACCGGCCGCATCGGCGAGATCGAGACGGTGATTCCCGCCAGCGCGGAAGGTTACAGCGTGACCTTCCCGCGCCCGTCCTACGACGGCCGCTGGCTGATGTACAACAAGGCCGATTTCAGCATCTTCCCGATCGACCACAAGGAGGCGGACCTCTGGCTGATGGACCTGGAGACCGGGGAGACCCGGCCGATCGACGAGGTCAACAGCGACTTCTCCGAGAGCTTCCACAACTGGAGTTCCAATTCCCGCTGGTTCCTCTTCTCCAGCCGCCGCGCCGACGGCCTGTATGTCCAGGTCTACCTCTCCTCGATCGACGCGGAAGGCCGCTGCACGAAACCCTTCGTACTCCCGCAGGAGAACCCCCGGGAGTACTACCACAATACGCTCTATTCGTTCAATGTCCCGGATTTCACGAAGGCACGGGTCGAATTCGATACCCGCGGCGTCTACCGGGAAGTGTTTTCGGACGAGCGTGTCCAAGCGACGGTGAAACCATGAAAAGAATCCTGATCCTTGCGGCCTGCGCGGCCGTCCTGCTGGCTTCCTGCGGCCGACGCGACGAATACCGCATCCACGGCCGCGTAACCTCCAATGCGCTGGAGGGCGTGCAGATCTTCCTCGTGCCCGTGGGCCACGAGGAGCCGGAGCATGTCGACTCCGTCCGGATCCACAACCACGAGTTCCGTTTCCGCGGCCGGGAGCATTGGATGTGCGAACTCCGCCTGGACCGGTACCACCGCGACCAGGGGCAGAACCTGCTGGTGGCATCCGAACCGGGGGACATCTATGTCATCATCGGACCGGACAGCAGCGGCGGCGGGACACCGCAGAATGACAGCCTGCAGGTCTGGAAGGACCTGACGATCGCGAGCAACCGGGCATATGCGGATCTCCGCAATGCGGGGCTGAAGGAGCAGGCGGATTCCGCGCGCCGCGCGTACCGCAACCGCACGCGCCGGATGGCCCTCGCGCTGGGCGAGGACAGCATCGCCGGCGCATTCCTGCTCCGGATGTTCCCGTTGCCGATGGAGGAGTAGGCGATGAAACGGAAGGCCCTGCGGACAGTCTGGATCGTGCTTGCCGCGGCGGCGCTCGCCGTCGGGGCGGCCCAGGCCGTGTTCCTGCTGCGCCATCCGTATTTCCGGAAATACGCCGCCCAGAACGGGCTGTCGCTGCGCGAGGCGCGGAAGGCCTGGGGCCGGCCGGACGGGATTTCCGAGCTGGCGATGGGGCTTGCCGTCGAGGCCTCGCTGGAAAACTGGGACCGGGTCGCGGCGCTGGCGGCGGAGGACCGGACGTCCGAGGTCGGGACCTATTATTACAACCTTGCGAATGCGATGCGGGGGCAGCTGCCCGACAGGCTGCTGGATTACTATCAGCCTTTCGAGCGGGGGTTGTTCCTCCCGGTGGGGGAGCACTCCACGCCGTTCGTGATCGGCTGCGCCGGGGATGTCTGGTTCGCGCTGGGGGATATGGTGATGGCCGAGCGGGACGCGATGCTGGGGCTGATTTTCTCGCCGGCCCATAAGGGCTCCCGCTATGTGCGGCGCCTGGCGGAGACGAACCTCGTCACGGGGGATACGGAAGCCGCGTCGAAGTTCCTGCGGATGCTGCTGGACGGCCCGCGCCGGGACCGGAAGTGGGCGGAGGAGCGGCTGCCGGGGGCATGGACGCCTGCGGTGGAGCGGCGGATCGAAGGGAAACGGGCGCTGCTGCCGGCCTTGGACGTGGTCCACGGGATGGACCAGGTGCCGCTGATCCTGCGTCTGCTGCTGAACGCCAATCCGGGGAACCGGATGGCGCTGGATTACCTGCTGTGCTACGACCTGCTGACGAAGGACCTGGATGCGTTCGTGGGGGATTATGTGCCGGCGCTGACGGCTTCGCGGCTCTATGAGGAGGCGATGCTGATCGTGCTGGCCGCGAAGGGCGGGATGAACGAAGAGAACCTGGTGCGTTACCATATCGCGGCGGAGACGCTGGAGCGTTTCAACCGCTTCGTCACGGTTTACCGGCGCGACGGCGGGTCCGGACGCAATCTCGGAGAATTCAGGAACACCTACTGGTACTATTATTACTATGCGGTCAGGAATGAATAGGGTCGGCGGATGGCTGCTGGCGGCGGCGCTCCTGCTGCTCTGCGCCTGCGGCAGGAGGGCGGAGCTGCGTCCCGTCGGGGAAGGCACGGACCGGCCTTCCCTGATGTATCCGGATTACCGGGACGTCACGGTCCCGTGCAACCTGGCGCCGCTGAATTTCTATTATACCGCGCCGGGACGGGGCCGATTCGCGACGACCTTCTCCGCCGGGGATGTTTCCTGCACGCTGCGCGGGCGGGAGGTCGTCTGGAAGGAGCGGCGCTGGAAGGAGCTGCTTGCGGCGGCCGCGGGCGGGGAGGTTTCCGTCGTTTCGCGGACCGGCGACGGGGAGGTCCGGTGGGCCTTCCGCGTCAGCGCGGACCCGATTGACCCGTATCTGACCTACCGGCTGATCGAGCCGGGATTCGAGGTCTGGGACGACCTGGAGATCGTCGAGCGCTGCCTCGAAAACTTCGACACGCGGGTGATTTCCGACTGGCGGCATACCGGAAACCGCTGCATGAACTGCCACATCCATTCCCGCGCGCGGGGCGACCTGTCGCTGTTCTACCTGCGCGGCGAGGGCGGCGGCGCCATCCTCCAGCGGGACGGGAAGCTCCGGAAGCTCGCGCTGCGGGATTCGTCGATGATTTCCCCGACCGTGTACGGTGAAATCCACCCGGAGGGACGCTACGGCATCTTTTCGACGAACATCATCATCCCGGCGATGCACCCCGTGGGGGGCCGCCGGATGGAAGTTTACGACACGGCGTCGGACCTCGTCGTCGCGGATTTCGACGCGAACCGGATGCTGACCTTCCCGGAAACGGCGCGAGCGGACGTGTTCGAGACGTTCCCGGTCTTTTCCGCGGACGGGCGCTGGATCTATTACTGCGCCGCACCGGTGCGGCCGCTGCCCGCGGAGGTGGCGCAGCTGCGCTATTCGCTCGTCCGCCGGCCGTTCGACCCGGCCACGGGCGCGATCGGCAGCCCGGCGGACACGCTCTGGAGCGCCTCCGCCCGCGGCGCCTCGGTCTGCCACCCGAAGGCTTCGCCCGACGGCCGCCGGCTGCTCTATACGGTGGCGGATTACGGGACTTTCCCAATCAACCACCGGGAGTGTGACCTGGAAATGATGGACCTGGAGACCGGGGAAATCCTGCCGATGGACGCGGTCAACGCCGACCGGTCGGACACCTACCACAGTTGGTCTTCCGACGGCCGCTGGTTCGTCTTCGCGTCGAAGCGCGGGGACGGGCTGTATGGCCGGCCGTGGTTCTGCCACGTCGCGGAGGACGGGACCCCCGCGCGCCCTTTCCTGCTGCCGCAGGCGGATCCCCATTTTTATGATGCGATGCTGCGCTCCTTCAATGTTCCGGACCTGGGGAAGGCGCCGGTCGGATTCGATGCGGAGGATATCGGGCGCCTGCTGCGCGATGTTCCTGCGGAAGTATTTGAATGATAATTAATTGAAGATATGAAGATTGGAAAGTTTTTGATGGCCGCGGTGGCCGTCTGCAGCCTGGCCGCCTGCGGCGAAGATACGACGGAACCGCAGCCGCAGGTCAAGCTTGAAGCCCATCCGGCGGAACTCGTGTTCGACGCCAAGGGCGGCAGCCAGGAGCTGACGCTGACCTCCGGCATCCCGCCCCAGGTCAGCTGTTCCGATGCCTGGATTACCCTGAAGGAAGGGAGCTTTGCTTCCAATACGCTGAAGGTTACGGTGACGGCGGCCTCCTATGAAGGGACCTCGCCGCGCACGACCAGCATCCGGGTCATCGGGGAAAAGCAGAGCCTGATGATCCCCGTGACGCAGAACGTGGCGCAAGTGAAACTCTCCGTGGACAAGACCTCCGCCGCATTTTCCAAGCACGGCGGGGAGTTTGTCCTCAAGGTCAGTTCATCGACCCAGCCGACGGTCAGCACGGCGGCCGACTGGGTTTCCGTCGAGACCGGCACGATCGATTCCGCGCGGGAGACGACGGTGACCCTGTTTGCGGCCGCGAACCGGACCGCCTCCGTCCGCCAGGGGACGCTTACCATTGCCTGCGGCGACCAGAAGGTCGACGTCGCCCTTTCGGAGGATGCCTTCTCCGTCACGCCCGCGAGCGCGGAGGCGCTGACCCCGCAGCAGGTCTTTGACGCGATGGCTCCCGGCTGGAACATGGGCAACCACATGGACGCCATCTCGAACGGCATCGCCGGCGAGACGGTCTGGGGCAACGCCAAGTGCACCCAGGCGACGTTTAACGCTCTCCGGGCGGCCGGCTTCAAGGCCGTGCGCATCTGCACGTCCTGGCAGGGCCACATCGGCGACGGCCCGGGCTACCGGCTCGAGGAGAAGTGGCTCAGCCGCGTCGAGGAGATCGTCGGCTATGCCGAAAAGGCCGGCCTGGTGGCGATCGTGAACACCCACCACGACGAGAGCTACTGGCTCGACATCGCCAGGGTCCTTTCCGGCGCGACGACTTCGAAGAAGGTCCAGGACCAGATTTTCTGCGTCTGGACCCAGATCGCGCAGCGTTTCGCGGACAAGGGGGAATGGCTGGTCTTCGAGTCCTTCAACGAGATCCAGGACGGTGGCTGGGGCTGGAGCGACGCCTTCAAGAACAACCCGGACGCGCAGTACAGGATCCTGAACGACTGGAACCAGGCCTTCGTGGATGCGGTCCGCAGCACCGGCGGGGAGAATGCGACCCGCTGGCTCGGCATCCCCGGCTACGCCGCGAGCCCGCTGTTCACGATTCCGGGCCTCGTCCTGCCGCAGGATTATACCGGAGCGAACCGCCTGATGGTGGCCGTCCACGACTATGATCCGTACAACTACACGCTGAGCGACCCGCTGGTCCGCCGCTGGGGCCACACGGCCGAGCCGGCGCTGCGCTGCAGCGACAAGGACGAGGAGAACCTCGTCTGGACCTTCGACCAGCTGAAGGAAACCTATATCGACAAGGGAATTCCGGTGTACCTCGGGGAGATGGGCTGCTCGCGCCACCAGGCGGACGACCTGCCGTTCCAGGCGTATTATATGGAGTATTTCTGCAAGGCCGCGGCGGACCGCCTGCTGCCGATGTACCTCTGGGACAACGGCGCCTCGGGCACCGGTCCGGAGAAGCACGGCTACATCGACCACGGAACCGGGGCGTTCCTGGACGATTACGGCAAGGCGATGGTCGGCGTCATGGTCCGGGCCGTGTTGACGGAGGACCCGGCCTATACGCTGGAAAGCGTTTACAACTCAGCTCCTTAGGGATTATTCCGACCAACGGAAGCCAAAGCGGACGCGCTCGGGGGAATTGATGATCTTCCGGGCGCGTACCTGGTCCAGGCGGACCGGTCCGGTCACGAATTCCGGGACGTTGTAGGAGAGGAAGAGGTCCTGGTAGTAGCGTTCCGGGTCGCGCTGGGGGAGCATGAAAGGCTTCCCGGCGACGCCGTCCTCCCCGATGTGGGCGATGTACAGGCGTGTGAAGAGGCCGTCGTCCCGGCGGCTCGAGAAGACCAGCCAGCGGGAGTTCGCACTCCAGTCGTGGTAGCTGTCGGTATCGGCGCTGTTGACTTCGTCCAGCGGCCGGGTCTCCCCGGTCTCCAGGTCCAGCAGCCAGAGGTCGGATTCGTGGTGCCAGATCGGGAAGGTCCCGTAGTCGCAGAGGGTATAGACCAGGAAGCGGCCGTCGAAGGAGGGTTTCGGGAAGGCGACGCTCTTTCCGAGGGCGGCGGCGTCGATGAGCGTCTCGACATCGTGGCCGATCCGGCCGGTCTGCGGGTCGAAGCTGACTTTCATCAGGTTGTAGTGGGACTGCGTCAGCCCTTCCGGGATCGCGACGGCCTCGGCGGCGGTGAAATAGAGGGTCCGGCCGTCGGGGGAGAAGGCCGGGAAGGTCTCCCAGAGACCCTCCTGCTTGATCTGCGGGGCGGTGATGATCTGGTTGTTGCGGATGTCGTAGACCTGCAGGTCGGAGGCGTGGTCGAAGACTTCGATGAGCTTGTCCGGCTGGACGTGGAAGCTCTGGCGGGTCGTGTTGGTCGCGTAGGCGATGTAGTCGCCCGACGGGTGCCAGTAGGGGTAGACGCACAGGCCGAGGGACTCGTCCGTGTGGGTGTCGTAGGCGGTCAGGCGGCCGTCGATCTGCAGGAGGGTCGCGCCGTGCTCGCCGCGGATGTGGAGGCTCATCCGCGAGGGATCGCCGCGGTTGTAGGCATGGCAGTTGACGCAGCCGTCGAACTGGGTGTTCTCCAGCAGGGCGTGCTGGCGGAAGCTGCCGAGTTCCCGTTCGTAGATGCCCATCTTGCTGTAGAGCTCGTACCCGGGCTCGAGCATGCGGAAGTTGAGGCCGTAGTCGATGGGGTCCGGGGAGACGAAGACGCCGAAGGGTTCGAACGCTTTCCAGCGGCCGTCGATGCGGGCGCAGACCATGATGCGGAGGGAATCGCCGCGGCTGCGGTCGAGGAGCGGGCGCCAGCGGCGGGCGGGGATGCGCGTCGCGTCCTTGCCGCGCACGCGCAGCTCCGTCCCGTCCGGCGCGCTGATCCGGACGTCGAGCGCCCCGGCCCCCGCGAGCGAGAAGTCCAGCGGGGCGATCCCGGCCGGGACGGTTACGCCGACGTAGTCGGGGTAGATGTCCGGCAGGACGCCCGCAGGGGCCGCGTCGCGGGCCTTCGGGCTGCAGGCGGCCAGCGCAAGGGCCGCGAGGACGATGCGGAGGGACTGTCTCATTGGCGGTAGCGGTAATAGTAGTAGAACCAGTAGGTGTCGCCGTAGGCGCGCTGCATTTCCGCCTCGGACTTGCCGGCGCGGTTGTCGTTGATGAAGCCCACGATGCGCTGGGCGTAGGTGCGGGAGAGATACTCCGGCAGGCCTTCGAAGTCGCTGTGGGTCAGCACCCAGCGGAGCAGCAGGGCCTCCTGCCAGGATTTCGGCAGGGAAGGCGTGTCGACCATCGGGAGCACCTCGACGAAGCGGTCGAGGTCCTTGCGCAGCAGGCACCACGCCATCAGGTAGTCCAGCGCCATCCCGTTGGCGGGATGCTCGACCTTCAGCAGGCCCAGCATCGAGTCCGTCTCCTCCGCGCTGAAGAAGAAGTCGTGCTCCTTCAGGCGCAGGTCGCGGGCGCGGGCGAGCGCGGGCTGCCGCTCGAAGACGTCCCCGGCGTCGAGCGCCGCGACGGTCTCCTTCGCCCAGCGGCGGTAGAAGAGCGTATGTTCCAGGCTGCGGAGGTACTTGCGGGCCACGGCCAGGTCGCCGTTGACGATGTTCGTCTCGGCGAGGCGCCGGTAGCAGCGGGCGCTTTTCTGGAAATCCGGAATCGCCTCCTGCGCCTCGAAGGCGAAGCGCTGGGCGGTGTTGACCATCCCGAGGTTCCAGTAGATTTCCCCGGTCGGGACCGGGTTGGTATGGCTCCGGACGAAGGTCGTGAGCAGGCCTTCCGGCCCGTTCTGGAAATAGTCGAACATGTGGTCGCCCATCCGGCCGGTCTTGGCGAGGGCCAGGTTGAGGCACGCGACCGTCATCGGATTGTCCGGATTCTTCCGGTCCGCCTGCATCATGAGGCGGTTCCACATCCCGTTCCGGACCATGAAGTCGTAGCGCGCCCATTCCTCCTTGGCGCCGTCGGCGCAGCGGAGGGTCAGGCCCGTCCCGGCGAGCGCGGCGAGCGCGAAAAGGCCGGCGCCGAAAGCCAGACGCCGCCGGGCCGGCCGCTCCCGGAGCGGGAGGGCGCCGCCGACGGCGACCGCGACGCAGAGCAGTGCCGCGAGCCAGAGCCACGCCGGGAAGAAGCTGCGGTACCGGTGGTAATGGACGCCATAGGCGAGGCGCCGGAGCGGATAGGGGAACAGCTGCTGCGCTTGGAGGAGGCTGCCGAGCAGCAGGAGCAGCGCGGCGACGCCGAGGGCCCATGCCCGGCGGGAACTGCGGGGCGCCTCGGCCGCGACGACGATGCCGGCAAAGACGACGGCAAGACCGCCGCAAGCCAGATAGAGCAGCGGGATGAGCCCTGCCGCGAGCCAGCAGCGCAACCGGTCGTTCCGGATCCGGGCGCAGAGCACGCCCGCCCCGAGCGCCAGCAGCAGCGCGACCGCCCCGCCGAAGAGCGCATTCTCGTCGCAGTAGAAGGCGAGCAGCGGCGTGACGGGCAGGAAGCTCGCGGCATAGCAGGGGAGTGTCCGCCGGCGGCACGCGGCGAAAGTGAGCAGCTGCACCCCGCAGAGCAGGGCGGCCAGAATGGCCGCGCCGGCGGGAGCGTAGTAGCAGAACTGGGTCAGGCAGCGGCCGACCCAGTCGGCGAGCCCGCCCGGAACGGAAGCGACCTCCGCGAAATACCCCAGGGTCCATTCGAAGAGCTGATACTGCTCCTGGAAGTGGAGGTGGTAGGGGTAGCGGAAGGCGAAGAATGCGTAGGCTCCGACGCCCAGCACGGCCGTCATCAGCGCTCCGGCATATTTTTCCGTTTTCGTCATTCAAATATCGTTGCAGATAACAAAGTTAGAAAAAATAGCATCATTTTTTTGGCAGTGCGGAAAAATCGGCGTAAATTGTAATGATTAAGCGCAAAACTCTTATGGGTACGATTAAAACCAGCCTGCGTGAGAAGATCGGGTACGGATTCGGCGACATGGCCTCCTCGACCTTCTGGAAGATCTTCTCCTACTACCTCCCGTTCTTCTATTCGAATATTTTCGGCCTGCGGCTCGACCAGGTGGCCGTCCTGCTGATGGTGACCCGGATCTGGGACGCCGTCTCGGACCCGATGATGGGCATCATGGCCGACCGGACCCGGACCCGCTGGGGCAAGTATCGTCCGTACCTGCTCCTGATGGCGGTCCCCTTCGCGCTGAGCGGCATCTTCCTCTTCACGACGCCCGACGCCGGCGCGACGGTGAAACTGGTCTGGGCCTATGTGACCTACATCCTGATGATGACGGTCTATACCGGCATCAACGTCCCTTACGGCGCGATGCTGGGCGTCATCACGGACGACAGCGACACGAAGACGGTCCTGAGCTCCTACCGGATGTTCTTCGCCTACGCGGGCAGCTTTATCGCGCTCTTCTCCTGGGAACCGCTCTGCAACCTGCTCGGCGGCTACGGGACGACCCTCGGCTGGCGCAACTCGATGGTCGTCGTCGCGCTCGCCTGCCTCGTGCTCTTCCTCCTCTGCTTCCGGATGACCCGCGAGAAGCTCCATACGGTCTCGACGGTCTCCGTCGGCAGCGACCTGAAGAGCCTGCTCCGCAACGCGCCCTGGTGGATCCTGATCGGCGCCGCGCTCTGCTCGAACCTCTTCAACACGGTCCGCGGTTCGACCGCCGCCTACTTCTTCAATGACGTGATCGGCGCGGACGCCCGTCTCTCCCTCGGCAGCCTGTCCTTCCTCTTCTATGCCGGCCTCTTCCTCTCGATCGGCGAGGTCTGCAACATGATCGGCGTCGCGCTCGCGGTCCCGATCGCCGGCAAACTCGGCAAGAAGACGACCTACATCAGCTCCTTCGCGGCCCTGATCGTCCTCAGCATCCTCTTCTTCTACATCCCCGTAACCCAAAGCGGCTACTGGTGGATGCTGATCCTCCAGATCATCATCTCCATCTTCACCGGCATCATCTCCCCGCTCGTCTGGAGCATGTACGCCGACGTCTCCGACTTCGCGGAGAACCGCGACGGCACCGCCTCGACCGGCCTGATCTTCTCCTCCGCCTCGATGGCGCAGAAGTTCGGCGGCGCGTTCGGCGGCGCGGCCGTGATGTGGATCCTCGCCGCCTTCGGCTACAACACCGAGGCCGGCGCGGTCCAGACCGAGACGGCGATCCAGGGCCTGAAGATCCTGATGAGCTGGATCCCGGCCGCCGTCTCCGCCCTGGCGATCGTGGTCGTGTTCTTCTACCCGCTGACCAAGAAGCGGATGGAAAGCATCCAGGAAGAGTTGGCCGTGAAGCGCGGCCTGGTCGGCGGGACCGAAACGGAAGCCGCCGCGGAGGCGGAGCCCGCCGTGCCGGAGAAGCGGCTCTGGAAGGGCATGCCGAAGGCGATGCGCATCGTTGCCGCCGTGCTGGCGGCGATTATCGTGGCGGAAGCCGTCGCCACGGTGGCGCTGGGAACGGACAAGACGGCGAATGTGGCGGACGTGGAGGCGGTAGGTTAGCGGCGATGAGACTGTTCCTGATTGACGGGCACGCCCTGGTATTCAAGATGTACTATGCCTTCCTGCGGAGGCCGATGATCAATTCCAAGGGTGCCGACACTTCGATTCTTTTCGGATTCACGAAATATCTCCTGGAGCTCATCGAGAAGGAGAACCCTTCCCATCTGGCGGTCGCCTTCGACCCGCCGGGAGGGACTTTCCGCAACGAACTCTACCCGGCCTACAAGGCCAACCGCGCGGAGACGCCGCAGCTGGTGATCGACGCGCTGGAGCCGCTGACAGAGCTCTGCGGGGCGATGAACATCCCGGTCCTGATGGTGCCGGGCTACGAGGCGGACGACGTAATCGGCACGGTCGCGCAGCGCTTTGCCTCCCCCGACATGGACGTCTTCATGGTGACCCCGGACAAGGATTACGGCCAGCTGATCGCCGACCACGTCTGGCAGTACAAGCCGGGCCGTGCGGGCGGCGAGAATGAACTCGTCGGCGTGAAGGAAATCTGCGAGCGCTACGGCATCGGGAGGCCTTCCCAGGTCATCGACATGCTGACCATCTGCGGCGACGCTTCCGACAACGTCCCCGGCGTCCGGGGCGTCGGCGAGGTCGGCGCCGGCCAGCTCGTCTCCCAGTACGGCAGCATCGAGAACATCTACGAGCACATCGGCGAGCTGACCCAGAAGCAGAGCATGATGTTCGAGGCCGCCCGCGGCCACTACGCCCTCAGCAAGCAGCTCGTCACCATCCGCACGGACGTCCCGGTCAAGGTCAAGGCCTCCGAGATGAAGCTGAACCTGAACTACAGCCCCCGGATCGCGGACCTCTTCGAGAAATACGAATTCAATTCGCTCAAGAAATACATCTCCCATATCGGCAACGGGAAGAAGGCGAAGGCCGCGGAGCCGCTGCGGACCGCGGTGACCCTCGACGTGCGCGAGGTGACCCCCTTCCAGCTCTCCCAGTTCGCCTGCATCGCCGGCCGCTGCGCCTTTGTCGTGGAACCCGAGCGCGGCGGCATCTTCGCCCCCGTCCGGAGCGTCACGATGGCGACCCTCGACAAGGACACCCCGGTCGTGGCGAAAGGCCCCCTCTCCGATTTCCGCTGGCTGATCGAGGACTCCGCCGTCCAGAAATACGGCTACGGGCTGAAACTCCAGCTCAACCTCCTGGAGCACGCCGGCGTCCACCTCGCCGGCCGGCTGCGCGACATCGAGCTGATGCACTACCTCCTCGACCCGGAGAAGTCCCACGACCTCGTGATCCTTGCCAAGCACTACCTCGGCGTCGACCTCGACGCCGGCCGGGAGGAGGCGAAGGTCGGCTCGCTCTTCGACGAGGTGGTCGCGTCGGCAGGGGAGGAGGAGACCGTCGGGGCCGAGGCGGCCGCCATCATGCTCCTGGGCCTGAAACTCTGGCCCGAGCTGCAGCAGGGCGCGCTCGCCCCGCTCTACGAGAAGATGGAGGAGCCGCTGATCCGCGTCCTGGGGAAGATGGAACGCACCGGCGTCAAGGTGGACACGGACTCGCTGCGCGACTTCGCCGAAGGGCTCCGCGCCGAGATTGCCGAGCGCGAGACCTTCGTCCGGGAGTTTGCCGGAGTGCCGGACCTGAACGTGTCGTCCCCCAAGCAGCTCGGCGTCGTGATCTTCGAAAAGCTCAAGCTCGATCCGAAGGCCCGCAAGAGCGCCGGCGGCAACTGGAGCACCGACGAGGAAACCCTCCTGGAGCTCCGCGACAAGAGTCCCATCATCGACGCCATCCTCGAATACCGCGCCGCGAAGAAGCTCCTTTCGACCTACATCGAGCCGTTCCCGGGCTATGTCTCTCCGGTGGACGGACGCGTCCATACGACCTTCAACCAGGCCCTGACCGCGACGGGCCGCCTGTCCTCCTCGAACCCGAACCTCCAGAACATCCCGATCCGCACGGAGCGCGGCCAGCAGATCCGCAAGGCCTTCGTCCCGGAGAACCCCGCCGACTTCATCCTCTCCGCGGACTACTCCCAGATCGAGCTGCGCATTATGGCCCACCTCAGCCAGGACGAGCACCTGATCGCCGCCTTCCGCGCCGGCCAGGACGTCCACGCCGCGACGGCCTCGAAGATCTTCGGCGTCCCGGTGGAAGAAGTGACCCCCGAGCAGCGCCGCATCGCGAAGACCGCCAATTTCGGCATCATGTACGGCATCTCCGCCTTCGGCCTCGCCCAGCGGCTCCAGCTCCCCCGCAGCGAAGCGAAGCAGATCATCGACGGCTATTTCGCCACCTTCCCCGCGATTTCGGACTTCATCGGGAAGACCCTTGCGTCCGCCCGGGAGACCGGCTATGTCGAGACCCTCTTCGGCCGCCGCCGCTACATCCCGGACATCAACGCGAAGAACGGTTCGCTGCGCGCCATCGCGGAGCGCAACGCCGTCAACGCCCCGATCCAGGGCTCCTCGGCCGACATCATCAAGCTCGCGATGATCCGCGTCGCCGCCCGCCTCCAGGAGCGCGGGATGCGCAGCCGGATGGTCCTCCAGATCCACGACGAACTGCTCTTCGAGACGCCTCCGGAGGAAGTCGAGGCGCTGCAGGCGCTGGTCGTTGCGGAGATGGAGCACGTGATCGCCCTCTCAATCCCGCTAACCGTAGAATGCAGCTATGGAAAAAACTGGCTCGAAGCCCACTGATGCGCTCGTAGCCCGGGCCGTCCGCGGCGACGGCCTGGCCTTCACCGCCCTCTGGGACACCTACATCGACGACCTGCGCGCCTACATCCGCAAGACCGTGACGACCCTCGACGGCCTGTACGTCGACGATGTCTGCTCCCGCAGCTTCGAGAAGGCCTTCCGCCAGATTTCCAGCTTCGACCCGGCGAAGAGCCAGTTCTTCACCTGGCTCCGCGTCATCGCCCGGAACACGGCCCTGGACCTCGTGGACCAGGAGAAACGCTACCATCCCCAGAACATGATGGTCTACCTGGACGAGGGCTCCGCCGCCGGCGCGATGGCCGACAGCCTTCCGGACGAGCTGGACACCCCGCTGGACAGCATCATCCGCGAGGAAACCCACCGCAAGGAGGAGGCCTGCGTCGAGCACCTGCCCGAACTCTACCGAGAAATCGCCCGCCTGCGCCTCGTCAACGGCCTTCAGTACAAGGAGATCTCCGAGGTCACGGGCATCGAACTGAACACGGTCCGCACGCGCATCCGCCGCGCCAAGGCCCTGATTGAAAAGATGAAGGAAGATGAAGAGCAGCTTTGAGCAGGCGGTCGCCCTGTACCGGGAGTGGAACGGGAAGATCAACGTCGTGTCCCGCAAGGACATCGACGCCCTCTACGAGCACCACATCCTCCACAGCCTCGCCATCGGCGAGTACCACCCGTTCGCGCCCGGCGAGACCGTGCTCGACGTCGGTACCGGCGGCGGCTTCCCCGGCATCCCGCTGGCGATCCGGTTCCCGCAGACGCAGTTTACGCTCTGCGACTCGATCGGCAAGAAAATCAAGGTCGCGCAGGCGGTCGCGGACGCCCTCGGGCTCGACAACGTCGTCTGCGTCAACGCGCGGGCGGAGTCCCTGCCCGGCTGCTACGACTACGTCGTCTCCCGCGCCGTGACGACGCTCGTGAACTTCTACCCCTGGGTGAAAGACAAGTTCCGCAGGAACATTTTCTACCTGAAAGGGGGCGACGTGAACGCGGAAATCGCGGAATTGATGCGCCGTTACGGCCTTCCGAAGGGCTCCGTACATACCTGGAGGGTGGATTCCTGGCTGAGCGACGAATATTTCTCGGAAAAATTTGTGATTGATATTGAAAAAAATTACCTTTGCAGTCCCAAATCCGAAGAGAAATAATAAAATATAGAAAGCGATGAAAAGAACATTCCAACCCTCCAAGCGCAAGAGAGTCAACAAGCACGGTTTCCGTGAGCGGATGTCCTCCGCCAACGGCCGCCGCGTCCTCGCCGCACGCCGCCGCCACGGTCGCAAGAAGCTGACCGTCTCCTCCGAAGACAGGTACTAGTCTTACCATAGACAAACAGGAGAGCTGTTTTCCTGAGATCGTCAGAAAAATGCCGACTCAGAAAAACAGCTCTCCTGTTTGTATGCTGCGCTCCTGTCTGTATCCGGTCCGCCTCAGGCGGCCGGTTCTTCGGCGTCGAGGCCGGAGGACAGTTCCTTCGGGATGATGGATTCCTTGCCCTGGACCATCCGGGCGCCGGGCTTGAGCTTGGCGGAAGAACGCTTCGGGGCGAGGCCGAGCCGCTCGAGCTTGTCGATCTTCTTCATTACGGACTGGTTCGAGTCGACGAGCTTCCTGCGGGACTCGTCATAGGCGTCGGAGGCCTTTCCGAGGGCGTCGCCGAGCTTGACGTAGGCGTCCATCCAGCCGCGCAGCTGGCCCATCAGTTCCTCGGCGGTGTCGTAGACCGCCTGGATGTTCTTCTCCTGGTTGTGCTGCTTCCAGCTCATCTGGATCATGTTCAGGACGATGACGAGGGTCATCTGGCTGACGATGAGGACGTTGTTGTCCTTGGCGAGCTGCCACAGGGTCGGCGCCTCCTCGAGCATCAGGCGGAAGGCGCCTTCCATCGGGATGAACATGATGTTGTAGTCGACCTTGCTTTTGCCTTCCGGCACGTAGGAGGCGTAATTCTTCTTCTTGAGCTCGTCGATGTGGTCGCGGACGCTGGCGACGTGGGCCTTCGCGAAACGCATCCGCTCTTCGATGCTCTCCGCATTCATGTAGCTGTTGTAGGCGCTGAGGCTGACCTTGGAGTCGATGACGACCATCGTGTCGTCGGGGTAGAAGACGAGCACGTCCGGAATCAGCGTCCGGCCTTCGCTGCTGCGGATTTCGTGGCCGGCTTCGTCCGTGATGACGCCCTGGGTCCGGAAATGGATCCCTTCGACCAGGCCGGAGTTCTTCAGCACGTCGACGAGCAGCATCTCCCCGAAGTCGCCCTGGACCTTCGAATAGCCCGTCAGCGCGTTGGCGAGGTTCTTCGCCTCGTCGCCCACGGTCTTCGACTGCTCCATCACCTTCTCGATCAGACTCTTCATCGACGCGTTCTGCGCCACGTTCTTCTCGTGGGTCTCCTTGACGGACTTGTCGAACTCGGAGAATTTCTCCCGGATCGGCTTCAGGAGCTCGGAGATCGAGTCTGCGCTCTTGCGGCGGAATTCGTCGCTGTTCTCCGCCGCGAGGGCCTTGAACGCATCCTTCATCGCGTTCAGGTCCTTCTCCTGTTGCTCCCGCTGTTCAGCTTCATCCTTCTCCCGCTGCGCGTTCAGCTGGCGCTGTGCCTCGGCCTGGGCCTCGAGCCTCGCCTGGAGGACGGCAACCTGCTTCTCGGCCTCGCCGGCCTGCTTTTCCGCCGCGGAGGTCCGCTGTTCGGCGTCCGTCTTCTGCGCGGCCAGCCCGGCCTTCTCTTCCTGCAGGGTCCGGATCCGCCGGCCCTGCATCAGGGCGACGACGCCCAGCACCGGCGCGATGACGCCGAGGATGATCACGATAATGAGTACAGTATCCATACTCCTCAAAGATAAGAAAAATCGGCGGTTTCAGGAGACTTTGCCCCGGGAAACGGCGAAGCGGGCGATCAGGTAGCCGACGAGGGCCGTGGAGGCGGCGACGAGGAGGATGTCGAGGGGCTGGATGATCACGGGGTAGGAGGAGACGAGGTAGTTGCCCGGCAGGGGGATGAGGCCGTAGCGCTGCTGGAGCAGCGCGAGGGCGAGGCCGGCGACCAGGCCGGCGGCGAGGCCGAGCAGGGAGATGAGCCAGCCTTCGAGGACGAAGATGCGCCGGACGAGCTGCGGGGTCGCGCCGAGGCTCCGGAGGGTCTCGATGTCGCCGCGCTTGTCGATGAGGAGCATCGTGAGGCTGCCGAAGATGTTGAAGGCGATGATGATCACGACGAAGAGGAGGATCAGGAAGACGGCGGCCTTCTCGTACTTCATCATCTTGAAGAGGGCCTCGTTCTGGCGGTAGCGGTCCTTGGCGGCGAGGCCGTCGCCGAGGCGGGCGGCGAGGTCGCGGCCGAAGCGGCGGACGGCGCGGGCGGAGAGCCCTTCGCGGAGGCGGACCTCGATGCCGCTGACCTGTGTCGCGTAGCCGGTCAGCTCCCGCATCGCCGCGAGGGGCAGCTGGACGAGGGTGTTGTCGACTTCGGCGTTGACGCTGAGGAGGCGCTCCGGGTGGGCCTTGATGCTTTCCACGGAGGCCATCGGGTTGGCCATGTTGATGCTGGCGGTGCGGTCGGGGTAGTAGATTTCGAGGTTGGCGACGAAGCCGGGATTGATGCCGAGCCGGTAGGCGAGGCCGATGCCGACGGCGCAGCGGGGGAGGTCGCCGAAGACCAGCGAGTCGTCCTCGATCCCCTTGGCGAGGGCCATGCCCTGGTTGCCTTCGTAGCTGACGAAGACGTTCTCCTGCAGGACCGGGGCGGTCGCGGCGACGTCGGGGTGCTGCGCGAGCCAGTCGAAGACGGCGCCCTGCGGCTCGAAAACCTTCCCGGCGGCGGGGACGACGAGGTAATCCGGGTCCATTTCGTTCAGGGACCGGCTGACGAGGTCGTCGAATCCGTTGTAGACGGAGAGGATGATGACGAGGGCGGCGGTACCGACGGCCATGCCGGCGGCGCTGATCGCGGAGATGATGTTGATGACGTTGTGGGACTTCTTCGCGAACAGGTATCTTCCGGCTATGAAGAGCGGCAGGTGCATCTACATCTTCAGGAGCTCTTCGATGTGCTCCGCGTAATCCAGGGTCGTGTCAAGGGCGAAATAGATCTCCGGCACGATGCGGAGCTGCTTGCCGACCCGGGCGCCGAGTTCGCCGCGGATCTCGCGGATGTTCTCGTTCAGGATGCCCATCACGGCGTCCGCTTTCGCGGAGGGGAAGATGCTGACGTAGGTCTTGGCGACGCTCAGGTCCGGGCTGATGCGGACCTCGCTGACGGTCACCATCGCCCCGTCGAAGAAGGCCATGCCTTTCCGGCGGATGATTTCCGCCAGGTCTTTCTGGATCTCCCGCGCGACCTTCAGCTGCCGGGTTCCGGTTCCGCTTTTCTCCATTTAGACAATATTGATGATGAAATAGTTCTTCTTTCCTTTCTGGGCCAGGATATAGTGGCCGTTCACGATGTCAGCTTCCGTAATCTCCGCGGCGATGTCCGTGACCTTGTCCTTGTTGATGGAGATGCCGCCTCCCTGGACCATCTTGCGGGCCTCGCCCTTGGAAGGCAGGATGGCGGTCTTGACTGCGAGGAGGTCCAGGATGTTGCAGGGCAGTTCCGCCTTCGGGAGTTCGAACGAGGGGACGTCGCTGAAGACGGCGAGGAAAGTCCGCTCGTCGAGCTTGCGCAGGGCTTCACCGTTGCCGCCGAAGAGCATCTGGGAGGCTTCGACGGCCTTGTCGAGGGCTTCCTGGCCGTGGCACATCAGGGTGATTTCGCGGGCGAGGACCTTCTGGAGCTTGCGCTGGCCGGGGTCCTCGCGGTGCTCGGCGATCAGGCTTTCGATCGTTTCGCGGTCCAGCATCGTGAAGATCTTGATGTAGCGCTCGGCGTCGTCGTCGGCGACGTTGAGCCAGAACTGGTAGAACTCGTAGGGGGAGGTGCGCTCCGGGTCGAGCCAGACGTTGCCTTTCTCGGTCTTGCCGAACTTGGTGCCGTCCGCCTTGCGGATGAGGGGGCAGGTCAGCGCGAAGGCCTCGCCGCCGTCCATGCGGCGGATGAGCTCCGTGCCGGTCGTGATGTTGCCCCACTGGTCGCTGCCGCCGAGCTGCAGGACGCATCCCTTGTGCTTCCAGAGCCAGTAGAAATCATAGCCCTGCATCAGCTGGTAGCTGAATTCCGTGAAGGACATGCCCTCGGAGGAGTCGCGGGAAAGGCGCTTCTTGACGGAGTCCTTCGCCATCATATAATTGACCGTGATGTGCTTGCCGATATCGCGGATGAAGTTGATGAAAGAGTAGTCCTTCATCCAGTCGTAGTTGTTGACGAGCTCCGCCTTGTTCGGGGCGTCGGAAGCGAAGTCGAGGAAACGGCCGAGCTGGGCCTTGAGGCAGGCGACGTTGTGGCTCAGCGTCTCCTCGTCGAGGAGGTTGCGCTCGGCGGATTTCATCGACGGGTCGCCGATCATGCCGGTCGCGCCGCCGACCAGCGCGTAGGGCTTGTGGCCGCAATTCTGGAAATGCTTGAGGATCATCACGCTGACCAGGTGGCCGATGTGCAGCGAATCGGCCGTCGGGTCGATGCCGACATAGGCCGCCTGCGGGCCTTCCATCAGTTTCTCTTCCGTTCCGGGCATGATGTCCTGGATCATGCCTCTCCAGCGCAGTTCCTCTACAAAATTCTTCATCACTTGTGTACAATAATCGTTTATCCTGCAAATTTAGCTAAATATTTGTTAATTTTGCCGAACTGACCTGGGTGTATGAGGAAAGGTTTGAAGATACTGCTGGCGGGTTTCGCCGCGCTGCTTGTGCTGGCGCTGGCCGCGTCGTGCGGCAAGGAAGGAGGAGACGCGCGCTTCGACGATTACGAGCGCGTGATGATCATGGTTTCCGCCGGGCGCAACAGCCTGAGCGCGAACCTGCTGGATGACCTGCGGGAGTTGCGGGAGGGATATGTCCCCGCCTGGAACGAACACAAGGCCCTCGTCATCATCTCCCACAACCTGGAACGGCCGTACGTCTATGCAGAAGCCACGGAGGCGTACGTGATCCGGCTGGTCCGGGGGCGTTCCGGCCAGGTCTTCGCCGATACCCTGAAGCGCTACCCGGAGACGACCGTCCTGACGGACAAGGCGGATTTCGAGGCGATCCTGCGCTATGTCGGCGCGGAATTCCCGTCGAAGCACTACGGGATGGTCTATTCTTCCCACGGCTGGGGTTTCCTCCCGAAGGGCTATTACAACCACCGCGACGAACTGGAGAAGGACACCTCCTTCGCGCCGGCCCGCCGGGCGCCGCGGGCTTCGGTCCAGATGCCCTCGGGCGCGTTCCCGTATGTTCCGGACGCCGTCGACGGGGAGCCGCGGACGAAGAGCGTCGGCCAGGAAGTGTTCGTCGAGAACGGCGCGACGGTGGCCTATGAAATGGATATCACGGATTTCGCCGCGGCGATTCCGTACCACCTGGACTATATGATCTTCGACGCCTGCCTGATGGGGGGCGTCGAGACGGCCTGGGTCTTCCGGGACAAGGCGGACCGCTTCATCGGCTCGCAGGCGGAGATCGTCTCCGACGGGCTGGATTACCAGCAGCTGGCTTCCCGGCTGTTGGAAGGGGACGCGCCGGACCTGGAGGGCGTCTGCCAGGACTTCTACGACATGTACAAGTATGCGAAGGGCTGGCGGCAGACCGCGACCGTCTCGCTGGTCGACACCGGCGCCCTGGACCCCCTCGCCGCCGTCTGCAAGCTCCTGTTTGCGAAGTACCGGTCCGCGATCCTCGCCCTGCAGCCGGACCGCGTGCAGCATTTCTATTCCGGGGACCATCCCTGGTATTTCGACCTGAAGGATGTCCTGATCCAGGCGGGTGCGACGCAGGAAGAGCTGGCGCGCCTGCAGAACGCGCTGGACGGCTGCGTCCTCTTCAAGCGCGCGACGCCGCGGGTCCTGGACCTGTACGACGTAACCGTCTTCAGCGGACTGAGCATGTACCTGCCGTCCGTGCCCGGGGAGTACCTGCGCAGTTATTACCGGCAACTGGGCTGGAACCAGGCTTCCGGACTGGTCGAATAGTCGCTAAAAATTTGTAAATCTGTTTTTTTTGTGTCAACTTTGCAGCCGCATTTACAAAAGCGGTTGCGCTTTTTGGTGCAATGGGTCCTTCGGGCCTGTCCCAAGGATGAGTAACACATTTTTAAAAACAGTACAATGCAGCATTTTGAACTGAAAGGCCAGATCCGTCAGGTTGGCAACAAAGCCGTCATCAAGGCTTTCCGTGCACAGGGTCTCGTTCCTTGCAACCTCTATGGCAATGGAATGGAGAACGTGCTCTTCACCGTTAACGCAAAGGAGCTCAAGGGCGTGACCGATACCCCGAAAGCCCACATCATCGACCTCGTGCTGGACAACGGCAAGAAGTTCTTCGCCGTGCTCCACGAACTCCAGTTCCACCCGGTCAGCGATGCGTGCCTCCACGTGGATTTCCTCGCCGTCGACGAGAAGACCCCGATCACGATCAAGGTCCCCGTTGCGATTACCGGTCACTCCGTCGGTGTGCAGCAGGGTGGCAAGTTCTTCCAGCCGAACCGCGCACTGAAGGTTTGCGCCCTGATGAAGGACCTCCCGGATGAAATCCCCGTCGATATCACCAAGCTCCAGCTCGACCACACGATCAAGGCCGGAGACCTCAAGATCGAGGGCGTGAACATCGTTTCCCCGAAATCCACCGTCATCTGCGGCGTGAAGACGACCCGCAACACGGTCGTTACCGAGGAAGTCGCCGAGTAACAGCCATGTGCTTCCGGCGGAAACAGACGGACGCGTCCGGTCGGAATTACCTGGTCGTAGGACTGGGCAACATCGGAGCAGAATACGTTTCCACCCGGCACAACATGGGATTCATGGTGTTGGATGCCTTTGCGAAGGCATCCGACACTTTTTTTGAACCCGGTCGCTACGGCGAGGTCTGCACCGTCCCCTTCAAGGGGCGGAAACTCACGCTGCTCAAGCCGTCGACCTACGTGAACCTGAGCGGCAACGCCGTGCGCTACTGGCTCGGGAAGCTGAACCTTCCGGTTTCGCAGCTGGTCGTCGTCTGCGACGACCTGAACCTGCCGTTCGGCACCCTCCGCCTGCGGACCCGCGGCAGCGACGGCGGCCACAACGGACTGAAACACATCCAGCAGACCCTCCAGACCGCCGACTACACGCGTATCCGTATCGGGATCGGCCACAGTTTCACTCCCGGCGAGCAGATCGACTTCGTCCTCGGAACGTTGTCGGCGGACGAATCCGCGCAGGTTCCGCTGATCTGCGACCGCGTCATCGAAGGAGTCAAAACCTACTGTACGGCGGGTGCTGAGACGGCGATGAATCTGCTGAATGTCAAAAAATAAGGGAAATATTTGTTTTTGAATTGCGAATTTTCTATCTTGCGTGGAGACCATTGAAAGGACAATACAGTACTATTAACAATAACCAATCAAAAATCCGATTATGAAAAAGCTTGTTGAAAAAATCAATGCTGAGATCGCTGCCTTCCAGCTGAACGCTGAGGCCCAGGTTGTCAAGGGAAACAAGGCCGCCGGCGCCCGCGCCCGTAAGGCTGCCCTCGATCTGATGAAGGACCTGAAGGAGTTCCGCAAGGCTTCCGTCGCCGAGGCCAAGAAGTAATTCTTGACACTAATAAAGCATTTTAGAGACCGTCCCCCGGGGCGGCCTTTATTTTTTTCATTTTTTTTGCCGGGGCCTGCAACGTTTCGGGCCGGTATTGCATCTATGCTATAGGTTTAGGTTTTAGTACACGTCTTTGAAAAGTCGGCTGCCGTGAGGCGCCGGCTTTTTTTGTGGCCGTATGTTTGCTTATTACCGGGATTTTGAGTAAATCTGCATTATGAAACTGCGCGGAATCCTCAGTTCCCTGTTGCTGTCTGCCGCCCTTGTCGCTGCGGCAAAGCCGGCGCGCCCCGGCGTGCTGACCTTTACCCAGCCGGACGGGACGACCTTCCGGGCCCGCCTGAGCGGCGATGAGTTCTCCAAGCGTCTCCTGCTGGAGGACGGCTGCGCCCTGGTGCAGGATGCCGACGGATTCTACTGTTATGCCGCGTTCGATTCCCGCGGACGGAGCGTCAGCTCCGGACGCCGGGTCGGGGAGCGGGTGGACGCCGCCGTGAAGGCGGCGAGCCGGCGCGCGCCGGCGGCTGCGCCGTCCGAGGCGCGTGCCGCCCGTCCCGCCCCGGCCCGCCGCCTCCGGTCCGGGAAGCGGACCCTCGTCATCCCGGTCCAGTTCGCCGATATCAGCTACAAGTATACCGCGGCGCACCTCGACGCGATGCTGAACCAGGAAGGTTATTCGTTCGAGGATGCGACCGGCAGCGCGTCCGATTATTTCCGTGCGCAGTTCGGGGAAGATGTCCCGTTCGTTTTCGACGTGGCGCCGCTGGTGACGCTGCCGAGCCCGCGGGCGACCTATGGCGGCAACCTCGCGAACGGCAACGACCGGAATCCGGCGCTGGCCGTGAAGGAGGCGTGCGAGCTGCTGGAGGCCAGCGTGGACTTCGCGCAGTACGATACCGACGGGGACGGCTTCGTGGACGAAGTCTTTGTCTTCTTCGCCGGCGAGGACGAAGCGGAGGGCGGGAGCGCGGAGTGTATCTGGTCCCACCAGTGGAGCCTGCCCCAGGCCGGGTATAGCTGTACCGTGGACGGCGTGCAGGTTGGATTCTATGCGATGACTTCGGAGCTGGCGCGGACGTCCCGGGGCTGGGCCCTCAGTACGATCGGCTCCTTCTGCCACGAGTACAGCCACCTGCTGGGCCTGCATGACCTGTATGATACGGATTATGAGGACAGCGGCGGGGAGACGCCGGGCGTCTGGGGCTACCTGTCCCTGATGGATGCCGGATGCTACTCCAACGACGGCCGTACGCCGCCTTCCTACTGCGCCCTGGAACTGGAGATCCTCGGGCTGGGTTCGGAGGAGACGCTGACGGCGGGTTTCTATTCGCTGGACGCCCTCGCGGACAGCCAGCGGTATTTCCGGATGAACACGGAGGATGACGATATCTATTATTTGCTCGAATGCCGCAGGCCCGCCGGCTGGGATGCGTATGTCGGCAGCAACGGCCTGCTGGTCTACCGCATCAACAAGTCGGAACAGTCTTTCGGCTATTCGACCGCCTACGGGCGGATCTCCGCCCGCAGCCGCTGGGAACTGAATGAAATCAACTGCAACCCTTCCCACCGCTGTGCGGAGGTGATGGGGCCGGAGACGCCCCCGGAGGATTACAGAACGTCTCCTGACAAGATCAGCGGACTTTTCTACCCGGGCGTGAATCTCCGGTATACGGACTTCACCTGCGAAGAATCCCCGTTGAAACTGTCGGACATCGCGCTGACGCGGACGGGCGTCTCCTTTACCGTGACCGGACCGATCGTGATGGACCGGACGGATGTCTTCCAGGATGCCGTCATCCTGAGCTGGCACCTGGAGGAAGACACGCCAGACGGCGGGCCGGTCCATGTCGAATGGACCGCCGGCGGGGAGGTCCACGAAGTGGAATGCCTGCCGTATGAGGACCGGAAATACGTCCTGACCATCGAAGGACTCGAACCCGGGGTAACCTATCCCGTCTCTGTCTATATCCGCGGATACGAAGGGGAGCGGATTTCCTTCGACTCCCTGATTCCGACCAAGTCCTATTATCCCGGGAGCTATCCCGCCATCGTCCTTTCCGGGGCGGAACGCCATATCTCCGGCGCTTTCAAGCACGGGGCGAAGATTCCGCTGCGGGTGATGAACCTGTCCGGGGCGACGGAGGTGCGGTGGACTTTCGGGGGCGTTCCGGCCCGGGTCGGGCTGGACGGCTATTACCGCCTGGATTCCAGCGGAACGCTCCGGGCGGAGGTCCGCTACAGGAACGGTGATGTGGAAGTGATTGCCAAAGAGATCAGTGTAAAATGAGAAAGATACTCCTGCGTCTGGTTTTCCTCGCGTCCGCGCTGCTTGCCGCGGGCTGCCACAACGACGGCTTCGACCAGGTCTGGCTGAAGGAGGAATCGCTGTGCGTCGTCTCCGGGACGCAGAAGGTGTTCTCCTACGATCCGCTGACCTGCCAGCAGGCCTTCAACCGGAGCACGCGGACGTTCCGCGCCTTTACGGACGACATGTCCGATTATTACGTGCTGACGATGGGCTCGCTCCCGTCGGAAGAAGGGGAGAAGATCGGCGGCTGTTCGCTCGAGTGGACGACCGCCAACGACGTGAAGACGCTGAAGGGGCTTACTTTCGCGGTGGAGAAGATCGAGCCGGGGAGCGGGAAGGTCTGGCTCTGGTGCTCGTCGGAGGGGCTGGTCGTTATTGCCCAGCTGCTATAGCCTTGTTGTAGCAGTCGCGGCAGAGGGGCTCGTAGGCGTCTTTTTCTCCCAGCAGGACCAGCTCCCGGCTCTTCGCGAGGCGGTGGGAGTGGTTCGCCAGGTTTCCGCATTTCACACAGATGGCATGGACTTTCTGGACGTCTTCGGCGATGGCCAGCAGGGCCGGCATCGGGCCGAAGGGCTTGCCGAGGTAGTCCGTGTCGAGGCCGGCGACGATGACGCGGACGCCGCGGTCCGCGAGGGTCTGGCAGACGTCGACGAGGGATGCGTCGAAGAACTGGGCCTCGTCGATGCCGACGACGCGGACATCAGGCCCGATCTCAAGCATTTTCTTCGGGTCGGTGACCGGCTGGGAACGGACGCTGTGGAGGTCGTGGGAGACGACGTCCTCGGCGGAATAGCGGTTGTCGACGGCCGGTTTGAAAACGGCGATTTCCTGGTTTGCGAACTGGGCCCGGCGGAGCCGGCGGATCAGTTCCTCGGTCTTGCCGGAGAACATCGAGCCGCAGATGACTTCGATGCAGCCGGATTTATGAGCGTTTTCTGAAAACATTTGAGTACATTTGTCGTAACGGGTACAAAGATAACGAAAAAGAACATGGCCGGCAAGCTTTACATCGTCCCGACGCCCGTCGGAAACCTCGAAGACATGACCTACAGGGCCGTCAAGGTCCTGCAGGAAGCGGATCTCATCCTGGCGGAGGATACGCGGACGACCGCCGTCCTGCTCCACCGGTACGACATCCACGGCCGCCTCCAGTCCCACCACAAGTTCAACGAACACCAGACCGTCGAGACGGTCAAGGAGCGCATCCTGGCGGGCATGGACGTCGCGCTGGTCAGCGACGCCGGAACGCCCGGGATCTCCGATCCGGGCTTCCTGCTGGTCCGGACCTGCGCCGCGGAAGGCATCGAGGTCCAGACCCTGCCGGGCGCGACGGCCTGCATTCCGGCGCTGGTCTCGTCCGGGCTGCCGTGCGACCGCTTCTGCTTCGAGGGGTTCCTCCCGCAGAAGAAAGGCCGCCGGACGGCGCTGGAGCGCCTGGCGGACGAGCCGCGGACGATGGTCTTCTACGAGTCGCCGTACCGGCTCGTGAAGACGCTGGAGCAGTTCTCGGAAGTGTTCGGGCCGGAGCGCGCGTGCAGCGTGGCCCGCGAGATCTCGAAGGTGCACGAGGAGCACCGGCGGGGGAGCCTTGCGGAAGTGGCGGCCTGGTACCGGGAGTACGAGCCGAAAGGCGAAATAGTCATCATCGTGGCCGGGAAGCCGGCCGGGAGGCGAAAGAATGGGGAGAGAGACGATGGAAGGGAAGAAGAAGCGGATTGAGTTTACTGCATCGCTGAAGGCGGGTGTCGTCGCCTTCGTATTTCTGTTGATCGGTTTTGAGGCCGGGCTGTTTCTCGTCAGGAGCGGGGAGCGGCGGGGGGCTGCGGCGCCGGTGGCGGCGCAGCCGCCGGCGCGGGCGCGCGCGGACAGCGCCGCGCCCGCCACGGCCGCCGTCCCCGGCGCGCCTGCTGCGCGTGCCGCACAGGGCCCCCGCGCGACCGCGGCGCGCCCTGGCGGCGCTCCCGCGTCCCGTCCCGCCCGCCCCGCCCCGGAACGCTTCCCCTTCGATCCCAACACCGTTTCGGCCGAAGACCTGGAGCGCCTGGGCTTCAGCCCGAAGCAGGCGCAGGCGATCCTGCATTACCGCGAGGCCGGCGGGCGCTTCCGCCGGAAGGCCGACTTCGCCAGGTCGTTCGTCGTCAGCGAAGAACTGTACGCTGCGCTGGAGCCCTGGATCGAAATCCCGAAAGTGGATTTGAACCGGGCGGACTCGGCGGCGCTCGACGCCCTGCCCGGCATCGGCCCGTACTATGTCCGGAAAATCCTGGAGTACCGGGAAAGACTCCGGGGATACTCTTACCCGGAGCAGCTGATGGACATCGAACGCTTCGATTCCACGCGTTTCGCCGGGCTCGCCGACCTGGTCGAGACCGGCCCGGCGGAGCCCTATCCGCTCTGGACACTCCCGGAGGACTCCCTGAAACGCCATCCCTACATCGGCAGCTACGCCGCCCACGGCGTCGTCCTTTTCCGCGACCATACGCCGCGGAGCGGATGGACCGTCGCGGCGCTGGACGCCGCCGGGATCCTGAAACCCGGGATGGGGGAGAAACTGGCCCGCTGCCGCATCGCGGCGCCTAGCGGTTCCGGGGATGATGCTCCAGCACCGCCCGCTGCCAGGTAGCGCTGTCGATGTGGGTGTAGATTTCGGTCGTGAGGATGCTCTCGTGGCCCAGCATTTCCTGCACCACGCGCAGGTCCGCGCCGTTCTCGATCAGGTGCGTCGCGAAGGAATGGCGGAAGGTGTGGGGGGAGATTTCCTTCCGGATGCCGGCCGCGAGGGCCTGCCGCTTGACCATCTTGAACATCGAGATGCGGCTCAGCGGCCTTCCGAACTTGCTCAGGAAGAGGATGTCCTCGCTCGGGCCGTCGGCCGGCTCCGGCCGGACGGGCAGGTATGCCCGTACCGCGGCCGCCGCCGCTTCCCCCATCGGGACCATCCGCTCCTTGTTGCCCTTCCCGACGACGCGCACGAAGCGCTCGTCGAGGAAGACGTTCGAGATCTGCAGGTTCACGGCCTCCGACACGCGCAGCCCGCAGCCGTAGAGGACTTCGAGGATGGCCCGGTCGCGCAGCCCGGTCCACCCGTCCTCCGGCACGGACGCGATGATGCGGTCGATCTCCCCGACGGAAAGGACTTCCGGGAGGTAGCGCCCCAGCTTCGGCGCGTCGATGTGGTCGCAGGGGTTCTCTTTCCTTTCCCCCTCGAGCACGGTCCAGTCGAAAAACGAGCGCAGCGCGCTCAGCGCCCGCGCCTGCGAGCGCTTGGAAATCTGCGCCGCGCGTGCCTGGAAATAGCGTTCGATGTCATCCGGAACGACTTCCCGCGCCTTCTTTCCGGCCGCGGCGAAGAAATCCTCCAGGTCGCTGCAGTAGCCGGCCACCGTGTTGGGCGACAGGTGCCGCTCCACACGGAGATAATACCGGTAGTCCTGCAGCAGCCGGTCCATCAGAGCGTCCCGTAAAGCTTGTCGTAGGCGAGCATCTGGGCGAGGTAGTCGTCGTTGTAGACGATCTGGTAGTCAACGACTTTCCCGCCTTTCTCGACCGGGACGATATCCGGATTGATGAAGCCGCCGTAGGGCTTGAGGCCCAGCGCCTGGTAGCGCTCCCGGACCTCGCGGTGGAGTTCCGGATCGATGTTGACGGCGTAGGTCTCGACCAGTGCCTTGCCCGCGGCGTAGTCGCCCTCGGACTTGATGCGCTGGATCTCGGCCAGCAGCTCCGCGAACAGGCCGCGCAGCGCCTCGAAATCGTTCACGACGAAATAGGTCTTCCCGTCCCGGACCTTCTTCTCGATCACGTTCCGGTCCGCTCCCTTCTCGTAGCACCACTCCGCGATCAGCTTCCGGTTCTGCATATGGGCTTCGGTGTTCAGCTTCCCGGGCTCGACGCGGTTGAACTGGACGAAGAGGCCGTTGCGGATGTAGCTGGAATATTCGGCCTTGTAGGCCTCCGCATCCGGCATGATGCCGAGCTCGACCATCTTCGGGTCGGCCGTGAAGTACAGGCCGAAGAGGTCGGCGCGGGCTTCCTCGAGCGCCGAGGCGTACTCGCCCATCGCGGTCGTCGAGACGCCCGGCAGCAGCTGCCCGGACCCGTGGCCGAGGCATTCGTGGAGATCGGTATGGATCTCATCGACATAGGAGCCGTATTTCTTGTAGAGCGCGATCTCCGCCTCGTCCCAGGCGAACTCCGCCAGGGTGCTCTTCGGCGATTCCTGCGCGGCGTAGTCGTAGGCGTGGGTGATGTTTGCGATGGTCACGGACTTGCTGCCGTGCTCCTTGCGGATCCAGTCCGCATTCGGGAGGTTGATGCCGATGGGCGTCGAGGGGTAGCTGTCGCCCGCGAGGCAGACGGCGTTGACCACCTTCGCGCTCACGCCCTTGACTTCCTTCTTCCGGAAACGCGGGTCGACGGGCGCATGGTCCTCGAACCACTGTGCGTTCGCGCAGAGCAGCTGCGTCCGCTCCGAGGCCTGGAAGTCCTTGATATTCACATACCCTTCCCAGGCGCCTTTCCGCCCGAGCGGGTCGTTGTAGTCTTCCACGAAGCCGTTGATGAAGTCCACGGTCCCGACCGTGTCCTTCACCCACTCGATGTTGAATTCATCCCAGAGGCGCAGGTCGCCGCTGCGGTAATACGCGACCAGTTTCCCCAGTGCGCGCCGCTGGATATCGTTCTCCGCCACCGCGGCCGCCTTCTCCAGCTCCCCGCAGATCTTCTCGATCGCAGGCCCGTACAGCCCGCCCGCCTTCCAGGCCTTCTCCACGACTTTCCCGCCTTCCTTCACGACCTTCGTGTTCAGGCCGTAGGAAACCGGCTCCGGGTCCGCCGGGTCCGCGATGGCGGCATAGTAGGCCTCCACCTCGTCGCGCGTCACCCCTTCGTAGAAGTTCACCGCCGACTGCGCGACGATGTCCCCCTCGGTCGCCGTCGAGCGCCGCTGCGGCAGCAGCGCGGGATCATAGACATACGGCAGCAGCTCCGCACATTTCCCCCCGTCGCCGACCGCCTCCATCAGCGCCGCGAAATAGGCCTGCGGGCAGTCCGGAACGAACTTGTCCTCGGCGTAGTGGTGGTGGATCCCGTTCGAGAAGTAGAGGCGCTTCGCATAGACCAGGAAATCCTGGAAATCCTTGCAGCCGCGGTCGCCCTTGTAGTTCTCCAGGATGTTCGCGACCACGTGGCGCAGCGGCAGGTTGACCGCGCAGTTCTGGTCCCAGAGGATGTCCCGCCCGTACTTGGCCGCCTCCGCGAGGTGGTAGGCGTATTCCTTCTGCTGCAGGCTCAGCTCCTCCCATCCCGGCACCCGGTAGCGCATGACCTTCAGGTCCGCGAATTCGTCCAGCAGATACTTGAAATCATCGTTTTTCTTGCCGCATCCGGCGACAATGCCCAACACAGTCATTCCTGTCAACATTTTTAATAAAACTCTCATGGCCCGTATGCTATAATTCCCACAAAAATAGTAATTTTGTGCCCGGAAAAAACCATAACCCCCAAGATAAAATGAGAAAGAAGATTGTTGCCGGAAACTGGAAGATGAACACCACCGTTCCGGAAGGAGTAGCGCTTGCTGAAGCCGTTGTTGCCAAATCCGCCGAGGTTCCCGCCGCGGTCGGCCTGATCGTGGCCGCCCCTGCGACGCACCTCTGCTGCGTGTCCGAAGTCGTTGACGGCACGCGCGTCGAACTGTCCGCCCAGAACTGCGCGGACCACGTCTCCGGCGCCTACACCGGCGAAGTTTCCGCCCCGATGCTCGTTTCCGCGGGCTGCCAGTGGACGATCCTCGGCCACTCCGAGCGCCGCCAGTACTACGGCGAGACCGATGCGAAGCTCGTCGAGAAGACGAAACTCGCCCTCGAGGCCGGCCTCGGCGTGATCCTCTGCGTCGGCGAAAACCTCGACGAGCGCGAGGCAGGCAAGCATTTCGAGGTCTGCACGGAGCAGATCAAGAACGTCCTCTTCAACTTCACCGCCGAGGACATGAAGAAGATCGTCGTCGCCTATGAGCCCGTCTGGGCCATCGGTACCGGCAAGACCGCGACTGCCGCGCAGGCCGAAGAAATCCACGCCTGCATCCGCAAGGTCCTCGCCGAAAAGTTCGGCGCCCAGGTCGCCGACGACACGACCATCCTCTACGGCGGCAGCTGCAAGCCCTCCAACGCGAAGGAGCTCTTCGCCCAGCCCGACATCGACGGCGGCCTGATCGGCGGCGCCGCCCTCAAGGCCGACGACTTCATCGCCATCGCGATGTCCTTCTAATCCGCCTATCAATACGCAGAAAGAACTGTTTTCCTGAGATCGTCAGAAAAATGCCGACTCAGAAAAACAGTTCTTTCTGCTTTTTCTTTACTGCGCTACAGCGTCCGGCCGGGATATTCCTGCAGGGCCCGGGCGAGGATGGCCATCGCACGCTCGAGGGCGGGGACTTCGAGGACGTAGGCGATGCGGGCGTAGTTGCGGCCGACGCCGGTCGTCAGGAAGAAGCCGGAGGCGGGCGTGATCATCACGGTCTCGCCGTCGGCGCGGAAGGTCGTGAGGAGCCACTTCGCAAAGCGCTCCGCATCGTCGACCGGGAGCTGCGCGACCGTGTAGAAGGCGCCGTACGGCATCGGGGAGAAGACCCCGGGCATCTGGTTCAGCGCGGCGACGACGCAGTTGCGGCGCTGGATGTATTCCTTGCGGACCTCGTCGAAATAGCTCTGGGGCGTATCGAGGGCGCCGAGGGCGGCGTACTGGCCGAGGAGGGGCGGGCAGAGGCGCGACTGCGCGAATTTCAGCATCGCGGCCATCACGTGTTTGTTGCGGGAGACCATGCAGCCGATGCGGGCGCCGCAGAGGTTGTAGCGCTTCGAGACGGAGTCGGCCAGAATCACGTTCTGCTCGCAGTCCGGGATGCTGAGCGCCGAGAAGTGGGGCTCGCTCGTGTAGCAGAACTCGCGGTAGACCTCGTCCGAGATGAGGAACAGGTCGTGCTTCTTGCAGAACGCGCCGATCTGGAGCATCTCCGTCTTCGTGAAGAGCTTGCCGGACGGGTTGCAGGGGTTGCTGATCAGGACGGCCTTCGTCCAGGGGGTCACGAGTTTCTCGAACGCGTCCATCGACGGGATCGCAAAACTGTCACGGATGTTGGTCTGGACGACCTTCAGCGTGATGCCGTAGAGGTAGGCGAAGGTCTTGTAGTTCGTGTAGAAGGGCTCCACGACGATGATTTCGTCGCCGGGATTCGCGACGATCTGCATCGCGACGGAGAACGACTCGCTGCCGCCTTCGGTGATGAGGAGCTCGTCGGGGCTGACGTCGAGGCCGATGCTCTTGTAGTATTTCTCCGCCATTCCCCGGCGCAGGTCCATCAGGCCGGCGGAATTCGTATAGGAAATGTTCTTCAACTGGTCGCAGCGGGCCCGGAGGGCGTCGAAGACGCAGTCGGGGGACTGGATGTCGGGCGCGCCGACGTTGAGGTGATAGACTTTGACTCCCTCAGCCTCCGCGGCGTCGGAAAGCGGTACAAGCTTGCGGATCGCCGAAGCCGGCATGTCCGTTGCCTTCTCTGAAATCTGTAACATGGTATCGGTTTGTCTTTATCTGTGCTTGATGATATACTCGGCAATCTGGACGGCGTTGAGGGCGGCGCCCTTGCGGATCTGGTCGCCCGAGAGCCAGAGGGTCATCCCGTTGTCGCAACTGATGTCCTTGCGGATGCGGCCGACATAGATGTCGTCCTTCCCGCCCGTGAAGAGCGGCATCGGATAGGTCTGGCTCGCAGGGTCGTCCTGCAGGGTCACGCCCGGCGCGGCGGCGAGGGCGGCCCGGACCTCGGCGACCTCCAGCGGCCGCTCCGTCTCGAACCACACCGCCTCGGAGTGGGAGCGGAGCGCGGAGATGCGCACGCAGGTCGCGGAACACTTCACGTCGGAGTGGAGGATCTTCCGCGTCTCGTCGAACATCTTCCGCTCCTCCTTCGTGTACCCGTCATCCAGGAACACGTCGATCTGTGGAATCACGTTGTAGGCCAGCTGGTAGGCGAATTTCTCGACCTTCGCCGGCTTACCGGCCGACAGGTCGCGGTACTGCTGCTCCAGCTCGACCATCGCCTGCGCGCCTGCGCCCGAGGCGGACTGGTAGCTCGCGACGTGGATGCGGGTGATGTGGGAGAGGGCCTCGAGGGGCTTCAGGACGACGACCATCATGATCGTCGTGCAGTTGGGGTTGGCGATGATGCGGCGCGGCGCGTCCAGCGCGTCCTCCGCGTTGCACTCCGGGACCACGAGCGGTACGTCGGGGGCCATCCGGAACGCCTTGGAATTATCGATCATCAGGGCGCCGTGGCGCGTGATCGTCTCCGCGAACTCCTCGGAAATCCCGGAGCCGGCGGACACGAAAGCGAAATCCACGCCCTTGAAATCGTCATTGTGCTGCAGCAGCCGCACTTCAACATCTTTCCCGCGGAAGGGGTAGCGGGTCCCGGCGCTGCGCGCGGAACCGAAGAGGAGCAGTTCGTCTGCGGGGAAATCCCTTTCCTCGAGGACATGCAGCAGTTCCTGCCCCACGGCGCCGCTGGCGCCTACAATCGCGACTTTCATTCTATACTCTGTATTGCAATAGGTAAAGTTCGTAATTTCTTCCCGATTTGCCAATAGTTTATACGTTGGCGATGCTCATGATGTCGGCGAAAACGCCGGCGGCGGTCACGCCGGCCCCGGCGCCGTAGCCCTGGATCAGCATCGGGTGGGCGTGGTAGCGCTCGGTGGTCAGCAGGACGATGTTGTTCGAGCCGTCCAGGCCCCAGAAGGGGCTGCGGGCGTCGACCGCGCAGAGCGAGACGCTGTAGCGGCCGTCTTCCATCCGGGCGACGAAGCGCCAGCGCTCGCCGCGCGCTTCCAGTTCCCGGCGCTGCGCCTCGAAGGCGGCGTCCAGCGACGGGAGCTTCTCCCAGAATTCCTCCATCGGGCAGTCGAAGAATTCCTGCGGGATGAAGAGGCGGGCTTCCACGTCTTCCTGGTCCACTTCGTAGCCGGCCTCGCGTGCGAGGATGACGAGCTTGCGGATCACGTCCTTGCCGGAGAGGTCGACGCGCGGGTCGGGCTCGGAGTAGCCGCCTTCCTGCGCCAGGCGCACGGCACGGCTCAGCGGGACGTCCGCGGAGACCGTGTTGAAGATGAAATTCAGGGTGCCGCTCAGGACGGCCTCGATCTTCTCGACCTTGTCGCCGCTGCCGCGCAGGTCGCTGATGGTCCCGATCAGGGGGAGGCCGGCGCCGACGTTGGTCTCGTAGAGGAATTTCACGCCGTGGTCCAGGGCCGTGTCCTTGAGGCGGCGGTAGGTCGCGTAGGGCGCGGAGGCGGCGATCTTGTTGGCGGCCACGACGGAGATGCCGTGGCGGAAGAAATCCTCGTAGAGGGCCGCCACGTCCGCGCTGGCGGTGCAGTCGACGAAGACGGCGTTGAAGATGTTCATCGAGAGGACTTCCTCCCGCAGGCGCGCCGTATCGAGGGGGACGCCGGCGGCGAGGCGCTCCTGCCAGGCCGCGGGGTCGATGCCGTCGCGGTCGAAGACGCCTGCCTTGCTGCGGGCGATGCCGACGATGTTGATCTTGAGGTGGCGCTCGTCCATCAGCTTGCGGCGCTGGCGGGCGATCTGGTCGAGGAGCTGGGCGCCGACGGTGCCGACGCCGCAGACGAAGAGGTTGAGCTCCTGGTATTCGGAGAGGAAGAAGCTGTCGTGGATGACGTTCAGCGACTTGCGGAGGAAACGGGCGTCGACGACGAAGGAGATGTTGGTCTCCGCGGCGCACTGGGCGAGGGCGACGATGCTGATGCCGTTGCGTCCGAGGGTGCTGAAGAGCTTGCCGGCGACGCCGGTCTTGTGGCGCATGTTCTCGCCGACGACGGCGACGGTCGACAGGCCGCGTTCGAGGGCGACCGGGTGCATCGATCCTTCGGCGATTTCCCGCGCGAAGGTCGCGCTCAGGAGCTCCAGGGCGCGGTCGGCGTCGGCGCTGCGGACGCCGAGCGAGATGCCGGTCTCGGAAGAGGACTGGCAGACGAAGAAGATGCTGATGCCGGCGGCGGCGAGGGCGGAGAAGATACGGCTGTCCACACCGATGATGTCGACCATCGAGGGGGCGGAGACAGTCAGCAGGCAGGTGTCGCCGATCGAGGCGATGCCGGCGATCGGGGCGCTGCCGTGGCGGGCTTCGCGCTGGATCAGGGTCCCGGGGGCCCCGGGGTTGAAGGTATTGCGGATCCGGATCGGGATGTCCTTGCGGAAGACGGGGTAGAGGCTCGGCGGGTAGATGACTTTCGCGCCGAAGTTGCAGAGCTCCATCGCCTCTGCGTAGCTGAGTTCGTCGATGGGGTAGGAGGTCTGGATGATGCGGGGGTCGGCGGTCATGAAGCCGTCCACGTCGGTCCAGATCTCGAGTAGTTCGGCATCGAGGGCCGCCGCGATGAGGCTGGCGGTGTAGTCGGAGCCGCCGCGGCCGAGGGTCGTGATGCGGCCGGACTCCGTGTCGGTTGCGATGAAGCCCGGGACGAGGGCGACCGTGCCGGGGGCGGCGTAGGCCTGGAAGGTGCCCTGGATCAGGGTAGCCGTCAACTCGGAGTCGAGTTCCGTCCGGCCGCCGTGCTGCACCGTCTTGATGAAGCGCAGCGGGTCGAGCAGGACGGCGTCGTCCAGGACGGAGGCGAGGATGGTCGCGGAGAGGCGTTCGCCGAAGCTCGCGATTTCGTCGCGGACCCGCTCGGAGAGGTCGCGGAGCAGGAAGACGCCGCGGCAGAGGTCGCAGAGCCGGCCCAGCAGGGCCTCGATGCGGTCCTTCAGGGAGTCCTTTTCCGCTTTGTCCGCAACGAGGCGGTCGACCAGGTCCAGGTGCCGGGTCCGGAGGGCGTCGAGGCGCGCGCGGTAGTCCGGCTCGCCCGCTTCGGCGCGGGCGGCCGCCTCCAGGAGGGCGTCCGTGACGCCGCCGAGCGCGGAGACGACGACCACGACCGGCTTTTCGGCCGCGGCGACGATGGATTTGACGGAGAGGATGCTTTCGGCGGTGCCGACGGAGGTGCCTCCGAATTTCAAGACCTTCATAGCAGTTCCAACCATTACACTTAAACCTTCAAAATTACAAGAAAAAAACGAATTCTTGCTATCTTTGGATTCTTATTCAAAGACGGACTTATGCTGAAAGTATTGCTGATCGGACTGCTGCAGATCGCGTTGGGCCTGGGAAACGGCCCCACGATGGAGTGGAAGCAGTCGGTGGAGCCGGCGGACGGAGCGGACTGGACGCTCGTCCTCGAAGGAAAGATTGCCGGCGGGTTCTACGTCCACACGATGGAGAACAAGGCCATCGGCGTGACCCTGGAGATCGAGCCTGCCGCAGGGCTGCTGCTGGTGGGGGAGCCGGAGGAGGAGTTTACGCCGACTGACTACAAGGGTGAAACCGTTGCCACGGGAACGTATATCCTGCGGCAGAAATTCAATTATACGGGCTCCCGGCCGCTGACCCTGAAGGGGGAGGTCGGCTGGAGCGCCTGCGAGGGAGATGCGTGCCGCCAGCCGGAGTACCTGGAGTTCCAGTGCCCCGTCGGGGCCGGGAGCGGCGGTGCGGCGGAGGAAAGCGCCGGGGCGGAAAGCCTGTGGGCGCTGCTCCTGGAGGCGATTCTCTGGGGCTTCCTGATGCTGCTGACGCCGTGCGTGTTCCCGATGGTGCCGATGACCGTGTCCTTCTTCCTGAAGGGGTCGGGGAGTGCGGCGGCCGGGCGCTTCAAGGCCCTGATGTACGGGCTTTTCATCGTGCTGCTCTATACCGTGCCGATCAGCATCATCATCGGCCTGACCTGGGTGCTGGGCGGCAGCGCCGTGACGGCGGACATCTTCAACTGGCTGTCGACCCACTGGCTGCCGAACATCCTCTTCTTCCTGGTCTTCATGGCGTTCGCGGCGTCGTTCTTCGGCGCTTTCGAGATCGTGCTGCCGGCGCGCTGGACGAATTCTGCGGACAGGAACAGCGACCGCGCCGGCCTGGCGGGGGTCTTTTTCCTCGCGCTGACGCTGGTGCTCGTGAGCTTCAGCTGCACCGGCCCGATCGTCGGCACCGTGCTGATCAAGAGCACCCGGGGCGAATTCTGGACCCCGATGCTCGCGATGCTCGCCTTCAGCGTCGCCTTTGCCCTCCCGTTCACGCTGCTCGCGTTCTTCCCCGCGGTGCTGAAGAAGTTGCCGAAGAGCGGGGGCTGGCTGAACAGCGTGAAGGTGGTCCTGGGCTTCATCGAAATCGCCCTCGGCCTGAAATTCCTCAGCACGGCGGACCAGACCTACCACTGGCACCTCCTCGACCGGGAGGTCTACCTCGCGATCTGGATTGTCTGCTTCGCGCTGCTTGGGCTGTACCTGCTCGGCAAGATCCGCTTCAAGCACGACGAGCCGCTGGAGTATCTCTCCGTCGGCCGTCTCGCGCTCGTCATCATCGACTTCGCCTTTGTCGTCTACCTGATTCCCGGCATGTGGGGCGCGCCGCTGAAGGCGCTGAGCGGCTATATGCCGCCGCTGGAGACGCAGGACTTCGTCCTGACGCGGACCCCGGCGGCGAGCGCGCCGCAGCTGCCCGCCACGGCGGGCGTCCGTGCCCTGCCGCACGGCCTGCAGGGCTACGAGCGCCTGGAGGACGCGCTTGCTGCCGCGAAGGCGCAGGGCAAGAAGGTTTTCGTGGACTTCACGGGCTACGGCTGCGTGAACTGCCGCGAGATGGAAGCCCGGGTCTGGAGCGACCCGGAGGTGCTCCGCCTGCTCCGGGAGGACTACGTAATCGCCTCCCTGTATGTGGATGACAAGACGAAGCTTCCCGAATCCGAATGGGTCACGACCCCCGGCGGGAAGGTCCTGAAAGATATCGGCCGCGTGAATTCCCATATCGCGACCGAGCGCTTCGGCGTGAACTCCCAGCCGAACTATTTCCTGCTGGACGCCGACGGGAACCGCCTTGCGGGCCCGCGCGCCTACAACCTCGATATCCCGGGATTCATCGAATTCCTACAACCTTAAAACGAATTGACAAATGAGTAAAAAGACTTTGGGCATCGGGACGCGCTGCGTCCACGCCGGGTATGCCCCGGGCAAAGGCGAACCCCGCCAGATGCCGATCATCCAGAGCACGACCTTCAAGTACGAGACGAGCGAGCAGATGGGCCGCCTCTTCGACCTGGAAGACGCCGGCTATTTCTATACCCGGCTCCAGAACCCGACGAACGACCGCGTCGCGGCGCGCATCGCCGCCCTCGAAGGCGGCGTGGCCGCAATGCTGACCTCCTCCGGCCAGGCGGCGAACTTCTTCGCCTGCTTCAACATCTGCGAGGCCGGCGGCCACATCGTCAGCACCGCCAGCATCTACGGCGGCACCTTCAACCTCCTCGCCGTCTCCCTCCGCAAGCTCGGCATCGACGTAACCTTCGTGGACCAGGACGCCCCGGAAGCGGAGATTGAAAAGGCGTTCCGCCCCGAAACGCGCCTCGTCTTCAGCGAGACGGTCTCGAACCCCGGCGTGAAGGTCCTCGACATCGAAAAATGGGCGAAGACCGCCCACGCCCACGGCGTTCCCCTCATCGTTGACAACACCTTCCCGACCCCGATCCACTGCCGCCCGTTCGAATGGGGCGCCGACATCGTGACCCATTCCACGACCAAGTACATGGACGGCCACGGCACCGGTGTCGGCGGCTGCATCGTCGACAGCGGCAACTTCGACTGGGACGCCCACGCAGACAAATTCCCCGGCCTGTGCACCCCCGACCCGTCCTACCACGGCCTGACCTATACGAAGAAATTCGGCAAGCTGGCCTACATCACGAAAGCCACGGCCCAGCTGATGCGCGACTTCGGCGCCATCCAGAGCCCCCAGAACGCCTTCTACCTGAACCTCGGCCTCCAGACGCTCCACCTGCGAATGCGCCGCGTCAGCGAGAGCGCCCTGCAGGTCGCGACCTTCCTGAAGGACCATCCTTCCGTGCAGTGGGTCCACTACGCGGACCTGGAGGGCGACACCTACCATGCCCTGCAGCAGAAATACCTCCCGGACGGCACCTGCGGCGTGATGGCCCTCGCCGTCAAGGGCGGCCGCGCCTTCGCGGAGAAGTTCATGGACAGCCTCGGACTCGTCACGATCGAGACCCACGTCGCGGACTGCTATACCTGCCTGCTGCACCCGGCCTCCCACACCCACCGCCAACTCAGCGACGCCCAGCTCGCCGAAGCCGGCATCGACCCGGACCTCATCCGCCTCAGCATCGGCCTGGAGGACCCGGAGGACATCATCGCCGACCTGGCCCAGGCCCTCGAAAAAGCGCAATAGATGGAATTCCATAAGTTCATATCGGAGGAGCCTTTCCATTTCGAGGCCGGCGGCACGCTCGACCGCCTCACGCTGGTCTACCACACCTCCCCCCGTCCGTACCGTCCGGGGGAGAAGGTCGTCTGGATCTGCCACGCCCTGACCGGCAATTCGAACCCGGAGGACTGGTGGCCCCAGATGGTCGGCCCCGGAAAGATTTTCGATACGGACAAGTACTACGTCGTCTGCGCCGGGATGCTCGGATCCCCGTACGGGTCCAGCAGCCCGGCCTCGACGAATCCCGCGACGGGCCGCCCGTATTTCTTCGATTTCCCGCAGGTGACCGTGCGGGACATCGTCCGGGCGAACATCCGGGTGCGCGAGCACCTCGGGATTGAAAGGATCGACCTGATGATCGGTCCTTCGATCGGCGGCTTCCAGGCCCTCGAGTGGGTGATCATGGAGCCCGACCTCATCCGGGAGGCCGTTTTCCTCGCGACCTCCGTGCGCGTGACGCCCTTCCTGACCGCCTTCAACGAGTCGCAGCGGATGGCGCTGCTCGCCGACCCGACCTTCCGTGCGGCGGAGAGCCTGGACGGCGGCAAGGCCGGCCTCGCCTGCGCCCGCTCGATCGCCCTGATTTCCTACCGCTGCAGCCGGGGCTACAACACGACGCAGTTCGAGCCGTCGCAGGACACCCTTTTCGCGGACCGCGCCGCCTCTTACCAGCGCTACCAGGGCAAGAAACTGGTCGACCGCTTCGACGCCTACTGCTACTGGTACCTGACCTATGCGCTCGACAGCATGAACATCGGCCGCGGCCGCGGCGGCGTCGAAGAGGCGCTGAAGAAAATCCGCGCCCGCTGCCTCGTCGTCGGCATCGACACAGACGTCATCTTCCCGCCGGAGCAGGCCCGCACGACCGCGGAGATCCTCTGCCACGCGGAGTACCGCGAGATCCGCTCCAATTTCGGGCACGACGGATTTCTGGTCGAGTCCGACCAGCTCTCCGCCATCCTGGCCCCTTTCCTGGAATCCCGGGAATAAGGGTTATTGCATATCAGGGACTATTTCGTAAAGCTTTCCGGGAAGCGGATCCGGTTGATGACCTCGCCGCCCTTGAGGATGATGTAGGATTCCAGCGCCTTCCGGCCCTCTTCCAGGAGGATGGTGCGGCCGCCGGCCGGCAGGTGGTTGTAGACCGTGTTGCAGCCGCTGAACCGGCCGTAGGCGAGGAGCACGTCCTCCCACGCGACCGCGTAGTCGTTGTCGTGGTCATGCCCCACGAAACAGGCGAAAATGTCCCCCCGCTGCTTGAACGCCTTGAAGAAACCGCTGTTGAAATCCGGCGGGCAGGAAGGCTCCATCCGCGTGCCGACCAGGACGGCCGATTCGGTCGTCGCGGCCGTCCGGTATTCCGGCAGGGGAATGTGGAAGAAGGCCAGGGAAGGCAGCGGCGTGCCGCCGTTGCCCGCCGTATAGCCCGCGGATACCTTCGTGTACCAGGCAATCTGGTCGATGTGGATCCAGTCGTATCCGAGCCACTTCCTGTCGGCGTCGAAGACGCTGTCGTTCGAATCGATCAGGTACAGGACCGCCGCCGGCTTCTTTCCGTCGGAAGACAGGATCTCCAGTGCATAGTCCGGGGAATCGGCCCCGCCCCGGTCCGGCATCATGCAGCCGGGGAAGGAGCGGATGAGGTCGTACATTTCGTTCTTGCTGAGGTCGAACTCCGCGTCGTGGTTGCCCCAGACGGTGCAGAACGGGACGCCGTGCTTTGAAACGCGCTCCATCACCCGCCGCAGCGCGTCCCCGGCAGGCCGGGAGAAGGCCATGTCGCCCGTGATGACGACCAGGTCCGGTTTCTCCCGGCCGATGAGTTCGTCGATCAGGTCCAGCTCGGCCGCGGTTTCCGGCCGTTCGCTCCGGACGTGGATGTCCGTCAGCTGGAGAATCTTGAATGTACCGTTCGCATGGAAGCGGAGCGGCGCCTGTGCCCACGCCCCAAACGTAGCCAGCGCAAACACGGCCGATAACAGCAATTTCTTCATGGTCAGCTTTTCCAAAACAGTTTCCATCGTGTACACAAACAGGTGAGTGCCATCGTCGCCAGTGTCAGGACCACCCCCTGGAGGATTCCGAGGGCCGGATTCCCTGCGGCCAGGCGACCATACCAGTCCATCACGCCGCACGCCTGCAGCAGCGGGTAAACCACGAACCAGCAGGCGGTATAGGCGACCATCGGATTCTGGCCGGTCATCTCGAGATTCCGGCTCAGGGGCATCCTCAGCTCCGCCGCCAGCAGGCCGTACAGTGCCAGGCACGCCTGCCCGCCGGTCACCAGCAGGTACGACAGGTTGCAGTCGTCTTTCGCGATCCCCCCGTCAACCGGGTCGAACGCGATGCCCGCGAGCAGCAGTGCGAAGCCCAGCATCCCGATGCGGGACAGGGTGCTCCTGTCCCGGGGATCCGCCCACAGGAAGCCCGCTGCCAGCGCGAGCGTTATCAGGCCGTCGGCGGTGACGTGGCGCGTATACAGACCCCAAAGCTGCACGCCGACGGCCAGCAGCGCCAGCAGCGCCCGAAGCCCGGTCCGTTCGGGGTTTCCCGGGAACGGACGCCGGAGCCAGTCGCCGACGAACGTCCCCGTCAGCACGACGATGAGGTATTGCGGGAAAGACCATCCCAGCAGTTTCATCGCCACGACGAGCAGCCACACCAGCGCGCGTATGCGCGGCTTTCCGGCCGTCAGGAGCCACACCAGCCCCGCCAGCAGCGAGGCATGTGCCAGCAGCCAGATGATAATGTCCTTGTGCCTGAAGTCCAGATCCATCCCGCCCCACCGGTGCAGGGCCAGCAGGATCAGGGCGCATCCGCCCCACCCGAGCCACGACAGCCACTTCCGGCGGCCCCGTACCAGCGCGAGGAACAGGCAGCCCCAGAGCGCGAGGTCCACGCCCGCTTCCGCCCAGCCGCCCAGGCCAAGTCCGTCGACCAGTTCCGCATGGCCGAGCACGAGGCTGAAGCCCGCCAGCACGAGCCAGCGCTTCGCCAGGCCCTGCAGGATGCTGCCCTCAGGCACACCCCGCTCCCGTTTCCTGCCGAGCGAGAAAGGCAGCACCGCCCCCATCGTAAACAGGAAGAACGGGAAAACCATGTCCACCCAGGTAATCCCCCGCACCTCCGGGTGGAACGCATAATCCGGCGGCGGTACCTGGCAGTGGAACATCCACGCCGGGAGGTCACTGTGCCACCCGATGGCCGCGCAGAGCGTCATCGCGAAGATGGTCGCCCCGCGCAGTACATCCAGCGAGCGGAACCTTTCCCTGGCCATCAGCGTTGCTTCCTCCAGTATTGTTCAATCTCTTCCAGCGTCCGCCCCGTCGTCTCCGGAATCTTCTTCCACATGATCCACAGGTACGGCAGGCACATCACCGCGAAGAACAGGAACGTCCCCGCCGGCGTGAGGCGGTTCATGCACCAGGGCGTGAACTGCCCGATCAGGTAGGTCCCCACCCACAGGGCGAAGCCCGCCACGGACATCGCGACCCCGCGCGCCCGGTTGGGATACATCTCCGACAGGAGCACGAAGACCACGGCGCTGATGCTGATGGCCTGGCTGAAGATATAGAGGAGGAAGAAAACCAGCAGGAAGACCGGACTGAGCCCCAGTCCCGGCGCGAACGCGAAGTAAAACGCAATCAGGACCAGGCAGACGATCATGCTGCTGACCCCGTAGTAAATCAGTTTCTTGCGGCCGACGCGGTCGATGATGAAGACGGCGAGCACCGTCGTCAGCATATTGACCAGTCCGACCAGCACGGTCGAGAAGGAGGAATCCCGGCTCGCCAGTCCGGCGTCCGCGAAGATGTCGGGCCCGTAGTAGAGCACGGCGTTGACGCCCATGAACTGGCCCAGGATCGCGATGGCCGAGCCGTAGAGCACGGCTTTCCGGATGCCGGGTTCGCGGAGGACCTTCCACTCGCTCCGGACCTCGCCTTCGATCGAGGCCCGGGTCGCGGAGAATTCTTCCAGGGCGCCTTCATCGGTCTTCCGGAGGCGCCGGAAGACCCGGTGCGCCTCCGCGTCCCGACCCCGGACCAGCAGCCAGCGCGGGCTTTCCGGGATGAAGAAGACGACGACGAGGAACAGGACCGTGACGACGCTCTCGCTGCCCAGCATCCCCCGCCACATCTGCGCGGAGAAGACCTTCTGCAGGAAAGGAGAGCCGAAGTGCGCGTCGCCGCTCCGCGACAGGATGACGAAGTTCACGAGGTACGCCAGCAGCAGGCCGAGCGTCACGGCCAGCTGGTAGAGCGAGACCATCGTGCCGCGGATCCGCGCGGGCGAAATCTCGGAAATGTACATCGGGGAGACGATGCTCACGATGCCGATGCCGATGCCGCCGACGATGCGGTACAGGACCAGGTCCGGAAAGCCCCGGCAGACGCAGCAGCCGATGGCGGAGACGGTGAAGAGCACCGCGGCGAGCAGCAGGGTCCGCTTCCGCCCCAGGCGGTCGCTCAGCACGCCCGCGACGGCGACGCCGGCGATCGAGCCCACCAGGGCGCAGCCCACATACCAGCCCTTGCTCATCTCGCTGAGCGCGAATTGGCTGCTGACAGCGGCCGTGGTCCCGGAGATCACGGCCGTGTCATAGCCGAACAGGATGCCGCCCAGTGCCGCGACGAGGCTCAGGAAGACGACATACCCGAGATTCGAAGTACTGTCCTTCATCGTCTAGATGCCGAAATATTCCCGGTAGCGGTCGTACAGGTGGCCTGCCTGGAGGTAGGCCGACTGCGGACTCATGAAGTGGGAGAACTCGAAGGTGATGGCCTTGTCGTAGCCGCAGCGGGCCGCGGCCTCGAGCTTCATCCGGAGTTTGTCGAACTTGATCGGAAGGAACTTGATCGGCATGTCCCGGTCGAAGCTTTCGGCATTGGTCCAGCACTGCATCCCGTAGCGGTCCGCGAGCTTCTTGTTGACCGAGAAGAAGGCGTCAAGCTCGTCGTAGTCGATGTGCCCGTCCTGGAAGGCGCAGGCGTCGACCACGTCGTGGATGCCGTCGAAGATCTCGTTCCACTCCTCCTCATGCTGCTGGACGGAGACGGCGTTCGCCTTGGAGAGGGAGCCGCTCGCGGCGCTGACGGCCTTCTTGCCGTCGATCCAGGGGGAGATGAAGGTCGGGAGGTTGCCGGAGATGTCCTTGCACATCTTGCCCATCGTGTGGAAGGTCTCGATGCAGTTCTTGGTCTTGCGGCTGATTTCCGTGCTGATGTACCAGCCCTGGAAACTCTTGTGGTGGCCGTAGGCGTTCCAGACTTCCTCGATCACGTATTTGTTCGATTCGAGTTCGAAGGCCATGTCGCCCGTGTCCCAGTACTTGCCGCTGTCGTACAGGCCGAAGTAGAACTTCATCCCGTGCTTGTCGGCGAGGCTGAGGAACAGCTCGACCAGGTCCAGGGAAGGCATGTAGCAGCCCTTGCCGAGGAGGTATTTGCTCGGCCAGGTGATGAACTTGCGGTAGCCGCTGCGGATCATGATGACCGTGTCGATGCCGATGGCCTTCATGTGGGCGAAATCGGCGTCCCACTCCTTCGCGCCCCAGTTCTGGTGGGGGATGTCGTGGGAAATCTCGTCGAGGAACGTGCCCGTGATCCTGAGGCCCTGCGCCTTCGGGACAATCAGCTCCGCGCCGCTGACAGCGCCCAGCGCCTTGTCGTCCACGGCCTTGCAGGCTCCCGTAACGGGGGCCGCAAGCGCCACGGCCGTGGCGCCTGCAGCCGTCTTCAAAAAGGACCTTCTGTCAGTCATACGGACGCTATTTCACCGGATAATCGACGCGGTACAGGATGTTCGCGAGGGCATCCACGACATAGACTTCGAGGGTGTCTCCGTTCGGGACCATCATGATGTCCGAGGAGGCGTTCTCGCCGTCGTTCACGCCAAGGTATTCGGTGTTGAGGTGGGCGTAGTCATAATAGAAATAGCCGATGAATTCCGGCTCGTCCGGATCGGTGACGTCCGCGACGATGAAGTTCGGGCAGTCGCCCCAGGAGAAGAACTGGCCGAATTCGATGGCGACCAGCTTCATGCCCTTCCACTCGATGAAGTCCATCGCGTTGAGGTTGGTGTTGGAATCGGAGAGGTTGTAGAGGATCTGTTTCGCCGTACCGTCCTTGGCGACATGCCACAGGCCGTAGATGCCGTCGTAGGCGGTATAGTAGAAACCGGCCTCGGAATTCGTGCCGGCCGGAACGACGACGCCGTTGCGGGCGGCGTTCCAGACGATTCCGCTCCAGTTATCCCAATCGGCCTGCGTCGGCAGTGCGACCCAGTTGACCTCCGAGGCGACGCCGTCCTTGATGTCCCAGTAAACGCAGTAGACATACAGGTCCGTGAAGGCGCAGACGACGGCCTCCTTGGAAATGTCACCCGTGACGCGCAGATTCGCGAGCATGTTGCTGTAGATGTCCGCGTGCGTGTAGGAAATCAGCAGCTGGGCGTCCAGGTTTTCGGACAGTTCCGCTGCGTAAACCCGGAACTCACCTTCGAAGGGAGCGTTGGCGGCAATCAGGATGTTTCCGCCGTCATCGACGGTCATCGACTCGGGAACGACGCCTTCCGGAAGGCCGAGCTTGCCGATATAGGCGCCGCTGTCGGCATCCAGGACATGGACGTCCGTACCGTCGGAGAGGAGCAGTTTGCCGTTGGCATAGCCGAGGCGGTGGAGGCCGCCGACCGTGGCGACGTCACCGAAGGAGGTCAGCGGAACCTCGTACATGACCGTGGAAAGGCCGTCCTGGTAGGCGACGACGTAGACGGTCAGGTCGCGTTCGGTATCGTCCTCGCCGTCCCAGTCGGTATCGACCCATTCCTTGATTTCCGGCGTGGTAAGCTTGAGGAAGAAGTGGCGGATGTCGCTGTCATTGTTGGCATCCAGCGTAACCGTGTAGTTGTCGCCGTCCTGGACCATCGTGGCATAATCCCACTGGTATTCGTCGAAATGGACTTCGTATGCGACATTGGCATTGACGCTGAAGGAGAGTTCGCCGCCCGGCTGTCCGATGACGAAGTAACCTTCCTCAGGAATGCCGTTGACTTCGAAGTACGGCACGAACTCGGCCTGCTGGATGGTGACTTCGGCGTTGACGCCTTCGCCCTTGATGGCGATGCTGCCGGTACGGGCCGCGCCCTTGTTCTGCTCGACATGGACCACGGCGGTGTAGTCGGTCATGCCCTTGGTCTTGACGACGGTGATCCAGCTGACGGACGGGGTCAGGGTGTAGTCGACATTCGCCTGGAGGGCGATGTTGACATCCTGGGCGTCGCAGCCGACGAGGATGGCTTCACCCGGGGCGACGATGGCGTTCTTCTGGAGCTGGGTGATCTTGACGGTCGCGGTCTTGGTCTGCTCCGTGCCCGCGGCGTTGATGGTTACGCTGGCTTCGCGGGGATCGGGATCGTCGTTCTTCAGGACGGCGACTTTGATCTTGGCGTTGCCGGCCTCGCCGGAGGTGGCGGAAAGGGTCGCCCAGTTGCCGCCGTTGATGGAGGCGGTCCAGGCGACGTTGGTAGTGAATTCAATCGTGACGGTTCCGCTGTCGGCGGAGACTGTCTGGTCGGGCGTCGTTACGGTCAGTTCCGGAACGATGGCCTTCTGGCAGGCAACGGCCAGGAGCGCAAGGCCCAAAAATGCGACAAACTTTTTCATACGCAAGAAAAGATATTAGTTAAAGTGTATTTAAATAATTGTCAAATCCCTGCTTGAAGGCATCCCAGTAATCGTACATGCGGATGTGGCAGAGGTCGAAGCAGAAGTAGCCGTCGGCGGCGTTGATGCAGGCGTCGACGGTCAAGGGGATGATGTTCCCGGCACCGCCGTTCTCGAAGCCGGGAGAATTGCCGACGTCCGGGCCGCCGGCGAAGACCGTGTCTCCGCAGAGGAGTTCCCGGCCGCGTTTCGCGAAGCCCTGCATCGTCCATTCCGTCGTGCCGTACACGGCGGTCGTGCCTGCGTAGCAGCCGAGCATCATGAAGTCGCAGTGGTCTGCGAAGCCGTAATCCTTGTAGTCGGAGGAGGCCCATGGGTAGTATTTCGACGTGTCGTACCTGGGGCTCGCCCAGTTGACGCCGGAGTCATAGTAGGTGGAGTACCAGGCGCCGACATAGACGCCGAAACGGATGTTTCCGCCCACGGAATGGACCTTGTCCGCGGCGGCCGCGACAAAGTCGTGGATGGTCTTGGCCCGGAAGGCCAGCCATCGCTTCTGGAGGGAAGTCAGGCCGGACGGGAGTTCGGTCGTCCCCGGGGCAAAGATGTCGGAAGGCCAGTTCGTCACCGCGGCGCCCTGCCAGGCTTCGAACTTGGCCCGGGAACTGTCGGAGAAATCGCTCCGCAGGCCGAAGTCGTCGAAGCGGCAGCGGTCCAGGATGATGCCGTCCAGGTCATAGGCGGCAAGCTCCCCGAGGAGCGCCAGGACGTAGGCCTGCACCTCGTCGTTGGTCGGCGAGAGGAAGACGGCCCCGCCGGTCGTGAGGTCCAGGTTGCTTTTCAGCCCGCCCGCATCGTTGTCGACGCTGGCCCAGGATACCGGGATGTCGCCCCGGTAGAGGGGGCCTTCGTTCTCCAGCCCGTAAACCCCGTGGTAGCCTCCCACGAAGGTGTTGATCGCGGCGTTCACGCGCAGGCCGAGTTTCCGTCCCGCATCGATGAAAGCCTGCAGGTAGTCGAAGTCCGCCGTGCGCTCGATGTAGCCGTAGGTGCCGTTGTGCCAGGTCGCGAGGCGCTTTGCCTCCGGAGCGACCCTGGACTTCCAGAGGACGGTCGCCTCGGTCGGGCGGACATCCACGATGATGTCCGTGAAACCGGTCTCCTTGATCTTTTTCAGGTCGGAGGCGATGCGGCCGGGGTCATTCGCAAAATAGGGGAAGTTCGCCGCGGCGTCGATCCAGACGTAGCGGGGCTTGCCCACGATGGTGACGGGCGGGTTCCCGGGGTCGGAGGCCGCCTTCGCCGGGGCGAGCATGACGGCGCTGCCGACGGCGCGCTGTTTCCCGTCGGACGGCGCGATGGTTTCGCGCCCGTTCACGAGCATGCAGCTCGAGCCGCCGCCGTCGAGGTTCAGCGCCTCCGTGCAGCCCAGGTCCTTCAGGATCTGCGCCACCGCTGCGGTCGTGAATCCGCTGACGCCGGGGGTCATGTTCCTGCCCTCGCAGACGAAGAGCACCGTCTTCCCGTCGGCGGTCCTGCCGATGGCGGTGCGGGGGTTGTCGATGGCATAACCGACATCCGTCGTGGCGCTGAACAGCTCTTCGGCGCCGGTGTCGCGGATCTCACCGCCCTTCAGGAGGACCGGCCCTCCGCCGATGGCGCGCTGCGCCTCGAAGGCTGCGGCGGTCTCCGGGAAGCTGGCCGAAGGGACGGCCAGCGGGGCGGCATCCCAGGCGTTTGCGGCCGGAGCCTGATAGACATAGTGCCTGTCCGGACCCGCATAGTAGGTCCAGGCGGCTTCGTAGCGGCCGTCCGCGTGGCCCAGGAAGGCGCCGCGGGTCGGGTAGTAGATACTGACCCAGTCCTGCGACGCGTAGTTGATATTCGGGGAAAGGAGCCGTCCGTCGTTGACGGCGAGGCTCGCCGCATAGTTCTTTCCGCTGTCGGTATAAAAGTAACCGCCGTTCACGACGACCGCCGGGGTACGGTCCTCGTAGACCTGTGCGGGCGTCTTGAGCGGGTCCGTGCTGCCTTTCAGCTCCGGATCCTCCAGCCCCCAGACCTCGAAGTCGCCGCTTGTGACGGCGATGAAGGCGACCGCCTTCTTCCCCTGCAGTTCGGCGGGGGACTTGTAGATCTGGATTCCGTCCGGAAGGGAACCGAAGGTGCTTGTGACATTGGACCAGCCGAGGGCGACGATGCCCGCGTTCGGGTCGTCGGCCGGCGGCGCCGGCGGCGTCGGCGGGTCGACCGGCGTCACGGGCGGTTCCGGGTCGGTCCAGGGCCATTCCGGAATCTCGCCGGAAGGCGTTTGGCATCCTCCCGCGAGCAGGCAGCAGGACACCAGGGATGCCAGGAGGAACATGCGCTTCATCGCTTTAACGTTTGATGCAGTCGGCCACATAGCCGCCCACGACCTGGGAGTTGTGGTCATAGTAATAGACGTAAACCTTGAATCCGTCGGCGGACGGGGCGATCGTCACGTCGCCCGCTGCCACCGCATAGGACCCCTGCTGGTACCAGCCGATGGTTTCGTTGGCGAACAGCAGACCCGGCGAGGACGGCGTGTCGACGTCGTAGAGGTAGAGCTTCGGACCGATGCCCCAGGCGGGGAAGTGGCTGACGACGAACATGGCCAGGTAGTTGACCTTGTTGAAAGTCTTGGTATCGAGGCAGTTCGCGTTGTTGCCCCAGGCGAGGTCGCCGCCGTAGGACCCGAGCGGGGTGTCGGCGAGCGAAGGGCTGATCCAGTGGAGGCAGTCGATTTCCTGGGTCCCGCCCTCGTAGTAGTTGAGGAACCAGCCGTCCTTCGCGGGATCGGCCGAGGCCGGAACGACGGTCGCGACGTTGACCGGGGCGCTGCCCCAGGCCAGGCCGGTCGGGGCGAAGTCGGTCACTTCCAGCGAGGCGACCTCGCCGTCCCGGACGGTCAGCGTCACGATTTGGGAAGCGCTCGTGATGCCGTCGATGCCTTCGACGGTGTAGATGATGACGGCGTCATGGTCGATGTCGCCCATCACCTTCATCTTGTGGCCGATCGGGCAGTCGACCGGATTCTCGAAGCTGTACAGCAGCGTCGGCTCTTCCTTGACCGAGGAGGTCCTGTAGAGGTTCACGACTTCGCGCTCGTCGCCGCCCCGCGCGACGTTGGTGATCAGCAGGTGCTCCGCCGCGTCGTTGGCGATGGAGCCCGGAACGGCGCTGCCGAGGACGAGGGTGCCGATCTTGGTGCCGTCAAGGCCGTTGACGGTGATGGGGGTCGAGCCGTCACCGGGACAGATGACGAGCTGCCCGCCGATGGCCGCGATCGAGACCGGGCAGGCGGCCGTGAAGTCCGGCAGGCCGAGGCGGCTGACCGGATCGAAGTTGAAGAGCTTTTCGACGCTGGCGGGATTGATGCCGGAGTCGATCTTCTCCGGATCGCCGACCATGACGGTATATTCCGCCTCCGTCCCGTCGTGGGCCGTCACCGTGTAGGTGAAGGGCTGCGAGTAGTCGCGCGGAATCGCCGGGTTCGGGAAGATGGTCGCGTGGGGAGACAGCTGGACCCGGGCGGTGGCCGCGGAGACATCCTCCTTGGTCGGCAGGATGACGGTCCGGGCCGCCTGGTCGATCACGCCCGCGACCGCCGGCGCGTCCAGCACGAAGGACATCAGCACGCATTCGGCGGACTTGACGCGCTCGCCGGTGATGCAGATCTCCCGGCTGTTGCCGTGGGGGTCGGTATAGGTGAACCAATTCTCCTCCGTGAGGTCCAGCAGGGTCAGCGGCGGGGAGAGGGTGTAGTTCGGCTGCAGTTCCGCCTGGACGCGGACCCGGGTCATGTAGACCAGCGTCTCGTCCTCCGAAGTCGGCGGGAAAAAGTAGGGGATGGGAATCACGAATCGGTCCTGCGTGTCGTCCGTAACGGTGAGCTTCGCCATTTCCTGGTCCGTGTACGGGCCGAAGGAGAAGATGGCCGTGAGGCTCGTCAGGCCCTGCCGGTCCGCCGTCGTCTCGATGAATTCGGGCTTGTGGCAGGCGCTGAAAAGGGCGAGCGCCGCAAGGAAGGTGGGTATGTATCTTGTTTTCATACGCTTATTTCCATTCAGGGTACTGGTCCACGAGGTTGTTGCTGTTCAGTTCGCCTGCGGGCATCGGGAAACGGTACATCTTCTCGGGGAAGGTGCGGTCCCGGTCGTCCACGGAGACGTACTGGTAGGTGAAGGTGTCGCCGCTGCGGGTGATCTTCAGGCCGTGCTGCTGATAGCCCGCCAGGCCGTCCGGCCAGGCGTTCGCGGCCGTCTTCCAGCGGCGCAGGTCCCAGTAGCGGAGGCCTTCGTAGGCGAGCTCGACCTTGCGCTCCTGGCGGATCGCCTCCCAGAGGGCCGTGCCGGAGCAGTCGGTGTAGGGAAGGCCGGCGCGGGCGCGGATCTGCCGCACGAGCGCGTTGGCGCCCGTCTCGTCGTTCTCCCGGTAGCAGGCTTCCGCCTTGTTCAGCAGGACTTCCGCATAGCGCAGGAAGGTGAAGGGCTGGCTGCTGCCGGAGGTGTTGACGTCGTAGTTTTCGTCCACGAGCTTGCGGAGGTAGTAGCCGGTCACGGTCCGGCCCTTCGGCTCCTTTTCGGTCCGCCACTCGGCCCAGCCGTCGGTGCCGCCCACATAGGGCTCGATGCGGCGGCCCTTCCAGGGAGCGCCGTTGTAGAGGATGGTCGCGTGGAAACGCGGCTCCAGGAGCGCGTACGGGGGCGTCGCGGTCGTCCCGTCCTCCGCGTGCCAGGGACTCCAGTCCGGGAAACCGCCGGTGGCGAGCTCATAGCTCTCGACCATCTCCTGGGTCGGGACGCCGTAGCCGCCGCCGGTCGCGGAATTGACGGTATAGTCTCCGCCGGGGGTGTAATAGAAGTTGAAGCTGTGGGTGATGCCGTTCGCCAGGTCGAAGCTGTACTGCAGGATGGCCTCCCGGTTGCCCTGGGCGAGGGTTTTCGTGAAGGCGTCCGCGTAGTTGTCCTCGAGCGCGTAGCCGAGCGCCGCAAGCCGGTCCGCCGCGGCGATGACATCGCCGTAGCGCTCCGCGTACAGCATCGCGCGGGTCGTCAGCGCCAGCGCCATCCCCCGGTCGATGCGTCCGCGGGCGGCGGAGGCTTCCGGCAGCGCATCCGCGGCGAAGCGCAGGTCCTCCGCCACCAGCGCCCAGGCTTCCGCCTCGCGGCTGACGGCCTTGTCCTTCGTGATTTCGCCGAGGTCCTCCCGGTAGAGGATGACGTCCTTGTAGCGTTTGGTCAGCTCGAAATACATATAGGCGCGCAGGAAGCGGAGCTCGCCTTCGAGCCGGGCGTGCTCGGCCTCCTCCATCGTGCCGTAGGCCTTCAGGTAGCTGAGGTCGGCGTTGATGCGGCGGATTGCCGTATAGAGCGTGCCCCAGTAGCCGAGGTAGGCGTCGACATAGGTGTCCGTCAGGACGCTGCCGCCGTAGGCCATCTCGGAGGGGAGGTAGCAGAGGGCGTTGTAGTTGTAGGAAGTGTATTTCAGTTCGTCGGTCAGGGCCTCCGTGAGTCCCAGGGAGGTCGGCGCGGCGTTCACGTCCCAGATGTAGGTGTAGAGGTAGTTGATGGCGTATTCCGCCGACCGGGTTTCGGCCCAGATGGTCTTCTCCGACACGCGGTCGCTCGGGGTCATGTCCAGGTAGGGGGTGCAGGCGGTCGGGAAGAGCGCCGCAGCCAGGACGAGGGTAAGGGTAAGATTCTTTTTCATCGTGCCGTCCTCCTTAGAATGTCAGGGTGATACCGCCCATGAAGAGCCGTTGCTGGGGATAGTAGCCGTTGTTCACGCCCGGGGATTCCGGGTCGATGCCTTTCGGCAGGCCGTCCAGGGTAAAGATGTTCTGGCCCTCCGCAAAGATGCGCAGGGACTCGACGCCGAAGCGTTCCGTCAGTTTCGCGGGAATCGTGTAGCCGAGCTGGGCCGTCTTGAGGCGGACGTACTTGCCGTCGCGGATCCAGAAGGTCGAGCTGAGACCGTTGTTGCCGCCGTGGTTGGTGTTGCCCAGGGTGATGCGCGGGAAGGTCGGATGCTCCGTGTTGTAGGCGCTGTAGGCGTTCTCGACGAGGAAGAGCGGGGAATTGCCGCCCTCCTTGAAGGTCTGGGTCCAGATCGTGTTGTCGTCGTTGCCGTTGAAGTAGGTGCCGGTCAGCGAGACGTCGAAGAGGGCGCCGCCGGTGAACTGGGCGTTCAGGTCGAAGCCGTTCCAGGCGAAGTTCAGGTTGAGGCCGAAGGTCAGCTGCGGCCGGTTCGAGCGGCCGAAGTAGCCCTTATCGTCCTCGTCGATCTTGCCGTCGCCGTTCAGGTCCACGTAGCGGATGTCGCCGAGGTTCGGGCGGGTCCCGTACCAGGCGGAGTTGTCGATCTCGTCCTCGGTCATGTACAGGCCGTCCGCCTGCCAGCAGAGGATGCTGCCGTAGGTCGTGCCGACGACCTTGCGGTAATCCACGATGTTCGGGTCGTCCTGGTAGACGAGCCAGCGGGTGTGGGAGCGGGTCGCGCTCGCAGTCACGCCGTACCAGAAGGTCTTGCCGGCGAGCGAGCCGCTGCCGCGGTGGCTGACCTGGACGTCGATGCCCTTCGCGTCGATGGCGTTCTTGTTGACCCAGGTCGGGTAGTAGCCGCCCATCGAAGCCGGGAAGCCGGTCGACTGGTAGGTCAGCATGTCATAGGTGTAATTGTAGAAGGCGTCGACCTCGAAGTCCAGCGCACCGTTCCAAAGGGAGGCGTCGAAGCCGGCGTTCCAGCTCAGGGTCTTCTCCCAGGTCAGGTCCGTGTTGGCGATGCCGCTGGTATAGTAGGCCGGGACCACGGTCTTCTCCGCCCCCGGGGGCGCGAGGACCACGTTCTGGGCCTGGGAATAGGTGTTGAGGAACATGTACGGGCTGACGGAGTCGTTGCCGAGCAGGCCGACCGAGGCGCGCAGCTTGAGGTCCGTGAGGAAGTCGTAGCCGGCGAAGATGTCCTCCTTGGAGAGTCTCCATCCCAGGGAAGCGGACGGGAAGAATCCCCAGCGGGTCTTCGTCATCCCCGCGAACTTGTAGGAGCCGTCGTAGCGGCCGGTGAATTCGGCGAGGTACTTCTGGTCGTAGTCGTATTTGAGGCGGAAGACGTAGCCGGCGCTGCGGGCCGCGTCGCTCCATCCGCCGATCGGATTGTTGGTCGGGACGCCGTTGCTCAGCTCGGGCAGGGCGCTGAAGGGCAGCTTCTTGGCATAGGCGGAAAGGCCGTTGCCGCTGTAGGCGCGCAGCTCTGCGAGCGCCATCGCCTCGACCGTGTGCTTCCCGAAGGTGCCGGCGTAGTTGATCCCCGCCTGCCCCACGAGCTGCAGGGAATAGGAGGCGCCTTCGCCGAGGTTGTTCACGTTGTCGGAGATGTGGGGGTTGTCCGTGCGGGTCCGCCAGGCCCATCCGTCCCCGGCCTTGTAGCGCTGGGCCATCGTGTAGGGAAGGCTCAGGTTCTTGTCATAGGAGGTCCCGAAGTCGAACGAGCCGGAAGCCTTCAGCGAAAGGCCCTGGATCCGGGGGATGTCGTAGCGCAGCGACGTGTTGGCGGAGAAGGAGGCGCTGCGGGCGTGCTTGTAGCCGGATTCGTAAATGGCGGCCAGCGGGCTGCAGAGGAAGGACTGGTTGTTCTGGACCGAGCCGGTGTAGTGGCCGTCCCAGGTTTCCGGGAGGTACGGGTGCATCTGGATGGTCTGCCGGGCGACGGAGAACCAGCCGGCCTCGTAGCCGAGTTCCGAATCGGAGCCGCCGGATGCGTAGGCGGGGGTGCTCCGGAGCGCATAGACGCCGGAAACGCCGAGGGTGAAGTAGAAGTTCTCCGCAATCTTCGCGTCGATGTTCGAGCGGAGGTTGTAGCGGGTGTAGTCGAAGTTGTCGATGTTGCCGTCCTGGCCGAGGTAGCCGAAGGAGGCGAAATACTTCGCCCGCTCCCCGCCGCCCTGGACGGTCACGTTGTGCTTGCGGGTATAGCCGGTCCCGAAGACGCGCTTCACGTAGTCGATGTTGTCCCAGCCGTCGGCGGGGTCGCCGTTCTCCATCGCGGCGATGTCCGCCTGCGTGAAATACGGGACGTAGGCGTCCGGCCCGGAGATCTCCCCGTTCGCGATCCTGTCCATCATCTGCGCCACATTGTAGTAGTAGGCGAACTGCGGACCGTTCATGAACTGCGGGAAATTGGCGTTCATCGAAGCGCCGAGGGAGGCGTTGTAGGTGATTTTCGCCGCGCCGGTGCCGCCGCGCCGGGTCGTGATGATCAGCACGCCGCCCGCGGCCTGGAGGCCGTAGACTGCGGCCGAGGCGCCGTCCTTCAGCACGGAGATGCTCTCGATGTCGGCGGGGTCGATGTCATTGATGCTGGACACGGGGAAGCCGTCCACGATGTAGCTGACGCCGTAGACGGAGCCGCGGATGCGGAGGCTGGCCTGGTCCAGGCCCGGCTCGCCGGATTCCTGGACGGAGGAGATGCCGGGCAGCCGGCCGGCGAGCACCTGCGAGACGTTCGTCGCAGGGGCCTTGAGGAGGTCTTCGCCCTTGATGGCGGAGACCGCGGACGTCAGCGACGATTTCTTCGCCGTGCCGTAGCCGACCACGACCACGTCTTCGAGGAAGAACGCGTCTTCTTCCATCCGGACATTGAGCTCCAGCTCCCCGTTGAAGGCCCGGGTCGCGGTCTTCATCCCCAGGCAGGAGAATTCCAGCAGGCAGGGGACGGGGACGCTGAGCAGATACTTTCCGTCCGTGCCGGTGATGGTTCCGTTCATGGTGCCGGAGACCAGGACCGTAACGCCGGCCAGCGGTGCGCCGGAGGGGTCGGTGACGGTGCCGTGCACGTTCCGCTGGGCCATCGCCGGCAGGCATCCGAGCAGGACCGCGGCGAGGATTCCCAGGAATTTTCTGATTATGGCTGATTGTTTCATAGGCGGTTGAGGATTTCTTCGCAGAGGCCGTGGGCGATCACGAGCATCCGCGGGATGTGGAAGGGGCCCTTGAAGAGGTTGCCTTTCGCGGGCTGGGCGACGGTGCCGTCGCGGTGGAGATAGCCGAACCATTCGCCGTAGTCCGGGTCTTTCAGGTGGGCGAGGGCCCAGTCGTGGGCCTTGCGGTGGATTTCCAGGTACTTTTCGTCCCCGGTCATCCGGTAGCAGTAGAGGGAAGCGATGACGGTCTCGCACTGCGGCCACCAGAACTTCATGTCCTGGGAGTAGTCCTGGTTGGGAAAGCCCTTGCAGTCGCGGAAGTTGATCACGCCGCCGTACTCCGGATCCCAGCCCCAGGCGTACTGCCAGTCGAAGATCTCGAGGCCGAGTTCCCGCAGGTGGGGATCCGCATAGCGTTCCGAGGCCTGCAGGAGGAACCAGGCGGTCTCGATGCCGTGGCCCGGGTTGATCGTGCGGCCTTCGCAGGTGTCGATGAGCGAGCCGTCGGGGTTCACGGACTCGAGGATGCACCGGAACTCCGGATGCATCAGGTACGTTTCGATGTCATGGACCGATTCGCGGACCTGCGTGTCCAGGACCGGATCGTCGCAGACCTGCCGGAGGACCAGGGCGACGTTGACCAGGATCATCGTGATGGAATGGCTCCTGCCCGGGAGGAAGGATTTCGGCGGCAGGGTGCCGGAAGCGAGCAGTTCCCGGATGTGGCGGAACAGGGCGAGGGCCTTATCGGCGTAGCTGCGGTCCCCGCTGGCTTTCGCGTACTCGGCCATCGCGATGGCGGCGAAGCAGTCGGAGAAGACGTAGCGGCGCTTGCGGACCGGCTTCCCGTCCTCCGTGACGGAGAAGAACAGCTGGCCGTCCGCGTCGATGCAGTGGGCCTCGATGAAGTCCAGGCAGGATCTGGAGGCGGCGAGCCAGTCCGGGTTCCTTTCAATATGGTTGTAGGCGAAGGCGCAGACATAGCCGAAACGCCCCTGGAACCAGACGGATTTCGTCCGGTCCATCAGCGTCCCGTCCCGGTCCAGGCAGGTATAGACGCCGCCGTGGACCCGGTCCAGACCGTGCTTCAGCCAGAAAGGCATAATGTTATCCAGCAGTTCCTTCCGGTAGAACGCGGAACACTGCCGAAGGTAGTCGGATTGCGAAGCAGTCATAGGTGTAACAGATTCTTATGAAAGTTACACCAATTCTTTGAAATTTCGTAAGAAACGCCTGAAAAAAAGAGAAAATCCGACTTTAATACTCATCCCAGGCCTTGATGGCAAGATCCTCCGGACGCAGGGTGCAGAAGGCGCGGATGAAAGCGGAGGCGAGCCGCGCGTTCGTGACCAGCGGCACGTTGAAATCGACGGCGGCGCGGCGGATCCGGTAGCCGTTCGTCAACTCGCGGCGGGTGAAGTTCTTCGGGACGTTGACGACGAGGTCCACGGTGTGGCTGCGGATCAGTCCGACCGCGTCGGCGTCCGTTTCCGCTTCGCCCGGCCAGGGGGCGACGGCCGCCGGTATCCCGTTCTCTTCCAGGTATTTCTGTGATCCCGGGGTCGCATAGAGCGTATACCCGCTGTCCACGAGCATCCGGCAGTAGGGCAGGAGCTTCGCCTTCTGCATCGGGTCGCCGGAGGAAATCAGCACGGCGCGGGCGGGGATGCTGAGGCCGACGGAGAGCAGCGCCTTCAGCAGGGCTTCGTCGAAGCTGTCGCCGAGGCAGCCGACCTCGCCCGTGGACGCCATGTCCACGCCGGTGACGGGGTCCGCCTGCCCGAGGCGGGCGAAGGAGAACTGCGAGGCCTTGACGCCGACGTACTCGAGTGCGAAGGCGTTCTTCAGGCAGGGCTCCGGCCGCAGGCCGAGCATCGCCCGGGTCGCCAGGTCGATGAAATTGACTTTCAAGACCTTGGAGACGAAGGGGAAGCTCCGCGAGGCCCGCAGGTTGCACTCGATGACCTTGATCTGGCCGCTCTGGGCCAGGAACTGGATGTTGAAGGGGCCGGTGATGCGCAGCTCGGCGGCGATGGCGGCCGCCTTCTTCTTGAGCCGCTCGATCGTGACGCCGTAGAGCTTCTGCGGCGGACACTGGATCGTCGCGTCGCCGGAGTGGACGCCCGCGTACTCGACGTGCTCGGAGATCGCGTAGGCGATCAGGCGGCCGCCGTCCGCGACGGCGTCGAACTCGATCTCCTTGCAGCGCTGCATGAAGCTGCTGATCACGACCGGATGCTCCTCCGAGACCTCCGCCGCCAGCTCCAGGAAGCCCGAGAGGTCCTCGTGGGAGTAGCAGACGTTCATCGCGGCGCCGGAAAGCACATAGGAGGGCCGCACGAGCACGGGGAAGCCGACTTCCGCGATGAAGCGGTCCACGTCCTCCCGCGTCGAGAGTTCGCTCCAGCGGGGCTGGTCGATGCCGAGCCGGTCGACGATCTGCGAGAACTTGTTGCGGTCCTCCGCCCGGTCGATATCGTAGGCGGACGTACCCAGGATGCGGATGCCGCCCTGCTGGAGCGGCAGGGCGAGGTTGTTCGGGATCTGCCCGCCGACGCTCACGATCACGCCGTACGGCTGCTCGACCGCGCAGATGTCCATCACGGTCTCGTAGCTGAGTTCGTCGAAATAGAGCCTGTCGCTGCAGTCGTAATCCGTCGAGACGGTCTCCGGGTTGCAGTTGACGACGACGGCCTGGTAGCCCTCCCGGCGGAGGGTCTGGACGGCGTTGACGCCGCACCAGTCGAACTCCACGCTGCTGCCGATCCGGTATGCTCCGGAGCCCAGCACGACGACGGTATGGGACCCGTCCCGGAAGGGGACGTCGTCGGTCTCGCCGTTGTAGGTCAGATACAGGTAGTTGGTCGAGGCTGGGAACTCCGCGGCGAGGGTGTCGATCTGCTTGACGCGGGGGCGCAGGCCGAGGCGGGCGCGGTATTCCCGCACGCGCGCTTCGGGGATCTCCAGCACCCGGGCGACCTGGATGTCCGAGAAGCCCTGGCCCTTGGCCTTGCGCAGCAGGTCGAAGCCGATGTCCTGGAGCTTCTTGCAGCGCTCCAGCTCCCGGTAGGTCGTCTCGATGTTGTCGAGCTTGTCGAGGAACCAGCGGTCGATGCGGGTCAGGGCGTGGATGCGGTCCACGCTGTAGCCGGCCTCGAAGGCGGCCGCGATGGCGAAGATGCGCGTGTCGGTCGGATGGGAGAGGGCGTAATCCAGGTCCTCGGCCTTGAAGGGCTTGTTGCAGACGAAGCCGTTGGCGCCCTGCCCGATCATCCGGATGCCTTTCTGGATCGCTTCCTCGAAGCTCCGGCCGACGGCCATCACTTCGCCGACGCTCTTCATGCTGGAGCCGATCTCCCGGGAGACGCCCTTGAACTTGGCGAGGTCCCAGCGGGGAATCTTGCAGACCACATAGTCGAGGGCGGGCTCGAAGAAGGCGGGCGTCGTCCGGGTCACGGAGTTCTTCAGTTCGAAGAGGCCGTAGCCGAGGCCCAGCTTGGCGGCGATGAAGGCGAGGGGATAGCCCGTCGCCTTGGAAGCCAGGGCGGAAGAGCGGCTCAGGCGGGCGTTGACCTCGATGACGCGGTAGTCCTCCCCGTCCGGGCTGAAGGCATACTGGACATTGCATTCGCCGACGATGCCGACGTGGCGGACGATGTCGATCGCGATCTTGCGCAGGAAATGGTATTCGTCGTTCGTCAGGGTCTGGGAGGGCGCGACCACGATGCTCTCGCCGGTGTGGATGCCGAGCGGGTCGAAATTCTCCATGTTGCAGACCGTGACGCAGTTGTCGTAGCGGTCGCGGACGACCTCATACTCGATCTCTTTCCATCCGCGGAGGGACTTCTCCACGAGCACCTGCGGCGAGAAGGAGAAGGCCTTGCCGGCCAGGGCGTCGAGCTCCTGCTCGTTCTCGCAGAAGCCGGAGCCCAACCCGCCCAGCGCGTAGGCGGCGCGCAGGATGACGGGATAGCCGACTTCCCGGGCGGCGGCGCGCGCCTCCGCGAGGCTGGCGGCCGCGTGGGAGCGGATCGTCTTGACGCCGATCTCGTCCAGGCGTTCCACGAAGCGCTCCCGGTCCTCCGTGTCGATGATGGACTGAACCGGGGTCCCGAGGACGCGGACGCCGTATTTCTCGAGGATGCCGGCCTTGTACAGCTTCACGCCGCAGTTCAGGGCCGTCTGGCCGCCGAAGGAGAGGAGGATGCCCTGCGGCTGCTCCTTGCGGATGACTTCTTCGACGAAGAAGGGGGTCACCGGCAGGAAATAGATGCGGTCGGCGACGCCTTCGGAGGTCTGGACCGTGGCGATGTTCGGATTGATGAGCACGGTCGCGATCCCTTCTTCGCGCAGGGCTTTCAGCGCCTGCGAGCCGCTGTAATCGAACTCGCCGGCCTCGCCGATCTTGAGGGCGCCCGAACCGAGCACCAGGACTTTCTTGATACCGGAGTCAATCATAAGCGGGAGATGAAGTCGTCGAAAAAGAACTCCGTGTCCACGGGGCCGCTGGAGGCTTCCGGGTGGAACTGGGCGGAGAAGAAGGGCTTGGAGGTATGGCGGATGCCTTCGTTGGTTCCGTCGTTCATGTTGACGAAGTACGGCTCCCAGCCCGCCGGGAGACGGCTGTCGTCCAGCGCGAATCCGTGGTTCTGGGAGGTGATGAAGCACTGGTCCGTGCCGACGCGGCGGACGGGCTGGTTGTGGCTGCGGTGGCCGTATTTGAGCTTGTAGGTCGTCGCGCCGGCGGCGGTGCCGAGGAGCTGGTTGCCCATGCAGATGCCGCAGACGGGCCGCTCGCCCGCGAGTGCCTGCCGGATGTGCGCCACGGTCACGCCGCAGAGCGCCGGGTTGCCCGGGCCGTTCGAGATGAAGAGCCCGTCCCAGTCGAGCTGGTTGAAGTCATAGTCCCAGGGCACGCGGACCAGTTCGATGCCGCGGCTGACGAGGCAGCGGAGGATCTGGTGCTTGACGCCGCAGTCGACCAGCACGACCTTCTTCGTGCCGTGGCCGTAGCGGATGATTTCCCGGCAGCTGACCTGGGCGACCAGGTTCTCCAGGTTCGGGTCGGCGACGTCAAAACGTTCGTCCCCGCCTTCCGGCACGATCTTCCCGAGCATCGCGCCTTCCTCGCGGAGCAGCTGGGTCAGCGCCCGCGTGTCGATGCCGCAGATGCCGGGGATGCGCTGCTCCTGCAGCCAGTCGCCGAGGCTCCGGACTGCGTCCCAGTGGCTGTATTTCTCGCTGTAGTCGGAGATGATGAGTCCGCGGACGTGGATCCGCTCGGACTCGAAGGTCCGGCAGATGCCGTCGGCGTCGGCTTCCATCGGCGGGATGCCGTAGTTGCCGATCAGGGGATAGGTCACGCAGAGGATCTGGCCGGCGTAGGAAGGGTCCGTCAGGCTTTCGGGGTAGCCGACCATCGCGGTGGAGAAGACCACTTCTCCGCCGCAGGGGCCGTCGTATCCGAAGCTCCATCCTTCCATCCGGCGCCCGTTCTGCAGGATGAGGGCCGCTTTTTTCCGTGTTTCCATAGGCCGGCTACCACTGTGCCGCCGCGTCCATCAGGGCGGCGATTTCCTGGTTGCAGAGATTGCCGAGGCTGCCGGCGTGGGTATGGCCGAGGTCGGAGGCCTTCAGGGTCGCGGGGTCGCCGCCGGCGTAGCGGAAGGTGCCTGCGTTCACCTCGGCGCCGACCTGCCGGTAGGCGTCGCGGAACGGCGTCCCGGCAAGGGTCCGCCGGTTGACTTCCTCGACCGTGAAGAGGTATGCGTAGCGCGGGTCTTTCAGGATGTCCTCGCGGACCTCGATGTGCTCCAGCATGTAGCAGGTCATGTTCAGGCAGATGTGCATCGATTCCAGCGCGGGGAAGAGGATTTCCTTCAGGAGCTGGAAGTCGCGGTGGTAGCCGTGCGGCAGGTTGCTGCAGAGCATCGAAACCTCGTTCTCGACCGCCAGGATCCGGTTGCAGCGCCCCCGGATGATCTCCCAGACGTCCGGATTCTTCTTGTGGGGCATGATGCTCGAGCCGGTCGTCAGCTCGTCCGGCAAGCGGATGAAGCCGAAGTTGGAGCCCATGTAGAGGCAGCAGTCGGCGGCGAACTTGTTCAGCGTCAGCGCGACGGCGCCGATCGCGGAGGCCACGGCGCGTTCCGCCTTCCCCCGCTGCAGCTGCGCCGCGACGCTGTTGTACACGGGCGAGGCGAAGCCCAGCAGCTCCGTCGTCATCTTCCGGTCGAGCGGGAAGGAACTGCCGTAGCCCGCGGCCGAGCCCAGCGGGTTGCGGTCCGCGACCCGGTACGCCCCGCCGAGCTGGTACATGTCGTCCACCAGCGCCTCCGCATAGGCCCCGAACCAGAGCCCGAAGGAGGAGGGCATCGCGACCTGGCCGTGGGTGTAGCCCGGCAGCAGCGTCTCGCGGTGGCGTTCGCTCAGGTCCTGGAGCTGCGCGAACAGCATGCGCACCTGCTCCCGCAGCTGCAGCAGCTCGTCCTTCAGGAAGAGCTTGATGTCCACGAGCACCTGGTCGTTGCGGGAGCGCCCGGCGTGGATCTTCTTGCCGGCGTCGCCCAGCGCGCGGGTCAGGAGCAGCTCGACCTGGGAGTGGATGTCCTCGACATCCTCCTCCAGGCGGAAACTGCCGTCCTCGACGGTCGCGAGGATCTTCTCCAACTCCGCGGAGAGGCGCTGCCGTTCGGCGCTTTCCAGCAGCCCGATGCTTTCCAGCATCCGGATGTGGGCCAGGGATCCCTGGATATCGTATTTCGCAAGCTGCAGGTCCAGGATGCGGTCGCTGCCGACGGTGAATGCTTCGACCACGCGGGTCGCGTCGGTTCCTTTATTCCATAGTGTTGCCATAGGCGAGTCTTTCGATGAAGGCGATGTATTGCGGGATGGCCTGCCGGAGTTCGGCGGCCAGGAGGTATTCGTCGGGGCGGTGGGAGCGGGCGGATTCGCCCGGCCCCATCTTCATCGCATCGCAGCGGATGCGCATCCAGTTCGACGTCGTCGGGGAGGAGTAGGTCCCGATGCCGAGGGCGCGGGCGGCCGCGCGCAGCGGAGACGCTTCCGGCGTCGCCGAAGAGCGGTTCGAGAGGTTGCGCGGGGTCAGCGTGCTGCCGCAGACCGCCTGCAGCTCCGCGAGGATTTCGGCGGGGGTGTACTGCTCCGTCGGGCGGATGTCCACGACGAAGCGGCAGCGCTCGGGGATGACGTTGTGGGCCGTCCCGGCTTCGATCTGGGTCACGGTCAGTTTCACGTCGCCCATCAGCGGGGAGCGGCGCCCGAAGCGGTGGGCGCGCAGGCGGGCGATGTCGTCGAGCGCGAGGTAGAGGGCGTTCACGCCCTCCTCGCGCGCGGCGTGGCCGCTGACGCCGCGGGCCTCCCCGTCGAGGACGAGGAGCCCCCGCTCGCAGACCGCCGCCTGCATCCCCGTCGGCTCCCCGACCAGGACCCAGTCGGGGTAGGGGAACTCCGCCTGCGCGGTGAAGAAGCCGCCCGCGTCGTACAGGTACGCGGCCCCGTTCGGGCCGGAGCGCTCTTCCTCGCAGGTCAGCACGAGCATCAGGTTCACGGGCAGGTCCTCCTCCCAAAGCCGGCAGAAGGCCGCCGTCATCGCGGCGACGCTGCCGCCGTCGTCGTTCGATCCGAGGCCCCAGACCTTCTCCGGGTCATCCCCGGGGTCGAACGGGTCGCGGGTATAGCCCGCCGCGGGCGCGACCGTGTCGAGGTGGGCGTCGAGGGCCAGCGTCTTCTTCGCCGGGTCGAAACGGCGGCTGCGCGCGAGCACGTTGTTCCGTACGCGCGTGCAGGGGACGCCTTCGCCCGCGAGGAAAGCTTCCATCCGGTCCGCCGCCGCGCCCTCGTCCCCCGTGACCCGGGGAATCCGGACCAGGCTCCGCAGCAGTTCGATATACTTTCCGTACTCCATTATTCTCCGTTCAGTGTCAGTACCGTCCCGCAGGTCGGGTTCAGCAGGTTCGCGGCGTGGCAGACCACGACGCGGGGCGCCCCGTCCTCCAGGGCCCGGAACGCGGTTTCAAGCTTCGGAAGCATCCCGTCGGAGACGGTGCCGTCCGCCCGCAGGCGCGCGAAATCCGCGGCGCTGATCCGCGGGATGACGCTGCCCTCGTCGGCCGCGTCCCGCAGGACGCCCGCCTTCTCGAAACAGTAGATCAGTTCGGCGCCGAGGGCGGCCGCGACACAGGAGGCGACCGTGTCGGCGTTGGTGTTGAGCAGCTGCCCGTGCCCGTCGTGGTTGATGGCGCAGAGGACCGGCACGAGGCCGGCGTCCAGCAGCTGCCGCAGGAATTCGGCGTCCACGCTGGCCGGCGTCACGTCGCCGACGAAGCCGAAATCGACTTGCGTCACGCCGTCCGAGAGCGTCTTCGGCGGCCGTTTCGGGGCCGTGATGACGCCGCCGTCGCAGCCCGCGAGGCCGAGGGCGTTGCAGCCGCAGGCCTGCAGCCGGGCGACGATGTCCTTGTTGCACCAGCCGGCGTAGGCCATCACGACGACCTCCAGGGTCGCGGCGTCCGTGACGCGGCGGCCTTCGATGCGCACGGGCTCCTGCCCGAGCGCCCGCTGGATCGCGCCGGCCTTGACCCCGCCGCCGTGGACGAGGACCTTCGGCCCCGCCAGCGCGGTGAAGTCGGCGCAGAACTGCGCGAGCAGCGCCGGACTGTCCACGACGTTGCCGCCGATTTTCACGACCCGGATCATGGCTGCAGGTCCTCCAGCATCCGTTTCATCACGACCTGCGCCGCCACCGTCCGGTTCGCGGCCTCGGGAATCACGAGGCTCGTCGGCGCGTCGATGACTTCGTCCGTGACGATCATATTGCGCCGCACCGGCAGGCAGTGCATGAAGAAGGCGTCGTTAGTCACGGCCATCTGCCGTTTCCCGACGGTCCAGCTGCGGTCCTGGGAGAGGACCCGGCCGTACTGCGACGGGTCCGTGACGCCCGGACAGCTCCAGTTCTTGGCATAGATGAAGTCCGCGCCTTCGAACGCCTTCATCTGGTCGTATTCGACCCGGGCGTTCCCGACGAAGGCGGGATCGAGTTCGTAACCTTCCGGGTGGGTGATGACGAGTTCCACGTCCGCCGCGTTCATCCACTCGGCGAACGAGTTCGGGACGGCCTGGGGCAGGGACCGCGGGTGCGGCGCCCAGGTCAGGACGACCTTCGGCCGCGGTCCGCGGCGGTATTCCTCGATCGTGATCAGGTCGGCGAAGGCCTGGCACGGGTGGACGGTCGCGGACTCGAGGCTGATCACGGGCTTGCCGCCGTACTCGATGAACTGCCGCAGCACGGTCTCGGCGTAGTCGTAGTCGCGGTCCGTGAGGCCCGCGAACGAACGCACGCCGATGATGTCGCAGTAGCCGGCCATCACGGGAATGGCTTCCCGCAGGTGCTCCGACTTGTCGCCGTCCATCACGACGCCCATCTCGGTCTCCAGCTTCCAGCTGTCCTGGCCGATGTTGAGGACGATCGGGCTCATCCCGAGGTTCAGGGCGGCCTTCTGGCTGCTCAGGCGCGTGCGCAGGCTGCTGTTGAAGAAGACGAGCATGATCGTCTTGTTCTCCCCGAGCGCCTTCCAGGCGAACGGGGTCCGCTTGACCTCGGCCGCTTCCTGCAGGGCGGCGGAGAGGTCGCCGATGTCGCTGACGTGGAAAAAGGATTTCATAGGGCGAGAACTTCCTGGAAAGCCGCGAGGAACCGGTCCGCCTCGGCTTGGGTCAGACAGAGCGGGGCGAGCAGGCGGATCATGTCGCTGCCGGCCACGCCGGTGAATATATGCTTTTCGCAGAGGAGCCTGCGGCGCAGCGGCGCCACGTCCTCCGTCATTTCGATGCCGAGCATCAGGCCCTTGCCGCGGACCTCCCGGATCCGCGGGCTCGCGGGGATTGCGGCCTTGATGTGTTCGCCGACGGCGAGGGCGTTGGCCATCAGGTCCTCCTTCCGGAGGATGTCGAGGACGGCGAGGGCGGCCGCGCAGGCGAGGTAGTTGCCGCCGAAGGTCGTACCGAGCATGCCCTTGCGGGCCTGGAACTCGGGGGCGATCAGGATGCCGCCGCAGGGGAAGCCGTTCGCGATGCCCTTGCCCATCGTGATGATGCCGGGGCGGATGCCCGCCCACTGGTGGGCGAAGAACTTGCCCGTGCGGCCGTAGCCGCTCTGGACCTCGTCGAGGATGAGGACGCTGCCGTACTTGCGGCAGAGGGCCTCCAGCGCCTGCAGGAAGGCGGCTTCCGGGACATGGATGCCGCCGCAGCCCTGGATGCCTTCGACGATTACGGCGGCGACATCTCCCTGCGCCAGCGCGCGCTCCACGCCTTCCGCGTCCCCGAGGTCGCAGAAGGTGACCTTGTGGTTCGCGTTGAAGGGGGAGACGATGGCGGGGTTGTCCGTCAGCGCGACCGCGCCGGAGGTGCGGCCGTGGAAGCTGCGGCGGAAGGCGACGATGCGGTCGCGGCCGGTGTGGAAGGACGCCAGCTTGGCGGCGTTCTCGTTCGACTCGGCGCCGCTGTTGTCGAGGAACAGCGCATAGTCCGGATAGCCGCAGGCCTCGCCGAGGCGCTGCGCCAGCTCCTCCTGCAGGGGATTCCGGACGGCGTTGGAGTAGAAGCCGATCCTGTCGAGCTGGTCCTTGAGGGCGGCGATATAGCCGGGATGGGAGTGGCCGACCGAAATCACGGCGTGGCCGCCGTAGAGGTCGAGATACTCGACCCCGTCCGCGTCCCAGACGCGGCAGCCGCGGGCCCGGACCGGGGCCACGTCCCAGCGGGAATAGACATCAAACAGTTCCATAGGCTAGAAAGCGGAGGCCTTGAGGCGCAGGCCGCAGTCCTCGGCCAGCCCGAAGGCGAGGTTCATGTTCTGCACCGCCTGCCCGGAAGCCCCCTTCAGGAGGTTGTCGAGCACGGAGAAGACGGCGAGGCGTCCGTCGTGCACTTCCGCGGTGAGGATGCATTTGTTCGTGTTCACGACCTGCTTGAGGTCGACCGGACGGCGGATCACGTGGGTGAAGGCGGCGTCCCGGTAGTAGTCTTCATAGAGCTGCAGGACCTCTTCTTCCGACAGCGCGCATTTCAGGCTCGCGTCCGCGAAGATGCCGCGGGCGAAGTCCCCGCGCACCGGTACGAAGGCCGGCAGGACCGGGGCGCCCTGCAGCGCGGAGAGGTTGCGGCTGATTTCCTCGAGGTGCTGGTGGGTGAAGACCTTGTAGGCGGAGAGGTTGTCGCTGCGCCAGCTGAAGTGGGTCGTCGGGCCGGGCTTCACGCCGGCGCCGGTCGAGCCGGTCACGGCCGTGACCGCCACCGAGCCGGCGAGGCGGCCCGCCGCGGCCAGCGGCAGCAGCGCGAGCTGGATCGCGGTCGCGAAGCAGCCGGGATTCGCGATGCGCTTCGCGCCGCGGATGCGCTCCCGCTGCAGTTCCGGAAGCCCGTAGACGAACCCTTCGGATTCGTCCCGGAAGTCCTGCGCAAGGTCGATGACGACCAGGTTTTCGGGAATCTCGTTCGCCTGCAGGAACTCCCGGCTGCGGCCGTGGCCGCTGCAGAGGAACAGCACGTCGATGATCCGCAGGTCGAAATCGCTGCAGAAACGGAGGTCCGTATCGCCCACGAGGCCCGAATGGACTTCGCAGACCGGGGCGCCGGCGTGGCTCTCGGAATGGACGAAGCCGATGCGCACCTCCGGGTGGAAGACCAGGAGGCGGAGGAGTTCGCCCGCGGTATAGCCCGCGCCACCGATGATGCCTGCGTAGATCATAAGTCCTCCAGTTCGTTCTTGTGTGCCAGATAGTAGGCCCGCAGCGGGGTCGCGCTGACCTTGATGAAGCCCTTGGCTTCCTCGGAGGTCCAGCCTTTCGCGCCTTCGCCGTATTCGCCGAGGCGGTTCCTGACGAGGTCGTTCGGGGAATCCACGCCGACGGTCTCGAAGCCGTAGGGGCGCAGTTTCAGCGTGACCGTGCCGGTCACGTTGCGCTGGCTGCTTTCGAGCATCGCCTCGATGTCCCGCATCACGGGCTCGAGGTACTGGCTCTCGTGGAGGAACATCCCGTACCAGTTCGCGACCTGGTCCTTCCAGTACTGCTGCCACTTCGAGAGGGTGAACTTCTCGAGGAGGCGGTGGGCGGCGATGATCATCATCGGGGCGGCGGCCTCGAAGCCGACGCGGCCCTTGATGCCGATGATCGTGTCGCCGACGTGGATGTCGCGGCCGACGGCATAGGCGGCGCCGAGGGCCTCCACGGCCTGGATGGCGGCGACCTTGTCCGTGAACAGCTTCCCGTTCACGGCGCAGAGCTCGCCTTGCTCGAATCCGAGCGTCACGGTCTCCTCTCCGTCCTTCACGGGGTGCTTGAGGAAGGCGCTTTCCGGGAGGCCCTGGCGGGAATCCAGGATTTCGCCGCCGCAGATGGAGGTGCCCCAGAGGCCGACGTTGTAGGAGTATTTCAGCTTCGCGAAATCGGCGCTGAAGCCGTGGGCGTTGAGGTAATCGACTTCTTCCTGGCGGCTCAGGTTGCCGTCGCGGGTCAGCGAGATGATCTCGACGCCGGGGCAGAAGACGAGGAAGGTCATGTCGAAGCGGACCTGGTCGTTGCCGGCGCCGGTGCTGCCGTGGGCGATCGCGTCCGCGCCGATCTCATTGGCGTAGCGGGCGATCGCGAGGGCCTGGAAAATGCGCTCCGAGGAGACGGAGATCGGATAGGTCCCGTTCCGGAGCACGTTGCCGAAGACCATGTAGCGGAGGCTCTTGTCGTAGTACTCCTTCGTCACGTCGAGGGTCACGTATTTCGCCGCGCCCAGCCTGTAGGCGTTCTCTTCGTTGGTTTTCAGCTGCTCCGCGCTGAAGCCGCCCGTGTCCGCGCACGCCGCGTGGACCTCGTAGCCTTTCTCCTTTGCCAGATACATCACGGTATAGGACGTATCCAGCCCGCCGCTGAACGCGACGACGACTTTCTTCTTTTTCATTATTCTCCGGGATGATGGATTTCCAAATGCTCCTTCGGGTCGTACAGCAGGCCCGTGCAGATGCACATCTTGAAGTCATGGCTCTCGAGGATGTCGTAATGGCGGCATCCCTGGCAGCCTTTCCAGAACTCGGGGTCGTCCGTGAGCTCCGTGTAGGGGACCGGGCGGAAGCCGAACTCGTAGTTCATCTTCATCACGGCCGCGCCGGTTGTGATCGAGAAGATCTTCGCGTCCGGGAAGAGCGTGCGCGACAGGATGAAGGTCTGTTCCTTGATGCGCTTGGCGATGCCGCGGCCGCGGAAGGCGTGGGCGACGATGAGGCCGGAGTTCGCGACGAAACTCTTGCCGCCCCAGGATTCGATATAGGAAAAGCCGGCGAACTGTTCGTCCTCCGTCAGGGCGATGACGGCCTTTCCGGCGTTGATTTTCTCACAGATGTACTCCGGCGTACGTTTCGCGATGCCGGTCTTGCGTTCCAGCGAGGACTGGTAAATCTCCTCGCAGATCTGTTCTGCGTAACGGGTGTGCTCCGGCCGGGCCACCATCACGTTGATCACGGTGTTGTCCATAGAAAAGGTAAATACACGTTTAAAAACTATGCAAGGTACTTTATTTTCATTTTTAATAAAAACAAATCCCGGATTATTTGTGCCGCGCGGCCAGTTCTTCCTCCAGTTCGTCCAGGCTGACGCCCATCTGGGAGAGGAGGACGAGGTAGTGGTAGAGCAGGTCGCCGCTCTCGTAGAGGAAGCGGTCGCGGTTCCCGTCCACGGCCTCGATCAGGGCCTCCGCGCTCTCCTCGCCGACTTTCTTGGCGATGGCTTTCACGCCCTTGACGAAGAGCCGGGACGTGTAGGAACCGTCCGGCAGCGTCCGGTGGCGCTCCCGGACCAGCGCGTCGAGGCTGCGGACGAAGCCCTGCGCATCCGGGGTGCCGAAGCAGGCCGCCGTCCCCCGGTGGCAGGTCGGGCCCGCGGGCACGGCCTGGACGAGGAGCGTGTCGGCGTCGCAGTCCGGATACATCGCGCGGACGGCGAGCGTGTTCCCGCTGGTCTCGCCCTTGGTCCAGAGGCAGCGGCGGCTGCGGGACCAGAAGGTCACCAGGCCCTCCGCCCGGGTCTTCTCATAGGCCTCCTCGTTCATATAGCCCAGCATCAGGACCTTGAGGGTCGTGGCGTCCTGGACGATGACGGGAAGCAGCCCGTCGGCGTTTTTGTCGAGATTGAAATCATTGAAATTCATATTCTTACATTGATGTTTCTGGCGAGGAGCCCCCGTTTGAGCTCCGGGATCGGGATTTCCCCGAAGTGGAAGATGCTGGCGGCGAGGGCGGCGTCGGCCTTCCCGGCGGTCAGGACCTCCGCGATGTCCGCGACGGAACCCGCCCCGCCCGAGGCGATCACCGGGATCCGCAGGCTGTCGCAGAGGCGGGCGTAAACCGCGCACGGGTAGCCGCCCTTCGTGCCGTCGTGGTCCATGCTCGTGAAGAGGATCTCGCCGGCGCCGCGCTCCTCGGCCTCCCGGGCCCAGGCGTACAGCTCCCTGTCGGTGAGGCGCGTGCCGCCGTGGGTTGTGACGCGCCAGACCCCGTCGACCTGCTTCGCGTCGATCGCGCAGACGACGAACTGGCTGCCGTAGCGGGCGGCGATCCGCCCGATCAGGGCCGGGTCGGCGACGGCGGCGCTGTTGAGGGTCACCTTGTCGGCCCCGGCGCCGAGCAGGCGCGCCGCGTCGTCCAGGGAGGCGATGCCGCCGCCGACGGTGAAGGGGATGTCGATCCGCCGGGAAATCTTCTCCACCAGCTCCACGAAGGTCCTGCGGCCTTCCCGGGAGGCGCTGATGTCGAGGTAAACCAGCTCGTCAGCCCCGTCGGCGCTGTACGCGGCGCCCATCTCCACGGCGTCCCCGACCTCGCGGAGTCCCGCGAAGTTCACGCCTTTGACGACGCTGCCGTCCTTGACGTCCAGGCAGGGGATTATGCGCTTTGCGACCACTTCTTTACTTCATCCAGGGTAATCTTCCCTTCGTACAGGGCCTTGCCGACGATGACGCGGCGCAGGCCGAGCGCATCCACGGCGCGCACGTCGTCCATCGAGGCGATGCCGCCGCTGACGCTGAAGGTGATGTCCGGGTAATTCTTCTGGAGGTCGACGTAGAGCCGGGTTGCCGGGCCCTGGAGCATGCCGTCGCGGGAAATGTCCGTGCAGACGACCTGGCTGAGGCCGGCCGGTCCGAACAGGTCCAGGAGGTCTTCGATCCGCAGGGGCACTTCCGACAGCCAGCCGCGGACCGCGATGCGGCCGTTGCGGATGTCGGCGCCCAGCACGATCCGGTCGGGGCCGAAGCGGTCGAGCCACTCCAGGAAGAGGTCCGGCTTCAAGGCCGCGACGGTGCCGACGACGGCCTGGGTCGCGCCGGCATCGAAGACGGTGACGAGGTCGGCGAGGGTCGCGATGCCCCCGCCCCACTCGAGCTCGACGTCGACCCGCGAGCGGATGCGCTCCAGCACGGCGAGGTTCGCGGGTGCGGCCTGTTTCGCGCCTTCCAGGTCCACGAGGTGGATGCGGCGGATGCCGCAGTCCGCGAAGCGCGCGGCGACCTCCGCCGGGTCTTCGTCATACTCCTTTTTGCTTTCGAATTCGCCTTGGGAGAGGCGGACGCATTTTCCTCCGATGAGGTCGATGGCAGGAATCAGTTCAATCATGGGTTATAGTTTTAGGAAATTGCTCAGGATCTGTTCCCCGGTGTCCCCGCTTTTCTCGGGGTGGAACTGGGTGCCGTAGAAGATTTCGTAGTGCAGGGCGGCGCTGAAGCGGATGCCGCCGTGTGCGCAGGTCGCGATGGTATCCGGGCAGGCCGACGCGTAGTAGGAGTGGACGAAATAGGCCCAGGAGCCCTGCGGGAGGCCCTGCAGGAGCTTTGACTCGCAGTGCTCCAGCCGGTTCCATCCCATGTGCGGGACCTTCGCGTCCGGGTCGTCGGGGAAGCGGCGGACGTGGGCGTCGAAGATGCCCAGGCCGCGCGCGGCGCCCTCCTCGGAGTCCCGGCAGAGGATCTGCATCCCGACGCAGATGCCGAGCACGGGCCGGCGGAGCCGCCGGACGACGGGCTCCAGGCCGCGTTCGCGCAGCTTTTCGACGGCCACGGCGGCGTTCCCGACGCCCGGAAGGATGACCCGGTCGGCCGCGGCGATCTGTGCCGGGTCGGCGGTCAGCACGTAGGCCTCGCCGAGGCGCGCGAGGGCGTTGGCGACGGAGCGGATATTTCCGGCGTCATAGTCGATGATGGCGGTCATAGGATTCCTTTGCTGGACGGCAGCGCGCCGTCGAATACGTTTCTTTCCACAGCCTGGCGCAGGGTCCGCGCGAAGGCCTTGAACACCCCCTCGATGAGGTGGTGGTTGTTTTCCCCGCGCGCCCGGATGCAGAGGTTGCAGGCGGCGGCGTCGCAGAGGGACTTGAAGAAGTGCCGGAAGAGTTCGGTCGGCACGTCGCCGACGTACTCCCGGGTGAAGGGGACGTCCCAGACGAGCTCGCTCCGCCCGCCGAAATCGAGCAGGACCAGCGCGCGGCTCTCGTCCATCGGGAGGGCGAAGCCGTAGCGGCCGATGCCGCGCTTGTCGCCCAGCGCCGCCTTCAGCGCTGCGCCGAGGGCGATGCCGATGTCTTCGACCGTGTGGTGCTCATCCACGTCAAGATCGCCCTTGCAGTGTAGCTGGAGGGAGATTTTGCCGTGGTGGACCAGCTGGTCGAGCATGTGGTCGAGGAAACGTAGCCCGGTGCTGATTTCCGAGGGGCCGGCGCCGTCGAGGTCGAGGACGAGGTCGATGTCGGTCTCGCCGGTGCGGCGGCGGATCTCCGCCCGCCGCTCGCTGCGCCGCACGGCCTCCGCCGCCGCGGCCCAGCTCTCGCGTCCGTGCGCCGGGTCGATCGGGAGGAAGCGGCAGCCGAGGTTCTCCGCCAGCTGCCGGTCGGAGTCGCGGTCCCCGATGACGAAGCTCGCCGCGAGGTCGTAGCTTCCGTCCAGGTATTTTCCGAACAGGCCGGTCCCGGGCTTGCGGGTCGGGGCGCCGTCCTCCGGGAAGTGGGTGTCGATCAGGACGTCGTCGAAGACGACGCCTTCGCCCGCCAGGGTTTCGAGCAGCTTCTGCTGCGGCGGGAGGAAGTCCGCTTCCGGGAAGGCGGGGGTCCCGAGGCCGTCCTGGTTGGTCGCGAGGACCAGGTCGAAGCCCAGGCCCGCGAGGCGCGTCATTCCGCCGATGGCGCCCGGCACGAACGCCATTTTTTCGAGCGAATCGATCTGCTCGTCCGCCGGCTCGCGGAGCAGGGTTCCGTCCCGGTCAACGAAGATGGCTTTTTTCATAGGCTTCGATGGATTGGATCAGTTGTTCATTCTCTTCCGGGAGGCCGGCGGTGATGCGCAGGCAGCCCGCGCAGCCGGGGACGCGGCTGCGGTTGCGGACGATGATACCGTCCGCGAGGAGGTGGGCGTAAAGCGCGTCGGGGTCGTCGGCCTCGACCAGCAGGAAATTGGCCTCGGAGGGCCAGACCTTCCGGACGCAGGCGAAGGCGGGCAGCCGGGCCGCGAGGCGGTCCCGGCCGGCGACGATGGCGGCGATGCGGGGGGCGGGGTCCTGCTCCAGGGCCTGCAGGGCCAGCTGCTGGGCGGCCTGGCTGAGGTTGTAGGGGTACTTGACCGCGCCCATCAGGCGGGCGATGTAGGGGTCCGCGAAGGCGAGGCCGACGCGCAGCCCGGCCAGGCCCCAGGCCTTGGAGAGGGTCTGGAGGACGACCAGGTTGGGATAGCGGTCCAGTACGCCGAGCAGGCCGGGGACGCGGCTGAAATCGATGTAGGCCTCGTCGACCACGACGATGCCGGGGAAGCGTTCCGCGAGGCCGCAGAGGGCTTCCGGAGCGAAGGCGTTGCCGGTCGGGTTGTTGGGGCTGCAGAGGAACAGGAGCCTGGAGTCCGCGTCCGCGGCGGCGAGGAGGGCCTCCGCCGGGAGGGAGAAGTCCGCGCCCAGCGGGACCTCCCGCAGGGCGACGTCGTTCGTCGCGGCGGCGACCGCGTACATCCCGTAGCTCGGGACGATCGCGACCGCGTTGTCCCGGCCGGGGACGCAGAAGATGCGGAAAAGCAGGTCGATGGCCTCGTCGCTGCCGTTGCCGACGAAGATGCGCTCCGCCGGGACGCCCTTGAGGACGGAAATGCGCGCCTTCAGGGCCTGCTGGCGCGGGTCGGGATAGCGGTTGAAGCCCGTGTCATAGGGGCTTTCGTTGGCATCGAGGAAGATGCCGGGCCTGCCGGCGTATTCGTCCCGGGCGGTCGAGTACGGGCAGAGGTTCCGGATGTTGGGCCGGACGAGGGAATCAAGCCTGTTCCTTTCCATGTTCCAGACGGATGCTGACCGCGTTGGCGTGGGCCTGGAGGCTTTCCGCTTCCGCGAGGGTGATGATGGTCCGGCCGAGGCCTTCCAGGCCTTCCCGGGAGAGGGACTGGAGGGTCATTTTCCGGAAGAAACTGTCCATGCTGACGCCACTGCAGGAACGGGCCCAGCCGGCGGTCGGGAGGGTGTGGTTCGTGCCGGAGGCGTAGTCACCGGCACTTTCCGGGCTCCAGGGGCCGACGAAGACGCTGCCGGCGGCGGTGATGGATTCGCAGACGCGCCAGGGGTCCTCCGTCGCGACGATGAGGTGCTCCGGGGCGTAGGCGTTGGCGAAGTCCGTCATGTCCCGGAGGCCGTCGAAGACGAGGATGCGGCTTTCCGAGAGGGAGGACGCGATGTTGCCCTTGCGGCCGAGGGCGGCGGTCTGGGCGGCGAGGGCTTCCTCGACCCGGGCGGCGAACGCGCGCGAGCGGCAAAGGAGCATCACCTGGCTGTCGGCGCCGTGCTCCGCCTGCGAGAGGAGGTCCGCGGCGACGAAGGCCGGCTCGGCCGCGTCGTCCGCGAGGACCATGACCTCGGAGGGGCCGGCGGGCATGTCGATCGACACTTCGCTGCCGCCGAGGAGCTGCTTCGCCGTCGTGACGTAGCGGTTGCCGGGGCCGAAGATCTTGTCGACCTTCGGGACGGATTCCGTGCCGAGGGCCATCGCCGCGACGGCCTGGGCGCCGCCGAGCTTGAAGACGCGGCCGATGCCGCAGCAGGCGGCTGCGCAGAGGATTTCCGGGGCGATCCGGCCGTCCTTGCCGGCCGGGGTGCAGAGCACGACTTCCGGGCAGCCGGCGAGCTGCGCCGGGATGCCGAGCATCAGCACGGTCGAGAAGAGGGGAGCGTTCCCGCCCGGGACATAGAGGCCCACGCGGCCGATCGGGACGGGCTGCTGGATGCAACGGACGCCCGGCGCGGTTTCGACCTCGATGCGGGCGGGCAGCTGCGCCGCGTGGAAGCGGCGGATGTTCTCTGCCGCCGCGGCGAGCGCGGCCTTCCACGCCGCGCCGGTCGCGCGCTCCGCGGCCCGGAATTCCTCCGGGGCCGCCGCAAGCGCCGACGGCTCCCAGCCGTCGAGCTCGGCGCAGAGCTCCCGGAGCGCGGCGTCGCCGCCGGCCCGGACCCGCGCGATGATGCGCTCCACGCGCTCCCGGACGACGGGATCCGCCTGGGACGGGCGCCGGCAAAGTTCTTTCCAGGCGCTTCTGTCGGGGTTTTCGTACAGCTGCATAGGGCTATGGAATCAGTTTGTCGACGTTGAGGACGAGGATGCCTTCGGCTCCGATGGCCTTGAGCTGGCGGATCTTGTCCCAGAGGTCCGCCTCGCGGACCACGGAATGCATCGAGCACCAGCCCTTCAGGGCCAGCGGCATCACGGTCGGGCTCCGCATCGCCGGAAGGATCCGGATGGCCTCCTCGACGGCCGCTTCGGGCAGGTTCATCAGCAGGTACTTCTTGTCCTGGCTGAGGAGGTGGGAGTCGATGCGGAAGAGCATCTCGTCCAGGAGCGCCTGCGCTTCGGCGGAAAGGTGCGGGCCGGCGATCAGGACCGCCTCGCTGCGGAGGACGGTCTCGACCTCCTTCAGGCCGTTCTCGACCAGGGTCCCGCCGGAGGAGACGATGTCGAAGATGGCGTCGGCGATGCCGGCCGCGGGCGCGACCTCCACCGATCCGGTGATGACCTCCACGCACGCCTGCACGCCTTTCCCGTCGAGGAAGCGCTGCAGGATGCGGGGGTAGGAGGTCGCGATCCGCCTGCCGGCGAGGCTCGCGGGGCCCTCATAGACATCCCCTTTGGGAATGGCGAGGCTGAGGCGGCAGCCGCCGAAGCCGAGTTTGCGGACCACGGTGACGCCGGCGGCTTTCTCTTCCACCTCATTGAGGCCTACGATGCCGAGGGATGCCGTCCCCGCCGCGACGACGCCGGGGATGTCGTCGTCGCGCAGATAGAGGACTTCGGCCGGGAAATTCCGGGCCCGCGCAAGGAACTTGCGCCGGCCTTCGTCGATCCCGATGCCGATTTCCGCGAGCAGCCGGAGGCTTTCTTCGTTCAGTCTTCCCTTGGACTGGATTGCAATGCGTAACATTTGTCTTATAAGTTCGTAATCAATAAAAAAAGGCTTGTCGTCAACCGGCAAGCCCCAAGCTGTATGCAACATACGTCGACCTACCGGATCCCTGGAATTCGGCGGTGGTGGCGGCGGCTGTTGGCGTTGTTTGCTTTCATTTCGTCACAAACCTAAATAAAAAACTTTAATAATCCAAATTTTCCCCATTTAATTGCAGAAGGGAAGGGCCGCGAAGCCGGCGGCGAGGGCGAGGACGCAGTTGATGAGCTTGGCGCGCAGGAAGGCGCCCTTGCTCTCGGCGAGGAGGGGAAGGGATGCGTGGCCGTCCTGGCTGATGCAGCTCGCCAGCAGGACCGGGAACGGGATGACCCCCGCGGCGTAGAGCGTGACGAAGAGCAGGTGCGGCCCCGATTCCGGGATGATGCCGACCAGCGTCGCCAGCAGGATCATCAGGGCCGGGTTGGCGCCGACCCATCCGCCGATGTCCCAGTAGTGCAGCCCCGCGCCGACGAGCAGCAGGACGCCGAAGGACCAGGCGAAGACGGAAGGCAGGTGGCGGCGGACGATGTGGTGCCAGAGGTGCTCCTCGACGAAATGGTCCGACCCGCGCACCAGCACGCCCAGCACGGCGAGGCTCAGCGCCCCGAAGAGCCAGTACATCCATTCCTCCGACAGGAGGTTGAAGCCCTGTGTCGCCTCCGGCGCATCGTCCTCTTCCAGCAGCCCGCTGAGCAGCGCCGCAAGGAACAGCACGATTCCCGCGAACATCGCGGCGCGCTTCCACCCGAAATGGCGCTCCCCGGCGTGCTCCTCCGCCGCCTCGTGGACCTGGTATCCCTCTTCGCAGCGGGGTTCGGGCCTCCGCGGCCTGTAGAGCGCATCCGTCAGCAGCCCGGCCGCGACCGCAATCCCCAGGAGCAGCAGGAAGATCCATCCCGCCTTCCCCGGGAACATCGCCAGCATCACGAAAGCCTCGTCGCCGGAGGAAGCGACCATCATCGCGACCAGCGCGCCGAAGCTCAGGATGCCGTGGGTGTACAGCGAAACCGCGGCGAAACCGCCCAGGCAGCCCGGCACGGCGCCGAGCAGGGCCGCGACGGCGACCTGTCCCGCGCGGCTGCGGCGCAGCCCCGCGAAGAACCCGCCGCGGGAGCTGATGTTCAGCGACTCGATCAGCATCATCATGATGCCGACGAGCCCCGAAATCAGCACGGCGCTGCGGAGCGCTTCTTTCAGAATCTCAGCAAACATGCTGCAAAGGTAACGATTTTAGTTGCGTTTTTATCTTATAATTGATACATTTGCAGGCTAAATCATTTTTATTTACGGGATTATATGCGGAAAGAAATCATCCTTATCCTCGCGGTCGCGCTCGGCATGCTCGCCGCTTCATGTGCGTCGCAGAAGGAAATCCTTTATTTTCAGGACATTGACCAGGTCCAGCTCGGCAAGTTGATGACCGAATACGAAGCCGTCATCAAGAAAGACGACCGCCTGACCATCATCGTCAGCGGCCCGGACAAGAGCGTGACGGCGCCCTATAACCTGACGCTGGGCGAAATGACCGGTACCAGCGGCTACAACCCGGAGCAGTCGACCCTGAGCTACCTCGTCGACCCGGAAGGCAACATCAACTTCCCGATCCTCGGCAAGATCCACGTCGAAGGCATGACCCGCAACGACCTGGAATCCTACCTGACGCGGGAAATCGGCAAGGACGTGAAGGACCCGATCGTCTATGTCGCCTTCCGCAACTACAAGATCACGGTCCTGGGCGAGGTCCGCAACCCCGGAACCTATACGATGAACTCCGAGAAGAACACGATCCTGCAGGTCCTCGGACAGGCCGGTGACCTGACCCTGAACGCGCTGCGCAACGACATCCTCCTGATCCGCGAGGTCGACGGCGTCCTGACCCACACGAAGATCGACCTGCGAGACAGCGACATCCTCCAGTCCCCGTACTTCTTCCTCCAGCAGAACGACATCATCATCGTCCAGCCGAGTGCCGTCCGCGTCGCCGCCGCGACGACCGCGACCGGTATCTGGAGCGTCCTCCTGTCTTCGATTACGACCCTGATCGCCGTATTCCGGCTCTTCTAAAACCCCTGATGCCTTATGGAAAGTTTTGAGGAAAAAGTCAATTCCCGCCTCGACGAGAACGGCGAAATCAACGTTAAAGATATCCTGGACCTCTTCTGGAGGCTGAAATGGTGGATCGTCGGCGCGATGTTCGCCGCCCTGCTGCTGGGCTTCATCTACGTCCGGCTCCAGACCCCGACCTATGAGCGTACCGCCGCCGTGATGCTGAGTTCCGGCGACTCCTCGACCAGCAGCGAGCTGGCCCTGCTCTCCGATCTCTCCGGCCGCCGCATGACCCGCAAGATCGACAACGAGGTCTATATCCTGAAGAGCCCCTCGCTGATGCAGCGCGTCGTTGAGGAACTCGGCCTCGAGACCCGCTACTACCGCTATTTCGTCCCGATCGGCAACGGCCATATCCATATCCTCCGCGGCCTCTTCGACGTCAAGCGCGGCGAGTACTACAACGACAACCCGTTCGCCCTCCGCGTCGAGAACGATCCGCTCTACCCGGACGAGCTCCAGCCGCAGTCGATCTACATCAAGTTCAAGAACCGCGACAGCCAGAACCTGATCGTGAAGAAGATGATGATCAACGGCAAGAAGGTCAGGGAAGCGAAGGGCCGCTACGCCTACGGCGAAGCGATCACCGTCGGCGCCCACAAGTACTACGTCGACATGCTCCTCCCCGCCGAAATGATCGACGGCGACATCTATGAATGTATCCGCAACAGCTCCTTCCGCACGGCCCAGGGCTTCCTGACCCGTCTGGACGCCGCCGTGGTCCAGGGCTCCCAGCGCTACGCCAACGCGAGCGACGTCGTCGCCCTGACGATGACCGACGCGATTCCGCGCCGCGCCGAGGATATCCTCAATACCCTGATTACCAAGGATAACGAAGAGGCCCGCGCCTTCAGCAGCCAGACGACCCGTGCGACGGTCGAGTTCATCGACTCCCGTCTCGAGGAAATCTCCAAGGACCTCGGCGACGCCGAGACCCAGTACAAGAACTACCAGGCTTCGAGCTCCGTCGTCGACATCACGTCCCAGTCCCAGCTCGCCCTGACCTCCGACCAGGCCTACCAGGACCAGCTGAACGAGGTCCGGATGCAGCTCCGCATCCTCGACATGGTCGCTAGCTACCTCGCCGAGACCCCGGAAGGCGTCTACAAGGTCATCCCGACCAACATCGGTATCACCGACACGGGCCTGAACAACGTCATCGCCAGCTACGACAACCTCGTCGCCGAGCGCAACCGGATGGTCGCCAACTCCTCCGAGTCGAACCCCCGCGTCGTCAGCATGAACAGCCAGCTCGAAGACAGCAAGAAGGCGATCGAGCTCTCCGTCGACAACCTGAAGAAGGTCTACTCGATCCGCGAGAACGAGCTCCGCAAGACCATCAGCTCGAGCCAGCGCAGCATCGCCAACATCCCCCAGCAGCAGTTCCAGCTCCAGCAGCTCTCCCGCCAGCTGGACGTCATCGAACCGCTGTTCCTCCTGCTCCAGCAGAAGCGTGAGGAGACCCAGATCGCCCTCTACTCGACCGCCGACAACTTCCGCGTGATCGAGCCCGCCTACGGCAACACCCGCCCGGTGAAGCCGAATTCCCGGATGATCTACCTCCTGATGCTGGTGCTCGGCTTCGCGATTCCGCCGGGAATCGTATGGCTCCGGACCCTGCTGAAGTCCAAGGTCGAGACGAAGAAGGATGTCGAAGACCGCCTCGACGCGAGCGTCCTCGCCGTCCTGCCCCACAACAAGAACGGTTCCTACGCCCTGATCCCGAAAAACGGCCGCGACGCGACCTCCGAGGCGTTCCGCATGCTTCGTTCGAACCTCCAGTACCTCAAGGACGTCCAGGTCATCCAGGTGACCTCCTCGGTCCCGGGTGAAGGCAAGTCCTACGTCTCCGCCAACATTGCCCTTTCAATCTCCCACACCGGGAAGAAGGTCGTCCTCGTCGGTATGGACCTCCGCAAGCCTGCGATCCGCAAGATCTTCAAGGACATCCACCCGGACGACCACAAGTCCGTCGTCTCCTATATGATCGGCAAGTGCACGGACATCGACAGCATGATCATCCCGAGCGGCGTCAGCCCGACCCTCGACATCATCGTCGCCGGTCCGGTCCCGCCGAACCCGACCGAACTCCTGACCCAGCCGGAAGGCGAGAAGATCATCCGCTACCTGCGCGACAAGTACGACTACATCATCATCGACTCCGCGCCGTACCTGCCGGTCTCCGACTCCTTCCTGATCAACTCGTACGTCGACGCGACCCTCTACACGGTCCGCTCGAACTACACGAGCCTCAAGCTCCTCGATGAGGTCGCCGACGTGATGAAGAGCGCCAGCAAGCCGATCCGCAACGTCAGCGTCGTCCTGAACGACCTCGACCTCGACGCCAACCGCTACCGCTACGGCTATGGCTACGGTTATGGCTACGGCTACGGTTATGGCTACGGTTACGGCTATGGTTACGGCTACGGCTACGGCTATGGCTACGGCGAGGACGAGAAGGAAGGCGAAGAAGGCAAGCAAACGCTTTCCAAGCGCGTCCGGAAAGGCGTAGACAAACTCACCGGCAAGAAGGAGGAGGAATAGTCCGATGGGCCTTTTCAGCCACAGGGAAGCCGTCCGTCTGCCCGGCCGCGACATCCACAACCACCTCCTCCCGGGGGTGGATGACGGATTCCGCCGCAGCGCCGATTCCCTGGAAGCGATCCGCAAGCTGGCGGACGCCGGCTGCCGCGAGTTCGTCTTTACCCCCCACAAGAACCCTGAAATCTATGAAACCGACGAAGCGCTCCTCCGGGAGCGCTACGCCGATTTTGTGGAAAAGATTCCCGCGGAGTGGGGCGTGAAGACCGCCCTCGCCGCGGAATACATGATCGTCAAGGATTTCGAGGAGCGCGCCGCCGACCCGGAGCTCCTGACGTATGCGGACGGCTCGATCCTGATCGAGATGTCCTATTATTATCCGAGCGAGAACCTGGAGCAGACGGTCTTCGAGCTCGAGATGGCCGGCCGCAAACCCATCCTGGCCCACCCGGAACGCTACATCTACATGGCCGACCGCCTCGACGACTTCGACCGCCTCGCGGACCGCGGGTGCCGCTTCCAGATGAACTGGATGTCCCTGACGGGGACGTACGGCGAAGGTTCGATGCAGATCCTCCGCTACCTCCTGGAGAATGACCTGTACAGCTTCATCTGTACGGACCTCCATTCCCTCCACCAGCTCGACAGCATCCTCGCAATCCGTCTCGACCGCAAGCTTGCGCGTGCCGTCGAGACTGTCCTGGCGAAGTATTAGCGGGATTGTCCTACTGGATCAGGCGGACGTTTTTCAGATAGCCGGTTTCGGCTACATCCTCTTCGTGGGAACACATGAACATGCCGACATAGCACTCCTCGGGGAGGGCGATGTCGACGGAGGTGTCGTCCGTCTCAGGCAGGCTGCCCTTGCCGGTGCGGATGCTGATCGTGTTGCCGCGGCGGATGAGGCTGACGACGGTCGGGCCCCAGCTGTCGGAGACGGATTCCAACGTCTCGCCGGCGGTCTCCGGGCGGTACTGGAGCGAAGTCAGGCCTTCGCCGTGGATCGCCGCGTCGGCGTAGCGGGACTGGGGATCGAGGCTTTCGCGGATCAGGAAGCCGATCTTGCGGTGGGGGTTGACGCCTTCGCCCTCGAAGGCGACCTCGCCGGTGATTTCAAAATCGCCCTTGACCTTCTTCCATACGAAATAGAACGCATCGGTCTCGAACCAGAGGTTGTAGCCGGAGGCGGTCAGGGTATAGGTGTCGGTCGCGGCGTCGTAGCTGTGGCTGCCGGGGATGTGGCAGTCGCCGATGTCGCCGGCGCCGTCGAATTTCACGGGTTCTTTGCTGCCGCAGGAAACGGCAAGCAGGGCTGCGGCAAGCAGCAGGAAGGCAAGGCTTTTTCTCATGACGGACTGTGTTTTATACTGGATATAAATATATGAAATAAAATTGTTATATTCGTCAGGATTTGAAAAAACACCATTTCTATATGTTGTGCGAAGAGAAGTTTCATGAGCTGTACCGGAAGGCGCCGGAGGCGGTGGCTTTCTGCCCGTACCGGATCTGCCCGATCGGGGCCCACAGCGACCACAACCTCGGAAAGATTACCGGCCTGGCGATCGACAAGGGCATCTTCGTCGCCTACAAGCCGAAGCAGAACGGCGTCGTGGAGCTCTGCTCCCTGCAGTTCGAGAAGCGGGCGCAGTGGCACGTGCGCGACGTCCCGGAGCGCAGGCAGGGCGACTGGGCGGACTACCTGCGCGGCGTGACGAAGGAGCTCGCGGCGCGCTACCCGCTCGGCGTCGGCCTCAGCGCCGTGATCGAGGGCACGCTCCCGATCGGTGGCCTGTCCTCCTCCGCGGCGGTCTGCATCTCCTTCCTGAGCGCCCTCTGCCGCGTCAACGGCCTTTCGCTCGAACCGGCGGAAGCGATCCAGATCGCCCTGCTGGCCGAGAACCGCTACGTCGGCGTCAGCTGCGGCAAGCTCGACCAGAGCTGCGAGGTCTACGGCCGCAAGGACCGGCTGCTCTACCTCGACACGAAGGACGACTCTTATGAACTGATCGCCCCCGGCCCGGGGATGAAGCCCTACGATATCCTGATTTTCTTCAGCGGCGTGGAGCGCAACCTCGCGACCAGCGCCTTCAACATGCGCGTCGACGAGCTCCGCAGCGCCGCCTATGCCCTGAAGGCCTATGCCGGCCTGCCTTACGGCAAGTTCGGCGAAACCCACATGCGGGAGGTGCCGCGCGCGGTCTATGAGGAGCACCGCGGCCGGCTGCCGGAGCCCTGGCGCCGCCGGGCGGACCACTGGTTCAGCGAGTTCGCCCGCGTCGAGGCGGGCGCGGAGGCCTGGCGCCGCGGCGACATCGTCGAATACGGGCGCCTGAGCTTCGAGAGCGGTCGCAGCAGCATCTATGACTGGGAGACGGGCTCCCCGGAGCTCAAGACCCTGTACGAGATCATGACCCGGACGGAGGGTATCTACGGCGGCCGTTTCAGCGGCGCCGGCTTCAAGGGCTGCTGCATGGCCCTGGCGGACCCCGCCTTCCGGGAGTCCATCCTGGAGAAAGTTGAAACGGAGTACCTGCAGGCCTTCCCGGCGCTGCGGGGTGCCTACCGCGCCGAGGTCTGCCGGAGCGCGGACGGCGTCATTTTCTGAGTCCCATGAAGTGCCTGATTTTGGCGGCGGGATACGCGACACGGCTGTATCCGCTGACGGAGAACTTTCCGAAGCCCCTGCTGAAGGTGGGGGAGAAGACGATCCTGGACTGGCTGGCGGATGACATAGCGCCCGCCGTCGACGGATTCGTCGTCGTTACGAACCACAAGTTTGCGGATCATTTCCGGGACTGGGCGCGGACGCGCGGCGCGCAGCCGGTCGCCGTCGTGGACGACGGCACGGCCAGCGACGCGACCCGCCTCGGCGCGGTCCGCGACATCGAATATGCCGTCCGGGAGACCGGGATTGACGACGACCTGCTCGTCGTCGCCGGAGACAATGTGCTGGATTTCAGCCTGCAGCGCTTCATCGCCTATGCACGCGGGAAGGGGACCAGCTGCATCATGCGCTTCCGGGAACCGGACGCCGCGAAGCTGACGCGCTGCGGCGTAGTCGAGACGGCGGGGGAGGATGCGGCCGACCCGGACCTCGTCCTGCGGATGGAGGAGAAGCCGGCGCAGCCGCGCAGCCACTGGGTCTGCCCGCCCTTCTACTATTTCACGCGCGCGGACCTCGCGCGCCTCGCGGCGGGCCTCGCCGCCGGCTGCGGGACCGACGCCCCCGGCAGCTACATCGCCTGGCTCTGCACCCAGGCCCCCGTCCACGCGATGCCGATGCCCGGCCGGCGGTATGATATCGGAAACCTTGAAAGTTACCGCGAGGTCCAGGCGACCTACCGCGGCATCGCATAAGCCATGGAAGAAGCCTTCGTCTACAGCAAGCCCGTCACCGGCCGCTATTTCATCGACCGGCGCGGCGACTGCGCGGCCCTCGCGAACCTGCTCGCCGCCGGCGAACACGTCGCGATCCTCGGCGCGCCGAAGACCGGCAAGATGTCCCTGCTCCAGCAGGTCCTGCAGGAGCAGAAGCTGGCCGGCAAACGTTTCCTCGTCGCGGAGGCGGACCTGCTCAGCGTCCGCTCGCAGCGGGATTTCCTGCTCGCGCTGGGGGAGAGCGTCCTGCGCGCCTTCGGCTCGACGCCCGGCGAATATACCCGCGCGATCAGGCAGTTCCTCCCGGAGACCCATTTCGTCTTCGACCAGCGCAGCTACGCCGACGCCGACCGCGTCCTCTCCCTCTCCTGGGACATCGACGGACGCGACGTGGACGCCGTGCTGAACCTGCCCTTCAACCTGGCGCAGGACCGTGACACGCGCCTCTACCTGGTATTCAAGAACTTCGACAGCATCGCCAACGTGGCGGAATGGGAGCCGCTGCTCCACCGTTTCGAAAGCGTCCTGCGGGACGCCGCCTCCCGGCTGGAGCCCTCCCGCTGCACCGTCGTCTTCGTCGGCGGCCGGCTCAACGCGATGCGCGAACTCTTCGTCCGCCGCCGCTTCTTCCACCGCCAGGCCGAGCGCTTCACCCCTTCTCCGATCGACGAAAAGTACATCATCGAGTACATCAACAAGAACATGCTCGCCCGCGGCAAGGTGATCGACAAGAACCTCCTCTTCGGCGTCTGCAAGCTCTTCCGCTGCCAGATGTGGTACATCAACCACTTCTGCGCCGTCTGCGACCACCTCTCGAAGGGCTACATCATGGAGCCCGTGATGCTCGAGGGCCTGGAGTCCCTTCTCGGCATCCACGAGCCGCGCTTCGAGGCCGCCATGAACGACCTCACGACCTTCCAGGTCAGCCTCCTCCGCGCGATCATGGACGGCCACACCCGCTTCAGCAGCGCCGAGGTGATCCGGGGCTACGGCCTCAACTCCTCCGCCAACGTCAAGCGCATCAAGGACGCCCTCGAAAAAAAGGAGCTCGTCTGGTTCGACGACAAGGACGACCCCCACGTAATCGACCCTCTCTTCGCGTACTGGCTCTCCTCCAGCTACTTCCGCACCTCGGGCGTCTATAAATTCTGACAGTCAAAGTTTTGATATTTCATTTTATTTACTACCTTTGCAGTCCCAAATGAAAAGGAGGTGGTAAAGAGATGATTATAGTACCTGTGAAAGAAGGCGAAAACATCGAGCGGGCGCTGAAGAAATTCAAGCGTAAGTTCGAAAAGACCGGTGCGGTCCGCGAGCTCCGTGCGCGCAAGACCTTCGAGAAGCCTTCCGTCAAGCGCAGAATGGCTATGCAGAAAGCCATCTACGTCCAGCACCTCCATCTGGAGGACGAATAAGCCCTCTGCATTTTTATTCATGACCGTCGGGCCCGGAAAGAGCCGTCGCAAGGGATGGACGCCTGCGGTTGAAACTTTAAAAAAAGTTTGTTTTTATGTACGCAATCGTTGACATTGCAGGCCAGCAGTTCAAGGTAGAAGCTGGAAACGAAATCTTCGTCCAGAGACTTCCCCAGGCGAATGGAGAGTCCGTGGAATTCACGAAGGTCCTTCTCGTCGATGCGGACGGCGCCGTGAAAGTCGGTGCTCCGTATGTGGACGGCGCGGTTGTCAGGGCTACGGTCCTCGACGACAATGCGAAGGCTGACAAGGTGCTTGTCTTCAAGAAGATCCGCCGCAAGGGCTTCCAGAAGCTCAACGGCCACCGCCAGAAGCTTTCCAAGATCCAGATTAACGAAATCGCTTAAACCGAGTTTTAATTATGGCACACAAGAAAGGTCAATCCAGTTCCAAGAACGGTCGTGAGTCGCAGAGCAAGCGCCTCGGCCTGAAGAAGTTCGGTGGCGAGACCGTCAAGGCGGGCAACATCATCGTCCGTCAGCGGGGAACCGTTCACAATCCGGACAAGAACGTGGGCATCGGCAAGGACCACACCCTGTACGCCCTCGTTGACGGTACCGTGAAGTTCACGAAGAAGAGAGAGAACAAGTCCTACGTTTCGGTCATTCCTTTCGAGAACTAATCCGGAAGACATATTTTACAAATAGTCTATGCTGACACTGAAGATGCTTCGCGATGATACCGAAAAGGTGATCGCGAAGCTTGCTGTTAAAAATTTCGATGCACGCGCGACCGTCGAGTCCGTCCTGGCCCTCGACGCCGAGCGCCGTGCGCTGCAGACGGAAAGCGATTCCCTGCTTTCCGCCCAGAAGGCCAAAGCCGCCGAAATCGGCGCGCTGATGAAGGCCGGCAAGCGGGAAGAGGCCGAGGCGGCGAAGGCTGCCGTGGCTGAACTGAAAGCCCGCTCCGGCGAACTCCTCTCCCGCAGCGACCAGGTCGTCGCCGAGATGGAGTCCAAACTCGTCCTTCTTCCGAACCTCCCGTGCGACCTCGTAAAGCCGGGCAAGGGCGCGGAAGACAACGAGGTCGTCAAGATGGGCGGCCCCGAGGTGCAGCTGCCGGAAGGCGCCCTGCCCCACTGGGAGCTTGCCAAAAAGTATGACATCATCGATTTCGACCTCGGCGTCAAGATTACGGGCGCGGGCTTCCCTGTCTACAAGGACAAGGGTGCGAAACTCCAGCGCGCGCTGATCAACTTCTTCCTCGACTGCAACACCGCCGCCGGCTACAGGGAAGTCGAGCCGCCGGTGATGGTCAATGCCGCTTCCGGCTTCGGTACCGGCCAGCTTCCCGACAAGGAAGGCCAGATGTACCACGCGAACCTGGATGATTTCTACATGGTTCCGACCGCTGAAGTGCCCGTGACCAACATCTTCCGCGACGAGATCCTCGCCGCCGACGCCTTCCCGCAGAAGCTGACGGCCTATACGCCGTGCTTCCGCCGCGAGGCCGGCTCCTACGGCAAGGACGTCCGCGGCCTGAACCGCCTCCACCAGTTCGACAAGGTCGAAATCGTCCGCGTCGAGAAGCCGGAGGACAGCTACGCCGCCCTGGACGAGATGGTCGCCCACGTCGAAGGAATCGTGAACAAGCTCGGACTGAAGTACCGGATCCTGCGCCTCTGCGGCGGGGATATGTCCTTCACCTCCGCGATTACCTATGACTTTGAACTCTGGAGCGCCGCACAGGGCCGCTGGCTGGAGATTTCCTCCGTGTCCAACTTCGAGAGCTACCAGGCGAACCGCCTCCACCTCCGCTACCGCGACGAGAACGGCAAGACCCAGCTCTGCCACACGCTGAACGGCAGTTCGCTCGCCCTCCCGCGCGTGGTCGCCGCCCTCCTCGAGGACAACCAGACCCCCGACGGCATCGTGATTCCGGAAGTGCTCCGTCCCTACACCGGATTCACCGTCATTGATTAAGGACAGAATCATACTCGGCATCGATCCCGGAACCCAGCTGCTGGGTTTCGGGATTATCCGTGTCGACGGGGCCGGCAAGCCCCATTACGTCGATATGGGGGTCATCGACCTGCGCCACGAGCATGACCCCTACGCCAAACTGGCCCGCATCGGCGAAGCGGTGGCGGACCTCTGCGAGCGCCATGCGCCCACGGACCTCGCCATCGAATCCCCCTTCTACGGCCGCAACGCCCAGGTCATCTTCAAGCTCGGCCGGGCGCAGGGCGCCGCCATCGCGGTGGCCGCCGCCCGCGGCATCCCCGTCGCGGAATATGCTCCCCGCAAGGCGAAAATGGCCATCTGCGGCAACGGCGCCGCCTCGAAGGAGCAGGTGAGCCTGATGGTCGGGAAGACCCTCGGCGTCGAGTTGGAACCGCGTTTCCTCGACGCGACCGACGCCCTCGCGCTGGCGATGTGCCATTATTACCAGCTTTCGAGCCCCCTCGCTTCGGGCGGGAGCTCCGGCTCCTGGGAGAAATTCGTCGCCGATAATCCCGGCCGGATTAAACCTTAGCGCATGCGGGCTGTCTTAGTAGTGTTTGAAAATTGGTTAGAAACTGAATCCCGTGTTTATGAGAAAGACAGCCAGACTCCTTGCTGCAATCCTATCCCTCTTCCTGAGCGTTACCCTGTTTGCGCAGAATTCCGCCAACGTGACCGGAACCCTGCTTGACGGCAATTCCGGCGAACCGGTCGGCTTTGCGACCGTCTCCCTGACCCCGAAAGGCTCGACCAAGGTGTCGAAGTACGTCCTTTCGACCAGCGCCGGCAAGGTGACGATCGAAGGCGTCCGCCACGGAACCTATACCCTCAAGGCGGAAATGATGGGCTACAAGACGTATATCCAGGAAATCACCATCCGGGACCGCAACCTCGCCCTCGGTGACCTGAAGATGGAAGTGGACCAGGAGGTCCTCGACGCCGCGAGCGTGTCCGCGATGGGCAACGCCGTGGTCGTCAAGAAGGACACGGTCGAATACAACGCCTCCTCCTTCGCCACGACCGACAACGATATGCTGATCAACCTCCTGAAGAAGCTCCCGGGGATCGAAGTGGCCGACGACGGAACCATCACCTCCAACGGCGAACGCGTCACGAAGATCTACATCGACGGCAAGACCTTCTTCATGGACGACCCCCAGCTCGCGAGCCAGAACATCCCCGCGAAGATGATCGAGAAGCTGAAAGTCATCAAGAAGAAATCCGAGCAGGCCGAATTCTCCGGCGTTGACGACGGCCAGGAAGAGACCGTGATCGACCTCAGCGTCCAGCAGAGCATGATGAACGGCATGTTCGCCAACGTGATGCTCGGCGCGGGCCACGACCTGAAAGGGGAGGATGCGTCCGGCGACGACGTCCCGGACTGGATGACCGAGCACAACGACGCGTTCCGCTTCCAGTCGAACGCCTTCATCGGCAACTTCCGCAAGAACAGCCAGGTCAGCCTCATCCTGAACGCCAACAACGCCAACACCCGCGGTTTCGGTGACATCGCCGGCGGCAACATGCGCGCGATGATGGGCGGCGGTGGCGGCGGCTTCGGCGGCGGTGGTGGCGGTGGCGGCATCACGACCTCCTGGATGGGCGGCCTGAACGGCTCCGTCGACCTGTTCGAAAACGACATGCAGCTCGCCGGCAACTACGTCTACAACGGCAGCAACACCTACAGCGGGTCGCTTACCTCCCGCACGACCCATATGCGCGGCTCCGAGGATATCGTCTCCGACACCGAGTCCCACGGCGTCTCCAACTCCGGCGGCCACCGCTTCGGCATCCGCCTCGAGCACAAGTTCTCCGAGAACACTTCGATCCTCTTCGAGCCCCAGGTCAACTTCGGCGGCGGCAATTTCAACAACTCCTCCCTGTTCAACACGGTCAGCGTCAGCGGCGTCCCGTCCAACGACGGCTGGTCCAGTTCGAACGGCCTGAACAACAACTGGGCGACCAGCGGCCGCTTCCTCCTCCGCCAGCGCCTCGGCATGCCGGGCCGCACCCTGACGGCGAACGTGAACTGGAACTACAGCGAGAACAAGATGGAGTCCTACAACCAGTCCCTGACCAACACGTACCGGGGCGGCACCAAGGCGGATGTCCCGACCCTCGTCAACCAGCGCAGCGAGCAGAACACCAACAACGTCTCCGCCAGCGGCCGCGTCGAGTACACCGAGCCGATGGGCGGCAACTTCTACCTCTCCGCCAACTACGCCTACAATTGGAGCGAGAGCCACACCAACAAGGACACCTACAACAGCGGCGTCTACGACTGGCATACCTACGGCCTCGACAACCTGATCTACGTCCGCGACGGCGAGACCTACGACGACGTCTACTCCAACAGCATCTACAACCGCAACATCACCCAGAACATCGGTTTCAACGCGATGTACCAGAGCTCCAAGCTCCACGCCCAGGTCGGCGCAGCCCTGATGCCGCGCAACATCTACAACATGACCAACGGTAGGGATTACGAGGACAAGTCCCTCAACTGGGCCCCGAACGCCTCGGTCTTCGCGAACTTCAACGATTTCTCGAACATGCGGTTCTTCTACAACGGCCGCTCCTCCCAGCCTTCGACGACGCAGCTGATGCCGGTGATGGACAACTCCAACCCGCTGTCGATGACCCTCGGCAACCCGTACCTGGTCTCCTACTTCAACCATTCCGTCCGCCTCGAATACGGCTACACCAACCGCCAGACCTTCTTCTCGCTGCGGACCAACCTGAACGGCTCGATGACCACGGACCCGATCGTGAACGCCGTCTGGTATGACCCTGCGATGGTCCAGTACCGCTTCCCGATCAACGGCAAGGCCAGCAAGAACGCCAGCTTCATGTTCATGGTCAACACCCCGATCGGCGGCAGCAACTTCCGCGTCTCCACGAATACGAACGTCAACTACTCGCAGTCCCACAGCTACATCGGCGCCGCGAAGATGGACATGTCCGACTACTTCAACGAGAACAGGGAGTTCGATTACGTCAAGTTCCACGACGCCTACTGGGGAAAATCCGCGACGAAGAAGTTCGAGTCCGACTTCCTCGACAACCGCACGACGAACCTCAACGTCAGCGAAAACCTCAGCCTGACCTACCGGCTCGACAACCTCGAGCTGACCGCCGGCGCCCGGACCCGGATGTCCAAGCCGTGGTACACCGTCGTGACCGAGGAGACGAACCAGAAGATGAACTGGACCAACACGGTCTCCGGCTCCGCCAACTGGACCGTCGGACAGACCGGCCTGAACTTCAACCTCAACGGCAACTATACCTGGTACGAAGGCTTCACGACCGATCCCGGCTCCAGCTTCATCATCAACACGGAGTTCTCCAAGACCATCTTCCGCGGCGCCGGCACCTTCGCCCTCCGCGCCTATGACCTCCTGAACCAGACGAAGACCTTCTCCGTCTCCGACAGCGAGAACTACCACACCGAGTCCCGCAGCATCGCCCTCGGCCGTTACATCATCGCCTCCCTGACCTTCCGCCTCGGTACCTTCGGCGGACGCCGCGGCGGCATGGGAGGTCCGCGCGGCGGCGACCGTGGCCCCGGCGGCCCCGGCGGTTTCGGCGGCGGCCGCGGCTTCGGCGGTCCCCCGATGCGCTAATTCCAACCGATCCTATACGATGAAAAAACTGTCCATTCTTGCCATCAGCCTCCTGCTTCTCGCAGCCTGTGGCAAAAAAGCGGAAAACTCGACCGTGCCGGCTGCGCCGTACATGGTCTTTTCCGAAGGTATGATTGACCGGATCCAGCCCGAGGGCTGGCTGAAAGAGATCCTGCAGCGTCAGGCGGACGGCCTCTCCGGCCACCCGGAGGCGATGGCCTATCCCTACAACTCCGTCCTCTGGGCCGGCGAACTCGAGCGGGATTCCCAGTCCCGCGGCGCCGACTGGTGGCGCTTCGAGCAGACCGCCTACTACCTCGACGGCATCGCCCGCCTCGGCTTCCTGCTCGACGACAGGCGTTTCCTCGACGTCTGGCAGGAGAACATCGACTATGTCCTGGCCCATCCGCTGCCCTTCCAGGCCGGCATGAGCGAGGAAGAGGCGATGGAACAGCTCCAGCGCGGCCGCAGGCCGATGAACTTCGACGCGCAGGTGTCCGCGGATCCGCGGGCGCAGGAGCGGATGGCCCGGATGCAGCAGCAGATGCAGGCGCGCATCGCCCGCCAGCTGCCGATCCTGACCGCCGACCGCCCGGAAGGCCGCCTCGGCCCCGAGACGGGCTCGATGGCCTGGCCGTGGGCCGTGTTCTTCCGCGCCGTGAAGGCCTACTACGAGGCGACCGGCGATCCGCGCATCCCGGAAGCGATGGAGAAGAACTATCTGTCCTATACTGTCGACGAACTGGCCCAGGACCGCTATGTCGTCAACGTCGAGGGCATGCTCTGGACCTGGTCGCTGACCGGCAACCAGGAACTGCTGGACCGCGCCATCGCAGCCTGGGAGAAGGGCGATTCGAACGTCACGCAGGAGAGTGCGCTGGATGACAGCGAGTTCCATATGCATGGCGTCACGATGAACGAGCTCCTCAAGATTCCCCTCCTGCTCTACGCCTATACCGGCGAACAGAAATACCTCGACGCCGCCCTCCACGCGGAGGCGAAGATGGAGGCCCCGAACATGCTGATCGACGGCATCAATTCCTCCACCGAGGCCCTGGCGGGCAACGACCCGCTCGCGAGCCACGAGACCTGCGACATCGCCGACTATACCTGGACGATGGGCTACTACCTGATGACGACCGGCGACGGCCAGTGGGCCGACCGCATCGAAAAGGGCATCTTCAACGGCGGCCTCGGTGCCATCACGAAGGACTTCAGGTCGATGCAGTATTTCTCCTGCCCGAACCAGTTCATCTCGACCGGCAACTCGGACCACAACCGCTTCAAATACGGCCTGACCTGGATGCAGTACCGCCCGATCCACGAGACCGAGTGCTGCATCGGCAACCTCCACCGCTATATGCCGAACTATGTCGCGCGGATGTGGATGCTGGACAGAAACAACCAGCCCGTCGCGGCCCTCTACGGTCCTTCCTCCGTCGAGTATGACCTCGGCCGGGGCGTGACCGTCCGGATCGAGGAGAAGACCGCCTATCCGTTCGAGGAGCAGGTCCGCTTCGAGTTTACCTTCCTGAAAAACGGCAAGTCGACCGATAAGGAGTACGCGATGGACTTCACGTACCGTATCCCCGGCTGGGTCAAGGGCGAAAAGGCCGGTTTCCGGACGGTCAGCAAGACCTGGAAAACCGGTGACAGCTTTACCGTCGAGCTCCCGATGTCGATCGAGATCGTGGACAACCCGGTTGCAGGCGCTTCCGTCCAGCGCGGACCGATCGTCTATTCCTATGCGATTCCCGCGGATGTGAAGGAAGATACGGCGGTCTATGACAACCTCGCCGGCAAGGTGTCCGCCAATCCGGACTTCAAGAGCTGGACGATGACCCCGGCAGGGAAGTGGAATTATGCGCTGGTGGAAAGCGGTCTCGACGACCTGAAGGTCGAGGAGACGGGCGCCGGCGGCTTCCCGTTCGACCTGGATTCCGTTCCGCTGAAGATCCGCGTCCCCGTCGTCGGCGTCAAGGGATGGACCCTGAAGGAAAACCGCTTTACCCCGGCCCTCCCGGAAACCGTCAAGGCCGAAGGCCCCGTGACCTGGATCGACCTCGTCCCGTACGGTGCGACGACCCTGCGCGTGACCGTTTTCCCGACGACGGAATAAGCTATCGCCGGATAAACAGCCTGAGAAGCAGCGCCAGCGCGATCAGCAGGAACAGATAAGTACATACGCGGCCGACGATGTCGCCGCAGCGGACGAAGAAAGTCTCGCGTGAGGAAGTGCTGACCGTGCCGGTCAGCACTTCGCGTGTCCACCAGTCCGTTTCGGAGAGGACGTCGCCGCGCTGGTTGATGAGGGCGCTGATGCCGGTGTTGGCGCAGCGGACGATGTCGCGGCGGGTCTCGATGGCGCGGAGGCAGGCGTAGCTGAGGTGCTGGCGGTAGCCGGGGGTGTCGCCCCACCAGGCGTCGTTCGTGATTACGGCGAGGACCTTCGCGCCCTTGCGGACGTAGCCGGTGCAGAATTCGCCGTAGACGGACTCATAACAGATCGCGCAGCCGAGGGGAATTCCGTCCACGCGGAGCGTGGAAATCTCTTCCTGGCCGATGCAGCGGCCCATCACGCCGCCGAGCATGTCGTCGATCTTTCCGAAGAATTTCGGGAACGGGGTCATCTCGACGCCGACGACGAGCTTGCTCTTGTGGTAGACGTCCTCCCGGCCACGGGCGTCCGTCATAAAGGCGGAGTTGTAGGCCTGGTACCAGAGATCGTCGCGCAGGTGGCGGGTCGTCGGGGCGGGGGACTGCTGCGAACGGATGAAACGGCGCGTCGTGGCCCCGAAGAGCAGGTTCGCTTCCGGGTAATCCTGGAGGAAAGCCTGGAACGACTGCCAGGTCGGACTCTGGGAGACGGCGCCGAGGGTGATGTCGGAGGTGAAGGTTTCGGGCCCGACGAGCAGCAGGTGGGGCGCCGAAGGCTGGCGGGAGGCCAGCGCGTCGCGCAGCTGGCCGAGCAGGACCGCGTTCTGCTGCTCCTGGGTCATGGATTCGAATTTCTGGTACGGGTCGAAGTTCGGCTGCGCGACGACGACGTCGATCCGGTCCTCGGTCTGCTCCTCGAAACCGCGGTACATCGCGATGGACAGGGCCATCGGGGCCAGCAGGACGGCCGCATAGCCGAGCGGCAGGGCGATCCGGCGCGGGACGGAGAGGCTCCGGAAGCTGCCGCCCAGCAGGTAGAGGAGCAGCAGGAACGCGCCGAGGTTGCAGAGCCAGATCCAGAGGGACCCGCCGAGCGCGCCGGTATACTCATACCACTGCACGAGGGCGGTCGTGCGCGCGAAGGCGTTGCCGAGGGTCAGCCAGGGCCAGGAAATCTGCGCGCTGAAATAGAAACGCTCCCAGGCGATCCAGAGGGTCACGAGGAGCGCATAAGAGAGCGTGTTCGGCAGGAAACGCTTCCCGAAGCGGTAGCAGGCGACGACAAGGGACATCTGGAACGCGTTGGCGAGGACGGCGAAGATGCCGCCGCCGACGGTCGCGTTGCAGACCCAGAAGGTCGTCGCCGCGTTCCAGAGCACGAAGGCGGCGTAGTGCCACCACCAGAAATGGCGCGTGCGGTGGAGGTCGGCGAGCGTGTCCATGAAGAGCAGCGGCACGAAGCCGAAGAGCGCGAGGAAGCCCAGGTGCGGTACCAGGAACGGCAGGCTCATCAGCCCCGCGAAAAGGACGGCGAGCCCGGCCATTTTCCAATCGAATTTCTGCTTCTTTTTTTCCACGCTCCTGCAAATATACGCTCTTTTTTCCTAAATTTGCGCGTTGCACTAACGTATCTGAAAATGAACCTCATCATCCGCAAAACCGCTGAAGAGGCAGCCGTCTGGGCCGCCCATTATATCGCCATGCGTATCCGTGAAAAGGCGGAGCGCACCGACAAACCCTTCGTCCTCGGACTCCCTACCGGATCGACCCCGATCGGAACCTACCAGGAACTGATCCGGATGTTCAAGGCCGGTGAGATCTCCTTCAAGAATGTGATTACCTTCAACATGGATGAATACGTCGGTCTCCCGGAGACCCACCCGGAGAGCTACCATTCTTTCATGCTCCGCAACTTCTTCTACCACGTCGACGTCCCGTGGGACAACATCCACATCCTGAACGGCAACGCCGCGGACCTCGAGAAAGAGTGCGCCGACTATGAGCAGGCGATCACGGAGGCCGGCGGCATCGACCTGTTCCTCGGCGGCATCGGCGAGGACGGCCACATCGCCTTCAACGAGCCCTTCTCCTCCCTTGTCTCCCGTACCCGCGTCGTCACGCTGACCCACGATACCCGCGTCGTCAACTCCCGCTTCTTCGCCGGTGACGTCAACCAGGTTCCGAAGCAGGCCCTGACGGTCGGTGTCGCCACGATCCTGGGCGCGAAGGAAGTCGTGATCCTCGGCTTCGGCGAAAAGAAGGCCGCCGCCGTGAAGGCCGGCGTCGAAGGCGCGTATTCCCATACGATTACCTTCTCCGCCCTCCAGGCTCACGAGTACGGCACGGTCGTGCTCGACGAGCCGGCGGCTTCGCGGCTCTCCAGCGAGACGGTCCGTTATTTCCGCGAGGTGGAAGAGGCTAACGCCCGGTAAATACCCGCCATTTGTCCAGCAGGGCGGCCATATCGGCCGGCAGGGGCGCTTCGAAATGGATGCGCTCTCCCGTGGACGGATGCGTGAAGCCCAGCGTGCGCGCGTGCAGCGCCTGCCGCGGGCAGATTTCCAAGCAGTTCTGAATGAACTGCTTGTATTTTGCATAGATGGTTCCGCTGCGGATGGTCGTGCCGCCGTAGCGGGCGTCGCCGAAGAGCGGATGCCCGAGGTGGGTCATATGGACGCGGATCTGGTGGGTCCGGCCCGTCTCGAGGCGGCACTCGACGCGCGTCACGTAGCCGAAGCGCTCCAGCACCCGGTAGTGGGTGACGGCGCGCTTTCCTGCTTCCGGGTCGTCGGTGGCCTTGAAGCGGAGGCGGTCGGCGGGGTCGCGGACGATGTTGGTCTCGACCGTGCCCTCGTCGTCGGGGAGGTTGCCCCAGACGACGGCCTCATACAGCCGGTCGATGGTATGGGCGGCGAACTGGGCGGCGAGCTTGAACTGGGCCTCGTCGTTCTTCGCGACGGCCAGCAGGCCGGAGGTGTCCTTGTCGATGCGGTGGACGAGGATGCCGAGGCGCTCGTCTTCGGCCTCGGGGCCCTGGGAGAGGCCGAGGCGGAACGCGAGGGCGTTCACAAGGGTGCCGTTGTAGTTGCCGTGGCCCGGATGGACGACCATGCCCGCGGGCTTGTTCACGACGAGCACGTCCTCGTCCTCATAGACGACGTCGAGCGGAATGTCTTCGGGGAGGATTTCCATCCCGCGGCGCCGGTAGGGCATCACGAACTTGATCGTGTCGCCGGGGCGGATCACGAGATTGGCTTTGGCGACCTTGTCGTTCACGAGGACGCAGCCTTCCTTGATCGCGGACTGGATCCGGGCGCGGGAGGTGTCTTCGAGGTGGGCGGCCATGAACTTGTCGACGCGCTCGGGCTGCTGCCCGGCGTCGACGCTGAGGCGGAAATGCTCAAACAGACCGTCCTCCAGCTCGTTCCCGTCGTCCAGGTAGGTCAGTTCCATGGCGGCTATTCGGCGGGCAGGGCGAGGCGCAGGCTGACGTCCTGGCCCATCGGGACGGGCAGGTTCGAGGCGCCCGGCGCCTGGCTGGTCACGACGGCGTTCAGGGAGTCGCTGTAGTTCTTGACGGAGGCGTCAAAGGTCAGCCGGTTGATGTTCAGGGAATTGTCATGGATGACATCGACGGCGCGGAGGTATTTCATCCCGACGACGTTCGGGATGAAGGTCTTGCTGTCCTCGCTGTTCAGGCCGACGACCAGGTCGATCTCGGCGCCGCTCGGGACGGTCGTGCCGGCCTTGATCTCGCGGTTGCGGTAGATCTGCTTCAGGACGTTGTTGGTCGCGATGTCGGAGACATAGACGAGCTGGCCGAGGCTCAGGCCGCGGGACGCGAGCTCCGCCTTGGCCTGGCGCATCGACAGGCCGACGAGGTCCGGGACCGTGACCTGCTTCGGCACGACGGCGTTGATGGTCAGCCGGATCTTGCGGTTCTTCTTGACGGTCGAGCCGGCTTTCGGATTCTGGCTGTAGACGGCGCCCTTCTCCATCCGGCGGACATACACGGAATCCGTCACGAGGGCCACGATGCCGTTGTCGGCCGCCAGGCGCTGCGCCTCGGCGACGGACATGTTCGTCATGTCCGGGACGGCGATCTGCTGGCCGTGGTGGGTAAACGCGCCCAGCGCCAGCATCACTGCCGTGAGCAGCGCCGCCACGAACACCACCGCCCAGATGAGATTCTTCACGATCCAGTTTCCAAATACTCCGTTTGCCATGATTCTCTTTCCTTTAGCTTGCAAATTTAATCATTTTCCATAGAAAAAAAGAAGCCCGCCGTCTAGGCGAGCTTCTTTTCGTTGAGGTCGTAGAATTCATACTGCAGGACCGAGAAACCGGTCATTTCCTGCAAGTCAATCTTGCATTTGTACTTTTTCTTCCATTTGCGCACGTAGGAGTTGAATCCCCGGGTCAGGTAGGCCCCCAGGATGGGGCTGACCCGCAGGATCATGCGCTCCGGGCGCTTCGATCCCAGGTCCTCGAGGGTGCGCTCGATATCCTCGTCGATGACGAGGCTCGAGGCGATTTTCCCGGTGCCGTGGCAGACGGGGCAGGTCTCCTGGGTTTCGATGGTCGTGACGGGACGGATGCGCTGGCGGGTGATCTGCATGAGGCCGAACTTCGTCAGGGGGAGGATGTTGTGCTTCGCGCGGTCCTGGGACATCAGCTCCTGCATATACTTCAGGAGCTCGTTCTTGTGTTCCTGGGTCTCCATGTCGATGAAGTCCACGATCACGATGCCGCCCATGTCCCTGAGCCGGAGCTGGCGGGCAATTTCCTCCGCTGCGAACTTGTTGACCTCGAAGGTGTTCTCCTCCTGGTCCGTCGTCTTTGCGCGGATGCCGCTGTTCACGTCGATGACATTCAGCGCCTCCGTCGTCTCGATGACGAGGTATGCGCCCTGCCGCATGGGAACCACCTTCCCGAAGGAGCTCTTGATCTGGCGGGTGACTTCGAAGTGGTCGAAGATCGGCTCCTTGCCGTCGTAGAGCTTGACGATTTTCTCCTGTTCCGGCGAGATCAGGGAAATATACTTTCTGGTTTCCTCGTAGATCTTCTCGTCATTGACGTACACGTTCGTGAACGAGTCGTTGAGCAAGTCGCGGAGGATGGCGGTGGTTTTCGAGTACTCGGTGAAGAGCAGCCCGACCGTCTTGCGCTTTGCGATCTTCTGCCAGGAACCCTCCCATTTCTCGATGAGCGATTTGAGCTCCGCGACGAGGATGGCGGCGTTCTTGCCTTCCGCGGCCGTGCGGATGATGGCTCCGTAGTTTTGGGGGAGGATGTTGCCGACGAGGGTCTCGAGTCTCCGCTTTTCCTCCTTGGAGGAAATCTTCTGGGAGATGCTGACCTTCTGCGCAAAGGGGAGCAGTACAATGTTTCGTCCTGCCAATGAAATCTCTGCAGTGAGCCTGGACCCTTTGGTCGATATCGGTTCCTTGGTGATCTGGACGATAATCATCTGACCGACCTTGAGCACATTCTCGATGCGGCCCTCCTTCGCGAGGGGGGTGCCGATCTGAATGCCGCTGTAGAGGTCTTTCATCCGGGTGTTGCCGTTCGACTTGCGGACGAACTCGTCGTAGGCGTCAAAGTACAACCCCAGGTCCAGATAATGGATGAAGGCTTCCTTGCTGTCTCCGATATCCACGAAAGCGGCGTTGAGGGCGGGGAGGATCTTCTTGACCCTGCCCATGAAAACGTCCCCCACCGAATAGCTGTGGTCCAGCGTCGATTCCTTGTTGAGTTCCACCAGCCTGCCGTTCTCCAGCAGGGCCAGCTTTACCTCGGAAGGCCCGACATTTACGATCAGGTCTTTTGCAGAATTTTCGGATTCCATTATGAGGGTATGTTAAAGAACGATGGTAAATAAAAAAAGGTTGGCCGGATCTACCGTCCCAACCTTTCCCGACTATTTCTTCTTGTGTCTGTTCTTGCGCAAACGCTTTTTACGTTTGTGCGTCGACATCTTGTGTCTTTTTCTCTTTTTTCCGCTGGGCATATGCTATAGGGGATTAGTGATTATTTCTCCTTGACGGCGCCGACGAACACCTTGGCGGGCTTGAAAGCCGGGATGTTGTGGGCGGGGATGGTCATCGTGGTCTTCTTCGTGATATTGCGGGCGGCCTTCTGGGCGCGGTGCTTGATGATGAAGCTGCCGAAACCGCGCAGATAGACGGGCTCACCGCTGATGACGGAACCCTTGACGCTTTCCATGAACGCTTCGACAACAGTCTGGACGGTAACTTTCTCAATACCGGTAGCCTTCGCCACCTCGTTTACAATCTCTGCCTTAGTCATAGTTGTTAATATTTATTACGTTAACGATTTCCGAAACGGGACTGCAAAAGTAGATTTATTTTTGTAATAATCAAAATTTTATCAAAACATATCTGCCATTTTTTCGGGAAATGTCATTGGCACGGAGATTGACACATTAGGATACCCGGCAAAAAGCGGGGGAGTCCCTGCCATTTTGTCATAAATCACCTTTAGAAGACAGTATGAGTACGAAATACAACACCGACAACTTCACGCTTCCGGTAGGTGCGGAAGTCAACATCATCCCCGTCATGCAGCCGGACATGTCGATCAAGATGGACTCGGCGGACCTGCCTGACATCCTTCCGGTCCTTGCCCTGCGCAACGCGGTCATTTTCCCGGGCGCCGTGTTCCCGATCACGATCGGGCGCGAGAAATCCATCGCCCTGATCCGCGACGCGGAGGCTGCCGGCAACTTCATCGGCGCCGTCCCCCAGAAGGACCTCGCCGTCGAGGACCCGAAGCAGGAGGACCTGAGCGTCTACGGCACGATGGTCAAGATCGTCAAGACCCTCGAGATGCCCGACGGCACGCTGACGGCGATCCTCCAGGGCATCAAGCGCATCGCCGTGGACGGCGTCCTGCGCTATGACCCGTATATCACGGCCCGCGTCCACTACCTCGACGACGTCCTCCTCGAAGAAGGTTCCGTCGACAACCGGATGATCATGGACTCCCTGAAAGAGAAGTCCGCCCAGGTCATCCGCTCCTCGAACTTCGCCTTCAAGGAGGCCATCGCCGCGCTCCGCTCGATCGAGGACTTCAAGTTCCTCGTCAACTTCATCGCCACGACCGTCGAGGTCGACAACTTCCTCGACAAGGTCGACCTGCTCCAGTACGACGACGTCAAGGTCCGCGCGATGAAGCTCCTGACCCTGCTCGACGTCCAGATCCAGTTCATGAAGATCAAGCAGGAACTGAACCAGAAGGTCAAGGGCGAGATCGACCAGCAGCAGCGCGAATACTTCCTGAACAACCAGCTCCGCGCCATCCAGGAAGAACTCGGCACCGACGACACCGAGGAGTTCGCCAAGCTCCGCGAGCGGGCTGACGGAAAGGACTGGCCCGCGTCCGTGCGCGCCATCTTCGACAAGGAGATGACCAAGCTCGAGCGTTACAACCCGTCTTCCCCGGACTACTCCGTACAGTACAATTATATTACCTTCATGCTCGACCTGCCCTGGAACGCAGTGTCCGAGGACAACCTCGACCTCGCCCACGCCCAGAAGGTCCTCGACGACGACCACTACGGCCTCGACAAGGTCAAGGACCGCATCGTCGAGTACCTGGCGGTGCTGAAGCTGAAGGGGAACATGAAGTCGCCGATCCTCTGCCTCTACGGCCCTCCGGGCGTCGGCAAGACGAGCCTCGGCAAGAGCATCGCGCGCGCGCTCGGGCGCAAGTACGTCCGCATCTCGCTGGGCGGCATGCACGACGAGGCCGAGATCCGCGGCCACCGCAAAACCTACGTGGGCGCCCTTCCGGGCCGCATCCTGGCCGGCATCGCCCGCGCCGGCACCTCCAACCCGGTCATCGTCCTCGACGAGATCGACAAGCTCAGCTCCGACTTCAAGGGCGACCCGTCCTCGGCGCTGCTCGAGGCGCTCGACCCGGAGCAGAACGGCACCTTCCACGACAACTACCTCGACATCGACTACGACCTGTCGAACGTCCTCTTCATCACGACCGCCAACACGACCGCGACGATCCAGTCCGCCCTGCTCGACCGCATGGAGCTGATCAACGTCTCCGGCTACCTGGCCGAGGAAAAGGCCCAGATCGCGCGCCACTTCCTCGTCCCGAAGCAGCTCGCGGAGCACGGCATCGCGAAGAAGGCCCTGCGCATCGACGCGGCCGCCCTGCGCGCCATCATCGATGAATATACCCACGAGAGCGGCGTCCGCGGCCTCGAGAAGCAGATTGCGAAGATCGCGCGCGTGACCGCGAAGAAGATTGCCCTCGGGCAGGAGTACCCCGCCGTGATCCGGAAGGAACACCTGCGCGAGTACCTTGGCCTCCCGACGAACTTCCACGACAAGCAGAAGGGCAACGAAATGCCCGGCGTCGTGACCGGCCTCGCCTGGACCTCGATGGGCGGCGAAATCCTCTTCGTCGAGAGCTCCGTCTCCGACGGCAAGGGCATCATGAGCATGACCGGCAACCTCGGCGACGTGATGAAGGAGTCCGCGACCATCGCCTACCAGTACATCAAGGCCCATCCCCAGCTCGCCCACATCACCTCCGAGCAGTTCGCCTCCAAGGACATCCACGTCCACGTACCGGAAGGCGCAACCCCGAAGGACGGCCCTTCCGCCGGCATCACGATGGTCAGCTCGATGGTCTCCGCGTTCCGTGGCCAGAAGGTCAAGAGCCACATCGCGATGACGGGCGAGATGACCCTGCGCGGCCGTGTCCTCCCGGTCGGCGGCATCAAGGAAAAGATCCTCGCCGCGAAGCGCGCGGGCGTCCAGACCATCGTTATTTCGGAGGAAAACAGAAAAGATATCGAAGATATCAAGGAAATCTACATAAAAGGTCTTAACTTTGTCTATGTGAATACCATTGATGATGTCATCAATTATATTTTCTAGATGGAAGTAAAGATCGAGTCCAGTTGGAAACAGGCGCTGCAAAGTGAGTTCGACGAACCCTACTTTGCGGCGCTGGTCCGTTTTCTCCACGACGAGAAAGCCGCCGGGAAGGTCATCTTCCCGCCCGGCGGCCGGATCTTCCGCGCCTTCGAACTGACGCCCGTGGACAGCGTCAAGGTCGTGATTCTCGGCCAGGACCCGTACCACGGCTACGGCCAGGCGATGGGCCTGTGCTTCTCCGTCCCGGAGAACGTCCCCGCGCCCCCCTCGCTCCGCAACATTTTCAAGGAGATTGAGGACGACCTCGGCGTCCGGATGAGCGGCAGCCCGGACCTGACCCCCTGGGCGCGCCAGGGCGTCCTGCTGCTGAACGCAATCCTGACCGTGCGCGCCGGCGAGGCCGCCTCCCACAGCACGATCGGCTGGCAGCGCTTCACGGACGCCGTGATCCGCTATGTGTCCGACCACTGCGAGGGCGTCGTCTTCCTCCTCTGGGGCAACTACGCCCGCTCGAAGCGCGACCTGATCGATGGATCGCGCCACCTCATCCTCGAAGCGGCCCACCCGTCGCCGCTCGCCCGCGGCGCCTTCTTCGGCTGCCGCCATTTCTCGAAAGCCAACGACTACCTCGTCCGCCAGGGGAAGACCCCGGTGGACTGGGTCCTATAGTATTGCATATGAAAAAGAAAGCGCTTTTCCCGGGGTCTTTCGACCCGTTTACCGCAGGCCACCTCAACATCCTGCGGCGTGCCCTCACGATGTTTGACGAAGTGGTGATCGCCGTCGGCGTGAACCAGGACAAGCCGGGCCTCTTCAGCATGGACCAGCGGATCGAAATCATCCGCCAGGTGACGAAGGACATTCCGGGCGTCTCCGTGATCAAGTACGACGGCCTGACCGTCGATGCCTGCCGCGAGCGCGGCATCGTCCACATCGTCCGCGGCGTCCGCAACATGCTCGACTTCGAGTCCGAGCGCTCGATCGCCGACGCCAACCGCCGCCTCGCCCCCGAAATCGAGACCATCATCATCCCGACCGCCCAGGAGTTCGCCCACATCAGCTCCTCCGCCGTCCGTGACATCCTCCGCCACAAAGGCAACACCGACGCCTTCCTGACCCCCGGCACCGTCCTCCCCGAAATCCTGTAGCCCCGGCCGCCTCCCCGAGACCCCGAAGCCCCGGCCACTCTCTGCGCCCTCCGCCCGTGAAACGCCTGCTCGTCATACCGCTCCTCCTGCTCTTTGCGGGAAATCCCCTCTGCGCCGCCCCCTCCCTGTCATTCCGAGCGGAGCGAAGGAATCTGCCCCTGTCATTTCGAGCGGAGCGCCCCGTCCTGTCATTCCGAGCGGAGCGTCCCTCCCTGTCATTCCGAGCGGAGCGAAGGAATCTGCCCCTGTCATTTCGAGCGGAGCGCAGCGGAGTCGAGAAATCTCCCGCCGCCCCCGCCCCCCCCGACACCGCCCGCATCGAAGCGGCCCTGACGCGCTACATCGACGCGATCGAGCGCTCGTCGGTCGAGGCCAAGCAGCGCGAGTGCGACTTCCTGATCGGGGCGTGCGCGGACTCGCTGGTGCGCCGGTACGTCGGCATCCGCCTCTACGACCACTATGTCACCTCGCCGCTGATGGGCGATGAAGCCGTCGCCATCTACCTCTACGACAACTGGTTCGCCCCGAAGCGCATCGCCTTCGAAAGCCCGCTGGACCTGCTGAACGCCGGCATCTTCGCCGACTTCAACCGCCACTCCCTGATCGGCCTGCCGGCGCCGGCGGTGACGCTCGAAGACGGGGCAGGGGAGCGCGTGACGCTGCCGCTGAAGGGCGATTTCTCCGTCCTGTACTTCTATGACACCGACTGCGCACGCTGCCGCCTCGAGTCCGCGCTGCTGCGCATGCTCCTGTCCTCCGGCCAGTTCCCGCTGACCTTCTGCGCCGTCTATGTCGGCGACAAGCGCGACGCCTGGCAGCAGTATGCGGAAGAACAGCTCGCCGTGACCTCCGACGCCGTGCGCGTCCTGCACCTCTGGGACCCGGAACTCGCCTCCGACTTCCAGCGCCTCTACGGCGTGATGCAGACGCCCCGGCTCTTTCTCCTCGCGCCGGACGGCCGCATCCTTGGCCGCCAGCTCAACGCCGAGGCGCTCCTGGAACTCCTGAAAATTTACTACGGCAAATAAAATCGATACCGATATGGCACGAAGAAAAAAGAACGTCCCGTCCAACGTGGATCCGGATTTCCTCCTGAAGCAGAAGGCTGCGCAGCGCCGCAACATCCGCCAGGTCATCTACTTCAACGCCGGTGAGCGCTCCGCCATCGACGAGTACTGCCGCCGCCTCAAAATCTCCTCCCGTTCCGCCCTCCTCCGCCAGATCATCATGGAGCGCCTTCTCACCGAACTCGACGAGCACCACCCGACCCTCTTCTAGCCTCGGCCCTCCCGCCCTGCCCGCCCTGTCATTTCGAGCGGAGCGCAGGAATCTGCCCCTGTCATTTCGAGCGGAGCGCAGCGGAGTCGAGAAATCTCCTCCCCCCTCTCCGCCACCCGCTCTAGAACTGCCCCAGCGCGGCCTCGCCGCTACGCATTTGCACCCGCATCCCCGCTGGAGGGCGCTGCAGGGCCTCCGCCCCTGCAAATGCGTGGCCGCCACCCCGCTCCGGCGCCCCCCGGCGCAGCCTCGCCGCTACGCATTTGCACCTGCACCCCCGCTGGAGGGCGCTGCAGGGCCTCCGCCGCTGCAAATGCGTAGCCGCCACCCCGCTCCGGCGGCCCTCCGCGCGGCCCCGCCGCCGCTCCGGCGCGGCCTCGCCGCTACGCATTTGCACCTGCACCCCTGCTGGAGTGCCCTCCAGGGCCTCCGCCCCTGCAAATGCGTAGCCGCCACCCCGCTCTGGTGCCGCTCGGCGCAACTTCGCCGCTACGCATTTGCACCTGCACCCCCGCTGGAGCGCCCTCCAGGGCCTCCGCCCCTGCAAATGCGTAGCCGCCACCCCGCTCCGGTGCCGCTCGGCGCGGCCTCGCCGCTACGCATTTGCACCCGCATCCCCGCTGGAGCGCCCTCCAGGGCCTCCGCCCCTGCAAATGCGTAGCCGCCACCCCGCTCTGGTGCCGCTCGGCGCGGCCTCGCCGCTACGCATTTGCACCTGCACCCCCGCTGGAGGGCGCTGCAGGGCCTCCGCCCCTGCAAATGCGTAGCCGCCACCCCGCCCCGGCGCGGCTCCAGCGCGGCCTCGCCGCTACGCATTTGCACCTGCACCCCCGCTGGAGCGTGCTGCAGGGCCTCCGCCCCTGCAAATGCGTAGCCGCCACCCGCTCTAGAACTGCCCCAGCGCGGCCTCGCCGCTACGCATTTGCACCTGCACCCCCGCTGGAGCGCCCTCCAGGGCCTCCGCCCCTGCAAATGCGTAGCCGCCACCCGCTCTAGAACTGCCCCAGCGCGGCCCCAGCGCACCCCGTCCCTCAGCGCCCCATGGCCAAACAGCGTTTAATCTGTTTGGCCGGCAGGTGCGCGTCATTGTACAACTCGTTGAACAATGCCTGTTTTTGCTTTTCGGACAGGAGATACACCGACCCCTTTCGGTATCTACCAAGCATCTGCTTGTCAATCAATGCACAAACCCCGAAATCCGTCAGCCGCGCGGGATCATACTTCCACCCTTTCTCAGAAGCGAGCATCTTCGATACCGCCGCCGCATCAAACCCCGGCTCCATATCCGCGAGCTTCAGCGGTGGGTGCAACGGATCCTCGCGCTGCTGGTCATTCTCCCACCGTTCGTCGCTGATCCGGTTCATCTGAAAAAAGAAATTGCGCGGAGTGACGTAATAGCTCTCCGCCTGCGCAATCTCCATAAAACTGCTTCTCAAGATGATGCCATCCTCCCCAATACGCAGTTCCTCCGGCACCCTTGTGTACCTTGGCAGTTGCTTCAGCCATTCCGCCGTCAGCGGACTCCCAACAGGAACAACAACTCCGCGTTGATTCGCAAACATTTCATTTGCAGAAGAATACCGGTACTCATATGGAGTACCGGATACGCCGTGATGCACCCCGTTCCGCAGCGTATAACTGATCGCGGTCTGAATCTGCACCGGCCCTTGCAACTTCCTGAAAAAGAAGCCGAAATCTCCCATCCTCCCGGATCGTCCGTATTTCCTGTTCAGATACTTCGTATGGGATTCCCGCAGCGCCCCGACGAATGGCGTGAGCCGGGACGCTGCGACAATCCCGTGGCTGTGGTCTGACATCTCCGCGTCGGCCAGTACTTCTACACCGTGCATCGCGGCGCGGATCGCCAACTGGGAAACGAAGTAGCCCACATCCTCCGGACAACGGAACAGGACCTCTTCGTGCGAAGAAAATGAGAAGTGGTACGCCTCTTTCATGGCTTGAACAGCGAGAGGCGGAGTTTTACGAGGCGGGAGACGATGGCACGCTCCGAGCGGCCTAGGCCGGTGGCCAGGACATCCAGCGCATCGCCGGCCTCGTAGCGCTCAATCAGGAGCTCGTCATCCTCTTCCGTCCAGGGCAGCGCCCGCGGCCGCTCCTCCCACAATCCCAATGCCTTCAGTTTCATCCGAATCGCATTGTTCGTCCGCTGCAGGCTCTCCGCCATCGCGTCCAGCGCAACCTTGTCGCACGCCATCGCCTTCAGCTCCTCCAACTCATCCGCCGTCCAGGGCTCGTTGAACTTCGGATACTTTTCCTTCATCCGGGCATAATCCTCCGGATTCATAAACATGGTATTTCTTCCAGCCATAACAATAAAAATTAAATGTACGGCCGCAAGGTCGCACATCCGATCCGTTTACCCAAAAAGTAAGCGTTTACTTTACTGCTGCGAATGGTAATGGTCGTACGAGGCAAGCCAGATGCGGGGGGTCATGCCCGTGACCTTCTTGAAGGCGATGTTGAGGGAAGAGGCGCTGGGGAAGCCGCAGGCGACGGCAATCTCGGCCTGCGTCGCATCGCGGTGGCTGATGATGTACTCTTCGGCATAGTCGATCCGGAGGGTATTGATCATATCCGGGAATGCGAGTTTGTAGGTATTGTTCACCAGCTTGGAAACGTAGCTCTTGTTCGTTTCGAGGCGGTCCGCCACATCAATCAGCGTCAGGCCGGGCTGCAGGAAGATGCGTTCCACGGTCATCAGCTTTTCGAAGCGGGCCATCAGGCTCTCCTCCTCCGGCGTCTTCGGCACGGCGGAGAAGATTTCGCGGACAAGGGCGTGGTCCGTTATGAACCCCACGGGGGTCGTCGCCGCCGCTTCGCGCTCGAGGTCCAGCCCGACGATGTCCTGGATATGCATCAGCGTCTGCGAATTGCTGTCCTCGGCGACGCCGGCGACGATTTCCTCGATCACCTGGCTCTTGTTCTCCTCCCGGTAGTTGAAGATGAATCCGTACCACATCTCGCGGAAGGTAATCGTCTTCTTGGCCCCGAACAGGGCGGCGAAGCAGAACGGGCTTATCAGCAGCGCCATCAGGATCGAGAGGACCATCGTGATCCACAGATGCGAGATCAGGAAGTTGCGGAACAGGAAGAGCTTGGTGGAGACGAGGACAAAGACCGGAAGCAGGTTGAAATACTGCAGCTCCACAATGTTGATGCGGCCTTTGTGGAAGAAGAAGTCCTTGATGTGCTTCCACGCATAGCCGTCGATCCGCCAGTGGCGGAGGAAGGTCGCCAGCAGGACCAGCACCTCGCCGACCAGCACGATGCGGAAAACGATCACGGCGAAGTAATAGTACATCCGGATCGGGAAGGACGACCAGTTCATGATGCTGCCCATGCGGCCGGTATAGAGCGCTTCGATGAAGACCTCCATGTTCTCGCGGCCGGCGAGGGTTGTCAGCAGTTCTGCCGCGGTCAGCAGGATCACCGGGAAAATGACCCAGGTCATCTGGATCGTCTTGTCCTTCTTCCGGGTGCGGAGGCTGTGGAAATAGAGCAGCACCAGGGGGATGACGCAGGGGGCGGAGAACTGCGAGAGATTGCTCGCCGAAGTCAGGAGGGCATAGGAGGCGGAAGGATCATAGTAGCAGCAGTCTGAGAACAGGTAGATCACACACATTCCCATCAGCGCCATCGCATGCCAGAACGTGTTTGTTCTGTATGCCAGGACCGCGTGGATCAGCATCCAGAACAAGCACATTGCCAGAGGCAATACGTCTATGATCGTATAAACCATTTAAAAGTCTTCGTTGTTCTCGTATATCTTTGTCTCCCACTCACTGACGGACGGGGCGAAAGTAATCTGGTGGTAGACGGAACTGAGGTCGAGTCCGATATGGAAGGTGTACTGCTTTCCGTAGACGAATTCGTTATCCGGCAGCAGTCCGTATAACATATATTTAAATACCTGTTCCTTCAGCGGCGGGTACTCGAAGCCGCCGTGCTCGAATCCCTCCACGTCGAAGACGACCTCGACGCATTGCTTTCCGATCTCGATGTCGTCGGGAATCGAATAGTAGCGGTGGCTTTCGGCCATATGGTCCACGAGCGTATCGTAACCGACGAATTGCTCATTCTCGGAGCCGACGCCGACCTTCGCGTCACCGTCGAACACCACGATGCGCTTGTAGTAGGCCTGGCGCTGCCAGCTTCCCGTGCTTCCCTCCACATCGTTCACGAACACGCCCGCCTGCGCGACATTCGTCGCCGTCAGCTTGCGGAGGTGGATCAGGCCCTGCAGTTCCTCCATCGGCGTCACGTCGCAGATCTTGAATCCGATATCGTTCGTGATGTGCTGGAAGACGAGGGGAACCATGTTGAGCTGGTCAATTGCTTTCTGGACGGTCTTGGAAACCAGCGGGCCGGCTTCCGTCTCACGGACGGAGTAGGGGATTGCGTAGGTTTCGTTGTGCGCGCCGTAAGTGACGTCGCCGACGTGGGGGTAGTAGGCGCTGAAGCTGATCTTGTTCGCCTCGCCCCAGAAGAACTGGTCGAAGTAGCTGCTGTAGCTTCCGGAGCCGTCCGAATGGATCGCCTTGTTGTCCACGACGAGTTCGTGGGTCTCCGCGTCGATGCCGATCAGGCCGAAGGGGATATCGGCGTCCATCGTCGCTATGTTGTCGGACGCGCTGTAGCTCTCGCCGGCCTTCGTCATCATCACGCCGGATCCGGCCTTGGTCACGACCTTTCCGTCGCGCGTAACCATTACGTCGAAGTCAATCTTCTTTTGCTTGCCTTCTCCGAAGCCGGGGATGTCATCTACCGGGTTGCAGGAGGAGATCAGGCCCAGGAGGGCGGCGGCGATAAGGAAACGGGAGCTGCGCATATATATTATATATAGGTATACTTTTTAACAGTTTTTCAACGTCGGAAACGGCACGTGCCGTTTTCCAAGAGCAAATATAATGAAAATTTCTATTTCCAACAAAAAATTCGAGAAAATTTGAAAATTTTTTTATTTCGGAAAAATGCCCCCTGAGGCCCTCTGGGGGGGGCGGGGTTTGTAAAAACGTACAGCCGGGGTCGCTGTGGCTATCTGTAACCCCTATTATACTGCATTCTGTGCGCTTTTTTTTACTGAAATGAACATTTTACACCTCTCGCACCAATATTTTCTGAAATCGAAATTTTTTTTAGAAAAAAATGAAAAAAATTGTTGTTTGATAAATCTTTTCGCATTATATTTGCACTCACAAACTGAGAAATGATTCGACTGAGCACCATAACCCTCGCCCTCGCGGCCCTCTTCGCCTTCTCCGCCCCTATTGGGGCGCAGGTCCAGGAGCGGACGCTGGAGGCTTCGGCGGATACCGTTTCCGTCGAGAAGGACAGGGTTCTGTTCGCTTTGAAGACGAATCTGGTCTATGACCTGCTGACTATGCTGAACCTCGACGTCGAGATTCCTGTCGGGAAGAACGTCTCCGTGATGTGGGAGGATGTCTTCCCCTGGTGGCACTCCGGCAACAAGACCTGCCTCCAGCACTGGGAGATGGGCCCGGAGCTCCGCTTCTGGTTCCGCGGCAGGAACGCGCAGCCGGACGGCAAGCTTTCCGGCTGGTTCGTCGGAGCCTACGGGATGACGTCGAAGTATGACTTCCAGATCACGGACAAGATCGACTACCAGGGAGAGTACTGGTCCGCCGGCCTCAGCGCAGGATGGTCCAAGATCCTCGGCAAAGGCGTTTTTTTTCGCGCGCGCCCGGCCAGGCTCGAACTTTCTGTCGCGGCCGGGTACCTGCGCACGGATTATCGCCACTACCTCCCGGCGGACGACTACTCGATGCTGATCCGCGACAAGTACAACGCCGGCTCGGTTTCCTACTTCGGACCGACCAAACTGAAAGTTTCCCTTGTGCTTCCGATCTGGGGCAAGTATGACCCCTCGGAGCGTGCAGCGAAAAGGATGAGAAAGTAACATGAAAAAATTGACGCTCATAGGAATGCTTGCGACCGTGGCTGCTTTCTGCAGTTGCGAGCGCCGGCCGCTGAACGACCCCTCGGAGTTCGTTCAGATTCTCGTCGAGGTAAACGTGACCGCTGTTACGAACGTCCGCGTCAACGTCTACAACGAGCATATCCCGGTTCCGGACCTCACGACGGATATGATGCGCGTCCTTGTCTACGATACCCAGACCAAGAACCTCCTCTCCCAGAGCTTCCTCTCCGCGAAGACCATAAACGAGGAGGGCAACCAGGTCCTCTCCGGCCCTCTGAATATTTCCTACGGCAATTACGATATTCTCGTCTACAACTTCGACACCCCGACGACCCAGGTCAACGGCGAGTCGAACGAGGAATCGATCACCGCTTTCACGACCGAGCTTCCGCCGGCCCTGAAGAACTCCTACCTCGGCCGCACGAAGGCCGTGGACGACGACTACCAGATCCGCTACGAGCCGGACCACCTGGTCGTCGCCGCGGAGCACAACCTCCGCATCTCCCCCCACGACACCCTCGTCATCATCCAGACCGAAGCGACGACCGTCGTCGACTCCTACTACCTCCAGATCCACGTCGAAGGCATGCAGTACGCCTCCTCCGCGACGGCCGTGATTACCGGCCTCTCCCCGGCGAACCACTTCGGCCTCGGCCTGCGCGAAACGAACCCGCCCGTCGGCGCCGCCTTCGACCTGCTCAAGAGCACGGATGACCATATCCCCGGCGAGAACAAGGATGTCCTCTGCGCGGTCTTCAATACCTTCGGCAAGATTCCGGATTCGGATTCCGAGCTGACCGTGACCTTCAACGTAATCGATATCGCGGGCAACCTCCAGAAGTTCGAGACCAGCCTCAACCGTACCTTCCTTACCGAAGATGCCATCGAGCGCCACTGGCTCCTGATCGACGAAACCTGGGTCATTGACAATCCCTATCCGGACGTCCCTACCGAGGGCGGTGGCGGTTTCCAGCCGACCGTTGACGACTGGGAAGAAGAGCACGGCGAAATTGTCCTGTAGCCCTGGCACGATAACTGATACAAGCGACCCAAACCATAGCAAGAAACAAAACAGAATGAAGAAACTGGCAGTCATAGCAATCGCAGCCCTCGCGGCCCTCTCCGCCTGCACCAAGGTCGAGACCGAACCGCGTCCCGCGGAGAAGGTTACCTTCGCGGTGGGCAGCTATGCTCCTGCGACGAAGAGCAACAGCGCCTTCTCCACGGATCTCGTATTCAATTCCCGCGCGTTCCTCCACGGCAACGGCATCGACGCCACGCAGGATTTCTTCGGTACCGACGCCGGCGAGCAAATCTATTGGGACGATTCTTTCTGGACTCCCGGTTATACCTCCGGCCGCGATTACTTCTGGCCCTTCTCCGAGAACAGCTGGATCAACTTCGTCTGCTGGTATGACAAGAACGGTGCGCCCGATACGGCGAACCTTTCCGAGACCGCCCTCTCCTGGAGCTTCGACGGCCAGACCGGCGTAGGCCACCGCACGCTGCAGTCCGACGACGTCATCCTCTTTGCCGACGAGGCCTGGCGGTACACCAACAATACCTCTAATGACAGCCACTACACCGGCGACGCCATCCGCATCGGCGTGCCTGTCCTCTTCCATAACGCGCTCGCCCAGGTGGCCTTCAACGGAAGAATCGCCGACAACTGCAGCATGAACGGTGCAGACGAGGCCTCCAGCACGATCAAGTGGAACGTGACCGTGACGGCGATGCGCCTCGCGAACGTATATAGTACGGGGACCCTTTCCCTGACCAATGCCGATCCGAACACTGCCGCCACGACCCAGCCCTGGACCGTTACCGGCGGAAACTGGGTGACGAACGGCACCGGCGCCAACCTCGACATCCTTGCGGCCGCGGACAACGCGGATGACAAAGTGCTTGAGGCGGCGAACACGGTCGACTTCCTCCCGCTGTCGACCGTCCTTCCGCAGCCGGTAAACAATGGAATGATCCTTACCCTGACCTGGGTAATCACGACCTATCGCAAGGTGAACGGCAACTGGGTCGAGTTCAGCAAGGAGAATATGTCTTCTACCTGCAACCTCGCAACCCGGGTCCCTTCCGTCACGCAATGGGCGATGGGACATAGAGTTACGTATACCCTTTTATTTGACCCGACGACCGACACCATCGTCTTCCAGCCGACCCTTGCGGACTGGACTGCCGAAGATGCATCGACTGGCATGACTGTTGAGTAGTCGAACAGACAATATGAAGAAGTTTCTGACCATAGCGGCGTTTGCGCTCCTTTTCTTCCCGGCCTGCACCGAGATCGAGATGGAGGAGATGCCTGCGCGCAAGATCGCCTTCAACGTCGGCCATTACTTCTCCGGGACCAAGGCGGATCCGTCGACGAAGCACGCGCTTCAGGGCGAGACCGAGGAGTTCACGGCGAAGGCTTTCCTCCACGCCGACAACGGCGAAGGCGGTTTCCTCGCGACGCAGGATATGTTCGGCGCCGCAGGTGACCTGGTGAAATACCACGCTCCGGTCGGTACCGGCCGCGCTTCCTGGGAGACGGACAACGAGTACTTCTGGCCCAAGGCTGAAGCCAGCTATATCAACTTCGTCTCCTGGTATACCGAGAACGCAAAGGCGCAGTTTACCGCCGCCTCCGTGACCGAGACCCAGATGAACTGGGGCGACAACGCCAACCCGATTACCATCGTCTCCGACGACAACATCCTCTTCGCCGACCTCGCCTACCACTTCAAGAACAACGAGACCCGCAACCAGCTGGTCAGCAACGTCTCCGAGGGCGTCCCGACGATCTTCCACCACGCCCTCGCCAAGATCGCCTTCAACGTGAAGCTCAAGACCTCCAGCCAGGCGGCGAAGACCCTCTGGGATGTCACGGTCGAAGGCGCGACCCTCAAGATCGGCAACAACGGTTACCTGCCGCTCTCGATCTCCGGAACCGCCCTGACCGGCACGGACGCCGTGACGATTCCCTGGACGGTGAACGGCACCGCCGCGACTTCCGAGATCGTCGGCTGGTCCCGCCCGTCCACCGGCGCAACGCTGGAGACGATTTCCGCCGACTTCCAGACCGCGACGTTTACCGGTTTCGCCCCCAAGACCCTCGATGCGACGACGAATGTGTACGAGACCGCCACGCAGCCGCTCCTCGCCGAGCGTACGGTCCTGCCGCAGGATCTCGGAACGGACGTCAAGCTGAGCGTCACTTTCCGGATCAACATCTTCCACGATGTCAACGGCGACAATGTCAAGGATGAAGCCAATCCTTTCAGCCAGGAGATCGTGACCTTCGACGAGACGAGCCTCGCCAGCCTGGTCAGTGCGATCCCCAGCTGGAAGATGAATACGAAATATATTTATACGATTACGATTGACCCGGTCAACTCGAAGATCGTCTTCGACCCGGCCGTTGTCGACTGGGTGGATGACAACCCCTCCGGGACGATCAACCGATAGAAAATGATAATGAACAATAACAACAAACAAAGCATTATGAAAAAGTATTTCGTTTTCGCAGCCGCTGCGCTGGTAGCGCTGGCCGCCTGCTCCAAGGTCGAGAAGGATGAGACTCCTGCGAAGAAGATCTCGTTCAACGCGGCTCTCTACACCGCCCAGACCAAGGCTGATCCCGGGACGAATCACTCCCTGAATGAGGGTGAAGGCGTTACCGCTTTTAAGTCCAAGGCGTTCCTGCACGCGGCGGGTGTTGCCGCCACGCAGAATATGTTTGGCGCCGCCGGTGAGACGATCAGCTACTACAGCACTGTTCCCGAGTGGGCTCCGGCCAACGAGTATTTCTGGCCCAAGGCCGCGGACAGCTACATCAACTTCGTGTCCTGGTATACGACCAATGATTCGTTCATTACTCCCGCCAATGTGACCGAGACCGCGATGTCCTGGGGTACCTCCGGCAGCCCGATCACGATCACGAAGACGGACAACATCCTCTTTGCCGACGAGGCCTGGCACTACAAGGACAACGTCCGTCCGGCGACCTACAATTCCGCCAGCGGCGTTGCTGAAGGCGTTCCTACGCTCTTCCACCACGCGCTTGCCAAGCTTGCCCTCAATATGAAGCTGAAGACGACGACCGCGAGCACCAAGACGGTCTGGGATGTGGAGATCCAGGAAGCGACCGTCAAGATCGGCAACAATGGCTACCTCCCGCTGGTCAATGCTGAGCCGTCCGGTACCACTCCTGCGACCAGCGCCTGGACGGTGAATTCTGCCGCCGCGACCTCCGCGATTGTCGGCTGGACGCCGGGCTCCAGCCTGGAGACCATCGTCGAGACCTCCAGCACTGCTTCGAATGTGACGAAGGACCTTGCTAAGCTCACGTTTGAGAACTTTGCTCCCAGGGCGCTGACTGACGGCAAATTCGAAAGTGCCTCCCAGGTTTTCCTTGCTGAGCGCACCGTTATGCCGCAGACGCTGGGTACGACCGTCAAATTCGCCCTCAAGTTCAAGATCAGCATGTTCCATGACACCGATAACGACGGGACCAAGAACGGCGCTGCTTACAGCGAGGAAGTCATCACCATCTCCGAGTGCGACCTTACTTCGCTTATCGCCTCCCCGGCCTCCTGGAATATGAATACCAAGGTCATCTACACGATCACGATCGACCCTGTCGGCAAGATCATCAAGTTCGACCCTGCCGTCGTGGACTGGTACGAACCGGCCGCTGTTGAAGGCCAGGTCTATCCGCAGCCCCAGGTCAATCCGTAGCCCTAAAAGATTTACCGGCCGGAGGCGGCTGACCCTGCCTCCGGTCACCAAGAAACAAATTGAAAATAAAGTATAAACAACAAACAAATCAAGACAGTATGAAAAAGTATTTCATCTTCGCAGCGACTGCGCTGGTAGCGCTCACCGCCTGCTCCAAAGTTGAGACCGAGCACGCTACGCCCGATGTCAAGATCGGCTATCAGGTGGCGACGTATCTCAACCAGACCAAGGCTGACAGCCACGACCACACCAGCTTTATCGATGAACTGGCTGAATTAGGCATTACTTCCGGCCAGTCCTTCAAGAGTAAAGCTTTTATCCACGCAGCACAGGCTAACGGCACAGCTGCGCCTGCCGCATTCTTCAATGCTGTTACTACGGGGATTGAAACCGTCTCTTATGACGGGACCAACAAAGTGTGGGAACCCGCCCATACTTACTACTGGCCGAAAGCTGCCAACAGTAGCCTCTCTTTCTTCTCCTGGTATGATTTCGCAGATGCCACTCCTGCCGTGACCTATACTACGGATGGCGGCACTGCCACCCTTGCCTGGACGGACCGTACCGTTGCGCTTAAGGATAATGTCCTCTATGCAGACGCCGCGTATCATTACAAGAGCAATACCCCTGCTACCGGACAGGCCCATGGCCTTGACGGTGTGACTGAAGGTGTTCCTACGCTGTTCCATCATGCACTTGCCAAGGTCCGTTTCACGGTAAAGGCGAAGATTACGGAAAAGGCGGATACCAAGAATGCGGGGTACAAGACCTTCTGGAAGGTGACCCTTTCTGATGTTGCCCTCAGTTCTGGTACTATCAAGAATAACGGTAATCTGTCTCTGACCCAGACCAGTTCGACCGATCCCAAGGCGCAGGTCTCCTGGACACTTCCGACCAACAGCATTTGGGGTGCGCCGACCGCTACGCAGACTTATCTTACTTCGAACCTTGGGAATGCCGACGGCGGTATTTTTGACACTGATGTTGCTAGGGGAACCGATGCCCTTACTACTACGGCTGTTGAGCTGACCGGTGAGAACTTTATGGATGACACGTATTTTACTGTTCTTCCCCAGGAAGTAGCAAATGATGTAACCCTTACTTTCAAATATACCATTGAAACCCGTTATGGTAATACCACTTTTGATGCTGCAACTCTTGTCAGCACCGAAGTTGTCAATGTTACCGAACTCGCCGGTACCGAGACTTGGTATACCGCCAATGGTATCAAATTGAATGCTATTGGTTCTACTCCTATCGCCCGTTGGCAGATGAACCACCGTTATGTTTATAACATCATCATCAACCCGGAGACTTCCACGATTCTGTACGATCCTGCTGTTGAGGATTGGGCCGCCGAGGCAAGTGCTGATGTTACCGTGCCGAACGCCTAATCATTATACCGGCCGGAGGCGGCTGACCCTGCCTCCGGTCACCAAGAAACTATAATTCAACAACGAACAAAACATTATGAAAAAGTATTTCATCTTCGCAGCCGCCGCGCTGGTAGCGCTTGCCGCTTGCTCCAAGATTGAAACCGCCCCCGAGACCAAGCCGGATGTGCCGGTCTCGTTCCAGGTAGCAAACTATGCCCGTCAGACAAAGGCGGGGGAGACCTCCCTGAAAGACGAAGGTTTCACTTCGTTCAGAACCTATGCCTGGTTTACCAGTACTACTGCCGCCGATCAGGAGTTTATGAATTATGCCACCGTTGAGTACAACAATTCAGATGCGTGGAAGCCGACGGACCGTACCTACTATTGGCCCAAGACCGGTTATGTCAACTTCTTCTCCTTTGCGGGTAAACATCTCCCGGATGCTGTTGACCTGGATGCAACCTCCAAGGCTGGCAAGGCGCACTATACGACGGCGATGACCATCGCAACGGACGACAACATCCTTATCGCCGACGAGGCATATGGATTCAATTCCAATCCGACGGCCACCTATGGTCTGGACAATGTCGAGAAGGGCGTTCCGACCCTCTTCCGCCACATGCTTTCCAAGGTGATCTTCGATATCAAGGTGGATGCTACGACCGACGGCGACGGTACCGCCATTACCGACAGCAAGAACAACTGGGCCATCGTGGTCAACAGCGCGACCGTCTCTTACCGCAATCAGGGTACCCTCGAGGTCGCTTTCCCTGCTACCCCTGCCATCACGCTGGGTGCTGACAATAAACCTACGACCGCTGGCGGTACGCAGAAGTACAACTCTGCTGTCTGGACTCCTTCTGATGTAGAGAATGTGACTCTCAGCAAGGTCTCTACTGCCGTCGAGGCCAATGCGAACGGCGGCTCTGCTTCCGAGTATGTTACGATGATTGCCGAGAGCGTCGTCATGCCGCAAACGATTGCGACGACGGGTGTTACCCTCGCGTTGAACTATACGATTACGCACAAGTACAACAATGGTACCCCTGTGACGGAGACTGTCCCTGTCGCAGCGACCGCGCTTACCACGTTTACTCCTACGATTAGCGCGTGGGCTCCGAACACGATTTACAAGTATCACATCATCGTGAAGCCCAACGGCTCTGTCCTCTTCGACCCCGCTGTCGAGGTCTGGGCGGATCCTGTTACCGAAGCTAGCAAAGAAATCTAATGATACCGGCCGGGGGCGGCTGACCCTGCCTCCGGTCACCAAGAAACAAGAAAAAAAAACAAAAAACTTTTGAGCAAAATGAAAAAGTACATCATCCTCACCCTCGCCGCAATGACGGCCATGGTTGCGTGCTCCAAGATCGAGACTGCTCCGGAAGCACAGCGTGAAATCAACTTCGAAGTGGCCAACGGCCTCCACACCAAAGCTACCGGCACTGTTTACAACAACGGCGCTTTCGGTACCTACGCCTGGTTCAACAACACCGATGACTTCATGGTCAACGAAAAGGTTGCTCTCATCAGCAGCGTCTGGAAGACGGCGGACCACACTTTCTACTGGCCCAAGACCGGCAGCATCAGCTTCATCTCCTACTCCCCGTTCGTCGGTACGAGCGACACGGCGAATTCGGTCCCTGCAGTGACCAAGAACAGCATCACCTATACGGGCGTTACTGTCGGTGCGACCGACCTGATGTATGCGGACCGTGCCACCTGCAGCGCCAATGTCAACGAGGTGACCGACGACGATACCAACGACTCCGGCTTCTCCGGCGTTCCGACCGTGTTCCGCCACGCCCTCGCGAAGCTCAGCTTCAAGATGAAGTGCAACTTCGTTACCTATGTGGATCCTACCACGAACACCCGCACTTCCTGGGATGTCACGGTGACCAGCGCCAAGATCAGCGGTTTCAAGACCACCGGCGACTGCGCACTGGCCCTGAATACGGACGGCAAGAGCTGGGACAAGCCTGTTACCAACATCGGCACGGATACGGATCCCGTCAATGTGAATGTCTGGACGAATACCTCCGGTGCTACGACCGCACAGGAACTGATCGACGCCACGACCTATCCGGAAGGTATCAAATTCTATTATGATGCTATTAACGACGAAGAGCACAATGATGTCGTTGACCTGGCCGAAGCTACCGGTTTCGTCCTGCCGCAGGTGCTTCTTACTTCTACTGATACCGACCCGGCTCAGAAGCTTGAACTGACGATCCATATCAAGACCCATCTCTCCAATGGCAAGACCATTGACGAGGATATCCCCTGCACCGTGGATATCAAGAGCATTTCCAGCCTCAAGGCATGGGAGATGAACCAGAACATCGTCTATACCATCAAGATTAAGCCTACCGCCAAGGCGTCTGGCGCGGACGGTCATGACGATGACCCGAACGACGTGATCATCACCTTCGACCCGGCCGTTGCCGATTGGACGAATGTCGATGCTTCCGCTGTTATCCAGCTCTAGCAGCTGTCATTCCGAGCGAAGCGAAGGAATCTGGTTTGAATCAATGAAATTCTATAACTTGTTTGTTTGTTGTTAGCGGCGCTGCCCCGCGCGCCGGTCGGTTGTGAAGCGGCCGGCGCGGGGGAAGCACCCAAAAAAAGACAGATGAAGATCCGGAAGAACATAGCGTATCTGACAACCGTCGCCCTGATGTCCCTCGTCGCGGCCTGCTCGCAGGTCGAGATGCCGATGGACCGTGCGATTGCGTTCCAGGTGGCTTCCCACGTGGCATCGCCGACGAAGGCGGATGACTACGCCGTGGATTACGCTGCTGTTCCTTTCGGCGCATATGCCTGGTTCAAGAGTGAAAACCCTGCGGACAATGCCGACTTCATGACAAACGAAAAGGTCGCATACAACACCGAAAAGAATGTCTGGACGACGACCAGTGCAACCTACTACTGGCCCCGCGGCGGCAAGCTGGACTTTATCTGCTACTCGCCGTATTCCGAAAACAGTGGCCCTGTCGTCGCCGAGAACTCAATTCAGTGGACGGATTGGAACGTGTCCGACAACCCTGGCGTGGACCTGATGTACGCCACGAAAGCTGCGGGCTTGACCGGACCTACGACTACCTATTATTATGAAGGCGTTCCGACGCTCTTCCACCACGCCCTTGCTCAGGTGGCGGTGAAATTGCGCCTCGCCTATACTGAAAAAGAATCCTCTACGGGCGACAAAACCCGGTGGAAGGTGACTGTCCACAGCATGTCCCTGAAGGATGTCCATACGCATGGCTCCCTCGCGCTCAACCTTGGCGAAGGGGGAGCGTGGACCCTGCCGGCGGAAGGGACCTGGACGCCTGCCGGAACGGTAGCCAGCCTGCCGCTCGACTGCAGCCAGCTCCCGGCTCCGCTTACGGACGAAACCGTGTACGAGGTCGGTACCCCGATGTTCGTGCTTCCGCAGCCGCTGGGCGATGCGAACTATGTCGATATGGAAGTTACCATCGAGACAGAGCGTGACACGGGCGAAGGCTACAAGCCTTTCCTCACGGAGAGCCACGTCCACGTCAGCGGAGCGCTGGCATCGACGGCGCTGCCCGCCTGGGGCATCAACCACCGCATTACCTATACCTTCATCCTGGCTCCGAGCCTTCCGACCGACAAGGACGGCGCGCCGGTGCCGACGGAAGTTCACTTCGACCCGGCCGTGGAAGGCTGGCAGGAAGTGGCCCTGAACATGAGTATTAATATATAGAAATTGTAATTATCAATAACTTAAGTTAACTTTATCTATTATTAACACAATGAAACGTTTCTTCATTCTTGTTGCAGTTGCCGTGACGGCCATCACTGCCTGCACGAAAACCGAACTGAGCTCCTCGATTGTTCGCGACAACTCGATCGGCTTCCTTCCCGCGAATTATTCCACGACGAAGGTTGACGGTTCCGAGTTCCCGACGGCCGAGACTTTCAGCACGTATGCCTGGACTGCCGGTACCGCCGGTGAGTTCTTCATGGACAATGTTACCATCAAGTATGATGCTGCCGATGATCTCTGGAAGCCTGTGACTCCTTACTACTGGCCGGGCAACAACCAGGCGGTTGACTTCTTCAGCTATTATCCGACGGGCATGAGCGGCCTGACCGTAGCTGCCAGCCAGATTAAATACACGGACATCGACTTCGCCGCGACCCAGCAGGACTACATGTATGCTGACAAGGCTGTCGCTTACACGCAGAATGACAATACGTATGGCCGCAGCGGTGTTCCGACCTTCTTCCGTCACGCCGGTGCGAAGGTGAAGTTCAACGTGGTTCTCGGTACCAACAAGAAGACCGAGACCGACGGTTCCGTTACCCGCTGGGAAGTGACCCTGAAGGGTGTCAACCTCTCCGGTATCTACACCAAGGGCAGCTGCACCCTGACTCTTTCCGATGCAACTGCAAAGGGCCTGGTTCCGTGGAATAAGCCGACGGACAACGTCTGGACGACTGACGCTGCCAAGACGGTCAACACGAACATCGACGTCAAGTTCAACAACAGCCACCACTACGATCTTGAGACCGGTAACGGTATTGAGGTTATTCCTGCCTTCTATGTGCTTCCCCAGACGCTTGCTGCTGACCAGCAGAAAGTCTCCCTCGTCTTCGATATCAAGACTTATCGCAAGCCGGCAGGCCTTGAAGAGGCCCTGGTCCTGACGCAGGAGGATGTTACCGCCTCCGCTGATCTCCTGAATGCAGAGATCCTCGCCTGGGAGATGAGCCACTTCATCACCTACACGATCACGATCAACCCGACCGGAAGCTACGATCCGAAGCCGATTTACTTCGATCCTTCCGTCGACGCCTGGGTGGCTAACAACACCAACACCACGATCAACCTCAACCTGTAAGGTTGTTTACCGGCCGGAGGCGGCTGACCCTGCCTCCGGTCACCAGGACCAAAAACGACCGTTATGAGACGTAGTCATATACATATTATAATAATAGCGCTGGGATTCGCCCTCCTCGCCACGGCTTCCTGTATCCGGGGAATCGAGCCGGAGGACCGGTTGTCCGAGGGCATCACCTTTGCGCCGGAGGTTACTTCGACCAAGGGCCTGCTTGACGCTGCGGACCTCCCCCACGCCGGGACGAAGATCCGTGTTTACGACTACATCAGCGGTTTCGACGGTGAGGTAGGGGGGAACACGGTTACCTCCGGCCAGACCGTGAAGTACTTCGACGACCGGATCACGTACGACAGCACGGTCGCGACGTACTGGCCGTACTGCAATCCCAGCACCGGCGCTCCGGATGCGTCCGTCGCCTACCCCTGGACCAAGAGCGGCACCCACACCTTCTTCGGCTGGCTCGACGCGGACGGCGCTGCGAGCCCCGCCCTGACGGCCGCCAGCCTCTTCGGCACCGGCCAGCCCACGCTCAACGAATCCACCCGCGTCCTCTCCATTCCTGAAACGGCGATGGACGCGACGGCAGCCCAGTTCGATTTCTCCTATGCCTCGTCCGTCTCCGTCGATGCCGCGACCCGCACCGCCGGAACCCCGGTTCCGCTGCAGCTCCAGCATCTCTTCTCGGCGTTCAAGGTGACGGTCTCGAACACCTCCGGCAACACCATTCTCCTCAAGTCCATTACCCTCAAGGGCATGAAGAACAACCGCAGCGCGACCATCGACTTCAGCACGTCCCCCGCGACCGTTACGACGACCCTCGCCGCAGAGCCGGTAGTGGACGTCCCGCTCTTCGCTCATGAGCCGACGCCCTCTGCCCCCGACGGACTGGAGATCGCCGACAGCAGTGCGGACCCGGATCACGCGGAGCAGGATATTCTGATGTCCGATTTCCTGCTGATGTGGCCGCAGCTGTTCAACGACCTGGCCACGCCGGTCGGCAACCGCGCGAGAATGGATGTCTTTTATTACATCAAGGACGCGAACGATGTCGTCTCCAATGAGCTGGCCGCCAGCGTGATCCTGAGCAACCAGAATATCTTCAAGACGAATTCGGACGGCATGGATGCCGGGAAGAAGTATGTCTTTATGCTCCAGTTCAAGCAGAGCACGATCGACCTTACGGTCTCCGTGCTCCCCTGGGAGTATGAAGAATATGACTGGGACTATTCCGACCATACGATTTCCGCGCGCGCGGTCGACGGTTCCCACGACGGCGTCCTTGTCTTCTACCGGGGCGAGGGCGATTCGGCTGTCGGTCCTACGGCGGAAGAGTGGTCTGCGAAGACGATGCGGTTTACGACCCGCAACGAGGTTATCACGGGACGCTTCTATATCGAGGCCCCGACGCAGGGCCGCTGGCAGGTAACGGCTTATCCGATGTCTGCGGCAGAAAACTTTATCATCTCGCCCACGTCGGGGGATATCGACCTTTTGAATGATCCGACCGGGCAGGGAAAAACCGAGTTTACGGTCCGCATCAATCCGGCCTCCACGGCCAATTCGACCCAGACGTTGTATTTCAACATCTCGATGTACTTCAACGGAGACTGGCACGATGCGAATTCCGAGTTCAACAGAAAGAATATCAAGTTAATATGGGAGCCTTAAAGGATAAGAAAATGAAGAAAAGGAGTTACCTGGCCCTGATGCTCACCGGCCTCGCGCTTCTCGGCTGTGTTAAGGAGCCGGATTCTTTCCAGGACAAGGATGGAATCGTCTTTGACCTTGTCCTCGAGGATATCCAGACCAAGGCGACAAAGCCCGGCATAGCCGCCTGGCATGAGAACGATATTCCCACCTTTATCGATATCTTCTTCTACAACGAGTCCACCGGGGTAATCACCAAAGACGTCATTGAGGCAAGGCAGGTCGGATCCCGGGTTTCTCTCCAGACGAACCCGAACGATATCAAGCAGATTTTCGGTACGATTGCCTCCGGCGCCCATTGCGGGATATTCATTGTCGCCAATTTTGCCGGGACGTATAACGGGGAGACGACGCAGGCCGGAAAGCGTTGCCTCGTGGCCGGGACGACGCTGGCGGACATCAAGGCGACCCTGCTTTCCGCCCCCAACTGGGAAACCTTCCCGCAGAGCAGTTTTGTGATGACCGGAGAGAAGCAGATTACGCTGGGGAATGCCCAGGGTTCGACGCCGGTCAACGAGACGGTCCGACTGTCGCGCGTGGCGGCCAAGGTGACCTTCGATGTCACCGTTGCCGAGAATGCCGACGGTACGGACAGCGACTGGACCCCTGTCACGGAAGACGGTGCGATGTCGGTCTATCTGGTCTATGCGATGCGCAAGGCGACGCTTTCCGCCGAGCCTGTGCCTGTACCCGCGACGAAAGATGTGACCTACAATATTGGCGGCGTTTCCGCCGGGACGGTCGTCTATAACCAGTACGTCGATAAGCTGCTTTATGATACGGGGAAAACGAAGACGCGTACGCGTGGAACTGGGAATAATGAGCACGAAGAAGAGGCCAGCGTTTTCTCGGTGATTCCCCAGGCTTACAGTGCGAGCAATCCGTACAACGGCGACCTGACGCCGTTCTATACCTACCCGGTGTCCTGGGAGACCGGCTCTTCGATGGAGCCGTACCTGAAGCTCATCATTCCCTGGGACTACCACGGAAACATCAAGAAGTATTATTACAAGATTCCCTTCGCCGGGAACGCCCTTGAACGCAACCATTGGTACCATATTTCCATCGATGTCCGGATTCTCGGAACGGAGCAGGCCGACCCGCCGCGGGTCGAGGTCCACTATGCCATCGCGGACTGGAGCGGCGAAATCGACGACTCCACCGCGGAAGAGATCAGCAACATCACATCAGTCCCCGCGCAGGTTATCGTGGCCCGCTTCCTCAATATCCAGACGACGGAGTATGTCCTGTATGACCGGGATCATCTGACCATTCCGATGATGTCCAGCCACGATGTCGAAATTGTCGGTTTCCAGGTTGCGTCCAGCGCCTACCAGCCTGCCCACGAGGCGGACGATAACAATTATGTCGGAGAGAACCCGCGGATTTACAATCCGTTCACGACGAGTTTTGCGGCGAATGACAAAATCGTAGCCGTCCGTCCGGACTACAGTGAGACGACGATTTCTGCCGTCAGCAGTTCTTTCTCCGCCGACGATACGTCCGATGCAAACGGGTGGCGCGTGATTGTCAAAGGGCGGGACTCCATCAGTTTCCATCATCCGCTGAACCGGGATATGGCTTCGACTGCTTACGATGTCGCACCGTATACCATCCGCTTCCGTGTCAGACACGCGGAGAATGAGTCGAGCTATTATACGGACGTTACGATCGAGCAGCGGCCCTCCATCATCATCCGGCCGGAGGCGAATGCCGGCGGTACGGCGAATTATGGTTACGCGTATGTGAACGGCGGGCAGGGTGGCGGAGCCAATGGGCGTTCAACTAATTATTGGGGTAATACGAACGGCTATAGTAATACAGATGGTTCCTGGACCAGTAATGGTAATCCCGGTAATTACGCGACCTATTTCCTTGGATCTTCTCCATCCGACTTGTCCAACAGTACCAACCAGAACACCAACATGTATATCATTGAGACCTCCGTCCTTCCGACGACCGGCAAAATCGCGTCCTACATGTTGGGTGATCCCCGCTCACGGGAGATCAATAACCTGAACGGTTCCAAAACCTCCTTCAATACCACCAACCTTTCCGACGAGGCTACGTGGAGCAACGCCAAACAGACGCTCGAGGATTGGGACGGGACCGCGCGGGGTTTGCTGTACTATTATCCGGTTGGAACCTCGGCTGACTACAATGATTTCATCGCCCCTCGCCTCCGGATCGCCTCTTCCTTCGGCGCAACCCAGTCTTTGACCTATTATGATGCGTTCCGACGCTGCGCCTCCTACCAGGAATCCGGCTATCCCGCGGGACGCTGGCGGCTTCCGACGAAAGCGGAAATCGAGTACATCGCGCAGCTGAACTCGGACGGAAAGATTCCGCTGTTGCTGGGTTCGGACTCGGGAACGACCGATTATTGGTGCAACAGTGGCTATATGACCGTGCAGAAAAACACAGATCCTGCATATTGGGGGAGCATTCCAAATGATAATTTGTACGTTCGCTGTGTCTATGACGACTGGTACTGGGGAGAGAGTGACCATAGCCGTCTCTCGACGACCAAGATGAGTACGTTTACCTGGGGTGATATGGACCGCGCCCATGTGGGAACCGCACAATAAGAATAGAGGGTATGAAGAAGATTTGCAATAGGTGGATAATGGCCCTGCTCGTGCTGGCGGCGTGCAGCAAGGTCGTGGAACCGGAGATGCCGACCCCGGCGCCGGTGCCGGAAGGGGAACGTGCGGTGGTGACTTTCCAGGTCGCCATCCCGAACGACGGCCCTTCGACGAAGGCGATGGGCAATCTCCCGACCATCGACCCGGACGGTTTCTATATCGCCGTCTTCGGCGGCAGCGGATTCTTTAACGAGTGGGTGAAGGCGACCGTTACGCCGGCGACGGCCCACTACGATCCTGCGAATACTTCCGGGACGGGCGGCGCCAATGCGACCCTCTACAATGTCGAGGCGACCCTCGGCATTACGGACAGCCGCCTGCGCGTCCATTTTATCGCCAACTGCCCGGTATCCAAGCGTACGAGTCCGCCGATTTCCGGCAGCCAGGATACGGAGGAGAATGTCCTTTCGAAAATCCGTTCCCAGCTTACCGACGGGTATAACGACGGCTATTGGCAGAAGGTCATCCTGCCCAATGGCGTCAAGGCGGAGAAGCGTGGAAATACGTATTATGCAACGAACGAAACGCTCTTGCAGTTCCCGGATCCGGTCGTGATGGTGCGTGACTTTGCGCGGATTTACCTGCGTAACCTGACGCGTGTCCATACGAACAATCTCGGAGAGGTTCTGGGACAGGAAGTCGTCATCAAGAAATTCGCGCTGGCCTATGCTCCGTCGGAAGGCGTGATTGCCCCGATCCTTTCGGCGCCGTTTACCACCAACGTGTCGGGCGCCCCGATCACGGTGGCGGACGATGACGAGGATACGCCGGTCTATTTCGAGAATTTCTTCATCAATTACCAGAACTATCCGATTACGTCGACGGACCCGAACGTGACCATTTTGACCGGCCCTCCGTTCAACTACGAAGGCTATTCTCCCGCGGACCAGGCATACAATTATTATTCAGGAAACACGGACCCCGGAATCCCTGCGGAAAGCGACATGAAGGTGTGGGACAATGATCACCCGGAGAACAACATCCTCTATGTTTATGAACGGTCGGTCCCCAGTGCGGCGCGCCGTGCGACGCGTGTAATCATCAAGGCGGAGCGCTTCGATCCCAATACGATCGGTACGGCCAACCCGGTCAGCGAAGGGGACAAGTTCTATGCCCTGGATATCGTGAACACGGAAGGAACGATTATCCCGTTGCTCCGCAACCAGACCTATACCGTCCACCTGCTGAACATCGAAGCGGGCGCGGGCGAGGCGGATATCACGAATGCTTCGAAGGCGACTTCCGCAACTGTTTCCGGTGATCCGCATTACCAGGAGCTGGATAACATCTCCGATGGCTCGTCCAGCATCGGCGTGTCTTTCACGGAACAGTTCTATGTCCAGCCGAAGGAAGATTTCGTCATGTTCCGTTATATCCCGACGAGTGCGGGGGATGAGGCTTATTCGGCCGGGGAGGAAGGCAACGAACTGGTTACCTTCCAGGTCGGTTCCCTGAACAAGAACACGGGTGTCTTTACACCCGTGACGCCGGCGGATGCCGCCTCCCAGGGCACGCTGGCGTTCAATGTCGAGAACGGCGCATACAAGGTATGGATTGTCAAGAATGGCGGCGACGTCGTTAAGTACGTCCGTAAGAACAACGAATGGGTTGTCGCCAACGATTCGGAGATTGCCAATTCGGCCGTTGAGAAATGGGGCATGATCCGGTACCAGCTGAATTCCTCGATCGTCGGCGATGACCGTTATTTCAACAGCGAACGTACGCAGACCATCCACGTAGTGGGTACCTACAACACCAAGGAGATGAGCCGAAACGTCGTTATCGTGACTTCTCCGCGCCAGACGATGAAGGTCCAGTGTCTGAATAAATATGTTGCCAAAGCCATCGGCGAGAAGGAAACGGTCCGTGTCCTGATTCCCCAGAACCTGTCCCGTTCCGTTTTCCCGCTGGACTTCGTGATCGAGCCGAACGGCTATAGCCTGACCCCGGACGGCGATACCCTGCCGGTGGATTACGGCTCCTCCATCGATCCGGACAACAGCGGCCCTGCGTTCTATTTTATCAAGACCATAACACAGGATGTCTATAACAGTCTTCTGACAACGACGACGGTCGAAACGGTCAACGGCAACAGCACGACCGTGACCTGGAAGTACTTCGACTGTAAGTTCAAGACGACCCTGGCCCAGAATGCCTGTACGGTCTTTGTGCAGAACCATTATTTCAACAATGCGAATGCATCCGACGAGTTTTACAATTACGATCAGCGTCTGTTTACGTCGCTGACGTTGAGCCCCAATACGTATTACCGCAACGCGGAGCGGGAGTTTACCTTCGTCATGGATGCCGCTCACAATGGCACCCGTGTCTGGTGGGATCCTACGAATGCGCTTGGCGCAAGTGCCAGCGCTGATGCGGCCAGGGAAGCCGGTCTTTCTACGACGAACCGCGTCTTCCCGCCGGTGATGCGAGTGACGCTGAACGGCTTTACGCCGCAGTATGAGGATGACGGCTATGGCGGCCTGCAGCCTGTAACGCCCGGTTTGAGCCACGAGAGCGGCAATACCTATCTGTACAATGTGTATAAGCCGAGCATCGCGGATGTCGGGTCTGTTACGCTGGCCTTGAAGATTACAGGCGATGTCGGATCTACCGCGTCCGTTACGCTCTCGACGACCAATATCACGGAGAACCCGGGCCTCTATGCGGAGGCTTCCATCTCCGGGACGATTCAGGGTGCGGCGTTCTCGAATCTCTCGTTCGGTACCTCCCCGCTGCCGCTTGGCTTGAACCAGACGAGCACCTTCAACTTTACCTACGGAGGCCCCGTCGAACCGGTCACGGTCTCTTTCACCAACCTGACGCTGAACAGCATGACGGTTTCCGGGATGACCGTAACCGACAACGGCAACGGTACCTATACCCTTACGCCGACCAATACGAACACGAAGACCTATTCCTTCACTGTCAAGTCCACGACCCGCTTCTCCGCCGGCACGGTTACCCTCTCCGCTGAGGACTATGCGACGGCCTCCAGGACTGTCAATCGAGGGACATTCACCATCCCCCAGAATGCGCTTTATTTCCGCGGCTCAGGTAATGGGGATCCATCCAACTTTACTCGGAATAGCACCTATGTTTATTTGAACAGTTCAACTGAGTATAGTTATCTTGCTCGTTCCCAATCAAATAATAACAATTATTATAACAAATCAGCAATGACGGTGGATCCGTCAGACTTCTCGATTGTGGATGATGATGCCACTGTGTACTTCATTTATCGGACTGGGAGGGTCTTTTATACATATTATTATGCGCAGTCTACGCTCTCTGCGCTGCTGGAAGCGACTGCCAGCAACCGGGTTACCCTCCACTTCAGCAATTAAAACACGGGTGCATATGAGCAATCATTCACCCGTTTTCCCAGATGCCGGCCTCGAAAGGCCGGCATCGCGCGTTTCGCCCCCGTCCAGCCCGACCACCCCGCCCTCTTTTTTCGCACTGCAGCTGCCTCCCGGAGGGCGAGAGAAGCGGATAAAGTGCGAATCGTTTTGAAAAAAATGCTATCTTTGGAAGAACGCTTTTGAGAGATAATCAATCATTCAGGCAATGACTCCTTTATACGCACAAGACCACGATTATTCGAAGTATCTCGTACTGGCGGTGGATGATATTCCGCTGAACCTGCTGCTGGTGCAGAAGATGCTGGCGAAGTTCAATTTCCGGCTGAAGACGGCCGCGAACGGGCAGCAGGCGCTGGACGCCGTCGCCGCCGAGAAGCCGGACCTGATTCTGCTGGACCTGATGATGCCGGGAATCGACGGCTTCGAGGTGATCCGGCGGCTGCGGGCGGACCCGGAGACGGCGGACATCCAGATCGTCATCCTGTCCGCGCTGAACTCGAACGAGGATGTCGTAAAGGGCTTCAACGTCGGCGCCAACGACTTCATCATGAAGCCGATCATCATGGAAAAACTGCTGTCCTGCGTCGTGACGCAGATGCAGCTCGTGGAGGCGAAGGCCGCCGCGAAATGAGCCGGCTGCGCCATATCGCGTTCGCGCTGCTGGCGCTGCTGCTCGTGGCGCCGGGGCTTCGCGCCCAGATCGTGAACCGGCTGAAGGTGGAGGACAGCGTGTTCCAGCGCTATGCCTACTGCCGGATGCAGCAGTACAACCCCGAAAACCTTTCTTTCGCCGATACGCTGTACCGGGTCGGCCGGGCGCGGGAGAATTTCCGCTACCTGGCGCTCGGGCTGTCGCTGGAGTTCCCGGTGCGCTTCGCGCAGGGGGACTACGCGCGGATGGACGCCGCCGTGGCGGAACTGAAGACGCTGCTGCTGCCGCGGACCGATGCGCGGGATTTCTATTATGCGGCGCTGAACGAGTACTGCCAGTACCTGATCCATATCGGCCGCGTTTCCGACGCGATGCTGGAGGCGCGCGGGATGGAGCGGCTCGCCGGGGAGGAGGGGAGTGCGCTCGGCAAGATGTACGCCCACCGCACCGTCGGCCTGATTCAGAGCTACCGCACGAACTCCTACCTCGCCGTGGACAATTTCACCCAGGCGGCGGAGTACTGCGTCGCCGCGAAGGCGGAGCAGGAGATTCCGAACCTGTACCTGCTGATTGCGCAGGAATACATCCGCCTCGGGGATTTCGCCCGCGCGGACGAGTTCTGCGCGAAGGCGGAGGTGTACCGCGAGTTCTTCCCGTCCCTGCGCATCAAGTCCGGGATGACGCGGGCGTACCTCTTCAACGCGGAAGGGGACCTGGAGGCCTTCTGGCGGACTTATGACGAACTGGTGGCCGATCCGCTCTATACGATGCAGGCGGACAGCGACGAGCGCTTCGGGATGGACGTGACGTACCTCCAGTCGCGGGGGCTGTTCGAGCAGGCGCTCGCGGCGGCCGACTCGCTCGGCACCGCGAAGGACCGCCACGACCGGAAGCACGGCATCTACGCCGCCCAGGGCCGCTACGGCAACGCCTACGGCGAGCTCAACCTCCTGATGTCCGCCAAGGACTCGATCTACATCGCCGTCCAGAACGAGGACATGGCGATCCTCGACGCGGAGATGAACAACGCCCAGCTCCGCGAGGAGGCGCAGCGCCTCAAGTCCCAGAACGAAATCACGATCCTGCTGGGCTTCCTCGTGATGTTCGTGATCGCGTTCGTCTCGATCCTCTTCTCGCAGGCGCGCCTGCGGGAGAACCTCGACGAAATGCGCGAGAAGAACCGCAAGATCCTCGTCGCCCGTCAGGCTTACCAGCAGGCCCTGAACGCGAAAGAGGCTGAAAATGCACTGAAAACCAAGATTCTGCAGAACCGCAAATCCAATTCCTTCCAGTTATGAAAAGCAAGCTCCTGAAATACCACCGGAACGAGCTCATCGCGATGACCCTCTTCATCGTGGGCGGCGTCCTCGGCCTGCTCGGCCTGATCCAGAAGATTCCGCTGGTGCTCGGCATCCTCGGCATCGTCATCCTGTCTTCCGGGATGTTTTTCTTCTGTCTGCGGTATTCTTCCGAGAAGGTTTACAAGGATTACTACAAGGACAGCTACGAGATCGAGCACGAGACCATCCACGAGGAGATCCAGCGTTCGATGCGCTATCACCGCTACCAGGAGGCCGTCATCGGACGCTACGAATCCGCCTGCCGCGACCTCGGGCTCGCCGAGGAGCAGAAGGACTGGCTGCTTGCGCTGCTGATGGAAGAGAAAAAGAAGGTGGACGACGAACTCGACGCGGCCGGCGGCGGCCACATCTAGTCGTTGTCGAATTCATCCCAGAGAGCGTCGAGTTCCCGGCGCTCTTTTTTCGTGGGCCGGCCGGTGCCGCGCTCGCGGCGCACGAAGAAGGTCTCGACCGGCGCTTTCAGGCGCGCCAGCTCGCTCTCCGGCGTCAGGTTCTCCGCAAAATCGGGGACCAGCTGCGCGCCCATGCGGTTTTCCGCGAGCTGGAGGACCTTGTAGGTATACTGGACCGGGCCCTTGCGGACCTGGATGATGTCGCCGATCTTCACTTCGCGGGACGGCTTCACGGGCTGCCCGCCGATCTGGACCTTGTTGCCCTTGCAGGCTTCCGTCGCTTCCGAGCGCGTCTTGAAGCAGCGGATCGCCCAGATGTATTTGTCTATTCTGATGCTGTCAGCCATCGCCTTTTACGATAATCCTTTGCTGTCGTTGTTGAGGAACGTGTCCCGGAGGGTGCGTCTTTCGACCGTGGTTTCGAGGAGGACGGTTTCGGGCGCCTCGGGGACGAGGAAGAAGTCACCGAGTTCGGCGGGGACCAGCAGGGAGCCGCCGGGACGGAGGGGGAAGCGCTGGGGGGAGGGTCCTTCCAGGGTTGCCTGGACGGAGGCGCCGCCCTGCAGGCAGGTGTAGATGCGGAAGCTGTCAAGCTCCTCGCCCGGGACCCGGAGCGGGTCGGAGAGGCGGATGCGGGAGACCGTGAAGGCGTCGCAGCCGGCCAGCGTTTCGACGGGCTGCGGGGCGGCAGGTGCGGCGCCGGGGGTGAATCCGCGGAAGTCGATGAAGTCGAAAGCGGCTTCCAGGGTCAGTTCCGCGTCGAAGGCGTCGCCGTCGAAGGGGCGGCCCCAGTCAAAGAGGCGGAAGTCGAGGGGGGAGGACTCGGCGATCTCGACGAGGCTGACGCCCTCGAGGGCGGCGTGGACGAGGCCCGGGGGGATGAAGAAACAGTCGCCCGGGTGCGGCTCCACGGCATTCAGCATCGCCGCCACGCTGCCCTCCTTGCAGGCGTTGTAGAACGCCTCGGCGCTGACGCCCGCCCCCTCTGTCATTCCGAGCGCAGTCGAGGAATCTCTTTTGAACCCGAGAAGGAGCTTCGCCCCCGGCTTCGCGTCGCGGACATACCAGAACTTGGCCTTGCCGAGGAAGTCGAAACGCTGTTCCGCGGTCTCGTCGTCGGGGCAGACGAGGAGCGGGGTCCGCTCCGCGCCGTCCAGCGCGCGGACGAGCACCGGGAACTGCCGGCCGTAGTAGGCGAAGACGTGTTCGCCGACGATGCGGTCCATGTACATTTCCATGATCTCGGAAATCGTGTTGCCGGCCAGCCAGCCGCCTTCGACGGGGGAGTCGATGTAGCCCAGGTCCTGGATCTCGGAAAACGGGAACGGGTAGAGTTTCTTCTCTTCTTGCATATTACAAATGTACAAAAAAAGTCGTACCTTGCTGGGGTATGGCAAGAGCATTTATCTTTCTGGCCGAAGGCTTCGAGGACGTCGAGGCCATCGGCACCGCGGATGTCCTCCGCCGGGGCGGAGTGGATGTGGAACTGGTTTCTATCGGCGAAGACCCGTTCGTCGTGTCGTCCCACGGGGTGACCGTGGGCGCGGATGCGACCCTGGAGATGGGTGTCGACATCGCCCCGGAAGACGTGATGGTCTTCCCGGGCGGGATGCCGGGGACCAAACACCTGGCCGCCTGCCGGCCGCTGATGGACTTCATGAAGGAGCATTACGCGGAAGGGGGCCCCGTCGCTGCGATCTGCGCGGCTCCGGGCCTCGTCCTCTCGCAGCTCGACGGCCTTGCGGGCCTCGAAATGACCTGCTTCGACGGCTTCGAGGAGGCGCTGGTTGCGAAGGGGGCGCGCTTCGTGCGCAGGCCCGCCGTCGCGAGCGGCAGGCTCGTCACCGGCCGCAGCGCGGGCCACGCCCTGGCTTTCGGCCTGGAAATCCTGAAACTGCTGAAGGGGGAGGAGAAGGCGGCGGAGGTCAGCTACGCGCTGCACCTTACCTGCGAATGACGACCCGTTCGATCCGTCGCGGGACGCTCGTCAGAATCTCATAGGGAATCGTACCGAGGATGGCCGCCAGTTCGCTGACGGTCGGGTCCTCTCCGAAGATTGTAACCGTGTCGCCCGGCGCGGCGTCGACGCCCGTGACGTCGATCATGCACATATCCATGCAGATATTCCCGATCGTCGGGACGCGCTTCCCGTGGAGGGAGAAAGAGGCGCGGCCGCAGCCGAGGTGGCGGTCGATGCCGTCGGCGTAGCCGACCGGAATCGTCGCGATCGTCGTGCCTCCGGGCGCGACGCGGCCTTTCCGGCCATAGCCGATGGTCCCGCCGTCCGCTCCCGGCAGTTCCTTGATCTGCAGGATCTTTACCTTGAGCGAAGCGACCGGCTTCAGCGCCCGGTCATCGACGGCGCTGATGCCGTAGATGCCGATGCCGAGGCGCACCATGTCGTGCTGGAACTGCGGGAAGCGTTCGATGCCCGCGGAGTTCAGCACGTGCCACATCGGACGGTAGCCCAGCGCCGGCTCGAAGCGCGCGGCGTTCTCCTCGAACTCATGGATCTGGCCCAGCGTGAAGGCGTCCTCCGCCGGGTCTTCCGCCACCGCGAGGTGGGAGTAGACGGAGACGACGCGCACCTCCGGGCAGGTCGGCAGGAACGCGAGCAACTCGTCAAGCTCGGAGCGCATGAAGCCGAGGCGGTGCATGCCGGTATCCAGCTTGATGTGGACCGGATAATCCCGCTCCCCGCGCGCGCGGAGCAGCTCCACGAACGCCCGCAGCGTATAGAGGTTCGGGATGCCGGGCTCGAGGCGGTAGTCGACGATTTCCTCGAAGAAATCGGTCCCGGCGGTCAGGACGAGGATCGGCAGGCCGATACCGGCCTTGCGGAGTTCCACGCCCTCCACCGGCAGGGCGACGGCGAGATAGTCCGCCCCGGCCTGCTGCATCATTCCGGCGAACTCCGCCGCGCCGTGGCCGTAGGCGTTCGCCTTCACGAGCACGAGCAACTTGGTCAGCGGCTGCAGCCGGGAGCGGAAATAGCGGAAATTGTGGAGGCAATTCCCGAGATTCAGCTCCAGCCGTGAAAAATCATTCTCCCTGGACTTCATACAAGATGCAAAAGTACCAAATTTTCACGATATTTGTAGCGGTCCCCCCGGACCCAAACGGAATAGTTGTATGAATATCTGGTTTATCGTGATCCTGGTGATGGTGCTCAGCTTCATCGTCCAGACTGTCCTCCAAAGCAAGTTCTCCAAGTACGGCCGCATCCGTACCACGACCGGCATGACCGGCGCCGACATCGCCCGCAAGATGCTCCTCGACAACGGCATCACGGACGTCACCGTAACCTGCGTCAGCGGCTCCCTGACCGATCATTACAACCCCCAGACCAAGACCGTCAACCTGAGCGAGAGCGTCTACGGGATGAACAGCATCGCCGCCGCGGCCGTCGCCGCCCACGAATGCGGCCACGCCCTCCAGCACGCGACCGGCTACGCCCCGCTCCGCCTCCGCTCCGCCCTCGTCCCGGTCGTGACCTTCGCCAACAACACGGTCCAGTGGATCCTCCTCCTCGGCGTCCTGCTGATCAACGTGTTCCCCTCGCTGATCTGGATCGGCATCGCCCTCTTCGCGATGACCACGCTCTTCAGCCTCATCACCCTCCCCGTCGAAATCAACGCCAGCGTCCGTGCCGTCCGCTGGCTCGACAACGCCGGCGTCACGAACTTCGAGACCAAGCCCATGGCCGCCGACGCCCTGAAGTGGGCCGCCTACACCTACGTGATTGCCGCCCTCGGCTCCCTCGCGACCCTCTTCTACTACATCGGCTTCGCCCGCCGCGACTAACCCTCCCGGCCCCGCCTCCTTTCCCGCCCCTCCAGACACATTTCGCCGCGATTTGTGTCTTTCTCCCTCCTTTTCCGCCCCTCCAGACACATTTCGCCGCGATTTGTGTCTTTCTCCCTCCTTTTCCGCCCCTCCA
>Ga0208297_1000128_pt1 | contig 191874 bp, 200 predicted proteins | sample LMS_cellobiose_e_FD_187367 | JGI IMG/M metagenome (GOLD analysis project Ga0208297, IMG submission 187367) | Rumen-fistulated moose microbial communities from Alaska, USA - LMS_cellobiose_enrichment (SPAdes) (version 2) | ecosystem: Host-associated > Mammals > Digestive system > Stomach >... | reverse complement strand
GTCTCCCCCCTCCCCTGAAACCCCTCCCCAGACGCGATATTCCCACGGTCCACTGTACCGGGACAGTAGAAGAAAAGCGGACCCTATTTACCTCTGTACCTTCCCAATGGCGACGCTCTATTGGGTCGAAGAGCGACGCTCCGAAGAACGACAATCCAAAGAACCGATGTTCAAGCACCGAAGGTTCACATTGTGCATACCCGGCGAGCAGAATTCAGCCGTCCAGAGCGCAGAACTCCCTTATCCCTCCTGTATAAACACCCCCACCACCTCAGCCCGGGGGTAATCCCTGCCCCTGACCCGCATCCGCCAGCGGTGCGTCCGGACCGAGACCGCCGCGAGCGGTGCGAAGAGTTCCGCCGCCTCGGCCTCAGTGAAGTAGTGGGTGATGATGCCCTCGCCCCTCCGAAAGGTCTGCGGCTCCGTCTCCGTCCCCTTCCCGGCACGCATATCCTCGACGGAGAACCCGCGAAAGAATGCCGTCCCGCCGGGCCTGAGCACCCGGCAGACCTCGGATGCCGCGGCATTCCTGCCCGGGAGAGGGAGATGGCCGAGGATATGGACCAGGATGACGGCATCGAACGAACCCGCGCAGAACGGCAGGTGCCGGGCGTCGGCAGCGGCGAGAGAGGCCGCCGCCGTTCCCGGGTGCCGCCGGGCAAGGGCGACGGCACGGGGAGAGATGTCGACCGCGGCCACGCGCGAAAAGCGCCGGACGAGTGCCGCAAGGGTCTTGCCGTTCCCGCAGCCGACTTCAAGGACGGCTGCGTCGTCGGGGAGGTCCGGGAGCGGCGCCGGCGCTCCGCCCCAGAGGTTTCCCCGCCTCCGGTAGTCCTCGTCCCAGGCGGATGAATGGTCGATCACTGATCAGAGGTCGGCGCCGCAGGTGGATAATTATTCGTGCAGCCCGGGCAGGTCCTTCTGCCGCACGAACCGGAGCGACGCCGAGTTCGTGCAGTAGCGCTTGTGGGTCGGCGGCGGCCCGTCGTCGAAGACGTGGCCCAGGTGGGCGTCGCACCGCCTGCAGAGTATCTCGATTCGGCTCATGAGGAACCGGTTGTCGAGATCCGTCCTGATGTTCATGTCGGAGACCGGTTCCCAGAAACTCGGCCAGCCCGTTCCCGACTCAAACTTCGTCTTCGAGGAGAAGAGGTGGTTGCCGCAACAGACGCAGACGTACAGGCCGTCCTCCTTGCAGTCCCAGTACTTCCCGGTGAAGGCTGGCTCCGTGCCTGCCTTCCGGGCAACGGAGAACTGCTCCGGCGTCAGCTGGCGCCGCCACTCCTCGTCGGATTTGACGACCCTCTCGACCTCCTCCACCTCTCCCGTTACGGCGTTGAAGACCTTCACGGTCCCGACTGTTTCTACGCTCTCCCTGCTCATCGGCACTCCTCCCGGTTTCGGCTGGCTCCTTATCCGGAGAACATATAAATCGTTCCCCGGCCCCTATCCGGGGGTCGGGGACACGCCGTACCTGCCGGATGCGGTTGCGTATCCGTTATATACCTCTCCGGTCGATGAACCATCATGCAGGATGTCCCTGGAAAGAGTCTTGTGTTCCTTCTGCTCCTCGGCTGCCTCGCCGGCGCTGTTGCCGCTGCGGGCTGCATGGGGACCTCCGGGGTGTCGGAAACGCCCGCCCCGGCGCCGGAGGCGACACCGGCCGCTCACACCACCTACTCGCCCGCCGGGCCGCAGCCGTCGTTTTCGACCAGCGTCACCACGCCGGAGAAGCATCTGCGCACGGACGGCTCCTGTTACTGGGTTGTGACCGGAACCGTGACCAACACCGGTGATGGGGCCGCAAGGAACGCCGTCATCCGGTTCATGCTCGTCGACGACGAGAGCAATATGATCCGGGCGACCGAGACCATCCTCGCTCCCCGGTTCCAGGCCGGCGAGACGAAGATATTCACCATCGATCGGTTCCCCGGCGACTGCGACCGGCAGTATCACGCCGAGATCGCCATCACGTACGACATCCCGTAAGGGTGAACGTATCCGGATACGGACTCATGAACACTACAAACGAGGAAGAACCATGAAAGTACTTGGGATTAACGGAAGCCCCCGCGGTTCCCGGAGCCAGACGCTCCGGCTTGTTCAGGCCGTCCTCGACGGGGCGGAGAGTGCCGGGGCCGAGGTGGAGCTCGTGGATGTCTGCAAACTCCAGATCGAGTATTGCAACGGGTGCCTGGTCTGCTGCGAACGGGGGGAGTGCGTCAAGAAAGACGACTTTGCCGGGTTGTACCAGAAGATGCTTGACAGCGACGGGATCGTCTTCGGGTCGCCCAACTACATCGACTCGGTCACCGCCCAGATAAAGACCATGCTCGACCGCATGGCGGACGCCATCCACTGCCAGATGTTTCTTGGGAAGTACGGGTGCGCCGTCTCCACGGCGGGCGGGTCCGGAGCGGATGAGGTCGTGGCCTACCTCAACGGGGTTCTCCGGACCCTGGGCGCGAACACCGTGGGCGGTGTCGGCGTGGTCCTCGGGGGAGACCCGGAGACGATCGTGCCTGCGGAAGGGAGGGCCTACGAACTCGGGAGAACTCTCGCAAAAGCCATCGAGAACAAGGAGACATACCCGGAGCAGGAGGAGTTCCACGCCGCGATGTGTAATCGGATGCGGGCCCTGATCACGGCGAACAAGGACCGCTGGCACCACGAGTACGACTACTGGAAGGCGGCCGGGCGGATACCCTAGGCCGCCCCCTCTTCTTTGCGAATCTCGCGAACGATCCGCTGCAGTGTCTCCCGGGCCTCCGGCCGCACCACGCTCATCGCCAGGTTCAGCTCGACAATCACCGCATCGCCCATGCCGACCAGGGCGCGTTCGGCTCGCTTTCGGACCACGAGCGCATCGTCCTGGAGCGCCCGGATGAGGGGGGCGACGGCTCCCCTGCCTCCTATCCGGGCTATCGCCCTGACGGCATTCGTCCGCACCTCGATCGACGGGTCGGAGAGCGCCCCTGCAAGTACCGGCAGGGCATCGGCACCGACCAGTTCCACCTCGGCCCACCGCCCCAGGGCCATGAGGTAGAGCGCCTGTTCTTCGCCGGTCTCCGGCTTCCATCCGCCCGCTTCCAGTGCTTCGGCGACTCCTGCACGGAACGGTGTATCCCCGGAGCGGAGCGCGCCGATGAGGTGGCGCAGTATGGTCTCCCCGGGGTCCTTCAGGGCTTCGAGTGCGGCATACCGGACCCGGTCGTCCACGTCGCCGAGCGCCAGGATCAACGGTTCGATGGCACGGAGGTCCTCGATATACCCGAGCGACCGGGCGGCGGCAATCTGCACCGCCTCGTCCCTGTCCCGCAGCGCCAGGGCAAGGGGTTCTATCACCCGGCTGCTCCCGATGTAGCCCAGTGCTTCTGCCACGGCTGCCCGGACGCCGCTGTCGGGCTCGCGACGCAGTGATTCGCTCAGGGCGTCGATAGCCCGTTCGTCCCCGATGTTGCCCAGGTTCCGGGCGGCGGCGAGCCGGACGAACCGGTCGGTGTCGTTCAGGGCATCCATGAGCGGTTCGACCGCCGCCTCCTGCATCTCGCCGAGGACCCCGGCGGCGGCGGCCTGCATCTCCGGGTCTTCGTCCTTGAGCGCCCTGAGCAGCCCTTCGGCGGCCGGCCGCCCCATCGCGATGAGCCGGGTGGCAGCAGATGCCTGCACCTCCACCGACCTGTCGTTGAGCGCGGTGATGAGCGTGTCGATCTCCTCGCTGCCGGGCTGCTCGAGGGCTTTTTGGTCCGCCGGGCAGGCGTCTTCGGCGGCTTTCCTGCCGAAGGTGCTCTGCCACATGCTCGCCGCTCGCCGCCTCATGAGCGTGGCAGCCGCTTTCTCCCGGACATCCCTGTCCTCGTCGCTCAGGGCATATGCCAGCGCCTCGTCCGACTTCCCCGGCTCGATCCCCCCGAGCGCATCGATTGCCGCAAGGCGCCCTTCTTTTCCCCCCTCCCGCAGCACCGCAGCGAGCGGTTCGACTGCGGGGTTCCCGAACCTCCCGAGGGTCCGGGCGGCAACCACGCCGACCTCCCGGGCAGGGTCCTCGAGGTGCCTGATGAGAAGCGGTATCGACCGGGGGTTCCCGACGATCCCGAGCGCTCTGGCCGCCGTCAACCTGACCACCGGCACCGGGTCGTCCAGTGCCGCTTCCAGCGGTTCAAGCGCATCAGGGCCGAACGCCGCAACGGCCGCGGCTGCAACCGACCTGACTCCGGAGTATGCGTCGCCGAACAGGTGGATGAGCGGGCCGATCGCACGCGCATCGCCGGCCCGTCCGAGCGCGGCGGCAGCGGCACTGCGAACGTCCTGCCCGGCATCACCGGTGAGCAGGATCAGCGCATCGACACCGCCTGCATCCCCGATCTCGCCGAGTCCCTCCGCGGCGACGATGCGGACGCCGTCGTGCGGGTCGGAGAGGGCCGTGATGAGGAACTCGACCGCCGGGCTTCCCATGCTCCGTAACGCTGCAACCGCCGCAGCCCGGATCTCCTCGTCGCCGCTCTGCAGGGCGTTGAGGTACCGTTCGAGTGCCGCCTTCCGAGGGGCCTGTCCCGGGGGTTCCGGGGGCGCGGCGGGGGTATCCCGCTCCGGCAGAAGTATCCTTTCCGGCTTTGCGGGAGCAGGAGCATTCTCTTCCCCACCGCCCTCCGGCTCGCCGTCGCGGAGCGGAACAAGCCGGTCCAGCGAAATCGGCGCCTTCGGTGCGGGCGGGCTCTTTACCGCGGCCAGCATCTCCACGCTCTTTTCGTCCTCTTCCAGGAGGTACTCGAGGTCACCGGTATCGACCTCCTGCCGGGCGGGGGGTTTCGGCACGGCGGGTCCGGCGCCGGTAGCCGGTTGAACCGCCTCCGTCCGTGCCTGCGGCGTATGTTCGCGGCGCGAAAGCCGGTTGTCCCTGGCCACCGGCCCGAAGCGCCCCTCGATCCGCTTCCGGGCGGCAAGCCCATCCCTGAGTTCCCGGTCGTAGCCGGAAGAAGGCGCCTGCACCGCCTTCATCCGGGAGTTCTCCTCGTTCCGGGACCTGATGTACTCCAGGGCAGCCTCCGCCTGTTCGCGGAGGCCGGGGCTCTCCGATCGTGCTGCCGCGTGCAGGGCGTCGAGTGCGGGCTGCCCCAGCTGCCGCAGCGCTTCGCTCGCACCGGTGCGGACGCCCGAATACTCGACCTCCAGGGCCCGGATGAGCGCCGGGATGGCCGGTCTCCCCATCCGGACAAGTTCGTTCCACTGCTCCTTTGCGATCAGGTACCCCGCTCTTTCGAGGTCGCTCTCCGGGACCCAGTCCAGCCGGTCGAGCGCCCAGGCCGCCTCCATCCGCACCGGGTGGCAGGGGTCGTTGAGCGCTCCGGCCAGCGCGGGTTTCGCCCGGTCGCTGCCCATCTCCCCGAGCGCCTCGGCGGCACGTACGCGGACGTCCGCCTGCGGGTCCTCCATCGCCCTGACGAGCGCCGGGATAGCCCGTGCGTCGCGTATCTTCCCGAGCGTTCGTGCCGACTCGCTCCGTATCCGCGGCCTTTTGCTGCCGAGGGCCTTGAGGAGGGCCGGGACGGCTGCCCCCTGGAGTTTTGCGAGTTCGGCCCAGTCTTCCAGGAGGAGGTAAAACCGCACCTTCTCGGAGAGATCGTCGGGCGCCCAGTGCAACGCCGCGAGCGCGGCGGCAGCCTCTCTTCTTACCGAACGGTCTTTATCACGGAGCGCTTCGACGAGGGCCGGAACCGCCTTCCTGCCCATGCCCCGGAGAGCAATCACGGCGGCACCCCGGACCGCCGGCTGCTCGTGGTGCAGCGCGGAGAGCAGCGCGTCAACGATCGATCCGTCCGTCCCCGCGATTGCCCGGGCGATGGATGCCTGCAGGGCAGGGCTTGCCCGGCTGATCAGGGCGAGGAGCAGGGGGACGGATGAAACGCCGGCAGAGGCAAGGGCCTCCGACATCCGGAGCCGCGATGCAGGACCGGCATTCTCCAGCGCGCCGAGGAGCTCCGGGACGGCGGAGACCCCGAGAGCAGCGAGCGTTCGGGCGGCATCGGCGCGGCTGCCGGATTCATCCCCGTCCAGGGCGTCGATCAGGCCGGGATAGTCCTTCGCCTGCCATAACCCTCCGATGTTCGTCCGGAGCCTGTCAAAGAATGCCATGTCCCTTATCCATGGAACGCGTGTCCGGGGTGCTGTTTGGCCGGATCTCTGCGTATTCAGATTATATTCTCTATTCGTAACCAATAAATCTTCCATTTCATGCCCCGGGGCATGCCGCGGTCACAAACGCGAATACTTTGCCCTGTTCGAGGTTTCCCCTCACCCGGCCCGGCAGATGCGAATCTTTATCGGTTCGGGACCGGTATACGAAGACCCTATGGTCAGGCTGGATATCACCCGGCTGCCGGGCATCGTGAAGGAACTCGCGCCGGATATGGAGGTACTCGTCTCCCGGCTGTACTCCTGGTACGTCGAACCCGGACGCCTGGTCTTCCCCGAAGCGATGGAAGAGTGGGTGCGCGAGAAGTACGGCGATATCGAGACGCAGGAGATCGTCAGGGTGACAAATAACCATACGGGCGAAAGCACGCTCTTCAATTCGGTCAGGGCACGCCGTCCGGTGCTGACGCCCCGCGCCGAGGAGACGCGGGACCTCAAGGCGCTTGCCGAGGGGGGGCCGTTCGCAAACCCCCTCGAGGAGACTCCGGCCGACACGTTCGGGAGGATCGACGGCGATCACTGGATCACGGCAAGCAACATCGCCAAATACGACTACCTCCACGCCATCATCATCGCGAAGGATACCAACCCCTACATCACCGCAGAACCGCAGATCGCCGATATGATCAGCGTGGCCATCCGCTGGTGCCAGGATGCGCACCGGACAGACCCCCGGGCGGTCTACCCCTTCGTGCTCTGGAACTTCCTCTGGCGTGCGGGGGCGAGCGTCGTGCACAACCATGCCCAGGTGCTGCTCACCCACCGTCCCTATGCCGCTCCGGAACGTCTTGAGAGGGCCAGGGAGGAGTACCGGTGCCGCTACGGGAGCGAATACTACGACGACCTCTTTATGGCCCACACCGTCATCGGCCTCGGGCTCGTCTACAAAAACGCCCGGGTCATGGCGCACCTCACGCCGAGAAAGGAGCACGAAGTCGCGATCGTCACGGAGTCGCCGCACGATCTCGCACCGGCACTCGCAAAGGTGCTCGAGTGTTACCAGAACGTCGGGGTGCAGAGTTACAACGCGGCGGTGTATATGCCTCCGCTCGGGGAAGAGGGCTACTACGCCGCGTGGGTGGTGGACCGGGGCGACCTCCATTCCCGGACCTCGGATATCGGGGGGATGGAACTCTACGCGGGGACGCCCGTGGTCGCATCGGACCCGTTCCGCCTGATGGAGCACCTTGCAGCCGCCATGCTGCCGTGAACGGGCGGTCAGCAGAGGATCGTGTCATGGTTCGCGAGTTTCCGGTACACGCCCTCCATCCGCTCCGCAACGCGGCTCCACGGGAACTCTTTCTTCACTTTGCCGAGCCCCTCCCTGCCCATGGCAAGCGACTTCTCGGGGGAATCCGCAACCCGGGAGAGCCCTTCGGCGATCGAGTCCGGGTGCGGCTGCACCTTGACCCCGTCGGTCCCGTGCTCGATGTTCTCCGAGAGCCCGCCGACGTCGGAAGCGACCACACACCGGCCGGCGCTCCACGCCTCGAGGAGCACAAGCCCGAACGGCTCGTTTCTGCTCGGGATGGCAACGATATCGCTTGCATTGAGGAGCGAGACGTAGTCCGTATCGCCCAGCCGCCCGAGGAAGCGGACGGGAAGCGACCGGGCCCGGGTCTCGAGGCCCCGGCGCATCTGTCCGTCGCCGATGAAGGCGAACTGGCCGTCGGGATGCTTCCTGAGGAGATGGGGAGCGGCATCCACCAGCATGTCGGGTCCCTTCTGCCATGCGAGCCGCCCGACGAAGAGTATCAGAGGGGAGTCCGGGTCAAAACCGTAACGCTGTTTCACCTCCTCCGGATCGACGTCAGCCTGGTAATGGGCGGGCACGATACCGTTATGGACGACATCGATCTTCCAGTCCGGGATGTCGTAGAGGCTCATGGCCTCCCGCCGGAGGGTCGATGAGACCGCCGTTATGCGTTTGGCAATCGATGCACCGTAACGCTCGATCTTCGAGATCTCCGTAAACGGCCACCCGTTGCTGAAGGTGTTCCCGTTCCTCCCGAACTCCGTCGAGTGGTAGGTGAAGATGGTCTCACGATCCCGGAGCCGGCGGAGCGCGTCGACCACGTGCCAGTCGTGGAAGTGCAGGAGGTCGAACGGCTTTGCGTCGAACTCGCTGAAGCGGTCGAGCATCCCCCTGCTCATATCGGAGCAGTACCGGACGATGTCCTGCCCCGTCGGCCGGCAGTAGTGGTAGTGGACGTTGTTGACCTCGGCATCCCTTCCCTCTCCCCGGGTGAAAAAATGCACCTCGTGGTTTTGTGCCAGCGTCTCGGCGAGGTTTGTCGCCGCATTCGCGAGCCCGCCGACACGCTCCGCATACAGCGATTCCCAGCAGAAAAATGCTATCTTCAGACTTTCCATAATATTCTCCCTGACAGATTGCCCCGGCTTCGCCGGTTCAGGCACGAAGTCCCGTTGGAGGCCCGGACGACCGGGTTCGTCTTCGCACCGGGCGGCCGGTATACTTCTGCGCAGGCGTTCCGGCCGATGAAGGATCGGATCGGCCGGCCCGCAGCAGTCGCGCTCCATACTCCCTGAAAGTTGATATACCTTTCCCGGATTCTTCAGAAAATGCCCGGAATGGAATTCCTCCCGCAATCCTGCGATGAATGCGGCAGGCGGCCGGTCAGGTGGAGGAGCGCATCTCTTTGAGGCGCCGCTCAAGGCTGGTGCTGTGCGAACCCATCCAGTAGAGTTTCCGGCATGCGGGGCACCACGAGAACTCCTTTCCCCGGGTCGACCGCGGAGCGTAGCGTGCCTCCCGGACCTCCCGTGCGGTGGCCGGCCGGAGGCGCGTGTTGCAGAGCGAACAGCGGCTCATCCGGATCTCGGGCTCGATCAGCCCGAGGTCGGCGATCTGCCGGATCTGGGCCATGATCTCTTCGGATGCGATGTAGATCGCCTGTTCCCCGCCCCGCCGTGCGAGTTCGCGGTCCCGGGTCAACAGAAGCCGGTCGTCCCGGAGGGCGATCTCGAGGAGGAGCGTGTCTTCCCGGCTGCTCCCCGGGGAGAGGCTGTTTGCGCTCATGGTGTCGTATCCCATGAACCGGAGGTAGCGGGTAAGCGTCCCGAGCATCCTGTCGGTCAGGAACCTCCGGCGTTCACCTGATCTCCGAGACATACTCGATGCGCCCGCCGCATTCCGTGCAGGTATGATCCTCGAGCCCCGTTATCCGGACGGCATAGCCCGACCGCTCGATGACGACGCTGCCGCAGGCGGGGCAGTAGGTGTTCTCGTAGGGGTGGCCGCCGACGTTGCCGAGATACGGGTAGTGAATCCCGAGGTCTTTTGCCCGTTCGTAGATCTTCTCCAGCGTCCTGATCTCGGTCGGCCTGGTCTCCCGCATCTTGTAGTCCGGGTGGAACCGGGTGAAGTGCATCGGGGTGTCGGGGCCGAGGTTCTCGAGCACCCACCGGATGAGCGCCTCCATCTCTTCCGGGGAGTCGTTCTGCCCGGGGATGACCAGCGTGACCGTCTCGACGTGCATCCCGAGCTCCTTCGCAAGCGCCGTCGCGTCGAGGATCGGCTGCAGCCTTCCCCCGCAGACCTTCCGGTAGAAGGCATCGGAGAACGACTTGATGTCGACGCGGAAGGCGTTGAGCATTCCCGCGAGTTCGTTGAGCCCCTCCTCGGTGATGTAGCCGTTCGTGACGTAGACGGTCCCGAGACCTTTTTCGCGCGCCAGCGTCCCCATCGCGAGCGGGTACTCGTGCCAGATGGTCGGCTCGTTGTATGTCCAGGCGATGCTTGCGGATCCGGACCGGATCGCCCGTTCCACGCCCAGCTCCGGGCTGATGTCCCTGAGCGCCTCCATCTCCAGCGTCTGCTGGGAGATGTGCCAGTTCTGGCAGTGTTCGCAGTGGAAGTTGCACCCGATGGTCCCGAGGGAGTAGGAGAGGGTTCCGGGCAGGAAATGGAAGAGCGGCTTCTTCTCGATGGGGTCGACCGCTTCGGCGATGACTTTGCCGAATGTGGCGGCATACAGCGTGCCGCCGCGGTTGATGCGGACGCCGCAGACACCCTGTTTGCCGTCCCGTATGGTGCACCGATGAGCGCAGAGCGAGCAGCGGACGGTATCGTCTTCCAGTTTCTGGTAGAGTCGCGCCTCGTGCATATGATCACCGGGTGAGGGGAACCATGATATTTATGATTGTGGTGCGGATGCGCTACCGCTCACGCCGTTTCCCGTCTTCTTCATCGTACTCGACGACGAGCGCTCCGCGATACCCGCAATGCTTGCACCGGTAGACACAGCCGGTGCAGCCGCCGGCAGCGGCCCAGACATCCGCGGAACCGCATACAGGACAGTGCAGCATCTTCACAACAGGTATATGAGTGATATTGGGGATAATACTAGGGTGGAATGAAGAAGATCGTAATATCCCTGGGCGGCTCGGTTCTGGTCCCTTCGCTTGAGTCGAACAATATACATCGATACGTCTCTGTTCTGAAAAATATTGCCGAAAAATGCCGCGTTTTCATCGTCGTCGGCGGCGGCGGGGAGGCACGCAGGTACATCGGGGTTGCCCGCGACCTCGGTGCCGGCGAGGCGGCGGCGGACGAACTCGGCATCATGGTGACGCGGCTGAACGCGCGTCTGCTCCTCGCCGGGCTCGGGGATGCGGCCTATCCGCGCGTTGCAGAGAACTACACGGAGGCGCAGGAGTTCGCACAGGCGGGAAAGATCGTCGTCATGGGCGGGATCACCCCGGCGCAGACGACCGATGCGGTATCCGCGGTCCTCGCCGAGAGCGTCGGTGCCGACCTCCTCATCAACGCCACGTCGGTCAACGGGATCTACAGCGCCGACCCGAAGAAAGATGCCGGCGCGGTGAAGTACGAGCACCTCACGCCGCAGGAACTCCTCGATATCATCACCGGGAGCCGGATGAATGCGGGCGCGAACATCGTGCTCGACATCGTGGCCGGGAAGGTGATCGAGCGGTCCGGCATCCCGCTCCTGGTGCTCGACGGCCGCGACCCGGAGAACCTCTACCGGGCGATCGTGGAGGGGGCCTGCACCGGCACCGTCGTGAGCAGAGAATCCTCGAACCCCCTGCTGCCCTGAACCTCCCCCTCATCGGCAACTATTTTTGTCCGGCTTTCCAATGTATGCTGGTACGGGGCAGTAGGGTAGCCTGGTCCATCCTAGAGCGTTTGGGACGCTTTGACGGCAGTTCGAATCTGCCCTGCCCCATCAGTCATGAACCGAGAGACTGCCTGCGAGGTCTACCGCCGCCTTCTTCTCCAGTATCCCGTCGTCGACGACAGGCGCCACTTCATCGACTTCTCTAACCCGTACGAAGCGCTGATCCTCACCATCCTCTCGGCGCAGACGACGGACCGCGCCGTCAACGCCGTCCGCGACGCCCTCTTCTCCCGCTACCCGACGCCGGAGGCGCTCGCCCGCGCGGAGCCCGATGAGGTGGAGCCGATCATCAGGACGATCGGCTTTCACCACACGAAGGCCCGCTACATCGTCGAGACGGCGCGAAAGCTCGTCTCCGACTTCGGCGGCGAGGTCCCGCGGACGATGGAGGAGCTCCGGACGCTCCCCGGTGTCGGGAGAAAGACCGCGAACATCGTCCTCTCCCATGCGTTCGGAATCAACGTCGGCATCGCGGTCGACACCCATGTCCGCCGGGTCTCGAAGAGGCTGGGGTTCACCGACAGCACGAACCCCGACATCATCGAGCGCGATCTCGTCGCCCTCTTCCCCAAGGAGGCCTGGGGGGACATCAACTATCTCCTGATCCGCCACGGCCGGGCCGTCTGCACGGCAAAGAACCCGAAGCACGCGGAGTGCGTCGTCGCGGACCTCTGCCGGTATTACCGGGAACTGGGGGGCGGGGAGGAGTAGTTCTGCTCTTCAGGGCTCCTGCTATTGCCCTATATCAACGCACGGCGTAGCCGGCGGCGAATGAGAATCTTTATCCGCCTATCTGTAGTTCCTCCTTTGAGAGGGCGATGTACCGTCAGAGGAACCTGAGCAGGGCCGATGATCCGGTGCGGCCCGATAAGGAGGCATACCTGTTCTTCGATACGGAGACCGCCGGCCTCCCCCGTTACCGGAATGCTCCACCGCACGATACGCGAGCCTGGCCGCGATTGGTGCAGATTGCGTGGCTTTTCTGCGACAGTGACGGGCATGCCGGCCGGCAGGCCTGTTTCACCATCCGCCCGGAAGGGTTTACGATCCCACCGGGCGCTGTGAGCGTTCACGGCATCACAACCGAGACGGCGGTTCGCACAGGTGTCTCGCTCAAGACGGCACTCGACGCGTTCTGCCGGGAGGTGGCACAGAGCGGCACCGTCGTGGCCCATAACGCAACATTCGACAGTGCAGTGGTCGCCGCCGAGTGCGCGAGAACCGGGTTGGCAAATCCGCTCTCCGGCATACCTTCTATCTGCACGATGGAGGCATCGGTCAGGGTCTGTGGGATCCGCCGGCCGGGAGGACTGAAGTGGCCGACGTTGATGGAGTTGCACCGGACACTCTTTGGGTCGACCTATTCCGGCGCACATGATGCTAGGAATGACGCCGCTGCATGCGCTCGGTGCTTCTTTGAGTTAAAGCGCCGGGGCATCATCAGATAGTGAGGCTCCGGGCGCGGCGCCTCCCTGGGCAGGGATGGTCGCGGCCAGCGGAGGGGAACTGCTGTCCCAGGAGGTTCTGAAGATTACTCCGGGTTTGGTTTGGCCCCATGTGCATGGGGAACGCGCCTTGAGTTCCTCAACCGTCCCCGGGGTGATCGGTTCATCCCCACGTGCATGGGGAACGCGTGATAGTGTGGTTGCCCTGGACAGTCTGCCCCGGTTCATCCCCACGTGCATGGGGAACGCGGCCGACCGGATCGCCGCAGCGGTTGCCCGGGCGGTTCATCCCCACGTGCATGGGGAACGCACGAACTTCAGGCCGGCCGGGGTGAAGGGGATCGGTTCATCCCCACGTGCATGGGGAACGCACGAACTTCAGGCCGGCCGGGGTGAAGGGGATCGGTTCATCCCCACGTGCATGGGGAACGCTGGTTAGGAGGTTTTCAACAAACTGAAACCGGAGGTTCATCCCCACGTGCATGGGGAACGCGTGGGCCGCCCGGGAACGGGGAAGACTCAGGGCGGTTCATCCCCACGTGCATGGGGAACGCGGATATATTTTCCAGGATTCTGCAATGATTTTCGGTTCATCCCCACGTACATGGGGAACTCAGCGAAAAAGGGATGTCAAGCACCGTCAAGCACGGTTCATCCCCACGTACATGGGGAACTCGGTGATCGCATCGAGCGCGGCCCAGGCGTAATCGGTTCATCCCCACGTACATGGGGAACTCAATTGGGTTTTATCGTTCTTCATGCTGATCCTCGGTTCATCCCCACGTACATGGGGAACTCACACGCGGGCGGCGAGGTCTGGAGGGGTATACCGGTTCATCCCCACGTACATGGGGAACTCCGGGAGGACCTCGAAGCGGCGGTCCGGGAGTTCGGTTCATCCCCACGTACATGGGGAACTCGGGGCCGACCTCTCGTTTCCGACCCGGGACATCGGTTCATCCCCACGTACATGGGGAACTCGGAACAACTCCATTCCTGATCACCCGCGATATCGGTTCATCCCCACGTACATGGGGAACTCATACGGGCGGCGGCTGCCTGGTGCGCCGGTTTCGGTTCATCCCCACGTACATGGGGAACTCCCCCTAGAGTCGCCGCATAGTCTGATTGCAACCGGTTCATCCCCACGTACATGGGGAACTCATTCGGGCGCAGGAACACCTGGAAAACCAGTTCGGTTCATCCCCACGTACATGGGGAACTCCGGAGGCGGACGATATCGCCCCGGCAGAGGTGCGGTTCATCCCCACGTACATGGGGAACTCGGTACAAGAGCGGGATGGTCTACCACAAAGCGCGGTTCATCCCCACGTACATGGGGAACTCCGGACAGATCCAAAGTCATGGTAGACAGTTGGCGGTTCATCCCCACGTACATGGGGAACTCTGACCGGGAGCAGATGCGGATTGACATTAACGCGGTTCATCCCCACGTACATGGGGAACTCTGATTTCCGCATCCGTAACAGATGTATTGCTCCGGTTCATCCCCACGTACATGGGGAACTCGAGATGCCCAATCTCTACGGTGACGACATCAGCGGTTCATCCCCACGTACATGGGGAACTCTCGTCACCGAGTCATGGCCCTGCCGGAGGCACACGGTTCATCCCCACGTACATGGGGAACTCCCAACCCCGGCAGGCTGGGGCTCCGTCGAAACCGGTTCATCCCCACGTACATGGGGAACTCTATAAAGAAAGCCTCCCCTGCGAGAGCCCCTTCGGTTCATCCCCACGTACATGGGGAACTCGGCCCGGCCGGCAGCCCGGATCCGGTCCATCCACCTTCATCCCCACGTACATGGGGAACTCGGAGTCTCGTTAACCGGCGAGAAACTCGGGAACGGTTCATCCCCACGTACATGGGGAACTCGCCCTCCTGAACCTGATCCTGGCAATCCTGAACGGTTCATCCCCACGTACATGGGGAACTCGTGCGTTTTCGTGGGCTGTCGGCCGTGTGTGACGGTTCATCCCCACGTACATGGGGAACTCATTGGTTTGCCCGTGGAAAGCCCGCACAGGATCGGTTCATCCCCACGTACATGGGGAACTCTCTCTCGCTCCTCGTGGGGGCAGCGGCGGGGCAGGTTCATCCCCACGTACATGGGGAACTCGACGATCAAATGCTCGACCCGGAGCCGGGGAGCGGTTCATCCCCACGTACATGGGGAACTCGTGCCGGCGGCCGCCCGGTCCATTCCATCGAGCGGTTCATCCCCACGTACATGGGGAACTCTTCTTGGCGATGGACCGGACGATCCGGCCGATCGGTTCATCCCCACGTACATGGGGAACTCTCGTATTTTCGTGAGGTTATGCCTGGTTTTGCCGGTTCATCCCCACGTACATGGGGAACTCAGCTCTGACGGGTTCATGGTATCGGATATCCTCGGTTCATCCCCACGTACATGGGGAACTCGATACCTGGAAAAACACGATATATTTTATAACCGGTTCATCCCCACGTACATGGGGAACTCTGAAAACCCCCATGTTTCCATATGACACTCTACGGTTCATCCCCACGTACATGGGGAACTCCGGTAGCCGTGATCCGGATACAGGTTTTTCATCGGTTCATCCCCACGTACATGGGGAACTCTCGCCGGTGTCGCCCACGGCCGTGAAGAGGAACGGTTCATCCCCACGTACATGGGGAACTCCACCCGGGACCGGGGCTACGATCTCCTGGACACGGTTCATCCCCACGTACATGGGGAACTCCACTCGATCGAGGTCTGGGTGTATCCTGATCACGGTTCATCCCCACGTACATGGGGAACTCCGGCTCGTTCCCGTGGGACTCCATCCCCGATACGGTTCATCCCCACGTACATGGGGAACTCGCCGGCGGCGTCGCGGGCACCCCGCAGACCGACCGGTTCATCCCCACGTACATGGGGAACTCGACCTCCTCATCTGCGAAGAGTGCAGCCGCTACGGTTCATCCCCACGTACATGGGGAACTCAGAACCCGGGCGGCTACGGGTTTGTCGGCGGCCGGTTCATCCCCACGTACATGGGGAACTCCCGAAGGTCACCCCGGGGCCTGCGCCCTCGCCCGGTTCATCCCCACGTACATGGGGAACTCTTAATCATAGCGGAAGATATACGCGATTCGGTCGGTTCATCCCCACGTACATGGGGAACTCCCGTTGATTTTTAAGGTCGCGGCGAGTCCTTTCGGTTCATCCCCACGTACATGGGGAACTCAACATGGTAAAAACCGCCCGCACCGGGGCCGACGGTTCATCCCCACGTACATGGGGAACTCGCATATCGGAGACTGTATAACGCGGGGATTCTCGGTTCATCCCCACGTACATGGGGAACTCCAGCGCCGGCATTCGTTAGGATCAGCGTCAGTCGGTTCATCCCCACGTACATGGGGAACTCCATCCGGGCACGGTCGGGGTGGAGGCTTCTTCCGGTTCATCCCCACGTACATGGGGAACTCCTCCTTTAGAAAAGGCTTGTTTTCCGTTTCGGCGGTTCATCCCCACGTACATGGGGAACTCCCCGAACCGGCCCCGAGCCTCGATCCGGACATCGGTTCATCCCCACGTACATGGGGAACTCTCCCTCGCTCCGGACGCGGCCGACCGTCGAGCAGGTTCATCCCCACGTACATGGGGAACTCTGACCTTGATCACGTTGCCTTCGTTGGTCATGCGGTTCATCCCCACGTACATGGGGAACTCGGATCCGTCGCGGATCTCGTCCACCGTCTCCGCGGTTCATCCCCACGTACATGGGGAACTCGAGGAGGTTCCCGACCCTCTCCCGGAGCGGCACGGTTCATCCCCACGTACATGGGGAACTCGGCCTGGACGTCCCGGCGCCAGCGTTCCAGTTCGGTTCATCCCCACGTACATGGGGAACTCGGTCGAGGCCGCGATCCAGTCCTCCATCCGGTCGGTTCATCCCCACGTACATGGGGAACTCAGGTTCTCCCACCGGCGATCCTCTTGCGCGGCCGGTTCATCCCCACGTACATGGGGAACTCTGCCCCCATGACCGGACTCTCTCAGATTTTTTCGGTTCATCCCCACGTACATGGGGAACTCGATTCGCGCAGGGGCTACGGCATCGGATCACAGGGTTCATCCCCACGTACATGGGGAACTCTCCGTGAGTGGTGCCGGGAGCAGTACGGGGATCGGTTCATCCCCACGTACATGGGGAACTCCGGAGAACTATCTCATCTCCATCGACGGCACCCGGTTCATCCCCACGTACATGGGGAACTCGGCATATAGGGCATATAGGATCGTAATTTTCCCGGTTCATCCCCACGTACATGGGGAACTCTCGTCGAGACTGACTTCCCGCACCGAGAGGATCGGTTCATCCCCACGTACATGGGGAACTCATCTCCTCGAAGGTCCAGATCAACAACACGACCGGTTCATCCCCACGTACATGGGGAACTCATCTCGCTCACATTGATCCCCGCGAACTGTGCCGGTTCATCCCCACGTACATGGGGAACTCGTCGTCGAGGTCGTCAAGATGTTTAGCGATTTCGGTTCATCCCCACGTACATGGGGAACTCGTTGCCGAGGCCAGGTACCGCAGGGTAGGTGCCGGTTCATCCCCACGTACATGGGGAACTCATCTTATCAGACGATGCGGGGGCGTTCCCACCCGGTTCATCCCCACGTACATGGGGAACTCGGTGCGAGTCTTGACCGTGCAGCCTCTCTGTCCGGTTCATCCCCACGTACATGGGGAACTCGTCGGACACCTGAGATAACCCCTTTTCTTTCACGGTTCATCCCCACGTACATGGGGAACTCCGTTCACGAAAAACCCCGACGAACACGGCATTCGGTTCATCCCCACGTACATGGGGAACTCAGCAGACCCCACGACCGGATCTCTCCAGGGGCCGGTTCATCCCCACGTACATGGGGAACTCGCGAACGCTTGGAAGGCTCGCGGCCTGCGGTTCGGTTCATCCCCACGTACATGGGGAACTCAATCCATGTTGTTTTCACCCAAAGATTGCTCTCGGTTCATCCCCACGTACATGGGGAACTCTGGGGTCCCCAAAATGACCCCAGACCCCTTTTCGGTTCATCCCCACGTACATGGGGAACTCGTGTTCGTCGCGCCGGCGGCTGCAATGGAGCTCGGTTCATCCCCACGTACATGGGGAACTCAATAGCGCCTAGCAGATTACTATTATGGGTTACGGTTCATCCCCACGTACATGGGGAACTCTCTCTCTTTTTGATCTCTTCCCTGCATTGTACCGGTTCATCCCCACGTACATGGGGAACTCGATGCCGTGACCGCGGATCTCTGCGATCTTCCCGGTTCATCCCCACGTACATGGGGAACTCCTCTCCGCGCCACATTAAGGGGCGGTATCTGACGGTTCATCCCCACGTACATGGGGAACTCTGATGCGATGCATCGACCTCGCGGCAACGGAACGGTTCATCCCCACGTACATGGGGAACTCATCTCCGCCTTCGACACTCCGAACTTCACGACCGGTTCATCCCCACGTACATGGGGAACTCACAGCCAAACCGGCGCCCTCCTCGCCAACAGCCGGTTCATCCCCACGTACATGGGGAACTCGTTCGTTAATGGTTCTGTTTGGTTTGATATGTCGGTTCATCCCCACGTACATGGGGAACTCTATTAAATCTCCTGATATATGCTCTATTAGGTCGGTTCATCCCCACGTACATGGGGAACTCTTGCTTTATCGTTTTGCGCTCGCGCGCTTTTTCGGTTCATCCCCACGTACATGGGGAACTCAGGTATGATTTGATGGCCTCGATGCGTTGGGGCGGTTCATCCCCACGTACATGGGGAACTCCGCTGAGCCCGGTCAAGCGCTGCCTTCGCGTCCGGTTCATCCCCACGTACATGGGGAACTCACGACATCCTGCGGGCGGGGGGCGATCGGGCTCGGTTCATCCCCACGTACATGGGGAACTCTTAATAAGGAGATTCATTTAATTTTCTTTCTGCGGTTCATCCCCACGTACATGGGGAACTCTTAACTGTTGCACCTGATATGGGATTCGCTGACGGTTCATCCCCACGTACATGGGGAACTCATTTTCAACCCATTTTGTAAGAATATATGTCGCGGTTCATCCCCACGTACATGGGGAACTCAGAGGAAACGGCAAAACGCTAAGTATGACGGCCGGTTCATCCCCACGTACATGGGGAACTCCGCCATGTTTGCGATTGAAGTAATAAAGGACGCGGTTCATCCCCACGTACATGGGGAACTCATTCATGAAAATAATTTTTTGATTCGGGGTACCGGTTCATCCCCACGTACATGGGGAACTCGTTGTCGGCCGGGGCAGACGACAAAAACAGATCGGTTCATCCCCACGTACATGGGGAACTCTCGTTGAGCTCCCGGATCGCGTCCTCGACTCTCGGTTCATCCCCACGTACATGGGGAACTCACGGGCCTCAGTTTTGCCGTGGTATACGAGTTCGGTTCATCCCCACGTACATGGGGAACTCATGGTTACTAGGGCAGGACACTCCACAATCACCGGTTCATCCCCACGTACATGGGGAACTCTTACTACTCCTCATACAGTAGGGGAGGGGTACCGGTTCATCCCCACGTACATGGGGAACTCAGCAGTCAAAGAAGCACAAAAAGGGCAAATAGAGGTTCATCCCCACGTACATGGGGAACTCTGCATCCTGAATGGCAATGTCGGCAGCAACACCGGTTCATCCCCACGTACATGGGGAACTCATATCTCCAATACGATTTGTCAAGTATTATCCCGGTTCATCCCCACGTACATGGGGAACTCCTCCACCGGGGGCGGCTGCCAGAACACCAGGACGGTTCATCCCCACGTACATGGGGAACTCTTACGTAGGGCGATTTTCTCGATGATAAGAGACGGTTCATCCCCACGTACATGGGGAACTCGACATTGCCATTCAGGATGCACACAGCGCACACGGTTCATCCCCACGTACATGGGGAACTCATCTGACCCCGAAGCGTTCAACCTCGAAATGACGGTTCATCCCCACGTACATGGGGAACTCAAAAATACGTCCCGTATGGGTTCAAAATTGACCGGTTCATCCCCACGTACATGGGGAACTCGGGGACAGTTCAGGTTTGTTTTTGTTTTCAGTCGGTTCATCCCCACGTACATGGGGAACTCAACAAAAGCGTTTCAAAAAATGTGGAATATTGCGGTTCATCCCCACGTACATGGGGAACTCACCTCGACGTCGTAAGTTTTTGCCGCCGAAACCGGTTCATCCCCACGTACATGGGGAACTCATAAAACAATCGATTTTGCAATACCACAATCACGGTTCATCCCCACGTACATGGGGAACTCTCAAACTGATACGTTTATACTCTCTATATATACGGTTCATCCCCACGTACATGGGGAACTCTCCGTCAATAATCACCAACTGGTTTGTGCGGCCGGTTCATCCCCACGTACATGGGGAACTCGGTATTCCCTTTTAAGGTAATGAACCTAACAACGGTTCATCCCCACGTACATGGGGAACTCGGATACCGTAACGATAGCGGGCTTTTACAGACCGGTTCATCCCCACGTACATGGGGAACTCGATAGATGTGAGCATTGATGTATATGTTTGTGCGGTTCATCCCCACGTACATGGGGAACTCTTTCTCCATAGTGGGTCACCTGCTCATTTTCACGGTTCATCCCCACGTACATGGGGAACTCAGCCAGAGATGATCGCCCGGGATGCCGGTGATCGGTTCATCCCCACGTACATGGGGAACTCTTTCGAGACGATGCCTCACACTCCTCGTCGCACGGTTCATCCCCACGTACATGGGGAACTCACGGGCAAATTAGTATGAACAAGGGTCGCGGGCGGTTCATCCCCACGTACATGGGGAACTCCCGGCGTCCTCGACGGCCTGGAGAACTCCGAGCGGTTCATCCCCACGTACATGGGGAACTCACAGTCACCAGGGCCGCGATTATGAGGATCGCCGGTTCATCCCCACGTACATGGGGAACTCAGTGGTTGAAGAATGGGAAATTGAAGGGGGTCCGGTTCATCCCCACGTACATGGGGAACTCGATGAGTTTCTGCAAGCGGTTCTCGGCTATTTCGGTTCATCCCCACGTACATGGGGAACTCATCGTTAGTTCCGACGGGGCAAGGGGGAAGTACGGTTCATCCCCACGTACATGGGGAACTCAAGATGCTGCGTAAAACATGGGTGTCCTGGCTCGGTTCATCCCCACGTACATGGGGAACTCCCGCCGCCTGTCGGCTGAAGGGTTCCCTGATACGGTTCATCCCCACGTACATGGGGAACTCATGGAAGAGTTAGACTATGCAACACCTTCTGACGGTTCATCCCCACGTACATGGGGAACTCGGGGGCGGCCTGGGCGCAACTACGGCTATCCTCGGTTCATCCCCACGTACATGGGGAACTCGCACGACATCGAGAGAGATCGTGCCTGGGTCTCGGTTCATCCCCACGTACATGGGGAACTCGTTCAGGTCGCTTACCCGGTCCCGCAGGCCTTCGGTTCATCCCCACGTACATGGGGAACTCTCTTCCCAATATATACCAGAAAGGGGAAGGTTATTTCCACCCATCCAAATACAGGATCAGAAACTCGTCATGAGGTATCAGGGAATCGCTGAAAGCCATCATCTGCCTCACTCCGAAGTATCGAGCGAACCACATTCGATACTCTCCTCTTCGTCGTCCTGGGTTATAACACCGGCGGAATCTTCTGCAAGGGGGAGAAACGATACAAGCCTCACGCCGTCAAACTCCATCGATACCCGGCGGTTCTTCCCGATCGTCATGAAGTCGTATCCCTGCTCGGTATTGGTGCTCCAGGCCATCACGGCGCCGCCCTCCTCGATCCCGGCCACAACCTGTCGCCAGATCATCTCCCTGACCTTCACCGAGAGGTCCCCGACGTATACCCCGGCGTGGACCTCCAGCAACCAGACCGCCAGCCTGCCCCGGAGCCGGGGCGGAGCGGCCTCAACCACGATGACCAGCATCGCTCAACCCCCCTTCCTCCGGGATCGCTGGTTTCAGTGCGTCCTCGGGCGGCTCAGGCATGGGAATCCCGCCTGCCTTCAGGACCTCCTCGATGGTGGGGATGATCTTCCTGAGCAGCCGTGTTTCGCGGAAACTGTCCCGACACGCCAGCCGCACGGCTCGCTCCGGGTCAAATGGGTTCTCTGCAGCAACCCGGAACGCCACCGGCACCACAGTATCGAACTTGAAGAGATCAGCGACATCATAGACGAACGAGAGCGGTTTCCCCGAATGAATGAACCCGATGGCGGGCGCGTATCCGGCGGCGAGCACCGCAGCCTCGCAGATCCCGTAGAGACAGGCCGTTGCAGAACTCAGGCAGCGGTTCGGAAGGTCGCCGCTTCCCCAGCTGGAGGAGTCGTAGTTTCTCCCCTTCCACTCGAAGCCGTACTTCCTGGCCAGCTGCACGTAGAGTTCCCGCACCCGGGCGCCTTCCATCCCCCGTAACTGCATCACCGAGTAGTGCGACGGGACGGGACCCTGGAACCGGATCTCGTACATCTTCCGCACCACCTTCAGCCGCGCCTCCTCGTCAAGCGCAAGCTTTGCCTGGTAGAGCAGGCGGTCCGACCTCGCGCCCCCGGGTTGCCCGGCGGCATAGAGACGCACCCCGGCCTCCCCGACCCAGGCCAGAAGACAACCGACCCGGGCCGCGAGCACCACCGCCGCGTGCGAAACTCGGGTTCCCGGTTCGAGCATCAGACAGGCGACGCTCCCCACCGGGATCTGGGTGCGCACCCCGTTCTTGTCGACCAGCACAAAAGCGCCGTCGAGCACGTCCAGTTCGCCTTTTTCGAGGAATAGGAGGGAGATCCGTTCTTTAATGGCGATCGGCTTGAGCGGTGGGAGCATGCATCCTCCCTACCGCCCTGCCGGACGCACCATCATCAGTCCGCATCCGAACCCTTTCGCAGCCCCTATCCCGTTATACAGGGTCGCCTTGAACGTCTCCGGCTCGGTAACCGTGAGGATGCCCGTATAGTCAATCGTACTGATACTGATCTCCTGACGCCCCTTGCGCTTCCGGAACCGCCGCTGGATATAGCCGTCCGCACGGACCTCCCCTGCCGCCACCGAGAACCCGTTCGCCTCACCCTTCGTCGCAAGCCATGCAAACCCTGCCTGCTGGACGATCTCCGGCTCCGGCGGCCATTCCTCCCGCGGCCTGCCCTGCTGCTTCAACCGGGTCTTGGCCTCCATCACCACGTCGTGGCGGTGGTGCTTCCCCTTCTCGTCGCGCTTTGTCCGGACGGGATTCGCCCGGAGCACGAACGCAAGCCGCTGTCCCGGGCGGAGGACGGGGTCGTAGGGTTTCGTCTCGATCCTCCACATCCCGCCGCGGTTCACCGGTTCACGCTCGCAGACCGAGTAGATCGTGGGCATCCCTTCGGCCTCTTCCAACCGGTAGAGGAAATCCCGTTCCCGGTCGGGGCCGTCGGTGAAGAGGTCCCAGACCATATGGTGTGCCTGGTACTCGCTCCCCATCATCTGCCAGAAGTCACGCTTCCCGGCCGCGTCCGGCCTGAGCCGCATCCTGCTCAGGTACATGGCGACCCGCTCCGTATAACGCCGTAATGCTCGGGCCTGCTCCCGAACTGCCACCGCTCCCGGCTCAACGGGTTGTCGTACCGCAGGGTCGTATGGATTGCCGGGATGCCTGCATCCTGGTCTCCTTCCCAGAAGACCTGCAGTTCGCCTTCGTGGAGGAGGCCCCGGAGCAGATCGCCGTCAGGGAACCTCGCCGCCGAAAGCGCGGCCGCGAGGTTTTCGCCGGCAACGACCTGTGCATGTACCGGGAGAGCGAGCGGACAGGACTTCCTGCCGAGGTACAGGGCAAACACCGGGCTGTTTAGAGCAGTTGCCAGTTCTTCCAGCAGGTAGGGTGCCGACCCGGACCCTTTCCAGATACAGACCGTCGAGACAGCATCGCACCGGTAATCCCGGGTAGAGAGGACCGTCGAGAGTTCCTCGCGGGGCATCGCCAGCTCCTCCCTCCTGGTGGAAAATGAGTGTTTCTTTCTTCCTTTCCCTGCGGGCGGAACCTGGGACGTATGGTAGTCTCGCAGCAGCACTCCAGGCGCGTCCACCCGGATTGCCATCCGGTAGGCGTTAGAGAGCGTGGAGAGCCGTTCCTCCTCGTCGCGGCGGATCCCGAGCGCCGCCGCGAGCAGCCCGAAGATTGCGGACCGGGACGGGTGATCGTACGTCGGACGGAACTCCCCGACCGCGATATCACCCCACGATGCCATCATGCCATACAGGCGAAAGATGAGGAACTCAGGCATGGTGACCCGCCACGAAATCAAGGACCTCTTGCAGCGTTCCCTCGCCGGAGTATGCGTTCATCTCGCGCCAGTCGTCGCTGCAACCTCCATATGCCGCATCCATCTTGTTGCGGGTCTCTTTCAGCGCACTGATAGCGCTGCCGAGCAGGTTAGCGTCCTGCAATGGTGTCAGGTATGCAACCGAGAGTGAGCGGGGCTGCTGGCACCCTCTCTCGGCAAGCAGATACGATGCGTACGCCCGTGACGCAAAGCTGTTCTGCTTGCCGGTCGGCGCAACCTTTGTCGCCGCTTCGACGAGTGCCCGGAGAGCCGACGCCGCGAGCGTTTCGTCGCCACCCAGGTTCTTGCATAACAGATCGCGATTGACGCAGACATAGAGGTAAAAGAGCCCGGATGCAAATTCCGTCTCCCCGAGATGCCCGGCGCCCATATCCTCATCGCCCCGGTTGAGGTCATCGACCGCCGTGAAGTAGTCGTCCTCGACGGCAACCGCATGCACGGTGACCGCGTGAGAGACCTGCACCGCCGCTTCTGTGTTGTAGATCGGGGAAGCCGCTAGCATACGGCCGAACATGGCGATGTCTGCGGCGGTATGCCGTTCCATCAGGAGTTTTTTGTCGCTGTCGTCGGGGTCGCTCCCCGTGGTCGCCAGTTTTGCGATCAGCGCGTCGATAGCAGCGATCTCCTCGGGGCTGAAGTGGGCGAGCTGTTCGATCTCAAGCGCTCCCTCGCCGGATTTCAGTTTTCCAAACGTACCGGCGATCTCTGCGGCCCACTTCCGGGCTTTCTCCTCGGCGACGGGTTTGAATGCGGCAGGTGCATCCTTTGTGCCCTGAAGAATCTCGGCAAGGCTGACACCCGACGTCAGAGAACGGTGGATCAGCGTCCCCATCTCCTTTGTCCGGATGCCGAGGTGTCCGGCAAGCGCATCGGCAAAGATATCCGACGTCCTCCAGGCGCGCTTCAGGCTCTGCGACGAGATGCGCAGGCGCTGCGCACCTCCCATCGCAGCGGTCTTGGGCCTGCCGAGGTCATCACGGTTCAGGTTTGACGGCGGGTACGATACGAGCATGTGTAATTGAACAAATTCACTCATTTTAAATCCTCCATTCTATAATTACGGTTCATTCGGGGCTTTGTCATAGTAATCAAACGCCCAGTTGTTCTTCGTCCTCTCATTCCACCAGTAGACTCCGTCTGCAAGGCTCGCAATGTTCAGGGAGCCGTCAAGCAGCCGGATCGTCCGGATCATCACGCCATACAGATCTTCGCGATCCTCGATCTTGAGCAGCCGCCGGAAGCGCAACCCGCTCACCTGGGCACGATCACTGCCCTCTCTCGGCGTTGCCATCTGCTGGGCAAACCGATGGGAAAAATCGTTCTTCTTGACGTGCGAAAGAATCCCGGCCACCACGGCAAGCTTTTCAGCATCCAGGAAAGCGATCCGGGAGAGGTTCTGGCGCAGCCGGTGGAATGCCGGAACAAACGCGACCTCTTGCGCGCTCCGGCAACGCCGGAGAGCCGCCCGATCTCCACGGGCGTGATCCAGCCCGGCCCACCAGTCAATCAAGATTGCCCTCGCGTCCGGGTTGTTCATAAACGAAATATACTGCATCTGTTTCATGGGTGTTCACCTCGTGCTTTCGTCGAGCGCTTTCGGGTTCCCCCGGGCTTTGCATCGTTCTCGTCAGGCTCTCCGGGGAGATCGAGCGCATTGCGGATCTTCTTGTTCCTCTGTGAGGTGTAGTTCCGGAGCATGCGCCGGGACAGAGCTATCCTTCGCGGGTCCGCAACACTGATGAGATCGGCCTGAGAATAAGCCTCAAAGAGCTCCATGGCCTCGCGAGAGAGGCTTGAAAGCCACCGCAACTTCAGGACGGTTGTATCCTCACCCTTTTCTATTGTCTCCCGGAGCGCCTCCAGCACAGCGTAGAACTCACTCTCGGTATCCTGCCAGAACCGGGAATCCACTTCGGGGATATTCCCGCCTGCGTCCTTCCCGTCTCCGAAGAGTGCTTTGCGGATGCAGTTGCGGGTGCTCCCTGCAACGAGATCGGCCGTCCTGATCAGTGCCGTCACAACCCCTTCGTACTGTTCACGAACCGCTTCGCCGACATGAATCAGCGGCATCGTGCTCTCGTTCCAGCAGACAACCTTCATGTTGTCTGTTTTGTAACCAAACGCCCAGAGTGGGGCAGAGTAGCCAAGATGATTGGTCAGGTGGCGTTGTCGTTCGTTTCGGAAGACCTGAACCGCCAGCGCAGGCTGTGTAAGGCTTTCAGGATCGTTCTGCACAAGCCCGAGCCAGTTCCGGTAGGAGATGCCGTCTGCCTGCCCGTGCCTTGGGAGAGGCTCCTTGGCGTTCTTCGGTTGGTAGTACGGCGTGAGCGGATGTTTCCAGGCTCCTTTGTAGTTCACCCCCCCATCCTTCGTGAGATATCGGGAGACAAGCCGATCCGATGTGCAGCCGCAGATATCACACGTTCCCGATCCCGGACGATCCAGGTCTAGGCGGATCCTGCGGGGCATGGAAAAGAAGATCTGCGCCGGATGTACGTCGATAGGAGCCGTGACCTCGTTCCTGGTGCTGGTTCGGGTCGGCCCCATCCAGGGGAACCTGTCGGGGTCGGCGGTCTTGCCGGCGTTGCCGAGGATCTCGAATTGGTCCCCGGGTAGGACGTTCAGCCAGACCGTCTCCCACAGGGTCGTGCCCGTGACCAATGTGGTCAGCGGCCCACCGCCCCGGAGGGATGTCCGGTGCCCCCGACCGCCTGATGGAGCATTTGTCTGGAGCGTGAAGAGGGCCATTGCACAGCATCGCCGACAGATGCGGCCGACCGTTCCGCGCTTCAGAAAGTGGTCTGTGTTTAGTTTCAGCGTCTGTTCTCCGGGCATCTCCATGAGCAACCGGTCTACAGAGTTCTCGACGCCTTCGCTGAGGTCATAATCCTGCATAAACCGCGGCCCTTCGCCGTCAAAGTTGAAGGCGTGGGCATACGGTGCGAAAGCGTTCTTCAGTTCGTCGGGAGGTGGTGGAGTCTTAAACCTCCTCCTCCAGTCCCGGTTGTCGCCGGGAGGAAGTGCCGTCTGCGCAAGGCCGATGAGAAACTGTATCAGCGCCCCGTTGAAGTCCGGTCGGGGTGCATTCAGCCGGAGCACGGGTGCGGTTCCCCCGGTGATCTCCCAGGGGGCGATGATTTCCTGTGTTCCGTCCCTTCGCACGACGGGTATCCATGGATCATCGATGAGATTGACCATGTTGTTCACCTGCATTGCCTGACCGCTTTTACCGCTCAACAGTGAATCACTCATGTGCGACCGGGGCGAAACGGGTACGACAATGTCTAGTGGATAATCTTTGTATGATACCATATACTTTCCTATTGGACTGCTCTAATGAATCCGCGAGGCGTTAAAGCATAAAATAGAGTTCGATTGAAAGATCCGGGATTTATTAACGAATCTTCAGGTCACCTCTCCCGGATCTGAAGACCGATCTTCGGATTATAAGTGACGATCACTTCGTTCCCCTTCTGGTTCTGCGCGCGCCCCTCCCACGATTCGTCTGCGGTGGGGGTCAGGGGGAGGAGGATGCTCCCTTTCCCCTTACCGGGCAGGAGCGCTTTTACACGCTCGATCTCACCCTCTTCGTCTCCGGAGCACGGTGCCGGACCTGCTATCCAGTACTCGCGGACTGAGACCCGGCTTCTTTCCCAGGCATCTTCTCCGCCGTCGCTCCAGGGCCGGAGTCTGGCCCCGTCCCGGCGAGCCAGCACAACGGTGACGCTTGCCTCCCCGAGTCGGGTCGGCGTCCGGGTGTCATCCTCCCACTGGCCGTGCAGGTCAGCATACCCCGCTTGTGGTCGTAGCGCGTTTATCTGTGCCAGCGCCGCATGTCCCCGGTCTTTCCCGTCTGCCTGGATCTCCCATACTTTGAGTGCCTCGGGAACGGATGCCTGCGCTTCATCCCCGAAGACCCCTTCTATCAGCATCCGGGCATCATCGGGCATCACAATTCGCCCCCGGGCTGCAAGCAGACGGGCGGTGAGCCAGAGTTGCCCATGTTTCTCGTAGACTCGCCCGGCTCTGGGGAAGACACATGCAAACCAGTCTCTCCCCGGGGCCTCAACCGGAGGCGGGGAGAGGATGAGCAGGGTGGGTGGTGCAGATGATCCGCTCCTCCTCTCCCGGTGCCGGTGTAGTCTCCCGGCCCGTTGAATGATCAGGTCTATGGGGGCAAGGTCTGTAACCATCGCATCGAAGTCAATATCCAGCGACTGTTCAACAACCTGCGTCGCTATCAATATCTTCCCTCTGCGGTCGGCATCCGTACTCTGCTTCCCGAACCAGGCCAGCACATCATCCTCAATCCTCTGGCGGTCCCCAACGGTAAACCTGGCGTGAAAGAGTTTGACGTGTTCGTCACCCCAACGTGCAGCGAGGCGTTTGTAAGTCTCAATTGCATCGATGACAGTATTCCTGATCCAGCAGGCGCACCGGCCATCTCGAAGGGTCTGTTCAAGGTAAGACTCCACATCCGCTTCATTATTGGCGAACTCAACCGCAACGGTCCTCCGGGAAAGGTAATTTGCCTGCATTTGCCTCTCCTCCACGCCCCGGGAAGAGACGGCCGTCATCAGGGGAGGCTGACCCTCCTGCAGCGGTGGTGCCGGCACCCGGAGGCCGGAGCAGTAAGCGACAACGAACCGCTCCCGGAGCCTGATCGGAAGCGTCGCCGAGAGCAGGATTGCACTGCCGCCAAAAGTCGCATGGAACTGGAGCAGTCGCTCAAGAAGGGCGTTCATGTACTCGTCGTAGGCATGCACCTCGTCCACGACAAGCACGTGCCGGGCGAGGCCGAGCAGACGGAGTGACTGGTGGTGGAGCGGCAGCACCGAGATCAGTGCCTGGTCTACAGTACCGACGCCAACGTCAGCGAGGAGGGCTTTCTTCCGGTTGTCCGAGAGCCAGACAGCGCACTCGGCCGATCCCGCGTCCCCGTCCGGAGAAATGGTCTTTCTGTTGGTCTGTGGGCCGATGGACTGACGCCAGAGGCTTGAGAGATCCCTTGCACTGTGGGCAAGCAGCAGCGAGGGGTGCTCCCCGTCTGAGTATAATTTCCTGTATTTCAACCCGAACCGCCTGTACATGCTGTTTGCCGTTGCCATCGTCGGCAACGCCATGAAGATGCCTTCGGCGGCCCCCTGCTCCATGAGGCGGTGTGTCAGTGCGAGTGCGGCCTCGGTCTTTCCGCTCCCCGTGACGTCCTCAATGATGAAGAGATAAGGGCCTTTGGCCAGCTCGAAGTCGGCAACGGCTTCCTGCAGGGGCGTGGGGATTGCGTTCTCCGGAAGGAGGGATGCTATCCCGGGGAAGGGGGCGACGGCGGACGGCAGAACGCCCGCCCGGACAATCGCCTCTTTCGCCCTCGGGAGGGCGTAGTGCTGCCAGTACTCAGGAAGAGGCATCGGGTCCCGGTGGTATCGGAAGATGTCGGCGTTTGATCCTATCCAGTCGCTCAGAACAGCCAGTCCGGCAATCAGCCACGATACCCGGGTGAGGGATTCAAGGAGTTCTGTCGAATACCTGACCGGCTCTTCCGGAACTTCGGTGAGAAACATCTCCGAACAGATTCGCGCAAATTCACACGCTGCTTCCCGGTCACTCGGGCTAAAGAGGTCGGAGAACGTTCCGCTGTCGCTGACAGGCTTTCCATGATGACCGGTCACCGCCCGTATCCAGGGGAGAAAGAGATCCTCCAGGTCGATCAGATCTTCATCGGGATCTGTTCCGAACCAGCCTTCATCCAGCACACATGGCAATACTCCTCGCATGAAGACAAGCATGCCCATTGTCGTGTGGTGGTGGCTGTACGGCATGCGGCAGGCGGTTCCCTGGAGACGGGACTGAAGGGTGTCATTGAGGGCCTGGAACCGTCCGGAAAATTTCCCGATGTCGTGGATGGCGAGGAAGAACGTGATGAGTGAGCAGAGATACTCGGCCCGGAGAGGAACTGCCCCGACAGTCTTCCGAAACAGCTGGGGGTCTCTCCTGAGCAACTCCTGACCGACCGCTGCGACATCCAGGCAGTGGTAGACAAGCAGGTGCCAGGCAAGGCCGTTCTGCGTATCGTACTTTCCCCAGTAGCGGTAGATATTCTCGGTGTTAGGCGGATCCATAACGATAGAAATTCATGTCAGGGTCTGGTTTGATATGTCTGCCGGTTTAAGAAACCAGATCCAGCGCTTTTTTTGTTCATATGGTACCGGGTGAAATTCTGTTTTCTCCACCCGTCCGGCTGCCACCCATCAGGTGCGGGCGATAGAATCTTTGGCCATAACTATCCCGGTCAGGGTGTTGCCGGAGATCTGGTTTTTGAACAACCCCGGTGAAAGTGTCCGTGGTTTCCCGGGTTCATATCGTAATAAAGGGAACTATGACCTGCCGCCGACCGATATGGATTGTCCCCACACAATGGGGAACTTGAGAAACAGAAGATCGTTTCATTGTACGATACTGGTTCATCCCCACGTACATGAGGAACGCACAGTAGTATTCGTTTTCCCGGTATATAATCCGACTCAGTCCTGCCGGCGAAGAAGATATGGGCTCGATATCTGATGCTTCAGGAGGGGGTAAAGTTCCCTGAAGGTAAGGGGTTGCTTGCCGGAGCGGCAAATGCTCCGGAAGGGCAGAGAGCCCATCCAGTTGCCACATCTTGAAAGGCCCCTTCTGTTCAAACAATCCCGCCGAACACCGCCTGGCCGGCGAGGAGACAGATCCCGGCCACGACCGCCGCCGCCGGTATGGTCAGGACCCATGCGATGAGGATCTCGCGGACCACTCCCCACTTGACCGCCGAGTAACCGCGCGTTGCGCCGACGCCCATGATCGCGCCGGTTGTCGCGTGGGTCGTCGAGACCGGAACGCCGAAGGCGGTCATCAGGGAGAGGACGCCTCCCGCGGCGGTCGATGCGGCAAACCCCTGGTAGGGCCGGATCCTGGTGATCCGGTTGGCCATCTTGTCGATGACCCGCCATCCTCCAAAGAGCGTCCCGATGGAGATTGCAAGCGAAGAGGCCAGTATCACCCAGATCGGCACGGAGAACTCGGTGATCAGGCCGCCGGCCAGGAGCATGGCGGTGATGATGCCCATCGCGTTCTGGGCGTCGTTGCCGCCGTGACCAATCGCCTGAAACGATCCCGAAAAGATCTGGAGGTTCCGAAAGAGGCGGGACAGGCGCCGCGGGGGATGGTCGCGGAAGATCCAGGTGACGAGAGTGCCGAGGGCGAACGCGGCGAGAAATCCAAGCATGGGGGAGATGACGATGAAGATCAGGACCGCGAGGATGCCGCCGATCTTCAGAAACCCGGTTGCAATGGCGAGCGGAATTGCCACCGTCACCCCGATGAGCCCGCCGAGGAGGAGGTTCCACGGCCTGAAGTCGCCTCTCCGGTGCGCAACAATGCCCGTGACGACCGCGCCGAGGATCGCGCCCGCGAGCCCGTAGATGACCGTCTGCTCGATCGTCGAAAGCGGCGGCCAGATTACCGCCCCCGTTCCGGCGGCCGCAATCCCGGCACCGAGCAGCCCCCCGATCAGGGCATGGCTGCTCGATACCGGGATCCCCAGGAATGAGGTCGCGAGGACCCAGAGCACCGCACCGACCATGGCCATGAGGATCAGCGTCGGCGTGAGGAACGAAGGGTCGACGATCCCCCTCCCGATGGTTGCCGCGATCGCCGTCGTGAAGAGGAGGGGGCCGAGGAGGTTGAAGACCCCCGCGAGGAGCACCGCCTGCAGGGGGGTTAAGGCCTTGGTCGCGACGATGGTTGCGATCGCGTTTGCGGCATCGTTCAGGCCGTTTGCAAAATTAAAGAGGAGTGCGAGAAGAATGCCGAGGATGATGATCGGGTCCATAACGGTCAGGAATGTCTGATGGCTATATCGCTCAGGACGTTCGCAACATCTTCACATTTATCGGTCGCCATCTCAAGGTTTTCGTAGATATCCTTGAGTTTGATGATGGTAATTGCATCCTTCGTCTTGAAGAGGTCCATGATGGCATGACCGAGGACGTTGTCCGCGACGTTCTCCAGACGGTTCACCTCGATGCACCGTTCCTCGATCAGGCCCGGGTTCTTGATCGTCCGGATGCCGTTTACGGCTTTCTCGATCTCGATGACGCTCAGCTGGATCAGTTTTGCGAGCTCGATCATCTGGTCGTCGGTCTCGGTGATGCCGTAACTGTACATCTGCTGCGCAGTGCCGTCGATGTAGTCGAGGATGTCGTCGAGCGCCGATGCAAGGCGGGAGATCTCTTCCGGCTCGAGCGGCGTGATGAACGTCCGGTTCAGCTGCTCGTAGATCTCGTGCGTGATCTCGTCTCCCTGATGCTCGATCTGCTTCATCCGGTGACACTGCTCTTTCACGTTCTCGAAGTTCTCGACGAACTCCACGAGCAGATCGGCTGCGGAAACGACCGTCTGGGCCATCCTGTCGAAGAGATCGAAAAATACCTTATCCTGAGGGACCACCCACTCCTTAATGCCCACAATGATCAATATAGCGTTTTTCAGTCAGGCACTATATAGCGATCGGTCATGCCACGCTGTCGGGCGGCGGGCTGCGGTGAAACGGAGTGGACGGGAGCGCGAGTCCGCGTAGCGGACGAACCCCCTGCCCGCCGGAGAGACGTTCGCGGATCCGGTTATGGTTGCCCTCGAGTCCTCCTTTCACCCGGATACCTTCTGGAGATTGTTGCGGATGAAGTCGAGGTCGGCCTTCTTCGCCGCAATCTCGTAGAGCATGGTTCCGGGGCCGGCGCAGCGCTTCGTGAACGGCAGCAGGATCCTTCCTCTCCTGACCTGGAGCCCGACGAGCATGGGGGATTTCAGGAGCATCCGGATGTCTCTGAACACAAAGTCGGGCGGCATCTCGTAGTACTCTTTGCAGTGCTTCCGAACGTAGTCGTTTACTTCTTCCGGCATTGCGTTCAGGAGGAGCACTTTTCCACCGAGGTTGTTTACACAGCGGGATGGCATCGAAAGTTGTTCGTCGTTATACGAATAAATATCTTGCGCCGCTCTAAAGGTCAACCATATATAGAGGGCGGTACGATGCGGGCACCATGGCCACCCCGGAATTTTCCATGAAGGGTTTCGATGGTTTCCTCGACCTCGCGCGGAACCGCTACAGCGTCCGGTCGTTCAAAAGAGATCCCGTCGAGGACGAGAAACTCGGTGCGGTGCTCGATGCCGCCCGCCTGGCCCCGACGGCGGCAAACCGGCAGCCCTTCCGGCTCATCGTCGTCCATACCGCCGGGAAGGAGGACGAACTCGGTCGCATTTACGCGAAATCGTTCTTTCTGGAGGCACCTCTCCTCATTTGCGCCTGCACCGTCCCGTCGGAGGCATGGACCCGCTCCGATGGGAAGAACTACAGCGACGTGGACGTGGCAATCGCCATCGACCACCTGACGCTCGCGGCCGCGAGCCTTGGTCTCGGCACGCACTGGGTCGCCGCTTTCGATATCGGCGCGGCGCGCGAGGTGCTGGGCATCCCCGGCGACGCCGAGCCGGTCGCGTTCACCCCGCTCGGGTATCCTGCCGACCGGCCGCAGGAGAAGCGGCGCAAGGGGGTATCGGAACTGGTGCGCTACGAGCACTGGTGAGCGGCCGATACCGGGCCTTTGTTGTGCCGGAGAGGGGAACAATTATCGTATGCCGGACGAATACCCGGGTATGAAGCCGTATGGAATACCGGGCCGCCCGCCCGGGATTCGTCTCTTCGTCCTCGCGGCTTTAGCCGCCCTCTTCATCATGCCCTGCGCCGTCTCGGGCGCGACACCCCCGCTGCTCCCCGATCTTTTTGTCTCGGTCTCGAACGAGACCCTCTCTGGAAACGAAGACCTTGCCGTCTCCGCCGTCTGGACCCGGGACGCGAGTTTCTACCGTCCCCCACAGAACGTTGATGCGCGTATCTACAGCGTCGCTTCCGGCTCGCTCGTCGCGGGATACACGATCCCGGAGGATGAACATGCGGCCTCCGGCGACAGCACCCGTCATTTCCGCGGGGTGATAGCATCCTCGGAGCTGCCGGCGGGGAGGCTCCTGCTCGTCGTCACCGACCCGGTCTCCGGCGCCGACGCCCGCATCCCGATCGACGTTACGGAACCGGGCCCGGATTACCCCGGCGTTCATCTGCAGCGGCATGCCGGTACCGTCTTCTTCGCGGCTGCGGCGATCCTGCTGGTCGTCCTCGGCGCCGGTCTCTGCCTGCTGGTGAGGCGATCGTGAGAGGATGAGCCCCTCCGTCGGTTCACTTAATGTCTGCAGCCGCCAACCCTTCTTCAAGTGATACGCGAACCGGCAGTTAAAAAATTCCTCTACTGGTGCGACCGGTGCAACGTCCCCCTCATCGGGCGGACCTGCGCCTGCAAGACGAGAGTCAGGGAGATCGAGCTTTTGCAGCCGCACGACGTCCGGCCGGCACTCGCCGCCGACATGGCCCTCATCCGGCGCCTTCTTAGCGAGCGGTTCGGCGACGTCCCCCTGCCCCGGGTCGTGCTCCTGAACAAGACCGGCGGCGTCGACCGGGCCGACCTCGTGATCGTCCACGGCGAGCGGTTCGGCTGGCTCACGTTCGACCCCATCACCCGAAGGTTCAGCCTCGATATCGCGCCCGAGGCGCTCCCGTACATCCTGCCGCATGCAACCCGGGGGATCGTCGACCTCGAGGCCGAGCCTGCCGTGAAGACCCATAAGGGCCGTATCGGCGGGAAGCGGTTCCCCCTGGCGACCCCCGTGCCCGACGGGACGGTCATCGTATCCTACAAAAACCGGTACGGCACCGGGGTCGTCAAAGACGGGCAGGTCCGGGTGAAGGAACTCGTCTCCGTCGAGCCCCGCACCCGGCCCGACCCGGACTGGGATACGGTGATCGAGAAGAACCGCTACCACTTAAAGAACCTCGAACGAAACGCCGTCCGCACCATAAAAAAGCACATGAACGACCGGCCGTGCGTGAACGTCTCGTTCTCCGGCGGCAAGGACAGCACCGCGGTCCTCCACCTCGCCCGGAAGGCGGGGGTGGAGAAGGCGTTCTTCATCGACACCGGGATCGAGCTCCCCGAGACCGTGGAGTTCGTGGCGTCAGAGGGCGTCGAGATCATCCGGAAGGGCGGCGACTTCTTCCAGGCGGCCGAGAAGGCGGGGCCGCCGGGGAAGGACCGCCGCTGGTGCTGCAAACTCTTAAAACTCCACCCCTTGAAGATCTACCTTGCCGGGATCGGCCCCTGCGTCACCATCCAGGGGAACCGCTGGTACGAGTCCTGGAACCGTGCCGACCTCGATGAGACGAGCCAGAACCCGGCAAATCCCCTGCAGCTGAACATCTCGCCGATCCGGAACTGGCGGGCGCTCGAGGTCTACCTCTACCTCTGGTGGCAGAAGGCCCCCATGAACCCGCTTTATGAGAAGGGGCTCGAGCGGATAGGCTGCTACCTCTGCCCGGCGGTGCTCGAGAGCGAGTACGAGGGGCTCCGGGAGATGCACCCCGAACTGACGGACCGGTGGGACGAATTCCTTATCAGGTGGGCGGAGAAGAATGGGCTGCCGGACGCTTACCACCGGTGGGGGCTCTGGCGGTGGCGGGCACTGCCCCCGAAGATGCGCGAGGTCTGCAGGGAACGGGGCATCGCCGTCAACGACGACTTTAGCCTGCGGGAAGCCCCGGTCAGGGAGGCGGTAAAAGTGGCAGAGATGAAGAGTATGGATCCCCGTGAGCCGGCACCGCCGGCGGAGATTGAGTTTAGCCCGGACGAGATCAGGAAGGATTTCCCGATCCTCGGTGACATCATCTACCTGGACAACGCAGCGACGAGCTTCTCGCCGGAGCCGGTGGTGGAGGCGCTCGTCGAGTTCGAGCACCGCTACCGGGCGAACGTCGGGCGGGGTGTCCACCGCCTGACCCGGATCGCGACGCAACGCTACTGGCACGCCCACGAGAAGGTGGCCCGGTTCATCAACGGCGAGGCAGGGGTGACGGTCTTTACGAAGAACGCCACCGACGCGATCAACATGGTCGCGCAGGGGCTCTCCTGGGAGCCGGGCGACCGCGTGGTGACCACTATCCTCGAGCACCACTCAAACCTCCTCCCCTGGCGGGTGCTTGCGAAGCAGGGGGTCGCGCTCGACGTGATCGGGATCGACGCCGACTACTCGCTCGACCTTGCCGCACTCGAAGCGACCCTGGCCCGGGGCGGCGTCCGGCTCGTCGCCGTCACCCACGCCTCGAACGTCCTCGGCGTGACGACGCCGGTTAAAGAGATCGCGGCGCTCTGCCGGGAGCACGGCGCGCTCCTCCTGGTGGACGGAGCCCAGTCGCTGCCGCACATGCCGGTCGACGTCGCGGACCTCGGCTGCGACTTCCTCTGCTTTGCGGGGCACAAGATGTTCGGGCCGACCGGGACCGGCGTCCTCTGGATGCGGGATCTCCTCTTTGAGCCGCCGACCCTCGGCGGGGGCATGGTCGCGAGCGTGACCGCCGAAGGCTACGACCCGGCGGAGGGTTACCAGCGCTACGAGGCCGGGACGCCGAACGTCGGCGGCGGGATCGCGCTCGGCGTCGCCGTTGACTACCTCTCGGCGATCGGGATGGACCGGGTCCACCGGCACGAGGAGCGCCTGACCGCCCGGCTGATCGAGGGGCTCTCCGCGATAGACGGGGTCACGGTCTACGCCGGGAAAGACCCGGATGCCCGGATCGGGGTCGTTTCGTTCACCATCGACGGCGTCCACCCGCAGGAGGCGGCGCAGATGCTTGATGAAGATGCGGATATCATGGTGCGGTCGGGGCACCACTGCTGCCAGCCGCTGATGGAGCACCTCGGCCTCCCGGAAGGAACGGTGCGGGCGAGCATGGCAGCCTTCACGACCGAGCAGGAGATCGACCTCCTGGTTGCAGCCGTCGACGAGATCAGCCGGGGACGGTGAAGGGTTCTGTCCGCGGGGTCGGTAGAGCCGTTTCCTCAATCTTCTACCCCGTCCGGCCTTCGGCCTCCCCAAACTCCGGTTCTTCGCGCTTCAGGCCTTCTCCTGCTTTCAGTTGCACTTAGCACGGATTTCGAGGGAACATCGCACCTCACACCTCCGGTGCTCAAACTCCGTTCCTACCGAAATGTCGTTCTCCGGTGCTCGTGCTCCTGCTCGAAGACCCTTGGTCTTCTCAAACTCCCGGATGTGCTGTCCGTTGCACCCCACCCGGCCTTCGGCCCCCTCCTTCCTGAGGGAGTGAGGGTAGCGTGTGGGGATAGCCGGTGGGAAGCCGTGCACGGTTCTTTCCGAGACCTCCCCATGAAGTGGACCGTGGGGATATCGCCATTGGGGGAGGGGCTGACGGGGAGGGGGCATGCCCCTCCCCTGTCTCCACACCTCATAGGTTGCTACCTGTAGCCCCACCCCACCCGGCCTTCGGCCTCCTCCCCCACCCCCCCGGGGGGCGGGGGCAGTGCGTGGCGATAGTGGTGGAAAGAACGTTTGGGGTTTGGGAGAACGTGAAGCACTTTCGAGTGGCAACTGAATCAACTGCATCAAGCAAAAATCCCGATGCAGTGGGCTGCGGGAGTGTCACCATAGGGGAGGGGCTGATGGGGAGGGGGGCATTCATAGACGCTAACGAAGAGTGCGTCATAGCAGAAGGTATTTTACGATGGGGGAAATATGATCAACCAAGGGGCAGGTTTCAGACAAACTGCAAAATATCTGAGATATTATCTTCGGAAATGGGTAACGCCTATTCTATTACCACAATCTGAACTTGAACGAGGGATAAATATTGGCTGGAGCATATGACCGGAGGAGAGGAACAGCAATTGTTGACACTTCAAAGGGGATTCTTGTTGTACGTCAGGGTAGTGCCCCATTCCTACTTCCCGGAGGTGGTGCTAAATATAATGAATCAATGATTGAAGCTGCGATCAGGGAATTGCGGGAAGAAACCGGAATGACTGCGTACAATGTGAAATATCTCTTCACTTTCCATAAATCAAAGGTTTTTTTGATACAAGCTAATGGTGTACCAAAGCCCCGACATGAAATCTCTCAAATAGGCTATTATTCTCCGGGATCTTCACTGCCTATGTCTTATAATACAAAGAAAATTATTGAGAGGTATCGGGATCAAAGCAAAACATGAGCCGTTAGATTAAACTTTTCAGGAGATTCTCACAACGCAACTCTTACCGGAAAGGAACCCCTCCTCCCGCACCCTCTCCACGGGTCGATACCAAGGTAAAGCCTTCGCATATCTTGCACTCGGTTATGGGCCGGACAGCGGAACCATGTATACAAGTGTCTTAATGATATTACACTAAAGGTTTGCAGGATATTTTGGTATCCTCTAGTGATCCCTATGCTCCATCCCCACTATCCTTCCCGCGTGCGTATACACCGCCATCTCCGGCGTCCCCGCGGACCCGACGATGCAGAGCCCGGTCTCGTCTGCGATCTCCACGGCGAGGGCCGTCGGGGACCCGGTGGAGGCCAGCACCGGGATGTTTGCCGAAAGACACTTCCGGACCATCTCGGAGGTTACCGGGCCGGTGCAGGCGGCAACCGTCCGGGAGAAGTCAAGGTCGTCCTGCAGGCCCCGGCCGATCACCCGGTCGAGGGCGTTGTGCCGGTCGAGGTCTTCGGCGCAGGCGACGATGCGGCCTCCTTCGGCAAGAGCGACCGCATCGAGCGGGCCGGGCGCAGGGAGAGCGGCGACGGCGGCCTCGATATCCGGGACGGTAACCGCGAGGTCGGAGTCGATGATGGGCAGTTTCTGCGTGTCGATGTAAGAGACGGCCCCCCCGCACCCGGAGAGGATGGTCTTTTTTACGGTGCCCCTCTTGAAGATGTTCTTTGTGAGGACGCTTATCCGGTTCTCCTCGATCCTGACCGACTCTATCTCGCCGGGGCTCCGGATGAGCTCCTCGGTATAGAGGTAGCCGGTGATGAAGTCCCGGAATCCGCCGGGGCTCAGGGCGACGGTCGTCAGGTGCCGGCCGTTGACGAAGACCGCCACCGGCGTCTCTTCGGCGGCATCACGGACGACTTCTCCGCCGCCGATACGGATACAGGCAATTCTCTTGAACATGACTCCTCACTCCGCATACGCCGGGTCATTCCGGCGGCGGGATCCTCTGTAGATCATGTACGGGAGGAGACTAATACCATGCCGGTGGCCGCCCCCGGTCTTAGACACCGTCGAACGAGCCTCCGTAAAATAGTAAATTGCAGTATAGATAGGATTTTAACGGCTGGTCGGGAGCGGAAGAGGGAGTTTGGGGCTCTTCCGCCGCCGAATATTGCCAGGCACACCTTCGCGCCCCGGCACGGGCGCAGGTGAGGTTTTTTATGGAACTCAAGATGGTTGTTTAGTGGTCGTTACACGCCCGGCCGTTTCCGGCCGGGCGCAACGTTGTGCTCGGACTTCGCCTGCTCCGAAGGGGCACGCGTCACCTTCGAAGCTCCGGCAGTCGCACCCTTCCGCCCGTCGCAACTCGCGCCTGGCGGTGCTCGAACTCCGTTCCTTACGGAACGTCGTTGCTCGAAAACGCTTCGCGTTTTCTCGAACTCCGGCTCTTCGACCCGTCGTTTACTCGAACACGTTGAAGATCTGGTCGCTGCCGGTCGCGGAGAGCCGCTCCCGCTCAGCCTTCTCCTCGACGAGCGCGAGGACCGGGAGAGCCATGTTCACACCCGGGGTGTGGCCGAACATCTTCTCCATGTCCGTCTGCAGGGAGTGCATGTAGAGCGAGTTCGCGATCTCCATCGGGCAGTTCTCCTCACACTGGCCGCAGTTGACACAGGAGTCGGAGATGTGCGCGAACCGGATCAGGTGGAACATGAACGGCACGGGAAGCTCGCCCGGCGGAACCAGGTAGGTCTTCTTCGTGCTGCACTCTTCGCAGTAGCAGATCGGACAGTTCTCGATGCAGGCGTAGCACTTGATGCACCGGGACGTGTCCTCCATGATCTTCTCCAGGCGTTCCTTCCCCTCGCCGAGCCCATCGAAGTAGCGCGCCCGCCACTTGTCGCCGAGCTTCAGCATGGCGCCTTCGACCTTGCCGCGGATCTCGACACCCTTCGGGTTCGCGGGCTCCGTGGCGATGGCCCCGGCTTTCACGGCCGCATCGAGGAGGTTCGCACCCTTCTCGGAGCAGACCTCGACGAAGGTGGCCTTGCCGGCCTTATCGCCGATGACGCCCCAGTTGCCGCAGGCGAGATCCGCCTGGCGCGGGACTTTCATCTTGCAGCGGCGGCAGTTCGAGCGGCGGCCGTAGCCCTCCTCCTCGAGCTCGTCCATCGAGATGCCCTTGTGCTGGCCGTCCTCGGTCACGATGATGAACTGGCCCTTGTCGATCTCTTCCTTGACGACCGAGTTGGGGTCAACGCCGAACTTGTCGGCGATCATCTTCCGGGCGGTCACCGGACTGACGGATCCACCGCAGTTGACGCCGATCATCAGGACGTTGTCCAGGTTGACCTGGTTGCGCTTCGCAAGCTCGTAGAGGCCCATCGCGTCGCAACCCTTCACCGTCACCCCGATGCGCATATCCCCGGCGCCATCGAGGTACTTCTTGAGCAGTTTCGAGATCAGGAGCGTCCCGCAGTGGAGCGAGCCTGCCGTCTGGCCGATCTCGGCGGGGTCGGTGATGATCGTGGGGACCGCATCGTAGAGGTCCACGCCCTTCTTGACTGCGAGGACTGCGTCAACGATCTTGTTCTCGAGGGCATACTTGAGAAGCCCGGTCACCGCGCCGCCGCACTCCGCGACCTTCGCGATATCGGGGCTCGTCGTCCAGGCGTATACCATATCTCCCTTTGCTGCCATTTACTGCACCCCCGTGATCTTCTCGACCTTCACAGCACTGTGCTTCAACTCCGGCATCTTGGAGAGCGGATCGAGAGCGGTGTTCGTCAGCATGTTCGCAGCCGCGTCCCCGAAGTGCATCGTCATCATCAGCACGCCGGGTGCGACCTCGTCGGTCACCTTCGCGAGGGTCTCGACCTCACCGCGCCTGCTGGTGAGTTTGATCTTCTCCCCGTTCCGGATATTCATCCGTGCCGCGTCATCGGTGTTGATCTGGACGAACCCTGCGGGCACCTCGTGGTGGAGGAGTTTCGCCCTGTCGGTCTGGGTCCGGGTGTGGTAGTGGAAGAGCAGACGTCCGGTCATCAGGGTGAACGGATACTCGGCGTCGGCGACCTCCGCGGGCGGCCGGTGCTCGATGCCGAAGAAGTGGCCGAGGCCGTCGGCGGAAGAGAACTTCTCGCGGTGCAGGATGGGCGTTCCCGGGTGGTCCTCAGTGGGGCAGGGCCAGTGGACGGACTCGGGCTTCTCCATCCTTGCGTAGGAGGCGCCGGCCATCGACGGGGTGACCCGGCGCATGTCGTCCCAGATATCCTCGGGCGAGTTGAAGTCGAATCCCTTGAGTCCGAGCTTGTGAGCGAGGTCGACGAAGATCTGCCAGTCTTCCTTTGCATCGCCCGGGGGCTCTACGGCCTTCCTTACACGGTTGATGCGCCGCTCGCCGCTGGTGAACGTCCCGTCCTTCTCGGCGAAGGATGCTCCGGGCAGGATGACGTCGGCAAACTGAGCCGTTTCGGTCATGAAGATGTCCTGCACGACCAGGAAGTCGAGTTTCTGAAGCGACCGCATGACGTGGTTCGAGTCGGGGTAGGAGACGACCGGGTTCAGCGCGAAGATGTACATCGCTCTTATCGGGTCGCCGCACTGGGTGATCTGCTCTGTTAAGGTCACGCCGTACTCCTTCGCAAGCCCGGTGACGCCCCAGAGTTCCTCCATGCGCTTCCTGGTGGCGTCATCCTCGCACTTCTGGTAGCCGGAGAAGACATTCGGGTACGCACCCATGTCGCAGGCGCCCTGGACGTTGTTCTGGCCACGGAGCGGGTTGACGCCGACGCCCGGCCTGCCCACGTTGCCGGTGAGCATCGAGAGGTTACCGAGCGACCGGACGTTGTCCGTACCGGTGGTGAGTTCGGTGATGCCGAGGCAGTAGATGATCACCGCGTTCTCGGCGGAGGCATAGATGCGCGCGATCTCCTTGACCCTCTCGGTCGGAACGCCGGTGATCGACTCGACATCCGCGTAGTTCTCTACGGTCTTCTTCAGGTCCTCGAATCCCGTCGTCCTCTTCTCGATGAACTCCTTGTCGTGGAGGTTCTCCTTGATGATCCAGTACATGATCGAGTTGATCAGGGCGATGTTCGTCGAGGGGTTGTAGCGGACCCACTCATCGGCCAGGCGCGCCGTGGGGGTGTAGCGCGGGTCGCAGACGATGATCTTCTTGCCCGCCTTCTTGGCCTGGACGATCCGGCGTCCGGCAAGCGGGTGCGCCTCAATGGGGTTCGACCCGATCAGGAAGATGACGTCGGCGTTCAGAACATCCTCGAAGGGGTTCGTCGCGGCACCGGAGCCGAACGAGAGCGAGAGCCCGGCGACGGACGGTCCGTGGCAGATACGTGCGCAGTTGTCGATGTTGTTGGTCTTGAAGGCCACCCGCGCGAGTTTCTGCATGATGTAGCACTCTTCGTTCGGGGTCCGGCACGAGACCTGGAAGCCGAGGGATTTCGGCCCGTATTTCTCGTAGGTCTCCTTGAACTTCGAGGCGATCAGATCGTATGCCTCGTCCCAGGAAGCTTCCTCGAACTTGCCGTTCTTCTTGATGAGGGGCTTCGTCAGCCGGTCCGGGCTCTGCACGAACTCCCAGCAGGTGGCGCCCTTGGGGCAGAGTTTCCCCTCGTTCACCGGGGTCCTCTTGTAGGGTTCAGCCCCGACAAGTTTGCCGTCGTTCACCACGAGGTTGAGCCCGCACCCTACGCCGCAGTATGGGCAGGTTGTGGGAACGTAGCGTAATTTTCCATTGGTGTCTGTCATTCACATTCTCCCGATGGTTGCATTCAACGTCGGTTGCCAAGCATGTCAGGAAAGAACGGACATGCTCACAACAGTTTTACTCGACTCGGTAGTATATAAATTTAAACATATCATTTTAACACCCGTCATTTTATTAGGTGGTCTAATTGATCTTTATAAATCCCCAATCTCTTTCATGCGGGATAGTCGCCATGGTGTATCTTATTATGCGATTGTACGATACAAAAACGGCAATACGGCGTATTTGCCCTGATAATGTAAATTAAATCTGGTTTACTTGGCCAAAATATTTACAACTGACCTTGACCAAATACTCTCCGTGCAACCGAGACTGAATCATACCTGGGATGACATCGAGGCCCGGCTCAAGTCCAAGGGCTCCACTCCTGAACTGATCGACAACTTCCGGAGATGTATCGAGTTTCATACCTACGCGGCCCCCGGGCTCCTGGTCGGGGTCTTCATGGTGGACCAGGCCCTGGAACTCCTGAACCCTCCTGAGGGTGAGAAGATCTACGCCGTCTGCGAGACCACGAAGTGCCTGCCCGACGCCCTGCAGGTGATCGCCCACTGCACGACCGGCAACCACCGCCTCCGGGTGATCCCGATCGGGAAGTTCGCCATCACCGTGAACGGGCCGGCAGACGCTCCATACGTGAACGGGATCCGGGTCTTCGTCGACGGCGATAAGATCGAACGCTACCCGACGTTCGCCCTCTGGTACACCAAGGATCCGCTCTTCGACCCGAGAACCCGGGGAATCGCGCTGATCGACGAGATCATCGATGCGGGGCGCGACTTCATCTCCTGGGAGCGGGTGCGGGTGAAAGTACCGCAGAAATGGCCCTGGAGGTCCGCGATCTGTTCCATCTGTGGTGAGATGGTGCCTGACCACATGCTTGTCAGCGGGGCCTGCGCCGACTGCCGGTCACAGTCCTACTACGAGAAGGTAGCGTACTGAGGAGATCGCCTCCCCCCGTGGGGGAGGGATAAATCCCATCGACATGGAAGGCACTGCATGGAGCTCTCTCCCATCGGACTCGTGCATTCAGCCATCCGCTCCAGGAGCGATATGCCGGTCCAGGGCGTCGACGCCGAGATCGAGATCTTTTCCCGGTACGCCGGGGGACTCTCCGGTATCGAGGAGAACTCGCACCTGATCCTCGTCTGCTGGATGCACGAGGCCGGCAGGGACGTCCTCACGGCGGTCGCCCGGAAGGTCTCGAACGATCTCCCGGAGAAAGGTGTCTTCTCCCTCCGCTCGCCGGTGCGGCCGAACCCCCTCTCCGTCTCGGTGGTGCGGCTCTGCGGTGTCCGGGATGGGCGGTTCCTCACTCTCTCAAACGTCGACCTGATCGACGGGACGCCGGTGATCGATATCAAACCCTACCAGGCGGGATGGGACTGTGTCTTCTCCGCGACCGGCCACGACCGGACGGAGAAGATACAAAAGATGGGTCCCGGCGATTACCGGGCGGGCCTCATCCGCGAGGCCGTGAACTATCACGGGGAGCTCTGCCCCGGCGCTGCGGTCGGGGTGCGGATCGCGGAGGCGGCGACGCGCATCTTCGAGCGCGACCTGCGGCACCCGCGGGTATCGGTCGCGCCCGGCCCCGACCCCTGCATTGCCGACGCGCTCATCGGGATCACCGGCGCGAGCCCGGGGAACCGCCGGCTGGGGTGTTCGGGAGGAGACCGGTACGTTCTTTCCTGCCCCGGAAAGGAGGCGGTCTTTATCCTCAGGGACGTGCCGGAGAGCGTCGATGCGATCCTTGCGGCCGGCGAGGCGTCGCTCTTCGACTGCGCCGTCCGCTCCCGGCCGCAGCAGAAACGATGATCCAGGAGTCACGAATATGCCACGCAGGTACCTGAACCTTACCCCGCTCTCCGAGGCGCTCGCGATCATGCGGCGGGAGTTTCCCTCGCCGGGCCGCGCCGAGACCGTGCCGCTCGCAGAGGCTGTCGGCAGGGTGACGGCCGAACCCCTGTATGCGGGGTATTCCGTTCCCATGGCCGATATCGCGAAGTTCGACGGCTACGCGGTGAAGAGCGGCGAGACACTCGGGGCGCAGGACCAGCGGCCGCTGCCTCTTCCCGAGTATGCCCGCGTCAACACCGGCGAGGTGATCCCGCAGCCGTTCGACGCCGTCGTCATGATCGAGGATACCTGGGACGAGGGCGGCATCCCCCGGATACGGAAGTCCGCCGCGCCCGGGCAGCACGTCCGCCGTGCCGGCGAGGATGTCCGGGCAGGGGAACTCGTTCTCCCGAAGGGCCACCGGATCAGGCCGTTCGATATCGGTGCGCTCGCGACCTACGGGATAGACCTGGTCCGGGTGCGGTCGGTCCGGGTCGGCATCGTCCCGACGGGAAGCGACCTGGTGCCGCTCGGTACGGCGCCCGGGCCCGGCCAGACGATCGAGACGAACACCCTCATGGCGGAGGCGCACCTCACCGGGATCGGGGCGACCTGCCGCCGTTACGGCATCGTTCCCGACGAACCCGACCTGATCCGGGAGGCGGTCGAGACGGCGATCGCCGAGAACGATCTCGTCATCCTTTCGGCGGGTTCGTCGGCCGGCACCCGCGACTTCTCCCGGGACGTCGTCGCGGAACTCGGGGAGATCGTCTTTCACGGCATCGCGGTCAGGCCGGGGAAACCGGTGCTGCTCGCGAATGTCGGCGGCAAACCGGTTCTCGGGATGCCGGGGTATCCCGTCGCCGCGCAGACCGTCCTCCGTGAGGTTGCCGGGGACCTTCTGTCGTGGTGGGGGCTTTCGCCGCTCCCGTGCGGGGAGCTGGACGTCCGGCTGTCACGGAGGCTGGCGTCCGATCTCGGGTTCGACGAGTTCGTCCCGGTCTCGATAGGACGCGTGAACGGCACCTGCTGGGCGACACCCCATCCCCGGGGCGGCGGCATCCAGATGGCGGTCGTCCGGGCGAACGGCTACCTCCACATCCCGGCCGCCCGCGAAGGAATCGAGGCGGGGGAGGAGGTGCGCGTCCGGCTCACCGTCCCGCCCGCCTCCGTCGCCCGGACGCTTGTCTGCGTCGGGAGGCGCGATCCCGCCCTCGGGGAACTTGGAAACCGCCTCGCGGACGCCGGCTACCAGTTCCACTGCTGCAACGCATCGACGATGGGAGCGGTGCTCGCGCTGCGGGCGAACACCTGCCACGCGGCAACGTTTGCTCTTCCTGAGACCGCGTCGGCATGGAGCGATCAGGTTCTCCGGTATCTGCCGAACGTCGACCTCGTCCGGGTGCCGGTTGCCCGGACGGAACTGGGGATCGCGTCGGCCGCTCCTCTCGATGACGGGGTCCTTGCGTCGCTCCGGGTCGCCAACCGCCCGAAGAGCCCGGCGGCGCAACTTCTCCTCGATTCGTGGCTCGACCGGAATGGGATCGGTGGCGACTACTCCGGCGAACCCGCGGACGCGAAGGTCTGCCCTGCCCACGAGGCGCGGGAGGCGGGGCTCCGGTTCACTCCGATCGGCTACGAGTCGTGCGATCTGGTGGTGCGAAAGGAGGTCGCCGCGGACGAGAGCGTCGCCGCCCTCATCGAGGCCGCGCGGTCGCCGGAGTTCCGCGCGTACCTCCGGGCGATCGGGAGGGATCCGGGGGACGTCTCCGTCTCCGGCGTCTTTTCGGCCTGAACCGCCGCACCTGCTCGACACGAATATCTTTTTTGGGCATGATTATTTCTCATGCGAGTCAGCGAGCAGACACGGGAGCAGATCATGGCGGTGCTCCGGCGGCTGGAGGAGGCCACGGCAAAGAAGGATATCGACGGCATAATGGCGCTCACCGATCCCGATTTTTGGGGTTTATTCGCCGGTGAGAAGGCGGTCGGGAGGGAAGCCTGCCGCCGGCACCTCGAACGCGGTTTTTCGCAGGCGGAGAAGATCTCGGTTGAACTCTCCGACATCCATATCGCCGCCGAGGGGACGGTCGCCTGGGTTATGGCCGATACGGCCTGCCGCTTCGTCGTCGCCGGTATCCCGCAGACCCGGACCGGGCGGATGACGGCGGTGCTCCGGGGGACGGGCCACGCGTGGATCTTTGCCCAGGTGCACTGCTCGCTCCCGGCAGAGGGCCGGTCGTCTCCGGCGAACTAATTCTTTTGAGCCCGCAAAAAAGGGTGTCCCGGGGGACTCATCTCAGCCCTCCGCTGTATAAAAGAGAATCGCCCTGCCGTTGCCGTCGATGATCGCGAGCGTATCCCCGACGATCCGGTAGCCCGCCGCCGACCGGAGGAGGTCGAGGTAGGTGCGCTCCTGCTCCATGATGCCGGCGGGCTCGCTCGCGGAGGCTTTCGTCGCGATGATCCGTTCCACGCCAATCCCCGTCTCGTTGACCCGGTACGGGGCCGAGTAGGCGTTGCACCCGGCGGATCCCGAGAGCGTGCCGTCGCCGTCGAAGACCAGGGTGATGTTGGTCCCCGGGACCGGCGACGCGACGGTGCTGCCGCCTGTGGTGTAGTGGGTCAGCAGCCATTCGGTCGAGAGCAGCGGTACGCTCCCGGACTGGTCCGACCGCTCAAAGACGAGCAGATCCTTACCCGACGGCCCGGAGAGCACCAGCAGGTCGCCCTCGACCCTGTAGGAGGCGGTTGCAGCGAGGAGTTCCCGGTACCTGCTCTCCTGCTGCACGAGGGCCTGTTCTGCCGCAGGGTGGGCCTTCGTTCCGTCGACCGGCTCCACTGTGATTGAGGATCTATTGATCTGGTAGGAGGCGGAGTAGAGGTTGCACCCGGCGGACCCCGAGAGCGTGCCGCTATCGCCGAAGATGAGGAGCGGCTCCTTCCCGGGCAGGGGCGCGGCGATCGAGCCGTTATCGGCCCGGAACGCGATCAGGTCCCATGCGGTCCCCGCAAGCGGTTCGGCGACCCGGCTGGCGCCGTCGGAAGGGGCGCCTGTCCCGCCGGAATAGCCGACCGAGAAGAGGCATGCCGCCACGATGATCAGGAATGCCGCCTTCGCGAGTGTGTGGTGTCCGTCTCGCCCCATCTCTATCACGGGTAGAATTGGAGGCTGAAGAAGAAAAAGCAACTCATTTCAACCGTAATTCTCTCGATCGCCCTCTTCCCGGTGCACGGAAGGATGAGGCGTCGATCCTGCTCTGTCGCCCCGAGGCTTCGCCGGCGAAAGAGATCGGGCTCAGAGCATGGTAAAAAGGAAAAAGCGGGTGAGGGTCGGTCTCTTTGGCCGCCTGGAACGGGAGCGGATCAGGGCCGGTCCGCGCTGTACGTGAGCGGGGCCTTTCACTCCTCATCGAGGAGGTCAAACCGGTCCGCGCTGTACGTGAGCAGGGTCGCTCCTGAATCATCCAGGAGATCGAGGCGGTTTCCGTCGATCCGGTAGCCTGCAGCCGACTCGAGGAGGTTGAGATACCGGTTCTCCTGCTCCATGATGCCTTCCGGCTCGCTGCAGTACATCTTCGTGCTGATCGGCGGCTCGATGGTGAGGTTCGTGCCGTCGGCCTGGTAGCCGGCCCCGTAGGAGTTGCACCCGGCGCTGCCGCCGACGTTTCCGTCGGAGAAGACCGCCGTGATCGTGGTCCCGGCGATCACCGAGGAGACTGCCTCGCCGTCAAGGCTGTAGGACTCAAGCGTCCACTCCGTCCCGGTGAGCGGGGCCGGCGGGACCTCCGGTGCCTGCACGAAGAAGAGGACGTCGGTGCCCTCAGCGTCCGTGAGGATCAGCCGGTCGCCCTCGACCCGGTAGGAGGAGACGTTCGCGAGGTTGCCCATGAACGCCGCTTCCTGCTCCATGACGCCGGGCGTCTCGCAGTACATCAGGGTACTGAAGAGCGAGGAGACGGCAAGGTTCGCGCCGTCGAGGGTGTACTCGCCGCCGTAGAGGTTGCACCCGGCGTTGCCGGTGACGTTTCCGCCGTCAAAGTTTGCGGTGATGGTCGTGCCGGCGATCACCGAGGAGATTGCGTCCCCTCCGGTGCTGTAGGAGTCAAGCACCCAGTCCGTTCCGACGAGCGGGAGGTCGGGCGTCCGGGCGACTCTCTCGAAGACCAGCAGGTCGTTGCCGTCGCTGTCCATGAGGATCAGCCGGTCGTTCTCCGTCCTTGAAGAGATGGAAGCGCTGAGAGGTATTCTCTCGCCGTCCGCCATCACCCGCTCCACCCGGTAGGATGCGGCTTTGGTGAGGAGGGAAAGGTAGCGGTCCTCCTGCTCCATGATGCCGGGCGGTTCACTGCAGTACATCTCGGTCCTCGCGGCCGGCTCGATCGCGAGGCTCGCACCGTCCACGGTGAAGCCCGCGCTGTAGTGGTTGCACCCGGCCGACCCGCCGACGTTGCCGTCGATGCTGAAGGCCGCCGTTACGGTCGTGCCGTCGAGAACCGGGGTCAGGGCGCCGTCATCCCCGGCGAGGCTCGCGAGCGTCCAGGACGTTCCGGCAAGCGCCGCGGGCTCAACCTTCTCAAAGACGAGCACGTCGGTGCCTTCCGCGTCGGTGATGATGAGCCGGTCGTTCTCGATCCGGCATTCCGCTGCCGAGCCGAGGAGATCGACGAACCGTGCCTCCTGCTCCATGATTCCCTCGGGCTCCGTGCAGAGCTTCAATGTCTGGACGATCGAGGAGATCGAGAGACTCGTTCCGTCAAGCTGATAATCGCCGCCGTAGTAGTTGCACCCGGCCGAGCCGGTGACCCTGCCGTCGGGGCCGAACCGTGCGGTGACCTCCGTTCCCGGCAGAACCGGGACGAGCGTGCCGTTTTCGGTGAGGTATGAGTCGAGAGTCCAGGCGGTCCCGGAGATCCCGGTGACCGTGCCGGGCGTCGATGTGCCCCCCATGCACCCCGCGGTGATGATGGCTGCCACGACGATGACCAGGAGCGACGCCGTCGTGAGGATGTAGTTCCTGTTTCTTCTTCTTCTGTTCGATGCCATACAACAGCATATGGGCGGGAATGAGTGATAAATGAATGGTTGGCTACGAAAAAAATCGAACTTATACATGGTCGGTTTGCCAAATCTGACGATTATATGATTTATCCTGGTTCTGTTATGTTGTGCCGCCAAACAGCGGGGGACGGGCTGTCCCTCCGTGTCCGGGTGTTCGGGCGTCTCTCGCCGGGCGCCTTCTTCTATATGCAGGGGCTTTATCCGGCGGGGCGTCCACACCGTGTACGGGAGAAGAGTGCTATGGCAACGTTGATCCTCCTACGGCATGGCGAAAGCACCTGGAACCGGGAGAACCGGTTCACGGGCTGGACCGACGTCGACCTCTCGCCGCAGGGTATAGAAGAAGCCCATAAGGCGGCGGAACTCCTTCGGGACGGCGGGTATACGTTCCGCGTCGCCTACACCTCCGTCCTGAAGCGGGCGATCCGGACGCTCTGGATCGTCATGGACGACCTCGACCTCATGTACGTCCCGGTGCACCGGTCGTGGCGGCTGAACGAGAAGAGTTACGGCGCCCTGCAGGGTCTGAACAAGCAGGAGACCGCCGCGAAATACGGTGCGGATCAGGTGCACCTCTGGCGCCGGGCATACGACGTGCGGCCGCCGCCTCTTTCGTGGGACGATCCCCGGCACCCACGGTTCGACCCCCGCTACGCGGATCTCGATCCGGAGACCCTCCCTGCGACCGAATCCCTGCACGATACGCTCAAGCGGGTGCTCCCCTGCTGGGAGAGCCATATCGCCGGGGACCTTGCGGCAGGCAGGCCCGTCCTGGTCTCCGCCCACGGCAACAGCCTCCGCGCCCTGGTCAAACACCTGGACGCTGTCCCGGACGACGAGATCGCGGGTCTCAACATCCCCACCGGCTATCCTTTAGTCTACGAACTAGACGGGGACCTGAAGGCGGTCAGACACTACTACCTTGGCGACCCGGAGGAGGTCGCGGCGGCAGCCCGGGGCGTGGCCCGGCAGGCAGGAGCGGGGTAGCACCTCTCCGGGGCCCGCCGGCAGCGGAGGAAGATCATATATACCGCCCTGCCCAGGAGACCCCCCTGTCAAACAGGGGGAAGTCTCATGAAAAGGGTTGCCATCAACGGGTTCGGGCGGATCGGGAGGCAGATCCTCCGCAGTTACCTGGTCGAGACGCCGGAGAATATCGAGATCGTCGCGGTCAACGACCCAAACCCGACGGAACAACTCGCCTACCTGATGAGGTATGACTCGGTCTACGGGCGGGCGTCCTTCCCGGTCGAAGCCGGCGATGAGCGTCTCCGGTTCGGGTCGAAGGAAGTGCGGACGCTGCACGATCGAGACCCCGCCCGCCTCCCGTGGAAGGACCTCGGCGTGGATATGGTGCTCGAATGCACCGGGCACTTCACGGAGCGGGCGGGCGCCGCAAAACACCTGGACGCCGGGGCCTCACGGGTCGTCATCAGCGCGCCGTCGGATGACGCTGACCTGACGGTCGTGCTCGGCGTGAACGAGGGGTCCTATGACCCGGCAAAGCATATCGTCGTCTCGAACGCGTCCTGTACGACCAACGCGCTCGCCCCGGCGGCGAAGGTCTTGAACGACGCCTTCGGCGTCGAACGGCTGATGGCGACGGCGATCCACGCCTACACCGCCACCCAGGCGCTGGTCGACCGGGCAACGAAGAAACCGCGCCGGGGACGCGCCGCGGCGGTTTCGCTCATCCCGACGACGACCGGCGCCGCCGTCGCCACCACGCGTGCCCTCCCCGAGCTCACCGGGAAGATGGACGCGATAGCCATCCGGGCTCCCATTCCCGACGGGTCGGTGCTCCATATCGTCGCGGACCTTTCGCGTGACGCAACGGCGGACGAGGTGAACGCCGCGATGAAAGGAGCGGCCGAAGGGAGGATGAAAGGATACCTCGCGTACACCGAGGACCCGCTCGTATCGATCGACATCGTCGGCGACCCGCACTCCGGTGTCGTTGACGGGCGTTCCACGAGCGTCGTCGGCGGTCGGATGGCCCGGGTCCTGGTCTGGTACGACAACGAGTTCGGGTATGCCAAAAGGATGGTCGATATCGCTTCCTACATGGCGTCCCGGGAGTGAGGAGGCTGGACCATGGCAAAACTGGTCTTCTTCGGCCTCGATGAGCACGAGCAGGACGTGATCTGGAAAGCCTTTGCCGGCCCGAGCGGCTATGAGATTGCCCTGCATACCGAACCGCTCACGATCGAGAACGTATCGCTTGCCCGCGACGCCGACGGCATCGGGGTCTTCGTCCTCTCGCGCGTCACCCGGGAGGTCCTCGACCGGATGCCGGGCCTCAGGATGATCGCCGCCATGTCTACCGGGGTCGATCACATCGACGTCGACGCCTGCCGGGAGAGGAAGATCGCCGTCTGCAACGTGCCGCGCTACGGCGACACCACCGTGGCGGAGTTCGCCTTCGGGCTCATCCTGGCTCTTGCCCGGCGGTTCAGGCCGACGTTTGCGCGGGTTGACCGGGGCGGCTTTTCGCGGGTCGGGCTGCAGGGGACGGATCTCGCCGGCAAAACCCTCGGCCTGATCGGGACCGGGCGCATCGGGTCGCACCTCGCCCGCATCGCCCGCGCAGCGGGGATGGAGGTGATCGCCTATGACGTGAAGCCGAACCCGACCCTTACCGGGGAGTACGGCGTCCGCTATATGGATCTTGACAACGTTCTCCGGCAGGCCGACATCATCAGCCTGCACGTCCCCTACACGGAGGCCACCCACCACCTGATCGATGCCGATCGGCTGCGGCTGGTCAAACCAACCGCGCTCCTCGTCAACACCGCTCGGGGCGGTGTGGTGGATACGAGAGCGGTCGCGGACGCCCTCCAGGAAGACCGTCTTGCGGGGGTCGCGCTCGATACCTTCGAGGGGGAAGAGGTCTGGATAGAGGAGGAGTTCCAGGGGGCGGACGAGGCATCGGCGGAGGAACTCCGGGACGCACTCGCGAGTTTTGCTCTCCTGCACTCGGACCGGGTGATCATGACGCCGCACAACGCCTTCAACACGCGGGAGGCGGTTGAGCGGATCCTCGCCACCAGCATCGAGAACATCAGGGCCTTCTTTGCCGGGCACCCGCAGAACGTCGTCGCCGGGACCTACCGGGTGCCGACGGCCCCGCCGGCCGGGGGAGGTGCATGAGACAGGATGCGGCCCACATCCGCCGATGCCGGGCCCGGGGACACAGGCCGGAAGGGCGGATTTACCGCCCGAATCCGGCCCGTTCTGCTCATGTAACACATATGTTACAGGGGCCACTGCCACTGTAACAGAACTGTAACACCCCGCCGCTCTCCTGTAACAAAACTGTAACACATAAATCCGGGGCCGCAGAACCTTTCCCTCATGTCCAGGGTCGTCCGGGTTGACGAGGAGGCGCTGGAGGTCGCCCTGCAGTACGGGAAGAACCTCTCGGCCGGGATCATGAAGATGGAAGAGATGCTCAAAAAGCAGGAGAAGGCGAGGCGCGACTACACCGCCATCGAGGAGATGGTCCGCCGGACCATCAGGGAAGAACTCGAGATGCTGACCAGGTACTGATCACCCCCGCCCGGTGAGTTCCGTGAGTTTCCGGAGCCACTCGAACGGCGCACCGGCGCACTCCCCCGGCGTCATCCGCCACACCCAGTTCCCCGTGGTGGTCGAGGGGTAGTTCATCCGTGCCGCGGCGCCGAGGCCGAGGACGTCCTGCATCGGGATGATGCACGCCCGGGCGACCGAGGTCATCCCGAGCCGGACGAGTTCCCGGTGAACCTCGTCCGCCGCCACTCTTCGTCCGGCGTAGGCGAAGAACCTCTCCTTATCCTCTTCCGACGCCTCCTCCTCGAACCACCCCCTTGCCGTGTTGTTGTCGTGCGTCCCCGTGTAGCAGATGAGGTTAGGGCAGTAGTTGTGCGGGATGTGCGGGCTCTTCTCGATCCCCTCGCCGAACGCGAAGAGGAGGATCTTCATCCCCGGGAACCCGAACCGGTCGAGAAGGTCCTGGACGGCCGGGGTGTTCGCCCCCAGGTCCTCGGCGACGATGGCAAAGCAGGGATGCTTTCGAGCGAGCGCCTCAAAAAAGCCTGCTCCCGGCCCGTCGACCCAGGTGCCGTGCTCGGCCGTCGCGTCGCCCGCGGGGACTTCGTAGTAGTCGGCGAACGCCCGGAAGTGGTCGATCCGGAAGAGGTCGTAGAGTTCGCCGGACCGGGCGATGCGGCTCATCCACCAGTCGTAACCGCGCTTTCGGAGCGCCGGCCAGTCGTAGACCGGGTTCCCCCAGAGCTGCCCGGTCTTGCTGAACATATCGGGCGGCACCCCGGCGACAACGGTCGGGCGGAGGTCTTCGTCCAGTTTGAAGATCCCGGGGTTCGCCCAGACGTCGACGCTGTCGTAGGCGACGTAGATCGGGATGTCGCCGATGACCTGGATGCCCCGTCCGGTGCAGTAGCGGCGGAGGGCCGACCACTGCCGGGCGGCGATGTACTGGAGGAACGTCTCTTTTCGTACCCGGTCGTCGAGCAGTTGGCGCATCTCCTTGAGAGCCTCCGGCTGCCGGGTCAGGATCTCCTCCGGCCACCGGGTCCACGCCTGCCCGCGGAAGTGGTCCTTGAGCGCGACGAAGAGCGCGTGGTCGTCGAGCCACCACGCGTTTGCGTCGCAGAACGTCTCATACCCGCGCTCCGGCCCGGAGTAGCGAAACCGCTCATACGCAACCGCAAACAGCCGTTCCCGGTACCAGGCGGCCGCTTCGTATGCCACCCGCTCCTCCGGGAAGCCGGGCGCCGGCTCCAGGTCGCTCTTCCGGAGGTAGCCTTCCCGGACGAGCATCTCCGGGCTGATGAGGAGGGTATTAATGGCGAACGCCGACGGGCTGCTGTAGGGCGAGTGGGCGTACACGGCCTCTGTCGGGTTGAGCGGCAGGATCTGCCAGTAGTGCTGCCGGCCCCGCTCAAGCGCGTCGGCGAACCGGTAAGCCGCCGGGCCGAAATCCCCGATGCCGTACGGCGACGGCAGGGACGTGATGTGCAGGAGTATGCCGCTTCCTCGTGTCTGGATCATGGCCAACCTCACCGGATGCGGGAGCGCTACGGCACCGGCGCCCTCCCCTCCGCTGCCAGCCTCGCGAGATACGCCTCGCGTCGGGCGACATACGCCGCCGCCTGCCCGTCGAAAGGCACGTACTCCGCGACGGCCCGCCCCTCTTTCGCGAGCCGGAGTTTCGTCTCATCCGCGAGCCCCATCAGGAACCCGAACTCGACCGTCCTGCCCGCGTCCGCGACCAACCACGCGACGAGGTCCGGGTCGTGGGTGCCGGCCGAGAACGGCACGCCCCGGTCGAGGAGTCCTGCTGCAAGCGCACGAAAGCGCTCCCGGACTTCGCCGGGGTCGCGCGTATCCGCCCCGTAGGCTCCCTTCACCAGGCGGGGCCGGATCCCGTGGCGGACGACGCGGTCGAGGTCCTCTGCGGTGCGGTCGAGGGAGGTCTGGAGGGCGAGGGTCACCGGCAGTCCCTGCCGGGCGCAGGCGACGGCGGCCTCCACCGTCGTCTCCACGAGTCCCCGCCCCTCCATGTCCACCTCGAACCCGATGCCGCGTGCATGCGCCCCGCTGCAGAGCCTGATCAGGGTATCCCGGGCGGCATCCCGGTCGATGAGCGCACCGAGCGCGGTCATCTTCACGCTGAGGGATGCGTCCAGGCCCTCCTCCTCGATCGCGGCTATGGCGGCGGAAGTGCGCTCCAGGTTCTCCCGGACCTGCTGCTCGCTCCGGGCATACTCGCCGAGCGCGTCGAGGATGCACCGGATGCCCCGGGCGTTCTGCGCCCGGCACCGCCGGACCGCCGCATCGAGGTCGGGCAGCGTCCAGCGCTCAACCCTGCCGGAGGTCGAGGGCACTATCATCCTCACCGTGCCGCCGCCGGCACCTCTTCCCTGATGGTGAAGAGGTCGCGGAGAGTGTCTTTGATGCAGGCCTCGAAGATGTCCCGCACGTGGGTGTGGGCGATCTCCAGCCAGTCGGCCACCCCATCGATCGGGATGCTCTTCTCCTCCGACAGGAAGTAGTCGATGTTCAGGAGGAACGCGTTGTGCTCCGTCGACTCCGGCACGGCGTCGGTCAGTTCCACCCGGCAGTTGTCGCGGTTGTCGTGGAACGAGAACTCGCACCCGGTGATGAACCCTGCCGGCACCCGCGGGAGTTCCGGCGGCAGGACGGGGTAGAAGGCGAAGTAGTCCGAGAGCGTCACCTCGCTTTCCGGGATCTCGATGAGGTTGACGTACCGGAGGTTCATGGTGCCGATGGCGTCGGCGCTGACGACCTCCCGGAACCGTTCGAACGCCCCGTGGATCCGCTCCGAGAAGGCCTCCCAGTGGACGTACGGCTTCTGGCAACTGACCGAGAGCAGCCGGGGCCCGACCTGGACGGCGCAGCCCTCGTCCTCGGCGAGGAATATCGACCGTTCGCCGACAAGGAGCTCCTCGCGGAGCCCCTCCGGGCCGAGGAGCATGACCACCTCGCGCACGTAGCGCTGGTCTCTCTTCGGGTAGGCGTCTTTTAAGTGGCTGTAGAGTATGCCCGGATAGGTCATATCCCAGGGGATATCCTCGGGAAACCGGAACTCGCATATCACTTCGGCGGCGGGGGGGTTGACATACTTTCGTATCTCTGCCATCTTCTTCTCCCTCAGGGGTGTTGGATGGAAGGAGACTACTTTAAGGTGACTGCTCCCCGGCAATGGCCGGGCACCATCACGATGCTTTATCTCTCCGGGCCGCTATCCGGGTGTGATGGGTGAGGCGTTCCGCCAGACGGTTCACCTGGTCATGGGGGTCCTCGGCGCGGCGGTGATCCTCCGCCTGGACGACCGGTGGGCATTCATCTTCGTGAGCACCGCGCTCGTCCTCCAGTTCCTCCTCTGCGACGCCTTCACCCGCGGCTACGACGTCCCGGTCCTCTCGCGGGTGATGGACGAGTCGGAGCGCACCGGGAAGGTGCCGCTCAAGGGGGGCATCGCCTACGCCGCCGGGGCGCTCTTCTGCCTCGCGGTCTTCGGCCGCGAGTACACCGCTGTCGGGCTCGTCACGGTCGGGGTGCTCGACAGCGTCGCGACGCTCGTGGGGTTGCGGTTCGGGCGGCATACCCTCGTCGGCAGCAAATCGCTCGAGGGAACGCTTGCCGGGGCGGCGGCGGCCGCTCTTGCGCTCTCCTTCCTGATCCCCTGGTGGGCGGCCGTGGTTGTGGCGGCCGTCGCCGGTGTCATCGAGGCCTGCTCCCCGCTCGACGACAACGTGGCGGTTCAGGTGGGGGTGTGCGTGGTGCTGGCGGCGGTGGGGGTCGGGGTGGGGTTGTGACAGGGTAAATTCGGGACGTTTGGAGAGCAGGCGGCCCGGGATACAGGTATCGTTGCCATGAGAGCCCGCGGTACCCCGGGATCAGCGCGGCAAGGTTCGGCCCTGTGCCGACCAGGTCGCCCCGCGAGATCGTCGCGGCAATATCCCGAATATCGCCGATGACGATGACCCCGCTCGCGACCCAGCTGCCGAGGTAGAAGAGATTGTCGTGGTCATCGACGCCCCACTCCCCAAGGACAGCGCCGAGGAGGAACTCCCGGCCCATCGTGAGCGGGCCGAACCGCTCCTCGAAGACCAGGGGGTCGTAGTCGGGGTCGTACCACTCCTCATAGTCGGAGTGACCGTCACCGTCGGTATCGGCCGACCAGAGATCGGTGCCGATCGCCCATTCGAGGTCGTCGGAAAGCCCGTCGCCGTCGCTGTCCGCCTTGGTCGGGTCGCTTCGCTGCTTGAAATAGGCCCTGCCGTTCGCGTCGATGACCATCTCCCCGGCCTCGTAGCGGTCGGAGAGCCCGTCCCCATCGGTGTCGATCGCATACGGGTCGGGCAGATGCCAGTTCCCGAACCCGTCGCGATACCCGTTCTCCTCGTAGTAGTCCGGCAGGCCGTCACCGTCGCGGTGAACGGCGCGTAGCCGTCTTTCAGGACGTCGATCTGGTGAGGGCCGACGGGGATGCCCGGGAGGGTCTTTGAGAATCGGCAGTATCTGCTGGATACAGGTTACGATGCAAATCGTGCAGAAAATAGCGGGAAAAGATTACTCAATTCCCCGGAGATTTACACGGCCGTACCCACGAATGCAGTCTCCTGCTCTAAGCCGAAGGGGAAGACCGGGCGAACCGGCCGCCCCCTTTCAGTGCTTCACACCCCGCTTCTTGAGTTCCTCCGACTTCCGCTTCGAGCACTCCTCGCACCGGAACTCGGGCGCAGGATCCCTGGTTCGGTCATAGTTCTCCGCCTTCACCAGGCGGTAACCCCGGGCGACCTTCCCGCAGTCCACGCACCTGACCTCCTCTTTGACCTCCCACTGGGCGGCGAGCGTCTCGGAGGTGAAGATGAACCGGTCGACCCAGAAGAAGATCAGGCCGCCGATGAGGTTTGCGATGATGGTGGCGGTAAGCGCCCCGAGCCCCCCGAGCAGCGCGAGCACCCCGGCGAGGATCGGCGTCGAGAGCTGCCACCGGACGAGATAGAGGCCGTAGCGTTTAAAATTTACTTCCACGTATAAAATTCGGCGGGTGACCTCATAAAACCGGGGCCGGCACCGTCACCCGAGCACCAGGATCCGGCGGGTCAGGCTCTTGTGCACCCGCTGCTCGTGCTCCTGCAGGACGGTGAAGTGGCGGGCGGCGATATCCGTGATGTCGCGGTGCGTGACGACGACCGCGCGCCTCCCCGGCCGGAGGATGCGCCGGATCTCCGCAAGCGATCCGTCGTAGAGCCGGTCCATGCTGTCCGCCCGGATCCTGACCGACTGGCCGTAGGGCAGATCGGTCACGACCGCATCGAGCGCCCCGTCGCAGACCGGGACCGTCGTGGCGTCGGCGATCAGCACGTCCGAGCCCGGGAGGTTCTGCCGGTAGCCGTCGACCATCGCGGGGTCGAAGTCGCTCCCGAGGATCCGGACGCCGATCTCCCGGGCCTCGAGGAGGATCCCGCCGGTGCCGCAGAAGGGGTCGAAGACCGTCTCGCCGGGGCGGACGAGGGAGATGTTGACGAGCGCCCGGGCCATCCGCGGCATCATCACGCCGGGGTGGAAGAACGGCCGGCGCATGGGGTTCCGCGCCTCGAACGCCCCCCGGTCGATCTTCAGGATGACGCGGCCGAAGTAGCAGCGGTCCTCCGAGGCGACGGCGCGGTACTCCTCGACGGGGTTACAGAGCGACACCGGGCCGGCGATCAGGCTCCCGATCAGCCGTTCCAGGTCGAGCCGCTCGATATCCATCCTGCTCCCCTGGATCATCTTCCCCCGGCCGACGAACGGCTTCTCGGTCGTGATCGCAAGGTCGCGGAGGAGGTCCGTAAACGCCGCCCGCGTGGGTTCGCACTCCCCGAGGTACTCCATCACCACGTGCGTCAGGGCAAGCCGCCCGGCGGCCTCCGGTTCCGGGCACTCGGCGACCGCGACCTGGATCCGCCTATCAAGGACGGTTCCCACGCACTCCAGTTCCGCGGCCGGGAGGTCGGGATGCTCGCCGGAGAGTTCGAAGAGCAGCTTCATCCTCATGGTATTGGGGCGCGAGGGGGATAAAGCGGGCGGGCATAGGTTATGCATATTCGCTCGGTCGAACATCAAGGAGCCAGCAGGGGCGAGGAGAGCCGTGCAACGAACTGTGGTGGTCTGCGTACCATTGGTGCTCACGCTCCGGTTCGTTAGAACCGTTGCGCTTCGCAACGTCGCCGGTCCAAGACCTTCGGTCTTCTCCTGCTCCTGCTCGAAGACGCTTCGCGTCTTCTCAAGCTCCGGACGTTGTCCGTCGTACCCTTCGACCAGTCGCATATCGCCACGCACTGCCCCCGCCCCAAGGGGCGGGGAACGACTGCCGGAACGGCAGGAGTTCGAGCACCGTCGGGTGTGAGTGAGGAGCGCGAAGCGCGGGCGGGGTGGGGGTAACAGTACCAGATCTGAATCTTGAGCCCTTGAAGTGTGAGTTAGAGACAGGGGAGGGGGGCTGCACCCCCCTCGCACCTAACGGTGCTCAAGCTCGCTACGCTCGCACTCCGCACCCTTCGGGTGCTCGAGCTCCGTTCCTATCGGAACATCGCACTCCCCGTCAGCCCCTTGCACCTAACGGTGCTCCTGCTCCTGCCCTTCGGCCAGTCGCACTCCCCAACGGCGATAGCCCCATAAATTCCGTGCCCGGAGGTGCGTGGTTCCTTGCCGGGCCAGGCCTATCCGTTGCGGAATGCGGGTAACAGTGTTGCAAACGGGAGGTTAGCTGCACTTTACGCGCCGGGGTTCGCACAAAAGCATCCAAAAAATGGAAGATATTCAATAAAGCGAGAGGGCTCCCCTCACTTCATCGACTCTTTCATCCTGTCGCCGCCGCCCCGAAAGAAGCCCCTGCCCTTCTTCACGCCCCTCGATCTCGAGCAGGCGCGTATGGGGTTCGCGCCCCTCCTCCGACAGGCGGCCGGGCGCAACGATCCGCACCCGCACCAGCATGTTGCCGGGCTTCGAGCGACTGGACGCTATCGGGGTCGAGGGCCCTGCAGATCCGGCTGATCGGGACCTGAAATCCGGCAAATTCCCGGAAATGTGGTTATATCTTTTTCCCGATATAAAACACATATCCGTAATACTGTTTGTATTTTGAATACAGGTCCGCCTCGCGCCTCATGAACGCAATCATATCCTCAACGGCCTTATTTCCCGCATGTTGCTTCAGGAATTCCTCCTGCCTTGCTTTTTGCGGAATGAAATAATTGTCGATCCAGCAACTTTCAGGCAGCGTAAATGCGGCAACAGGAATGTAACCTGCTTTTTGCATGATGGAGATGTTATGCCCTATCGTGCCGATCTCAGGAACCGCGTCCAACCACCACTTCTCGATCTCAGCGGGGCGTTCATCGGTGAACCATGACTCGTATGTCACGGCAACATAGCCGTCTTTTTTGAGGAAGCGTCTCCAGTAATTCAAGCCTTTTTCAAAACCTACATTGGCGATAGCCCCCTCGGACCATATAAGATCGAACTCCTCATCCTGAAACGGCAGATCATCCATCGAACCGACAATACCTTTTACCCTGTTCTGCACACCAAGTTTTTCGGCTCTGGCGTTCAGTTTATCAATCGAGCCAGGGCAGAGGTCGAGGGCGGTGATGGCTGCTTCTGTATTCTGTGCCAGAACCATTGTTTGAAAGCCCGTGCCGCAGCCTAAATCGGCAATTTTTGTTTTGTCTGAGAGATTTCTGATGAAACTCAATGCCCTGATGGTTTCTTCGGGGCTGCCGGGTCCCTGCCGTTCAAGTTCCGTGAAAAATTCATTGATGAGAGCAAAATCAAATTCATGGATTGTAATGTCTTCCATTGTCATACTCCGTATCTTCTGATTACGCCATTGGCTTTTCTGCCTTAACGAGTTTTGCCATGCCTTTACGCTCCTCTGCCGCAGGGTAACTTCCGGCCTTTAACGTTTGATAGGACTGCCGACGCTCTACCCGGGATTGGAGCACCGGTCGGCCTACCTGAACGCGCTCGCAAAAGCGGATGACGGGGGCTATGCGCCGATCATTGAAGCGCTGTATACCATCCACCGGGAACAGCACGGGCGTATCGCAGAAGAGGTCGGGCAGAAACTCTCCGACGGAAACAGCCGGAGGAGAATGCCAGGCTCGTCCGGCAGTTCGCTGAACTGAAGAAAACGGCCTGATACCCGGTTGAGCGGTCGCGGCGGCCCAGGCTCACGCCAGAACCGTTAAAAAACCGACGAAGTGAGGAACCCCTCACTTCACCGTCTCTTTCACCTTGTCGACGACGTCCTGAAAGAAGCCCTTGCCCTTCTTCGCGGAGGGTTTCTTCCCTTCGAGCTCGAGCAGGCGCTCGTAGAGTTCGCGCTCCTCCTCCGTCAGGCGGTCGGGCACGACGATCCGCACCCGCACCAGCATATCGCCGGGCTTCGTCTGCCACCGCACGCCCTCGCCCCGTATCTTCAGCCCGGTGTTGTGCTGCACGCCGGCCGGGATGTCCAGGACGACGGTGCGCCCGTCGATCGTCCGCACCTCGACCTCGGAGCCCAGCGTCGCCTGGGCCGGGGAGATATCGACGGTCGTCTCCAGGTCGTCGCCCCGCCGGGTGAACGACCGGTGCGGCGCGACGCTGATCTCGATATAGAGGTCCCCCGGCGGCGCACCGTAATCCCCGGCGTCGCCGTAGCCCTCCATCCGCAGGCGCATCCCCGTATCCACGCCCGGCGGGATCTTGACCTTCACGGTCTGCCGGGCACGCCGGTGCCCGGTTCCGCCGCAGGCCTTGCACCGGGTCTCGGGGACCCTCCCCCGGCCGCCGCAGGCGGTGCAGGTGCTCATCCGGACGAAGTTCCCGAAGATGGACTGGCTCATCTGCCGCATCTGGCCGCTGCCGCCGCAGGTCGGGCAGGTGGTGGTCTTCTTCGTCTCGCTCCCCGATCCGTCGCACTCGGGACAGGGCTCGACGTGGTCGACGCCGACCTCCTTCTCGGTCCCGAACGCCGCCTCCTCGAGCGTGATGCGCATCTTCATCAGGAGGTCGGCGCCGGGACGGGGGCCGGCACGCTGCCTGGCCCCGCCGCCGAAGAAGGTCTCGAAGATATCCCCGAACCCGGAGAAGTCGGCGCTGAACCCGCCGGAGTATCCGCCGCCGCCGGCGTACGAACCGCGGGACGCGCTGCTGTAGGCCTCGTGCCCCATGTTGTCGTACTGGGCGCGCTTCTGGGGGTCCGAGAGGACGCTGTAGGCCTCGTTGATCTTCTTGAACCGCTCCTCGGCCCCCGGTTCTTTGCAGACGTCGGGGTGGTATTTTCGGGCCAGGTTCCGGTAGGCTTTTTTGATCTCCTTTTCATCGGCGCCCTTCGAGACACCGAGGGTATCATAGTAGCTGTCCGGACCCATTTACCTCACTCTTTGACTTCGTAATCGGCATCGACGACGGTATCGTCCTTCTTTGCGGCACCCTCCGCCTGCTGCTGCTGGGCGGCGGCCGCCTGTGCCTGCTGGTACATCTTTGTCGTGACTGCATATACCGCTTCGGTCAGGACGTCCATCTTCTGTTTGATCGCCTCGAGGTCGTCGCCCTCGAGCGCCTTCTTGAGGTCGGCGATCGCGCTCTCGATCTTCTCCTTATCTGCGGCCTCGATCGAATCTCCTGCGTCCTTCATCGCCCGCTCGGCGGTGAAGATCGCGGTGTCCGCGGTGTTCCTGAGATCGATCTCCTCGCGCTTCTTCTGGTCATCCGCCTCGAACTTCTTCGCGTCGTCCATCATCCGCTGGATCTCGGCTTCGGACGGCCGGGAATCCTGCGGCTTGATGGTGATCGACTGTTCGTTCCCCGTGCCGAGGTCCTTTGCCGAGACGTGGACGATACCGTTCGCGTCGATATCGAACGTGACCTCGATCTGCGGGATGCCCCGTGGCGCGGGCGGGATGCCGGTGAGCTGGAACCGGCCGAGCGTGAAGTTGTCCTTCGCGAGCGCCCGCTCGCCCTGCATCACGTGGATCTCGACCGATGTCTGGCCGTCGGCGGCGGTCGAGAAGATCTGGCTCTTCCTTGTCGGGATGGTAGTGTTGCGCTCGATGAGCTTCGTCGCGATGCCGCCGAGCGTCTCGATGCCGAGCGAGAGCGGGGTCACGTCGAGGAGCAGGACGTCTTTCGTCTCGCCCGTCAGCACGCCGGCCTGGATGGCGGCGCCGAGGGCGACACACTCGTCGGGGTTGATGCCTTTGTCGGGCTCCTTCTTGAGAACCTTCTTCACGGTCTCCTGCACGAGCGGGACGCGGGTCGAACCTCCGACGAGGAGGACGTGATCGATGCCGTCAGGGCCCAGTTTGGCGTCGGCGAGCGCCTGCTTCACCGGCCCGAGGGTCGAGTCCACGAGGTCGGCGATGAGCTGCTCAAACTTTGACCGGGTCAGATCGATGTCCAGGAACTTGGGGCCGCTCTCCGTCGTGGTGATGTAGGGGAGGTTGATGTTGGTCTTCTGGACGGTGGAGAGTTCGATCTTCGCGTTCTCGGCCGCATCGCGCAGCCGCTGCATGGCGACCGGGTCGTTTTTGAGGTCGACTCCCTCCTTCTTCCGGAACTCATCGGCCAGGTAGTCGACGACCAGTTTGTCGAAGTCGTCGCCGCCGAGACGGTTGTTGCCGGCGGTCGCCTTGACCTCGAAGACGCCGTCGCCGAGCTGGAGGATGGAGACATCGAACGTGCCGCCGCCGAGGTCGTAGACGAGCACCGTGGACTCGCCTTCCTTATCGATGCCGTAGGCGAGGGCGCTCGCGGTCGGTTCGTTGATGATCCGGAGCACCTCGAGGCCGGCGATGGTCCCGGCGTCCTTCGTCGCCTGCCGTTGAGCGTCGTTGAAGTAGGCGGGCACCGTGATGACGGCTTTCGCGATCTTCTCGCCGAGATACTCCTCCGCGTCCAGCTTCATCTTCTGGAGGATCATCGCGGAGATCTCCTGCGGCGTGTAGGTCTTGTCCCCGATGGTGACCTTCTCGCTCGTGCCCATCTTACGCTTGATCGACTGGATGGTGCGGTTCGGGTTGGTGATCGCCTGCCTTTTTGCGACGTTGCCGACCAGCCGCTCGCCGTCCTTGGTGAATGCTACGACCGACGGGGTGGTCCTGCCGCCTTCGGCGTTGGCGATGACCGTCGCCCGTCCGCCTTCCATGATTGCCATGCACGAGTTGGTTGTTCCAAGATCGATACCCAGAACTTTCTCTGAAACCATTGCGTTATTCCTCCATTCCTTTAGATACTACAACTTTTGCGCATCTGATGACCCTGTCCTGCATACAGTAGCCGCGAACGACCTCGTCGATCACGGTGCCCTCCTCCGCATCCGAAGGGATGTAGGCTATCGCCTCGTGCCGCTCCGGGTCGAAAGGAAGGTCCCGGCATTCGATGGGCCCGATGCCGTGCCGCTCGAGGATGGTCATGAAGAGTTTCCTGATCTGCTCCATCCCTTCCGTGAGGGCTGCACCGTCTGCTCTCTCCGCCCGCTCGAAGTTGTCTACGACCTCGAGCAACTCCACCGCGAAATTCTCGATGGCGAACGTCGTACGGGCGTCGAGTTCCCGGTCCATTCGCTTCCGGTAGTTGTCGAAATCCGCCGCAAGGCGCAGATAACGGCTGTTAAGGTCGTCATATGCCTTTTGCAGCTCTTCAAGCGCCGGAGATGCTGCATCCGCCTCGTTTGCGAGATTCTGTTGCTTCTCGTTTGGTCCGGATGTATCCTCCTTCATACGCCTAACCTGCTTCAAAATGATGTTACTCTAGTGGTTCGAATATTATTGTAATGTGGTTCTATATAATATTAACCTATGTCGCGGGCATCCGTCTCGTCTAACACCCCGGATTTTCGATCAGACATCCATTCGCAGGTATTCTCCTGCCGATATGCGGATCCGCGGGAGGGGGAACCGCATTCGTCCCCGGGCCTGCCGGTGTCTCCCGCGGCAGCGATCCGCGTTTCGCGGCCGGTTCTGCGGGCAGCGCCAGTTATATCTCTCTATCACGCTCACGTGTAACCATGAAGTGGGCACTGCTGTCTGTCTGGGACAAGGCAGGCATCGTCGATCTCGCAAAGGTGCTTGTCAAGCACGATTACGGGCTCCTGAGTTCCGGCGGGACCGGGGCTGCGTTAGAGCAGGCCGGAGTTCCGTTCACCGATGTCTCGACCTACACGGGCTCGCCCGAGATGATGCACGGGCGGGTCAAGACCCTTCACCCGAAGATCCACGGGGGGATCCTCGGCCGCCGCGGCATCGACGACGCCGTGATGCAGGAGCACGGCATCGAGCCGATCGACCTCGTGGTGGTGAACCTCTACCCCTTCGAGGCGATGCGGGAGGCAGGGCTGACGCTGGAGGAGATCATCGAGTACATCGATATCGGCGGCCCGGCGATGGTGCGGGCTGCGGCGAAGAACCACAAATACGTCGCGGTCGTGGTGGACCCTGCTGACTACGGGAAGGCCGCGGACGCGGTCCGGCGGGGCGGCTTTACGGCAGAAGAGCGCCTCGCCCTCGCCGCAAAGGCGTTCGCCCGGACGGCGGCCTACGACGGCGCGATCACGAACTACCTCACCGGCATCGACCGGCCGTTCCCCGATGTCCTCACCCTCCAGTTCCGGAACGGCAGGACGCTGCGCTACGGCGAGAACCCCCACCAGGCGGCGGCGGTCTACGGGGATGCCGGCATCGCGGGAGAAGAGCCGCTCCAGGGCAAACAGATGTCCTACAACAACTACCTCGACGTCCACGCCGCGGTCGGCCTGCTCCGGGAGTTCGAGGAATGCGCCGTGGTCATCGTCAAGCACAACAATCCCTGCGGGGTGGCGACCGGCGAGAACCTCCTCGAGACCTACATCGCCGCCCGCGAGGTCGACCCGGTCTCGGCCTACGGTTCGATCGTCGCGATGAACCGCGAGGTGACGGAGGACGTCGCCCGCGAGCTCACCGGGACGTTCGTAGAGGTGGTGGTCGCCCCGTCCTACACGTCGGAGGCGCTCGAGATCATGAAGGCGAAGGAGAACATGCGGGTGCTCCGGCTGCCAAAGCCCGTGGTGCAGCCCGAGGTCCGGAGCATCGACGGCGGGGTCCTCCTCCAGCGCACGGAGCCCTACCGCGAGGACTGGCAGGTCGTGAGCGAGCGGGAGCCCGACGCCCACGAGATGCGGGCGATGGAGCTCGCCTGGAAGGTCTGCAAGCACACGAAGAGCAACGCCATCATATTTGCCGACGAGAAGGCGGTCATCGGGATCGGCGCCGGACAGATGAACCGGGTTGAGTCGGCGGAGATCGCGGTCAAGAAGGCCCGGAAACCACTCGCCGGCTCGGCGGTCGCATCGGACGCCTTCCTGCCGTTCCCCGACACCCTGGAGGTCGCGGCGGCGGCGGGCGCGACGGCGCTCGTCCAGCCGGGCGGCTCCATCCGCGATGCGGAGGTCATCGAGGCGGCGAACCGGAAGAACATCGCGATGATCTTCACCGGGGTGCGGCACTTCCGGCACTGAAGGGCCGGCCGGAGATCCCTTTTTTTTGCCGTAAATCCGCATTCCAGCCGGGTCCGCCATGAAGATCGAACAAATCCGGGAGAATAAGAGACGGCTCCTCGACCTGCTGCTCGAAGGGGACGAGCAGGAATCCATGATCGATGCCTACCTGGACCGCGGGGATCTGTTTGCCCTCTATGACGGCGATCTCAAGAGTGTCTGCGTGGTGACGTGCGAAGGCGACGGCGTTTATGAGCTGAAGAACATCGCCACATACGAGGAGTTCCGGGGGCAGGGTTACGGCAGGCGGCTTATCGAGCACATCTTCGAGCACTACAGGAGCAGGTGCCGCGTCATGACCGTCGGCACGGGAGACTGTCCCCGGATCCTCCGGTTCTACGAGCGTTGCGGGTTTGCCGTATCCCATCGTGTCAAAAACTTCTTTGTCGACCATTACGACCACCTGATCTTCGACTGCGGCGAACAACTCGTCGATATGGTGTATCTGCAGAAGGAACTCTGACGGCTCCGAGGCCGGGAGGCCTCTTTTTTGCCGGGTCCCCAAACTGTTATATCCCCCGCCTTCACTCCACGGCCGAAGGTGGTATGATATGGACTACGGCAATCTCATCTCCGGGTCGTTTCGTTACGCGAAAGACGCTGTCTGGGGCGAGTGGTGGCGGTGGGTGCTCCTGATCATCCTCTCGCTCGTTCAGACGTTCACGCTCTTTTTAATCCCGCTTTATAACGGCTACATCGTGCGGGTGCTCTCCGGCAGGACGCCGCCCCCCGACGTGGACGGGTGGGGCAGGCTCTTCGTCGACGGGTGGAAGTTGAACATCATCACCCTGATCTACCTTATCCCGGTCATCGTGGTTCTGGCCGTCTTCGGAGGGATCGCGGCCGTCTCTGCCATAGCGGCGCAGGGGCTCGACAACCCCGACGTATGGGCGTCGGCCGCCGCGGCCGCCGTCACCGGGATCGTGATCGCGGCCGTCATCTGGGTTATCATATCGTTCATCTCCCTCTTTGCCACTGTGCGGTTCGCCCACACGGGAAGCTTCCTCCAGGCATTCAACCTCGGGGGGATCTTCTCCCACATCGGGAGGATCGGGTGGGGGTCCTGGATCGTCGCGGTCATCATCCTCGCCCTCATCGGCCTCGTCTATGCGGTCGTGACCGGGCTCATCGCCTCGATACCCATCCTCGGCTGGATCATCAACCTCTTCCTCGGGGCGGCGTTCGGGATCTTCAACGCCCGTTACCTCGCCAGGGCCTACGAGAGCGCCCCGGCGCCGGCGTGATGCGGGCCCCCCTCTCCCCACCCGCATCACGGTCGTCGGTCTCGTGGCCGCATCATACGCCACAGCGCTCCGGCTCCCTGAGAAACCCTCTTCACATCGATTATCCGGCAATAATCGCTCTGTTTCTGCAAAAGAGGGATGTGGACAGAGGAACTATAGCAATGCTTTTATACCATATTGCCTCAAAGTAAATCGTAGGCGATTTACCTATGGATTATGGAAACATGCTGAGCGATTCGTTCGGCTATGCAAAAGATGCTGTCTGGGGCAAGTGGGTCCAGTGGATCCTGCTCGTCATCAGCACGATCATATTCCCGCTCATCATGGGGTATATGGTCCGCATTTACAGCGGTGTTAAGCCGGCTCCCGAGCTTGAGGGCTGGGTCGGGCTCTTCATCGACGGTCTGAAGCTTCTTATCATCGGCTTTATCTATTCCATCCCGCTCTTCGTAATCATGGTCCTCTTCCTTATACCGGCGGGCATGCTGAGCAACGGGGACCCCATGGCTGCCATCGGGACGCTCGGGATCGGTCTACTGGTCATGATCATCGTCGGGATTGTCATCACGCTGATCTCGGCGATCGGTATGATCCGGTTTGCGCAGAAGGACAGCATCGGCCAGGCATTTGCCTTCAGCGCCATCCTCGAGCACATCGGAAAGATTGGCTGGGGAAGTTACATCATTGCCATCATCGTCCTGTGGATTGCCGGGATTGTCTTTGGCTTCGTTGTCGGGCTGCTGGGTGTGATCCCGGTTCTCGGCTGGCTGATATCGCTCTTCCTGTACCCCGTCTGGATAATCTTTGCGGCACGGTACATGACACTGATCTACGAGAGCGCCCCGGCGCCGGCTTAAAACCCCATCTTCTTTTCGTGACCAAAATCCCCTCCGGGAGGCGGGCACGTCACGAACATCACTGCTTGCCGGGATCCGGCACTTATATTCTGCGGCGCTCCGGGGTATGCCGGGGAAATTTTTGCCACGTTTACTCGATTTATCCTGGTCTAATCATGTGATTTTTCCAAAAGGATATGGATATCGTTCGGTTTTTACCAATATGTTTATATTGCCTTTTCTCGAAATTAATCGTAGGTGATACACCTATGGATTATGGAAACATGCTGAGCGATTCGTTCAGCTACGCAAAAGACGCTGTCTGGGGCAAATGGGTTCAGTGGATCCTGCTCGCCATCAGCACGATCATATTCCCGCTCATCATGGGGTATATGGTCCGGATCTACAGCGGTGTAAAGCCGGCTCCCGAGGTAGGGAACTGGGTAGGGATGTTCATTGACGGCCTGAAACTCTTCGTCATCGGGATCATCTACGGCATCCCGCTCTTCATCATCATGGCCATCTTCATGGTACCGGCGTTCATGGCTGCCAACGGCGGAGACCCCCTGCTCGCCCTCGGGTCGCTGGGTATCGGCCTCCTGCTCGTGCTCGTCGTCGGAATCCTCATCGCGCTGATCTCGACGATCGGTATCATCCGGTTTGCACAGAAGGACAGCATGGGCCAGGCGTTTGCCTTCGGCGCCATCCTCGAGCACATCGGAAAGATCGGCTGGGGAAGTTACATCATCGCCATCATCGTCCTCATGGTTGCCGGGTTTGTCTTCGGTATTATCGGCAGCATACTGGGCATGATCCCAGTCCTCGGCTGGCTGATCATGCTCTTCCTGTACCCCGTCTGGTACATCTTTGCGGCACGGTACATGACGCTGATCTACGAGAGCGCTCAGGCACCGGCCTGAACCCTACTTTCTTTTCGTAACCGGGTACGCCGCCGGAGAGGTTCCGGGTGCCCCGGACACGGCATACGTCATGGCCGTTCCTGAAGCCCGGCATTATATGTGCCGTGCCGCTCCGGGTCACTGTCGAACTGTTCTGCGCCGGAATTAGACGATTTTTCTGGGTCAAGTTATCCCTTTTCTGGAAAGGGGTACGGCAAAGTCTGAATTTAAACCAATACTTTTATATAAAAAATTCTTAAATTTAACAAAGGCTGTATATCTATGGACTACGGTAGTGTGATCTCCAACTCGTTTGAGTATACCAGGGATGCTCTGGTCGGCAAGTGGATGCAATGGATCATCCTGGCCGTCCTGGCGCTCGTGCAGACAATCACATTCTTGCTGATCCCGCTGCTCTGCGGCTACGTCGTGCGGGTGCTTGCCGGCAACGCACCGGCCCCCGAGGTCAACGAGTGGGGCAGGCTCTTCGTTGACGGATGGAAGATGAACATCATTGCGCTGGTCTACATGATCCCGATCTTCGTCATCATAGCCTTCCTCATGTTTCTGACAATCGTGGTTGGCGATGGGAACCCCACGCTCGCCCTCGGATTACTGGGCATCGGCCTCCTGCTCATGTTCATCGTCGCGATCATCATGGCGTTCATCCTCCCGTTTGCCCTGGTGCGGTTCGCCCACACCGACAGCGTCAATGAGGCGTTCAACATCAGCGCGATCCTTTCGCACATCGGCCAGCTCGGGTGGGGAACCTGGATCATCGCGGTCATCGTACTCATCGTCGTCGCGTTCGTCTACGGCTTCGTGGTCGGTATCATCGGCATGATCCCGCTTCTGGGCTTTATCATCACGCTCTTCCTCAACGTTGCGTTTGCGGTCTTCTACGGCCGCTACCTTGCCCTGGTGTACGAGGACACGCCCGCTCCCGCGTGATATCGGAATAATTCTTCTTTTTTAGTGTCCGGCCTCTGCCACAGTAATCTATCTCGCCAGGCGGGGACTCTCATCCTGAACGATGCCGGGCGCGGTACCAGGACTTTTCTTCCGCAAGCAAAGCAGCGCGTTTATCTCCATGAACATAAGATTCTTACCGAACAATGCGGTGATACTCATGGACTTAATGCGATTACTCAGCGATTCCTTCGAATACGCAAAGGACGCCATCTGGGGCAGGTGGGTCCGCTGGCTCCTCCTGCTCGTCAGTTCGATCATATTCCCGTTCATGTACGGCTACACGGTGCGGGTCATGAGCGGCACAAAGCCCGCCCCGGAACTCGAAGGCTGGATCGGGCTTTTTATCGACGGTATCAAACTGATCGTCATCACGATCGTCTACTCGATCCCGCTCATGGTCCTCACCATCCTCCCCTTCCTGATGTACTTCATCCCGGTCTCATCGACGGTAACCCCGGCAGGATCAGGTCCTGAACCGCTCTTGAGCCCGGAGCTGGCTATCTTCGCAGCCCTTGCGATCTTCGTCATCTTCATCATCGCCGCCATCATCATCGGGATCCTCTCGACGTTTGCGGCGGTCAGGTTCTCCCGGACGGGGAAGATGCGCGAGGCCTTCAGGGTCCGCACGCTCCTCACCCACATCGGCAGGATCGGGTGGATCCGCTGCTTCATTGCCCTCCTCGTCATGGGCATCGTGATCACGATCGCGGAGTTCATCCTCATGCTCATCCCGATCCTTGGTCTTATCCTCCTGTTCCTCCTCACGCCGGCGTTCATCATCTTCTCCGCCCGCTACGTCGCCCTCCTCTACGAGAGCGCCCCGGCGCCGGCGTAAACTCACTCCCTCTTTTTTGGTCCCGGGCCGGAGCCCGATACGTTGCTTATTCTGGTATCTGCAATCGCACGCGAAGCCGCGAAGGGAGGCAGCGTCTATTGCAGACTTCGTGTTCTTCGCATCTTCGATGCCCAAGTTCCTGCTCGAAGCCTGGCGGTTTCTCAAGCTCCGGCCCATCGCTCTTCGCGTGACCCCTCATTGGTATCCCCTCCTGTCGGCGATGGAGCCGGGAGTATGACCTTCGGGGAGAGGTTTTCCACAGAACCGTTGCCCTGCACCAGATTCCCCGAATGCCCAACATTTAAGTAGCGCCGCCGCCAATTTCCTGACGGTGAATTGCACTATGTGTGATTGTTTTATTTGTTGAACCGATTCGCTTTTTTGACACGACTTTACGGGACGGGGAACAGACACCGGGTGTCTCTCTCACGCCGGCCCAAAAACTCGAGATCGCAACGCACCTTGCCGACCTCGGGGTCCACGTGATCGAAGCAGGCTCAGCCGCCGCATCCGCGGGGGAGAGAGAGTCGATCCGTGCCATCGCCGACGCCGGGCTTGCCGCCGAGTGCTGCACCTACGTCCGGGCTCTACCCGGGGACATCGATCTCGCCGCCGATGCCGGCGCCGACTCCGTCCACCTCGTCGTTCCGGTGAGCGATCTCCATATCGCAAAGAAACTCCGTAAGACCCGCGAGCAGGTCTCTCAAATGGCCTGGAGCGCCGTCGAGTACGCGAAGGAGCGCGGGCTCATCGTCGAACTCTCGGGAGAAGACGCATCCCGCGCCGACCAGGCGTTTCTTTCGGAGGTCTTCCGGGAAGGGGTCGAGCGGGGCGCCGACCGGCTCTGCTTCTGCGACACCGTCGGGCTCCTCACCCCCGAGCGGGCCGCAGAGATCATCCCGCCGCTCCTCTTTGCCCCGCTCTCCATCCACTGCCACGACGACCTCGGGTTCGGGCTCGCAACCACCGTCGCGGCCCTCCGGGCGGGGGCAACCTGCGCCCACGTCACCGTCAACGGCCTCGGGGAGCGGGCGGGCAACACCGGACTCGAGGAGCTCGTGATGGCGCTCGAGGTGCTCTACGGGGTCGACACCGGGATCAGGACCGAAGAACTCTACCCGCTCTCGACCCACGTCGCCCGGCTGACCGGGGTTCCGCTCGCGACCAACAAACCGATCGTCGGCGAGATGGCCTTCACCCACGAGAGCGGGATCCACGCCCACGGGGTGATGCGGGACGCGAGCACCTACGAACCCCTCCAGCCCGAGCGGGTGGGACGGAAGCGCCGGATCGTCCTCGGGAAGCACTCCGGGTCGGCGGCGGTCGAGGCCGCGCTCAACGATATGGGGTATGCCCCCGACGCCGCGCAACTCGCGGAGATCGTCTCGCGGATCAAACACCTCGGGGACGCCGGGATGCGGATAACCGACGCCGATATCATGGCGATAGCCGATACCGTCATGGATATCGAGTTTAAACCCTGCATCGAACTCCGCCAGTTCACCATCGTCTCGGGCAGCAACGCGATGCCGACCGCCTCGGTGACGATGCTCGTCAACGGCGGCGAGATCACCGGTGCCGCAGTCGGGACCGGGCCGGTGGATGCGGCGATCCGCGCGCTCCAGAAGTCGGTCGCGGACGTCGGCAGCGTAAGGCTCGATGAATACAGTGTCGATGCCATAACCGGCGGCACAGACGCCCTCGTCGACGTCTCGGTGAAGCTCAGCCGGAACGGGAAGACCGTAACTTCGCGGGGCGCCCGGACCGACATCATCATGGCAAGCGTCGAAGCAGTTATCGCAGGGATGAACAGATTACTCAGGGAAGAGCATGAAGACCGGAGCCAGGACTCTGATTGAAGCGCTGCAGCGAGAAGGGGTGGATACCATATTCGGCTACCCCGGCGGCGTGGTGTTGCCGATCTACGATGAACTCTACGACTCGTCGATCCGGCACATACTGGTAAGGCACGAGCAGGCAGCGGCGCACGCGGCCGACGGTTACGCGCGTGCGAGCGGCCGCGTAGGCGTATGCCTTGCCACCTCCGGCCCCGGCGCGTGCAACCTGGTCACGGGGATCGCGACGGCGTACATGGACTCAATCCCCGTCGTGGCGCTCACCGGCCAGGTCCCGACCGCCCTCCTCGGGAACGACGCGTTCCAGGAGTCGGACATCACCGGGATCACGCTGCCGGTCACGAAGCACAACTACCTGGTCAAAGACGCCGCAGATATCGACCGCGTGGTCCAGGAAGCGTTCTACATCGCGCGAACCGGACGCCCGGGCCCGGTGCTGGTCGATCTGCCCAAAGACGTCAGCACGGGCGCCGTGAAGGAGGGAACGCCTGTTCCCGGGGCGGTCTCCCTCCGGGGCTACCAGCCCACCTACGAGGGGCACGTCCGCCAGATCGATAAAGCGCTCGACCTGATCGCGGGGGCACAGCGGCCGCTCGTCTACGCCGGCGGCGGGGTGGTCCTCTCCGGAGCGTCGGCCGAACTCCTGGAGTTCGTGGAGACGGCCGCGATCCCGGTGACGACGACCCTGATGGGGCTTGGCGCCGTTCCCGGCGACCACCCGCTCTGCCTCGGGATGCTCGGGATGCACGGCACCCAGTCGGCGAACTACGCGGTCACGGAGTGCGACCTTCTGATAGCCGTCGGCGTCCGGTTCGATGACCGGGTGACGGGGAAGATCGAGACCTTCGCGCCGAACGCCACGGTCATCCACATCGATATCGACCCGGCGGAGATCGGGAAGAACAAGAAGGTCGACGTCCCGATCGTGGGCGACGTCAAAGCGGTGCTCCAGGCGCTCCTCCGCCGGATGCAGAAGCGCGGCGATACGGCGAACTGGGTTTCCCGGATCAACGCCTGGAAGGCGCAGTACCCGCTCGGTTACCGCAACGACGACCATCTCCGCCCGCAGTACGTCGTGGAGCAACTCTCCGACATCCTGAAAGGGGAGGGGATCGTCGTGAGCGAGGTCGGCCAGAACCAGATGTGGACCGCGCTCTACTACTGCTTCAAGAAGCCCCGGACCTGGATCACCTCGGGCGGCCTCGGGACGATGGGCTACGGGTTCCCGGCAGCCATCGGCGCACATTACGCCCGGCCGGACCTCCCGGTCGTCGACATCGCCGGCGACGGGAGTTTCCAGATGAACATCCAGGAGCTCGGGACGGTGGCGCAGTACAAGATCCCCGTCAAGGTCGTGATCTTAAACAACATGTATCTCGGCATGGTGCGGCAGTGGCAGGAGCTCTTCTACGACCGCCGCTACTCCTACACCGAACTCCCGCCGGTGGACTTCGTCAAGATCGCGAACGCCTACGGGGTCGAAGGGCTCCAGGTCGACGAGAAGGCCGGCGTGCGGGAGGCGCTCGAGACCGCCCTCGCCACCGACGGGCCGTTCGTCCTTGACTTCCGGGTCGAGCGGGAGGAGAACGTCTTCCCCATGGTCCCGGCCGGGGCTGCCATCAACGAGATGATCGGGGTGCGTCAGCCATGAAGTCGCATACCCTGAGCGTCCTCGTCGAGAACCGGGCGGGTGTCCTGAGCCGGGTCGCCGGGATGTTCTCGCGGCGGGGGTTCAACATCGAGAGCCTGGCCGTCGGGACCTGCGAGGAGCCGAACATGAGCCGGATCACGATCGTGGTGAACGGGGACGACGGGGTCATCGAGCAGGTGATGAAGCAGACCAACAAGCTCATCGACGTCATCAAGGTCTCGGACCTGACGAAGCGGGAGAACGTGGAGCGGGAACTCGCCCTCATCAAGGTGACCGCCGAGACCGGCCCGTCCCGCGCCGAGATCCTGCAGATCGCCGATATCTTCCGGGCACAGGTCGTGGACGTCGGGTCGAAAACGCTGGTGCTCCAGGTTGCCGGCGATACCAACAAGATCGACGCACTCGAGAAGCTCCTGCGCCAGTACGGCATCAAAGAATTCGTCCGCACGGGAAAGATTGCTCTCCTCCGGGGCGCAAAGACCGTAAAGAGTTCCAAATAATTTTCTTTTTGCCGCGATACGTCCGTCACGCCATCAGGACGATCTCTCCGCCTTCCTGACGATCGTGTTATATGCTAGCACGGCACATACTAACACAGTATGTTCTTCGCGTTACCTCTTCATACGGGAATCATCGTGGGCGGCGCCGTCGCCCTGGTCTTCGTGCTGCTCGCCATCTGGGGGTTCCGGTTCCGGGAGGCCGTTTGAATGGCGGACATCCTGACGCTCGTACTGATCGGGCTCTACTTCTTCGTGCTCATCGGCATCGGGAACTGGGCCTCAAAGAAGATCCATAACACCGAGGACTACATTCTCGCGGGTAGATCGCTCGGGTTCTGGGTCTTTACGATCCTGATCGTCTGCTCGATCTGCAGCGGCATGACGCTCCTCGGCGTCAGCGGGTTCGGGTACACATCGGGCTGGCCCGGGATATGGGAGCAGATCTTCGTCCCGCTCTCGGCCGCGTTCTGTCTCATCTTCTTCGGGGTGAAACTCCAGGCCCTCGGGAAAGAGCGGGGCTACCTGACCGTCCAGGACTACCTCGCAGAACGGTTCGAGAGCCGGAGAGCGCTCCGGGGGCTCTCGGCCGTCGCGGGCATCGTCGTCTCGCTGATCTATCTGGTCGGGCAGTACGCCGCGATCAGCATCGTCCTCGTCTGGCTCTTTGCCATCCCGCACTGGCAGGCGCTCCTCATATCCGGGGTCATCATCACTGCCTACACGGTCGTCGGGGGGCTCTACGCCGTATCCTGGACGACCCTCTTCCAGGGCGGTATCCTGATCCTCGGCGTCCTCCTGATGGCGCCGCCGGTCATCGTGAGCGCCGGCGGGCTTGCCCATATCAATGCCGTGCTTTCCGGGATCGACCCGAACTTCGTCGAACCCTGGTACCCGAGCCCGGCCTACGCCTCCTACGCCTACACGACGCCGGAGTTCCTGGTCTCGTTCGGGATCCTCCTGATGGTCGGCCTCGCCTGCGCGCCGCACGTCATCAACAACGTCCTCGCCGCAAAAGAGGCCCGCTACTTCAAGTGGGCGCCGCTCGTCGCGTTCGGGATCTACGCGGTCGTGATGTTCCTGGTGAAGTTCGTCGGGTTCGCCGTCCGGACGCTCGTCGAGGAGGGGACGATCGCCCTCCCACAGGCCGTGAACGCCCAGGACTACTCCTTCATCGCCGGTGTCGAGTACGCCATACCGAACGTGGCGTTCTGGGCGCTCTTCGCGGTGATCGTCCTCGCGGCGGTGATGTCCACGACCGACCGGCTCATGCTCACGGTCGGCACCTCGTTTGCATGGGACATCTACAAGAACATCCTCCGGCCCTCGGCGACCGATAAAGAGGTGCTCCTGGTCTCGAAGGTCGCGATCGTCCTCGGGGCAGGCGGCACGCTCCTGCTTGCCATCAACCCGCCGGAGATGCTTGCGTGGCTGATCTGGATGGGCATCGGGGTCATGCTCGCGACGTTCGCGGTCCCGCTGCTCGCCGGGCTCTACTGGCGCGGCGCCACCGGACAGGGGGCGATCGCGAGCATGGCGGTCGGACTCGTTACGGCCGGCATCTTCGGCTACTGGCACCAGTTCGTGGCAAAGCTCCCCGTGCACTTCAGCCTCTATGCGCTCGTCCTCTCGGCCCTCACGATGGTCGCCGTGAGCCTCATCACCGCCCGGAACGCCGAGGACGTGCTCGACAATACCCGGACCGGCTGGTTCATCAAGTCGCCCTCCGGTTCTCCACGGCCGACCAGCCCGGGAGAGCCCTGGCTGGTCGATCAGGACGCGCCCCGCCAGCAGTGACGGCGGAACCCTACTGTTTTTCGCGCATCTTCACAAGACCGGGTCGCCGTGACGGAGTACCACCCAGCGACCCCGGCCCGCCCGATCGCCTTCGCAAAGTCCATATCCCCATGAGCGAACATCTAAACTGTTGACGCGACCGGTGGAGAGCGGAACCGAACCGGATCGCTTGAGGTTGCCATGAAGACCATCATCTACTATTTTACCGGCACGGGCAACTCCCTTGCCGCTGCAAAGAAGGTCGCCGAATCGCTCGGGGATACCGGGCTCGTCCCGATTGCATCGCTTGCGAAGACCGCGGATACGATCACCCCGGACGCCGGCCGGGTCGGGATCGTCTGCCCGGTCTACTTTTCCGGGCTCCCGGCGATGGTGGCGGCGTTTGCGGAGCGTCTTGACCTTTCGGGTGCGAAGCACACCTTCTCGGTGGTCACGCACGGCGGGGGCGGAGGTTCTGCGGCTCTCCGGCAGCTCGACGAGATCCTGATCGATAAGGCCGGAAGGGGACTCGATGCGGGGTTCGCGGTCAGCATGCCGGGCAACTACATCCTGATGTACGCGTCGCCGGCAGGGGAGAAGCGCGACCGCATCCTTGCCGCGGCGGACGCGGAACTCGAGGCGATCGCGGGCCGAATCCGGCAGGAGGAGAAAGTGAACCTCCCGTCCGCGCCTCTGACACGCCTCATCAGGGCCGTCATGTATCCCCGGTTCCGCTCCCGCGTCCACGGGGAAGACCGCAGGTTCACGGTGACCGAAGCGTGCACGTCCTGCGGCATCTGCGCGGCTGTCTGCCCGGCGGAGAACATCGAGATGGTCGACGGCCGGCCGGTCTGGAATCACCGGTGTGAACTCTGCTGCGGGTGCATCCACCTCTGTCCGGCCGGGGCGATTCAGGCCGGCAAGGCTACCGCAGGAAGGCAGCGCTACCGGAACCCGTCGGTCGGCATCGCCGAACTGGAGCGCCGGCGATGAAGACCGTCATCTACTACTTCACCGGCACGGGAAACTCCCTTGCCGCGGCGAGGAAGATTGCCGGAGCTCTCGGGGAGACCGAACTCGTCCCGATCGCATCGCTCGCGGATACCCCGGGCGCCGTCACCCCGGCGGCCGACCGGGTCGGGATCGTCTGTCCGGTCTACGACTGCGGGGTGCCGGTCATGGTAGCCAGATTCGCGGAACGGCTCGATCTCGCGCAGGTGGGGTATACCTTCGCGGTCGTCACGATGGGCGGCATGGGGGTTTCGGCGCTCCACCAGCTCGATAGGATCCTCCGGGAACGGCAGGGCCGGGGGCTCGATGCCGCGTTTGCCGTCAGCATGCCCGGCAACTTCCCACCGCTCATGCGGTCGGTGGCGGGCGAGAGGTGTGGTAAGACCCTCGGCAGGGCAGACAAACGGCTCGGCGAGATCGCGGAGGCGATCGGGAACAGCCGTTCGGTCTCCCCGGGGTTCGCGCCCATCTCCGGGCTCGTGAAAGCCCTGAGTTACGGATCGCTTGCAAAGAGCGCTCACAATGCGGGCGAACGCTTCTCCGTATCGGACGCCTGCACCGGCTGCGGCACCTGCGTGAGGGTCTGCCCGGCGGGGAATCTTACCCTCGTCGACGGCCGCCCGGCGTGGGGCCGGAAGTGCGAATTCTGCTGCGCCTGCCTCCACTTCTGCCCGACGGAGACGATCCAGCTCCACGTGATGCTCGGGACGGAGGGCAGGGGACGCTACTGGCACCCGGATCTCACGGTTGGGGATATGGAGGCGCAACGTGGAGCCGCAGGGGAGAACCGTTCGTGAGAGGTGGCTATGCCGTACTACATCGATGCCGAAAGAGTAAGCCTTGACGACCTGAAGAAGAGGATTGAAGAGACCGATCTGGTTCCAAGCCGCTCGTCTCTCCTGGAAGATGTTGATGGAACATTTTCGAAACTCAAAGCGCATGGCTTCGCAACCCTCGCGGATCTGCGAAAGGCGTTGAAGAATCCAAAAAAGATACCCGCACTTGCAACGGAGACCGGAATCGACCCGGCGTACCTGACATTGCTGCGCCGGGAGATCGAGAGTTATTTTCCAAAAGCACACCCCGTAAGCGCTTTTGACTGGTTCCGGAAGGCCGATCTCGATAACCTGGAGAGCAGCGGTCTGAAGAACACCGCTCTCCTCTACGATGCTCTGGCCTCGCCCGGAAGACGGGAGGAGACCGCAGCCGCTCTCGGCGTCGATCCCGATTGTATCGATTCTCTCTACGCGCTGGCCGATCTGACGAGGATCCAGTGGGTAAGCCCCACAGCAGCCAGGATGCTGGTCGCTGCGGGGTATACGGATGCAAAAGCGGTTGCAGCTGCAGATCCGGAGGAGTTGTGCAGCGATCTCGATCGGGTCAACAGGGAACATACCTTCTTCAAAGGAACGATCGGTCTTCGAGACGTCAGGCGGCTGGTGAAAGCGGCGTCGTACGTTTCGTAGCCGGGGGAGTTCACCTGCAACGGTTCGCGGCTGACCAAACCCCTCAGGGCGGGTAAATGGGATTTTGGGCTTGAATATTTATTTATTTCCACAACCGTCGCCCGCCCGGGACGGAATCGCCATGCAAAAGTGTTATTGCACCCTCTTGATAAAAATAGAAATGTTGCTCTCTGCGTGCACTCACAATCCTCCGTACCGGCAGATCCCATGAGCGATGGATTGTTCCGGCGGTGTGAGAGACCTGCACGACCATCAGATCAGCCTAAGGAAATTATCATGGCACAGGAAACCCTGTCACAGAAGTCGCGACTCTCGCGCCAGACGATCCGGAAGGCGCTGCTCATCGTCTCCTTCCTCCTCATTCCGGTCACGCTCTTTTATGTCTCCCCCATCGTCATCCTGATGGGGGCGGCCGAAGGTATCGCCACCGGCAGCCTGCTCCTCTTTGCCGCGCTCGCTGTCCTCTCGCTCGGCGTCTCCCGCTTCTGGTGCGGCTGGCTCTGCCCGATGGGGGCGTGGCAGGAGATCTGTTCGCCCGTCGTGAAGCACAGGGTGGACGGCCGGCGTGACCGGGTCAAGTACGGCGTCACGGTGCTCTGGCTTTCGCTGCTCGCGTACCTCTTCATCGGTGCCGGCGGAATCCATGCAATCGATCCCTTCTACGCCACGGTGAACGGCCTCTCGATCACGTCCTTCGAGACCCTGGTGATAGCGGGCTTCATCTTCCTCGCGATCTTCGCTGCCGCATACTTCATGGGCCGGCGCGGCTTCTGTCGCGTCCTCTGCCCGATTGCCGTCCTGATGATAGCCGGCCGGAAGGTCAGGAACCTCGTCGGGTGGCCGGCGCTCCACCTCGTGGCCGACACGGATCGCTGCAAGGATTGCGGGAGATGCTCGAAGGCGTGCCCGATGGGCCTCGACGTCCGCGGCATGGTCAGGGAGGGGCGGATGGAGAATACGGAGTGCATCCTCTGCGGCGAATGCGTCGACACCTGCCCGGAGGGCGCCGTCGGCTACGCGTGGAGGGGAAGATGATCGTGAAGCCTCCGGTTGCAGGATTTGAGTCCTACCGGTTCGCCTTTATCCGGTTTGCGGGTTCTCCGGTGATGAGGGGCGACTTAGCCCCCTGAGAGCCGCCCATTTTCGCAAGGTATATCCGTCCGCCTGCCTTACGCCCGTACACCGAACCCGAGTGGACGATATCATGCGTATCTGTGTCATTTCCGGGAGCCCCAAGGGCGAGATGAGCGCCACCCTGCAGTACGTCAGGTTCCTCGAGGAGGCCTTTCCGGCTCATACCTTCTCCGTGGTGCACATAGGCCGGGAGATCAGGGCGATCGAGCGAGAGGACGAAGCGTGGAACGGGGTGCTCGCCGCGGTAAAGGAGTGCGACGGCGTGCTCTGGGCAACCCCGGTCTACGTCATGCTGGTCCCGGCCCAGCTGAAGCGCTTCATCGAACTGATCGATGAGCGGAACGTGGCGGAGGTGTTCTCCGGGAAGTACGCCGCCGCGCTCACCACCTCCATCCGCTACTTCGACCATACCGCCCACGCCTACCTGCACGGGGTCTGCGACGACCTCGGTATGCGCTACGTCGGTTTCTGCTCGGCCCACATGGAGGACCTCCGGAAGGAGGCGTTCCAGGAGCAGCTCGTCCTGTTCTTCTCGGATTTCCTGGAGGCGATCGCAGAACGGCGGGCGGTCCAGAGGGAGTTTCCGCCGCTGCCCGCTCTCTCTTCCCCCTGCGCTCCCGGGAGCGCCCCGGCCCCGGTCGACACCCGCGGCAAACGGGTGGTCATCCTCCACGATGCGAAACCCGGTTCCGGCCTCGCGGCGATGGTCGACGGGCTCGCGGCGTGTTACGGGGATTCGGTCCGGGTCGCCCATATCCGGGATGCCGTGATGAAAGGCGGCTGCCTGGGGTGCTGCCGGTGCGCCTTCGAGAACACCTGCGTCTACGACGACGGGTTCCGGGCGTTCTGGGAGACCTACGTCGTCCCGGCGGATATCCTGGTCATGGCCGGAACCGTCCGCGACCGTTTCCTCTCGGCCGCCTGGAAGCAGTTCCTCGACCGGAGTTTCTTCAACGGTCATGTGCCGGCGTTCAGGGGAAAGCAGGTCGCGTTCCTGGTGGAAGGGCCGCTCGGCCATCTCCCGACCCTCCGGGAGGTTCTCGGCAACCTGGCGATGGCGGAGAAAGCCAACCTTGCAGGGATCGTGACCGACGAGCCGGGGGGCGATATCGGCGCCGCCCTGCACGCCCTGGCCGAGCGTTCGGTGAGGCTCGCGGACCGGGGGTATATCGCACCGCCCACCTTCCCGGCCGTCGCCGGCCACAAGGTCTTCCGGGACGAGATCTGGGGAGGGATGCGGGCGATCTTCAAGGCGGACGACCGGTATTACCGGCAGCACGGGCTCTACGACTTCCCCACCCGGGATTACCTGCAGAGGATCAGCGTCCGGGCGACCTCCATCATGATGAACATCCCCGCCGTCAGGCGGGATGTGGTGAAGAACATGCCTACCTATATGATCCGGCCCCTGCAGAAGGCGATCGAGTCGAGCCGGGTTCTCGCGGAGAGGAAGGCACAGCGGTAGTGCGCCCGGGCACCGTCGAAAGCGTGATACCCGGTGTTCCGAAACGGCCCTCTCGGGTGCTGCAGGAACGCCTCTTCACACCCTTTTCAAGCAGCCTCCCACGGGAAATCTATAACCGGATGAAGACCGTCCACCCCGGGCATGCAACCCTTCACCATCGCCGTCCCGGAGACGACCCTCGACGACCTGCGCCAGCGCCTCGCCCGCACCCGCTGGCCCGATGACGGCGCCGGCCGGGAGTACGGCACGAATCTCGCGTACATGAAAGACCTTGTCGATTACTGGGAGCACTCCTACGACTGGCGGGCCCGCGAAGCGTACCTGAATCGCTTCGCCCAGTTCAGGGCGGAGGTCGACGGGGTGGGGGTCCATTTCGTCCACGAGCGCTCCAGGGGACCCGACCCGGTGCCGATCCTCCTGCTCCACGGCTGGCCCGACTCCTTCTACCGCTACCACAGGGTCATCCCGATGCTCGCCGATCCGGCCCGGTTCGGCGGCGATAGCGGCGTCTCGTTCGATGTGGTCGTCCCGTCCACTCCCGGACAGGGGTTCTCCGACCGAAAACCCATGACCACCGACGATACCGCGGATCTCTTCGCCGGACTGATGACGGAGGAGCTCGGATACGGGAAGTTCGTCGCGGCCGGCGGCGATGCCGGGACGCTCGTCGCCCAATCCCTCGCCGAACGCCACCCCGACGCCCTGATCGCCCTCCACCTGACCGATGTCGGCTACCCGGACCAGACGACGGATTTCTCGGCGCTGACCGGGCCCGAGATCGAATTCGCGAACTACATTCAACAGTGGTGGATGAGCGAAGGCGCCTTCAACATAATCCAGTCGACCAAACCGCAGAGCCTCGCCTACGGGCTGGCCGATTCGCCCGCAGGCCTCGCGGCCTGGATCATGAGTTTCATGGCCTCGGGCACGACCGGCGAGGAGGTCGAGAAACGTCTTTCCCGGGACGAACTGCTCACGAACATCACGATCTACTGGGTTACCCGGACGATCGGCCCGTCCGTCCGCCGGTACTACCTCGATGCGCACGCGCCCTCCGGTCCCTGGCGGCGCACACCGGTCCCGGCGGCCGTCGCCCATCCGCCCCGGGACGCCCCGCTGCCGCGCGAATGGGCCGAGCGCCGGGTGAACCTTGAGCGCTTCACCGAACTCCCCCGCGGCGGGCACTTCGCGGCCTGGGAGGAGCCCGAACTCTACGCAACGGACGTGCGGGAGTTCATCGGGGAGCTGCACGGTCCGTAGGCCTCCCGGGCGGTGCGGGAGAACCCTGCACTCCGCGCCCTCTCTGCCCGATAACCCATGATTTTTACCCCGAAGTGCGGCAACCGCGGGGAAACGGATGGTCAACCATATATGGCTTTGGCATGAATAATATGAACGTGAAATCGGCGGTACTGGGTGGCGGCCTTACCGGGATAACGCTGGCCCGCCTGCTCCACGAACAGGGCGGCGACGTGACCGTTCTCGAACGGAACGAGACGATCGGGGGGCTCTGCCGCTCGAGAACGGAAGCGGGGTTTACGTTCGATTCCGGGGGCTCGCACATCATCTTCTCCCGCGATACGGAGGTCCTCTCCTTCATGCTCTCGGTTCTCGGCGAGAACGCCGACCGGCGGACGCGGAACACGAAGATCCTCTATAAAGGCCGCTACGTCAAATATCCCTTCGAGAACTGCCTGTATCAACTCCCTGACGAAGACCGCTTCTTCTGCATCAACGAGTTCGTCAAAAACCTCATCGCCGTCGAGAAGGGCGAGGTCCCGCCGCCGGAAAACTTTGCCGAGTGGATCACCTACACCTTCGGCCGGGGCATCGCCGGGTGCTACATGCTCCCCTACAACGAGAAGATCTGGAACTACCCGGCCGACCGGATGTCGCACCACTGGGTGGAGGGGCGCATCCCCCGCCCGCCGGTCGAGGACATCATCAAGTCGGCGATCGGCATCGAGACCGAGGGCTACGTCCACCAGGCGGTCTTCTCCTACCCGGTGACGGGGGGGATCGAGGCGCTTGTGAGGGCGATCGCGGAGCCGGTCCTCCCCGCCGTCCGGACCGGGTTCTCCGTCGCTTCCATCCGCGAGGAGGACGGCGGATTTGTTGTCAGCGACGGCCAAAAGACCGTCCGTGCGGACCGCCTGATATCGACGATCCCGCTCCAGAACCTGCTCCCCTGCCTATCGGACGTCCCGGCCGGGGTGCAGGCGGCATGCGACGCCCTCCGCTACAACTCGCTCTGCTCGGTCTTCATCGGCCTCTCCGGGGGGGTCCCCGATATCTCGTGGCTCTACGTCCCCGACCCGGCGACCGGCCTCTTCAACCGGATATCGTTCCCCTCGAACTACAGCACAAAGGTCGCCCCTCCCGGCCATTCCTCGATCCTCGCCGAGATCACCTACAACGAGGGCGACGCGGTCTCCCGGATGTCGGATGCCGAACTGATCGAGCATACCGTCGCGTCGCTCGCCGCCGCCGGGTTCATCCCGTCACGGGACGACATCGTCTACACCGGCGTCGCGCGGGAGAAGTTCGCGTACGTCGTCTACGACATCGATTACCAGAAGAACATCGCGATCGTCCGTGAGTTTTGCCGGGAGCGGGGCATCGATCTCGTCGGCCGGTTCTCACAGTTCGAGTACCTCAATATGGATGGCTGCATCAGGAGCGCGATCGATTTCGTGAGGGAATATCCATGAAGGTCAACTTTTTCGTCGAAGACATGCTCTTCTTCAAGTACATCGGGTGCGCCACACTGGCGAAGACGCTCTATAACGCCCTCGTCAGGGAAGAACCCCGCCCGAAGATAGCCTGGAACGCCCGTGGCCGCGACTTCGACCTCGTCCACTACCACACCTTCGGCCCCCTTGCCCTGACGAACAAGAAGTACAGTCTCGGCGTCAAGGTGCTCACGGCTCACTCGACCCCCCGCCTCAACAAAGGCAACCTCGCCTTCTCCGAGACGGTGAACCATTTTTACCCGAATATTTACGGGAGTTTCGACCACATCATCACGATCTCGCCCCTCTGCGATAAGGAGGTTCACGAGATCGCCCCGGACGTCTCGACCACCCTCATCCCGAACGGCGTGGACAGGGAAAAGTTCCAGCCGAACCCGGAAAAACGGGCGGCATTCAGGAAGCAGTACGGTATCGGGGAGGACGAGTGGGTGGTGCTCACCGTCGCCCAGCAGACACCCAGGAAGGGCATCTACGACTTCCTCGCCCTCTCGCACGAGCACCCGGATATCAGGTTTGTCTGGGTCGGCGGGTTCCCGTACGGGAGGCTTTCTCAGGACTACAATATCATCGAGGAGAAAAAGAGCAGCTGCGGGAAGAATGTCCTCTTCACCGGGTTTGTCGACGACATCACCGCCGCCTACTGCAGCGCCGACGTCTTTTTCATCCCCTCCTACGCAGAGGGGCTCCCGATGGTCGTCCTGGAGGCGTTCGCGACCGGCCTGCCGGTCGTCGCCCGGAGAATTTCCGAGTTTACCGGAAATTTCAGGGATACCGCCCTGTACTTCGACAATACCGAGGAGGCCGGTCTGCTGCTCGAGGACCGGAGTCTGCTCGGACGGCACGCGGCGCTATCCCGGCCGTTCACGGAGGATTACGACATCAGGACGATTGCGAATCTCCATATCAACCTGTACCGGGAGCTGGCCGGGTAGTGCCGGGCCCGCGGTGCTCCCGAAAGACCGATCCCCCTCTCCCGCGATGCTGAGGGGGAGATCGGCATTATGCTTATAGCAAAACGGCATCAACAACTATACCGGGAGTTGATCGAGGGATGATCTCCATAGTCGTGCCGACATACAATGAGGAGCAGAATATCGAGCGCTGCTTACGGTCTCTCGCCGACCAGACGGTGCCGAGAGAGACCTACGAGATCATCGTCGTCGACGGAAACTCAAAGGACCGGACCCGGGAACTGGCCGAACCCCTTGCGGATAAGGTCTTCATCCAGACGAGCAAGCGGGTGGGCGGAGCACGAAACGACGGGGCGATGGCGGCGAAGGGCGATATCATCGCCACGACGGATGCCGACTGCATCCTCCCCCGGGACTGGGTGGAGCGGATCGAAAGGAACTTCGCACAGCGGGATATCGTGCAGCTCTACGGCACGGTCTACCCGATCGAGGACTCCTTCAGGAACCGGCTCTCGCTTCTCGGCGCAAACATCTTCTCGCGCCTGGGCTACTACACCCGGACGATCTACTTCACGCTCGGGTGCAACACGGCCTTCGACCGGGATGCGTTCGTCCGGGCGGGGATGTACCGCTGCATCGATGCCGGGGACGATCTCGAGATCGCGCAGCGGATGCGCAAGCTCGGGAAGGTTTACCTCGACCCGCGCCTCGCAGTCGGGTTCTCGATGCGGCGCTACCAGCAGTTCGGGACCCTCAAGTCGCTCTGGGAATGGTTCTACATCGTTCTCCGGGGCGGCGAGGCCGGCAACGCCACCTACACGCAACGGGAGTACAAGTAGACCCTGTCATGAAGCAGACCGCATCCATCCCGGAGATCTATGCCGAGGCGGTGCACCGGTCCGATACCTGCGAGTTCGCGCGCCTGCTCGGGATGGAGGTCACGGCAATCGAGGGCGGCCGCGTCAGGGTCGCGATGCGGACGAAGGGCATGAGGAACGCCCACGGCACGGTCCACGGGGGCGCGATCTTCGCCATCGCGGACCACGCCTTCGGCATCGCCGCGAACATGGACGGGATCGACGAGATCGCGATCTCGGCCCATATCCGCTACTTCTCCGTGCCGGCGGGGGAGACGCTCGAAGCGGTCGCCCGCAGGGTCTCGGAGACGGAGAGGACGTCGGTATTCGCGGTGGACGTCTTCTCGGGCGACCGGCTGGTCGCTGCGTTCGAGGGCGTCGGGTTTAAGATTGGGGTTCCGGCGAAGCGGGGGTGAGGGGGGTCGGTGCCGGCAGAGGCGCCTGCCTCCCGGCCTGTCGCGTAGCGAACCACGGATTCCGTGGGGATATCGCCATTGGGGGAACGACTGCCCGCAGGACAGGAGTTCGAGAAACCCGAAGGGTTTTGCTGTGTGAGCGAAAGCGAACACGAGAAGACCGAAGGTCTTCGCTGTGGGGCTGACGGGGAGTGCGAGCGTAGCGAGCTTGAGCACCGATAGGTGCGAGGTGCGATGTTCCGATAGGAACGGAGCTCGAGCACCGTTAGGTGCGAGGTGCGATGTTCCGACAGGAACGGAGCACGAGAAGCCGTTAGGCTTTGAGGTGCGAACGGAGTGAGCATGAGAAGACCGAAGGTCTTCGAGGGAGGAGCATCCCCCCTTCCCTGTCTACCTCGTATGGCTAACCTGTAACTCCCACCCCGCCCGCGCTTCGCGCTCCTCATTCGCACCTGCGGTGCTCAAACCCCTGCTGTTCCAGCAGTCGTTCCCCGCCCCTCAGGGGCAGGGGCAGTCATGGCGATAAGCGATGGTTCGGGGAACCGGAGCACGAGCGCCGCAGGTGCGCAGGCCACGGGAAAGCCGTGTACGGACTTTACGAAATTAGATGCCACACAGTAGCGGTACGAGTTGAAACCCGCCCCTCCTGCCAGTCAGAAAGAATCTCCTACCACACCGTCCTGCACTGCCCGCCCCCGCGTTTCGCATAGTACTGCTGGTGATACTCCTCGGCCCGCCAGAACGTCCCCGCGGGCTCGATGGCGGTGGCGATGGGGCGGCGGAACCTCCCCGAGCGGTCCATCTCCTCCTTTGAGGCCCGGGCCTCCGCCTCCTGCTCCGGGGTGTGGAAGAAGATCACGGACCGGTACTGCGTCCCGATGTCGGGCCCCTGCCGGTTCGGGGTGGTCGGGTCGTGGACGTTCCAGAAGACGTCGAGGAGCTCCCGGTACGAGACCTTATCGGGGTCGTAGGTCACCTGCACGACCTCCGCGTGCCCGGTCCTCCCGGTGCAGACCTCGGGGTAGGTCGGGTTCTCGGTGGTGCCCCCCATGAACCCCACCGCCGTATCCACGACGCCCGGCACGTGCCGGAACGTCTCCTCGACGCCCCAGAAACATCCTGCGCCGAAGGTGGCGCGCTCGAGGCTCTTCTCCGGTGCCATGACAATCCGGCCTCTTGACGGGTCTGCGGGAAAAAGGTATCGGCGCCGCCCGGGCATACCCTTATCCCCGGCCGGTGCCACGTACTCTCATGGCCTTTGAATCGGAAGCCGTAGAGATGGTCGCCCGGCTGATGGCGCTCTCGGCGCGCACCGCCCCGAAGGCACGGGGCATCGACGTCATCAAGACGATGATCGTCACCGGAGAGGAGAAGACGGCGCTCGCGGAGGCGATGCGGGAGTACGGCGAGAAGCACGACGCGGGGTTCTTCATCAGGGATGCGGGCAACGTCGCGGCGAGCGACGCCTGCCTCCTCATCGGCTTGATGCTCGCCGACGCCGTGGGCCTGGACTGCGGCGGGTGCGGCTACGCCACCTGTGCGGAGATGCTCGACGCCCAGCGCGAGTTAAACCCGCCGGACACCCCGTTTTCCGGCCCGAACTGCGTCGTCAGGATGGCGGATCTCGGGATCGCGGTCGGTTCCGCGGCGAAGACCGCAAGCATCCACAACGTCGACAACCGGGTCATGTACTCGGCCGGTGTCGGTGCGCTCTCGCTCGGTTGGCTGGAGGGCTGCGGCGTCGCCTACGGGATCCCGCTCCGGGCGTCGGGAAAGGATATCTTCTTTGACCGTACACGCTAAACCGGGTAACAGCATGCCTATTATGAAGATCCGGGGCGGGGATCTTGACCTCGTCGAGTACGAGTTCTCCTCCTTCTCCCCCGGCGAGAATATACGGCTGTGCGGTCTTAAGAAGGACTACCGACTTGCACCGGCCCCCGGCACCGTCGTCGTCCGCGCCCCGGCGAGGATCCACCTCTCCGTGCTCGACATGAACCGGTTCTCCCCGGACCGCCCCGGCGGGGGCGGGATCGGGTTTGCCATCGGGGTCTACTGCACCGCCGAGGTCGAATGCACGGACTCAGGGCTCGAGATCGACTACACCCGCGAACCGATCCTCCGGCACTTCGTGGAGGCCTTCAGGCAGGTCGTCGGTTATACGGGCGGCTTTAAGATCCGTGCCCGCGACCACCAGTACGAGCACGTGGGGCTCGGGTCGACGAGCACCATCCTGATCGCGGTCGCAACCGCCCTCAACACCGCGGTGGGCTCGCCGCTGACCCCTGATGAGCTCCGCCTGCTCCTCGGCAGCAACTTCGTCGAGGAGACGGAGGCCGGGAACGTCGCGTTCGGGTTCGAGACCGGCGTCGGCCCTGCCGCGAGCCTCTACGGCGGCATGGCGGTGATGGGCGACGAGCTGACGCTCATCTACCGGCACGCCTTCGGGATGGGCAAAAAGGTCTATATCGCCATCCCGTCGTCCGATATCTCGTCGGCGGGGGAGAAGGAGTTCGACCTCCTGATGAACAAGGCCCGGACCCTCGACTACCGCGACCGCGAACTGAAGTCCTACCTCATCATGATGGACCTCATCCCGGCGCTGGAGCGCGGGGACCTCCGGAAGGCCGGCGACGTCATCTGGGAGATCGAGTTCCGGGGCTCCAAACGCGCCGAGGTGGAGCACCACGGGTTCGAGATCTACCGCTACATGGCGGCACTGCGGGATGCCGGCCTCGAGTTCGTCGGGATGAGTTCGGTCGGCCCCTCGATCGCGGTCATCAGCGGCCGGCCGGAGGAGGAGGTGACGGAGATCATCGCAAAGGCCGGCCTCCGGGTCGCGATCGCGACCGAGGTGGACAACGAGGGGCTGAAGGTCCACCTGGAAGAGAGGGTGTGAGGGGCGGGGCCACCTGCTCTAAGACCTCATTTTTTTCAACTTAACGGCACGCTCTACTCGTCCTCTGCCAGAAGAGCCTGCACTTCTCCGGAGAGAACCGGGAGGTACCTCTTGACGACACCCTACTCCTCGTACGCCCTGCCGGCGGTGAACTGCGCGATATACCCCGCGGCCCCGGCAATATCGTAGAGATACTTCCGCGCCTCACGCGACGGCATAGATCTCCCTCGAGGTTTCTTCCACCACCTGGCGGAAGATCGGGTTTCGCACCGCGGACAGTTCAACGAGATCGATCTTGCGGCCGAAGGCGCGGGCCAGGTCTTCGGCGAGACCGAAGTACGCCCGTGCATGCTCCACCGGGGTCATCGGCTCGAACTCGACGACAAAATCGATGTCGCTCGATGCCGGGTCGAACCGGTCCCCTGTCGCCGAACCGAAGATGCCGAGCCTTTTGACGCGGTGACGTGCCGCGATGCCGGCGAGGTCAGGGATCTTTTCGCGGATGATGGGGTGCATCGGACTCCTCTATGAGAGGTATACTACAGAGGGAGCATTATCCCTTTCGGACGAACAGCTCTAATCCGCCCCCGTGGTGCGGCACAGGCCTGATAATGGGCGCCGTACCCGTGGCGGGAAAAATAGCGTTATAGTGACCGACTTTAAAAGTCGGTCATTATCCTGAACTGGTCGATCTCTTCGGTGCTCAGTTCCTCGAGGAACTCTTCGGCCGCGTGCTGGATGTTCTTGCTCGCGGTGATGGCCCGGCCCACGACCAGGATATCGGCACCCGCCTTCCTCGCGTCCTTCACGACGTCCTGCCGGATGCCGCCCGCCGTTGCGACCAGCAGCCGCTCGCCGCCCGCCTTCTTGATCGCCGGGATGTCGCCCCATGCGTAGGCGGTATCCTCGACGTCGATGCCCCGGTGGAGTTCCACGACGTCCGGCTTCACCTTCAGCTGCTTGACGACGGCGACGGGGTCCTTGACGTTGAGCATGTCCACCACGGTGTAGATCCCGGTCTTCCGGGTGTCCTCGATCGCCTTCTCGATGGTCGAGATCGGCGCAAGACCGGAGATCACGACGGCGTCCGCACCGGCATCGGCGGTCATCCGGGCCTCGAGGTTGCCCGTGTCGAGCGTTTTGAGGTCGGCAACGATGAACGCGTTCGGGCGGATCTCGCGGATCTCGGAGATGATCGAGAGACCGAACTTCTTGATCAGCGGCGTGCCCGCCTCGATGATCAGGTGGTCGTTCTGGGGCAGTTGTTCGAGGACCTTGCGCATGTGGTTCCTGTCGACGAGGTCCATAGCGACCTGGAGGTACGGCGGGTCCCAGAGGCGCTGGACCTTGAATCCCATGACCGCGTGGGCCGTCCGGTCCTTCTCGTGCAGGAGGGTGTCGATGTCGGGGAACCGGTCGAGCGCCCGGCGGATCGCGAGTTTCGTCGCGCCGTAGTTGAACCGGTAGATCTTGTTGTAGTCCTCTGCGGTCGGGTGGACGAAGACGCTCGCCATGATGACGGTGTCCTCGATATCGATCCCCTCAAAGACGCCCTCCTCGACCGAGTCGGCGACCGCCTTCGCCACAGCGGCCTGGACGGGCCCGAACATCTGGTTCACCTGGTACTCCTTCTTCAAGGTGACCTTCGGGATGATCAGCGTCGAGGGCTTCGCCGGCAGGTTCGGCCTGACGACCGCGAGGAGCGGCGTGTGCCCCTTCGAGAGCTGCGAGATGGAGTTCGCAAACGCCTGCCCCACCGCGCCCTCTTTGTTTCCCATGACGAGATCTATGTGCGCAAGTTCTGCGCCGTCTCCAACCAATGCTTCACCGATGAGATACATATGGATGCCCTCAGATAGTGCTGAAATATTGGTGAAACAGGTATTAAAGACCTCCCGGTCGGATCGATACCGTTAAACACAGAACGCCCGGTTCGAGAGGCCGAAAGAAGGAACCTCTCCGCATGCTGCCGGTCGTGCACGTTTCCACGGCGGGGCTTCGTGCGCCGGGGCTCCCTGTCCCACCCCGGCACAGAACGGGGGAAGGTATAATCCGGTCCCGGTTCCCTCACGCCCACCATGCCGGAACTTTTCGTCCTCCAGACGCCGCTCGCTGAACTCATCCTCCGGGCGGCGGCGATCTACTTCTTCCTCCTGCTCGTCATGCGGTTCATCGGCAGGCACGAGTTCGGGCAGCTGACGCCCTTCGACCTCATCCTCCTCCTCATCATATCCGAGAGCATCTCGGAGGCGCTCACCGCGGGCGACGACTCGCTCTTTGCGGGGCTCGTCAGCGCATCGACGCTCCTCGGCCTCTCGGTGCTCGTCTCCTTCGGGCAGTACAAGAGCAGGCGGTTTCGTGCAATCGTCTCGCCGGAGGCGCTCAAGGTGATCGAGGACGGCAGGGTGATCGAAAAAAGCCTCAGACGGGAACTGATGACCCGCGAGGATCTCATCGAGCGGTTCGCAGTCTTCGAGTGCTCAAGCTCCGGACGTCCCGTCCATCGCACTCAGGGCTCGGGGTATCGATGGGATCGAGAAGGTGCGGGTGGCCTACATCGAGAGCGACGGCGACATATCGGCGCTCACCTATAAAGAGAGCCGTCAGCACCGGGCGGCCGCGGCCGCAGAGGAGGAGAAGAAGTCGGAATGAACGTCGATACCCTGCGGTATCGGATAAGAGTTACAAGAATGTGGGGTCGGTGAGATTTGAACTCACGATCGACGGGTCTCTCCGAACATGCATCAGTGCTCCAACGGGTCATCATCCGTTCGTCAGGAGACCCATTGTTCATCACGTGCAAAGACCGCTGGAGCCCGTCGCCATTCCGGACTAGGCCACGACCCCTGCCCTCCATATTGTTGACGCCATCTGCTATAAGGGTTGCGCCGGGAAAAACCAGTAATCATATAACCGTACCGACACCCATTTATATAGAATGGTTGAGGGCAGTTACGCGTGTGGGAACTCGCAGATACCCCTGCTCGGCATCACCATCGGTGAGATGCTGAACCGAATCGCGGCGGCGCATCCGGACAGCGATGCGCTCGTCTCCGTTCACCAGAACATCCGCTGGACCTACGCGGAATTCCTTGAGCGCGTCAACATTCTGGCACGCGCCCTCATGGCGCTCGACGTGGAGCGCGGGGACCGGGTCGCCATCTGGGCGCTGAACTACGCGGAATGGGTGCTCACCCAGTTCGCCACGGCAAAGATCGGCGCCATCATGGTGAACATCAACCCGGCATACCGGACCTACGAGTTCGAGTACGCCATGAAGCAGTCGGAGGTCCAGACGCTCCTCATCCAGGGGCGGTTCAAGACCTCCGACTACGTCGGGATGTTCTACGAGTCCTGCCCGGAGGCGTTCGAGGCGAAGCCCGGCCGGATCCATAGCGACAAGTTCCCGTTCCTCAAAAACGTCGTCTTCCTCGGCGACATCCCCTACAACGGGATGTACACCTGGAACGATCTCATGGATATGGCCGACCTCATCAGCCCCGAGGAGCTCCGGGAGCGGGAGGCGTCGCTCGACTTCGACGACGCGGTCAACATCCAGTACACCAGCGGGACGACCGGGTTCCCGAAGGGCGTCGTCCTGACCCACCACAACATCTTAAACAACGGCTTCATCATCGGCGAGGGGATGAAGTTCACCCACGAGGACCGGCTCTGCATCCCGGTGCCGTTCTACCACTGTTTCGGGATGGTGCTCTCGAACATGGCGAGCGTCACCCACGGCGCCGCGATGGTGCTCCCCGCGCCGGTCTTCAACGCCGAAGACGTCCTCCGCGCCATCCAGGACGAGCGGTGCACGGCGGTCCATGGGGTGCCGACGATGTTCATCGCGGAACTCTCCCACCCGGACTTCCCGAAGTACCGGTTGGATACGCTCCGCACCGGGATCATGGCCGGGTCGCCCTGCCCGATCGAGGTGATGCGGGAGGTCAACAAAAAGATGCACATGTCCGAGATCGTGATCGTCTACGGGCAGACGGAGACCTCGCCCGGCGTCACGATGACGACGACCGCCGACCCCCTGGAGCGGCGCGTCTCGACGGTAGGCAAGCCCTTCCCCCACACCGAGATCAAGATCATCGACCCGCACACGAAGAAGATCGTCCCCCGCGGGGAGACCGGCGAGATCTGCGCCCGCGGCTACTGCGTGATGCGGTGCTACTACAACAACCCGAACGCCACCCGGGCGACGATCGACGAGCACGGCTGGAACCATACCGGCGACCTCGGGACGATGGACGAGGAGGACTACGTCAAGATCGTCGGCCGCCTGAAGGACATGGTGATCCGCGGCGGGGAGAACATCTACCCGCGCGAGATCGAGGAGTTCCTCCACAACCACCCGCAGATTGCCGACGCCTACGTGATCGGGGTGCCGGACCAGAAGTACGGCGAGGAGCTGATGGCCTGGATCAAGCCCGACAACGGCGCGGTCCTGACGGAGGCAGAGGTGAAGGAGTTCTGCCGCGGCAGGATTGCGCACTTCAAGATCCCGCGCTACGTCAAGTTCGTCGACGACTTCCCGATGACGGTCTCGGGCAAGATCATGAAGTTCAAGATGCGCGAGATGGCGATCGAAGAACTCGGGCTCGAGAGCGAGTCGAAGATCGAGACCGCGTAATCACTTTTTTAAAAAACAGGGTCAGGAGGCCTGCTCCGCCCGGCCGACGAGCGCCCGTGCCGCGGCGGCGGCTTCCCGGACGATCTCCTCTTCTCCCGGCACCTCCCGCTCGTGCATCAGGATCCTTCCTTGGCAGAGGACGGTCATGACCGCGCCGCCGCTGCAGGCGTAGACGGCGTTCGAGTCGGCGTGGAAGAGCGGGGTGTTGCAGGCCGCCCGGGTATCGAGGAGGACGATGTCTGCCGGCGCCCCCACGGTCAGGGTGCCGGGGCCGGTGCCGAGCGCCCGGGCGCCTGCACCCGTCGCCATGCCGACGGCCTCGCCGGCGGGCAGAAGGGTCGGCGAGTTCCAGGCGAACTTCTGCAGGAGTGCTGCGAACTTCATCTCCTCGAACATATCGAGGTTGTTGTTCGAGGCGCAGCCGTCGGTCCCGAGGGCGACGTTCGCCCCGTACTGCTTGAGCCAGTGGTAGGGCATCGCCCGGTTGACGGCGAGCTTCATGTTGCTCGCCGGGTTGTGGGAGGCGGTGACGCCCCGCTCCCCGAGGAGCCGGCACTCGGCCTCGTCGAGCCAGCAGCAGTGCGCGGCGACCGTCCGGGGGGTGAGGCACCCGCACTCGTCGAGGAGGTATGCCGGGCGTTTGCCGAACTGGGCGACGCAGTCGGCGACCTCCTTCTCGGTCTCGGAGAGGTGAACATGGATGCCGATATCCTGCTCGTTTGCGTATTCGGCGCACCAGGAGAGGCCCTCGGGGGAGACGGTGTAGACGGCGTGGGGGCCGACGGCCGCTTTGATCCGCGGGTTATTGAGCGATTTGATATGGGTGGTGAGGGTCTCCGTCGCCTTGATCTCGGCCTCCCGCTTCTCCTCCATCCCTAGGTCGATGAACCCGTAGGCGAACGTCGCCCGCATGCCCATCTCGTCGACCGCCGTTGCAGCCCGGTCCATGAAGAAGTACATGTCGTTGAACGCGACGGTGCCGCTCCTGATCATCTCCAGGCACGCGAGTTTTGTTCCCCGGTAGACGTCGTCGCCGGTGAGGTGCGCCTCGAGCGGCCAGATCTTCTGCGAGAGCCAGTCCTGCAGCAGCATGTCGTCCCCGTAGCCCCGCAGCAGCGTCATCGCGGCGTGGGTGTGGGTGTTCACCAGGCCGGGCATGGCGAGCCGGTCCGAGCCGTCGATGACGATCTCGGCGTCAATGGCTTTTCTCGCGTCCTTTCCAATCGCGGCAATCGTGCCGGTCTCGTCGATCGCGATATCTACAGTCGATCCGTCGATGGTGGCCCCGGCGATCAGGACCGATCGTTGGGTGCTGAATATCTCGTTCATGCAAGTCGCTCCACGATATTTTCAAGGATTTTTTCGGTCCTCCGGCGGTTCGCCCGCGAGGTTTCGAGGATGTGCTCGTAGGTCAGGGTCTCTTCCCCTAAGCCGTTTGCGTAGTTGTCCACGGTGCAGACGGCGGCAAACCGCATCCCGAGCTCGAGGGCGAGCGTCGCTTCGCTCGCGACAGTCATCCCGACGAGATCCGCTACGCGGGCGAGCGCTTTCACCTCGGCGACGGTCTCGATCCGCGGCCCCCGGGTCTGGGCGTAGACCCCGCCCACCTGTGCCTCCGGCACCAGTTCGGAGAGAGTGCGGATCAGGTCCGCGTCCAGTTCGGGCCGGACGTGGTCGATGGTGCACTCGTGGATGGACGGGATGTCGGTGACGCTTAAGTAGTCGGTCGGAATAACGATCGAGCCCGGCGGGATCTCCAGTTTCAGGGCCCCGGCGGAGCCGAACGCGACGATCTCGTCCACCCCGAGGATGGCGAGCGCGGCGAGGCACGCCCGGTAATTGATCCGGTGCGGGGGGAGGTTGTACTGGTGGCGCAGGAGGAGCGCGAAGGCTCCGGTGTGCACCTCCGCCTTCCCGTAGGGCGTGGCGACGGTCTTCTTCTCGAGCGGCGGCAGGTCGGCGAAGAGGAGGCTCGTTCCCCCTATGATCCCGAGCACCAGGCCCACCCCGCGGTTCTTCCGGCCGGCATAGCGGCGTACGCTTCTCCGTGCAACATTCCTGCCTATCGGGTCGACGTCCAACGGGAAAATTCCATCTATCCGGTGCGGAAGGATTTACGTCTCCGGCGACGACCAGAATATCATGGGCAGGTTTCTGGTGGTCGGCGAGGACGCCATCCGGAGCGGAACGTGTACGGATATCTACTTCCGGCGGGTCACGGACGTCATGGAGCGGGGCGGCGTCAACCCCTGGGTCACGATGGAGGTGTCGGCATCGGCGCTCCCGGACCCGTGGGGGGTCTTCTGCGGCCTTAACGACGTTGTCGAACTCCTCGAGGGTGTCCCGGTGGACGTGGACGCGATGCCGGAGGGCTCGATCTTTCACCCGAGGGAGCCGGTCCTCCGGGTCTCCGGGCGCTACCGGGACTTCGCGGTCTACGAGACCGCTATCCTCGGGTTCATCTGCCACGCATCGGGGGTGGCGTCGGCGGCCGCCCATATCCGGCTCGCTGCCGGGGGCCGGCCGGTCTACTCCTTCGGGTCGCGCCGGCAGCACCCGGCGATCGCCGCGATGATCGAGCGGGCGGCCTGGATCGGCGGGGTGGACGCCGTGAGCAACATCTGCGCGCCGGAGGGGATCCCGCTCGCGGGGACGATGCCGCACGCGTTCATCATGTGCTACCCCGGACAGGAGGAGGCCTGGTGCGCGTTTGCGCGCGATGCGGGCCCGGAGGTGCCCCGGGTCATGCTCGCGGACACCTTCTCCGACGAGAAGGTCGAGGCGGTCATGGCGGCCGCGTGCGGTGCGGCGGCCGTCCGGCTGGATACGCCGAGGTCGCGGCGGGGGGACATGCGGGCGATCGTCGAGGAGGTGCGCTGGGAGCTCGACATCCACGGCTACCCGGACGTCCGGATCTTCCTCTCGGGCGGGCTCACCCGCGAGGAGGTCGCCGCCTACCGCGACATCGCCGACGCCTTCGGCATCGGGGGGGCGATTGCAAGCGCCCCGGTGGTCGACTTCTCGATGGACATCATCGAGGTCGACGGCCGGCCCTACGCGAAGCGCGGGAAGCGGAGCGGCGCAAAGCAGGTCTATGAAGGAGCCGGCGGGCGGGTCACGCTGCCCCTCGCCGCCCCGGCGCCGGAGGGCGCGGTTCCGCTCCTTGCCCCCTGCATCCGGCGGGGTGCCGTCGTCGCCCGCCCGAACATGGAGGATGCGCGGGAACGGGTGCTCTCCCGGCTCCCGGCCCTTGCCGGGGAGGAATAGGGGGGCGGCCCGCCCCAATCCTTATTATGTGATCACGATCAACATTGTAGGGTAACAGGGGCCGATAGATCAGGGGGAGATCGCTACCTTGGCATGGTAGAGGCCGCGGGTTCAATTCCCGCTCGGTCCATGTTTGCTGTTTTGAAAATATTATCGACGGTTACACCGATAGAATAGCGTTGCGGATAGTTGTATCGATGAATCGGCTGGTGTTGCCGGCGCTAGCCAGTTTCTATGGTATCATCGTAGCGAGGAGTGCCGCCTTCAATGAAAGAAAAGTGTGGAGAGCTACTTGTTATTCTTCCTCTCCTTCAGGTAGTGCCTCAAGATCGTAACCTTCGATCTGGAATATTGGTTTTCCAATGATTCCTTCTAGATCGCCATATATTCTTGAAGTATTTTCAAAAACTCTTTCGATTTGCTTCTCTCTTTTGGCCCAAATGCGTTGCATAGCACGTTTTTCCTTCTCCAGGTCATGTTGCATCTGAATAAACGATTCAGCAATAGCCGTTACTTTTTGTCTGAACTCCTGACCTGACAGGTAATTATACAAGATTTCTTTTTTTCCCTCTTTTCCTGTCTGAATCACTCTTTCATTGTTTATCTGAATCAGATGCATCCGTAAGGCAGTAGCAACGCCATATAATGAATAGTAATCAGTTACCCAAATCCCCTCTAGGTGTCCAAAGTTCTTGATACCGTCAGGAAGTGCCTGCGTTAGGATCGCACCAATTTCTGCGTTAACCTTAAGTTTATCATCCTTAAGTTTTGGAATCCAGGAGTTACTCCAATTTTTTGTCCGTTTCGTTTCCCAAACAATTGTGCCACAATAGATGCCTCCATCATTGCAGACCTTATGAATAAGATCAGCACCGCTCAATCCCTTTGGAACAGGTTCTATCTGGTCAAAGGGGAACTTCTGTTTAAGTACGTTTTCCAACTCGATTTCAAGAACCTCGCCCTGTGTCTGTTGAGATCCCTGCTCTGCTTTTCGTTTCAGCTCGTCGATCTGCCTCCTCATATCAGCTATTTGTTTATCCTTGTCAGCTTCTTTCAATCTAAAGTCATCATCCAGCTTTTTCTTCAATTCCTCCTCAATTTTCTTTTTCTCTTCTCCAACCTTTCTGGCGAATTCTAATTCGAAATTCTCAATCTTCTCGTCAATTTCTCTTTGTCTCTCACGTAAACTCAATTCGTTCTCTTGGGCTTTCTTTAATTTTTCAGACTTTTCTGCAATTTGATTCTTTAAATCATTTATTTCAAGTTCGATTTCTTCTGCGGCTTTCCTCTTCGCTTCGACTTTTAGTTGCTCTATTTGTTCGGAATACTGCTTCTCCGCTTGATCAAACCGTTCTTTATACTCATTCTCGAATGTGTTACGCAACTGTTGCTCTATCTGGCTTGTAATGGCCTTTGTTAAGGGAATTTCTGAATTACATTGTGGACAGATAACGTATTGTTCGGCCATAGTCTCACAAATGGATTGTAGAAATTGCTGTTATTTAAAAGGAGTGCATTTAATCCTCCAGAAATTATTATGGTAATAAGAAAATTAGCACATTCATCGAGGATACTCAGCATTCCCTTAAAAATTCTCTCCTTTTTCAAACAATGATTAAAACGCTTCTCAAATCCTTTTTAAGTGTCTAAACTCAAATCGAAAAGGCTATTTCTCATTATCATTTCGATACTGCATAAGGGTGTTCACGAATGGGATTATTTGATAAACTTTTCAGAAGCGAGGCAAAAAGTAGGTCAAACACTATACCGGACTCCGAAACAAGGTTAGATGATAAAATCGGTGTATCGAGGAAATTTTCAAAGAAACCTATCCCTAATTTAACGCAGATTGGAAATATAGCACCTGTATGCCCTTATTGTAGCCAAGAATTAGAAACCATGCCAACGAGAAAGAAAAAGTGTTCAAAATGTGGGAGTATGATCTTCTCACGAATAAGGCCACTTGACCAACAGCGAGTCTTGATTCGTGAGGACCAAATACCAATACTTGAGGAAGATTTGAGAAAATATCGGATAGCGAATAAAAATTATCTAAGAACTGGTGACTATTTTGATAAGTATAATAGAGAATACGATGAAATGGAGAGTAAGTGGAAGCGTAAACCGTTAATCGCTGATGTACACTGGGCAGTAATTACAAAAGAAGGCTTGGATAGCCTAAAGAAAAATTACTGGGGGATCTATCGCAATACGGTTTTAGCTCAGTATGAGTTACTGTATGACGAAGGCAAATATGAAAAGGCTCTTGAACGATTATTGTATGTCAGTTACTTGGATGTCAATGGCCCAAACAACGCGGGATTCCACGGGTATCAAAAGCCTTTCTCACTAGATTATGCATTTATCGCACCAGGGGTATTCTCATGCTTAATTGATCTCCGGGATAAATTAGGCATGACAAATGAAGATCTGAAGGCCTTTTTCTTGAAGAATATAATTGAACCATATAGCGATATGCCACTGTCAATACTAGAGTCGTGGGAAAGAATTGAGGAGAGCTTCTCCGCTGAAAAAGATTAGTATAAAATATTTTTAATCCTCTTTTACGCCCACAACGTCTACACTACGGGTATTAGATGCATCAGTTATCGCAGAAATGATTGTTTTAATTTTCTTTTGGGATTGCCCCTGATTCAGGCCTTTCGTTAAATGGTTAACAGTGATGTGATTTCTCCCTTCCAATGCCAACTCAAGAGTTTTGTTATACATCGAAGGTCCTAAGAACACAATCTCTCCAGCCAATGCAAACTCCAAATAATGAGGGATTTGCCTCTTAATTTTTTTCGCAAGTTCTTTGCATTCGGCCTTTGTACGTATTGTCATATCGTAGTTCGGGTTGATAGGTTTATCAGGTCTGATCAAACCATATTTTGCGGATAGAATAAACCAGGGGCCATTGGACATCTCTGCATACTTACGCTTCAGTATAAATGACCTTCCCGCATAAGCATCCTTCGCAAGGCATCTACCAGGCGCCGTACTTTTTACTTTACCGCAAGAGATTATTGTAATCTGGCTACGGCTTATCTGATCGCTCTCTTCAGAATCGCGCTTTACAACTATTTTAGTTTTCAAAGGCGAAATGTGATGTTTAATTCTCTCTGCAGTAGTGTTAATTGGATCACATGAAGCTTTAATACCACTCAATCTGGATAATATATTCGTTTCAATAAAACACCTGGTTTGGTATACACGGTGTATGTGGTGACATCTAGGATCTTGGTATTTCTTCTTGTATTGAAAGATCCATCCCTTATAATCAGCGGCATCTGCTCCTATACTCTCTAAAAACTCATGCCTTTTAGGATTATAAACGCCTAAACAGAACACTCTATCGTCAGGCCATTCGCACTTTATTGCTTTCACTATTTCAGCGATATGCTCCCTATTCGAAGATGCAAACCTGGCAGTATTTTCTCTCTTGGTTAATAGACCCCCAATTGCAATTTCTTCGAACTCCATTTTCTTTAATTTTTCATAGCACCTCAGATAGTCACTTAGAGATTTACCTTGGGCAACGCCGATCAGTTTGAAGTTGCATTCAAGAGAGGAGTAAGTGTTCATTGCGACTTCAGCGCTATCCACCGTTCTTTCCCAATCTCCAAGTACATCGAGCATTATCCCCCTCTCAATGTTCATTTGGTTGTATCTTTCAAAGAGTTCTGGATAAGTTAGAATAGCGCCATTTTTTGTAAAAACTCCACTATCTGCGATTTTTGTAATACATTCTCTCACTAACTGACCCTTGGTACACCTTTGAAAGTCACCGTCAAAGGGACACTTCCCATCAACAACACCACAATATTCTAAGTCTCCACAGGGGAACTGCGAAGCCATTGCCCGGAAGTTTTCGGTCGTGCACGCCTGAAGCATGAGACCGACCTTTACAGGATGCCTTTCAAAAGGCAGACCTGCAAGTATTCTTAGGCTCATCGGGCGGTCAGCCACAAAATGGGGTATTATTTGCGAATGGGTCATGCACCGTTATCTCTATTATTATATTCGGTTGCCGCACGAATAATCCTCTCGTTTGCGTTATATGCCGCGGCGGGAATTGGGACTCCTTTTAAGCCTGTAGCATCGTGACTTATAACCAACCAATTTCCAGGCCTAAAGGTAAAGGTTGGACTTAACTCCTCTTCTCCTATCCCAAACGCTTCTGCAACTTTATCCCTGTCGTACTTCCTTGGTAGTTTACTGATAAAGTATGTATGGAGATTTCCCATGACCTGTGTATCAAGCATTGAAGCTCTCTGAGTTGATATTCCAATCCCTAAATTGAATTTTCTTCCTCGCCTTGCGACTGTTATACTGGTGTCTTTAATCCGCTTAGTTACATCATCATCAACATCTGATGGGATGAAGAGATCCGCCTCATCTAGCAATAAAACGGTAAATGGCTCGATATCCGTACCTGTTGCTCCAAGACGTCTAGATTCATACAACTCGTTACCTAAAACGCTACAAAATTCTTTAAGTGTGTAATCACGTCTACCAGCAATAATCACAACCTGACTTCTTTCACTACAATTTAACTCTTGGATAATATCGTCCAGAGATAGTACAGCACCTGGTGGCACATGCTGTAAACCTTGTAGTAGCCTTTGAAGTGCCCTGACAGTGCGGTCTACAGCACCTTCAACAGTTGGTCTATTCCGTTCTGGAAGCGCGAGAATAGGAACTCTAATTGGACTCCGAAATTCGCTTTCTAAATTAATAGCAATTTGAATATTTTCTGGAGTAATGGATACATTTTCTACAGCATGCGTCCAAGCTGTTTCAATCTCCAACAATGCCTCTCTCCCAGCGGGGCCGGTGTTGCTTGGTGTCTGATTTCGTAGTTCATTTCTCAGCCACGTCGAAAGATCTCTTGCGGGTAATACAATTGCGGTTCGTGTTAAAGCATTTCGCACCCCAAGTCTAATAAAGTCCTGAATATCACCATTCTCTCGTAAATCTAGAGGTAAGTGCATCTGACGGTATAGTAAATTCACATTATCGAGTGTCGGTTCACGATCCTGCCCCAGGTTCATCACTATTGACTGAGGGAGGGAATCAACACCTACATGGATATACCGGAGACTCGCAGGCTCATGTACAAATTTGTCAATAAATAATCCCAAATATTCGTCGTTTGGATCGATAATTACAATATTTATCGGATTCGTTTGATCGTCACTAGATATGTGGTCATTCTCGATGCTGTCTCCATCACACGATGGGGCCGCTGGTATGATTGAACTAATCAGCGATGATACAAAATTTGATTTCCCAACTCCTGTAAAACCAAAAATTCCAAAGTGTGTTGTCAACAGGGCCCGGTTATTTAGTTTTACATTGATGGTATCAAACTTTTTGTGGGTGAGGTGAGATTCTGGTTGGTCGTCCATCTGATAATTGATTATTGCATCAACCATATCACGACTTAGCGGTCTAATCTCAGCTCCAACCATTGGGAGATTTCTCTCCTCTTCAAGTGGCGGAAGTTCATCTGAAAGGTCATTAAAACTAAATTGCCATCCAGTAGATACGGCTTTACATGATATCGTTGTTGTCGCTTGAAGCGGATTGTCCCTTTGATTTTCCCAATCTTCCTTAATAGATCGCATCGATTCAAAAACATGTCCAGGATATGCTCCGAGACCTTCGGCCGCAAAATGAATGGGGAGAACTTGAGTGAGCGTTAGGACAGAGTATGCTTTATCATGTTCGTTATCTGTAGTGGTATAATTCTCAACGGCTATCAGGTCTCCAACCTGAAGCTGATTTAGACCATATCTTGTGTATTGACATCCCAGATCAAATTCAAACCGTCCCTGATCATCAGGAGTGATTCTCAATAAAGCGCTTCGAGCTCTGTACAAACGTGTGTCGTCAAATGGAGATACCATGTTATCCACCTCTTAATTGCCGTAATGTCCGGTGTAACGGATTAGCGCGGTTTAATCGCTCAGAAGAGTAAAGCATTGGCTCAACCATTTTTAATACCGATTTTGCTCCCCTATCAGCATGATGCAACGGATCAGGATAGCCAATTACCTCGGGAAATACATTCCGTGTAAGTACAGACAGCAAATAAATTACATATTCCTGCTCTCGATTTCGCACAGAGGCGTCATGGAAATAAAATGGCTCAACTGTACCCAAATCCCTATCACCGTGAGTAACATGTACTCTTTGTGGTATATCGTCCGGATGTACAAGCCGATCAACAAAAATTACATGTCCCATGGAGGGTTCCATCGGAGGTTCTCTCTTTAAGTGAAATTGGACAAGAGTCCTCATTACGAGATTTGGCTGAACAAGAACATCACCTCTAACTCCTTGCAGAGTAGGTGTATCCGCTGCCCATTCTTTTCTCATCCGCAATGTCATGAAAACACCATCAAACTCCGTAGATGCCCATGGACCTCGCAGACTCTCATCGACGAATGGCAATCTTTCGAAAGTGAGTCGATCAGTGCTAGGAATACGTCTGGCTGTGAAATTGAATATGCCCTTGTATTTCAGAACGCCGAAGTAGTGATTAGTATAGTACGTTGAGGCAGAGTCTTTAACAACTCCAATTAACATTACTCCATTCCGCCAACAATTTTCGATAGTTAATCGAAGGCCAATAGCTAAAAGAAATGAGATTTCATCTGTGGATAAAAATCTCTCTCTTTCTATCCCATGTTCATCAACTTGCTGGTAAAGAAGGACTGAAGGATCTTTGTTTACAAAAAAGCGATTGCAAAAATACTCATACATTCTTCTAACTTTGTCAGGGGAGTGAATATACCGAGAATTTAATCTAAGGGTATAACCATCTTTTTCTACAAGTGCATCCTCTGGGTTCTGTCCTTGCAGTTTTTTGCCATACTTGTCACACTCCCATAGCAGGCTGATTTGAGTTTCAACAATAGACTGATCCAGACCCACATCTCGTGAAAATTCTCTAATATCTAAGGTATGTTCTGGTGATTCGAACAGCTTAGCTATCGCTCTTTCCCATAATCTATGAGCTTTTTTCGAAGGAACATCCAGATCACAGTTCCAAGGTTTTGAATAACCTACCAAAAGATCCGGATACCATACTCTTTCGCCTGCAATTTCCGTACCCGCAAACCTCAACTTTCTAACATTTGGTGTTGCGTTTGCTAGAACAGACGATAGAGAGTGGTCCCAGAGAAGTATGTGTGGATGGTCAACATTAGACGCACCTCGGTATAGCAGGAATATTTCTGCAAGCAACATGAGTGAGGTGTCCAAACCCGAAAGGGACACTCTCTCTGAATCACTTACTACAAATCTATCCTCTGGATCAATCATAGTCAATTCTTCAGGGCTCAGAGGTAGATACGCGACTAAACTTGAATCGTCCTCAGGTTCCGACTCTTCATACTGGATAATAGGCGGTGTATCCTGTAGTCCAAGCCTACCTTTGACGACATATGCCCCACCATAAAAAATGACAATATCTGTAGTCTCTACTTTTTTGCATGCCCCGTCGACTGCCCAAAACCGTAATGAATTATTTCTATGTCTTTGCTGGAGAGCTCGATGCATTTCCCGCCGAAACGCCGCACTTTCAAAGCGATCTGCGTAGTTAATGACGTGATCTTTGAGGAAATCCTTGTAAAATTGTTCCAATTCTTCAGTTGAGTCAAGGAGAGCCCTTTCCAGTTTATTACGGGTTTGTGATAGAGCCCTGTCATAAAGAGAAAAGACATCAGAAATTGTTGACCTTGGGGCCATGCTTATCAAAAAGGTAATAAAATTATCTATATAAATTAACCTTCCGTTTTTGCTTTTTAACATAAGTATCAAGAGCCTTTAACCAAAATGTCCTTAGCAGATTGACTCACGATTCACACTTTCCCCCACCCCGTTTCACCACTCACGTCCCCCACCGGGCAAGGGCCTCTACCACCGGCGGATCTCTTCTCTCAAACGCCCACTTCCGGTAAGAGTGGAGAGAGCGGAACCCTCACCTCCTCCCCGCACGCCACCCGCCGGAACGAGGCGAGCGGGACGATCCAGGCCCCCGCCCGGGTCCGGATCACCACCGCTCTTCCGGCGGGATGCACCGCCGCGTATCCCTCGTTCGTCAACCCGGCCGCACCCTTGCACCGCTCCCGCCAGACCACTGCCGGCCGGCCGGAGAAGATCAGGCTTTTCACATCCCCGGCCTCGATCCGGTAGCGCTCCCCCTCCACACAGAGAAGGAGCCCGCCCGCGGCGGTACAGGAGAGCATACCCGCCTCCGCGGTCATCCCCGCCCCCGCTCGACGCTGATCGCGTACTGGTGGTTCCGGGTTCGGCGAACGTTGATTTCACGGATTGCCCGGCCGTGCCGCCGGATCTCGTCTGCGACCGCTCGCGGGACGAGGAAGAGGGGAACCGGCGAGACGTTTATCTCCTCCGGTGAAGATGTACCAGTGGTGGCCTGGCCGACGGTGCGGTCACACTTCAGGTTCGGGCTGCCGCCGTTGGTTTTCGGTTCTGTTCCTCCCCTGCCTGGGGGTCTGTTGTCGCGTTGCATTTCTGACGACTCCTTTGCACCGGGATTCGCTCTGGCGCATACAACTCCATCGGGAGCCGTTAATTAAATAGGTGAGCCAATTAGCCCGATTTAAGCAAAAAGGAGCATATAAACGTTACTTTATTAAAAACAATGATCTCAAAGAACCGGACGGGGATCACGGATTCCCGTCTGATCCAGATTGATGTTCGATCCGGGGTTTTTTGATACGGTACATGTGGCGGCCACCTCATCAGGATCGTAGCGGAGCCGGATTGCTCGCTCCCGTCCCCGGCCAGTCCCGGGCACGAGATCGATGATCCCGGCTCTGGCGAGCCCTCTGAGGTGCTCATGGTAGGTCGTCCTCCCGACCGGGAAGTAGTCCTGCGCTGCCTCAAAGACCGTTCCCACTGCCATCTCGGCACCCTCAAGCGATTTTTCTGCGATCCGGTGGAGCAACACCCGCTCATCCTCTGAGAGCCTCGCGGTTCGGGCCTGGAGGGCCGGTGCCGTGACGGTCCGGGTCGCGGCCGTCACGTCGCCGGGGCCGACCCGGCGACGGCCGTCCTTCTCCGCCCGGAGGACTGCTATCCGGATGAGGTCGATCCCGACCCGGACGTCCTGCTCGCCAGCGGCGATGCTGGCGATGCGGTCGAGGAGGACCTTCGAGATCACCCGTGGGTAGAGCCCCTGCCGGACGCGGTCGGCGAGGATCTCCCTGACCTCGGACTTCGTGTAGGGTAAGAAATTGATCTCGGCCGGGTGGAAGACCGACCGGACACTCGCATCGGCTTCGGCGTAGAGGTTCAGGGGGAGGTTGCTCGTGATGGCGAAGACCCCGGCCTTCCGGACGTCCCACCTCTCGTAGAGCCGGAGGATCTGGTAGAGGAGAGGATTGTACGTCCTGACCGAGATGAGCTCGTCTGCATCGTCGAGGCAGACGACGAGCGCGGCGTCGTGTTCCCGGAGCCGGGTGGCGATCCCCCGCTTGATCTCGTCAAGGTACCGCCCGGCAGGCGGCGCCGGGCAGCCGCAGACCTGCTCGAAGATGCTTCGGTAGACGGCAAGCGGGGTGTGGTCGTGGCGGCAGTTGACGTAGGCCGGGACGACCTGCCGGGTCTCCTCCCTGACCTCGCGAAAGAGCCGGCGGGCGGTGGTGGTCTTCCCGGTCCCCGGCGGGCCGCGGAGGACGGCGCTCCCCGCGCTCCCGCCCCGGAGGGCCGGCCGGATGAGGAAGGCGAGTTCCCGGACCTGGGCGTCGCGATGATGGACCTGCTCCGGAACGAACGTGAGCTCGAAGACCTCGGGATCTCGAAAAAGAGTCTCGTCGGAGCGGAGGAGGGAAGAACGCGTCATGCGTCACTCTGGAGAAGAGGGGGTTGTTAAATGCGAGGTGTGTGCGGGATGAAAGTGAAGGAGCGCGAAGTTCGCGTCTTCACGAGCCGCAGAATCACCGCCATAACCCCTATATAGTCTCGTGGACAATCCTCCACTGGAGGGATCGCGTGTCGGAAACTCGTCTCCGTTATACGGTTCTTATGGAGCAGAATGAGGATGGGGGGTATACCGTAACGGTACCGTCCCTTCCGGGATGTGTCAGCGAGGGGTCTACCTGGGAAGAGGCGCTGGCGCATATCGAGGAGGCGATCGCAGGATACGTCGAGGTGGCCAGGAAACTCGGCAAACCAATCCCGGTTGAGATTTCCGTTCCCCTGAACGCAGGCAACGCGGGGACATGAAACTTCCGAGGACCACCGGTGCGAAGGTGGTCGGTGCTCTCAGGAAAGCCGGGTTTGAGGTGGTCGGCACCCGGGGAAGCCACCACTACCTCTACCACGCGCAGCGTGACGTCATCGTCACTGTTCCCGTGCATTCCAAAAAGACCCTTGCGCCCAAGACACTTCAAGCGATTCTTTTCCAGGCCGGGCTCACTATCGACGAGTTTCGGGCGCTCCTGTAGTCTCTTGTCCGTTTGTTCTCCTGCGGGTTCCCGGCAGAAAGCATGGCGGTTTCACCTCCGGGTATATTGATCCTCTGGTGTTTCAATCTACACGTTCCTGTCTGAAGAGAGGTTACTTACCGGGACGATCTGTGCCCCGGCACTGAGAAAAATTGAGTGGGGACTTCTGTCCCCCTCAGTCCAGCGTTGCGACGTCGTCGGCCCAGGTCTCGACCGTGTTCCGGATGGCGTCGTCCTGGTAGGACGAGATCCGGACGGTCTTCCTGGTGAAGGTGACGTAGTAGTCGCGACTGGCCCTCAGGGCAGGAGCAGGAGCACCGGCAGGTGCGACACACCCGACGGGTCGTGGCACCGGAGCTGGGCGTAGTAGGTCTCGCCGGGGCCGTTCCGGACGGCCTCGCCGCCCATCGCGGCCGCGAGGGCTGCGTTGCCCATCACTTCCGCGGCGTTCGCCTCGAACGCGGCGATCGTCGGGGACTGGAGCGAGACGGTCCCGACCCGCTTGCCCTCACCGTCGAGGAAGTTCACCTTCGCGGTGTAGTGCTCGCGGTTGCGGACGACCGCGGCCACCGGCTGCCCGTCGGCGCCCGTATACCCGACGCACCCGAACGGGTTGTCGTCGATGACGGTCTGGATGAGGTTGTTAAACGACGTTACGTCGGCGATCGGGACGGCGAGGTCCCGGACCGCCGTTTTGTTCACGGTTGTCTGAACGAAGTCTGCCATGGTTGGTACTTCCTGCCTGCATGCTCCCGGGAATATGACAGACAACTATAGGGTGGACCCGGGAGGGTATCAGCCTGACTTTATCGGGAGGCCCGGATTGGGGCCGGATTCTGGAATATAGTCGTTACGGTCAGGCTCTTTGTCTTCGACTACCTATAGCCCCGCTGGAGGGTTACCAGGATGACCGACGAAAAGACCACCCGCGAGCTCGGTCTTACGAGACGAACCGGGACGTAAAGTGGATCTGCCGGACGCGATGCTCCATCTGGAGCGGAGCGGGAGCACCGTTAGGTGCGACTCGCTGCAGCGAATGGAGGCGCAGGACGAAGACTTCGAGGCCCGGCTCCGGGCGCTGGAGGGCTGGCGGGCGGAGAAGGCCGGGGAAGAACGACTGGCCGAGGGGCAGGAGTTCGAGCACCGTAAGGTGCGAGAGCGGAGAGTCTCCACGATCAGCGCCGGGGCCGGCGGGGTCGTCGGCGGGGTGGTGGCGGTGCTGCTGAAGGTGCTTGGGGGTGGGTGAGCCTCCGACAGTTAGAGGATTTTGGAGCGATGTCCGGGGAACGTGCCCGTCCATTATTCTTAGGCATGGGCTTCGGTGGTGAGGGTGTATTCCAGTAACCCTTCTTCGGTAGGAATCTCCTCGCCCTTCTCCATGAGGTCCTCGATGTAGACCTCGACGGCCTCCTGCGCCATCGCTATCGCCTCGTCGACGGTCCCCCATAAGTTACGCACCCCGGGAGCGTCGGCGCAATAACGGTATACCCGCCTTCAGGCTCCTTGCGGAGGAGGATACGGTAATTCAGGCTTCTCATCAGATTGCACCCCTGCTCGTGATAAGTACATTACCCGGTGATGTATAAAGGGGGGTATCCGTGCGGGTGTTGCCCTGCCGTTTATACCCCATAAAGAGGTGTGCTTCCCGAAACACTTCTGTGAAGGTTGCAGCTCAGCGTTCGAGATGCTTGAATTTCTCATATGCTGCGATCTGCGACTTCACAAGCGAAGAATTGCTCTCATCAACTTTCCACAGGAGTATTTCCATGTCGATTTCCTCAGCATCGAGATCGACAGCTGCTCGGGCAGCCTCTTCGACAATGAGTGAAATGTCGGAGCTAGCATAATTTTCTGTAAGCTCGGCTAATTTATCGAAATCGATATCGTCTGCACAAGGTCGACGGGCCAGACCAATTTTAAAAAGTGCCTTTCTCGCTTCGTGATCGGGTGGAGGGATATAGATCCGCCTATCCATACGTCCGGAACGCATCACTGCAGAATCTATTAAATCAGGCTGATTCGTAGCGCCTACGACCAAGACGTTGTGTTTGCTCGCATTATTCAGTTGCGTCAAAAATTCGTTTATCTCCTCTTGCCTGTGACTCTCGGACGATGAGAGATTTTCACGTCTTGGCACCATTCCCTCAATTTCATCGAAGAAAATGATGGTTGGTGCATGGTTAATCGCCTCCTGAAACTTTTCTGCGATATTCTGAACCGTTCCATGCTGATATGATGAGCCTATGCTTGAGTGGTGTACTTCAATGAAATTATACCCTATTTCCTCGGCTAACTTTCTGATTATGAATGTCTTCCCGCAGCCGGGAGGACCGAAGAATAAAATTCCATTGGGGATTGAGACTTTGAATTTCTTATATTTCTCAGGATTGCGCAGTGGTTGAATAACGCTTCTCGTAAGCTCATTTTTTAGATCGTCCATCCCGGCAACACAGGCGAAACCCCTTGGCTCCTCATCTATTTGCTCTTTTGAGGATCGTTTATAGGGGATGGGTTTTCTGGTCCGCCGTTCGGTCTGCGGCGTTGTCTCTTTTGAGCCACCATTCTCGGGTGTACGTTCACCATCCGTGTTGAGTGTGCGTGGGATTGCGGTCTCTGTTGATGGTGCCGCCGTGGAAGGACTATCAGGTACCATATAGTTGTCGGGAGAAAGAGTCACCAGTCCACGACCTGGAGAGGAAATATCAGAACAATGTGCCAGGAATTCAACTATTGAGTTCTTCGCAATCGTCGCATCGATTGCTATCGCTTTGTTGCGGGCGATGCGAGAAGTATAATTCTGACCGAATTTGTCCAAAATTAAGGATTGCACGTACCAGGCAAGAGCATTCTCCCCGTCAATTTCCAGATAACTATTAATGTCATTGTATGCTTCCTGAATCTGCCCAAGAGCATACAGACATATGGCTCTTTTTAGGTAAGCTTCTACGTCTGATTCATTTAACTCTAATGCGGTATTATACGCCTCCAGTGCTTCCTCCATTTCGCCCAGATGTAGGAGAGCGTCACCTTTTCCAATCCAGGCATCGGCGTCATGCCAGTCTGTGCTTAACGCGGTTTCGAACACCTCTAGTGCTTCTTGGCAACTATCCAGAGTAAGCAATGCCTGGCCTTTTCCGACCCAAGCAGCGGTACGACTCTCATCAAGTGCAAGAGCAGTGTCGAATGCCTTTATCGCTACACGAGGCTTCCCCATCTCAGCTAGTAATAGGCCTTTGAGAGTTTCGAGATAGGCGAATGTCGATATTTTGATCTCACGTAAATCAACGGAGAAATATTCCGCAAGATCGTAGAACACATCGTACGTCCGCTGAATGGCTTGCAGAGAGTCGTATGCGACCTGATACTCCTCGTTTTCTATCTGGTAGTCGATCAGACCTGCAATGAGTTCATAACTTTCATCGTAATTTTCTGCGGCCTTTTGGAATGCTGAAACGGCGGCAGACGAATTTCCCTTATTGATATAGTATTGGGTGTTCTCGATTGCCTGAATTAGTTGTGAGTATGGACCATTGAACTCATCAAATGGATCATTGCGTTTCTTTCGTCCACTGGTGAATCTCTCGAACATCGTATGACCTAAAGATTAGGTGTCTATAGGGAGGGATAACGTTTATGAATTACGTTCCGCGCAAGAGTTATAGGGCTTCGGATAATTTGATAATATTGAAACAGAGGTCGCAGCGAGGCGAGCGCCCTGGCATGGTAGAGGCCGCGGGTCTAATTCCCGCTCGGTCCATGTTGTTCTGCACAGATTCATCCCAGAGCATGATCTCCGATTCAAAAAATGTCAATACTGTTGAGGACAGAAAGAAACGTTGACGCGAGCATCTCCATCGCCGGAACGGTCCGGTCCTCAAGGCAGCATGGAGTTGTTCTCTCGATCCAGCAGGAATGATACGAACCATGGAGATTCATAAGGAGATTCTTGCCGTCTTCCCCGGTCTCTCGGTTGCAGAAGGTGATGTCGGACCGCTGTCGATTCAGGAGAAGAGCCCTGCCCTGGAAACCCTGAAAGACGAGATCGTCCGCTCGGTAAGAGAGCAGTATACGCTGGAGAGGATCAAAGATGAACCCCTGTTCAGGGCGTACAGGGACTTCTTCTGGAAGGTGGGCGTCGATCCGACCAAAACGCGGCCCGCCTCGGAAGCGCTGGTGAGAAGGATCCTGGCCGGCAGGATGCTCCCCGCGATCAACACCGCGGTGGATGCCTATAACCTGGCCTCGGTCCGGACAGGCATACCCATCGCCGCGTTCGATGCCGGTACCCTGGGCGGGGATCTCTTGATGCGGTTTGCAGAAGAGGGCGAGGAGTTCCTCGGCATCGGGATGGCAGCACCCGTTCTGCTCCATAAGAACCAGGTCATCCTGACCGATGAAGACGCGATCGTCGCCGTCTACCCGTACCGCGACTCGGATGCAACAAAGATCACCCTCGCCACAACGACGGTTCACATCGTGGCATGCGGCGTGCCGGGGGTTGAGAGAGAGAAGGTGCATTCGGCATACGAACTGGCTGCCGCATACCTGCGGGAATACGCTTCAGGCAGCCGGTGATACGGGGTATACGCGGGCCTTCTCTCTCTTTGTATCTCCGGCTTGTTTTATTGCGAGTCATAAGATCGGAACACGCGCCGCCCGGTCCGGCACCCACCCCGGAGAACCGGATCTCCTATCCCGGGTTCTGCAAAAGAAGTTGCCGGCCGTTGAGAGCCGGTCCTCCCCGGCGGAGCGATCGTGTGCGTACCCGGCGTGACCTGCATCTTCGCGATGCTACCCGGCGGCACGGGTGCGGTCGACTTCGTCGAGGATAGACCGGATCTCCCGTTTGAGCACCGGGAGATCGTCCTGTACGGTCAGGAATATCGCTTCGTAGTCCACACCGAAGTAGTGGTGGATGATTTTATCCCGCATCCCCTCCTCCAGGGAGCACCCGGATAGCTCTCGCGCAACTCCGGGGAGATCTTCCTTGCCGCCCCGCCGATGATGGTCAGCATGCGCTCGATTCCGGCACGTTCCAGCCGGCGGTTCCGGAGGTCTTCCTGGCCTGCACAGGCCGCGGCCACATCCCCGGGGTCGTAGCGGAGCTGGACCTCCCGGTCCCGGGCGAGCTTGCTCCCGGTGGTCGCTGCAGAACATCGCCCTGGTTTTTTGCGGTATGCGGAACTGCCGGCGCCCTCACTCTCGCTGTTAACACGATAACAATCTGCATATGGTAGGTATCCCAACGATATGATACACCGGCGATCGGGAGGGATGAGCCGCATGGACACTCAACGGAAAGAATGGGAATCCCGTGGAAACGTGTACGGGCCCGGGATCACGGGAGTCGGGGATTATCATGGACCATAAAGCGAGATTTGCAGTCGACTGCCTGGAGAAGCACTACCCGGAACCGGACCGGCTCCCGGAAGATGCGTGCCTGGTGTTTGTCCGCGACGGGGGAGTCTGCGTCAGGAAAGGCAGCGTGCCGACCATCTATGGGAAGGTCTCCCCGGACCTCCCGGGAGGGCTGCGGCAGAATGCCCGGTATCTCGGCCACCTGGGATCGGTTGCCTGTTATGCCGTCGAGGTTTCCGGCGACCTGCCCGAAGGGATGGCATATTCCGGCGTACGAGAACTCGCCGACCTCATCCCGGACGAGGAACTTGCCGTTGCCGGGCTTGCGGTCCAGATAATCGATTACGACCGGGCCACCCGGTTCTGCGGGAGGTGCGGCACGGCAACGGAGCCTGCAAGAACCGAGCGGGCCAAAGTCTGTCCGTCCTGCCGCCGGATCATTTATCCCCGGCTCTCCCCGGCGATCATCGTGCTGGTAAGAAAGGACGACTCCATCCTCATGGTCCGGGGGAAAAAGACAGCGCCCGGCAGGTACAGCCTCGTTGCCGGTTTTATCGAGCCCGGCGAGACGATCGAGGATGCCGTACGCCGCGAAGTCCGCGAAGAGACGGGGATTGCGATCAAAAATATCCGGTATCGTGCAAGCGAACCGTGGCCGTTCCCCGACTCACTCATGCTCGGGTTCGTTGCCGATTACGCCGGCGGAGAAGTTGCCCCGGACGACGTTGAGATCGAGAGCGCCGCATGGTTTGACCGGGACCATCTCCCGGAACTTCCGCCGAAACTCAGCCTGACCCGTGCGCTCATCGACGACTGGGTGGCGTCTCAGGACTCAGAACTGCAATAATCTAAAAAGGCGGTGAAAGAGATGAAAAAGCTAAACGTCGTTGCATTCAACGGAAGTCCCCGCAAAGACGGCAACACGTTCATCCTGGTCCAGCACATCCTTGATGAGCTTGAGAACGAAGGCATAGGCACGGAGCTCGTCCAGGTTGGCGGGCAGGTGATCCGCGGATGCACGGATTGCCGGAGATGCTACGAGAACCGGGACCTGCGGTGCGTCTTTGACGACGACATCGTGAACGACTGCATCGGGAAGATGATCGATGCCGACGGGATCATCCTCGCCTCCCCGGTCTATTTCCTCGACGTCACGCCCGAGATGAAAGCCCTGATCGACCGGGCAGGCGTCGTAGCCAGGGCGAACGACGGTCCCTTCCGGCGCAAGGTGGCGACCGCCGCGGCAGCGGTGCGGAGGTCCGGGGCAAACCATACCGTCGATACCCTGCTCCACTTCATGCTCTACAGCGGGATGGCGGTCCCGGGAGCCCCGGTGATCGGTATCGGCCGGGATATCGGGGATGTCCTGAAGGACGAAGAAGGCATCGAACGGGCAAAAGAAGCCGGGAGGAACATGGCCTGGCTGCTGAAGACGATCGCATCCGCAGATCGGGAGAAGGCTTCATGAATTTAACCGGCTTTTCTGCACGCTTTCGCCTGGGCGCTGTTGTCATAGTGCATGCATCACCCCCATTTTAATTGGGTTATATCCCGACAAAAACAAACATTTATGCTGGAGTATAGTCCAACAAAATGCATGCCCTCGGTCCTCGACCTTCTGGCCGCCCTCAACCCCTGGTGGAGCGGCAGACCCTTTGAAGCGGGTATACGGCGGGAGAAGTACTTCACGAAGATACAGAAGTACCTTGAGACCGGTGAGATCGTTGTCCTTACGGGGGTGCGCCGTTCGGGCAAGACGACGCTCCTTTTCCAGATCATCGACGACCTTATCCGCAACCGCCGGGTTGATCCGCGGTCGATACTCTTTGTAAACTGCGACGAACCGGAGATCGCCCGCCTCGAGAATCCGCTCGAAACCCTGCTTGAGACCTATCGCAGGGACGTGTACGGCGGTGATGCGGCCTACATCATTCTTGACGAGATCCAGACAATCGAGGGGTGGGAGCGGTGGTTGAAGTCGCTCTACGACCGCAAGCAGTTCACCCTCATCGTATCCGGTTCGACGTCGTACCTCCTCGACTCAAACCTCTCGACGCTCATTGCCGGGCGGTATCTCCCGGTCCACGTCTACCCGCTCGACTTTGCGGAATACGTGATCTTCTCGGGCGAAGACCTGCCCCGGGATCCCGTCACGCTCGCGTCGTCGAAGTACCGGCTTCTGCACCTGCTCGGCGAGTACCTTAAAGAAGGGGGCTTTCCGCAGGTTGTCCTCTCCGACGACAAAACGGTCCGGCGGGACCAGCTCGCGGCATACTACGACAGCATCGTCTATCGCGATATCGTGCGGGTCAACGAGGTGCGAAACCAGAAGGCGCTCGGCGATCTGCTCGTATACTGCATGACGAACGTGACCTCGCTCTACTCCTACCGGAGCCTTCAGGAGGTGCTCGGCATCGATTTCGAGACCGTCAGGGAGTACCTCTACTACGCACAGCAGGCGAAGATTCTCTTTGAGGTCCAGTATTTCAGTTACTCGCTGAAAACGCAGAGCAGGAACAACAAAAAGATCTACTGCATCGACAATGGTCTCCGGAATGCCGTGTCGTTCCGGTTCTCGGAGGATGAAGGAAGACTGGCGGAGAACCTCGTCTTCATCGAGCTTAAGAAGCAGGGTCGTGAGGTCTACTACTGGAGGAAGCAGGGCGAGGTCGACTTCGTCGTCAAAAACCCCGACCGATCGCTCTCGGCCATCAACGTCTCGTATACGGATACCCTCCATGCCCGGGAGGAGAAAGCGCTGCTTGAGTTTGCAGACCTTTATGGCTCCGGGGTCCGGGAGTGCATCCTTCTCACGAAAGATACGGAGAGGATGGAGGGGGCGATCAGGTACATCCCGCTCTGGAAGTGGCTGCTCGGCGCTGCCTGACCGGGAGCTTCACGCCATTTCTCTCCAGGTGCGACGGGGTTTCTCTAAATTCGTTCTTTGTAAGACGCACTTCTCAACGTATCGACGCTACTGACCGGTTGCCGAAAAGTGTATATGGGCATCCCGATACGGATGCCTATGAAGATCATACTGACCACGGTATTTGTCGACGATCAGGAGAAAGCTCTGAAATTCTACACCGGAATACTGGGCTTTGTGAAAAAGAACGATATTTCTGCTGAAGGCTACCGGTGGCTTACCGTCGTTTCTCCCGACGATCCGGACGGGACCGAGCTTCTGCTCGAGCCGAACAGCAATCCGGTCGCACAGGCATACCAGAAAGGGATATTCGAACAGGGTATCCCTGCCGCGTCTTTTGGTGTTGAAGATACCCGTGCGGAATATGAAAGATTGAAAGCACAGGGCGTGGAGTTCACGACGGAGCCGACGGAAGTCGTCGACGGGGTGACCATAGCGGTCTTCGACGACACCTGCGGCAATCTCATCCAGATCCAGACAACGCCTAAATGATCTACTTCGTTGGAGGCATCCCTGGAGCGGGTGAATCCCTGGATACCGCCCGCGAGCACGCCGATCCACAGGCGGGTGCGATGCGGCTTTACCCCCACGTGAGCAGGTATCTCCTCCCTAAGAGCCGGCCCTGGAGCATGAACCTGAGCCTGACACGTCCCTAACGGCGTTCAAACGAACTTCCGCTCGCAAGGTTGATACTCCTGCAGGCATCCATACATTTCAGGAAGTGTCGGGATGGATCTCGCAGCATTCTTTGAGGATGAGGGAGTCGAGATCTACTCTTCGGTCGGCATCGAGGCCCTCACCGGGGTGGACAGAGCATCGGTATTGCAGTTCCTCCCGCCCGCCAGGTCCGTGATCGTCTTCGGGAAGGAGGTCCCGGTCCCGGTGTACCGGATGCCGCAGAAAGAGAAGACCCGGGAGATGCTCCGGATTGCAGAAAGCCTGGACAGCATTGCCGTACGGCTCGCCGGTTGCCTCGAGGCGGAGCAGATCCCGGCCCGCCCGGTCCCGCTCTATCTCCCCGTGCGGCTTGTCGGCGGGAGGGTGCAGGGCGTCGTCCGGTTGAAGCAGGTTGCAGCGGCCGGGGGGCTCGGGGAGATCGGGAGGAATACCCTCCTCCTTAACCCCCGTTTCGGCCCGCGGCTGCTACTCGGGGGTGTCGTGACCGCGCTCCCGGCTCAGGAGATGGGAAAGAGAGCCGGACCGGGTGGTGCACCGCTCTGCACGGGGTGCGGCGCCTGTATCCGTGGGTGCCCGAATGGAGCGATAGGGCCGGAGGGCGTCGATGCGTTCCGGTGCCGGACCGTGCGTACATGGGTCCCGCCCCGGGCTGTCCCGGCCGTGAAGTGGCTGCTCCGGCGGCAGCTCCTCCTCAGGGGTATAGCACCGCTTGCGCCGTTGGTCGCCGGGGCGGCAACGATCCGGTGCAGCATCTGCGTCACCGGGTGCCCGAAATTCCCGGGGGACGAGGGGAGGGGATAAGACCCGGACCCATCCGCCATAAAGACCGCTTCCAATGGGTTAAGCCGCTCCCGGATCCACCGTGATGCATGGACATCTTCGGCTCGGCCTACCGGGGCACGCCCCCCCGGGAGATCGGCCGGCCCCAGAAGGCGTTCGTCGAACTCGCCCGGGTGGGAGAGGTTGCCGGCTCCATCCTGGACGTGGGATGCGGAACGGGGGACCATGCCCTCTTCTTTGCGGGGGAAGGGCATGAGGTGCTCGGGATCGACACAGCCGCTCTTGCGATCGGGAAGGCCGAGGAAAAGGCGGCCGGTAGAGGGCTTCCGGTGCGGCTCCTCGTCTGGAATGCGCTGGACCTCTCCGGGCTTGAGCGGATGTTCGATACCGTCATCGACTCCGGCCTCTTCCATGTCCTCTCCGACGAAGACCGATCCCGCTTCGCAGAGAGCCTCGCAGCCGTTCTCGCGCCCGGCGGCCGATACTTCATGCTCTGCTTTGGCGACCGGAACCCCGGCGAATACCCGCTGCCAAGACGGATCGCACAGCGCGAGATCCGGGAGGCCTTCCGGGAGGGGTGGTCCGTCGACTACATCCGGCCGGCGATCTTCGAGAACAACATCCAGTCCGAAGGACACCATGCCTGGCTCGCGTCGATAACGAAAATAACGCAGGGTTAACGGTATACCCGCCTTCCGAAGGATGCTGCAGGCGTCTTGATGCAATGCACCAGACATAGCCGGATGCAAAATGCCGTTCCCGGCGGCGAATCGAGACCCTGCACCCACATCCTCTATTTGTTGACGGACTCGCGTATCCCATCGCCTTCGGCTTATTCGTCGCGGAACGGGTTTACAATCTCAAGTTCGCAGACATTGGAAAAATCATTCTCGTTTCGGGTGACGAGCGCGCACTCATGCATAAGGGCAGTGGCTGCAATGACAGCATCGGGGAGTTTCATCCCGCACGTCCGGCGCAGGTGGATGGCGCGGTCTGCAATCGTATTGGTCAGGGGATACACTTCTGCAGCCGGATGAAGTCCTGCGCCCGTGCGTATCCATTTGGAGTATGCTTCTTCCACCCGAGAAACTCGATCTTCGTGATGATCGAGACACGAAACGAAGAGGTGAGCATGTCTTCGATCTCATTCACCCTCTCCGGCGGAACGGCATCTGCGAGGTAGTAGATGAGAATGTTCGTATCGAGCAGGTACCGTTTCATGTCCGGTCCCACTCGTCTCGCAGGTTTCGAACCTCAGCCTCCAGGTCGAGATCCAGATCTCGATATATGCCCCTGTATCTCGCGGGCTCGGCAACCCCGATCGGTTTATCTGCAACCTTTCCGGCGGTCAGGCTCTCCCAGAGATCGATGGGCACAATAACGTCGGTCTTCCTTCCTTCTGCATCGCAGATGTATTGCACTCCCATGCCGCACACTCCAGAATATGCGTATGTGGGTGCTCCAGGCAGATTATAGTTGTCCTGCTCCGGTAGGGCCGCAGTGCACTCCACAGAATCGCGCCCTTACCTTTTCGATGACGGATAACGCGAACGACTGCCCCGGAACGATTGTCCTGCAAGAAGCACCATCTCCCCGCGGGAATCATGGAGGATAGCCCGCTCCGGGGGTTTCGCCCCCGGGACGATCGAGGTTTCGTACGCGAAAAGCTACTCGCGGGAGGCGATAGATTACTTCCTCGTCGTGCCGTGATGCCGATCGAGGCGCAGAGGAGGCACGGGCGGTTCCAACAGCGGCGCTCTTTTCTGTCGCAGGGAATGGTTTGAAGTAATCCGGCTCCAGTAAACTGCTGGAATGTCGAAATAAGCGATACCGCCGGGGAACAGGGGCTGTCCTGCCTGTCCCGGCAGATTACGGGTCAATCCCGTCGTCACCGGCGCCGGAAACGAATAAAAAACCATATCTGAATTACCGGCGAAGTACGTCGATAAACTGCCGATCACAGGCGCCCGGGCATTGCCATGACCACAAGACTTCCGTTCCCCGGCCTTATTCTGGCTCTTACACTCTTCTGTATCGTCACGCTCTCAGTCTGCTCCGCCGGATGCATCGCCGCGGCCGATCCCGATCCCGTCCGTATCGGCGTCCTGCTGCCTGCAAGCGGGCCGTTTGCCATGCATTCCATGGAGGGGCTTGATTGGGCGGCGGACGCGATGAGCCGGCAGGGCGGCCGCACGATCGAGCTCGTCCACCGGGACACGAGCGCCGGCAACGTCTCCGCATACGCGGAGGAACTCGCCGGGCGCGACGATATCGAGATCATCATCGGCCCCGCGACGAGCGCGGAACTCGCACAGGTTGCTCCGATCGTCACCGGACGGGGCAAGCTCCTCATCTCCCCGAGCGTCACGACGGGGCTTGCCACGGCCGAGTTCAAAGACAACGCCCTCTTCTGGAGGACCTGTCCCGCGGACGGCCGGCAGGTGGAGGCAGTCTTCCGGATTCTCCGGGAGGACGGCGTCGAAACCGTCTCGCTCGTCACGGCGAACACCCCTTACGGGGAGACGTTTGCACGGCTTGCCCCGGCGGCGGCCGCGATGAACGGGATCCGGATCGCCGGAGCGGTATCCGTAGGGGCATCGGGGAACTTCACCGGGATTGCCGAACGGATCGGCAAAGAAGAACCCGGGACGGTCGTCGCCGCCGTGAGCCCGGAGGAGGCGGCAGGCCTTGCCGATGCTCTCGCTGCGGCGCGCTCCCCCGCCGTCCTCTTCCTGACCGATGCCGGCCGCTCGCCCTACCTGCTCGCGAGCCTCGGGGAGCGGGCGGAGGGGATCCGGGGCACGTCGCTCTCCCCCGACCCCTCGACCGGTTACGCCGTCGCCTACGAGGAGGTCTTTGGCGAGACGCCGCCGCCGTTTGCCGCGCAGACCTACGACGCCCTCCTCCTCGCCGTCTACACCGCGGCACGGCAGGAGGCGGCGCCGAACGAACCGCTCGCAAAATCCCTCCGGTGGGTCGTCTCCGGCGACGGCACCGTCAAAGGCTGGGATCCCCAGGAGGCGGGCGAAGCCGCGGCGATGATCCGGGCGGGCAAGCATCCGGCCGTCACCGGCGCTTCGGGCCCCCTCCGGTTCGGTGAAAACCCCGCCGCAGGCCCGATCGTCGGGTACTACACCCGCTGGACGGTCGAAGGCGGCAGGTTCTCGGAGGGCACCCCGGTCCCCTCCGCGGACGTACCCCCGGTTCTCCCCGGCCTCTCCTACGACCCGGCGGCCGGCACCGGCGATGGACCGGTGGTCTGGATGGTCTACCCGCTGGCGAAGGGCGACCGGTCGTTCGCCGACTCCGCGTACCGCGGCCTCTTCCGGGCGCAGGAGTCGTTCGACTTTACCAAGCGCGAGTTCTCCTATGCCGATCTCGCCCTCCTCGACGCCGTCTTTACGGAGCAGAACTTCACCGAGAAGCCCGACCTCGTGATCACCGAGGGGTTCCAGTTCACCGACGCCTCCCGGGCATGGGCCGAGAAGAATCCCGACATCCGGTTCTTCACCCTCGAGCAGGCGGACTTCGGCCTCGAAAACGCCTGCGACGTCGTGATGGTCCCCTACGGGGCGTCCTACCTCGCGGGCGTGATGGCGGCGGATATGACGGAGACCGGGCGGATCGGTGCGGTTGCCGGTGCGCCGGTCGCGGTCATCGACCCGTTCGTCGAAGGGTTCCGGGCGGGGGCGAAGGCGCACAACCCCTCCGTGAACGTCACGGTGGCGTATGTCGGCGAGAGTTTCGAGGGGTTCGGCATGCCGGAACGTGCGGGGGAACTCGCCCGCGGCCTCCGTGCGGACGGCGTCGACGTCATCCTGATGATCGCGGGCTCCGGGAATACCGGGATCGTGGATGCCGCCCGGGAGACCGGTGACGTCTACCTCATCGGCGAGGACACCGACCAGTCCTACCTCGCCCCGAACCTCGTCGCCGCGTCGGTGGTGAAGGAGATCGACACGATCGTCCACCACGCGGTGGAGAACGAGATCGACGGCGCGTTCACGCCGGGAAGGGAGGTCTGGACGCTCGAGAACGGCGGCACCGGGCTCTTCATATCTCCGGGGTTCGATGAAAAATACGCGAGGATCCCCGTCGAGTGGCGGGAGAAGGCGATCGCCGCGGAGAAGGAATACCTGAAGACGGCGGTGCTCTGAGCGGGGAAACGCCGCGCACCCGGCCGGAATGATCCGGGAGTTCCGGGTGCCCGCACGGGCGCGGATATGGTGGACTGATATGTCTAAAGGTCGATATCTTCAGGCTGCACCGCGCGTGCACGGGACGGCGTGATCAAAACGACCTGGCAGGACCTTGCAATAACCGGCATCACGATACTCTTCGCGGTCATGCTCCTGCCGCAGCTCCGCGACGTGCTGTCGCGCGGCGCCGTGCTGAACTTCTTCTCGGCGCTCTTCACGAGCATCCTCGGCTACGGCATGGCGCTGGTCTTCGCCACGCTCGGACTCTGGGTTTCGATGATCGGCCAGGGGCTCGTTGCAACCGTATGGTTGCTGCTCGCGTGCTTTTCGCTCCGGAACGTGCGCAACCGCATGTTCCCCGACGAGTCGCTCGCATCCGTCGCCCTGGATTTCTTTACGGTCTGGGTGCAGGGAGTGGCCTTCATCGTTGCCGGGAGCGTGAAAGGGCTCTTCTCGCGGATCAACCGGGAATGACCGGTTCCGGCCCGCGTCCCTGCCGGTGAAGGTGGCTCCCGTCGTTTCCGAAAAGGATAACTCCTCGTGCGGTGAGGGCGTAATATGGAGCGCACCACTTCCGGGGCAGGCCGGTGTACGGCAGGTTCGCCGGATCGGACGGCAAGAGCCGATCGAATGGCTCTCCTCGAGGAGATCGCCGCGTTCGTCCGTGAGCATAGGGAGATCCTTGCCCGATACCACCGCTATTCGATGGACGACCTCAAGCGCATCGAGCAGGAGTGCTGGAGGCTGCACGACGAGGCGTGCAGCAGGGGCGCCTGCGGGACTGCCGGCGAACTGGTCGAACTCGAGTACCTCATCGGCCGGGCGAAGGAGATGAAGGCGAAGAGGATGGAGGAGGAGAGGGGCCCGGGTTGACCGGCGGTCACGAGATTTGCGCCTGCAGGCTGCGCAGCCCCTGGCGGACGGCCTCAGGTGTGCCGGGGTTGGGCGGTTATGTGACCGCCCGCGCCCTTCTTACCAGACCTCTCAGGCAGAATAAGCGGTGAAGATCCTGCCCGGATCGCCTCTTCTACATTGGGTATCTTCACGTTCGCGAGACTTCCGAATCCCGCAGGGGCGTAGAGGATGAAGTCCCGGGCGCTTTGCCCCGTTTGAAACGGCCTTGAGGTATGTCCCGACGGCACGGGGATCGGATACCGCCTGATCGACGCTTCCGGTATACGCACCGTTGTTCAGGGTCGGCGTGCCTGACCGCTGTCCTGAGAGAAGGCTGATCCTGGCCTCTTCATCCCAGCATCAGGAGGATGGATACCAGGACGAAGAGGAGCAGGCCGTTGATCACGACGATCCCCGCAATGACCATGCCCGGAACCAGGCCCGGCAGCAGCATGCTGATACCGAACGCGATCGCCACGACGTTTAAGACCGTCTGGGTAACCAGGAGACGTTTGAGGATGGGCGGAAGAAGGGCCGGTTCGGCGGCAGGGTCCCCGGCACCCTGCAGCATCGGGAGGAACCGTTTCCCGAGGAGTATTGCTCCCCCGGTGATATTCAGGAGCGCAAGAAGCAGCTGGATCATACCGGTCAGGATGCCCGGAACGATGCAGGAGAAGACCCCCATGGCGGCAAATGCGATCCCGATGGCGATCAGCAGCCACGAGCGTCTGTACTGGCCCATCGGGGTCTCGCCCAGGGCCAGCATCTGGATGGCCATGATGACGAGCAGCAGGCCGAGCTGGCCGTCCGGGGAGAACGGGAGCGTCCCCTGGTTCACCGGGAAGAGCAGCAGTCCGAGGAGCACCAGCAGCACGCCGACCGGGATGACCAGGGCAATCGAGAGGGGGAGGGAGGCCTCCCTGAAGAATTCGAACCCGTCTTTTGAGTAAAGGTCGTCTGGAGTCATGCCGGGTTTTCTCCGGGAGGATACGTCCGGGCAGCCTTCTGGATGCACCAGGAGAGGTAGAAGAAGCCGATGCCGTAGATGATGAGAAGGACCGCGGTCTCGCCGTCGGTCGTAATGCCGGGAAGGAGCGTGACGAGGCCGAGGATGATCGACATCACGTACACGATGATGCAGGCGATCGTCAGGTGCCGGAGGATCCCGGGGATCTTCAGCCAGACCCGGGCCTTATCTTTGGAGAGGAACAACTGCGCGAGAAGAGCGATCCCCCCGGCAAAGAGGAGTAATCCGACAAGGATGCGGACCGGTTCGGCCAGCAGCCCGGGAACGAAGCAGGCGACCATCCCGATAACTGCCGTGCATACCCCGATGATTATGACCGCCCACGAACGCCGGAGATTGCCGAACGGGGTCTTTCCCATCGTGATCACCTGAAACGAGACGATCACGAGAAAAAGCCCGTAGGTGCTGTCCGGGGCATACGGAAGTTCGCCCGTATGAATCCTGAAGAGGACCAGACCGAAGAGGGACATGAATACCCCGAAGACGAGCAGGATGACGACCTCGAGGGAAAGGTCGGAGTCCGGTCTCGTAATCGGCCCGGTCTTCTCTCCCGGCTGGCTGGTAAGTTCCATGATTGTATCTCCGCGGTTCTATCCGGCGACAGATGGATTGATAACGTTGATCGAGTAAATGCTCTGATCTGCATTCAGGATATTTATATAGATGTCTATTCCTGCTCCGGTTGAGCCCCTGTCGCATTGACGGCGAAGCCCGCCGATCTGGAACCGTTATGGCGCTGATATAATGGCTCTGGTGAGAATCGTCGATATCGCCGGCCGTTCGATTTATTACGACAATAAAAGATTTATTTTCTAAATCAGATGCAGGAGAAGCACGATTCAAAAAGTATATGCCCAATAGGATGACATGCAAAAGATTGGAGAACGTTATGTTCCGACCGCAAGACGATTTTACGTATCTGATGCCGGTCCATTTCGGGGGTGGCAAATTCGACCCGGAGACGCTGGTCACGCAGAGGGCGACCGGTCTCGTCCTCAGTTACGAGACCGAGAGAGACCTTCTTGAGAACTACATCCCCGAGGGATTCGAACTCCTGGCCCCCGAGGTGCAGGTCGCGTTCAACAAATTCACCGAGATCAACTGGCTGCACGGCGGCCAGTACAACCTGATCAACGTGGCGGCACCGGTCCGGTTCCACGGCAAGAAGGACGAGATCGACGGCGCCTACACGCTGGTGGTCTGGGAGAACAAGACCGCGCCTATCCTCGGCGGGCGGGAGCAGACCGGCATCCCGAAGATATACGCGGATATCGAAGACCTGCATATCGTCCGGCCCCACTACGCCACGACCGTCAGCTACGAGGGGAACACCTTCCTCAACATGGACTTCGAGGCCACGGGATCGATCACCGGGCAGGACCTGGAGGCTCTGAAGTCGCAGTTCCTCTCCATGAACACCCTCGGGTGGCGGTACATCCCGAAGGTCGGCGCTCCGGGAGCGGAACTCTCCCAGTTCGTCCTCTACCCCCAGGGTATGGAGGTGGAGACGGCAGAGATCGGAAGGGGCAGCCTGAAATGGACTGAACTGACCCCGATGCAGAGTCCGGCCCAGTACTACATCGTCAACAGCCTCGCGTCCCTGCCCATAAAACGGGTGACGCAGGCGGTGCTGGTCGAGGGAAGAGCCATCCTTCGTGCGATGGGCGCGAGGGTCATCGAATAAGGGTAGGTGAGGATCATGGTTGATTCGGATTATTATACGGGCAAAGTCTGCATCGTCACCGGTGCAAACTCCGGGATCGGGTATGCGATCAGCGAAGAACTCTTAAAGCGGGGAGCCGTCGTCTACATGGCCGGCCGCAGCCGGGAGAAGGTCGCCGCGGCCGTCGCCCGGCTCTCCGCCTACGGGGATCGGGCACGCCCGCTTGTTGTGGACGTGACGAAGCAGGAGCAGGTGCAGAAGGGTATCGAGGATACGGCGGCGGAGGCCGGCAGGCTGGATCTGCTCTTCAACAACGCAGGTGTCGGGGGAACCATCCCGTTCGAGATGGCCACCCTCGAGGACTGGAAGGCGATCATCGATACCAACATCTGGAGCGTCGTCTACGGAGTCCATGCTGCCGTACCGATCATGCTCAAACAGGGGTTCGGGCATGTCGTGAACACCAGTTCGATAGCGGGCATCGTCCCTCCCCCGTTCCAGGCGCTCTACTCCCTGACGAAGTACGGCGTCACCGGGTTCACCGAGTGCCTGAAGTACGAGTTTGCGGATAAAGGGCTCTACTTCTCGACGATCTGCCCGGCAAACATCGCCACCCCGATCTTCAACAAGGGTATCGACGGGCAGGCACACGGCGACCTGAAGATCCCCGACGACGCGTATCCCGCCGACAAGGCGGCGGCGCTCATCCTTGATAGGGTCGCGGAGCACAAGGGGATCATCGTCGTGCCCGAAGACCCGTATACCGACCTCTGGAAGGGGTATGTCCTCGGCACCCCGGAGGTGGAGGAGCGTCTGCGGCAGATGGCACGCGAGCGGCGAGAGGCGTTCGAGAAGGGCGGGACGTACTTCTGATCCTCTCTCTTTTCCCCGGGTCCTGGTACCGGCCGGGTACCTTTAAGTAATTCTATCCGATCCATCCTCGATAGAGGTGAGATTATCAATCGCGAAAAGCCCGGAACGGCTGCTCCGGAACGCGTGGGTCTTGAGCCGGTCGCCGATGGATTCACCATGCCCGTTGCGCTCGCGTCTCCCGGCGACGGGACCGGACGCCTCTTCGTCGCGGACCTCCCCGGCACCGTCCGGGTCATCGACGGGGACGGTCACCGGCCGTTCCTCGATATCACCGACCGGGTCGTCGACCTCCGCACCGGCTACGACGAGCGCGGACTGCTCGGTCTCGCGTTCCACCCACGGTTCGCGGAGAACGGCAGGTTTTTTGTCTACTACAGCGCCCCGCTCCGGGCCGGTGCGCCGGAGGGCTGGGACCACACGAGCCGGGTATCGGAGTTTGCCGTCTCCACCCCCGACCGGGCGGATCCCGGCTCCGAACGGGTGGTCCTGGAGGTCGACCAGCCGCAGGCGAACCACAACGGCGGCTCGATCGCCTTCGGCCCCGACGGCTACCTCTACATCCCGCTCGGCGACGGCGGCGGCGCCCGCGACGTCGGGAGAGGCCACCCGCCGGGGGGAAACGGGCAGGATATCGATACGCTGCTCGGGAAGATCCTCCGGATCGACGTCGACGGCCCGGAGCCCTACGGCATCCCGGCGGACAACCCCTTCGTCGGGAGAGCCGGACGGGACGAGATCTATGCCTACGGCCTCCGCAACCCGTGGCGGACGGCCTTCGATGCCGGGGGCGAGCACCGGCTCTTTGCCGCCGACGCCGGGCAGTACCTCTGGGAGTCGGTCAAGATCATCGTCCCGGGCGGCAACCACGGGTGGAACCTCCGGGAGGGCAACCATGCCTTCGACCCCGACAACCCCCGCGAGTCGCCGGCGGAGGTGCCCCGGACCGGCCGCCGCGGCGAGCCCCTGGTCGACGCGATCATCGAGTACCCGAACGCCGGCCAGCCCGGCGGGATCGGGGAGGTCGTCATCGGCGGCTACGTCTACCGGGGCAGCGCAATTCCCGAACTATCCGGGCGCTACGTCTTCGGCGAGTGGAGCCGGGCGGGTGCCGAGGGCGACGGGATCATCTTTGCCGCGACGGAGAAAGGGGGAGGTCAGTGGGAGTTTACCGAGATCGCGGTGGCCGGGAGCCGGACCGTGGGGTCTTACGTCCTTGCGTTCGGGGAGGACGCAGACCACGAACTCTACGTCCTGACCTCGAAGAACCGGGGGCCGGCCGGGAAGACGGGCAGGGTCCACCGGATCGTTCCGCCGCCCTGAGCCCGGTCGCTCTCGCAGGTCGCATTCGCCGCCGCCCGCGCTATCGCGTCGGCGAAGGCCGGCTCGAGCTGCACCGGGATATCGTGCCCCATGCCCGGGACGACGATGAGTTCTGCACCCGGGATGTTCGCCGCAAGGTCGTAGCCGTTCTCTACGGGCACCAGGGGATCCGCGTCGCCGTGGAGCACGACCGCCGGGAGGTTGAGACGGTTCAAGAGTTCGCGCCGGTCGCCGTCCGCCATGACGGCGGCGCTATGCCGCTCCAGTGCGATCGGGTCGTAGCCGCCGCGCTCGATATTGGACAGGGTATACTCACGAATCACCTCCTCGTCGGTCGGATACGCGGGACTGGCGAGAGCCCCGGCCACGAGCACCTCGTGCTCCACGATCGTCTTGATATCGCTTCCTGCAGGCGGCGGCGGTGGAAGTGCCAGGAACTCCTCCGTCGGGCCGGGCATCCCGGGGTTTCCGGTCTCCGAGAAGAACAGGGTAAGCGAGCATACGCGTTCGGGGTGATGGATCGCGATCCGCTGGGCGATAGCCCCTCCCAGCGATGCGCCGACGATATGGGCCCTCTCGATCTCGAGCGCGTCAAGGAGGCCGATCGAGTCGTTTGCCATATCGGTGATCGTGTAGGGGACCGGTGGAGGTCTGCCCTCGCTCGCCGCCGTGAAGAACTCCACCCAATCGGGCTGGCCAAGGTGGTCGAGGTGGGTCGAGAGGCCGGTGTCACGGTTGTCGAAGCGAACGACATGATACCCGCGCTCTACCAGTTCTTCACAGAGTTCATCCGACCACATCGTCATCTGCGCACCGGCCCCAGGGATGAGCAGCACCGTCTCCCGGTCGGCCGGGCCGAAGGTCTCGTAGAAGATGGTGATGTTGCCCACCTGAGCCTGACCCCAGGTGCGGTAAACCCACGTTGACGGGCTGGCTGCGGCCGCAAGGCCGCCCGCCGCCACCAGAGCCGCCCCGAGTATGGCGGCACACATGATTTTTGCAATTCTCTCCATGATGAGCCTCCGCTGAACCAGGACGCCTGAACGTATGGGTTCCGGATAAGTCTTCCCCCTGCTGCACCGCAGCCCGGAGGAACCCCCGGCAATCACTCCCGGGTGTCAGGGTCCTCCCGGACACCCCGCATCGTCGCCTCGAAGTCCCGCATGCGGGCAAAATCCGGCGTGGTGAAGACCAGGCGGTAGCCGTCGGGGTCGCGCACCACGACGTCGCGGGTGTTCCAGGGCCGGTCGACCGGGCCTTCGATGACGGCCCCGGCATCTGCAATCCGTGCGGCAAAGGTGTTGAGTTCGGAGATCCGGTCGACCGCCTCGGCGGAGAACGCGAGCGTGACGGTGGCGCCGGGGCACGGTTCGGTGCGGTCGTTACGGCGGGGCACGAGCAGGATGTCCTGGTGCTTCAGCCGCCGGATATGGGCAAGGTGCGTTTGCTCAACAAAATCCTGCATCCGGTAGACGAGGGAGAATCCGAGGACCCGGGTGTACCACTCCACGGACGCCTCGATATCCCGGACCTCGAAGGTGGGGAAGAGCATCATAGGATAGATCTCGTGCTCGGCTGGTTCCATGTACGTCCTCTCTGTCTTCTTCAGATATTGGGGTATCGAACCGTTCCCGGCAGGCTCGCCGCCGGCCCTGTGCCGTAAACCGGGGGCCGGACGCTTGAACTGACGGCACGTCCGGAGATGGGCAGATAATTTTATACTCCAGAATGTTGAACGTATAATCAGAAAATTGAATGAGTGATCAAATCGCATGGAGCGGCCCATGAGATCCCCCGGAGGCATGCATGAAGCGCGGCAAGAAGGGTTCCTGCAGCGGATCGCCCCTGCACTCGGCCTCTTCTTCCTGGCACCGGTGACCGCGGAGTACCTGATCGGCTACCTCCCGGTGACCGGAGATCTTGTGCAGATGCTCGTGGATCTCTGGCTGTTTGCACCGCTCTACGGCGGTGCCGGGCTCATCATCCGCGAGGCCGCCCGCCGCACGGGCCGTGGCTGGCCCGCGATCATCCTGCTTTCGGCTGCGTTCGGCGTCTTCCAGGCGGGTCTGGTCGACCACAGCCTCTTCGATCCGGCGTACCACGGCACGGCTGATCCCACCTACCTGGCGCTCGGCATCAGCGGCACCACCGCACTGGCGTTCATCCTGGGTCACGTCATCTGGAGCATCAGTGCACCCATAGCAATCGTCGAGACGTTCGTTCCTCGCCGGAGGACGGTACCGTGGCTCGGCCGTCCCGGCCTGGCCGTCACCGGCATCCTGTACGTTCTCGCTTCCGCGATCATCTTCCGGGGCACGGCCGAGGAGAGCGGGTTCCTGCCCTCGATGCCGCAGATGCTCGGGACAGCCGTCGTCGTCGCAGCCCTGATCGCCCTTGCGTTCACCATGAGGCGCCGGTCGGAGCCGCCCGTCGACCTGCCGGTGCCCGGGCCGTGGGCGGTCGGGACGGCGGCGTTTACCGCACTGAGCGCGCCGACCCTCATAGAACTGGTGCTCGAACTGCTGGGCGCTTCGTCGGCATTCATGAGCGGCTGGCCCGGCGTTGCCCTGAACCTCGTTCTGGTCGGTGCCCTGGCGTTCCTCGTCCGGCGATGGTCGCACCGCGAAGGCTGGAGCGCCGCCCATACCCTTGCCCTTGCCGGGGGTGCTCTTCTGACCCGGGCATGGATGGCGTTTCTCGTGGTGCCGTTCGGGGATGTAGCGCTGCATGACAAGCTGATCGGCAACACCGTCCTCTTCGTCGGCGTGGTCGTGCTGCTCGTCGCGGCCGCACTGAAGATTCGAGCGGAAGGTGAACTACATGAATGATGAAAATCGATTAAGACAACTCTGCAGTGACGCGCCCGGCTGGGTGACGGCCATCCTGCCGCTCGTCAGCGCGGCGGCCGGAGGGCTTGTCCTCTGGGCGACGTGGTTCTTCTACGGCGGTCTCTACCCGTCCGGCTTCACGTGGTATAACTGGATACAGCCGGTCCTGATGGTGATCGGCGGCCTCCTCGCCCTTGCTGCGGCACCCCTGCTTGCTACGCGGAGACCGGCCGGATGGGATCTCCTCCGGGCGGCGATCACCTTGATCCCGATAATCCTGGCGTTACGGCTGGTGATTGTTGTAATCTTCGCCGTCGGTCACGTATGTAGCGCGGCCCTCGACGGCTCCCTCGTCGACCGGCTCGGGAGCATCAGCCCCGCAAGTATCGCCGTGACGGCCGCGATCCTCGCGGTCGTCGGTATCGCGAGCCTGCTCGGGAGATCAGAAGAAACACCCGAAGATGGTTCCTGAGGAGGAGATCATGAGCAGCAGAGGCGAGGAGCAGTCGTTCATCTCCGATGCACGGCGGACGCAGATCATCGAGGCCACGATCGCGACCTTAAACGAGATCGGGTTCGTGAGGGCGAGCCTTGCGCAGATAGCAAAACGGGCCGGGATCAGCACCGCCCTGATCTCGTATCACTTCGGCGACAGGATGGACCTGATAAACCGGACGATACAGACCCTGATCGAGGACAACGCGTCGTTCGTGCTGGAGAGGGTGAAGGCCGGCGGGGACTGTCACGAGAGGCTGCACCTCTTCATCACGTCCAGTCTCGAGTACCAGGAGACCTATCCCGAGCGTTTCGTCGCCCTGGTGGAGATCGTCTTCAACGCCCGGACGCCCGACAACACCCCCTACTATAAGCTGAACGACGACGCCGACACGGAACCGTTACTGCTCGAACTCCGGACGATACTGCGGGACGGGCAGGTGAGCGGCGAGTTCGGTGAGTTCGATCTCATGATCATGGCGAACACCATCCAGGGCGCGATCGGGGAGTACGCGACCCCGGGCGTGGCTTCCCGGATGGACGCGGCGTCCTACGGTGCGGAACTGGTAAAGATCTTCGATAGAGCCGTTTTGCCGTCGCCCGTGCGACGGCCGTGAAACGGCGCGTCTCTCTATGGTTCCGCCCTGCCCTTGGTGAGATTACCTGCCTGAATCCGCCTGGAGTGGCCGTTCCCGGCACGGCTCTACAAAACCGCCTCTCCCGCATCGTACGTCATGGTCAGGACGGTGAGGGCTCGATGCGGCACCCACGCCCTGTGCGTGGAGACGGTGCGAAACCCTGCTCTCTCGTACAGCCGCACCGCCGGCGGGTTGGGGGCGATGACGTTCAGGGCTATCGTTTTGCCCCCGCGGGACCGGACCTTCCGGACGGCGTCTTCGACCAGAGCCGCGCCGACCCCCCGGCCCCGCTCGGCCGGGACGACCGAGAGGCTGGAGATGTAGTAGCCGGGCTCCGTGGTCCTCCTCAGGTAGTGCGGCGAAAAGATCAGCAGCTCGGCGAGGAGGAACCTGGCGGCGATGACGGGGCCGGCCGCACGGGCAACGGCGAAGAACTCCTCCCGGAGCCCGGGGGCGTCCGGGGCCTGCATGACCAGAACACCGGCGACCCTGCCCGCTCTGACGGCGCAGGTGATGTTCTCGCGCCCGAAGGCGTTGCCGCCCGCCTGGATCAGGTGCTCGATCGTTGAAAGAGCCTTCTTACGGTCTCTTCCGAAGACGAGCGGAAAATACACCGGCTCGGTGTCGTAGATGAGACCGGCAACCTCCTCGATAGAATGCCGGTCAGGGCTGAACGGTTCGAGGAACACCGGGGGCGATTCCGGGGCGTGCCGGCGCTCAAAGCTCCCCGCCGGGGAGATGGACGGGCTTTGGGGACGGTATCCTCGGGGCATCCCGGCGAGGGGATGGGTGGGGGGAGGTCGCCGCTCCTCCGGGAGGCTCATGCGCGTTCCGGTCTTCCCTTCCACTCCCAGAGCCTCGAGTGGCTGTTGCCTTCGGCGTCGACGGTATACTCGACTATGACGGCGATTCCGTTGAGGCGGCTCCACCCGGGGGTGGACGAGCGGAAGAAGAGCAGTCCATGAAAGAGGGTTTCAGGGTCCGACACGCTTCCTTTTCCCATACCCATCCCGGTGTACATGGCCATCTCGCCGTCGTTTGACGTGACCACGCCGACGCCCTCGGCGTGGAAGGTGTCCGGACTGCGCCACACACTCCAGGCGGTCGATAGGTCCCGGGACTCGATACCCAGCAGTTTACCGGTCGACTGGTCTGTCGTCTCGATCTTCGGGCTGGTCTCGAGCAGCTCAACGACCCTCGTGCCGATGATCTTCCCTCGCGACTCGCCGATCAGTTCACCCGACATCTTCAACTCCTCCTGATGCTGTATTCGCCGCACCCCTCATCGCGATTCCGGCAGTCTCCAGGACCGTCTCGCGGGGGAGCGCCGGCCAACCCTATCCCTGGCGGGATAAAAATGTATATGCCCGGGTTACGGGCGCCCGTGCCGGCGCGAAGTTCTCCGTCGGGACGCCCGAAGACCTCCTTGCCGTATTGCCGACGCCTCACCGCCTACTTCAGGCCCTCGCAGGCGATCCCGTCGTCGTCGGCGTCGAGTTTGTGAACGTCGCCAAGCCCTTTCGCCCGGCAGCAGTCATAGCATGCCTGCGCTTCACTTTGAGTTTTGAAGTCGCCACAGTTGTAGCGGTCACCCGAACAACTGCATACCTCGCAGGGCGTCGGCGTCGGTTCCCGGGTTGTCGGTTTCGTGGTCGGCACGGTGGTCGGTGTATCCGTAGGTGCCGTTGCAGGGAGAGAAGTCGGCGGCGGTCGTATCTCTTCTGTTGATGCTGCCGGCTGACTCCCGGCAGCGGTCTGTGATGTGCAGCCCGATACAAAGATCGTCAGGCAGAGGACGAACATAATTTCGACGGTTACGCTCTTCCTGGACAAACGCAGGTCTATCATGGGGGCCAATGGATGATTGACCGCTTTAAATTTTTCGCGGGTTTCTTACGGCAGCCCGGGTGCTGTTGTAGGGTCGGGCGATGAGGACCCGCAACGCGATCGTGGAGAGGGACTGCCCCCCCATCCGGGTTATCTGGCAGGCTCCAGGCCGGCGGTCACGCTCCCCCTCCCTCCGGCACGGGCGCATCGAGGAACTCCCCGATCATCGAGAGCAGCCAGTCGGTGCGGTCGATGAGCGTGATATGAGTCGTGCCGGGGAGGACGGCGAGCCGGGAGGCCGGGAGGCCGACGATATCCCCCGGCACACCGCCGCCGAGCAGCCGGAAGATCTCCACCGCGTGCTCGGGGCGGACGACGTCGGCATCGCCGACGATGACGAGCACGGGCGCCCGGATCGACCGGATCTCATCGGCCGTCCAGCCTGTAAACTCCCTGTCCAGTTGCTTCACCTTCTCGATCAGGACCGGCCAGTCCTGTGGGTTCGGCGCCGTCCGGGCGTAGTCTTCCGCGAACGGGGTGCCGGCCAGGTCCTCGGGCTTCAGGCTCTCTTCCCCCTCGTACATCTCGGGGTAAGCCCCATCTCTCGTGTAGCTCGGCGAGGCGAGGACGAGTTTACGCACCAGGTCCGGGTGCCGGACGGCGATCTCGATAGCGATGGCGGCCCCCATGCTGTAGCCGAAGACGTCGGCCTCTCCGACGCCGAGTTGCCGGAGGAGGGCGACGGTATCCGCCGCCATCCCCGCGTAGGTCAACGGGCGTTCGATATCGGCGGTACGGCCGTGAGCCTGCTGCTCGATGGCGACGATCTGCCGGGTCGCTGCAAGGGCGGGGAGCATCCTTCCAAACGATCCCTCGATCGTCATGAGGGCACCGTGGAGGAGCACCAGGGGGCGGCCGGCGCCGTGAACCTCATAATACATCGAAAGCCCGTTTATGGACGCGTAGCGGCCCGGGGCTGCCGTTGTCAGGATATCTTCTACCATGATCAATTCTCCTTTCGGTCTGGCGGTGAAGCCACGGCATTCCGCAGGAACTCCGTGATCCCCTGCCGGACCTCGTCGTGGTGTCCGAGAAGCGCATGGCCGCCGCCGGGTACGGCCTGGAGGCGGGCGTTCGGGATCCTCTCCACGAGGGCACGCGCATTCTCGTGGAGAGCCAGCGGATCGTCTACGGCGCTGACCACCAGCGTTGGGGTCCTGATACTGCCGAACGGGTAGTCGCTTTCAGAGGCGTCGAGCAGTCCGGGGGTTGAGACGTGGGTGTCGAAAGAACTTCCGTCGGCCCGGGCGCTGACGGGAAGGATGCTTGAGAGCAGCACCCTGATGTCGGCCTTGTCTTCCGGGGTGAGCCGCATTCCCGGGGGCACACCGGCCCAGGGCCCTTCCACGATCGGCTGAAAGCAGGTGATCGCCGCCCAGTACAGGAAGTCGCTTTTTAAGGAGATCGTAAGGACGGTAAAGAGTGCAAAGATGATGGAGGTTGACCGGGGCAGGACCAGGCCCCTTCCCGGGCCCTTTCCCGGGGCGACGGGCTCGACGAGGACGAGCGCCGAGAGACGCTCGGGGTGGCGGACGGCGAACTGGATCGCCGATGCGGATCCCGCCGAGTAGCCGACGACGGCTGCCTGCTCGATGGAGAGGGCGTCCAGCAGGGCGGCGTAGGCATCCGCCTGCATGGCGACGCTCGCGCGCGAAGGCATGGGCGAGCCGAGGTAGCCGAACCTCGAGGGCGCGATGACCTGGAACCCCGGGTCGATGGACCAGCCGGCGAGCAGCAACCCCTGGTCGAACCCGCCCGCGTTGCCGTGGACGGCCAGCACCGGGTAGCCGTCTCCCGCCCGGGCATACTCGATCGGTCCGCAGGCGGTCCGGACCACCCGCCTTTCCGGGCTCGCGATACGCTCCCGGGCGGCACGCATATCGCTCCGGTAGCGCACCGTGACCGCCACCCCCGCGACGGCGATACCGAGCAGGATGAAGACGATCAGGACGTCGGCCATAACAATAACCCCTGCCGGGCATGGGCTCCGCGGCACGCCGGGACTCCGGATTTGCAGGCGCCGCCCTATCCCTTCGAGAGTTCCTTCAGGACTTCTGCGAGCTTGTCGAGGGACTCGTTCCAGCCGACTACGGTCATATCGCGGTCCTCGTCCACCGGGACGCCTTCATGCCGCAGGGTCATCTTCGTCCCGCCGTCGGCGTCCTCGAACGTCACCGTCACAAGCAGTTCCAGCGGCCAGTCCCCGGTCATCCCGTAGTACGAGGCCGGGACGACGTTGCCCTCTGCGTCCGAGAACGAGTCGGTGAAGACGAGCCGTTCCGCGGGGACGATCTCGCGGTACTCACCCGTGCTCCAGAAATCCTGGCCTTCGGGCGATCGCATGCCAAACAGGTACCTGCCTCCCTCGCGGAGGTCGATCCTGACGACCGGCTCGGTGAAGCCCTTCGCCCCCCACCAGCGTTTGACATACCCGGGTTCTGTCCAGGCCTTCCAGACGAGTTCGCGCGGTGCGTCGAAGACGCGTTCGATGAGAATTTCCGACCTGATCTGCTCTGCTTCTTCCATGGTCACTCACCCTGCAGGCGCTCCTATGACGACCGGGTGGTTATTAACCCATCGGCGATGCCCGGGGTGAGGTGCCGCAGGTATCCTGCCCGGAGGCGCGCGGCAACACCCTGCACGAAGACCGTTCGGGGCCAGGATCGGCTGCTGCGGGGTTATCGCGCCGCCGCAGCCTGTTTCAGCGACTGCAGGAGTTCCGCGAGGCGCTCCATGGGGCCGGTCATCTCTTCCTCCATGCCCGACCGGAGCATTCCGTCGCGGTCCTCGACCGACTGGAAGACCAGGTGGTCGGTCAGCCTCGTCCTGTCGCCGCCAAGGTCTTCGAGCGTCTCCGTCTCGAGCAGGACATGGCCCGGCATGGCCTCGTACTCGAAGGTGTCGACGATCCGCTCCGGCGTAACCTCGTGGTATACGCCGTGGAACGCGTACTCGTTGCCCCCGGCATCGCGCTGGGTGACGCGCCAGGTGCCGCCGGGCCTCGCGTCCATCTTCTCGACAGTGGTCGTGACCCCCTCCGGCGCCCACCACCGCGGTATCAGCTCCGGGTCGGTGCACGCCTTGAAGACGAGGTCCCGCGGCGCGTCGAACTCCCGCGAGATGATGATCTCCTGCTTTCCCGGTTCAGCGATCAGACGTGTTTCTGCCATTCCATCTCCCTCCGATTTTTCCGGCCCTCATCGCTCCTGCGTGAAAAATGTTCTGTCGCAGGTGCATTGCTGACGGAACCGGACGGGGCATACCGGCACCTCCCTCATCCCGTTCGCTTTCGTCCCACAGAGTCCGTCGCAGGTCCGGGCTTCCCCCGTATGGTCACCTCCGACCTGATGCGAACGGTGTCCGCGGACTCCCAGGTGGCGGTGACCGTCTCCTCGGCCTCCCCTCCCGCCTGGACGCCCCTCCAGTGCAACTCCAGGGTGTCGGCATCCTTCCACCCGCCGGTGTGGTCGTGCACGCTCCCGTCGGATCCGACCCCGAACATGTGTATCCTCTCCCCCCAGCGGTCGTAACTCCAGAGATCCGTCTCTTCGTAGGGGATCCCGCCGACGGTGTAGGCGAGAACGCTCTCGATCCCGTAGCCGCGGGAGACCTCACGGACGCTGGCCGTCCCCCGACCCGTCATGGTGCTGCCGTCCGGCATGCGTATGGTCAGGTCCAGGTCCCACTCCCCCACGAACCGGTCCCTGAGCCGGTCCAGTTCTGCCGGCTGCTCCGTCATCTGCTCCATCCTGTTCCCTCCCTGGTGGTCTCCCGACAGGTATCGCGATCGAAGATAAGGGTTTGTCCACGCCGCCGGACAGTTCACCAGAACCGGGCCAGCAGGAAGATGGCTATCAGGAGAAGGCCGTCCTGGAGAGCGACGGAGAGGAGCATGATCTCGGTGCCGCGCCTCGGCCCGAAGATCGCGATGTAGAAGGACCCGAGCCATCGCAGGTAGGTGACGACACTGGTCAGCAGGTTCGCCACGAGCAACGTGATGACGATATCCCTGCCGGTCATATCGCCCGCCGCGAGCAGCCCGGACGCAAGGCTTGCCGCGGCGATGTACGACCCGAACTTCGCGGCGATGATCGCGAGCCCCCCGGGCGGTATGGGGAAGAACCGGCTCGCGCCCTCCAGGTACACGGCAACGGCGTCGAAGACGCCCGCCTCGACGAGAAACGCCACGGCGACGATCGTCGGGATCATGATCCCGAGGATACGGCGGAGGGTCTTCGCGGTCGGTCCGAGAGAGGCTCGCAGGGCTTCGCGAACGGACGGCGCCCGCCCGGAAGGTTTCTCCGGCGGCCCGGATGCCGGAACCCCGGGAAGGAGCATCCGCCCGGCCACCATGACGATACCGGTCTTGAGAAATCCGATGCCCATCAGTACGGCGAAGTAGATCAGGCCGAAGATCCCGAGCAGCGGCACGTAGACCGGGATGAGGTAGCGCCAGTGCATCACGACGGACGGGAACGAGTTGATGAGCGCCGCGACGACGAGCTCGCCCCTCCCGATCATTCCCCTGTCGTAATAATCGACGAGCATCGCGTCCGCCGCCTGCGGCGAGACGAACGCCAGGAGAAAACTCGCCCCGCACTCGCGGGGGAGGTGGGAGAACGTCGTGACCGGGTAGGCGACGCTTGCGATCCTGTCGGTGACTTTGAGAGCAATCAGGACTTCGGCGATCAAGACGCCGGCGACGACGATCGGGACCGTCCGGACCAGGAGTTCGAACGAAAGGCCCAGTGCCGCCGAAACGATCTCTGCCGTGCCGTTCATGGTTCACCGCTCTCTACGCCCGGGACCCGGTGAACTCTCTCCCCCGGACCCGCCCCGAAACAACATTCGGTACGCCGTCCGTGCATATCACCGTTCTGGATGCCCGGCGGCACGGTATGCCGCAGTTGCCTGAACCCGCGCTGCAGCAGGGGCTTTGATGCAGAAGGAACCGGGTTGCGATGCGGTCTCTCTTCACCCGGGCGGCAACAATATCGCAGGGTTTAAATACAATGGGTCTTGACGATGTTTAGGCACTCGATGATTGGCAACGATTTAGAGTCCTACCGCACGTCAGTGCAGAACTGCACATCAGTGCAGAACTGCGGGAACGTGGAATACACGTTTGCGCAGAACGCATTCTTCTTTAGATAGGGAACCGGCCCTTTTGCTGAGTTCCCGTGTAATGTGACGGTTTTTCCGTTACCGCCAGGTGGTTTGTTATGTTCGGCATTACTGATCCCGCGATCTGGGTTGGATATCTGCTTGCGCTCGGCTTTACGCTCGCATGCTTAGTGTACGGCCTGTTGAACTGGAATAAAGGTATGGAGGAAGAACGGGATGGCAGTTGATACCGGGCTCTTCGTCGCGGTGACGCTGGTTTACCTCGCCATCACCATCGGTCTCGGCTATCTCGGCTACCGCCAGACGAAAGGCGACGACGACTATATGGTGGCCGGCAGAAAGATCAACCCTGTCGTTCTTGCTCTCTCCTACGGCGCGACGTTCATCAGCACGTCCGCCATCGTCGGTTTCGGCGGGGTTGCGGCGCAGCTCGGCATGGGGATGATCTGGCTGACCGTCCTCAACATCGGGCTCGGGATCTTCATCGCGTTCGTCGTCTTCGGGAAGCGAACCCGCAGTATCGGGAGCAAACTTAAGGCCGTGACCTTCCCCGACCTGATGGGGAAGTGCTATCAGTCGTCGTTCATGCGGTATGCCGCGGGAATCGTCATCGTCATCGCCATGCCGCTGTACACGGCGGCGATCCTGATCGGCGGGGCCCAGTTCATCACGAGCACGCTGCAGATCCCGTACGCCACCGCGCTCATCGCGTTTGCCGCGGTCGTCACCCTCTACGTGGTGCTCGGCGGGCTCATCGCCGTCATGTACACCGACGCGCTGCAGGGCGGGATCATGCTCGTCGGCATGACCCTTCTCCTCGCGCTCACCTATGTCCAGCTCGGGGGGGTCATCGAGGCGCACACCGCCCTTGCCGCGATGTCCGACCTCGTCCCGGAGACGCTCGCCGCCGGGGGGATGACCGGGTGGGCCTCCATGCCGGCGTTCGGGTCACCGATCTGGCTCACGCTGGTGACGACGCTCGTTCTCGGCGTGGGCATCGGGGTGCTCGCGCAGCCGCAACTGGTCGTCCGGTTCATGACCGTCAAAGACAGCCGGTCGCTGAACCGTGCGGTCCTCGTCGGGGGACCGTTCATCCTGATGATGACCGGCGTCGCCTTCACGGTCGGCGCGCTCACGAACGTCTACTTCTACCGGACGGGAGGCGAGATCGCCCTTCAGGCGGCCACCGGCGGCAACATCGACACGATCATACCGAACTTCATCAACGCGTCGATGCCGGACCTCTTCATCGTCATCTTCATGCTGACACTCCTCGCCGCTGCGATGTCCACGCTCAGTTCCCTCCTCCACGCCATGGGGACGTCGCTCGGGTTCGATGTGATGCGGCGTGCCGGCTCGCAGGGGGCGTCGATGAAGAGGATTCAGGCGGCGACCATCTTCATGATCGTCGTGAGCGTCGTCCTCGCCTTCGTCATGCCCGGCAGCATCATTGCACGGGCGACGGCGATGTTCATGGGTCTCTGCGCGTCAGCGTTCCTGCCGGCCTACGCTCACGCCGTCTACAGCAGCCGGCCGTCGCTCCTCGCGGCAAAGATAAGCCTTGTCACCGGAGCGGCAGCCTGGTTCGTGTGGACCGCCTTCGTCCACGTCAAGGAATCGGCGGCGCTCGGGCTCTCCAACCTCTTCTTCGGTGTGCCGGCGGTTCTCTCCGCCCCGTGGCAGGACGTGGACCCGCTCGTCATCGCCCTCCCCCTCTCGATGGCCGCGCTGCTGGTCGGGTGCGCACTCGACCGACACCGGGTGCATGCAGATCAGGATGAACCGGCCGGGGCCGCCTGACGGCGCTCCATCTTTTTTGAGGAATTCGCCAGGCCTTTTGGGGAAACGAGCCTGCGCTTTTAGTGGTCGGTGAACCGGAGAACAACCGGCGGCCGGAACAAATATCCTGCTGGACCGTTCCCCGGTCCGGGCATCGTCCGGGAAGACACATCAGGACGCCCGTCTCTTCCCGGTAACGATGAAGGCATGGTACGCAGCAATCCTCGGAACGGCGATCATCTGGGCGGGAGTCATCATCGCTACGGCGCTCGTGCTTGCGGGAACGGGTTATTTCGGCCAGCTCATCCCCATCCTCGGCTGCGGAGCGGCGGGGAACCTCATCGTCGTCGCAGGTGCAAGAAACATGCGAGAGTAAGACGTACGATCGCCCTGTCGGGTAGACGTTGCAAAAAAGAGTAAAGGTTAGTTCTTTCTCCCCGCAACCAGTGCCAGTCCCGCGATCAGCAGGGCGGCGCCGGCCAGGGCCGGAGAGAGGGGCGCCTGCTGCGTGGGAACCGGCACGGGGTTCAGCGTCACGTACAGGTCGACCGTCTCACCCTTGCCGGGGTACCGGTCGATTGTGCCCGTGTAGGGCTGATACCCTTCCTTTGTCACGGTGTAGGTTGAATACGGTGTTCCGGTCACGTAGACCTGCACGGTGAGGACACCCTGGCTGGTGACGCCCTTGACCTCGTTGTCGAACTGGACGGTTGCGCCGTCAACGTTGGCGTGGACGGTGTACCAGCCAATGTCGCCGCCGATCACCGGCTCCTGCGTGGGCTGGACCGGGTTCAGGGTCGCGTAGAGGTCGAAGACCTCTCCCTTGCCGGGAACGGAGGTTACGTCCCCGTAGTGGGTGGTGTACCCGTCCTTCTCGACACGGAACGTCTGGTAGGGCGCACCGGTGGTGTAGACCGGGACGTACAGCACGCCGGCCTCGATCGTGCCCTTGTATTCGTCGTCGAAGTAGACATCGGCTCCATTTACGTTACAGTTGACCGCATACCATCCGTTGTCCCCGCCTATGGGTGGCTGAGCACTCGAAGGAAGAACAATGAGGAAGCAGGCGATGAGAGAAAAGACCAGAAGATTGCGTACAGCGTTCTGCATAAAAGCCTCCGCTTTCGTTAATAGATTGTCTCCTGACGTATATATCTTCCTCTATTTTAACGGAGTAAATACGGTATCTAACGTGATTTCCAGGAGATACCGAAATCTTCCTGTTTAATCACGCAGTTTTCGCGGTCCCCGGAAATTCCCGGCAGGAGTGCGCCCTTTCACGATCTCCCGCGGTGGAGCCTGGCGGCAGGTCCCGGAAACACGGCAATGATCAGATATCCAAAAACCATCCCGGGAGACCGCAGCCCGGAATATATTCGGTGGATTTTATTGCCAGGCAAATATAAAAATCGGATCTGCACGGGAGGCGTCCTGCTATGGCACCACTGCCGGAGACCATTCGCATATTCACCGTCGGCATCCTGCTCGGGATATCCGTCGTCCTGACCTACTACTTTCATGCAGTCCTCTCGGTGGGGGCCGTCTTCTCCCATTTCTTCTACATCCCCATCATCCTCGCCGCCCTCTGGTGGGGGAGGCGGGGCATCAGTGTGGCGTTCTTTCTCGGCGGGCTGGTCCTGATCAGCCATTTCCTCCTCAGGACCGACGTCGGAACCGTCAACGACTACGGGCGTGCGTTTATGTTCGTCGTGGTCGCATTCGTCATCGCCTCGCTCTCTGAGCGGCTGCAGAGGCAGCAGAAGGACACCGAGAGGGAGCGTGACCGGGCCCAGGGTTACCTGGACGTGGCCGCCGTCCTGCTGGTCGTCGTCAACGCGGACCAGACCATCGGCCTCGTCAACCGGCGCGGCTGCGAGCTCCTGGGATACCGGGAGGACGAACTCGTCGGCAGGAACTGGTTCGACGTGGCCATCCCGGAGCGCAACCGGGAGGATGCCCGGCGGGCTTTCGCCCGTATGATCTCCGGGGCCGCTACCGCATCGCCAACAGACGAGAACGTCATCGTGACCAGGGGCGGCGACGAGCGCACCCTCATCTGGAAAGAGGCCGTCCTGCGGGACACCGGCGGCCGCATCATCGGGGTTCTCGGGTCGGGGAAGGACATCACCGAGCGGATGCGGGCACAGGAGGCGCTCCAGAACCGCGAGGTCCAGCTCCGCACGATCGTCGAGAACCTGAACGAGGGGCTGGGCGTCTTTGCCCTCGACGGCAACCTGCTCCAGTGGAACCGTGCCGCACGAGAGTTCTTCCGGCTGTTCGGTCTTGAGAACGCCCCCGGAAGCGTGAGCGAGCTCGGCAGCCTGTTTGAGTTTACAACGATGGACGGCACCGCCCTCCCGGTGGATGAGTGGCCGTTCTCCCGGGTCCTGCGCGGGGAGCAGCTCCGGGATATGGAGGTGCGCACCCGGCGCACCGGAACCGACCGGCAGCGCGTATTCAACTACGGCGGCACCCTCGTTCGCGACGCGGGCGGCAACCCGTTCATGGCGGTGGTCACGTTCACGGACATCACCCGGCGCAAGAAGGCTGAAGAGGCCCTCCTCGCGGCGAACGAGGAGGCGAACCTGTACCTCGACATCATGGTTCACGACATCAACAACGCCAACGCCATAGCGCTCGGATACAGCGACTTCCTCGCCGAAGACCTGGAAGGAACGAATCGGAAGATGATGCAGAAGATCCGGTCGGCCGTCACCCAGAGCATCGAGATCATCCAGAACGTCTCGACGATCCGGCGTCTTCGCCCGCCGACTCCGCCCTTAAAGCCCGTCGACCTCGAGGCGGCGATCCGGGCCGAGATCCGGCAGCACCCGGAGACCGATATCAGGTACGACGGGAGACCGGTCACGGTCCTCGCCGATGACCTCCTCCCCGAGGTCTTCACGAACCTCGTCGGCAACAGCATCAAGTTCGGGGAGCCCGACGTCGCGATCGCGATCCGGGTCGAGGAGCAGGACGGCGAGGTGCTGGTCTCGGTCGAGGATACGGGCCCGGGCATACCCGACGAGGTAAAGCCCGGCCTCTTCTCCCGGTTCCGGAAGGGGAAGAGCTCGAAGAGCGGCAAGGGTCTCGGCCTTTACATCGTGCGGATGCTCGTTACGCGCTACGGCGGCCGGATCCGCGTCGAAGACCGGGCGCCCGGTCACCCCGGGGAAGGCGCGGCGTTCCGGTTCACGCTCAAGAAGACGGTGCGGGAGGAGCTGGAGGCGTCGACCGTCCCCGAAGCCCCGCTGCAGGTGTAGAAGGGCCGGAACGGCCCTGCCGGCCTCCGCGGTTTCCGGCATTCCCGGGCACCGCCCTGTAAACGATGGGAAATCGCCTGTAATCAACGGAAAAAAGTCCGTTTAAATAAAAAGATTTTTCATCGTTCCGAATGTTCTTTCTACTATGAGATCCCGTGCGATCACCGCTTTCCTGGTTGTATCGGCCCTTCTTGTCATCTTTGCGGCTGGATGCACCGCCGCAACGGAAGAGAAGCCTGCTCCCGCCGACGAGGCCTATGCCCGGGGACTGGCCGAATACGGAGCCGCCAACTACCATGTCGCTGAAGAACGCTTTGCGGAAGCCTACGCCCTCTACACGGACGCCGGCGATCCGGATAAGGCCCGGGCCGCGAGGAACGCCATGTTCCGGGCGAACAGGACGTATATGGAGTATCCGTTCGACCGTGCGGCCGCAGAGGCGGCGCTGCGGGAGAAGGTCCCCGGCATCACCGATGCTGCGATAGCCGATTGGCTGGAGAACCGTGCACAGAAGATCGTCTCGGAGAACGAGACGCTGTACTTCTACGACGTCGCCGGCGACTACCTCTACGCGCACCCCGACGAGATGCAGAAACAGAATGAGAGGAATCTCAACTTCGACTACATCTCCCGATACGCCCTGTCCGGGAACCGTTCGGAGCACGGGCCGTACGTGAACCCGGTGCGCTATACGGGAGTCGAGCGGCTCGAGATCCCGTATGAGGTGCTCCCCTCGTCGGGTGTCTTGAAGATCTGGTTCCCGCTCCCGGTCGAGACGGATGCGCAGCGAAACATCACCGTCACGAACCTCTCGTGCCCCGATTTCATCGTCGCCGGTCCGGTCACCACCGGCGGCATCGGCTACGTCTACTACGAGATTCCGGCGGGGGCGGTCAACGGGAACCTCGTCCTCTCGGCGGATATCGCGTTCACCTCCTACGAGCAGATATTCGAGGATATCGATCCGGCGAAGGTCGGGGAGTACGACACGAGCGACCCCGAATACCTGCTCTACACGAAGTCCGAGCGCAACATCGAAGTAACGGATGCGATCCGCGAAAAGGCGCTCGAGATCGTCGGGAACGAGACGAACCCGCATCTGCAGGCGCAGATGATCTACTACCACATCATCGAGACCTACCCCTACAGCCACGTTCCGCACGGTTCGCTCGATGCCCGGGAGCCCAAGGTCGCCGAGTCCACTCACATGTTCGAGACCGGTCACGGCGACTGCGGCACCCAGAGCATGCTCTTTGCCGCGTTCTGCCGGTCGCTCGGGATCCCGGCCCGCGCCACCGGCGGCTACCAGATGATCATCGCTGAGACGCCCGGCACGCACTTCTGGGCGGAGTACTACCTGCCCGGCTACGGCTGGGTCCCGAACGACGTGACGGTCGCCGAGGCGGCCGACTGGTTTGTCATCTCCGAAGAGAAGCGGACGGCGTTCAAGGACTACTACGCCGCGAACCTCGACCCTGCGCGCCTCGTCATCCAGAAGAACGTCGATGCCCCGATGGACCCGGCCATCCCCGACGATGCCGTCGTCTTCAGGCTTGTCCGGCAGTACCCGGCAATCGTCTCCGATACAGCGCAGGATGACCTGGATCTCTTCTGCATGGAGTGTTTCGGGATCAGCCTTGAGGCTGTTGACTGATATCAATCACCCTTTTTACAGATGATGCGGCACGCCGGAGGTCGCGCACGGGAGACAGAGGACCTGCAATCCCGGATCGCACCGTAAGAACCGAACCTAAAATCGAAGAACGCCCCGGCCGGGATTCGAACCCGGGTCGAAAGCTCCGGAGGCTTTCAGGATATCCACTACCCTACCGAGACTGCCATATTATGTTGTTCTGTATGGTATAAAAGGCCAGCGGAGAGGAGAGGTTCAGCCTCTCCGCGATTCGTAGAGGTGCCAGATCTTGCACGCTCCTTCATGGCTGACCATGCAGGGGCCGACGGGAGTGCGCGGGGTGCAGGCCTTCCCGAAGAGCCTGCAGTCGGAGGGCCGTGCGACGCCGCGCAGCACCTTATCGCAGATGCAGGCCGAATGCTTGTCCACGTGCCGGATCTCGATATCGAACTTCTTCTGCGCGTCGTAGCCCTCGAACTCCGGTTTCAGGCGGAGGCCGGAGGCCGGGATCACGGGGAAGCCGCGCCACTCGACGTCGAACGGCTCGAAGACCTCGTACATCAGGCGTTTCGCTTTGACGTTCCCCTCCCGGGTGACCACGCGCGGGTAGGCGTTCTCCACCCGGTGCACGCCTTCGCGGACCTGCCTGACCGCCATCAGGAGGCCGAGGAGGATGTCCTCGGGCTCGAACCCCGCGACGACCTGCGGGGCGGGGAACCGCTCGTACTCCTCGTAGCCCATCACCGCGCAGACGTGCCCCGGGAGGATGAACCCGTCGAGCGACGCCTCCCCCTGGGCGAGGAGCCACGCCATCGCGGGCGGGACGAGCCGGTGGCACGAGAGGATGGAGAAGTTCTCCGGCGGGCGGGAGAGGATCGTGGCGGCGACCGTCGGCGCGGTGGTCTCGAACCCGACCGATACGAAGACGACCTCCCGGTCCGGCTCCCTCCGGGCGATCTCCACCGCCTTGTGGACGCCCTGCACCACCCGGACGTCCCCGCCGCTCGATTCGAGCGAACCCTTCGTCCCGGGAACCCGCAGCAGGTCGCCGTAGGTGGCGATGGTGCAGTCGCGCTCCACGAGATCGAGTGCGGCGTCGATCTCGCCCTGCGGCGTGATGCAGACCGGGCAGCCCGGCCCCATCACGATCTTGAGGCCCGGGGGAAGGACGCTCCGGAGCCCGGCGCGCGCGATTGCCGCCTCGTGGGTGCCGCAGATATGCATGAGCGTGATATCCCGGTCGACGAGCGTGTGCAGTGTCTTGAGTATATCCTTACCAACCGCCATGAATCCTCATACGTATCTTTTGCCGGTACGGCATATTTATGCCGGTAGCGGTATCGGGCGATCTCAGACCGGCCGGTAGAATACGCCCCTCTCCTCGCGCACCGGCTTGATCTGCCCGCCGGACTCAAGAATCCTGAGGTGCTTCGCAACCTCGGCCGGGCGGATGCCGAGGAGTGCGGCGAGATCTGCGCTCGTGCAGGGCCGGCGCCGGATGGTTGCGAGGATGATCTCTTCGGCATCTTCGATTCCGGGCGACAGCACCCGGTTCGTACACGCCGCCCCGATCACCTCTGCGGTCCCGCCGAATGTCGATGCGATCCGTTCGAGTACCGGATGCGATGCCGGCCTCACCCGGATGTCGGTGCCCGGCCGATCGAGGGTGTTTAACTGGACGCGGTCGGGATTGATTGCCGCGACGGCGTCTCTCAGGAGCCGGATCTCCTCCTCGGTGTCGTTTATGCCCGGGACGATGAAGACCTCGAGCCAGACCTCGCCGGTATACTCCCGGACGAATTCGAGCAGCCCCTCGAGCACCCGGCCGGCGGTGATGCCGGGAGAGGGGCGGTTGAGTTTCAAAAAGACCTCTTCGGAGACGGCATCGAGCGACGGCACCACGAGGTCCGCGGGCATGAGGGCGGCCCGGACCTCCGGGTCGGCGAGGAGTGCGCTGTTGGTCAGCACCGCGACCCGGTAGCGGGGATACCGGTCTTTGATGAAGGCGATGATCTCGCCGATCCCGGAGTGAAGCGTCGGTTCGCCGGAGCCGGCGAACGTGACGCAGTCAAGGTCCGGCGCCTTCGCGAGAAAATCGTCGAGTTCCGCGACGACCCGGCCGGCCGGGGCGTACTCGCGCCGCTCGCAGGTGAGGCTGGTCGTCTGCCCGCATTCGCAGTAGACGCAGTCGAAGGCGCAGGTCTTGTGCGGCACCAGGTCGATCCCGAGCGAGATGCCCAGCCGCCGGGAGGGGACCGGGCCGAAGAGGTAACGGTATGCCATGAAGTCTGTCCGGAGTACTATCCGGCACGGGGAATCATCAGGGTTCACCTCCCTGCAACGCCCCCCGGGGAACTTCCGCCGATCCCCGGCGGGGCAGGATACACCGGGAGGTGTCTATTCCGAACCTATTTATCGTCCCGGCCGGAACACTCTGTATGTTCGGCGTCTCCACCTACTGCCTTCACCGTGAGCCGCTCTCCCGGGCGCTCGAGAAACTCGCTCCCGTCACCGATTGCGTGGAGGTGATGGACGAAGGGCTGCACTTCCTCGAGAGCGCGGAACCGCTCGAGAGTTACTCGTACGTCTACTTCATCCATGCACCGGCCCGGGGGGTCAACATCGCAAGCCTCCTCGAGCCCATCCGGCGGGCGAGCGTCACGGTCCTGACCGAGACGTTCGCCATCGCCGCCGAGGTAGGGGCGGACGTGGTCATCCACCCCGGTTACTACGCGTGGCTCGAGGAGCGGGACCGGGCGGTGGAGAGATTCCGGCAGTCGCTTTCCGAGCTTACGGCGGCGGCCGACGACCTCTCGGTCACGTTCTTCGTGGAGAACATGGGAGACTGGGAGTACTTCTTCCTGCGCTCCTGCGAGGACCTGCCGCTCATCGACGGGATCGGGCTTGCGCTCGACGTCGGCCACGCGAACCTGAACGGGTGTCTGGACTGCTTCCTCGCCCACCCGGCGGCGCACTACCACCTGCACGACAACGACGGCACCGGAGACACACACTCCCCGGTCGGGACCGGGACGATCGATTTCTCGGCCGTGATGGAGGCCGTGCGCCGGAGCAACGTCATCCCCATCGTCGAGGTGGAGACCTTCGACGGGGTGACCGCCAGCATCGCCGCGCTGGAGGCGATCGATGCCGCCGCGCGGGGCGAATAAGGCCGGTCCCGCCCGGTTCCTCGCCCGGTTTCGGCCGCAACCTTTTATAGGGTAAACCTCCAACATAATTGGTGCGTCACGCCTCAGTGGCTCAGCCGGTAGAGCGCGTCCTTGGTAAGGACGAGGTCGCGAGTTCGAATCTCGCCTGAGGCTTGGTAGAAGTTCTCTCATCTTTTCTCGAACGTTTTACATCCTCTTGTGTCGGGGCACGCTGTTCGAGCAGGTCGACGATCCGGCTGTACTTATCCTCGAGGGCCTCCATGATGATCGTTCCTCCTGCAGTACCTGCGTGCCGCACCTGTATTGTCCCGTCGTTGCCGGCGGGCCGGGCATACCTGACGTTCACGACGGCCGCCCCCGCCCTGTCGCCCTACTTCACGTGGCTTTTTACCCAGGCAACATAGTGATCCATCCAGTTCTGCAGGTGCGGTTTACTTGCCTCGCCGATCTCTCCCGCCTCATCGAAGAGGCCTTCCCGTACCTGGATGAATGCTTCAGGCTGGCCCTGCGTGGGCATGTCCAGACATGCGAGGATGTTGCGCAGGTGCTGCTGGGCCATGGCCGTCCCGGCAGAACCGGGAGAAACGCCCAGAATGCCTGCCGGTTTTCCGGCCCACACGTTCCGGCCGTAAGGACGCGAACCATGATCGAGGGCATTCTTGAGAACCCCGGGGATCGAACGGCTGTATTCGGGCGTTACGAACATGATACCGTCGGCGGCCTGGATCTCGGCCTTCATCCTTCTCACGGGTGCTGCCTGGTTCTCATCGTCATCCTGATTATACAGTGGCAGATCGCTGATCTGCACCTGGTTAAATGAAAAGTTCGAAGGTGCCAGCTTCACGATAGCGGTCGCAAGTTTTCGGTTGTATGAATCTTTCCGGAGGCTCCCGACCATAACGGCGATGTGGTATTGACGCATGCCTCGTACTTGCTAAAAGTGTGCATAAACCTATCTCCAGAACATTCAGAGAAACCCTGAAAATGCCGGGTTCAAGAGCGCAGGGCAGGAGAGAGCAGATATGTGTCGAGAGAAACGGGTTAATCGTAATCCTCCGGAAAAGGATCAGGTCTCCGTTGAGTGGATGAGTGGGAGTTCTCGCATGTGCCTGGCATGACTTTTGCAGACGCAACGGTGAAAGAAGTTTTTGACATGCTGTGGGAACCCCATCTGCGTGTAGTTCCTCTTTTAATGAATACTGCAAAATTCTCCGAACCCCCAATGAGTTAAAGAGCCGAACCGACAAACCGATCAGGCACCCATGGCACCTGTAGAAGACGGAGACACCCTGCTCCTGCACTTCACCAGCACCCGCCCCGACGGCGAGATCTTCGAGGACACCCGAACGGGCGAGCCGGTCCGGGTCACCCTCGGGGCGAACCAGATCAATCCCCTCTTTGAGGAGGCGCTGATCGGAAGAGAGCCGGGCGAGACGGTGACGGTTGCGCTGCCCCCGGAGAAGGCCTACGGGAAGTATCGCAGGAAACTCGTCGTCACGATAAAGCGCACGAAACTGAACCTCGACCACGAACCGGTTGTCGGGGAGTTCATCAGGGTCAGGGTGCTGGGAAAACCCTGCCTGGTAACCGTACTCGACGTGGACGACGAAAGGATCACCGTCGATGGAAACCACCCGCTCGCGGGCGAGACGATCACCTACGCGATCACGGTCGAGGCAATCCTCCCCCGGGACGGTTGAGCGCCCGGAACCGCAGACCGCGATGGAACCGTTCGTCCCGGTGAACGCGGGATAGACCCGCCGTGCCGGACCGGGCGTTGCGCTGACCCGGCTATATATGCACCCTGTTTCTTCTTTTCCGCCCGGATCCATTCCGGCTGGTATTTATGCCGTCCGGCGAGACCTCTTTTAATGGCAGCCGGTTCATCTTCGAGCGGCAGATCGCCCCTGCGGCAGGCGGCCGCCGGCTTATTCGTACTCCTGATCGTCGTTCTCGCTCCCCTTGCACTCCCGGGTTGCCCCGACCCCGAACCGGTGCACGTCAGGATCCTCGCGGTCAACGACTTCCACGGGCAACTGCCCGCCGGACAGAGCCTCAACGGCGAACCGGCCGGAAGCGCGCCGGTGCTTGCGTCGTATCTCGAATACGCGATGGCGGACGCCGGCGGGACCGCGACGTTCATGGCGCTCCCCGGGGACGTCGTCGGCGCGTCGCCGCCGGCATCCGGGCTGCTGCTGGACGAACCCGCCATGCTCTTCTTCAACAGCCTCGCGGACGACTGCCCGGGGATGATCGCAACCTTCGGCAACCACGAGTTCGACCGGGGCACGGACGAACTGCTGCGGCTGGTCCGCGGCGGGAACGGCACGGCGGCCATCACCCACCTGACAGACCCCTACCCGGGTGCGAAAGCGGAATACATCTCTTCAAACGTGGCCTGGAAGACAAACGGCACTCTCCTCGCCGCTCCCTACACCATCCGGGACGCCGGCGGTGCAAAGATCGCGTTCATCGGCGCCACGACAGTCGAGACGCCCTCGATCCAGAAGGGGATCAACATCGAGGAGGTCCTCTTTAAAGACGAGACTGAATCGATCAACCGCTGCGTCCCGGAGATCCAGCAGCAAGGGGTGCACGCGATCGTCGTCCTCCTCCACGAGGGCGGCCGGCAGGACCCCTACGGCGGTCCGACCCGGGAGGGGGAGAACATCACCGGCAGGGTCGCCGGGATCGTCGCCGGCCTTGACCCGGACGTGGACGTCGTCCTCTCCGGCCACACCCATGCGTTCACCAACGCCTACCTGGAGAACGCCGGCGGAAAGCCGGTGCTGGTGACGCAGGCCTACAGTTACAGCAGGGCGTTTTCCGACGTCGATATCATCATCGATCCCCTCACCGGCGAGGTCACCCATACGTCGGCACGGGTCGTCCCGGCATACGGAAACGGCACCAGCCCCGACCCGGAGGCCCTGGCATTCCTCGAAACCTGCGAAGAGGCGGTCAGGCCGATGACCGGTCGGGTCATATCGGTTGCATCGTCGGATATCACGCGGTCGCAGACCGACGCCGGCGAATCCGCGCTCGGCAACCTTGTCGCCGACAGCCTGCGGGTGGCGATGGGTGCCGATATCGCGTTCATCACCACCGGCTCGCTCCGGGCGGAGATAGCGGAGGGCGACGTCACCTGGGGCGACCTTTATGCGGTGCAGCCGTTCTCCTCGACCGCGCTCTCGATGACCCTGACGGGAGAACAGGTCCGGGATGCGCTGGAGCGGCAGTGGGAGGCCCCGCTCCCGCCCCACAACCTCGGCGTCTCCGGGCTAACCTACACGTTCGACGAGAGCAAACCCGCCGGCGGCAGGATCGTCGAGGTCCGGGTTGGCGGCGTCGCGCTCGACCCGGACGCGGAGTACACGGTCGCGATGGTCGATTTCCTCGCAACCGGCGGTGATAAGTATACCGTGTTCAGAGAAGGCACCAACGTGGTCCCCGGCCCGTCCGACGTCGACGCGCTGGTCGCTTACATGGAATCCCTCCCAGGGCCGGTGGACGTGAAGGCGGAGACGAGAATTACGAAAGTTGCGTGAAGGAAGGCCGACATTTGCGGCCGGTCCATTTTTTCCAGGGTTAGCCGAATAACGGCATGAGTAACTACCCGGGTCCGGGGCGCGGCACCGGCCTCCCGGCAACAACCTTCATAACCCGGCACGATCGATAGGCGCCGCTGTCTGGAGTTGTCATGATGAAGGTACTCGGTATCAACGGGAGTCCCCGGGGCGAACGAAGCGCCACGTTGCGGCTCATCGCCGCGGTCCTCGAGGGTGCGAAGGAGGGAGGGGCAGAGATCGATCTCGTGAACCTCATAGACCTCGACATCAAATTCCGGAACGCCTGCAGCGCCTGTTTCCGGGAGGGCAGGTGCGCTGAGGAAGACGATTTTCCAGGGCTGTACGAGAAGATCAAGGCTGCCGATGGGCTTGTGCTCGGATCCCCCGTGTACATCGACCAGGTCACCGGCCAGATGAAGCTGCTCATCGACCGCATGGCCGATGGGATCCAGTGTCAGACGTTCTCGGGGAAGTATGGATGCTCGGTCTCTACCTCGGGCGACCACGCCGAGCAGGAGGTCGTTAAGTACCTGAACCACTTCCTCCAGATGCTCGGTGCGACGCCGGTCGGCAGCGTGGGGGTTGCAATCGGGAAGGATCCGGATATCCTGACCCGGTCGGAAGAGGATGCACGGCAGCTCGGCAGGACCCTCGCCGAGGCGATCCGGACGCGACGGCAGTACCCGGAGATCGAAGCGTTCCACGAGCGGTTCCGAAAAAAGTTCGAAGCGGTCATCACTGGAGAAAAACCCGAATGGCCGGATGATTACGAGCGCTGGGTCGACCTGGCGTGGGTCTGGTGAACCCGCAATCGCTCCAAACGCCGTGCATCCCCCTGATCAGCCCGGGCGGTCCGTCCTGACGGATCGTTGTCGAAATCGGAACGGAGCAGATCCGATGTGCATATGCCATGGCAGCGCCCGAAGCGGAGCAGACCCAATGTATATATGCCATGGCAGCGCCCGGAGTGGAGGGGCCGCCTTTTCGGCCCTTCACCAATACAGGAGATCCGATGCCATGCCCGAGTTTGCAAATCCCTTTGCCGGCAACCGCATGGACCGCAAACTGGACCGGGGAGAACTTATCCGGACGATCCGGTTCTCGATCGCCGCAGAGTACGAGGCTATCCAGTTCTACAACCAGATCGCCGAATCGACCGACGACCCGCTGGTCCAGAAGGTGATGCGCGATATCGCGGACGAGGAGAAAGAACACGCCGGGGAGTTCCTGCGGCTTCTCCGGGAGATCGAGCCTGCCGAAGAGGAGTTCTACCGGCACGGCTACGAAGAAGTCGAGGAGATGATCGAGGAGTTGAAGAAAGGCGGGAAGTGATTCTTGCGTAAATTCGCGCGGGTTCGCCGGCGATCGCATCCGACGCCGGAAACCCGCTTGCCAGAGCCGGCTGGCACGACGCTTCCCTGAATGCATACACTCAAATACGACTTCGGGTGAAACTTCATCGATGGAGCCTCACACCCAAACGATCACGGAGAGAGTGGTGCAGAAATGTGAGATGCTGATCGACCGGGTTGAGTTTATCGAGTTGCACTTCTCTGATGAGATCCTCACCGATAGGATACTCAGGAAGGCAATGTACAAAGAGTTCCAGGAAGCGGTCGAAGCCGCGGCCGACATCTGTGCCCTCACGAGGCGTAGTCTGGACTCTTCGGCGCAGGACGACTACAGCAACGTCGATTATCTGGTCGAGCGGGAGATTGTCCCGGCAGATCTCGGCAAAGCCCTGAAGGAGGCAAACGGGCTCAGGAACAGGCTGGTCCATGAATACGACGGCGTCAACGACCGGATAGCGTATGCTTCAATTGCACGGCTCATCGAAGCCCTGCATGAATTTTCCGGGGTGATACTCACGTGGTTCCAGAGGTAACCGATACAGCACTCCTCGAACACTTCCGCGAGGTGCTGCCGTCCATCAGGGGCATCCTCGTCTACGGGTCGCACGTCAAAGGCTACGCAGACGAACGCTCAGACATCGACATCTGCCTCATCCTGCACGAGGGCGCCGACCGCGCTCCGGTTTATGGGCGGATACTTACTGCGGGGGAACGCTATGATATCGTCATCTTCGACGAGATCCCCTGGTACCTCAGGGGCGCGGTTCTTGAGGCGCATACGGTGCTCTACGCCGACAATCCTGACGATCTGGACTACTGGCTTTATCGGCAACGTGCCGTCTGGCGCGACATGAAGCACCGGCAGATGCCGGTCTCACCCGGGGATCTGCTCCGCCGCGTCCGGTCCTGACCGTCTGCTAAAACGAGGTCTTCCCGCCGTCCTCCGCCGATCCCGGAGACTGCCCGGGGGCGGAGAACCTCCCGCCGGCACGGCTATGAGAAGACAAGGGGTCGAAGAAGGCCGGGAAGCGATCTCCCCGTCACCTGATCCTGCAGGACTCGTCGTAGGATTTCTTGCAGTCGGGGCAGAGCGTCCGGGCCTTCTCGAGGTCCGGGTAGTTCTCTTCGGTCAGCTCGTCGCAGGCCGCCCCGCAGATCTCGCACCAGTACTCCTTTGCCTCCTCTTTTTCTTCGCCCTTTATGCTGCGTTTTGTCATGCGATCTTCCTCCGTACGGGTCACTGCTCTCCTTCATCGGTTATCATGCTTTCGCGTCACCACTGCCTGATCCCGGTAAGATCGAGCCCCATCTCCCAGAACCGCTCCTGGACCCGCGGGTTGAGGGCGAGGGACGACGGCTGGGTCCACCGGATCTCCTCGAAGTAGCCGCCGTTCACCTTCCCGGCTTCGGGGGAGGTTGCGACGTACGTCACCACCTCCGCCCCCTGTTCCGGCGGGGCGCCCTCGTTCCCGCCGTGGATATAGGCCCGGAGGAGTTTCGTGTCGATCACCCCCGGGTGGAGGCTGTTCGCCGTCACCCCGGTCCCCTCGAGGGCCCGGGCGAGCCGGGCGGTGAAGGCGATGATGCCCACCTTCGATATAGCGTAGGCATCGTAGGGGTCATAGTGCGAAAAGCCCGGGAGGTTTCCCCATTCGATCGACCCCACGCTCCTGTGGGCGATCGACGCGACGTTCACGACCCTCGCAGGAGTGCTCCTCGAGAGAAGCGGAAGAAGATCGTGGGTGAGCAGGACCTGCGAGAGATAGTTCACGGCAAACGTCATCTCGATCCCGCCGGGTGCAACCTCCCGTTCCGGCAGGAAAACGCCGGCGTTGTTGACGAGGACGTCGAGCCGGTCGTATGCTCCGCCGATCTCCTCCGCAAGACCCCGGACCCGTTCCTGCACCGAGAGGTCGGCGATGAAGAGGGCGAGCCGGTCGGAGCCGGTGGCTGCCTCCAGTTCGGCAAGGACTCTTCGGCCCTTCTCGGGATCCCTGCCGTGGAGCAGCACGCGGTGGCCCTGCCCGGCAAGGGCGCGTGCGGTCGCCTTCCCGATACCGTCCGTCGAGCCCGTAACGAGGATAGTCTGCTCCGCCATATGCAGCCAGGATGCACGCCGTCCCTATTTGAACGTGGCGGTGCGGGAGATTGGTGCGCCCCTCCTTGGCGGACCGGCGGGCCGGATCGCCGCCCGGCCCGGATGCCTGCCGGATGCACCAGAAAGGTGCTGTTCTCCCGGGTGGTGGTGCGAGACAAATCAAAAAGGTGATATGGTGCACCACAAATCTGTACTGTATGGTGCGATACTCGGTCACGATGGATGACGACCTCGTGAAGGCGATCGACAGGATGCGTGAATACAGGGGAATTTCCCGGTCGGAATGGCTCAACGAACTCTGCACGAAGTACCTCGACGGTGCATCGGCAAGCGGCGTGCAGGCCGCGGTCCCCGCGGGGGCACCGTCTGCAGGCATCCGGGAGCCGAACATGACCGACTACGAGGCCGCCTGCGCCAACTTCACGATCGACGTTCCCGAACAGTTCAACTTCGGCTACGACGTGATCGACCGGTGGGCCGAGACCGACCGGAACAAACTGGCGATGATCTGGGTGGACCAGGAAGGAAACGAGAGGAAGTACACCTTCCGTGACCTGAGGTATCTCTCCAACGGTGCCGCGAACATCCTCCTCAAATACGGCATCAAGAAGGGCGACCGGGTCATGCTGATGCTCCCGCGGATCCCGGAATGGTGGATCTTTGTTATCGCGCTCATCAAGCTCGGGGCGGTCTTCTGCCCCTGCCCGACGATGCTGACGCCGAAAGACATCAAATACCGGGTGCAGGCCGGGAAGTTCCGGATGATCATCACGAACTCCGAGAACGCCGAGAAGGTCGATGAGGTCGCCGATGCCTGCCCGCTGCTCGATACCCTCTTCCTGGTGGACGGGGAGCGGGAGGGCTGGGCGAGTTATCCGCATGAACTCGAGTATCCTGCACCGGTATCGCACCACACGGTCAGCATGCCGGTCGCGAAGAAGACGAAGTCGACCGACCCGATGCTGATCTACTTCACCTCCGGCACCACCGGCGAGGCCAAGATGGTGCTGCACAACCAGAGTTACCCGCTCGGCCATATCATCACCGCCTCGCTCTGGCAGGACGTCACGGACAACGACCTGCACCTGACGTTCTCCGATACCGGGTGGGCGAAGTGCGCCTGGGGCAAGATCTTCGGCCAGTGGATCGCCGGAGCCTGCATCTTCGTCTACGACATCCGGGGGAAGTTCGGCGCGACCGAGCTCCTCCCGCTGATCGAGCGGTACGAGGTGACCACGTTCTGCGCACCGCCGACGGTCTACCGGATGCTGATCCTCGCCGACCTGGACAAGTTCGACTTCCGGGACCTCCGGCACTGCTGCAGCGCCGGCGAACCGCTCAACCCCGAGGTGATCCGCGTCTGGGAGGACGGCACCGGGCAGCCCATCTACGAGGGATACGGCCAGACGGAGACCGTCTGCTGCATCGCCACGTTCCCCTGCATGAAGCATAAGCCAGGTTCGATGGGAAGACCCGCTCCGGGCTGGCATATCGAGCTCCACGACGACGACGGAAAGCCGGTCGGCGTCGGGGAGGAAGGGCGCATCGCGGTCAAACTCGACCCCCGGCCGGTCGGGCTCTTCGTGGAGTACCTGGACAACCCCGAGGCGAACCGCGAGTCGTTCCAGAACGGGTTCTACTACACCGGCGACAAGGCCTGCATGGACGAGGACGGTTACTTCTGGTTCATCGGCCGGGACGACGACGTCATCAAGTCCTCCGGCTACCGGATCGGGCCGTTCGAGGTCGAGAGCGCCCTCATGGAGCACCCGGCCGTCCAGGAATCGGCGGTCGTCGGGTCGCCGGACCTCATCCGGGGGATGGTCGTCAAGGCCTTCATCGTGTTGAAGCCCGGCTACCGGCCTTCGGAGTCGCTGGTCAAGGAACTCCAGGCCCATGTCCGGAACACCACCGCCCCATACAAGTATCCGAGGGCGATCGAGTTCGTCGAGAGTCTTCCGAAGACGATATCCGGGAAGATCCAGAGGAATGTCCTGCGGGAGCAGGAACTGCGGAAGAACAATAACGGGAGCTGAGCGGGGTTCCCGCTGTTTTTTTAATGGGTTTGATGGTGCGCGGATCGCATCGTATTGATTGTCTCAAGGGAGTTCGGGCACCGCGAGGCATGGCAAGCAGAGCGGCCGAATTGAGGAAAATTTCACAGCGCAGTGGACCGTGGGGACTGCGCACCTCCGGTGCTTGAGTTTCGCTCTTCGCACCTTGCGGTGCTCGCGTTCGCTTTCGCTCACGCCTCGAACCCCTCTGGGCTTCTCAAACTCCTGTCCAATGGACAGTCGTTCTCCGGAACGTCGTCGGTCCAAGACTATCGTCTTCTCCAGCGCGTCCCATAGGGCATCGCCTATCGCCACGCACTGCCCCCGCCCCTCTGGGGCGGGGTGCGATGCTCTGAAAGAGCGGAGCATGAGCACCGAAGGTGCGGAGTGCGACGGGCCATAGGACCGGAGCATGAGCACCGAAGGTGCGGAGTGCGACGGGCCATAGGGCCGGAGCATGAGCACCGAAGGTGCGGAGGAGGAGGCCGGAGGCCGGGCGGGGTGGGGTTTGTACGTTTACAGGTAGAGTGTAGAGACAGAGGAGGGGGGATACTCCCCCCTCGAAACTCTTCGAGTTTCTCAAGCTCGCTACGCTCGCACTCCGCACCCTTCGGGTGGTCGAGCTCCGGTTCTACGAACCGTCGCACTCCCCGTCAGCCCCACCTCGCACCTTCGGTGCTCGAACTCCGCTCCTCGAAGCCTGATGGCTTCTCAAACTCCCGTCCTGCGGACGGTCGTTCTCCGGAGCGTCGTTCCCCCAATGGCGATATTCCCTTGGAATCCGTGTCCGGGGCGCACCCAAAGCGGACACATACGTGCCCCCGATGTGAGTGCCGGTGATCTGTCCGAACCGAAACTCAATTACCGCCACGTGCGACGCCAACCCCCGCTGCACCGCTCACCAAACAACCGCACCCCCCACCAGAGTTAAAAAAGCGGGATCCTGAGCGGGCTCGCTCGAAGAATTTTGTTCTTCTCACGCTCCCGGCGCGAAGGCCTTCGGCCGGTCGCGTTCAGGAAGTCGCAACTCGAAAACGCTTCGCGTTTTCTCAAGCTCCGTTCCTGACGGAACGTCGCATTCAGCAGACCCGCTCGATAAAGTTCTCAAGAATCCTCAGCCCCACCGCACCGCTCTTTTCCGGGTGGAACTGGACGCCGTAGGTGAGCCCGGCGTTGACCGCCGAGGCGAAGGGGTGGATGTAGGTGGTGCTCGCGATGGTGTGGTCCGGTGCGGCCGCTGCGTAGTAGGAGTGGACGAAGTAGACATATTCCTCCTCGCGAAGCCCGTCAAAGAGCGGGGTCCCGGGGTCGGTGCGGATGGTGTTCCACCCCATGTGGGGGACCTTCTCCCCGGCGGCCGGGACGAACCGTTTCACGTCGCCCGCAACAAGGCCGAGCCCCCGGTGGATGCCGTGCTCTTCACTTCTATCCATGAGCATCTGCATCCCGAGGCAGATCCCGAGGAGCGGCGTATCGTTCGCGGCGGCAACGACGGTCTCCTGCAGGCCGCCGAGCATCTCCATCCCGTCCCGGAACGCCCCCACCCCGGGGAGGACGATGCCGTCGGCCGCCGTGATCGCTTCCGGGTCCGCCGTGATCGTCGCAGCCGCTCCCGCCCGCTCGAGGCCCCGCAGCACGCTCCGCAGGTTGCCGAGGCCGTAATCAATTATAACTATCCTCTTCTTCATCCGCATCTCCTCGTTTCCGCCACAGTCCGCGCTCGATCCAGTCGTCGGGGAGTCCCCACTCCTCCTGCCACCGGGCGAGTTTCCCGTTCCACGCTTTCAGAAGTTCGGGGTGGGACTCCCCGATGATCGCGAACGTCGCAAGGTCGCTTGACGGGCACATGAAACACCCGATGCGGTCGAGCCCCCGCTCGTAGAGGCGGTTGTAGGGCGCCTTCTCGCGGAAGATGTAGAGCCAGACGTGCATCGCCGTCCACTGCTGGATGGGGGCCGCCGAGAGCTGCTGGGGGACATGGCCGTTCCGCCAGACCCTTCGGCTCTGCATCCGCCGCACCGACTCGTACTTCCGCTGCCCGATGAACGAGAGGCATTCGCCCCAGTGCTCATCGATCAGGCGGCCGACAGGATGGAGCTTGCAGACCTTGCAGCACCAGCGGTTGTCGACGGCCGGCGGGCCGTTCTCATCGAACGCTTTCCAGAACGCCTCTTCGTCGCAGACCCGGAGGACCTCGAGCCCGTAGCGTTCCGCCACCGCGTCCACGTTCTCGCAGGTCTCCGGGAACTCGAGCCCCGTATCGGCAAAGAGGAGCGGTACCGGGCCGAGCGCCTTTAAGACGACGAGCAGGGTCGCGAGACTGTCCTTCCCGCCGGAGTAGGAGACCGTGGGCTTCTCGGGGTTCTGCTCCGCGACTTCGCGGACGAACTGGATGCTTTTCGCCTCGTAATCCGCAAGAACCTGTTCGTTTGCCCTGACAGCGTCATCCCACGTCGCCTCGCCAGGGATGCAGACCGACTGGACGTTCTTTCGCGTCCGGACGACGAGCCCCCGCTCCATCGTCCCGGCGGTTGCAGCGTCGACCTTTGCCCTCCCGACACCGATGCACTCGCCGGCCTTCGTCAGGATGAAGACCTCGTCGCCCTCGGCGACGGCGGTGTCGATCGAGACGAGGCCGGGTGCAAGGACGCTTGCCCCGGAGTCACGGATGGACGGGATCGCGCCGTCGTCGACGACGACACAGCGCTTCGTCGGCCGCATGTAAGCCCCGGCGGCAGGGCGCGGGAGCGGCTCCCAGCGTCCCTCCTCCGGGAAGTAGCGGATCGCGCCGACGACCGCGCCGCCGAGGACGATCTCGTCCATCCGGTCCTCGGCGGGAACCTTGTTTAAGAGTGCGATATGGCCCTCCGGTATCAGGGGCGCTCCGAAGTGCTCGCTGAATATGCGATTGACCCGCTCGACATCGTCGGGAAATGCGGGGCGTGCGTCTCCCGGCGGCGTGACGGCTACCGGGCGGGTCGGGGTGCCGCAGGCGCAGACCCCGGAGAGTACGGGAGTGTGGCAGGAGTCGCACCAGCGGAGCAGGATCTTTCCGAGGTAGAGGCGAGGCATTCTCATATTCGTTGGAGAGAAATGGATAAAAGTCTTGGTGTAATCCAATCTTCCCCGCGGTATTCCGCTTGAAACGGGAATTTGCCCGGCGGAAGACTGCCCCTGTCCCGCGGCAGCATCTCGCAGCCGGCGTCGGCGGATGAGGCTGCCGGTGCGTATGGCGTTTCCCCGAAACACGATTCTTTGGGTGCAACAGAAGGCGGGATGCGTACCATTAAATATATCCTCTGTCTCATAGTATTGTCATGTTCAATCATGTAGAATTGTGCCTCCCGGCCCTGTGCCGGTGTGTCGACAATTCTACGCAGGTAAACTGGGAGAAACCCGATCGACCGGGCTCTCCGGTCATAGCAATCAACGGTACACCCCTGCCCGGAACCATAACCGCCGGACGGGGGATGCGGGGTGAAAAAGATGCATGAGAGCAGGGGCGCAAAGATGGTATCGATGCGAGTTGCAGGAAAAACGCTACGAAAGACCGAGATGCTCGGGCTGTTCATCTTCATACTCATGGCGGTCGTCATGCTTGCGGTCGGCGCAGCGCTCTTCTGCGACTGGCTCGCCGAGCCCGGCTCGGCACCTGCAGGGACACCGGCCGATACCGGCCCGATACCTGGAGGATTCGCGATTGCCGGCGCGATCCCGATGGTCCCTCTCGTGATAGGCGTCCAGGTGGTGGGGGCGGTCTCCCTGGTCGTGCTCTATATGCTCTCCGGCGCCAGGCGCTGAGCATAGGCCGCTCCGGTGCGACTCCCTCTCCCGCCGCAGCCGGGGTGCCGAAAAAACCTCATTATTTTGCTCCGATTCTGCATAACGCGGCGAACTGTCCATAAAATTTATATCCCGCCCGGATGACATCAGATCTATCCCTCCTCGGGAAGGAGGTGTGTCGCTCATGGCAAAGGACAAGAAGTCTCAGGATAAGAAGCAGGAGAAGAAGGCAGAGAAGGTTCAGGACAGGGCCAAGAAGAACTAGGCCTCCAACCATTACACACCCCCTTTTTGGACCGGATATTCGGTTCGACACACCCTTCTCCCCGTTACCGCGGATCGCCGGCAACTGTTGTTCACAGCCTCCGTGCCGCCCCGGCCGCCAGGGCGATGACGGGCACGATCTCGAGCCTCCCCGCCCACATGACGACGATGAAGAGCCATTTCGCTGCAGGACTCACGCCGGGGTTCATGAACCCGGTGCTGATCCCGACGTTCGATGCCGCGGAGACGACCTCGAAGATGACGTCGGCGGAGTCGAATCCGTCCTGCGGCGCAAGGTGGAGCAGGAGGAGGGTGGCGACCGCGACCAGCAGGACGAAGAGGACGACGACGAGCATGCTCTTCGAGACCTCGTGCTCCGGGAGGTGCGCGAGGATCGGCCGCCCGTCGTGCCGGAGCGGGGTGATCGTCCGCCAGCCGGTATGAAGCCTCTTGAACCACCACCGGAACACCTCAAGCCCGAGGATGACCCTGCCGAGTTTGACGCCGCCGGCGGTGCTTCCCGCCGATCCGCCGACGAACATCAGCGCGGTCAGGACCAGCACCGTCGCGGCAGACCAGCTGCGGGGGTCCGCGTTCTGAAACCCGGTGCAGGTGATGCCGCTCACCGTCATGAAGATGCCTTCCCGGAGCGCCTCGGCGGGCGCGAGGGACGAGATGAATATGAGGTCGGCGGTGATGACGGCACACCCGGCAAGGATGAGCGCGTAGAGGAGGATCGCCTGCGGGTCCGCGAGGAGCAGAAACTTCCGCCGGTAATGGAGGAGGAAGTAGAGTTTGAACGGCAGGGCCCCTGCGATCATGACCGGGACGACGAGCATCTCGAGAAGGGGGCTCTCGTAGTAGAGGATACCGGCCGTATGGATCGCAAACCCGCCGGTCGATATCGCCGTCATGACGATGTTCACGGCGTCCCAGAGGGGTATCCCCGAGAGGAGGACGAGCCCGATGCCGAGGGCCGTGAGGACGAGGTATATCCGCCACATCTCTATGGCCGTGGAGACGACGCTCGGCATGAACGTCTCGGACCGCCCCTCAGAGCGGTAGAGCCGGAACCGGGTCAGTCCCGATCTGCCCGCGAGAGCGATGGTGAACGCGACGATCCCGAGCCCGCCCATCCACTGGGTCAGCGACCGCCAGAAGAGGATCGTCCTCGGGGTGGCGTCTAGCGACGGGAGGAGGGAGTAGCCCGTGCCGGTCCATCCCGACATCGCCTCAAAGACGCTGTCGGTGTAGGGGATCCCGAGACCGAAGGTGTAGGGGAGTGCACCGATCAGGGCGGCGGCGAGCCATATCAGCGCGACCGCCGAGAGGGCGACGGAGAGGCGTGCCTCTCCCTCCGCCTTCGGGATGCCGGCGAGCCAGATCCCGATGATGCCGAATCCCGCCGGCGCCGAGGCCATCGGGAGAAGGAGACCAACCTCGCCGTACCAGAGGCCGACCAGGAACGGTGTGCACGATACCAGCGCGATGAAGAGGAATATGAGCCCGAGATCGGGGGCTATGATCGCGAACTGGCTGTGTGCCGCCGGCAGTGCCTTTCTGCCGGAATGCTCCGGGAAGAGGCGGTCTTTGAGACGGTGCATTTGTGCGCCCGGTGCAGGTCGATGGATTCTCCGGCCGCACCAGGTACGCGTATCCGTTATCTACGTTTTGGTCGTCTGCCGCGGCTGCGCCCCACCCCCCCTCAACCTCAGGTGAGGGATTGCCGTGCCAATCACTTTTATCCGATAAAAATTATACTTATGTCGGCATTGCTCTTCCCGGCAGGCGACGGTTCGACGGCACGTACCCACGCCGTGCCGGTCGAAGCGTCCGGAAAACGCCGCCCGCCCGGCGAATCGGATGGAAGGGGCTCCCAACCGGTCGAAATACGGGGGTGCGCCTGCCGGGCGAGCACGAAACGCGGGGAGGTATCTGGATGCAGGAACTGTTCCTGGAGTGAAATATGGAGAATCTGCAAGACAAAGCCCCGGCCGGCCTTCTGGAGATACTGCAGGACGCTGCTCCCGTCCTCGACCGCCGGTCGCGGGAGAGGCTGGCGGGGGCCATTGAGGATCTGCTCGGCGAAAACCGCGATCTTGCCGCCCGTGCCGCCCGCGCAGGGCTGGAGTGCGATGCACTTCTCGCCGCCGTCGGCAGGCAGGGGATCGTCTACGGCGCCGACGGCGGGATCGTAGCGTGTCCGTGCGTTGAGAACCGGATAGCCCGGTCGCTCTCGGGGATGCGGGATGCATCGCTCCGGTATCCCGACGGCAGGCCGGTCCGGCCCGGCGACCTTCCCGGGCACCGGGCGCTCAGGGGAGAGACGCTCGAGTCCTGCCGGTTCGTCGTCCCCGACTCCAGGGATGAGGAAATTCACATAGCCGTATCCGCCTCCCCCATCATCGTCGGGAAGGAGGTAACCGGTGCCGTCGTCACCTGGCAGGATGTCACCGGGGAGGAACAGACCCGACGCCGCCTGGAGGAGGCGAACACCCTGCTCGAGGGGCTCTTTGAGAACCTCGGCGACATCGTCGGCGTCCAGCTCCCGGACCACACGATCCTCCGCTACAACCGTGCCGGCTACGAGATGCTCGGGATGACGCCGGAGGAGGTGAGGGGGCGGAAGTGCTACGATCTCCTCGGGCGGACCGGGCCCTGCACGGTCTGCGCGACGGCCAGGGCGCTCGTGAGCAGAAAGCGGGAGGTCGTCGAGAAGTTCGTGCCCGAACTCGGGCGTTATCTGGAGTGCCGGGCGAGTCCGATCCTCGATCAGCAGGGGGAAGTGGCGTTGATAGTCGAGCAGCTCTACGACATCAGCGACCGGAAGCGTGCCGAGGAAGAACGCCTGGAGAGCGAAGCGACGGCCCGTGCCCTCCTCGACGCCCCAGAAGAGATGATCGTTCTCCTCGATGCGGAAGGCAGACTTATCGACGTCAACGAGACGGCGACCCGGCGGTTTGGGCTCTCCCGGGAGGCCCTCATCGGCATGACCACGTCTGAACTCTTCCCGCCGGACGTGGCGGAAGTGTACACGGTCCGCCTCCGCGAGGTCGCCGCCTCAGGCAGGCGCACACGATTCGAAGGTACATGGGAGGGACGGCGGTACGATGCCGTCCTCTACCCGGTCAGGGATGCGCACGATACCGTCACCCGGATCGCGGTCATTACGAGAGATATCACCGAGATAAAGCAGGCGGAGGATGCCCTGCGGAAGCGGACGCAGGACCTGAACAAGCGGGTGAGAGAGCTCTCAACCCTTTACGAGTTATCCCGGATCATCGAGCAGCCGGAGACCTCGCTCGACGAGATCTTCGGTGAAGTCGTCCGGGCTCTTCCTTCCGGCTGGCAGTACCCGGAGGATACCGTCGCCAGGATCACGGTGCGCGGGCGCGAGTACAGGACGGAACGGTTCCGGGAGACACCCTGGCGGCAGGCATCTCCGGTCATTGTCAACGCCGAGACGGTCGGCATGGTGGTGGTCTGCTACCTCCGCGAGAGACCCGGGGAGGACGAAGGCCCGTTCCTCACCGAAGAGCGGGCGTTGATCGATACCGTTGCGAGACGTCTCGGAAGGACGATCGAGCGTTTTCAGGCGCGGGAGTGCCTTCTGAAGAGCGAATCGCAGTTCCGGGAGATCATGCAGCAGAGTTTCGATATGATCTACACCTGCTATCACGAAAGCGGGATCGCCTACATCTCCCCGGCGGTGCTGCGGATCCTCGGCTATACTCCCGACGAACTCATCGGCCGCAAGTGCCGTGACTACGTCGTCCCCTCGTCACTCCCCGTGTGGGAAGAGGGACGAAAGAAGATAACCCGGGGCGAGCCGGTCGAGGGGCTCGAGATCGAGTTCCGCCGCAAAGACGGGTCCGGGGCGTTCCTCGAGCTGAACGAATCCCCGATCGTCCGCGATCGATCGGTGGTCGGAGTGCACGTGGTCGGCAGGGACGTCACCGAGCGGAAACATGAGGAGCAGCTCCGGCAGCAGGCGTTCGAGCAGATCGAGCGGAACATCGAGCAGTTCGCGATCCTCGGCGACCACATCCGCCAGCCGCTGCAGGTGATCCTCGGCATGACCGAGCTGCTCGACGAAGGAGCGGCGGTAGAGAGGATCCGGGAGCAGGTCGAGCGGATCAACAGTTACGTCCGGGAACTCGACCGGGGCTGGATCGAGTCGAGGCAGGTCCGGGAGTTTCTGCGGAAACACGAGCTGGCGTGAGGGAGAGGCGTTCAAATCCGGATGCGATCCGCCTCCAGAAAGTCTGATAGCGACCGTGCGACTTCCGAGGTTATAAGGCCGGAGTGCAATAGTGATATGATGGAGACTGAGATCCCCTGGGACAGATCCCGGATGGAGTTCAAGCCGGTCGATATGACGGTATCGCACGAAGGGGGAATGCGGTTCTCCGCCGTCCTCCCGTCCGGGGAGAGCATTCGGATGGAGGCGCACCGCCACCTGGGCGGAGGCGGGCAGACACCCAATCCCATCGACTACCTCATCGCCTCGCTCGGGGGATGCGTCGGCATCAAGATCCTTCTGGCCCTCTCGGACCAAGGGGTTGTCCCCGAGGCGATGACCATCGCGATCCACGCGACCCGGAGAGAGACGATGCCGGCAGTATTCGACCGGGTCCACCTGGCGATCACTCTCCGCGTCGATCTGGACGACGAACCAATCGTGGAAATCATCGATCAGACGATAACCCGTCTCTGCCCGATCGCCGCGATGTTTGCGGAGGTCGGAGAAGTGACTGCTGAATGTCGGGTTGTCCGGCGGTGAGCCGTGAGAGGAGTATTCCGGGAGGGTGAATGCCTGCCGGCGCAACCCTGTGACCGAGACCCTCGGGGAACCGCTTCGCCTCTCAAAAGACTGATACGGGGTGAGCGTCATACTAACCAGTATAGATACGGGCGGGCGCAATGGCAGGACGCACACTAACCAGGACAGCACGGGAGATCATCATCACGATACTCACCAGAAACGATGCCGAGTGGATTGCCATCTTCGGCTCCTATGCGCGAGGTTCCGCCGGCCCGGCGAGCGACATCGATATCCTGGTCCGGTTCGCCCGCAAAAAGAGCCTTTTTTCGCTTGTCCGGATCGAGGACGAACTTGCCCGGGCTCTGTGCATGAAGGTGGATCTCGTTACCGAGAACGCCGTGAGCCCCTACCTTGCCGATGCAATCTACCGTGATGCCGTGGTGATCTATGACGCCGGAGGACCTCGCATATCTTCACCACATCCTTGATGCCATACTGAGCATCGAGGAGTTCTCCGAAGGCATCGGATCGGCGGAGGATCTCCGGAACCGCCGGCTGGAACGCGCCGGGATCGAGCGCATGCTGACCATTATCGGCGAGGCGGCAAAGATGGTATCGCCGGGGTTACGCGCCGAGCACCCGGCGATCCCCTGGAGGGAGGCTGCGGGGATGCGGGATAAGATCGTCCACCATTACTTCGGCGTGGATTACGAAGCGGTGTTCCTGACCCTGCGCGATGATCTTCCGGTCATCAAGCGGAAAATTCAGTCGATTCTTAACGAAGCCAAACGTTAGTTACGCTGTTTCTCACCCAGCCGCGGCCCCACCAGCAACGGGAACGTCTAGGTGATGCTCTTCTCCGACCGCCTTGAGACCGGGAACCCGAGCATGCTCCTACCGCGCCTGGCATTCTAGAGATCAGGGGTGGCATGCGGGTCGACGTTGTCTGATTTCTCGTTTATTTGATATCATCCTCAAGCAGACCGCTCACACAGGCAATGTACTTCCCGGCATCGGTGATGTGAACAGAAAAACGCCTGCCGCTCCAGATCCGCGTGATGTAGCCTGCAGCTTCCAGTTTGTGCAGGTACTTTCGGTTCGTCCTGTTGAGGAGTTCGCGGTTCAGGGAGCCTGAAACATACCCGCCACTTTTGTCTTCCTTTTCGGGCAGATACTTGTAGCCTTCAATCCCTTTCTTGTGGAAAAAAGTAAAGAGGTCTTTGCTGGTCATCCCCTGCCCCCACTGGTAGAGCTCGCACAGCAGGAGCTGGCACTCGGCGTCCGGCATCATGATGGAGAAGTTGTACAGCGGTTCGACCCGCCCTGTCTCCACGATACTCAGGCCGTGGTCTGCCTCAAGCGCGGCATCACCACCCGTTGCATAGCGATCCGCATGCACATAGTACGCCCTGACCCCGTGCACCATCGCCGCCATGGTGACGGCCACTGATGTCATTCTGCCGCAGGCCGACATATTGATCAGGACGTCGTTCCCCTGCCGCTTCTCTCTCACGATCAGGGACGAGACCACCCGGAGCACATCAAGGATGTCGAACATATTGCAGTAGACGACCTCGGGGTGGACACCCACCGCCAGCAGCCCCTCACAGACCCTCTTCGTATAGTGGCGCTGCTTCTCCAGCATCTGTTCATCCAGATTGGCATTGTCCGGGACCACAATGACGTATGCACGCTCGGCCCGGTATGTGTTGAACGGCTTTACGGCCCGGTCGATCTCATGGCCGAGCGGGATCAGGTGAACCCGCTTGTTCAGGCCGTTGGCCCTCGCCGGCTGGATCGGATCAAGAGTATTCACAATATTCACAATAGTCACGTGAATTTTTTAATGGTTTCCCTGTGCGTATACAACAATGGGACAGGGCGACGGGGGAGCCCTGCTCGCACGAGGAACCAGAAATGAATGACCGGAATCTCAAAACATCGGTAAAAGACTGTATCGACGACCAGATCGAGACCTGTAACTTCCCGGAACTCTACCGCACGTATGCGTGGAAGCGGGATCGCTGGCAGAGCGGATTCCCTGACATCTGCCGGCTTGAGCGTGAGATCGGTGATGCTGCAAGAACCGGGACGCTCTCCGAGGAACACCTGAAAGCGATCGTGCGGTGGGGCGGGCTGCCGAGCATCGAGCGGATCCGGGCGCCCGCGCCGATCCGGATCGTCCTCTTTGAGGACGGAAAGGTTGCCCGATGGGTGCGGGACAACCCGGAGAACGCTATCCGTATTCTTGGCGGCCAGATCCGGGGGTTTGGCCCCACTTACACCAGCAAGCTCTTGCGGTTCGCAGCACCGGAACTGTTTGGAGCGATCGACACCCGGATCGTCCGAGTCTTCGGTGCGGGGGACACCAGTCGCCTGCACCTCCTCGACCTAACCGCGACACCCGTCGATGGGCGCTGGGCAATCCTCTCCGGGCAACAGGGCTGGCCGGAAGAATACGGAACATGGACCGCCATCCTGTCTTACACAGCAGCGCAGCTCAACGCAGCAGGCCAACCATGCCCACACCCGGAGACGTTCATCAATGCGGGTCTTCGCGAGCGTGGGATCTGGCTGAACGCCGATGTGGAGATGGCATTCTTTAATTATGCCTCGGAGAAAATCCAGAACATAAGGAGGGATTGAAATGGACACCCCTGAAGACCGCTCACGGCAAGCGAACGAACTGAGAAAGAACGGAAGATACGAAGATGCCCTGGAGATCTATCGTGAACTCTGGGACGGCCAGCATCACGATGGATTTACTGCTGCAGGTCTGCTGCACTGTCTGAGAAAACTGCACCACCTCGACGAGGCGATGACCTTCGCCGACGATATCACCGCGCGTTACCCTGATCACAACTGGGTAAACCTGGAGGTCGCGTGGACATACGCCGACTACGTCAAGGGGATGGCAGAGAACGGGGCATCTGTCCCGGTGCTCCATGCCTGCGGAGAGAAGGCCCTCTCCAGAAACCCGCCCCCACAGGCGGTGAGCCATATCGCCTTCGCCATCATGAAAGTGGCAAAGGATGCCAAAGACTGGCATACGCTGGCGACATGGACATCCCGAATCGATCCATCGCTGCTCAGCCCGACAGGGATGAAGCTCCCCGACGGGAAAGAAGGCTGGAGTTACCTTGCCCGTTGGTATCATTACCGAATCATGGGGCTCATCGGCACCGGGCGCGCGCAAGAAGCCCTTCCCCTCTGCCGTGAAGCGATCGAGAAGTTCCCCAACCAGTACAAATTCTTTGCATACGACCTCGCCAGGGCATATGCAGGCATCGGCGAGTACGAAAAGGCGGCAGAGACATTTGATGAACTCTGCCGGAACGTCCGGCCGGACTTCTACCACCTCTTCGAGTATGGAAAGGTCGTCCACCAGCTCGGCCGTCCGGAAGAGGCGCTGGCACTGATGGCCCGGGCCGCAAAGGCAGGGCAGCGCCCGGAGTTCATGGTCGGCTACTTCATGGAGATGGGTGACATCTTCAGGCTGCTCGGTCGTCTGGATGCGGCCCGCGACCACTATACGCTGGCAACAGCCCTGCGAATGCGAAAATCGTGGCCCATCCCTGCTGAATTGCAGCAGCGCCTCGACGAGAACGCCATCTCTTCGATCGAGGACTCTGTCGAGGAACTCACCTATCGGTGCAGCCGCCACTGGAGCAGTTGCGAAGCCGAGCAGAGTCCCCTGACGGCGCAGAATGAGCGGGAAACGCCGCTTGCAGAGGGGGTAGTCGGCAGGATCTTTCTTGGCCCTCCAGATCGCGAGTACTTCTTCATCAACCCGCCGGAAGCTGACGGATACATCGGGTTCAAGAACGAGCTCACCTGGGCACCGGAGGACCGGAGCCAGATTATATTCGACGTTGTTCCATCGTTTAACCGGAAGAAGAACGAGTGGGCTGTGAAGGCGGTGAATGTCCGGCCGAAGGATGAGACTGCAGCAAGATAGGGCGAACTGAAAACGGCGCAGAAACGAGATCGGGTGAAGGGAGGCGCGGCTGGCATGAGGCCTGCACAACAACAGTGATGCGGGGGAAGGGATTCGAACCCTTGAACTCCTTCGAGAACGGACCCTAAATCCGTCGCCTTTGACCTGGCTCGGCAACCCCCGCGTGCATATATGTCGATGCCGGGAGCATTATACTTGTTCCCCGGCGCCGCAGGAGGGCGTCTTCCGCCGGGGGCTCGTCGTCCGGGCGCCTGCCTGACGGGCGGCATGCGCGGCGCCACGCGCACCGGGCCCGATCCGGAACCCCTCTCCGGTCCCGTGATCCGAACATTGCGGCCCGGAGAATCCCCGAAAAGAGGCGTGGAAAGGTATATTGTATATAAAGCCTATTACATTATGTACAAAATCAACCAGGTGCTGTAATGCCGGAAGCGTGCCGGAGCCGCAATTCGGCAAAATCGTGCCCGAAATGTTAACAACAAAACCTTTATTGAATTGATCAACCGTATTTTCCATTAGTTGAGCTAGAATGCTGGGCGAACTCCTCCATATCCTGGCGGCAGCGATTATCAGCTGGATTCTCTTCGTTACCGTCGATATTTTCTTCAAATTGCCGGAAGCGGGGGGCGTCAGCGGAGCGTCGGCCATCGCGCGGGATATCGAGGCCGGCGGCGGCGCTCTTGCCGGCGGCACCATGATGGGGAACATCGTCTGCTCCCCCGACGCCTCGGCAGGGACACTCCTTGCCGCCTGCGGCGTCTACGTCGCCGGCATCCCTGGCGGGCTCGCGGCGGCTGTGATGGTCTATATCGGGAACCGCATCTGCTACGACCCCGGCTACGCCGGGACCACCGGAGCGGTCCTCGCCACGTTCGTCGTTTACGCCTTCACCCTGGTCGGGTTCGCCGCCACCGACTTCATCGCGGGCATGGTGATCGCCATCCTCACCATCCAGGGGCTCTCTCATACCCACGCGAGCCGGCTCCTTGACCGGCTCTGGAGGGCGAGACAGTGATCGCGCTCTATATCGTCGCCGCTATCGCGGTCTTTGCCGCCGCCCGGGCCATCCTCGAGCGGAACACCGGCCGGAGGTTCCCGTACGCGAACGTCCTGAACTTCGCCGTCGCAGGCAGCCTCGTCCTCCTGCTCGATCACCCGATCACCCTCGTCGCGGCGGCAGCCTACTTCGTCGGCTCGACGCTCGAGGCGAACGCCATCGCAAGCACCTACGCCGGGGGGGTGAAGCGGTGATCTTCGAGTTGCAGGTCGCTTTCGGGCTCATCGCGCTCGCGGGCGCTCTTGCCGCCGCGCTCATCAGGGACTCCTACGGGAAGCTGATCGCGCTCGGGATCCTGGTCTCCGGCGCCCTGCCGTTCATCGTGGACCGCGGCTACCTGGACGTCGCGATCGCGGCCTCCCTCATCGCCCCGATCGCCACGATATTTGTGCTGATGGCTGTCCGGAGGGCTGAGACGTGAATACCGCATTCATCCTCGGTCTTGCCATCCTCCTGATCGGCGTCCTCTCCGTCGCCTTCGTGCGGCCGAAGACCTACGTCGCCCGGCTGATCAACCTCGAGATACCGGCGTGGGGCCTCCTGCTCGTCATGCTCGCCTACGACGAAGCCCTGGCGCTCATGACGTTCATCGCCGTCACCGCGATCAGCACGTTCGTCATCGTGCGCCTGATGGAGTGGAGGGATGCATCGTGCTGATCATCACGCGGATCTCGCGGGTCCTCTCCAACTTCAGGAACCTCGCCGCGCTCTTCGCCGGCGCATGCATCATCGTCTCCCTCATCGGAATCCTCTCCCTGCCGCTCGCGTTCGAGGAGAACCAGCTCTACCCGAAGACGCGGCTCGATCCTTCGAGCGGGCTCTACCCCTACGACCGGGGAGGCGTGCCGTTCGGCACCACGGAGGTCATCTGCCAGTACCCGGAGAACTCGCCCTACGCGGGCTACGTCACCACCTACTTAACGCCGCTCTCGCTCTACCTCGCGGAGAACACGCTCTACATCGGCACGACGATCGTCGCCCACCCGGGCGGAATCATCGACGAGATCCTCTACAACACCCGGGGGGCCGACACCGTCGTCGAGACGAGCATCCTCTTTACGGCGTTTGCGATCGCATCGTACCTCTACCGGAGGGAGGAAGAGTGATCCAGGACTACTCGCTCGGTCTCCTCGTGGCGTTCGCAGCGATGGGAGTCGCGTTCTTCGCCATGATGCGGGAGGCCGACGGCCTCCACCGCCTCCTCCTCACGGACCTCGTCGAGGTCGTCAGCCTCGCGTTCATCGCGCTGATCGGCACCGACCTCGCGGAGGCCCTCATCCTCCCGGGCCTTGTGGTGGGTGCCTCGGAGCTGATCGCGCTCTCCGAGATCTACCGGGTAAAGGAAGGTTACGTCCGGCCGCCGACGGACGGCCTGCGGATCGAGGTGATGGAGAGCGCGCCCGGCATCCTTGCCGCGCTCCTCGTCGTCTACGGCATCGTCCTCTCCGGGTTCTCCGGCGGGGCCGTCGCCGGCCTCGGCGTGCTCTTCTACTTCCTCTGCCGCGACCACCACGAGCGGTTCGAGTTGATCGAGACGGCGAGCGGCTACTCGTGGGCGCTCTGGATCATCGCGTTCTTCATCTTCATGATCCTCCCGCAGTACTGGTTCTTCGCGGTCATGCTCTCGGGCTCCGCGATCCTCGTCAAGGTCATGGCCAAGATGTCGCTCATCGGCACCATGCGGGGTGGTCCGAATGCCTGAGGTCATCGGCGGAAGCGATCTCTTCGTGCTGGAGTTCGGGGATATCCTCCATTACTACACCCCCTACACCATCACGCTCTTCCTGCTCGCGCTGATCTTCACGGTTCTCGCCATCCTCGCCAGGCCTGAGAGGCAGATCGATATAGCGTTCGGGGGGGACGCCTACTACGCGAAGGAGACCGCCGTCTCCGAGATGCGTTTCCGGCGGTTCATGGCGATCGCCTGCGGCCTTGCAACGCTGGGGGCGATGGGGAGCGGGGACATCTTCAACTTCACGCTCTTCGTCTCCCTCGTCGGGATCGCGAACATCGGCATCGTCGCGGCGGTCAAGAACCGCCACGTCCTCGATGCCGCGTACGAGTACGGCATCGTCGCCATGGTCGCCACCCTGCCGCTCTTCGGCGGAGCCGCGCTCGTCGCTGCGACCACCGGCACGCTCTCGATACCGGTCCTTGCGGCCGGCGGCTTTGCCGTCCCGCTGGTGGCGAAAGCCTTCCTCGCCCTCGGCGTCATCGGAGAGGGGATGGCGCCGTTCTACGCGGCGAAGGCCGAGATGTTCCGGGCGCCCGGCGCCCCTTACGTCATCATGTGCTCCCTCTCGTCGCTGTTGATCTTCCTGCGCGTCGTGGAGATTGTCATAACCATCTGATAGCCATGAAACGAACGACAGTTACCCTGGGACTCGCGGCATCGGCCCTCGTCATCGCCGCCGCATGGGGGCTGCTCGCGGCATCCCTCATACCGCTCTGGGCTGCGGAGACGGCCATCGTGATCGCCTTTCCCGTACTGGTGCTCTTCCTGGGGCTCTGGTGGCGGGCGCCGGGCGGAGAAGAGGACATCCCGTTCATAGGATACTGACATGATCGAGTACCTGGTATTTGCAGCAGCGTTCGGCCTCCTCCTGCTGGGGCTTCACCGGAAAGTCATCGCACGGATACAGATGCGGCCGGGGCCTCCCGTATGGCAGGAGATCCTTCATGCCCTGAAGTTCTCGTTCAAGAGCACCTGGGTCCCGAAGACGGCGAGCAGCCTGCTCTACGTGGGCGTCGTGCTCGTCGGCATCGGCATATGGAGCGCGGCGCTCTTCGTCGTCCTTGCGGGCGAGAGCATCCTGATCCTCTTTGCGATCTACATGCTGCACAAGATCGTCGAGCACGGGTTCGGGCTCTCCTCGGGATCGCCCTACGGGAAGTTCGGCGGCGTCCGGTCGGTCATATCCGCGGCCTCCGAGATCCCGCTCTTCGTCACGATCGCCGCGATCTACTTCTTCACGGACTCGCTCGTCCTTCGTGACATCATCGCCTACCAGGCGGTCCACGGCCCGCTCCTCCTGATCGCCCCGCCCGCCGCGATAGCAATGTACCTCGTCATCCTCTCGAAACTGCCCTACGGCCCCTTCTCCATCGTCGAGAGCAAAGAGCTCGTGAGCGGCTACAAGACCGAGCACTTCGGCGTCTGGCGGGCCGGGATCTCCGTCATCGACGGGACGAAGACGTTCGTCCTCCTCTTCGCGTTCGTCGCGATCTTCATCGGGGCCGTGCCGTTCTGGGCAGCGCTCGTCATCATGACGATAGTCCTTGTCACGCTCTCGTTCGTCTGCGCGACAACACCCATGCTCTCGCCGTTCGACAGCGTCACCGTCCAGGGGATCGTCACCCTGCTGATGGTCGGTTACGCCGCGGTTCTCTGGTGGGTGGTGCCATGATCCGCAGGATGGTGCTCTTAGGAGCGGTCATCTACATCGTCATCGCGGCCGTGCAATGGGTGATGAACCGGACGGTCTTTTACGAGGCGGTGGTTCTCTCCGGGCTCCTTGTCGCCCTCTCGTTCGCCCACTACGCCTCGGATGAAAAAAGGCTCAAGCAGATCGAGATGGCGTTACTCTGGCTGATGGTCGCCCTCTTCGCCGGCTACGCCCTCCTGAAGGCGGGAGGTTTCGCATGACCGGGTACCTCTACGAGAAAGACCTCCGGCAGATGAAGTACAACATCCTGACGAGCACGAGGCACGACGAAACCGTCCGGGAGATTGCAGAGCGCCTCGGGATGAGCGATGCGAAACTCCGGATGGTGATGATCCGGCGGTTCGACATGTCCCTGCTCGAGAACCTCGAATCCCGGTGGCAGATGGGGCAGCAGCATGCGGATAGCGACAGCGACCCGGTGGCAAAAGATCTCGGGTGCGAACTCTTCACCCGGTTCGTGCCGCTCGTGGACCCCCGGGTCATGCAGACAATATGCGATGAGACAAGAGCAATGATAGGGAACGAATCCTCCCGGGAGGAAGCGCTCGCGAGGGGAAAAGCACGGGTCCGGGAGGCGGTCCTCTCATGAGGAATATCCTCCAGGATATCAAAAACGCCGTCCGCTCAAGGTCGATCCACGTCAGTTACGTCGACGTCGGGTCGTGCAACGGCTGCGACATCGAGGTGCTCGCCTGCCTCGCGCCGCGCTACGACATCGAGCAGTACGGCATCTATGTCCACAACAACCCCCGGGAGGCCGACGTTCTCCTGGTCATCGGTTCCGTCACCCCGCAGTGGGTGGACAAGCTCCGCGACATCTGGGAGAAGATCCCGGAGCCGAAGGTGGCCGTAGCCATCGGGAACTGCCCGATATCGGGGTGCGTCTATGCCCGGAGGGGTACCTTGACGACCCCGCCCGTTGAGAACTATATACCGATCGCCGCACAGGTGCCGGGCTGCCCGCCCCGCCCGACGGAGATCCTGTCCGCCATACTCTCGGTCGCGCCGCTGATATACAAGGACTACGAGGAGAAACATCAATGAAGAAGACCGTCGACGTATCCATCCCGCTCGGCCCGGTGCATCCCTGCTGGAAAGAGCCCGCCCGCCTCAAGTGCGAGACGGCGGGCGAGCGGGTGCTCAGGGCCGAGGTCGAGCTCGGGTACATGAAGAAGGGGATCGAGCGGATCATGCGGGGCCGGCCCTGGCAGGAGGTGATGTTCCTCGCCGAACGTGTCTGCGGCATCTGCTCGGTCATCCACAACATGGTCTTCATCGAGGCGATGGAGGAGATAAGCGGTATCGCGGTTCCGCCGCGGGCGGCCTACCTCCGGGTCATCGCGAACGAACTCGACCGGATGGCAAGCCACATCCTCGCGAACTTCTCCTACTGCTACACGATCGAGCACGAGACGCTCGCGATGTACCTCCTGAATACCCGGGAGACGGTGCTCGACAACCTGGAGCGGCTCACGGGCTCGAGGATCAACACCGCCTACATGATCCCGGGCGGGGTCCGGTTCGACCTCCTGCCGGAGGACGCCGCAGCGATGCTTGCCGATCTCGTGAAGGTGGAGGACGAGATGCGGCGGCACACCGGGATCTTCGAGACCGGGCCACTGATTGCGCTCCGGAGCAAAGGTATCGGGGTCATGAGCCGTGAGGAGGCGATCCGCGCCCACACCGTCGGCCCCACGGCCCGGGCGAGCGGTGTCGAGGACTGCGATCTCCGCCTCCGCCACCCGACCTATCGGGCGCTGGGTTTCGAGCAGGTGACCCGGACCGAGGGCGACAACTTCGCCCGGGTCATGGTCCGGTTCCAGGAGGTCTTCCAGAGCATCGATCTCATCCGCAAGTGCGTGGATACCCTTCCCGACGGCCCGATCCGGGGCGGCGGCCTCTGCAGAGCGGGTGAAACCTCGTATGCCGGCGAAGCCCCCCGGGGAGAGCTGACCTACTCCATCAAGACCGACGAATACGGCCGGGTGATCGATATCGCGATCCGGACGCCGTCGATCATGAACATCGAGGCCTGCGCCCACTCGATGATCCGGGACGCCGCGTCGATCGCCGACGTGACGTCGACGTTCATCAGCAGCGACCCCTGCATAGCGTGCAACGAGAGGTGAGGATATGCGTTCGATCATCTACTACGTGCGTGAGTTCCTCCGGCCGGAATGGCTAAAAGATTTCTTCTTCGCCAAAACCGCGCCGCTCGAGACCCCCTCCTACTTCAAGGGCTACCCGACCCTGACCGGCGAGGAGTGCACGCAGTGCCTCTCCTGCATGATGATCTGCCCTGCGCCCGGCGCCATCGCCGTCCTCCGCAAAAAGGAGGGGTGGGAGCCGGAGATCTACCCGGGCCACTGCATCCGGTGCGGCCTCTGCGTCGAGGCGTGCCCTGAAGGGGTTCTCTCGAGCGGGCGGATCCTCGACGTCACCCGGCGCGACAAAACGGCGTTCGCCTCGTGGTACCGGCTTCAGGTCGACGACAACCTCTGCATGCGGTGCGGGAACTGCTGCGTCTCCTGCCCGGTCAACCGGGAGATCGACCCCCAGCTCGCGGGCACCGGGACGTCCGCAAGCGACGAGGTGATCATGCGGATCGAGGGCGGCCGGGTGACGATACTCCACGAGGAGAAATGCACGGGGTGCACGACCTGCGAGACCAACTGCCCGAACCGCGCGATCCGGGTCGCCCGGATGGTGGAAGGGATCCAGGGCGAGGAGGCGGAAGCGTGACGTTTCTCATGATCACCGGGCGGACGGTGAACCAGGGCGTCACCGTCGAGAACAAGACCTCCGCCGAATACGCGGCCGAGACCTCGACCTGTTTCATGCACGAGTTCGATATGATGGAGCTCGGGCTTGACGACGGCGATACCGTCCGGGTGACCGGGCCCTGCGGGGAGGTCGTCATGCGGGCGGCAGCATCGGTCGAGGTGGAGCCGGGCACCGTCTTTGTCCCCTACGGGCCCTACGCAAACCACATCGTCGCTGCCGGCACCCGCTCCACCGGAATGCCGGACTTCAAATCCCACGAGGTGGAGATCGAACCGACGGACGAAGAACCGAAGACGGTTCACGAACTGATGGAAGACCTGGGAGGCCTTGCTTATGATCGTTAAGGACGCGGTCTGCCCGTTCTGCGGATGCCTCTGCGACGACATCGAGGTGGAAGTGGAGGACGGCAGGGTGATCGGCGTCACCAACGCCTGCGAGCTCGGGACGACGAAGTTCATGGGCGAGAGGAGGATGAAAAACCCGATCCTGCGCGACGGGGACCAATGGAAGGATATCACCTACGATGAGGCGATCCGGTACGCCGCCGACATGCTGCTTGCCGCCGAGCGCCCGCTCCTGTACGGGTGGAGCGGCACTCACGGGGAGGCCCAGTGCGTGGGGGTGCACATGGCCGAACTCATCCACGGCGTCATCGACAACACCTCCTCGGTCTGCCACGGGCCGTCCATCCTCGCCATCCAGGAGGTCGGGCACCCGGGATGCACGCTCGGGGTGGTGAAGAACCGGGCGGACCTCGTCATTTACTGGGGGTCGAACCCGATCGACGCCCACCCGCGCCACCTCTCGCGGTACACGCGCTACGCAGAAGGATTCTTCCTCGAGAACGCCTTCCGCGACCGGAAGGTGATCGTCGTCGATATCCGCAAAACCGAGACCGCGAACATCGCCGACGAGTTCGTCCAGATCAAGCCCGGCGGCGACTACGCGGTCCTCTCGGCGCTCCGGGCGATCGTCCAGGGGAAGACGGACACGATCCCGCGGACGGTCGCGGGCGTCACCCGAGAGCAGCTCATCCGGGTGGCAAACCTCTGCAAGAGCGCAAAGTTCGGGGCGGTCTATTTCGGGCTCGGGCTCACGATGACGCAGGGGAAGTACAAGAACATCAGAAACGCCATCGAACTCGTCTCGGAGCTGAGCCGGCACACGAAGTTCACGATATCGGCGATGCGGGGCCACTACAACGTCTACGGTTCGAACGAAGTGAACACCTGGATGACCGGCTACCCCTTCGGGATCGATTACTCCCGGGGGATCGCCTTCTACAACCCCGGGGAGACGACGGCGGTGGATATCCTGGCCCGGAAGGAGTGCGACGCGGCGCTGATCGTCGGGAGCGACCCGGCGGCCCACTTCCCGAGGAAGTGCCTCGAACACCTCGCAGATATCCCGGTGGTCCAGCTCGACCCCTACCCGAACGCCACCACCGCGTTCTGCAACGTCCAGATCCCGGTGGCGGTGACCGGGGTCGACGCGGAGGGGACCGCTTACCGGATGGACGGGGTGCCCATCCGGACGAGGAAGGTCCTCTCCACCGATTACTCGTCCGACAGAGAGGTCCTCTCGCGGATGTACGCCCTGATGCAGGAGGCGCTGGAACGATGACCGAACTCCTGGTGAAGAACGCCTGCGTGATCGACCCTCTCCGGGGGATCAACGCCGAGACGATGGATATCGCCATCCTTGACGGGAAGATCGTCGAGGAGGTGAGCGATGCGGCGGAAGTGATCGACGCCCATGGCATGCTCACCCTGCCGGGCGGGGTCGATTCGCACACCCATATCTGCGGGACGAAGGTGAATTTCGGGCGCTACATGAGCCCCGAGGATATGCGGGCGGGGAGAACGCCCCGCCGCGGACCGCTGCACGCCACGTCCGGCTACAGCGTCCCGACCACCTACGGCAACAGTTACCGTTACAGCGTGATGGGCTACACCACCCTGCTCGAGGGCGCGATGGCGCCGCTCGAGGCCCGCCACACCCACGAGGAGTTCATCTACACTCCCCTCCAGGACACGATGGCGAACACCCTCTTCGACGGGAACTGGGCGATCATGGAGGCGATCCGCGACGGCGACGTAAAGAGGGTCGCGGCCATCATCGCCTGGACGCTCCGGGCGGTGAAGGGGTTCGCCGTCAAGCTCACGAACCCCGGCGGCACCGAGGCCTGGCAGTGGGGCAAGAACGTCTCCTGCATCCGTGACCCGGTGCCCTACTTCGAGGTGACGCCCGCGGAGATCATCCGGTCGGTCGTCGAGGCGAACGAGCTCCTCAACCTCCCGCACTCGGTCCACCTCCACGCGAACAACCTCGGGACGCCGGGGAACTACACCTGCACGCTCGGGTCGCTCGGCCTCGTCCCGGACCTGAACCCGAAACGGCAGACGCTCTATGCCACCCACGTCCAGTTCCACGCCTACGGCGGGTCGGGGTGGAAGGACTTCTGCTCGAAGAGCGAACCGATCGCGAACTTCGTCAGTATGCGCCCGCAGCTCGTCATCGACATGGGGCAGGTGATGTTCGGCCGGACGACGACGATGACCGCCGACGGTCCGATGGAGTTCAACCTCTACCGCCTCCACCACGAGAAGTGGAGCAACCACGACGTGGAGCTTGAGACGGGCTCCGGGATCATCCCGGTCATCTACCGGCGCAAGAACCTGGTCAACTCGATCATGTGGGCGATCGGGCTTGAACTCGCGCTCCTCACGAAGAGCCCCTGGCAGTGCCTGTTGACGACGGATAACCCGAACGGTGCGCCGTTCGTCAAGTATCCGGAGATCATCGGCCTTTTGATGAGCAAGAAGTACCGCGACGCCGAGTTCGCCACGATCCATCCCGATACCGAAGCACGGGTGCCCCTCCCGGCGATCGAGCGCGAACTGGACTGGTACGAGATCGCGGTGATGACCCGGGCCGGCCAGGCAAGGGCGCTCGGGCTCCAGGACCTCGGGAAAGGGCATCTTGCCCCGGGCGCCGATGCGGACGTCGCCATCTACCCCGTAAGGATCGACGAGGTCGACCCGTCGGCCGATTACCGGAAGGTCGTCGATGCGTTCAGCCGGACCGAGTACACGATCAAGCGGGGCAGGGTCGTCGCCCGGAGGGGCGAGTGCCTGGTCGACGGGAGCAACGCCACGTTCTGGGTCCGGCCGAAGGTCTCCGAGAACTACGATATGGGAAAAGACCCGGACTTCATCGAGAAGTTCGACCGCTACTACACGGTCCGGATGAGGAACTACCCGGTGCAGGAGGAGTACCTGAACCGGAACCGGTGCATCGAGACGGAGGCGAGGATATGAAGGTCACGCTCGCCATGAAACCCGGCGCGAAGTCGTTCATCCCCATCGAGGCGGAGGCGATCGTCCCGAAGAACTTCCTCGACGGCGCCGATCTCCCGGTCTGGCGTGGAAACCGCGAACTCCGGCTCGACGAGGTCTTCTCGGTCTCGGTGGAGGGCGACGCCGAACGGGCGGAGGACGTCGAGGTCGTCCTCTCTGGGGAGACGTTCCGGCTGAAGAGGGTCGGCGAGTACATGGACGGCGGCAGGATCACCATCCTCGACGATATCGGGATGCACTGCGGCAACTTCATGAGCGGCGGGACCATCGAGATCCAAGGGAACGCCGACGGCTGGCTCGGCCGGGAGATGGCGGGCGGGACCATCATCTGCCGGGGCGACGCCGCCGACTACTGTGCGGCGGGCTACCGCGGCGGCCGAAAGGGCATGACCGGCGGCACCGTGGAGGTCTTCGGCCGCGCCGGGGATTTCCTCGCGGAGAGCATCGCCGGCGGCACGGTGATCGTGCACGGCGATGCCGGGGATATGCCCGGGGCGGAGATGCGCGGCGGCACGCTCATCATCCACGGGAACTGCAACCGCCCGGGTGCGAACATGAAGGGGGGTTCCTGCTACGTCTACGGCACTGCGCAGGCGATGCTCCCCACATTCAGGAAGATCGGGCCGGTTCAGCACGAGGGGCGTACGCTTATCCAGTTTGCCGGCGATCTTGCGAATCGCGGGAAAGGAAACCTTTTTGTGAAGGACTACGAATATCTGGACTGATGGTCAGGCACGAGTGTGGGTTCGAGGCCCCGATCCACTGCAAACGGTGCGGGAGGCCGCTGGAGAACAACGAACGCACGGGCCTTTACTGCCCGCACTGCGGAAGAAGAGTGAGCATGCTCTGCCCGGGCTGCGGGCGTCTCTGGTGATCAGACCCGGTTTTTCACCCATCTCGCGTACTGGGCCCTCAGCTGCTGGATATCCTGTTCCGTGAGGTCTTTTTTACCGGTCTGGTGCAGGTACGACTCCAGCTGCTCCACCACCCGTTCCGCATCCAGGAAGTCGTCGACATCCAGGTATACCGGCGCACGTCCGACGTTGATCACCTCCCCGCACATGGGACAGAGCCTCCAGCGCTGGTAGCGGTCCACGTAGTTGAAGGTTTTGCAGCCCGGACAGCGGATGACGAGGTACATGGTTAATGGGAGTTGTGCGGGCGGGCGGATATATAATTATCCATCTGGTGTTCTTCTGATGCTATCTTGCAGGACTGTCGAGCTTGCCGGGACCCCTGTTGATCGGCGAAGGTCATTGGGTTGTGGCATGCTATCTGGGGCAGAAACTCGAGTGCCGCCAGGTGCGGGTGCGACTGGCCGGAGGGTGCTTGAGAAACTCGAAGAGTTCCGGGGGTGCTCCCCCGGCTTTGCCGGGCCTCTCTCCCGGAAGGGAGGGACCGGTCTTTCCGGAGAGTCCACGCCGCACTGGCCCGCCCCTACCGGCAACCGGGGGTTGTTGGGATCGCGGGGAGAACTTCGAGAGGGGCGGAAAAAACGTTCACCCCGTCCCGGCCCGGGCCCGGCGTGAGAGGGGGACGTATGTCCCGGATAGTTTGATCATCCCGAAGGATATCAGGAACGCCGGGCCCGGGTACCCGGTAAAAAAAGCAAAAATATATATGTCTGTATTTTTTTGATTAATGTATGGGGAACCCGTCGAGAAATGGATCGATGACGGCGCTATGCCTGATCGCTGCGGCCCTGCTCCTGACCGGCACCGCAAGCGCCGCCGCACCGCAGGCGGCGTTTAGCGGCAACACGACGTCCGGGCCGGCGCCCCTGACTGTAGAGTTTATTGACGAATCGACAGGCGGCCCGACCGGGTGGGCGTGGTACTTCGGCGACGAGACGTGTAACGGCACGTGGGAGTTGGTGAACGAGAGCGCCGGGTGGACGGAGAGGTACTGTCACACCAGCGTCGTGCTGCCGGACGGCAGCATCGTCCTCATGGGTGGTGGGGATGCTTACCCCTATAAAAACGACGTATGGCGGTCGACCGATGGCGGAGCCACATGGACGGAGGTGAACGCGGGCGCCGGGTGGACGGCACGAGTCTGGCACACCAGCGTCGCGATGCCGGACGGCAGCATCGTCCTCATGGGCGGCTGGGACGGCAGCACATACTGGAACGACGTCTGGCGGTCGACCGACAACGGCACGACGTGGGAGCTGGTGAACAAGAGCGCCGGGTGGACGGCACGACTCTGTCACACCAGTGTCGTGCTGCCGGACGGCAACATCGTGCTCATGGGCGGCTATTCCGTCGACTGGAAAAACGACACCTGGCGGTCGACCGACGGCGGCGAGACCTGGACGCAGTTGCCTGACGCCGGGTGGCCGGTAAGAGAGCAGCACACCAGCGTCGCGATGCCGGACGGCAGCATCGTCCTCATGGGCGGCTATGACGGCAGCACATACTGGAACGACGTCTGGCGGTCGACCGACGGCGGCGGAAACTGGACGGTGGTGAACGCGAGCCCCGGGTGGACGGCACGACTCTGGCACACCAGCGTCGTGCTTCCGGACGGCAGCATCGTCCTCATGGGCGGCTATACTGACAGCGGCCGGACGAACGACACCTGGCGTTCGGATGATTACGGCGCGACCTGGAAAAACATCACGCCGTCGGGCGGCAACCTGTGGTCGGCGAGATTCGGTCACACCAGCGTCGTGCTGCCGGACGGCAGCATCGTTCTCATGGGCGGCTATGACGGCGGTTATAAAAACGACGTCTGGCGCCTTAAGACCGCAGGATCGAACGACCGGAACACCACGCACACCTACACCACCCCGGGCACCTACACGGTAACGTTGCAGGCATACAACGACGGCGGCTACAACGCCACGCGACAGGTCATCACGGTCACAGCCCCCACACCGACCCCAACCGCAACCCCAACTCCAACCCCAACTACAACTCCAACCGCAACCCCGACCAGCCAGCCGGTCTACAGCGGCGGCGGTGGCGGCGGCGGCTCGACGGCCGGGCCGGACGGCAGTTATAACGTGGGCGGGAACTCCGCCGTGAGCAAGGTCAACGTCACCGGGACCGGGCTCAAGACGTTCATCATCACCGGCCGGGCACAGTCCTCCCCCGGGGCCGGGATCCCCCCGGCGCCGGGCATTCCGTACCAGTACGTCGACCTGGTGCCGGCCCGGTTCGAGACGATCGCCGGGGCGACGATCACCTTCTCCGTCCCGCTCGCGTGGCTCGACGAGCACGGATTTGCCCCCGAAGAGATCGTGCTGTACCGCTACAACGGCACGGCATGGGAGGCGCTCCCGACGACGGTCGTGAGCATCACCGGGACATCGGTCACCTTCACGGCGACCAGCCCCGGGTTCTCCCTCTTTGCCATCAGCGGGGTCGAACAGCCCGATGAGCCGGTAGCGACCCCAACAGTGACCGCGACAACGCCGCCGGCGACGGCACAACCCACCGTAACGCAGACCACGGCCGCGCCGGCAGGCGGGCCTGCGCCCGAGTTCCCTGTCGGGACCGTCGCGATCATTGCCGGGGCCGTCCTGGTGCTCGCCGCCGGAGGCTACCTGGTCCGCCGCTGGTGGATGCGGCGGCAGAACCCGGCGCTCTTCAAGGACTATGACTGATAGGATAGGGCGCACGAAGGCACCTGCTTTTTTTAGATGAGATCAGGACCGGCTAATTTTCCCCTCGCCCACGCTCGACTCCCGGTAGGCGCAAGGGGAGACGGGGTTCATCGACGATCCCGCCGTCACGGACCTCCGTACCCACCACCCGTGCTTCGCGCTCCGCGTTCACACCTTCGGTGTTCAAACTCCTTTCCCTTCGGGAACGTCGTTCTTCACACCTTCGGTGTTCAAACTCCTTTCCCTTCGGGAACGTCGTTCTTCACACCTTCGGTGTTCAAACTCCTTTCCCTTCGGGAACGTCGTTCTTCACACCTTCGGTGTTCAAACTCCTTTCCCTTCGGGAACGTCGTTCTTCACACCTTCGGTGTTCAAACTCCTTTCCCTTCGGGAACGTCGTTCTTCACACCTTCGGTGTTCAAACTCCTTTCCCTTCGGGAACGTCGTTCTTCACACCTTCGGTGTTCAAACTCCTTTCCCTTCGGGAACGTCGTTCTTCACACCTGACGGTGCGATCTCCCCTCGAAATCCGCGCCGGGCAGACCGAAGACCGGGCGTGAGCGGCGCCGGTGCTGGTGCGGTCTCTCACCCTCCCCGCGGTTTGAGATCCTTCACCGCCGGCCCGTGGATCACCCTTCCGTCGGCATCGTAGCGCGAGCCGTGGCAGGGGCAGTCCCAGGTCTCTTCGGCGCTGTTCCATGCGGCGATGCACCCGAGATGGGTGCAGGTGGGGTTGACCGCGTGGACCCTTCCTTCCCGGTCGCGGAAGACGCCGGCCTTCTTGCCCTCGAGCATCAGGATCCTTCCCTCCCCGGGGCGAACGTCCGCGAGGTCCCCGGCAGGGCGGGATATCGCTCCGCCGATGTATTTCTCGGCCACGTCGATGTTGTGCACGAGGAATCGCCGGACCGCTGCCGCCGGCTTGAACCGGTCGGGGGCGTAGACCTCCGCCCAGGGGCTCGCACGGCCCCGGATCATGTCGGTGATGATCGTCGCGGCCGCGGTGCCGTTGGTCATCCCCCACTTCCGAAAACCCGTCGCGATGTAGACGTTCTCGTGGCCGGCGGCGAGCGGGCCGATGTAGGGAACGCCGTCGATAGTGATGTAGTCCTGCGCCGACCAGCGGTAATCGACGGACCGGAGCGGGTAGACCGACCGGGCGTAGGCTTCGAGGTCGCGGTAATGCCGCCGTGTATCCACGTCCTCGCCGGTCCGGTGTTCCATGCCGCCGACGATGACGAGTTCGCCGCCGTCGGGGGCAGGCTGCGACCGCCAGGAGTGGGCGGGCCCATCGGCGTTGATGAACATCCCGTCCGGGAACGGTTCGTCAAGCCGGACGCCGAGTGCGTAGGACCGCGACGGCTCCATCCGGGCGAAGTAGAATCCCGGACTATCATAGAAGGGGTAGTGGGTCGCGAGGACCACGGCACGGGACGTGACGGTCCCGAGCGCCGTCCGGACCGTGCAGCGCCCCCCGTTGTCCTGCACCTCGAGCGCCCGGGTCTTTTCGTAGATCTGGCTTCCGTCGCCGGGAATCAGCGACGCCAGGTGCAGGAGGTATTTCAGCGGGTGGAACTGCGCCTGGTCGGCAAACCGCACCGCGCCGTAGGCCCGGGCCGGCAGCGGGACGTCCTCCGTGAACGTCGCGGGAAGGCCGAGGCTCCGTGCCGCGTCCGCCTCGGCCGCGACAAGGTCGCGCGACTCCTCCGACTCCGCGTAGGTGTAGGCGGGTTTCCGCTCGAAACTGCAGGGGATGTCGTACTCCCGGACGAAGGATGCGATCGTCTCGATCGCTGCCTGGTTCGCTTCGGCGTACTGCTGCGCCTGCCTGCTCCCGAACCGGTCGATGAGTTCCGCGTAGATCAGCCGGTGGAGCGAGGTGATCTTCGCGGTCGTGTGGCCGGTCACCCCCCGGCGGATTCTGTCGCCCTCGATCAAGGCGACCGCGTAACCGGCCCGTTTGAGCAGGACGGCGGTGGTGATCCCGGTAATCCCGCCGCCCACGACCGTCACGTCGGTCTCCAGGTTCCCCGGCAGGGGGGGATACGACGTCTCGGGGGTTGTCTCGATCCAGAACGACTCGTGCCTGCCCGGCAGGCCATAAGCACCTGGTGCATGCTCCATACGTTAAGCCTCCTTCTGTCCGCCCGGCCCGCACTCTGGGCGGCCGCGGACGGTCACCATTATGCCGGGAGCATATATAGGTGTGGAACCCGCTTTCCCCCTACTTCCTCATGACCTCCTTCCCTTTCAGGTCCCTCACCGTGGGGCTCCCGATCACCCTGCCGCCGGCATCGTAGCGCGAACCGTGGCAGGGGCAGTCCCAGGATTTCTCCGCGTTGTTCCAGGCGACGGTGCAGCCCATGTGCATGCAGGTCGCATCAAGCGTGGTGACTCCGCCGCCCCTGTCCCGATAGACTGCAACCTTCTGCCCGTCGATATCGACGACCTTCCCCTCCCCGGGCGGTATCGCTCTGATCTCCCGATCGAACCGTGCGGCATCGACCTCGATCCTCCCCCCGGCCGCCTCGAGTTGCTTTCGCACCCGGTCGGGGAACTCCTGCTGCTCCCGGAACCGGAGAGGGTCGAAGACCTCCGCCCAGGGGTTCGTGCGGCCCCGGATCAGGTCGGCAAGGATCATCCCCGCCGCGGTGCCGGCAGCCATCCCCCATTTTCCGAATCCCGTCGCGACAAAGACGCGGTCGTGGCCGGCGGCAAGGCGGCCGATGTAGGGGACGCGGTCGGGCGTGATGTAGTCCTGCGCGGACCAGTGGTAGTCGACGGATCTCGCCGGGTAGACCGACCGGGCATACTCATCGAGGCTCCTGTAGTGCGCACGGGTGTCGGCCGCCTGCCCGGTGCCGTGCGCCGCACCGGTGACGATGACGAGTTCGCTGTCGCCGGCGGGCTGCGACCGCCAGGAGTGGACCGGTCCCGCGGCGTTGATGAAGATCCCGTCCGGAAACGGCTCGTCTATCCGGATGCCGAGCGCGTATGATCGCGATGGGTGCATCCGGGCAAAGTAGGCCCCGGGACGGTCGTAGATGGGGTAGTGCGTGGCGAGGACCGCGTAGTCGGAGGAGAGCGTGCCCCGGTCAGTCTTCACCGCGACGCCGCCCGCCTGCTCCTCGATATCGAGGGCCCGGGTCGTCTCAAAGACGTAGCTTCCCTCTCCCGGGAGGTGCCCGGCGAGCAGCAGGAGGTAGTTACGCGGGTGAAACTGCGCCTGGCCTTCGACGACCACCGCCCCGTACGCCCTCCCCGGCAGCGGGACATCCTCCGTGAACGTGGCCGGAAGGCCGAGGCCCCGTGCCGCGTCCGCCTCGGCCGCGACGAGGTCGCGAGACTCTTCCGACTCCGCGTAGGTGTAGGCGGATTTCGTCTCGAAACTGCAGGGGATGTCGTACTCCCGGACGAGGGACGCTACCATTTTGATCCCCGCCTGGTTCGCTCCGGCGTACTGCCGGGCTTTCTCATCGCCGAACCGGTCGATGAGTTCCGCGTAGATCAGCCGGTGGAGCGAGGTGATCTTCGCCGTCGTATAGCCCGTGGTGCCCGTGGTGATCCTCCCGGCGTCGATGAGGGCGACGGTCAGCCCCGCCTTCTTCAGCAGAAAGGCGGTGGTGATCCCCGCTATCCCGCCGCCGATAACCGTGACGTCGACGCGCCCGTCCCCGTCGAGGGGCGGGAACCCCGTCTCCGGCGAGGTGGCTATCCAGTACGATTCTGCCGTTCCCGGCAGGCCGTGATCGCGTTTCGATGACTCTCCCATGCTTCTTCCTCTCTTCGCTGATGGGTGCCGGGGTACCTATATAACGGTTATGCGAGGTACGGGGCGGGAGCGGCAGCGAGACCCCTGCCGTTACGCATAAGAACGATCGCGAGAATGGGAGGAGGGATCTGGATGAGTGCAATCCACGCAATCGGGGACTATGAGCGATATATCGGAAAAGCGGCCGTACGTCGCATTAAAGCGAAGGCACGGCCTCTCAGCGATATGCACGTCATGCACATGAACTCCACCTACTACGGCGGCGGGGTCTCCCAGATCCTCTCATCCCTGACGCTCCTGATGAACAGCCTCGGCATACAGACCGGGTGGCGCGTCGTGCACGGCCCCCCGGACTTCTTCAGCGTGACGAAAAAGTTCCATAACGCCCTCCAGGGGGCGCCGATCAACCTGACGGGCCGCAAAATGGAGATCTACGAAGACGTCATTCGCGAAAACGCCGTACGGAACCATCTCGACCACGACGTGGTCTTCGTCCACGACCCGCAGCCGCTCCCGTTGATCACCCATTACCGGAAGAAGAGTCCCTGGGTCTGGCGCTGCCACCTCGACCTCACCGCACCGAACCGGAAGGTCTGGAACTACCTCGTCCCGTTCATTGAGAAGTACGACGCCGTCGTCCTCTCCTGCGGGGAGTACCGCCGGGACCTCAGAAGACCGCAGGTCTTCTTCACGCCCGGAATCGACCCCTTCTCCATCGTGAACAAGGAACTCTCGGAGACCGCCGTCGAAGAGCGCCTCGAGCACTACAACATCCCGACCGATCTGCCGCTGGTCGTGCAGATCTCCCGGTTCGACCACTGGAAAGATCCGGTGGGCGTCATCCGGGCGTTTGAGAAGGCGAGAAAGCAGGAGGAGTGCACCCTGGTCCTCGTCGGGAACGTGGCGACCGACGACCCGGAGGGCGCCGAGGTCTACCGGTCGCTCCTCGCCCACCGTAACGAGCGGGTCATCGTGCTCAGCGTCCAGGACGGGGCGCTGGTGAACGCGCTTCAGCGGCGGGCGGCGGTCGTCCTGCAGAAGTCCATCCGGGAGGGGTTCGGGCTGACGGTATCGGAGGCGATGTGGAAGGGCGCAGCGGTGATCGGCGGGAACGTCGGCGGCATCCGCCACCAGATCCGGGACGGGGAGACAGGGTTCCTGGTCTCCTCCGTCGACGAGGCGGCGGAGAGGATCGTACAACTGCTCCGCGATCCCGATCTGCGCGAGCGTCTCGGGCGCGCGGCACGCGAGAGGGTGCGGGAGAATTTCCTCTTCACCCGCACCGTCGAGCAGTACCTCGACCTGATCGGCTCGTTCGAGCCGGAGTTCCGGCTGAGGGAGGATGTGGGGTTGTCGTGCGGGTGAGCGGGGGGTGTGGGTTATTGTCACGACGCCGCACTTAACGGTGCTCGCACCTGTGGCACTCATGTTGGGCCATCGGATTTCTTCCCTGACACGGATTTGTGGGGATATCCCCGAGAGGGGGGTGGGGACAGGGGAGGGGGCATGCCCCCCTCGAAGAACTTCGTTCTTCTCGTGCTCCGTTCCTGCGGAACATCGCACCTCGCACCTATCGGTGCTCAAGCTCGCTTCGCTCGCACTCCCCACCTGATGGTGGTCGAGCTCCGGTTCTACGAACCGTCGCACTCCCCACCTGATGGTGGTCGAGCTCCGGTTCTACGAACCGTCGCACTCCCCACCTGATGGTGGTCGAGCTCCGGTTCTACGAACCGTCGCACTCCCCACCTGATGGTGGTCGAGCTCCGGTTCTACGAACCGTCGCACTCCCCGTCAGCCCCTCTTCGCACCTTCGGTGCTCGAACTCGGCTCCTCGAAGCCTGATGGCTTCTCAAACTCCCGTCCTGCGGACGGTCGTTCTCCGGAGCGTCGTTCCCCCAATGGCGATATCCTCACTGTCCACTGCATGGGGAGATTCTGGGAAGAATCGTGCGCGGTTTCCCACCGGCTATCGCCACGCACTGCCCGCCCCCAGGCGGGCGGAACGACTGCCGGAGCGTAGCGAACGGCAGGAGTTTGAGCACCGTCAGGTGCGATTGAGGAGCGCGAAGCGCGGGCGGTGGGGGACTTTTGGGGAGAGTCATCTGGTTTGAGGAGACAGGGTAGGGGGGATGCTCCCCCCTCCCCGTCAGCCCCTCCCCCAGTGGCGATACCCCTACGGTCCACTGTACCGGGCTTTTTCCTTGCATCCGCTCATCCAGTTTGTCGCACAGCGACGGCCATCGGCCTTCTCGAACTTCTGTCATCCCGTCCGTCACAACCCGCACCTTTGGTGCTCCTGCTCCGGCCCTATGGCCCGTCGCAACCCGCACCTTTGGTGCTCCTGCTCCGGCCCTATGGCCCGTCGCAACCCGCACCTTTGGTGCTCCTGCTCCGGCCCTATGGCCCGTCGCAACCCGCACCTTTGGTGCTCCTGCTCCGGCCCTATG